>PJUB01000035.1_pt1 | contig 192235 bp, 191 predicted proteins | sample 1512141 | NCBI WGS metagenome assembly PJUB01 (sample SAMN08177677, study PRJNA422409) | Soil metagenome, whole genome shotgun sequencing project. | isolation source: Soil enriched on filter paper: alkali lignin treatment | place: USA: Madison | collected 2015-01-15
TCGGCCAGCGTGGGCTATGAAACGCCCCAGGCCATCGACCTCAGCGGCGTGGTCACCGGCGTTCACACCAGCATTGCGGTCGCAAGCGGGCCGGCGCACGGCGCTGTCGCCGTGGCCGGCGACATCGTCACCTATACGCCGAAGCCTCTCTACTACGGTCCGGACAGCTTCACCTATACCGCCGCAGGACCCGGCGGGACTTCGGCTCCGGCCACAGTGACGGTGACGGTAGCGACACCGTCTCCGCCGGTCGTGGAACAACCGACCGATCCGGTCATGGCGCCTCATGCCCCGGGCGGCGGTTCGGTTTCGGTCAATCTCAGCCTTATCAGTCAGGGCGCAATCGATGGTTACCGAATTACGGGCGCCAGCCGGTTTGGCTTAGCCGAGATTATCGATAGCGCCGCTGCTTCAACCCTGAAGGCTTCAGCGGCGCCGAAGGTGGCGCGCCCCTATCAACTGACCTATAAATCCGCTGCGAACTTCATGGGCACGGACACGGTAAACGTGGTGGCCTATGGTCCCGGCGGCGATTCTGCGCCGGCGACCTTCACCTTCCTGGTGGCGGGCAAGGCGCCGGATTTGTCGGCGCAAGTGACTTCTGGCGCTTCTGTGACCTTCATGCCGACAGCCGCACTGGTGGGGGACCAATTCCAAGGTCTGCGCATCACCCGCGCGCCGGACTTCGGCACGGTCACTGTGAACGGTCTAAGCCTCGTCTTCACGCCCGGCGTCAACGGCGGCGCGACCTCGCTCGACTATGTCATCGAACTGCCGTTCGGCGCCTCGGCCCCGGGGCGGATCGACCTGACGGCCGACGCCTTGCCGGCTTCAGCGGCTCTGGTCGCTCAGACCCTTCAGGGGGCGCCAGTGACGGTTCGGATTAGCGATGTCGAAGGCGGACCCTTCACCGCCGCCGCCACGATCTCGATGGGGCCGACGGCTGCGGGCGAGGCGAGCATCGCCAAGGTCGGGAACGACTATGACCTGACCTTCGTCTCGATAGGCGACTTCACGGGCGAGGCGATTGTCAGCTACAGCCTCAGCAACGCCTTCGGCACGACCCGCAGCACCCTGACCGTCACGGTCGAGGCGCGACCAGATCCGTCGCTGGATCCCGAAGTCAGAGGGGTGGCGACCAGCCAGGTCACCTCTGCCCGTCGCTTCGCTGACGCTCAGATCAACAACTTCCAGCAACGTCTGCGCGATCTGCACGACGGGACCAACGCCTCGTCCAATGGTCTGAGCCTGAACCTGGGACTGGGCGGCGCTGATGCGGACCGCGATCCGCGACAAGCTCTTCGCCGTCAGCTGGGACTGGATCGCCGTCTCGATCCCGGCGCCTTGGGCGACGATCGCGAGCGTGACATGCTGGGCTTGGACCTCTGGGCTGGCCGAATGCAACTCGCAACCCCGACAGCCGCAAGCGACGATCGCTTGAACACGACGCCGCAGTCCGCGAATGACACTGGCGCCCCGGTCGGCCTGTGGACCGCCGGTTCGGTGGACTGGGGACGTCAGGATGCGACCGGCCAGAGCGACAGCCGCTTCACCACGCAGGGCCTGACGGTGGGTCTGGACGTCAAGATCTCTAATCAGCTGATCGTCGGCGCCGGCGTCGGCTATGGTGAGGACAAGACCCGGATCGGCGACAACGGCTCGCTGACCCTCGGCCAGGCCGTCACCGGCGCCTTCTACGCCAGTTGGCGTCCGGCTGAGGCCTTCTATGTCGATGGCCTGGTCGGCTACGCGGATCTCGACTTCACCTCCCGTCGCTGGGCTGCGGGACTGGCCGGTCAGTCGGACAGCTATGCCGAGGGCGATCGGTCCGGCGATGTGCGCTTCGCCTCGGTCGCCCTCGGTCGCGTTCAAAACGGCGAGCGGGTGGCCCGTGACCTCTATGCACGACTGGACGCTCGCGACATCACCCTGGACGGTTTCATCGAAACCGGTAGCGGTCTGTCCGCACTCAGCTGGGATGAGATCCAGCAGAAGAGCCTATCGGTGAACCTGGGCGCGTCCTGGGGCTGGACACTGGACATCCGTCGCCACGGCCAATTCCGCCCCAGCGCCCGCATCGAGTGGTCTCATGAGCTCGAGGATATCGGCGAACAGGGCGTACGTTATGCTGACTGGACGACGAGCCCGACCTATCTGGTCCCGCTGAACGCCTGGTCGCGCAACGTGCTCAATCTGGCTCTGGAGAACGAATGGTCGTTGAGCGAGCGCCTGATGCTCAACATCGGTTATCGCGGCGCCTTCGGTGACGCCAGCATCAGCCACGGCGCTCAGTTCGGGATGAAATACGGTTGGTGACGCCAAAGGGCTGCAACCAAGCTGCGGCCCCTAAAACCTTGACGATAACTGTCGTGGAAGATGCGCACAGCGACTGGCTGTATCCGTTTAGAAACGGCGCGCATCTTAGCACGAGATCCGACGCATCTTGCTGAGAGCAGACATTTCGAACCGCTTGGTGCCCCAGTGCATCCACCGCACTAGAACTAGAACGACACGTCGCCAGCCCGCCCTTGCGAATAAGTCGCAATCTGAGCCAGTTCTAAGAGATCTCGATAGGGCATGGCGACCCCGGGAGGACTCCAACCTCCGACCTCGGCTTTAGGAAAGCCTTGCTCTATGCAGCTGAGCTACGGGGCCACGGCGCACTGCCTAAAGGAGGTTGCCGCCGCAGGGAAGCCCTCAGGGAGACTTGGCGAGCGCCAAGACGCCCGCCCCGGTTTCGTCTTGTGGTTAAAGGCCGTTAAGCTACAATCCCTAGTAGGGAACAAAGCCTGAATCGGTGAACGTCGCTGATTCGGTCATGATTCGTTTCGCCCGTGTTCCAGGCGCCGGTAAGGTTCCGCTTACCCTTCTCTCTCCGTTCGCATCCCACCGCTGCGGCGCTTGTGAAAGCCGACGCGGTTCGCCACCTTGGGCCGGTCATGAGCGACCGTTCCGCAGGCATGGCCCCTTCGCGCGTCACGGCGATCCTGGGCCCCACCAACACCGGCAAGACCCATCTGGCGGTCGAGCGGATGCTGGGCCACGCCTCGGGCATGATCGGCCTGCCGCTGCGCCTGCTGGCGCGCGAGATCTATGAGCGGATCGTCAAGCGACGCGGGGCGGCCTCGGTCGCCCTGATCACCGGCGAGGAGAAGATCGTCCCGCTGCGTCCCGCCTTCTTCGTCTGCACGGTCGAGGCCATGCCGTTGGAGCGATCGGTCGATTTTCTGGCCGTGGACGAGATCCAGCTGGTCGCCGATCCCGAGCGGGGCCACGTCTTCACCCAGAGGCTGCTTCACGCGCGCGGCCGGTTCGAGACCATGTTCCTGGGCGCAGGCACGATGGCGCCGCTGATGCGGTCGCTGGTTCCGGATGCGGAGATCGTGACCCGCGACCGGCTGTCGACGCTGTCTTACGCCGGATCGAAGAAGCTGACCCGCCTGCCCCGCCGCAGCGCCGTCGTCGCCTTCTCGACCGAGCAGGTCTACGCCATCGCCGAACTGCTGCGCCGCCAGAGAGGCGGGGCGGCCGTGGTCATGGGCTCGCTCAGTCCGCGCACCCGCAACGCCCAGGTCGAGCTGTTCCAGTCGGGCGAGGTCGATTTTCTGGTCGCCACCGACGCCATCGGCATGGGGCTGAACATGGACGTGGACCATGTGGCCTTCGCCGGCCTGCGGAAGTTCGACGGGCGGCGCACGCGCTGGCTGCACGCCGCCGAGATCGGCCAGATCGCCGGGCGGGCGGGGCGACACCTGCGCGACGGCACCTTCGGCGTCACAGGCGAGGCGGAAGAGCTGGACGAGGATCTGGTCGAACAGGTGATCGAGCATCGCTTCGATCCGGTCGAGGCGGCCGAGTGGCGCAGCGGCCGGCTGGATTTCGATACGCTGCCCGACCTGTTGCGGTCGCTGACGGTCACGCCGGAGCGGCATGGGCTGCGGCTGACGGCGCAGGCGCTGGACGAGACCCTGCTGCGGCGCTTCGCGGTCGATGAGGACGTCAGGAAGATCGCCCGTTCGCGCGGCGCCCTGATGCGGCTGTGGGAGGCGTGTCAGTTGCCTGACTTCCAGAAGACGACCCTGGACGAACACGCCCGCCTGTCGAAGGAGATCTTCACCGCCCTGACCAGCCGTCGCGGGCGGCTGACCGAGGACTGGGTGGCGCCGCGCTTCAATGATCTGGATCGCGACGACGGGCAAATCGACCAGCTGTCGGCGCGGCTGTCGGGGGTGCGGACGCTCAGCTACATCGCCAACCGGCCCGACTGGATGGCGGGGGCGCAGGAATGGCGCGACCGGACCAAGGCGTTGGAGGAACGACTCAGCGACGTGCTGCACGAACGGCTGACGGCGCGTTTCGTCGATCGGCGCACGGCGGCGCTGATGCGGGCGCTGAACGTGCGCTCGGACGTGCTGGCGGGCGTGGCCGAGGACGGCGAGGTCACGGTCGAGGGCGAGGTCGTCGGTCATCTGGACGGCGTCTGTTTCACGATCGACGCGGGCGGATCGGCGCTGGCCGACCGGGCGCTGCGGCAGGCGGCGACGCGGGCCGTGGGGCCGGAAGTGGCGCGGCGGCTTGGGCGGCTCGCGGCCGACGAGGACGCAGCCTTTTCCGTCACGCCGGACGGCGGGGTGCTGTGGACCGGGGCCCTGACGGGGCGCATCACCAATGAAGACCCCTTCTCGCCGCGCGTGCGGCTGCTGGGCGAGCTGGGGCCGGTCCCGGCGCGCGAGCGGGCCGAGCGGCGCATGGAGGCCTGGCTGGCGGCCGAGGCCGGACGGGCGCTGAAGCCGCTGAAACGACTGCGCCATGCGATCGAGAGCGGCGCCCTGACCGGCCTGCCGCGCGGACTGGCCTTCCGGCTGATCGAGGCGGGCGGCCTGATCCCCCGGCGCGAGGTCGAGCGCGATCTGGCGGCCCTGAGCCAGCATGAGCGACGCACGCTGAAGACCTTCGCCATCCGGGTCGGCGCCCATTCGGTGTGGCTGCCCGGCGTGATGAAGCCGCGCGGCGCCGCCCTGGCTCAGGCCTTCCTGCCGCGCGAGGCGACGAAGGGGCTGGCGGGCGATGGCCTCCTAAATCTGCCGGAGCCGCCGCCGTCAGCGCGCGCCCTGTCGGCGTTCGGACGACGGGCCGTCGACCGTTGGACCGCCCCGGTCGAGGCGTTGGAGGCCTTGGCCGAGGCCCAGCGCGCGGCGGGCAAGGCGCCGCTGTCGGATGAAGCGCTGAACGCGCTCGGCTGGACGGCGGATCAGGCCAGGGCGATCCACGCCGCCCTGCGCACCCCGCGCGCCGAGCGGGCGCCGCGCCCGGGCAAGCCGACGCCGCCGCCCAAGGATTCCCCCTTCTCCGCCCTGGCCCAACTGACGCAGCCCGTGCGCCCCGCCGCCAAGCCCAAGACGGCGCGCAGGCCTCGTCGGCGTCCTCGGCGAACGGCGGGCGGCAAGGCCGCTGAATGAGCCTGGAGAGCTGCCGCATCGACGTCTGGCTGTGGCGGGCGCGCTTCGCCAGGACCCGCAGCCTGGCCGCCGCCATGGTCGAGAAGGGCGCCATCCGCCTGACGCACAACGGCGCCCAGACCCGCCTCGACAAGCCCAGCCGCAGCGTCCATCCCGGCGACGAGGTGATGTTCGCCCAGGGCGGGCGGCTGATCGCCGTCCGCGTGCTGCAGATGGGCGAACGGCGCGGCCCTGCCGAGGAAGCCCGCGCGCTTTATGAGCCGCTGGACACGGCGAACTAGCCCGCCGCCCTCACGAACTCGCCCTCGACGTGCAGCTTCACCTCGTCGCCCAGGGCCGGCAGACCGAAGGTGATGCCGAAGTCCGAACGCTTGATCGTCGCCTCGCCGTCGAAGCCGGCCTTGTAGCCGCCGCGCGTCGAGCCGGCCTGATTGAACTCGACCTCCATGACCACGGGGCGCGTGACGCCGCGCAGGGTCAGGTCGCCATGGACCGTGGCCTCGTCGCGGTCGTCGGCGTCGACCACGATCCGGGTCGATCGGAAGGTCGCGACCGGGTGGTTGGCGGTGTCGAAGAAGTCCGCCGTCTGCAGATGACGGTTCAGCCCGTCCGAATTCGACTCCACGTCCGTCAAGGGAATGGTCGCGGTCAGGGTGCTGGCGGACGGGTTGGCGGGGTCCAGCTTCAGCTCGGCCTGGACGTTCACGAACTGGCCGACATAGGTGGAGAAGCCGAGGTGATCGACGGACCAGGTGATCTTGCCGTGCTCGGGATCCAGCTTGTAGTCGCCGGACTGTACCTCCGACGGAACCTTGGTCAGGGCGGCCTGGGCGACGACCGCGCCGCCGGCCAGAAGGCTCAAGGCCAGACTGGCCGCGCCGATGCGGCCGATGGCGGAATGGGTGATGAAACCTTGGTTGAAACGCATGGGGACAGACCTCCGAGCGGATGGTGATCCGGCGTCACGAAGATGAAGTGCGGCCCGGCGCCGTCGAGCCTGAACAGCTTTGCAACAGCGCCTTCGGTTGACAGTTGGTTCCGTCGGGGCCATGTGCCCGCCCTCGACCTCCTCGCTGCCACAGGCCCGCCCGAACGCCATGACCTACATCGTCACCGACGCCTGCGTGAAATGTAAGTTCATGGACTGCGTCGAGGTCTGTCCGGTGGACTGCTTCTATGAGGGCGAGAACTTCCTAGTCATCGCCCCCGACGAGTGCATCGACTGCGGCGTATGCGAGCCGGAATGCCCCGTCGACGCCATCGTCCCCGACACCGAGGACGAACCCGACGGCAAGTGGCTGCAGGTCAACGCAGAATACGCCAAGGTCTGGCCGAACATTACGGTCAAGGGCGTGCCCCCGGCGGATCGCGAGCAGTATGAGCGCGAAACCGGCAAGTTCGAGAAGTATTTCAGCCCCAAGCCGGGCAAGGGCTCCTAAGAATTCGCCACAATGCAGTCACAATGTGCCGGTCGTCGTCGACCGCCCTGTGGATGTTTTGAGATTTCCTAATTTTATGATAGGTTCCTCCCTATTCGAAACGGGCGGTTCCGCAGTCCTGCGCGCCGCCCGCATTTACGACAGAACCTCGCCGCGAGGACGGGGTCGGCCAGAGGTTCGGTGATCCGCTTTCGCGTCTGACAATGCGACTTTCCGCTCAACCGCCTGACCCAGGTCCGGCGGAAGGGCGGTTTTTGCTTTCGAAAGACGCGGCGACGATCTCTCCCTTCGGTTCGGGAAAGGAATGACATGACGAGCAAGACCGGTCTGGAATTCAAGGTTGGCGATGCGGTGGTCTATCCCGCGCACGGCGTCGGCAAGGTCGCCGCGATCGAGACTCAGGAAGTCGCCGGCATGGCGCTGGAAGTCTATGTCGTGACCTTCGAGCACGAGAAAATGACCCTGCGCGTCCCGACCAAGAAGGCCAAGACCGCCGGCCTGCGCACCCTGGCCGCCGACGACACCGTGTCCAAGGCCCTGACCACCCTGAAGGGCCGCGCCCGCGTCAAGCGCACCATGTGGTCGCGCCGCGCCCAGGAGTATGAAGCCAAGATCAACTCGGGCGACCTGATCTCCATCGCCGAAGTGGTCCGCGACCTGCACCGCGCCGAGACCCAGCCGGAACAGTCCTATTCCGAGCGCCAGCTCTATGAATCGGCTCTGGACCGCATGGCTCGCGAAGTCGCCGCCGCCAACAAGATCGACAAGGACGCCGCCATGGCCCTGCTGGGCAAGTCGCTCAGCGCCAAGAAGCCCGTCCCCTCGGCCGCCGAGGCCGAAGCCGCCTGATTTCAGGCGCGATGGCGAATCGACAAAAGGCCCGGCGGCGACGCCGGGCCTTTTTCATGGCTGAGGCCGAATCCAGCGCGTCCGCGCGCCGTCGAAGAAACGAAATGGTCGGCTCAACTACGCCTGAATGGACAGGCTGGACCGGCCATTGATCCTCTAGGAGCGCGCGCATCGTCGTTCGCAGAGGCTCCGCCCCATGTCCATACCCGCCCCCTCTCCATCCCTGCGATGGAGCGATCTGCTGCACCCGGTCGTCGCCGGGCTGATCTCGGTCATCGTCAACTATGGCGGGACCTTCATCCTGGTGTTCCAGGCGGCCAAGGTCGCGGGCCTCAGTCCTGAGCTGACCGCGTCATGGGTCTGGTCGATCTCCATCGGCGTCGGGACGACGGGGCTGTGGCTGAGCTGGCGCTACAAGGCGCCGATCATCACCGCATGGTCGACGCCGGCCGCAGCCTTTCTGGTCACGGCGCTGGCCGCCGCATCCTATGCCGAGGCGATCGGCGCCTATCTGATTTCGGCGGCGGCCTTTGTGGTTCTGGGGCTGTCGGGCGGGTTCGACAGGGTGATCCGCCTGATCCCGCCCGCCATCGCCGCCGCCCTGCTGGCGGGGATACTGCTGCCGTTCGGGGTGCAGGCCTTCGGCGGCGTAGGCGTCGATCCCCTGCTGGCGGGTCTGCTGATCCTGACCTACGTCGTGCTGAAGCGGTTCACCGCCCGCTATGCGGTGGTGGGCATACTGGTGCTGGGGCTGGGTTTCCTGCTGACGCAGGGACGAGTCGACCTGTCAGGGCTAGAGCTGAAGCTGGCGGCGCCCGTCTTCACCATGCCGGCCTTCTCGATCAAGGCCCTGCTGAGCCTCGCCATTCCGATGTTCCTGATCACCCTGACGGGTCAGTATGTGCCGGGGATGCTGGTGCTGCGGAACGACGGCTATCAGGTCAGCGCCAGTCCGCTGGTGACGGTGACGGGGCTGGGGTCGTTGCTGATGGCGCCCTTCGGCTCGCACGCCTTCAACGTGGCCGCCATCACCGCCGCCATCTGCACCGGCAGGGAGGCGCATGAAGACCCGTCCAGGCGCTGGATCGCGGGCGTGGCGGCGGGGGTGTTCTACATCCTGATCGGGGTGTTCGGAGTGACGCTGGCGGCGGTCTTCATGGCCCTGCCCGCCGTCTTCATCACCACGCTGGCGGGACTGGCCCTGTTGGGCGCCATTGGCGGCAGTCTGGCGGGCGCCCTGAGCGAGCCGTCATCGCGCGAGGCCGCCCTGATCACCTTCCTGGCGGCGGCGGCCAACATCCAGCTGTTCGGGATCGGCGGGGCCTTCTGGGGGCTGGTGATCGGCCTGATCGCCTATGCGGCGCTGAACGGCGGTCTCGTCACATGGGCCAAGGGCCTGTTGTCCGGTCGCGTCACGCCGGAACGCCCGGCCGGCTGAGACGAAAGAAGAGGCCGGGACATCCATCCCGGCCTCCGTGCTTTTTGCGCAGATCAGAAATATTCCGCCCCGGCCGGGCACTGGGCGGCCAGGCGTCGCGCGGTGATGCTGGCGGGGATGTAGGGCGTGCCGCGCGCCAGCTGGGCGCCGCCGTTGAAACGGAAGGCCTGTTCCTCATAGGTGCCGTTCAGGCGCACATTGATGCGGCGGCCCTTGCGGTCCTGACAGCTGCCTTCAAAGCGGGCGCGGCCGTCGCCGACCTGACGCGTCGGATAGGTGCACTGCCACTTGCGCGTCGACAGGCCGCCGAAGAAGCGGTTGATCTCGCTGGGCCGCACGCACTTCTGCTCGGTGTCGCGCGCGCCCATGACGCTGGTGGTGTATTCCCAGTATCCAGGCAGGACTTCGGACTGGGCGGCCGACTGCGCCTGGGGCGCCGACGCAGGCGCGGCCAGCATGACGGCCCCGGCGACCACCGGGGCGGCGACCGCCATCAGGCGGGCGAAGGGGATCAAGGTCTTCATCGATTTGCCGTTCATGGGACTCATCATGGGTCTGCTCTATATAGTCACGGCTTGAACGACTGCTGAACGAAGGCGATCCCTCGCCTTCACAATGACTCTGTCGCTCGGGATGACGACTCCAGTCTTGACGCCCGGCGAGTCCTTCCTCTATACGGCCCCCTCTCGCGCGGGCCCCGTCGCTCGCTGCGTCCCTGTTTCATGCGTCCGCACCGGTATCGCGGATGTGACCTTGAGGATCTTAAGATGTCGCGTCGCTGCGAACTCACCGGTATCGGCCCCATGGTCGGCAATCACGTGAGCCACTCCAACATCAAGACCAAGCGCCGTTTCCTGCCGTCGCTCAAGACGGTCAAGGTTCAGTCGGACGCTCTGGGCCAAACCTTCTCGCTGCGCATTTCGAACGCCGCGCTGCGCACCCTCGACTTCAAGGGCGGCCTGGACGCCTTCATCGTCAGGGCCCGCGACGAGCAGCTGTCGACCGCCGCCCTCCGCATCAAGCGCCAGGTCCGCGCCAAGCTGGCCGAGCAAGCCGCCGCCTGATCGGCGTCGACTGACGGATTTTGAAGAGGCCGGTGGAAACACCGGCCTTTTTCTTTTGCGCGCGCTCCCGCTACCCTCAGGGCTTGTCCAGCCGGAGCCTCAGCCTTGCGCTCTCTCGCCGCCCTCTGCCTGACCACGGCCCTGCTGACCTCGCCCGTTCTGGCGCAGGAGGCGGCGCGCGAAACCACCGCCTTCACCCTGTCCAGCGGCACGCCCCGCACGGCGGAGCAACTGGCCCTGCGCTTCGACAAGGCGGACCTGTCCTTCCGGCTGCTGCCGGAAGGACAGTCGCTGGAAGGCGTCGCTGTCCTCGACTTCACCGCCACGACGCCGACGGCGGCGGTCGTGGTCGAACTGGACGCGGTCTTCGCCATCGCCGCCATCACCGTGGACGGGCAGGCGGTCGCCGACTGGTCCAACCCCGAGGGACGGCTGACCATCCCCCTGCCCCGGCCCCTGACAGCGGGCGACAGCGTTTCCGTCCGCATCGCCTATTCCGGCCGCCCGCATCAGGCCAAGCGCGCGCCGTGGGACGGCGGCTTCGTCTGGACCACGACGCCCGACGGCCAGCCGTGGATCGCCAGCGCGGTTCAGGGCGAGGGCTGCGACCTGTTCTGGCCCTGCATCGACCACCCGCAGGGCGAGCCGGAGCGCGTCGATCTGCATATCACCGTCCCCTCAAGCCTCAGCGCCCCCGCCAACGGCCGCTTTGTGGGCAAGGCTGACAACGGCGACGGCACGACCACCTGGAACTGGACCGCGCGCCAGCCCGACACCTACGCCATCAGCCTGAACGTCGGCCCCTATGTGGAGATGGCCGCCGACTATCAGAGCCGGTTCGGAAACGTGATCCCCTTGCGTTTCTGGCGGCTGGCCTCGGCCGATCCGGCCAAGGCGCAGGCGCTGTTCGACGAGTTCCCGCAGATGCTCGACTTCTATGAGGCGACCATCGGCCCCTTCCCCTTCGGCGACGAGAAGATGGGCGTGGTCGAGACCCCGCACTTGGGCATGGAGCACCAGACCATCAACGCCTATGGCAACGGCTACAAGCTGGACGGCAAGGGCTACGACTGGCTGCTGCAGCACGAACTGGCGCACGAGTGGTTCGGCAATCAGCTGACCAACGCCGACTGGGACGACATGTGGCTGCACGAGGGCTTCGGCACATACATGCAGCCCCTCTACGCCCGCTGGCTGAACGGCGAGCGGGCCATGCAGGCCGAGCTTCAGACCATGCGGCTGACCTTGGCCAACCGCTTCCCGGTCGTGTCCGGCCAGCCGCAGGACGCGGGGACCGTCTATGACGACAAGACCGGCCCGGCGCTGGATCTCTATTACAAGGGCGCGCTGATCGCCCACACACTGCGCCTGCACATCGGCGACGACGCCTTCTATGAGAGCCTTCGTCGTCTGGTCTATGGCCGCCCCGATCCGCAGCCGGGGAACTTCCGGCCGCGCTACGCCACGACGCCGGACTATGTGGCCATCGTCAACGAGGTGACGGGCCGCGACATGGGCTGGTTCTTCGACGCCTACCTCTATCAGGCGGCCCTGCCCGATCTGGTCATGACGCGGCAGGGCGAGCGGGTGACGCTGGAGTGGAAGACCGCAAACGGCCGCCCCTTCCCCCTGCCGGTCGAGGTCGAGGTGGACGGGCTCTTACGCGCCCTGCCCATGACCGACGGCCGCACGACGTTCGAGGCGCCGCCGGGCGCGCACATCCTGCTGGACCCCGGCTCAAAGGTGCTGAGACGGCTGGAGTATCTGGAGCGGTGGAAAGCCTCGAGCGCCGACTGAGGCTCACGCCGGTTCCAGCGTCCGCAGGGCCGCAGCCGAGAACCGGCGCCAGTCGGCGTTGTCGGCCCAGACGGCGGCCAGGGCCTCCAGCAGATGATCCTCGTCGTCGTCGCTGTGCAGCGGCGTCGGCGTGACGCGCAGCCGCTCGGTTCCGCGCGGCACCGTGGGGAAGTTGACCGGCTGGATATAGACGCCGTGCTCATCCATCAGGGCGTCCGTCACCGCCCGCGCCGTGGCCGCGTCGCCGATCATCACCGGCAGGATATGGCTGGGGCTGGGCAGGACCGGCAGGCCCAGCCGCTGCATCCCCGCCTTGATCGAGGCGGCGCGCGCGGCCAGCGCCCGGCGCGGCGCGGCGTCGGCCTTCAGATGACGCAGCGCCGCCCGCACCCCGGCCACCACCGACGGCGGCAGGGCGGTGCTGAAGATGAAGCCCGGCGCGTGGCTGCGCACGAAATCGACCGCCGCGGCATCGCCCGCCACATAGCCGCCCATGGCGCCGAACCCCTTGCTGAGGGTGCCCTGCAACATGCTGATGCGATGCGACTGGCCGTCGCGTTCGGCCACGCCCGCGCCGTGCGCGCCGTACAGGCCCACGGCGTGAACCTCATCCAGATAGGTGAAGGCGCCGTGCTTTTCGGCCACATCGCAGATCGCCGCGATGGGGGCGAAGTCGCCGTCCATCGAATAGCAGCTCTCGAAACAGACCAGCTTGGGCCGGTAGCGGCAGACCCCGCTCATCAGCCGGTCCAGATCGCGCCAGTCGTTGTGGGCGAAGATGTGCTTCTCCACGCCCGAGCGGCGCATGCCCTCGATCATGGAGGCGTGGTTCAGGGCGTCGGAAAAGATCACCGCCCCCGGCAGGCGCGACGCCAGCGTCGACAGGGCCGCATCATTGGCCGCATAGCCCGAGGTGAACAGCAACGCCGCCTCCTTGCCGTGCAGATCGGCCAGATCGCGCTCCAGCAGGACGTGTTCGTGGCTAGTGCCGGAGATGTTGCGCGTGCCGCCCGCGCCCGCGCCATTGGTGCGGATTGCCCTTTGCGCCGCCTCGACCACCTCGGGGTGGACGCCCATCGACAGATAGTCGTTCGAGCACCAGATGGTGATGGTCCGCTCGCGCCGGTGATCCCAGGCGTAGGGCCCGCCCTTCGACAGCCGCTCCAGATCGGCGAAGACGCGATACCGGCCCTCCTGCTTCAGATCGTCCAGATCGCGGCTGAAGAAGTCGGCGAAATCGAAAGCGCCCATGACATCACATCCCATCACAGGACGGGCGACGACATTGCCATCCCGCCGGGGGCGTGACACCTAACGCTAGAATGGCTGGATCATTCCGGCCACTTTGGAAAGAAGCTGCAGACCATTGCTGAAGCGCGCCCAGCTTGAATCCGTCCAGGCCTTCATGGACCACCCGGCCCAGTCCGGCCTGCCCCTGCACGCCCGCATCCAGCGCGCCGTGCGCCAGTTGATCGTCGAGCGGTCGCTGACGGCAGGACGGCCCCTGCCTTCGTCGCGGACGCTGGCCCGGTCGCTGGGCGTGTCGCGCGACACGGTCGAGACGGCCTATGCCCAGCTTCACGCCGAGGGCTTCATCGAGCGGCGCGTCGGCAGCGGCAGCTTCGTCTGCGAGCTGACCGAACTGGGCCTGAAGCGCGGGGTGCTGCGCCCGGCGGGCCGCCGCCCCGTCCTGCAACCGGCGACGACGCCGACCCTGAGCAAACGCGGGCAGGCGATGGCCGACAGCGGGGGTCTGCGCGACCCTTACGCCCCGCTGGCCTTCTCGCCCGGCGTGCCGGAGACGCGGCTGTTTCCCTTCGCCCAGTGGGACCGGCTGCATCGTCAGACCCTGCGCGAGGAGGGCGCCGCCGCCCTGCACCACGGCGACCCGCAGGGCCATCCGCGCCTGCGCCGCGCCATCGCCGGCTATGTGAACCTGGAACGCGGGGCGCGCGCCGATCCCGACCAGATCCTGGTCCTGACCAGTTCCCAGCAGGCCCTGTCGCTGTGCGCGCGGGTGCTGGCCGACCCCGGCGACGGCGTCTTCATCGAAGACCCGGCCTATCAGGGCGCCGCCAAGGCGCTGGACGCGGCGGGGCTGAAGCGCCTGCCCGTGGCGGTCGACGCACAGGGACTACGCACCGACGACCTGCTGGCCCGACGTGAGGACGGGCGGGCGGTCTTCGTCACCCCCTCGCACCAGTTTCCGACCGGACGCACCCTGTCGCTGGACCGTCGGCTGGCCCTGATCCAATGGGCCACCGAGCATGACGCCTGGATTCTGGAAGACGATTACGACAGCGAGTTCCACTACGCCGGGCGGCCGACGGCCTGCGTTCAGGGCTTGGATCCGCACGACCGGACCCTGTACCTGGGCACCTTCACCAAGTCCCTGTTTCCGGGTCTGAGGCTGGCCTATCTGATCCTGCCGCGCCCGCTGGTCGAGCCGATGGTGGCGGCGCGCAGCCTGATGGACGGCTTCACCGCCTCGCTGCCGCAACTGACGCTGGCCCGGTTCATCGAGGACGGCCGGTTCGGCGCCTATGTCCGCACCATGCGCGGCGTCTATGCGGAACGGCTGGACGCGCTGGAGGCGGCGGTGACCGCGCGCCTGCCCCACATCGTCACGCCCGACCGGCCTGTCGGGGGCCTGCAGATGCCCTGCTTCCTGAAAGACGGCTTCGAAGAGGCCGAGACGGTGCGCGCGGCCCGGCGCGTCGGCGTCCACCTGACCGGCCTGACGCCCCTGCACGACGCGGGCGCGGGCCGCCCCGGCTGGCTGATGGGCTTCGCCGCCTCGACCCCGGCCGAGATCGACGCTGCCGTCGATCGGCTGGCGAAGCTGTTCCCCGCGTGATCGACGCTTACAAAGCGGTCTGACGATCTGCGCCGACGTGGCGGGGAATGGCCGGGATGCGGCGGCCTAGGGTGCGGAGGTCGGCAGTCAGCCGACGCCGTGAAAGCTTCTATCCCTTGCCTGCCCTCGCCCTGTTCCCGACCGACCAGCCGGGCCGCCGATCCGACCACGGCGGCGGCCGGATCCGCGTGTCCTTACGCGCCGTCGCCGCCAACTATCGCGCCATGTGCGACCAGGTCACGCCCGCCGCCTGCGCCGCCGTGGTCAAGGCCGACGCCTATGGTCTGGGCGCGGCCCGCATCGCCCCCGCCCTCTATGACGCCGGATGCCGGGCCTTCTTCGTCGCCCATCTGTTCGAGGCGGTGGAGCTACGCCGCGTCCTGCCCGCCGACGCCGAGTTGTTCGTGCTGAACGGTCTGGCGCCGGGCGCCGAATACGCGGCCCTCGCCGCCGGGGCGATCCCGGTGCTGAACAGCTTTGAACAGATGGAGGGCTGGGCGCGTCTGGGCCGGGCCGTCGGGCGGCCGCTGGCGGCGGCGATCCAGTTCGACACCGGCATGTCGCGTTTGGGCCTGCCGCCCGAGGACGCCGCCTTCACCTTCGACCCGGATGGCCCGATCCGCTGGATCGAATCGCGCCTGATCCTCAGCCATCTGGCCGTCGCCGATACGCCCGGCCACGCGGGCAATGCGCGCCAGCGTCAGGCCTTTGAGCGCATATCGGCCCACGCGTCGCCCAGCGTCCCCCGTTCGCTGGCCAACTCGGCCGGGTGTTGGCTGGGCCAGGACTATCACTACGACCTGTGCCGGGTCGGGGCAGCCCTGTTCGGGCTGGACGCCTCGCCCTCGGCCAAGACCATGCAGCCGGTGGTCGAGGTGACGGGCCGCGTCATCCAGACCCGCACCGTGCCTGCAGGTGCGGGCGTCGGCTACGGCTGGGCGGTCACGGCTGCCGAAGGAATGCGGCTGGCGACCATCGGCGTGGGCTATGCCGACGGCTGGCCGCGCCAGTTGTCGGCGAGCGGCGCCGCTGCATTCGAGGGGCGGTTGCTGCCCTTCGTCGGGCGCATCTCGATGGACAGTCTGGTCGTGGATATCAGCGCCCTCCCGCCCGACGCGCTGAAGGCGGGCGATCAGGTGGAGTTGCTGGGGCCGAACCGCACGCCGGAACAGCTGGCGCTGGACGGCGCGACCATCGACTATGAAGTCATCGCGCGGCTGGGCCGCCGCCTGTGTCGGGAGTATGTTTCGTGACCCTTTCGCCTGAGAACCTCGAACGTTTCGGTCCTGATCCGCGCGAGCGGTTCGCCGCCAATCTGGCGCTGGTTCATCGCCGCATCGCCGCCGCCTGCGAACAGGTCGGGCGGCCGATCGACAGCGTGCGCCTGTTGCCGATCACCAAGACAGTTCCGGCCGAGATCCTGCGTCTGGCCTGGGCTGCGGGCGTCACCGACTTCGGCGAGAACAAGCTGCAGGAGGCCCGCGACAAGGCCGAGGCCATGGCCGACCTGTCGATGCGCTGGCACGTCGTCGGCCACCTGCAGTCGAACAAGGTCAAATACCTGACCCGTCTGGCGGACGAGTTCCATGCGCTGGACAGCCTCAAGCTGGCCGAGGTGCTGGACAAGCGGCTGGAGACCGACGGCCGCGACATGAAGGTCTATGTCCAGGTCAACACCTCGGGCGAGGAGAGCAAGTTCGGCCTGCATCCCGATGATGCGCTGGACTTCATCGAACGGCTGGAAGCCTTTCCCCGGCTGAAGCCTCAGGGGCTGATGACGCTGGCGGTGTTCAGCGACGATCCCGACCGGGTGCGGCCCTGTTTCACCCTGCTGCGGTCCCTGCGCGACAGGGCCGAGCGCATCGATGCGCGCATCACCGGCCTGTCGATGGGCATGACCGGCGACTACGAACTGGCCGTGCGCGAAGGCGCGACCGTGGTGCGCGTCGGTCAGGCCATCTTCGGCCCGCGCCCGACGCCGAACGCCCACTACTGGCCCGGTCTGGCCTGAGCCGACCGGCCTGACCAACCTTCCCTCCCCGGAGTAAGCGCGTGACCATTCCCTTCATCGATCTTCTCAGCCAGCGCCAGCGCATCGGCGCGACCATCGACGCCGCCCTGATGGAGGTCGCCGCCAGCGGCCAGTACATCATGGGTCCGGCGGTCGGCGCCTTTGAACAGGCCCTGTGCGATTTCGGAGAAGCGCCCCACGCCCTGTCCTGCTCCAACGGGACGGATGCGCTGGTGCTGCTGATGATGGCGTGGGACGTGGGGCCGGGAGACGCCGTCTTCTGCCCCGCCTTCACCTTCGCCGCGACGGCCGAGGTGGTCGCGCTGGCGGGCGCCACGCCGGTCTTCATCGACATCCGTCCCGACACCTGGACGATGGACCCCGATCACCTGCGCGCCGCCGTCGAGGCGGTCGAGCGCGAGGGCGTGCTGAAGCCTCGCGCCGTCATCGCCGTGGACCTGTTCGGCCAGCCTGCGGACTATCCCGCCCTGTCGGACATCACCCAGAAACACGGGCTGAAGCTGATCGCGGATTCGGCGCAGGGCTTCGGCTGCACCCTGAACGGCCGGCACCCGATCCATTGGGCTGACGCGACGACGCTGAGCTTTTTCCCGGCCAAGCCGCTGGGCGCCTATGGCGACGGCGGGGCGGTGCTGGTGAAGGAGGCGGCGCTGATGGATCACCTCGTTTCCCTGCGTGTTCACGGTCAGGCGACGGCGGCGGATGCAGCGGCGCAGGGCTTTGCGCATGACCCCAAATATCTGAACCCGCGTCTGGGCATGAACGGGCGGCTGGACACGTTGCAGGCCGCCGTCCTGCTGGAGAAACTGAAGATCTTCCCGGACGAGATCGAGCGCCGCAACCGCATCGCCGACCGCTATGTGCAGGGACTGGCCGGTCATGTGGCGGCGACGCCGGTCGTCATTCCCGGCGGCCGCTCGGTCTGGGCGCAGTTCACCGTCGAGCATGACGACCGCGACGCCCTGGCCGCCCATCTGAAGGTTGAAGGCGTGCCGACCGCCGTCTATTATCCGATCCCCCTGCACCGCCAGCCCGCCTATCACCAGCATCCGGTCGGCCCCGGCGGTCTGGCCGTGACTGAGGCCAAGGCGGAACGGGTCATCAGTCTGCCGATGAGCGCCTATCTGGACGAGGCCGTTCAGGACCGGGTGATCGCCGCCGTCGCCGGCTTCGGCTGAGGGCTTTTAACTCTCGCTGAGACTCATCTCGAATGCGCCCGCCGCCTGGGTCCGCAGCAGAACGGTCTGGACCCCGGCGGTGGCGCGGGCGGCGGCCTCGGCCAGCCCCTCGCCGCGCATCAGCCAGCCGGTCAGATAGGCGGTGAACAGGTCGCCGGTGCCGCTGGGGCGGATCGGGATGCGGGGGATGGAGGTGCGATGGGCGACGCCGCCCTCGACCGCCACCGTCTCGACATCGCCGGGCGCCGTGTCGGTCAGGACGCAGCCCGTCACCACCGTTCGCCCCGTGCCGCGCGCGTTCAGGATGCGCGTCGCCTCGATAACCCCCTCGACCGTATCGGGCCGTTCGCCGACCAGTCGGCCCAGTTCGAACTGGTTGGGGGTGATGATGTCGGCCATCGGCGTCAGTTCATCGCGGAACTGTTCGATCAGGCCCTCGGCGACGAAGACGCCCAGATCATCGTCGCCGATCACCGGGTCGCAGATGTGCAGCAGGGCGGGGTTCTTCGCCTTCCAGCGCCGCAGGAAACCCGCCGTCGCCGCCGCATTGGCGGCCGAGCCCATATAGCCCGTGACCACTGCCCCGGATGTCATCGGCAGGTTGCGCTCCTCGACCCCCAGCAGCAGGTCGGCGACCAGTTCCGTCTCCAGAATCCGGCCGCGCATGGTGGGATAATGCGGGTGATTGGACAAAAGGGTGGTCGGCACAGCCGCCACCTCCAGCCCCATGGCCTGCATCGGCTGGACCGCCGCGCTGTTGCCGACGTGGCCGTAGACGACCTGGCTCTGAATCGAGATGACCCGCACGCGCGTTCGGAACCTCCTTAAGCGGGCGTCAGCGCCGGTCCGGCGATCGGATAGGCCCGCGTCAGTTCTCTTCCCTGCGCCTTCACCGCCGCGCTGTCGAGATCACCGTCTCGCAGACCCTTGAGGATGGTCAGGATCATGCCCCCCACCGTGCGAAACGCCTCGGCGTCGAACCCGCGCGAGGTCGAGGACGGCGAGCCCAGCCGCAGCCCCGACGTCACCATCGGCGAGGCGGTGTCGTAGGGGACCGAGTTCTTGTTGGCGATCAGGCCGTGATCCTCCAGCGCCTCGACCGCCGCCTTGCCGGTCAGGCCGAAGGGACGCAGGTCCACTAGCACCAGATGGCAGTCCGTTCCGCCCGATACGAGGCGCAGGCCCCCGTCCGCCAGCGTCTGGCCCAGTACGCGGGCGTTCTCGATCACCGCCTTGGAGTATTCGACAAAGTCCGGTTGCAGCGCCTCATGGAAGGCCGCCGCCTTGCCGGCGATGACGTGCATCAGCGGCCCGCCCTGCGTACCGGGGAAGACCGCCTTGTCGATGCGCCGCGCCAACTCCGGGTCGTTGCACAGAATCAGGCCGCCGCGCGGGCCGCGCAGGGTCTTGTGCGTGGTCGAGGTGGTGACATGGGCGTGCGGCGTCGGATTGGGATAGAGGCCCGCCGCGATCAGCCCGGCGTAGTGAGCCACGTCGGCCACCAGATAGGCCCCGACCTTATCCGCGATCTGGCGCATCCGGGCGAAATCGATGCGGCGCGGATAGGCCGAGCCGCCCGCATAGATCAGGCGCGGCCGGTCCTGAAGGACGCGCTGCTCCATGTCGTCATAGTCGATCAGGTCGTCGTCTTCGCGCACCCGATAGGCGCTGACCTCGAACCACTGGCCCGACAGGCTGACCGGCGAGCCGTGCGTCAGGTGACCGCCGCAGGCCAGGTCCAGCCCCATGATGCGGTCGCCCGGCTTGATCAGGGCGAACAGCACGGCCTGGTTGGCGTTGACGCCCGAGTGCGGCTGGACGTTGGCGTAGGCCGTGTCGAACAGGGTGCAGGCGCGCTCGATGGCCAGCTTCTCGGCGATGTCGACCGCCTCGCACCCGCCGTAGTACCGGCGGCCCGGATAGCCCTCGGCGTATTTGTTGGTCAGGACCGAACCCTGCGCCTGACGCACGGCGGCGCTGACGATGTTCTCGGACGCGATCAGTTCGATACTGTCCTGCTGGCGTTTCCGCTCCAGGGCCAGGGCATGAGCCAATTCCGGGTCCAGAGCCCGCGTCGCCAGATCGAAAGCCATGTCGTCTCCGCCGTTCGAATGAAAAAGGCGGCGGGTCGGCCTTTGAGGAGGAGGGTCGCCGACCCGCCGAGCGGCTGGCTTCGGGGGACTGAAGCCAGGCCGAAGAGCGTCAGCGCAGGGCCGAAAGGTCCGCGCCGTGATTGATGTGGTAGACGGCGCCGCCCATGACGATGGCCGGAACCGACTGCACGCCGGCGGCCTCGGCTTCAGCCAGGCGCTGCGGCGTCTCGCCAAGGTGAACGACCTCGACATCATAGGCGGCCGGGTTCAGCGCGCCGACGAAGCGTTGCTCGGCGTCGACGCAGACGGTGCAGCCTGCGTGATAGAAAACGGCTTTCTCGGCCATGGCCCTATCCCTTGTTTCTGATCCCGCAGCGGTGTTGCTGCCTGGGAATGCGCGTGGGATACCCGGCCTATCGGCCCTGTCAGAAGAGCCGCTTTCCTGAAACTTGATAGGCCGGATCATGGGACGCAGCGCCGTCGTCATTGAACTGATTGAAGACCCCGCCCGGCCCCTGTTCATCAATCTGGCGGGGTCGGTCATCCGCGAGATCGAGCGCGGGCGGCTGAAGCCCGGCGACCGCCTGCCCGGCACCCGCGCCCTGGCCCGCACGCTGGGCGTTCATCGCAACACCGTCGACGCCGCTTATCAGGAACTGGTGCTGCAGGGCTGGCTGACGGCTGAGGCGTCGCGCGGCACCTTCGTCGCCCGCGACCTGCCCGATCTGGGTACGCAGAACTGGGGCGCTCGCCCCGCCGCCGCGCGCTTCGCCTCGCCCCTGCCGCAGACCCGGCCCGCGCCGCCGCCGATGCAGTTCTCCGACGGAGCGCCCGATGCGCGCCTGATGCCGGGACTGGAGCTGGCCAGAGCGTTCCGCCGATCGCTGACCGGCGCCGAACTCAAGTCGCTGCCCGGATACGGCGACCCGCGCGGGGCGCCGTCGCTGCGGACGGCGCTGGCCCGCTACCTGTCGGCCGAGCGCGGCCTGACGGTCGGGGCCGACGACATCCTGATCACGCGCGGCAGCCAGATGGCCCTGTTTCTGGCCGCCGCCGTCCTGAACCCCGGCGACGCAATCGCCGTCGAAGATCCCGGCTATCCTCTGGCCTGGAAGGCGTTTCGTGCGGCCGGGCCCCGCGTGGTCGGCGCCCCGGTCGATGCGCAGGGGCTGGACGTAGAGCAACTGGAGGCCCTGCTGACGCGCGACCCGACGATCCGCGCCGTCTACGTCACGCCCCATCATCAGTTCCCGACCACGGTGACGCTGGGCGCCGGGCGGCGCCTGCGCCTGCTGGAAATGGCGCGTCGTCATGGCCTGATCCTGATCGAGGACGACTATGACCACGAATACCGTTTCGAGGGCCGCCCGGTCCTGCCGCTGGCCGCCCGAGCCCTGAGCCAGGGCTGCGATCAGGACCGCATCATCCATATCGGATCGGTGTCCAAACTGCTCTCGCCCGTGGTCCGCATCGGCTATGCGACGGGCGCGCCGGGCCTGATCCAGGCCATGACCGCGCGACGCGAGGCCATCGACCGTCAGGGCGACCTGCCGCTGGAACGGGCGCTGGCCCGGCTGATCGACGACGGCGACCTGGGCCGCCACGCCCGCAAGGCGCGCAAGATCTATGAGCAGCGCCGCGACCTGCTGTGCGCCGAGATCGCCGCCCGGCTGGGCGAAGCCGTCGCCTTCGACAGGCCGGCGGGCGGGCTCGCGCTGTGGCTGCGCGTGAACCCGGACATCGACGCCGCCGCCTGGGCCGCCGAGGCTGAGCGATCCGGCTTGATCCTGACCCACGGCCGCCAGCTTCAGCTTGAACCCGGCCCCAAGGGGAGTCCCGCCGTCAACGCCTTCCGCATCGGCTTCGCCAGTCTGGACGAGACGGAACTGGTCCGCGCCGTCGACCGGCTGAAGGCGGCGCAACCGGCCTGAACGATCAATCCAAACCGGAACTTCTGAACCATCCGGCTTGTCGCCACCCTCGGACCTGATCGCGGCCGTCGCCGCATGGGTCTGAAAGGGTTCAAGATGATGCCGCCGTCCAGCCGCAAGACGACCTCGCCCCGGCCACGCCGTCTCTTCGAGGGCGAGGACACGCCCGAAGGCGGCGCCACGCGGCGGACCGCCCTGATACAGATCTTCGTCCTGCCGCTTTCGGTGGCGGTCGCCGCCGCCGTCATCGGCGTCGTCGCCGTCTGCTCGGGTTGAAGCGGGGATCTCCGGAGGCCGCAACCGGCCAATGGCTTGCGTCATTCCAGGTCAGGGCGCATGAACCGGCCCTGACGAAGCCGCCCGAGAGGTCATCCGTGTCTGACGCCGACAAAGCCGCCGCCCTGTTGCCCGAAGGCCAGCCTGTCGGCCGCGTCATCGCCATGCCCGCCGACACCAATCCGGAAGGCGACATCTTCGGCGGTTGGCTTCTGGCGCAGATGGACCTGGCTGGGGCGACCCCGGCGTTCGAGCGCGCGGGCGGCCGTTGCGCCACCGTGGCCCTGGACGGCATGGTCTTCCACCAGCCGGTCTCGGTCGGCGACGAAGTCTCCACCTACGCCAAGATCATCCGCGTCGGCCGCACCTCGATCCGCGTCCACGTCGAGGCCTGGAAACGCGCGCGCGGCCAGGCCGAGGCCCAGTCGGTCCGCGTGACCGAGGGCGTCTTCACCTATGTGGCCATCGATCAGGACCGCAAGCCGCGCGAAGTGCCCCCGGTCTGACCGCTGATCGGAAGTCCCAGCCCGACAGTCGGTAATTCTTGACGTTCGGGGGCGGCGGCCCTACCTCCCCCGCATGGCCATTCGTCGTATCCTGACTATCGATAACGCCGCCGATCTGGCGATCCTGAAGACTGTCGCCGCGCCTGTGGAAGGCGGCGTCACCGACGCCGTGCGCGCCCTGATGGATGACATGCTGGAGACGATGTACGACGCGCCGGGCATCGGTCTGGCTGCGCCGCAGATCGGCGAGCTGACCCGCGTGGTCGTCATGGACCTGGGCGACAAGCCGGTCGAGGGCGCCGCTGACGAGCCGCAGACCGAGGAAGAGGCGCTGGAGCGCCGCAACCCGCGCTTCTTCGTCAACCCCGAGATCCTGTGGTCGTCCGAGGAGATGTTCTCCTACGAAGAGGGCTGCCTGTCGGTGCCGACCTATTACGACTCGGTCGAGCGTCCGGCGCGCGTGCGGGTCCGTTACATGAACTATCAGGGCGAGACGATCGAGGAAGAGATCGAGGGCCTCTACGCCGTCTGCTTCCAGCACGAGCTGGACCATCTGAACGGCGTCCTGTTCATCGACCACCTGTCGCGCCTGCGCCGTGACCGCGCGGTCGCCAAGGTCAAGAAGCAAGCGAGGATGGCCGCCTGATGGCTCGCAAGACCCGCAACATTGATCCAAGAACCGTCAATAGAGGGGGCCGTCGCCGCCTGACCCGCAACGAGAAGGTCGGCGCGGCCAGTCTGGCGACCCTGCTGGCCGTCGCCGCCGTCGGCGTGGTGGCCGGTCTGGTCATCGACCGCCTGCTCGATTTCGACGACGCCCTGGACGCCGGCGGCGAGTGGGACGAGGGCGGCGGCGTCTATACCCGCTGGATGTAATCGGCCTCACGGTCTAAAGGCCTGCCCATGCGCCTAGCCTTCATGGGAACCCCCGACTTCGCCGTGCCGTCGCTGGCCGAGCTGATCGCCTCGGGGCACGAGATCGTCGCCGTCTATTCGCAACCGCCGCGCCCCAAGGGCCGGGGCCAGAAGCTGACGCCGTCGCCTGTCCACGCCTTCGCCGAAGCCATGGGTCTGCCGGTGTTCACGCCCGAGAGCATGAAGGCGGCCGAAGCCATCGACGTCTTCAAGAGCCTGGACCTCGACGCCGCCTGCGTCGTCGCCTACGGCCAGATTCTGAAGCCTGAAGTGCTGGAGGCGCCGCGTCTGGGCTGCTTCAACCTGCACGGGTCGCTGCTGCCGCGCTGGCGCGGGGCCGCCCCGATCCAGCGCGCCATCATGGCCGGAGACCGTCAGACCGGCGTCCAGATCATGCGGATGAGCGAAGGCCTGGACGAAGGCGCCATCATCCTGTCCGAACTGATGGACATCCACGCCGACGACACCGCCGCCTCTCTGGGCGACCGTATGGCTCATGTCGGCGCCGCCCTGTGGCCCCGCGCCCTGGCCGCCATCGAACGCGGCGGCTTCACCGAGACGCAGCAGACGGGCGAGCCTACTTATGCCAAGAAGATCACCTCGGCCGAAGCCCGCATCGACTGGAGCCGCCCGGCCGCCGAGGTGGACGCCCACATCCGCGGCCTGTCGCCCTTCCCCGGCGCCTGGTTCGAGGTCGAGGCCGACGGCGAACCGGTCCGCGTCAAGGCGCTGATGTCGGTCCTGGCTGAAGGCGAAGGCGGGCCCGGTCAGGTGCTGGACGACGGCCTGACCATCGCCTGCGGCGACGGCGCGGTGCGCCTGACTCGCGTGCAGCGTCCCGGCAAGGCGGCGCAATCGGCCGAGGAAATGCTGCGCGGCTTTCCGGTTCCTGTCGGAACCATTCTGAGTGGGCCGCGGTCAGAAGGCTCCGCCTTCTCGACCCGACGCGGCCTGTAGGGCGTCATGCCCCGATACAGATTCACCATCGAATACGACGGCTCGGCCTACAACGGCTTTCAGGCCCAGGTCGGCCAGCCGACCGTGCAGGGCGCCATCGAGACGGCGATCACGGCCTTCAGCGGCCAGACCGTCCGCATCGCCGCCGCGGGGCGCACCGACACCGGCGTCCACGCCACGGGCCAGACCTGTCATGTCGATCTGGAGCGCGACTGGCCGGCGCAGACGGTGATGAACGCCCTGAACGCCCATCTGGTGAATGAGGCCGTGGCGGTGCTGGACTGCACGCCCGTCAGTGACGACTGGCATGCCCGCTTCACCGCCAACGGACGCAAATACCTGTATCGCATCCTGAACCGGCCCGGCCGTCCGGCGCTGGACCGGGGCCGTGTCTGGCACGTCAGGAAGCCCCTGGACGCCGAGGCCATGCACGCCGCCGCGCAACACCTGATCGGCCATCACGACTTCACCACCTTCCGCGACGCCGCCTGTCAGGCGGCCAGCCCGCTCAAGACGCTGGACGTCGCCCGCGTCTCCCGCGTCGGCGAAGAGGTGCATCTGGTGTTCGAGGCGCGCAGCTTCCTGCACCGTCAGGTGCGGTCCATGACGGGCAGCATCGTCGAAGTGGGCCTCAATCGCTGGAGCCCGGCCGATCTGGCCGATGCCTTGGCGGCCAAGGACCGCGCGCGATGCGGCCCGGTGGCGCCGTCAGACGGTCTCTATCTGACGGGCGTCACCTATGAGGCCGAGGCCTGACCTCAGGCTTCAGCGTTTGAACAGACCGCCCAAGGCGCCGCCGAGGCCGCCTGGCAGGTTGTTCAACAGACCGCCGAGCATGTCGTCCGCGCCCTCCGCCGAGCCGTTCGGCGTCAGGCGGTCAATGGCTTCCGGCAACAGTCCGGCCAGGGTCTCGCTGGCCTGTTCCGGCGAAACGCCCAGCTTCCGGGCGAAGTCGGCGATCGGGCCGGAGCCGATGACGGCGGCGATCTGCTCGGGGCTGATCGCAGCGTTGCCGCCCTTGCCGATCCACGAAGCGGCCACGTCGCCCAGACCGTTCTGGCCGAACTTTTCAGCCAGACCCGCCACGCCGCCCTGCCCCTTCAGCAGGTCGGCCAGGCCGCCGGCGGCGTCATCGCCGAGGCCGCCCAGAACATTATCCAGAAGTCCCATCTCAATTCCTCCGATTTGCGCCGCCAGAATGACAGACTTCCTCTGCGGATTTGTGGCCGGAAGGTAAAAGACGGCGCCGCGATCACGGCGACGCCGTCGACGTCAGCTCTTGGCGCGTTCCGAACCCGAGGTGACGGCTTGGCCAGCGGCTGACAGATCGCGGCCGATGCCCGAAACGGTGTTGCAGGCTGCGGTGGCCAGGGCGGCGGCGATGACGCCGAAAACAATGAGCTTGCGCATGATGAAATCCCCGTGGTCGATTTGGCGCTTCAACGTGAAGCTTGGCCATAAGGTTGCATGGCCAATTCATCCTCCAATCTGCTAACGGCGAAACCATGACGCAAGCTTCCGGAACCGCCGCCCGCCGTTTGGTCGAAACCCTGGTGATGAACGGGGTCGACAAGGTCTTCTGCGTGCCGGGCGAGAGCTATCTGGCCGTTCTCGACGCCCTGGCCGATGTCCGCTACCAGATCGAGGTCATCGTCTGCCGCCACGAGGCCGGCGCCGCCAACATGGCCGAGGCCTACGGCAAGCTGACCGGCCGCCCCGGCGTCTGCATGGTCACGCGCGGGCCGGGCGCGACCCACGCCTCGATCGGCGTGCACACGGCGCACCAGGATTCGACCCCGATGATCCTGTTCGTCGGCCAGATCGCCCTGACCGACCGCGGCCGCGGCGCCTTCCAGGAGGTCGACTACCGCGAGGTCTTCGGCGGCCTGGCCAAATGGGCCACCGAGATCGAAAGCCCTGAACGCACCGTCGAAGTGGTCGAGCGCGCCTTCGCCACGGCCCAGCAGGGCCGCATGGGCCCGGTGGTCGTCGCCCTGCTCGAGAACATCCTGCACGAGGATGGCGGCCCCGCGCCGATCCGCCCCGTCGTCCCGGCCAAGGCCGCTCTGGACCCGGCCTTCGTCGAACAGGTGCGCGAACGCCTGTCGCGCGCCGAACGCCCCATGCTGATCCTGGGCGGTTCGGGCTGGACCGATGAAGCGACCGACGCGATCTCCGGCTGGGCCGAGCGCCTGGGCCTGCCCCTTGCCCTGTCCTTCCGCCGCAAGGATCTGATCCGCAACGACCACCCCGGCTATGCGGGCGACCTCGGTCTCGGGCCGAACCCGAGGCTGGTCGCGCGGGTCAAGGACGCCGACCTGCTGCTGGTTATAGGCGCGCGCATGGGCGAAAACCCGACGCAGGGCTACACCCTGCTGGACCGCACCAAGACGGCGCAGACCCTGATCCACATCCATCCGGGACCGGAAGAGCTGGGCCGCGTCTGGGCGCCCGCCCTGTCGGCGGCGGCGGACAATTCTCTGGCGGCGCTGGCCCTGTCAGCGATCAAGCCGGGCCGAGCCTGGAACGATCAGGGCGCGGCGGCCCATGCCGACTTCCTGACCTTCTCCTCGCCCATTGAGGTGAACAGCGCGGTCAATATGAGCGAGGTCATCGCCCATCTGGCTAAAGCCCTGCCAGAGGACGCCATCGTCACCAACGGCGCGGGCAATTTCGCCGCCTGGCTGCACCGCTTCCATCGCCATCAGGCACGTCGCACCCAACTGGCCCCGACCTCGGGCGCCATGGGCTATGGCTACCCCGCCGCGCTCGGCGCCAAGGCGACCCAGCCCTCGCGCGAGGTCGTCTGCATCGCCGGCGACGGCGACTTCATGATGAGCGCCAATGAGATGGCGACCGCCGCCCAGTACGGCCTCGGCGTCATTGTCGTGGTCGTGGACAACGGAACCTTCGGCACCATCCGCATGCACCAGGAACGGGAATACCCGACCCGCGTCATCGCCACCGAGCTGAAGAACCCCGATTTCGTGAAGTACGCCGAGGCCTTCGGCGCCTTCGCCGTGCGCTGCGAGACGACCGGCGATTTCCCGGCGGCCCTAACGGCGGCACGCGAGGCGGCGGCGAGCGGCCGCCCCGCCCTGGTCCACCTGATCACTGACGCCGAACAGATCGCGCCGGGCCGCACGATCACCGACCTGCGCGGCGCCTGACGCAGAACCTTAGCCGCCGCAGCTTGCCTGCGATGGCGCTTCGGGGAACAGTGCCGCCCTTATTGTACCGAGGGGGGTCTTTCTCATGCGTCGTCTTCTGATTTCATCCGCCGCCGTCCTGGCGCTCTGCGCCGCTGCGCCCGTCGCCATGGCCGAGGGGGCCGCGTCCGCCGCCGCGGCCATCCAGGCCCAGAGCGAGGACGCCCGGCTCAACGCCTTCTTCGAACAGGCCTTCGAGGCGCGCGTGGCCCTCAGCCCCCAGCGCATGACCTCGCTGGGCCGCAAGACCGACTATGACAAGCTGGACGACGTCTCCGACGCCGCCGCCGAACGCTCGCTGGCCCTGCAGGAAGCCCAGCTGGCCCAGATGAAGGCCCAGTTCGATCCGACCAAGCTGAGCGAGCAGAGCCGCCTGTCCTGGCGCCTGTTCGAACACGGGGTGCAGCAGGCGCGCCTGTCGAACCAGTGGCGCGACTGGGGCTTCCAATTCGCCGCCAACGGCAACCCGACCACCAGCCTGCCGGTCTTCCTTATCAACAATCACCGCATCGGCAGCGTCTCGGACGCCGAGGCCTATATCGCCCGCCTGAACGCCGCCGAGCGCTATATGAGCCAAGTGGCCGACACCCTGACGGCGCGCGCCGGCAAGGGCGTGGTCTCGCCGCGCTTCGTCTTCGAGCCCTCGATCGACAACACCCGCGCGGTGATCGCCGGAGCGCCGTTCGACGGCGGCGCCGACAACCCGGTCTGGGCCGACTTCCAGAAGAAGATCGCCGTCCTCGACGCCGATCAGGCGACCAAGGACCGCCTGCTGGCCTCGGCCCGCGAAGCCCTGACCGGCCCCTATAAGCGCGGCTTCGACACGGTTCTGACGGCGCTCGGCCAGGTGCAGACCCAGGCCGACAGCGACGCGGGCGTGTGGCGCCTGCCGCAGGGCGAGGCCTATTACAACGCGCGCCTGCAGCTCTCGACCACCACCGACCTGACCGCCGACCAGATCCACCAGATCGGCCTGGACGAGGTCGCCCGTATCCAGCGCGACATGGAGACGATCAAGACCCAGGTCGGCTTCACCGGCACGCTGCAGGAGTTCTTCGCCTTCCTGAAGACCGATCCGCAGTTCCAGTATCCGAACACGCCGGAAGGCAAGGAAGCCTATCTGACCGACGCCCGCGCCTTCGTGGCCCAGGTGATGGCCGTGGCGCCGCAGTGGTTCTCGAACCTGCCCAAGGCCCCGCTTGAGGTCCGCGCCGTCGAGCCGTTCCGTGAGGCGACGGCCTCCATCGCCTTCTACAACTCGCCTGCGCCGGACGGCTCCCGCCCCGGCATCTACTACGTCAACCTGTCGGACATGACCCAGGTGCTGAAGCCCCAGATCGAGGGCATCAGCTATCACGAGGGCGCGCCGGGCCACCACTTCCAGATCGCCTATGCGCAGGAGATGGAGCACCTGCCCAGCTTCCGCCGCTTCGGCGGCTACGGCGCCTATTCCGAAGGCTGGGGCCTGTATGCCGAGCGTCTGGGCAAGGAGATGGGCTTCTATCAGGACCCCTATTCCGACTTCGGCCGCCTCTCGACCGAGCTGTGGCGCGCGGTGCGTCTGGTGACCGACACCGGCCTGCACGCCAAGCGCTGGAGCCGCGAGCAGGCGATGGACTACTTCCGTCACAACTCCCTGCTGTCCGAGCGCGACATCCAGAAAGAGGTCGAGCGCTACATCACCAACCCCGGCCAGGCGACCAGCTACAAGATCGGCGAGCTGAAGATCGAGGAACTGCGCGCCAAGGCCGAGGCGGCGCTGGGCGACCGCTTCGACATCAAGGACTTCCACACCGTGGTCCTGGGTTCGGGCGCCGTGCCGCTGGACGTGCTGGGCGACCTGGTCGACGCCTGGATCGCCAAGGGCGGCGGCCAGCCGGCCTGATCTTCTTCCCTCTCCCGATGGGAGAGGGATTGAGCGCACGAGAGCGTCAGCGATCGTTCTTGCGCGAAAGGGTGAGGGTTAGCGGCTAAAGTCGGCCAGGGGCCGTTGCGTGACGGCTGACGCCGACTGACAGGACAAACCCCTCACCCTTTCGCCTTAACCAATCGCTTCGCTCTTGGAGGCTCAAGCCCTCTCCCGCCGGGAGAGGGTCGACAGTGTGGATTCCGCGTTTCTGGTGTATGAGCCGCCGCCATGCCCTTTACCGCCACCGTCCTGACCATGTTCCCCGAGGCCTTTCCCGGACCGCTGGGGGTGTCGCTGATCGGCACCGCCTGGCGCGAGAAGGGACTGTGGGACCTGCAGACGCTGGACATTCGCGCGTTTTCCGAAGATAAGCGCGGCTTCCTGGACGACACCCCTGCGGGTGGCGGTCCCGGTCAGGTGCTTAAAGCGGACGTGGTGGCCAGGGCTCTCGACAGCCTGGAAGGCCCGCCCCGGCCGCTTTTGTACATGAGCGCACGCGGCAGGCCCCTGACGCAGGCGCGGGTTACGGAATGGGCCAAGGCCGACGGCATCGTCGTCCTGTGCGGCCGTTTCGAGGGGGTGGACCAGCGGGTGCTCGACGCCCGGGGGTTCGAGGAGGTCTCCGTCGGGGACGCGGTGCTCGCCGGCGGCGAGGCGGCGGCCATGGTGGCGATCGAGGCGTGCGTCCGGTTGGTTCCGGGGGTTCTGGGTGCGGCGGAAAGCCTGTCCACCGAGAGCTTCGAGGACGACCTGCTTGAACACCCGCAGTACACACGACCGCGGATGTTCGAGGGCCACGACATCCCGGAAGTCCTGTTGTCAGGCGATCACAAGAAGATCGCCAAATGGCGTCAGGAACAAAGGGAAAGAACGACGCGGGAGCGGCGCCCGGATCTCTGGGAGCGGCATCTCGCCAACTTACAGGTAAAGAGCAAACAAGCTCCGGAGAAATGACATGAACATCGTCCAGCAACTCGCTGCCGAAGAAAAAGCCCGCCTGCTCGAAGGCAAGACCATCCCCGACTTCCAGCCCGGCGACACCCTGCGTGTCCACGTGCGCATCAAGGAAGGCGAGCGCGAACGCATCCAGGCGTTCGAAGGCGTCTGCATCGCCCGTGACGGCGGCGGCGTGAACGAGACCTTCACGGTCCGCAAGATTTCGTTCGGTGAAGGCGTGGAGCGTCGCTTCCCGATCCTGTCGCCGAACGTCGACTCCATCGAAGTGAAGCGTCGCGGCGTCGTCCGTCGCGCCAAGCTGTATTACCTGCGCGACCGTCGCGGCAAGTCGGCCCGGATCGCCGAGCGCCAGACGGCCCGCAAGGTCGCCGTCCCGGCCACCGGCACGACCGAGAAGGCCGGCGACGAGGCCTGATTTCAGGCTTCGGCTTCGCGCTGAAGATCAAAAGCCCCGGTGGAAACGCCGGGGCTTTTTTCATGGACGTCCCTCTCCCATCAGGAGAGGGAAACGCGACTATTTCGGATACAGCGGATCATCCGCCTCGCGCCGGGCGTCGAGACCGCGCTTCAGCGCGCTCGTCTGATCGCGCCCCGCCCGAACCTCCCCGTAAGCGCGGCGAATGCTCTCCTTGGTCGTGGCCGACAGGGCGTCGTCCGCCAGCGCCCGCTCGAACCGCGCCTTCAACTGCTCCTCTCCGTTTTCGATCGTGTCGATCATGGAGACCTCGCTGCGCAGCAAGGCGTGGCTGACGTCCCTGAAGGCGCGCTGCGCCTTGGCCAGGATGGAGCGATCTTCCTCCGGCGACCCGCCGCGTTCGCGCACCGCCGCCTTGAACGCTTCGGCCAGACGCCGCCGTTCGCCCGCCCGCGCCTCGAACCAGGTGCGATAGGCGTCATCGACCGCCTCTAGAGCGGCTTGGTGATAGCCGTCGGCGCTGTCGACCAGCCCCTCGACCAAGCCGTTGAGGATCTTGATGTCGTGGCTGTTGCCGGCCATCGGAAACCTCCGTTGCTGTCCCAGAGGAAAACCCCTGCCAGCGGCGAAGGTTGCGCCTTGCGCCCTGCCCTAAAGCTTGGTGCGCAGGGACCAGAGCTCGGGGAAGCAGCGGCGCTTCAGCGTCTCGACCAGATAGCCCACGCCGTCGGTGCCGCCGGTGCCCTGACGCCGGCCGATGATGCGCTCGACCGTGACCACATGCTTGTGCCGCCATGTCAGCAGGGCGTCGTCCAGATCGACCAGCTTCTCGGCCAGCTGATAGAGAGGCCACCAGCGCTCGGTGTCGCGATAGACCTCCAGCCAGGCGGCCTCGACGCCTTCATTCGCCTCGTAGGACTGGCTGACGTCGCGGTTCAGCACCGCGTCGGGCACCGGCAGGCCCGCCTTGGCCAGTTGGCGCAGGGCGTCGTCATAGAGGCTGGGCGATTCCAGCGCCGCCTGCAGCGCCGCGTGGGCGGCCGGACGCTCGGCGTGGAAGCGCAGGAAGCGCGAGTCCTTCAGGCCCAGCATGGTCTCGAGGCGTCGGAACTGGTCGCTCTGGAAGCCCGAACTGGCGCCCAGATCGCCGCGGAACTTCAGGTAGTCGGCGGGCGTCATGGTGGCCAGGATGTCCCAGCTCTGGGTCATCACCGCCTGGATGCGGCTGACCCGCGCCAGGCTCTTGTAGGCGGGCACCAGATCGCCGGCCCGCACCAGCGTCTGCGCCAGCGCCACCTCGTGCAGGATCTGCTTGAGCCACAGTTCCTTGGTCTGGTGGATGATGACGAACAGCATCTCGTCATGCTGGTCGGAGCGCGGCTTCTGGGCGGACAGGATGTCGTCGAGGGCCAGATAGCCGGCGTAGGTCACGCCCTGCGGCTCATGCTTGGCCGTTTCAATTGCGTGTCCGCGAATGTCGTTTGCGTCGGTCATACGCCAGCTATCGCCCGATCAGCCGAGCGGGGCCAGACCCTTTTTGACTTGAGAAACTAGTTGGCGGCGCGGTCTTCGGCGACGGCGTTGGCGGCCATCTGGCGACCGTTGGCGAAGGCGTCGCGGGCGTTGTTGTAGATGAAGCCGTAGGTCGGATAGACGGTGGTGCCCAGATCGTTGATCGGGTTGTACCAGACCTTCACCCGGCTCCAGTCGCCCGAGGATGAGACGTCGACGACGGTGACGTTCTCCTCGACCTTGCCGCGGCTGCCGCCCCAGTTGGCGTGGGTGACGCGGATCACGCGGTCGGTCAGGACATCGGAGACCACGGCGACGTGGCCGGCGCTCATTCGGCCGTGCGGCTGGAACACCAGCACCGAGCCGGTCTCAGGCGCGTCGCCGGTGCGGAACTTGCTGACGGCCTGACGCCACCAGGTCCAGGCGTCGCCGAAGATCTGAATGCCCGAGAACATGCGCGCGAAGGTCACGCACTGCCAGTAGGGGTCGCCGGCCTGGGCCGGGGTGGTGCTGAAGGCGAAAAATCCCAGGGTCGCCGCAAGGGCGGCGGCTGTGAGCCGTTTCATCATCTGGCGTGCTCCCGACTGAACGCGGACAAGCCTTAGACGATAGGGTCAGAATGTTGAAGAACTGTTTCCGACTGTTTCCCCGACTGATCCACAGATGATCGCCGCTTGGTCGCCCAGCCGCGCAGGAACGTACGGGCCGGACGCTCGATCAGTTGATGAACAATCGCGGCGGCGACAATCAAGCCTGCAATGATCGCCAGCCACAGTACGAGCGGAAGCTGCTTGTCCTCCGCCCCCGTCAGGCGCGCCGCGACATTGACCGCCAGAATCTGCCACGGGGCGCACAGCATATAGACCGCATAACTGATCTCGCCGAGATAGACTGCAGGGGCGGAACCCAGGACGCCCGCCCTGTCCGCAGGAATGCTGGCCAGGGCCAGGATCAGCAGGCCGCCGGCCAGAACGGTGATCCCGTCCCAGCTCATCAGGGCGGCGCTGAGCGCCATCACAACCGCCGCCGCCAGGGCCAGCAGGCCCGCGCGCGGCAGGGGCGCACGCCGGTAAACCAGGTAGAGGGCGCAGCCGTAGGCGAAGCAGGGCACGATCCGCAGCGCCCCCCACTTGAACGTCGCCTCCGTCAGGCGATAGCCCGCCACACGCTCGAACCCGACATAGAGGGCCACAAGGAACAGGGCCGCCGCGCCCGTCGCCAGCCAGGGCCGGTTCCGCAGCTTCCACGCTGCGGCGGCGAAGAGCGGGAAGGTCAGATAGGCGAACCACTCGGCCGAGATCGACCAGGACGGATGGTTCCAGCCCGCCTCGCCCGCGAAACCCCAGGCGTGAACCATCAGTAGATTGGGCAGCAGTGTCTTCCAGCTGAGGATGCCGGAATCGATCGCCATGCCTGCAGCCGTCGCCGCCAGCCCAAGGGCCATGACGCCGAACAGGGTGAACAGGTGCAGCGGATAGACCCGCGCGATGCGCGCCCACAGGAAGCCCCTGTAGCCGAAGCGTTTCTCGCCGAACGCCTGGAGATAGACGTGACTGAGGATGAAACCCGACAGGACGAAGAAGAGTTCGACCCCCAGATAGCCCTTGGCCGCCAGGGCGGGCATGCCGCCGACCGCCAGATTGGGCCACATCAGATAGACCACGACCCACAGGGCCGCGAGGAACCTGAGCGAGGTCAGGGGACGGATGTCGATCGGCGTCGCTACGGGCGTCATGGGACCATCCTGGCCGGTGAACCGACCGGGGAAAGCCCGGCCGCGCAACAGCGCTCAATGCAAGCCGGGCGCCAGCTTCGCCTTACTCTACGCGACCGCTCTCCCCGGCCCTCTCGATCGCCGCCGTGGCCGCGGCGCAGCCGGTCAGGGTCTCGTCGCCGATCTCGACCTTGGCGGTCAGGGGATAGGTGCGATCGCTCATGCCGTCCGAGCAGTCCGTCGCCGTCAGGGTGACGGCCAGATCCGCGCCCGCCTCGGTCTTGGTCGTCCAGGTCGCGACCGTGCCCTGCAGGGCCGGGCCGGGGTTGGCGGCCTTCTGCTCGGGCCGGTCGACGCCGGAATAGGTCAGGCCCTGCGGCGTGATCTCCACGGCCCAGAAGGGCTCGGTTCCCAGCACCCGTAGCGGCTGATCCAGATCGACGCCGGCCAGGGCGCGCGGCTCGGCCTTGGCGGGCTCCGCCGCCTTTTCAGCAGGCGGCGTGCAGGCGACCAGAGCCAGAGAAACGGCGGCGGCGGCGGAGGAGAGGGCGACGCGCATGGCGGTCCTTTCAGAAGGTTTCCGGCCAAAATCCGGGTTTGCCTTCACCCCGTCAAGACAGGCGCCAAAGCGGCGCGCCTGGGTTAGTGTGTCCTCATGCCGATTCGCCCCGCCCCCGACGCTGACCTGACGGCCTGCGAGTTCTTCGCGGGCGGCGGCCTGGCGGGCCTGGGACTGAGCCTGGACGGTGCGGGCCTCCACCCCGTTCTGGCCAATGACATCGACGCGGCCAAGGCCCGCGCCTTCCGCGCAAACCATCCCGATACGCCGCTGATCCACGACGACGTCTGGACCGTGACGCCGGATCAGATTCCCGGCGCGCCCGACCTGTGCTGGGCCTCGTCGCCATGCCAGGACGTCAGCCTGGCGGGCGCGCGGGGCGGTCTGAAGGCGCAACGCTCGGGCGCCTTCTGGGGCTTCTGGAAGCTGATGCAGGGGCTGGACGCCGAGAGCCGCGCGCCGCGCATCATCGTGCTGGAAAACGTCGTCGGCCTGCTGACTTCGGGCGAGGGTCAGGACTTCGCCGCCGTCTGCGGGGCCATGGCCGAGGCCGGCTATACGGTCGGCGCCCTGGAGATCGACGCCGGACTGTGGCTGCCGCAGTCGCGCCCTCGCCTGTTCATCGTCGCCATGCGCGGCGTCGAGGGGCCCCGCCTGCCCGCCCCGACCCAGCCCTTCCACTCCTCGCGCCTGATCGCCGCCTGGGAGCGCCTATCGGAGCCGGTTAAGACGAACTGGGCCTGGTGGCGGCTGGCCGTTCCGCCGCGCCGCAACCTCGACCTGGCGACCGTGCTGGAAAGCGACGCGCCCTGTTTCGCCCCGGCGGAGACACAAGCCTTGCTGGCCATGCTATCGCCGCTGCACCGCGCCCGGCTGGAGGCGATCCAGGCCTCGGGCGAGCGGCGCGTGGGCGCGGCCTTCCGCCGGGTGCGGGTCAAGAACGGCGAGAAGCTGCAGCGGCTGGAGATGCGCTTCGACGGACTGGCGGGCTGCCTGCGCACGCCGTCCGGCGGGTCGTCGCGCCAGTATGTCGTGATCGTCGAGGGCGAACGCATCGCCATGCGTCGCCTGACCGGACGCGAGGCCGCGCGGCTGATGGGGGTGAGCGACGCCTATCGCCTGCCCGCCAGCGAAAGCGCGTCGCTGAAGCTGATGGGCGACGCTGTGGCCGTGCCGGTGGTCGAGGCCCTGACGCGCGGCCTGTTCCTTCCCGCCCTGACCGGACGCCGGGCCGAAGCCGCCGCCTGAAGCCTCAATAGTAGAGCTCGTCGTCCTTGCGGTCCTCGGCGCTTTCGATGCCGGGATCCAGATGGTTGTCCACCCGATCGTCCCAGCCGTCGCGATCGGACCGGAAGGCCAGGGCCATCAGCCCCCAGGCCAGGCCGACCGTGCCGAGCACGCCCAGCCCCATGGCGATCCAGCCATGCAGGCTCATCTCGCCCCCGCCGATCAGACGCCAATAGGCCGCCAGCCCCAGGGTGCTGACGGCCGATATGGCGACGGCGAGAACCAGCGACCGCAGAAGCCGGACCAGTCGCCCGCCCCTGGAGGTCTTCGTCATGGCTCAGCTCAGCGCTGGACCCACTGGCCCTGGGCGTTCTTGTACCACTGGCCCGAGCTGATGCGCGGCAGCAGCTGGGTCTCGAACATCCGAGCGCCCGCCACCTCGGCCGAGGTGCCGGCGTCGGAGGCGCTGCGCGCGTAGGCCTGACGGCGGCCGGCATTGGTCGCGCTGATGGCGGCCTGGGTAGGGCCGTCGACCGAGGTGCGCACGCCGACGTAACCGTCGGCCTGCTCGCCGGCCGCGCCGGCGGCCTTGGCCTGATCGACCAGAGCCTTCTGCGAGGCGGTCTGCGCCACGGCGGCGCCGGCGGCGACGCCCAGAGCAGCGACAGCGGCTACGGCGACGAAGAGTTTGCGGTAAGTCATGTCTAAAGCCCCCTTTCGTATCAGAACAGGTTGGGGTTTTCGCGGAGCAGGTTCTGCAGTTCCTGGTCCAGCTTGATGCGGATGTCGGCGTCGAGCTTGGCATAGATCTGCAGCGGCTCGCTGAACTTGATGTTCACCGTAGGCGCGCATGCGGCCAGGCTGACGGCGCCGAGGCCGAGCATGGCGACGATGTGGCGCTTGCTGATCATGTGGCCGATCTCCGAAGGCGGCGTTGGAAGTCACCGCCATTAAACGCAGCGGCGTGTGAATGGGTTCTGAACAAAGCGCGGCCGTGACTCAAGGCGTTTCATCCGTCGTCAGCACGGGCGTCTCCCCCCGACGCGCATATTCCAGCAGGTCGGAAATGATCTGGTTGGCGTTCCAGGTCGTGTCCAGCGTCAGATCGATTGGCGTGTCCGACGGCAGATTCAGCTTCTTGTTGAGGAAGTCGCGCCGGATCAGCTCCATGAAGGTCAGACGAAGCTGCTCTCGCTCGGGCGGGTCGTGACGGCCGTTGATGCGGAACCGGACGCCCAGGCGCCCCTCATCCAGGCTGTTGACCTCGGCGGTCAGGTCGCTGATCGCTAGGTCCTGCATGGCCTGATAGGCCAGATCCTGCATGGTGTTGGGCGGAACCCCGGCCTCGCCTCCGCCGCCTGCGGCCAGATCATCGAACACCTCGGGCTGGATCGACAGACGGCCGGGGCGCACCCCGTTCAGCACGCCGCCGACGATGCGCCAGCCGACCTTGGGATCATAGGTGAAGGGCAGTCGTCCCGACACCACGGCGTCGAACTCGGCCTTGTCCTGAAGATTGGCGCTCTTCAGCAGTTCGTTCAATTGCACGCCCTCGACCACGACCACGCCGCCCCAGCCCTCGCCCGGCGTCAGCGGCAGCGACAGGGGCTCGACGCTGATGCGCCCGCCCGCCGCCTGGATCTGGCCGCCGCCGATGGTCAGGGCCTTTTCGTCCAGACCGAAGGAGAGCTGAAGATCGGTCAGCGGCGTCACCGTCTGCACCCGGTCGGCCGTCAGCGTCTGGTTCGGCGCGGTGATCAGCGGCGTCAGGCTGGTGAACTCCACCCGCCCCTTCAGACCCTGGACCTTGCCCGCCGGGCTGGTGAAGTCCAGCTCCGGCACGGTCAGGACGCCCGAACTGGTCGCGCCCTCGGCCGTCCAGTTGAACCGCCCCTCGAATCCGGCCGAGCCCTCAACCGGCGACTTCACATAGTCGGCGACGAGCGGGCTGAGGTCGTCGGGCTGCAGCCCATGCTCGGTGAAGGTCAGACTGGGCGCCGAGATCACCGCCCCGCCCGCCTCGGCCCTCACGTCGTGACGCACGTCGACCCGCCCGACGGCGTGGTCCAGGCGGCTGAGGTCAAAGGCGGCCGTCCAGACATCATCCGCCAGTTGCGCCTCGCCCTTGGCCTGAAGCGGCAGGAAGCGGACCGGATCGGCCGTATCCGCGACCTGGGCCTTGGCGACCCCGACGCGCATCGACACCCCTTTCGGCCCGCCGTCGACCGTCAGCTCGCCCTCCGCATCGGAGAGGCCCGCCTCGAAAACCGGCACGGAGGCCGCCACGTCGGCCAGCCGCGTCCGGGCGCGCCAGAGGCCGTTCTGAACCACGACCAGCGGGTCCGATGTCGGACACGCCCGGCCGGTCACGGCCTCAACCGAGTTCTCGCCCAAGTCCAGCTTGCGCACCGTCAAGGGAATGCAGTCGTTCGTCGTATAGGTCAGCCGTCCGCCCGTGGAGACGAGTTCGCCCCGGGTGCTGAAGGCGATGTCGCGCGCAGGCCCGAAATCCAGAGCCGCCTCCCCCTTCAGCGTCGCGGCGAATCCGCCCGGCGTCATCCGCCACTGCACGCCGTCGAAGCGCGCTTCCGGCAAGCCGCCGCCGCGTCTGGACGCCACGCTGAAGGCGCCCTGCGCCGCGCCGCCCGCCCTCATGGACAGCACCGGCGCCCTCGCCGAGGACAACTGCAGCTCGCCGCCGTTGGCCGGGCGGGCGGTCAGCGGCCGCAGCAGGACCAGCTCCACCCCGGCGTTGTCGCTGACCAGCCGCACCTGGGGCGCATCCAGGGCGAAGACCCCCAGCGCCCGCTTCAACTCGGCGAGTTCGGGAATGTCGTCGGCCTGAGGCGCGCCGAGCACGGGCGCCGAAACACGATCCGCCGCCAGGGCTCCGGCGGCGCTGATCCTCGTGATGGAATCCCGCACCAGATCGACGTCCAGACGCCCGCGGGCGCCGTCCAGCGTCACATCGCCCGTCGCCAGGCGCCGAACGGTCAGGGTCGCCGGCCCCTGGACCTCGAAGGCTTCCCCCTTGCCGCCGGCCTCCAGGGCGGTCGAGACGAGGACCGCCTGGGTCAAACGGGTCTCGCCGAACCGGCCCGACGTCGCCGTCAGCCGCAGAGGCGAAGCCGCCCGCCACTTCATCTCCTCGGCTTCCGTCCCGCCTGATGTCGACAGGACGAGGCGGCCGAGATCCAGCGCCGCCTGACGAACCTCCATTCCCTCGCCCTGGAGTCGGTCCGCCGTCGTCGCCGCCTTCGCCTCGCCCTCGACGCTGTAGGCGTTGAGCCAACCTTCGACCGCCCCGGCGAACTCCATCGTCGCGACCGCCTGGCGCGCCGTCGTCCCGGCACCGGCCAGTTCATCCGCCGTCAGCCGCGCGTTGAGGCCGACCCGACCGTCGCCGCGCCGGGTCTTCATGTCTGGATAGGGCAGGTCGCCGCTGAGGCTCAAGGCCGCCCCCTGCCCGCCGACGCCCGCCACGGCGAAGCGCTCGGCCTGGGCGTCCAGCTTCACCGTCGTACGGTCGCCCGCGGTCGTCACATCGATCACGCCGGCCAGGCCGCGCGCCTCGGTCTCGCCGCTCTTGAGCGAGGCGGCCGGCATCCGTCCCGACAGCCGCATCAGCTTGCCGTCGTCGATCCGGGCGTCCGCCAGCAGGCGCAGCGGGCCGTACTCGGTGTCGAGCCGCGCCTGGCCGCCTTCAACGATGACCAGGGGCGCGCGGGAATCCGGCCTGGGCGGCTTGCCGGTGAATTCTTCGACCAGGGGATCGAGACTGCCCAGCGACAGCTTCCCGTCCTTCCACGCCGCGCGCACGATCGGACGGACCAGACGGATGCGGCTGGGCGTCACCCCCAGTCCGGCCTTCGACCATGGCAAGCCCACGGCGTAGTCGACCTCGACCCGCTCGACCTTGAAGTCGGGGTTCTCTGGATCGCCGATGGAGACCTTGCCGACAAAGCCGTTGAGCTCCAGCCGCTCGACCTCGACGTCGGCGTCGATGCCCTTGCGGTCCAGCCAGCCGACCAGCAGCTCGCGCGCCGCCGCCCGCCGGTTCAGATAAAGCGTCGCCGCAAGCACCAGCAGCAACACCAGAACGATCAGCAACGTCCTGGCCAGCCGTCGTCGCGGCCTTCCCTTTCCGGACGGCGCGCCAGGGGACTGGGCGGATCCGGCGTCGGACCCTGAAGTGGCTATGTCGTCGGTCAAGGGGAGCGGCGTTCAACTTAACAGGAAGGGGAACAACGCCACAGAATGCGCGACAACAACAGTCGTTGCAGAATGAGCACTGCGACGTGACACCTGCGCCACTACCAGCCGACCTCGACTACAAGAAGGCGAAGTTTGGCGAGAGACTCACGCAGAACGGTAAATTACTGCAGATCATCGCGGCCATGTTAACCAATCGTAACATTCCATCTTCCCAAGATGGGACGTGCGGGCTATACGGCTCGCTTCGCGTTCGCCGGACGATCGGCAAGCGCGTCGAGATTCGACTGTTTTGGCGCGGAACGCGTCGCCGACTTGCCGGGGACCCATGGCTCAGTTCGATCCTCGCCGCCAGCCTGTCCGGCTCGCGCCGCACCTGCTGACGACCTGCGCCGCCGTGGGCATCGCCCTGTTCGCCGGTCGTGGGTATGAACAGGTCAAGGCCGAGGAAGTTCCGGCCCTGACGGCGGAGCAGATCGAATCCCTGGAGGCCCAGGCCTACGCCGCCGCCGCCGCGCCGGCCGGCATGACCACGCCGGAAGCCATTCCCGTCCAGATTCGCCGCGGCGAAACCTTCGAGCAGGCCGTGCGCCGCACCGGCATCGGCGCCGACGAAGCCAAGGCCGTGGCCGCCACCGTCGCCAGCGCCTTCGACCTCAAGGATCTGCGCGCGGGCCTGCGTTTCGAAACCGCCGTGTCCAAGCCGCGCGGCGGCCTGGGCGACGCCCGCCTGATCGGCCTGACCATGCGCACCGGTCCGGCCAGCCAACTGACCGTGTCGCGCAGTTTCGACGGCGCGCTGCGCCTGCGCTCGCTGGACGAGAAGATCGCCCAGGAAACCGTCGTCGCCAACGACAAGGTGCAGCGCTCCCTGTCGGCCAGCGCCCGCGAACTGGGCGCCACCTCGGCCGTGGTGCGTCGCGCCAGCCAGCTGTTCGCCCACAAGTTCGACATGCAGCGCGACGTGCGCGCCTCGGACGAATTCACCCTGGTGTTCGATCGCACAGTCACGGAATCGGGCCGCACCGTCGAAACCGGCGAACTGCTCTACGCCGAGTTGAAGGGTCACGCCTTCTACCGCTTCCAGCCCGCCGGCTCGAAGACGGCCCAGTATTTCGACGCCACGGGCAAGAACACGCGCACCGCCATGATGCGCACGCCGCTGCAGAACTTCCGCCGCGTCAGCTCCAACTTCGGCGTTCGCACCCATCCCATCTCCGGCTATCGCAAGATGCACCAGGGGATGGACTTCGCCGCCTCCACCGGCACGCCCGTGGTGGCGCCCGCCGACGGCGTGGTGGTCGAGGCCCGGCGCTGGGGCGGCTATGGCAACTGGCTGCGCATTCGCCACGCCAACGGCCTGGAAAGCGGCTACGGCCACCTGTCGCGCTACGCCTCGGGCATGCGCGCCGGCCAGCGCGTGACCCAGGGCCAGGTCGTGGCCTATGTCGGTTCGACCGGCGCCTCGACCGGTCCGCACCTGCACTATGAGATCTGGCGCAACGGCCAGCGGATCAATCCCTCGGGCATCAAGACCCAGGAAGGCACCGTCCTGGCCGGCGCCGACCTGAACGCCTTCCGCGCCGAGAAGGCCCGCATCGATCGCATCATCGCCGCCGGCGGCCAGCGTCGCCCAGTGGTCCAGCAGGCCTCGACCGGCCTGCGTCCCGCCGAGGGCTGATCGCACTCTCTTCGATCGCTCAGCCGACCAGTTGCGGAACACCGCCCTGGTTGGGGCAGCGCACGCCGTGCACCCACACATCCGCCTCTCCCAGCCGAACGCCGAGCAGTTCCAGCAGAGGCTGAACCACGCCGTCCAGCACCGGCCCGAGCGGCGTCAGCACGCCCGCCAGCAACTGGGTGACGAGGTGCAGGGGTATCCCCAGGGCCGTCAGCCGCGTGTCCCGCAGCAGGGTGACGATCAGGCCGTTCACGAAGCCCTTGGCGCGGACGCTCTTGGGCTGGCTCGACCCGATCTCGCTTCCCGTGAAGCGCAGCTCGCTCCAATCCAGATCCGCCACCTGGATGTCCGCGACGCCCTCCACCGTGATCAGCAATACCGACACCAGCTTGGCCGGGCTGACCTTGAGCTCGGACTTGAAGTCCCGCAGGCGTTTGGGATCGATCTGACCCAGGCGCACGCGCGCCACGCCGGGCCGCGCCTCGATCAGAACGCGCGGCGTTCCCTCGCACTCGATCGCCTTGAGCCGAGCCTCGGCGCTGGCCGCTTCGATCAGGATGGGGACCTTCACCTGCGCCAGCAGCCCCACGAGCGGAACCTTGTCCAAGGCCGTCGCCTCAAGATAGAGGCGCGTCTGCACCGTGCGGATGATCGGTTCGCCTGTGCCGGTCACCGTCAGCCAGGGCGCGCGATTGGGACGTTCGCCGATCGCCAGCATGACGTCGAGGTCCGCCAGTCCGGCGCGCGCCCCCACATCAAGGGCCAGCTGACGATCCTGATTGGCGGTCTGCAGCGTCGCCATCAGCAGGTCCATGGCCGAGACCTCGGCGTCCAGCCCTCGCCGCAAGCCGCCGCGCGCATCTGCATCCACGCCGATCAACTCCTCGAGCTTGACCACGGCGTTCACCGGCAAGCGGGTCAGCTTGCTCAGGGCGCTTTCGGCACCCGACCCGGCGACGGCCTCCAGCGCCCTCAGCACCTGGCCCGTCTGGGCTTCATGCGCCAGCAAGGCGTCATAATCTCCCGCCGTCACCCCCAACTCGGCCGCCAGGGCATCCGAGAACTGCAGCAGGTTGACCTGGGCGTCGGCCAGGGCGCGATAGTCCATCACCGTCAGGGACACCTTGCTCCCCAGCAGGCCGGACAGCAGGGCGTTCGCCAATCCGCCGTCCAGCCCCGCCAGGCGCGAACCGATGGAGAAGACGGCGCTGGGCGGACCGCCGGGCAGCGCCGCCGTGGCCGATTTCGACACCGTCACGCTGTCTCGCCTCAGTATCCAGCGGCCGAAATAGAGGGGCGCCGGGGCGCTCAAGGTCACGCGGGCGGCGTTGGGTCTGGACCCGCCGTCGGCGAAACGCGCGCGCGGCTTCAACCGGGGGTCAGGCGTATAGACGCCCCGCTGGATCCGCGCTCCGGCCAGATCGACCAGATTGTCCTGGGCCGTGAGGCGGGCTGCGGCCTCGGTCCGTTCGGGCGGGTCGGACAAGGTTTGGGCGGCCGCCAGCGCCGACAGGTCCGCCGCCCCCTGGACTTCGCGTCCCTTCAGAACCATGGAGCCCACATCGACCGCCAGGGCCGCCAGGACGCAGATCAGGGCGCCGAAGACGGCGGCCATGACCGCAACCCCGCCCCGGTCATCGCTGGAAAGGCGGCGACGCCGGCCCATCTCACGCCTCCTCCACGCGGATGACGGCGGTGCGGCGAATGATGCGAGGCGGCGGCACGGTCAGCGGCGACAGGGCCATCAACGGGTGGCCGCCCGCATCATAGGCCACCTCGACCCGGAAACGCCCCGGCTCGGCGCGCACCGCCACGACGGCGTCGGCGGCCTTGAGCCCGAGGTCCTTCAGCTGGGCCTCCACGACTTCGCGCGCCAGTTGTTCGCGCTCCACGGCGTCCAGTCCCGCGATCGCGGCGCGCGCGCCCTCGGACACGGCCGCCTGAACCGAATGCGCCATCCAGAACCAGCCGCCGTAGACGATCATTCCCGCCAGCAGCAGAAAGAACACCGGCCCGACGATGGCGAACTCCACCGCCGCCGCCCCTTGCCGCTTCGCCATCCCGATACGCCGTTCATGTCGCATGATCGCACCTCGTGACGCGAACAGCATCAGCCTCACAACTTAAAGGAGCGTGAAGGCGTTTGATGAACGCTTCGCAAACCGTAGGCCACATCGCTTCTAGAGGCAGGCGCGCGCCTTGCTCCCTCGTCGGGAACCATTTCCGGGGCTCCACGCCTCACTCTGAGTGATCACGACAGGAGAGAGCCATGCGCGACAGACAGCAATCCAAGGGACGGGAGCGCAACGCCGCCATTCCAGGCGGCAAGCCTGACGCCGACACGCCCGACGAAGCGGTGCGCCGGGTCGGGCACGAGTCTCAACGTCGCGCCGGACCGGACGGTCCTGACGCGCGGGAGATCGGGGACACTTTCAAGAAGAAGGGCGGCGGCGACGACCCTCGCCCCAAACCGAGCAAAGGATAGGGACTCGCCGCGTCCAGAGCGCAGGACGGAAGCATTTAACGACCGCAGCGCCGGTGTCATCGGCTACCGTTTCTCGCCATACAGATAGAATTTCTAAGTTATGCAAGCCAGCTTGGCATGCCTTATTGCGCGCCCAATTGTGACACTTATTGCGGTGCAGCATCCCCATGATCAGGCCATCCCTGACCGTTCTCGCCTTTCTTTCGGCCGCAGGCGCGTGCGGCGCCGCACAGGCCCGAAGCGATGAAAATCTAACAGACCAGGCCCAGGTTGCGGCGGCTCATTCGGTCGCGGACGTCGTGGTGACCGGATCCAACATCCGCCGCGCCAACACCGAAGGCTTCAACCCGGTCCAGGTGATCGGGCGCGAGGAGTTGGAAAGTTCGGGCAAGTCGACGACGGCGGACCTGCTGCGCTCGATCTCGGCCAATACCGGCAACGGCTCGAACGAGACGCAGAACAGCGGCTGGTCGTCAGGCGCGGCGGGCATCGGCCTGCGCGGCCTGTCGCAGAAGAACACCCTGGTGCTGCTGAATGGGCGGCGCGTGGCCAACTACGGCTTCCCCGGCGGTGGCCTGTCGGACACCTTCGTCAATCTGAACGCCCTGCCGATGGTGGCGACCCAGCGGCTGGAGGTGCTGAAGGACGGCGCCTCGGCCGTCTACGGCTCGGACGCGGTGGCGGGCGTCACCAACATCATCACCCGCCAGAATTTCCAGGGTCTGGAGTTCGGCGCCAGCTACGGTCTTGCCGATCAGGGCGGGCTGGAGACCTCCACCGCCAAACTGGTCGCCGGGCATGGCGACCTGGAGACGGACGGCTACAACATCCTGCTGTCGCTGGAGGCCTATACCCGCAATCGGCTGGATCAGGACCAGCGCGACCTGACCAGGTCGGGCATCTATGACGACCTGCCCGGCGGCCGCTGGAACGGCTGGTCGGCCAAGGGCGCGCGCTTCCTGGTCGACGGCCGGTCCGTGCCCTTCCTCAACGCCCAGGGCCAGTGCCCCGAGGGCATGGTGCTGACCGCCAGCGCTCCGATCGACGGCCTGGCCGGCGACACCTGCGCCATCAATCTGGCGCCCCACACGACGCTGATCCCCTCGACCGACCGCTATCAGGCCTATCTGTTCGGCACCAAGCGCCTGACGCCGCAGATCGAGGCCTTCGGCGAGGTGCTCTATTCCTATGTCGAGGGAGCGTCGCTGTTCGGCTCCAGCCCCTTCTTCACCCTGGAGGGCGGGCGCTTCGCCCTGAACGCCCAGACCGGGCTGGCCGAGCCGGTGTCGAACCTGCTGCCGGCCAATAATCCCTACAACCCCTATGGCGTCGCCACGCCGATCGAATACACCTTCTTCGACCTCGGCCGGACGCTGAAGACCAATGAGTCCAAGTCCTATCGCGCCCTCGCCGGGGTGCGCGGGCGCCATGACCGCTTCGACTGGGAGGCGGCCGCCTTCGCCTCGGGCAGCGACGAGCGCGAGACGGTGTCGGGCGGCTTCGCCCATCGCTGGAACCTGGCCGACGCCCTGGCTGACGGCACGCTGAACCTGCACGATCCGGGCGCCACGCCGCAGGCCGTGCTGGACGGCATCCGCCTGTCGACCCTGCGTCCGGCGGGGTCGCGCCTCTATGGGGCCGATTTCAAGATCTCGGGCGAGCTGTTCAACCTGCCCGCCGGTCAGGTCGGCTACGCCGCCGGGGTCGAATTCCGCCATGAGAGCCTGGTCTCCAGCAATCCGTGGCAGATCGACGCCGGGCTGCAGATCCGCCCCGCCATCGCCGCCGTGGACGGCGAGCGCGACGTCTGGGCCGCCTATGCCGAATTCAACATCCCCGTCCTGAGCAATCTGGACATCCAGGTCGCGGCGCGGGCGGACGAATACAGCGACTTCGGCAGCGCCTTCTCGCCCAAGGCGGGCGTGCGGTGGAAGCCGCTGGAGTGGCTGGCGCTGCGGGCCTCGGCCTCACGCGGTTTTCGGGCGCCGTCGCTGTCGGAGAACTCGGCCTCGACCATGATCTCCTACGGTTCGGTCATCGACCCCTATGATCCCGACCTGCCCAACTCGCGCCAGAGCCCAACCTTCTTCACCGTGGGCAACACCGATCTGGAGCCGGAAAAGACCCGTTCCTACAATCTGGGCGTCGTCTTCACCCCGACGCGCGACACGGCGCTGAGCATCGACTGGTATCAGATCAAGCTCGACAACCTGATCGGCACGGGCAACACCACCGCCATCGTCCAGGGCAACGACCCTGCCGACGTCGTCCGCGATGAACGCGGCAAGCTTCAGGCGGTCTATAATCGCTACCGCAACCTGACGGCGCTGGAGACGTCGGGCTTTGACGTGGACTTCAGCCAGCGCTGGCGCTTAGACGGTTGGGGGACCTTCACCGCCTCCAGCGCCTATACCCACCTGCTGGAATACAAGCGGCCGAACGCGGCGGGCGGACCGCTGCTGGACTACGCCGGGTCGAACCGGGGCGCGACCCTGCCGGCGCACAAGGCGACGACGCGGCTGGCCTGGAACCGCGACGTCTTCGACGCCAACCTGACCTGGTACTACACCTCGGGTTATGATCAGGTGCCGGAAGTCGGGGGACAATCGCGCGTGGACGCCTATCACCAGTTCGATCTGTATGCGGCGTGGTCCGGGCTGGAGCGCGTGACGCTCTACGCCAAGATCGAGAACCTGCTGGACGAAGCGCCGCCGCACGACGCCTCCTTCCCCGGCGTGCGCGCGCCCTACGACTTCGGCCAGTACGATCTGCGCGGGCGCTATTTCCGCGTCGGCTTCGACGTCCGCTTCTGATCCCTTTTCGCATCGAGACCTGACACCATGAGCGTTCAACACGCCCGTTCATCCCTCCGTCGCATCCTGACCGGCGGCGCGGCGGCGGCGATCCTGCTGGGCGGCGTCGCCCTGGCGGCGCCCGCTCCGGCCCTAGCCCAGAGCGCCTATTTCTTCCCTCAGGCGCCGGCGGGCGATTTCGACCCAGCCATCCCGACGCCGGAAGCCTTCCTCGGCTATCCGATCGGCACGCACTACACCCGCCACGACCGCATCGTGGACTATCTGCGCGAACTGGCACGCCTGTCGGATCGGGTGACGGTCGAGGAAATCGGCCGCAGCTATGAACAGCGGCCCCTGCTGTCCGTGGTCATCACCTCGAGCGCCAATCAGGGCCGGATCGACCAGATTCAGCGCGCCCATATCGCGGCGGGCGATCCCGGCGGTCCGGCGGCGGGGGCCGACGCCCCGGTCGTCGTCGGCCTGTTCTACAGCGTCCACGGCAATGAGACCTCCAGCGGCGAGGCGGCCCTGCTGACCGCCTACTACCTCGCCGCCGGGCGCTCGCCCGAGGTGCTGGACTGGCTGGACAAGGCCGTGATCGTCATCGATCCGGCCCAGAACCCCGACGGCCGCGACCGCGCCGCCAACTGGCACAACGCCTGGAAGAACCAGCCCGCCGTCTCGGATCCACAGGACAAGGAACACGTCGAGGCCTGGCCCGCCGGCCGCACCAACCACTATTTCACCGACCTGAACCGCGACTGGCTGGCGGTGACTCAGGCTGAGACGCGCGCCAAGCTGGAGGCCTTCCACCGCTGGCGGCCCAACATCCAGATCGACTTCCACGAAATGGGCGCGGGCAGCACCTATTATTTCGAGCCCTCGCCCGCCAGCATGGAAAGCCCGCTGCTGCCGCGCGCCAGCTATGAGTGGAACGTGACGCTGGCCAGGTATCACGCCCAGGCGCTGGATAGCCTCGGCTCGCTCTATTACACGCGCGAGGTCTTCGACAACTTCTCGCCGGTCTACGGCTCGACCTATCCCGACTTCCACGGCGGGGTCGGGGTGACGGTCGAACAGGCCAGTTCGCGCGGCCTGGTGCAGGACACGGCCAATGGCCCGCTGACCTTCCCCTTCACCATCCGCAACCAGACCAATGTCGGCCTGGCCACCATCCGCGGCGCCGTCGCCGAGCGCGCCGGGCTGCAAGCCTTCCAGCGCGACTTCTTCCGTTCGGCCGTCGAACAGGGACGACGCCATTCCAGCCAGGCCTTCGTCTTCGGCGACGCGGCCGATCCGGGCCTGACGCGCCAGACGCTGGACCTGCTGCTGGCCCACCACATCCAGGTCCACCCGCTGACCGAGCGGGTGACGCAGAACGGACGCGCCTATGAGCCGGGCAGCGCCTATGTCGTGCCCTCGGCCCAGCCGCAGTTCCGACTGGTGCATTCCATCTTCGACCGGACGCCGCCGACCAAGGGCAGCGTCTACGGCAGCACCTCCTACGCCGTCGCCCTCGCCTATGGCCTGAAGAGCGACGGCCTGCGCCGCGTCCCCGCCCACGGGTCCGCCGTGACCGAAGCGCCCGTCGCAACCGGCGGCGTCAGCGGGCCGCAGGACGCCTACGCCTATGTCGTCGACTGGCGCGACCTGAACGCCCCGCGCGTGCTGGCGGCCCTGCTGCGTCAGGACGTGCGCGTCCGCGCGGCGTTCGAGCCGCTGACCGCGCGGACGGCGCAGGGCGACAGCGCCTTCGGACGCGGCTCCCTCGTCGTGACCGCGGCGGGACAATCGCTGGACGCCGCCGCCCTGCGCGCCGCCGTCGACACGGCCGCACGCGAGGCGGGCGTGGTCGCCCACGCCGTCTCGACCGGCCAAAGCGTCGCCGGCGTCGATCTGGGCAGCGACAATGTGAAAGTGGTGCGTGCGCCGCGCATCGCCCTGGTCATGGGCGAGGGCGTCAACGCCACCGAAATCGGCTCGACCTGGTTCGCCCTCAGCGAACGCCTGAACTATCCGGCGACGCGGCTGGACCCGTCCCAGTTGGGCCGCGTGCCGCTGGGAAGCTATGACAGCATCGTCCTGTCCGGCGGGCGCTACGACAACCTGGGCCAGCCGACGGTGGACGCCCTAAAGGCCTGGGTGCGGGCGGGCGGGTCCCTGGTGGCGTTCGGCAACGCCGCGCGCTGGGCCGCCGCAAACGGCCTGGCCCCGCAGGCCGCCTCAGAAGACGAGAAGAAGGCCGAGGTCGAGCGCCGCGACTACGCCGACCGCAGCGCCATCCAGGGCGAACAACGGACGGCGGGCAACGCCCTGTCGGCCGACGCCGACATCAGCCATCCCCTGGCCTTCGGCCTGTCGCGCCGCGACCTGTTCGTGAACAAGGAGACGGACGTCGTCCTGGCGCCCGTGGCCGATCCCTTCGCCAACGTCGTGCGGATCGAGACCGACCCGCAGGTCAACGGCTACCTGCCCGAAGCCCTGCGCGCCCGCTCGGCAGGTTCGGTCTGGGCTCAGGTGAACCCGGTCGGCGCGGGCAATGTCGTCCTGTTCGCCGACGACCCGGCCCATCGCAAATACTGGCTGGGCACGGAGCGTCTGCTGATCAACGCCCTGTTCCTGTCGAACCACCTCTCCTCGCCTTCGCGACGTTAGGCCGGGTTCGACAGGAGGCTGTCCGCCTTCAGGTTCTGATCCCGCTCAGAACCTGAAGGTCAGGAAGGTCCCCAGGTAGGACTGGTTCTCGGCGGTCCCGGTTTCCTTCAGGAAGTCGCCGGCCTTGGTGTAGTTGGCCACGCCCATCAGCGAGACATAGGGCGTCAGGGCGTAGCGGGCGAAGACGCCCGTGCGCCAGCCGACATAGGACGACTCTCCTTCATCCGCCCCGCGCAGCACCAGACCCGACAGGGCGTAGAGACCGTCGTCCTTGCTCTGGCGCCACAGGCCGGCCGTGTTGGCGCCGAGCGTCAGCTTGGGCGACGGACGCACCGTCACCTCGGGCTGCAGCAGGATCAGGTTGGCGAAGCCCAGATCGGTGCGCAGGGCGGCCGGCTGCGGGAACAGAGGGTTGAAGCTGTTCAGCTTGCCGTCGTTCGGGTTCTTGTCGCCCGAACCGACGTCCAGGCGCACGGCCACGCGCGGCGACCACTTCACATCCGTGAAGGTGCGGCCGCCGACGGCCGAGATGAACCAGGCGTCGATGTCGAGGTCGCGGAGCGAGCCCCACTGTTTGACCGCCTCGACCTCATAGTCCCAGGGCGCGACCTTGCCCGACAGGCGCACCGACAGGGTGTCGCGGTCGTCGCGGCCGGGAAGCTGACCATCGAACGGCGTCGTCAGGCGATCGGTGTTGGCGTAGAGCAGCTCCAGCTTCGGCGCCGTCGCCCCCTGCCCCAGCGTCTTCGCGGCCGTCGCGCCATACAGGCGATAGTCGAAATTGGTGGCGTCGTCCCACGAGGCCTTGCCCTCGCGCAGCGCATAGCCGGCGAAGGCGCCGCCGCTCCAGCCGGTCGGGCTGTCGTACATGACCCGGACCATGTCCAGGGCCGCCCGGGCGTTGGCGCCCTCGCGCATGTCGAACAGGCGGAAGCCGCCCTGGCCGAACTCCTGACGACCGGCGCGGACGCGCAAGCTTCCGCCGCCCAGACCCGTCTTCGCCTCGATGAAGGCCTGATGCAGGTCGGTGCGGTTCTCCTCGATCACCGGCTCGCCGCTGGCCAGACCCGAGGTGCGGGCGTCCTGCACGTCGACGAAGGCGCGCAGTGAAGAGCCCAGGTTCAGCTCGCCCCACAGGCGGGCGCGGGTCTGGAAATCGCCGCCGGTGTCCTGCGGACCGCGGCCGAAGCGTTCGTTGTCGCGATGCTCGGCGCGGAAGCGCAGTTCGCCGCCGAAGCTGGCCCATACGGGGCTGTCCTCCCCGCCGACCGGGACATATTTGAACCTCGACCAAGTCGAGGTGCGCTTCGCCGGGTCGGCCAGGTAGGCGTAATTCTCATCGTGGTTGATCAGCTTGAACGGCGGCGGCGCGACCGGAGCCGCAGGCGTCGCAGCAAGCGCGGCGGCCGGCGCGGTCTGGATCGGCGCCTCGGCGTCGGCGGGCATGGGGGCGTGCGAAAGCAATGCGGCGGCGGCCGCAGCGGCGATGGTCATGGTTTCCTCCGGGAAAGGGCGCGGTTGTCTCCGCGCTCGGTTCGGTTGAGATGATTATTCGGCGTCGGGCTGCTGCCCGGGCGCGGCGTTCTGGAAGGCGGGCAGTTCGAGACAGGCCGCCTCAAGCGCCAGCAGGCGCGGCCAGCGCAGTTCGACGCCGAAGCGGCGAGCGTTGCCCAGTTGCGGCACGATGCACAGGTCGGCCAGGCTTGGGGCGTCGCCGAAGGCGAAAGGACCCGGCTGATCCGCCAGCAGTCGGTCGACGGCGTCGAGACCTTCCTCGATCGTGGTCGAGGCCCAGGCCTGGACCAGCTCTTCACCCAAGCCCAGTTCGCGCAGGCGTTGCAGCACCTTGAGATTCTGCACCGGGTGGATGTCGCAGGCGACCGCCTGGGCCACGGCCCGGACCTTGGCCTTCAGCACCGGCTCGGCGGGCAGAAGGGCCGGCTCGGGCGCGAGCTCGTCCAGGTATTCGATGATGGCCAGGGACTGGGTCAGGACCGCGCCGTCGTCGGTGACGAGCGACGGCAGCAACCCTTGCGGATTGAGCGCCAGGTACGCCGGCGCCCGCTGCTCGCCCTTGCGCAGGTGGTGGGCGACCTGCACGGCCTCCAACCCCTTGAGGCCGAGAGCGATACGAACGCGCCAGGAGGCCGTGGAGCGGAAATAGCCGTGCAGGATCATGGGGTCAGACTCCGGCTCGACGGCGCACGCCGCCGAGGGTGAAGACGGCGATCGAGGCGATCGCGGCGGGGATGACGGCCAGCAGGATCAGCGACTGCGGCGTCCAGCCGGCGGCCAGCAGCACGCCGCCGACCAGCGGGCCGACGATGGCGCCGATGCGGCCGACGCCCAAGGCCCAACCCACGCCCGTGGCGCGAATGGCCGTCGGGTAGACCGCCGCCGTCAGGGCGTTGCAGCCGATCTGGGCGCCGACGACGCCGAAGCCGGACAGCGCCGCGCCGACCAGCAGGACCGGCAGATTGGTGCCGCCGAAAGCCAGCAGGGCGATGAAGGCGGCCGAGGCGGCGTAGGCCGCGCCCAGGACGACATAGGGACTGATCCTGTCGATCATCCGGCCCAGGACGATGGCGCCGACGACGCCGCCGAGGTTGAGGATCGAGGTGGACAGGATGGCCATGCTGAGCGGCAGGCCCGCTCCCTTCAGCAGGGTCGGCAGCCAGTTCACCAGGAAGTACATGACCAGCAGGTTCATGAAGAAGGCGACCCACAGCAGCAGGGTCACGGGCGTGCGGCCCTCACGGAACAGCTGGAAGACCGAGAAGCCCTTGGCCGCCGAAGACTGTTCATGCTTCAGGCCGGCGATGAATTCGTCGACCGAAGCGCTGGCGTCGATCTTCTTCACGATGGGCGCGATCCTGTGCTCCGGCGCACCCTTGGCGACCAGAAAGCGCACCGATTCCGGCAGCATGAAGTAGAGAACCGGCAGCAGCAGAAGCGGCAGGACGCCGCCGAGGACGAAGACCGAATGCCAGTCCCAGGTCGCGATCAGCCAGGTCGAAACCAGGCCGCCGATGGTCGATCCCAGCGGGAAGCCGCAGAACATGACCGTCACCAGGGTCGCGCGCAGCCGCGCCGGGCCGTATTCGCTGGTCAGGGCGATGATGTTGGGCATGGCGGCGCCCAGGCCGACCCCGGTGATGAAACGGTAGATCAACAGCTCGTTCATCGAGGTCGAGAACGCCGTCAGCAGGGCGAACAGGCCGAAGATCAGGGTCGAGATCAGGATGACCGTCTTGCGGCCGAACTTGTCCGCCGCCGGGCTCAGGGTGAAGGCGCCGACCGTCAGGCCCAGAAGGCCGATGGCGAAGATCGGGCCGAACGCCGACGGAGCCAGGCCCCAGTCCTCGGCGATCTTGGGCGCGACGAAGGCGATCGACTGGGTGTCGAAGCCGTCGAGCATGGCGATGATGAAGCACAGCGCCGTGACGCCGAACTGCAGCGGGCCGAATCTGGCCCGGTCGATGACGGCGTTGCCGCCTCCTTCGCCCATGGCTGCCATATGTGTAGTCCTCCTGCGGAGGGCGCGTCTGACGCGCGCCTCTCCGTGATTGCTGATGATGCGTTGAAGGGGATCAGGCGGCCTTCGGACCGACCTTGATATTGAGCGGCGTCAGGCCGTCGATGGTCACCACCATCTCGTCGCCCTCGATCACGGGGCCGACGCCCGCCGGCGTGCCTGTGTAGATCAGGTCGCCCGGTTGGATCTCCCACAGGGTCGACAGATAGGCGATGATGTCCGCCACCGGCCAAATCAGGTCGGCCAGGTCGGCATCCTGCTTGACCTCGCCGTTGACAGTCAGCTTGATCGCGCCCTTGTTCGGGTCGAAGTCGCCCTCGCCCGCCTTCAGGATCAGGCCCAGCGGCGAGGACTGTTCGACGTTCTTGCCGGTGTCCCACGGACGGCCCTGGGCGCGGGCTTCCAATTGCAGGTCGCGGCGGGTCATATCCAGGCCCGTGGCGTAGCCCCAGACGTGGTCCAGCGCGTCCTCGACGGCGATGTCGCGCCCGCCCTTGCCCACGGCGACGACCAGTTCGGCCTCATAGTGGAAGTTCTCCGTCTTGGACGGATAGGCGATGGTCGCCCCGTCCGGCACGACCGTCTCGGCCCAGGCGGTGAAGAAGAAAGGCGGTTCGCGGTCGGGGTCGCGCCCCATCTCGCGCGCATGGGCGGCGTAGTTGCGGCCGACGCAGAAGATGCGGCGAACCGGGAAATCGTCGCCCGTCGAAGTCTTGGCCAGGACCGGCGCTTGCGGTTGGAACAGCAGGCTCACGCGTTTTCTTCCTTGTAAAGATTCAGTTTTTCCTGACAGGCCTTGTCCGAGTAGCCGAACAGCACAAGCTGGCTCTCGGCCTTGAACACCACCTGTTTCCACGACGGGACGACGACGATGTCGCGGGGGTTCAGGGCGACGGTCTCGCCCTCGATCACGGCCTCGCCGGTTCCTTCCACGACGACGAAGATGGTCCCGTCGGTCGCGCGGCGCGGACGCGTCTGGAAACCGTTCGGCAGCAGGCGGACATGGGCCGAGATGGTGGCCATGATCGGGCCGCCGTCGATCGGATTCATGAACTCCAGCGCATGACCCAGGTGCGGGTCGATCTCGGCGCCGCTCTCGGCCAGGGCGTCCAGGGCCGGACGCCACTCGGCGTAGGGGTAGTGGAACAGAGGCTGGTGCGCCGGGCGACGGTCCGCCGTGTGGCCCTTCAGCGGACGCATGTTGCGGCCGTAGCGGTTCAGGCTGTCGCCCGCCGGGGCCTGCTCCGGGAAGCGGTCCTCGTGATAGTGCTCGGCGAAGCTGGCGTCGAAATGGCGCACGGTCGGGATATCCAAACCGTCCAGCCAGATCATCGGCTTTTCGGTCGGATTGCCGTGGTCGTGCCACTGGCCGCCCGGCGTCAGCACCAGATCGAAGGGGCGCATCACCGCCTTCTCGCCATCGACCGCCGTATAGGCGTCCTCGCCTTCCAGCACGAAGCGCAGGGCGCACTGGGCGTGGCGGTGGGCCGGGGCGACCTCGCCCGGCAAGATCAGCTGCAGGCCGGCGTAGAGGCTGGGCGTGATGCCCGAATGGCCCGGCAGGCCGGGGTTCTCCAGGATCAGCACCCGCCGCTCGGCGTCCTTGGCGCTGATCAGGTCGCCGGCGCGCATCAGGTAGTCGCGGGCGTTGTCATAGACCCATTTGTGCACCTGGGCCGGCGACTGCGGCTGGGGCAGGACCAGGGCGGCCAGCTTCTCCCACAGAGGGTAGAGCCCTTCCGGCTCCATCTGCTGATAGAGGGTCTCGAGTTGGGCGCGGTTGTCGTTGGTCAGCTGCGTCATGTGATCAGGCCTCCATGCCGACGTGCAGGACGCCGTCTTCGAGCTTCACCGGGAAGGTGCGCACGGCGACCGAGCAGGGCGCGTCCACGGCCGCGCCGGTCTTCACATTGAAGGTGCCCTGATGCAGCGGGCACTCGATCAGCTCGCCGTCCAGATAGCCGTCGGAGAGGCTGGCCTGGCCGTGGGTGCACAGGTCGGCGGTGGCGAAATACTCGCCGTCCACGACAAAGAGGGCGACGCTCAGGCCGTTGACGACGGCCTTGGCCACGCCGTGTTCATCCAGGGCCGAGGGCGGCAGGGCGGCCGCCCACGACAGGGTCGCGACATCGGTCATGCGGGATACACCAGACTATTCGGGATCATTTCGGAATCGAAGACGACGATGCGCTCGACGAAGCGCAGTCGGTCGCCGTCGCGGACGATGCGGTCATGGCAGACGGCCGACAGCACGATGTCCGAGGGCTTGTCGATCAGCGTCTGCACCACCAGCAGGTTGTGGCGGACGCGCACGCCCTGTTCGTCCTGCTCGACGATGCGCGGCGCGGTGGGAAAGCGGCGGTAGTATCGCGGGGCGTACATCTGCGTCCGCGTCAGCCCCGTCACCCGGTCTTTCAACATGCCGCGGCTCTCGGCCTGCATGGTGCACAGGGTGTAGCCCGCCTCATGGTTCTCGCGCGGGATTACGCGATAGAGGCAGTCCTCGGTGAAATACTCGGGCCAGGCGTGCAGATCGACATCGTCAAGCGTCGCATAATAGGCGTCGTAAAGGTCGCGGACCTCGTCGCGGGTGATGGTCTGGCTCATGCTCACAGCCCCATCACCTTGCGCCAGTAGCGCCACATGCCGCGCACGGCGGTCTCCGTGACCTGGTGGTCGGTCGGGGCGATCTCGCGGCCGCCCATCTGCAGGATCATGTTGGCGTCAGGCGAGCCCATAGCCCCCTGCTGGGTCATCTCCAGAACCTCGCCGTCGTCGGCCGAGACGAAGCCCGCCGGTCCGAACAGATTGGCCTGGCGCGTGCGCCGCAGCTTCATCTCGTCGGTGTCGTCGGCGTAGCACCAGTGGGTCCAGTGGAAGTCGAACCCGCCCGGCCCCTTGGGCACGATCTGGCGCGTGGTCAGGCTGTTGACCTGCTGCTGCAGGATGACGCTGGGGAAGATGGTGATCATCCCGACGGTCTCCTCGCCGGGGAACTCCTGCACCACGTCCATGACGCGCGGGTCCTCCAGCACCAGGTCGCCCTGGAAGTTGCGGATGTCCGCCATGTCCTCGGTCTTTTCCTGCTCGCCCTTGCGCGAGATCAGGATGCCGTGGCGGCCCTCGTCGTCGATGTCGACGGCCGACTTCTGATCGGCGCGGAACAGGCCGAAGGTGGCGAAGAACACATGCAGGAGCCCGGCGTGATACGGGTCCTTGATGTTCTCCTGCATCTGCTTCCAGTTGGCGGGAATGTGCTGGCGGTTGTAGCCCAGCACCTGCAGCTTCCGGCCGTCATAGACGCGAGTGTAGTGCTTCCAGAACTTCTCGCCGAGGTAGTCGCGAAACGGCGGCGTCTCGTCCGAGAAGGTGGCCCAGACCACGCCGTTGACCACCTCGACCCGCAGCTTGGTCAGGCCGTTCTGCTTCAGGTCGAAGTCGGCGGGCATCCCGCCCTGGCGCTTCACACCCCGGCGGAAAGGCACGCCCTGCAGGTCGCCGTTCAGGGCGTAGGACCACTGGTGATAGGGGCAGATCAGCTCCTTGGAGTGGCCGAAGCGCGACTGGCAGAACTTGACCCCCTTGTGGGCGCAGCGGTTCTCGACGACCGAAATCTCGTCCTCGTCCGAGCGGACCATGACGCAGGGCTTCTCGCCCAGGGTCGTGGTCTTCCAGTCGCCGACATCGGGGATTTCACATTCCAGGCCGACGTACAGCCAGTGAGGGCCATACCAGATCTTCTGCAGCTCCTCGGCGTAGATTTCCGGGTCCGTATAGACCCAGTAGGGCACCGCGGCGTCGACATCGGCCGGCCAGGCGCGCGCTTGACGGCCCTCTGGAGGGCGCATGGCGATGGTCACTGAAAAGCTCCCGAACTGACAATTCGAAGCGGCGATCTCACGTCGCCGTTGACCGCCTTGGTGTCGTGGTTTTTGATCTATGTCAAATGCGTTGCATGTAGTGCAATGACCTGAGGAGATCACAAATGACGGAGCGCATCGTTGTCGTCGGCGCCGGCCACGCTGGCGGAATGGCCGCCATCGCCTTGAGAGAGTTGGGTTTTTCTGGGAACCTGACCCTCATCGGCGATGAGCCGCACCCCCCCTACGAACGTCCAAGCCTGTCGAAGGGATTCCTGAGCGGAGCCGAACCCGAACCCGTCTGGCTGGCGCCGGCGGAACGCTGGAGCGCGCTGAACGCCGTCCTGAAAACCGCCAGTCCCGCCGTCGCGATCGACCGCGAAAAGGGCGAAGTCCGCCTGGCAGACGGATCGACCGAGCCGTTCGACGCCCTGATCCTGGCGACCGGCGGACGGGTGCGGCGCCTGCCCCTGCCCCACCATCCCGCCGTCCATTATCTGCGGACCACGGACGATGCGCGCGCCCTGGCCGCGCGCGCTCGGCCCGGCGCGCGCGCCCTGATCGTCGGCGGGGGCGTCATCGGTCTGGAAGCGGCTTCGACCCTGCAAGGCATGGGCCTGTCCGCCGTGGTGATCGAAGCGGGCGAGCGGCTTCTGGGGCGCAACATTCCGGCCGAGGCGGCCCAGTGGCTGGCCGATGCTCACGCGCGCATCGGCGTCGACGTCCGCCTGGGCCGTTCGCTGACCGGCCTTGACGATACGCCCGACGGCGGCGTCACAGCGACGCTGGATGGCGGAGAGACGCTGAACGTCGACCTGATCGTCGTCGGGATCGGCATCATCCCCTGCGTCGAACTGGCGGAAGCGTCCGGCCTGCCGATCGACGGCGGCGTGCTGACGGACAACGACTATCGCTCGCCGGGCGATCCGCGCGTCTTCGCCATCGGCGACGTGGCGGCGCGGCTGAAGGACGGCGTGGCGCGACGCATGGAGACCTGGGCTCACGCTCAGACCTCGGCCCGCAAGGCGGCGCTGGCGATCCTCGGCCTGCCGTCCGAACCCGAACCGACGCCCTGGTTCTGGACCGACCAGTGCGGGCATAACCTGCAGATTCTCGGAGACCCGTCCGCCGCAGACGCCGTTGTGGAGCGTGGAGAAGGCGCGCGTCTTTACCTGCGTCAGGGCGCTCTGGTCGGGGCCGTCTGCCTTGATCGACCGCGCGATTTCGCCGCCGCCCGCCACCTGATCGGCCAGACTCTCAAGCCCGAAATCGCATCCGATCCGTCCGTCGACCTGCGCAAGGCCGCCTGAAGCGCGCTCGCGTCAGACCTGGGGACGTATGCCGCCGGTCGCGGCGGTGATCTGGTCGCACACCTCGATCAGACGATCGCGCGCCTGATCGTCGTTCTCCGGCTTGAACAGATCGGTGGCCAGCACCGTGGCGGTGAAGACCGCCTCGCCCTGCAGGTCGAAGATCGGCACGGCGGTGGCGCGCAGACCGGGGATCAGGTCCCCGCGAATCGCGGAATAGCCGTCGCGGCGAACCCGCGCGCGCAGGGCTTCAACGTCAATGGGCTGGAACTGCGGCTGGGTCTCGCGCTCGACCATGGCCCGGGTCTGGTTCTCGGGCCTGAAGGCCAGGAAGACATGGCCCGTCGCCGAACTCAGCAGCGGCAGCGGAGCGCCGACGGTCAGCGAGGTCGAGATCGGCGGCGTGCCCATGATCCAGCGCACCACGATGGGGCCTGACGGCCCCAGGGCGGCCATCTGCACCGTACGGCCTGTCTCGCGCACATAGTCGCCGATGGCGATGGCGGCCTCGCGGAAGACATCCATGCGCGACAGGGCCGCCAGCCCCAACCGCAAGGCGCCCGGCCCCAGTTCATAACGTCCCGTCGCGGCGTCCTGCCGCGCCATGCCCGCCGCGATCAGACTGGCCAGATAGCGGTGCGCCTGCGACGCCGACAGATCCGACGCCTGGGCGATCGCGCCCAGGGCCGCCGCCCCGTCCAGCGACGCCAGCACGTCCAGCACGCGCAGGCCGATGCCCACCGACTGGATGCCCTGTCGCCGATCCGTCGTTTCCACCATTCAACCGCCCCCTCATGCCGGCTCGTCTTCGGCCCTTCTCTCTCATGCGGAGTCAGCCGCTCACTGACAAGGGAAGGGCTGATCGCAGCCGGTCATATCCGGCCGGTCCGGCCGATGCGCGCAGCCGTCTCCTTAAAATTAACTTAAAATCAACGTTTTTGCGCCTTGGCAGGAACGACCGTCGTGCGGTCGCCGTTTCCCGTCCCGGAGGAACGCCTGAGATGGTGTGGGAGAGGGACGCAAGCCGGACCGCCGGAGGGGGTCGGTCGCGCCTGCCCGTAGGGGCATGGTGACGCGCGCGGTCAGCGTGCGCCGTTCGGCGTCCACGCCAGGCGACCTGGCGGCGCTGCGCAACCTCACCTCCATCAACCGGCTGAGCGATGAAGAGCGCGCCCTGGTGCGGCGCCTCTGCGTCTTTCAGGAAGTCGCTCCTGCGGGTCAGGCCTTCGATCCGGACGGGCGGGCCGCCTCGCCTCGCCTGATTCTGAGCGGTTGGGCCTGTCGGCAGCGCATCCTGGCCGACGGCCAGCGTCAGATCTTCGGCTTCCTGCTGCCCGGCGACTCCATGGGGCTGAGCCTTCATCCGCGGCCGCTGGACGAGACGACCGTCATCGCCCTGACGCGGGTCGAATATGTCGACGCCCTGATGCTGCGCGAAATTCTCGCCTTGCAGGATCCACGTCACGACCGGCTGCGTCGGGCCCTGGCGACCTCTCGCCGCTACGAGGAAGCCTGCCTGCTGAATCATGTGGTGCGCCTGGGCCGGCAGTCGGCCCAGGCCCGCCTGGCCCACCTGCTGCTGGAACTGCGCGATCGGCTGCAACGCGCCGGCCTGTGCACCAGCGACCGTCTGCATCTGCCCCTGACCCAGGAGACCCTGGCCGACGCCCTGGGGCTGAGCCTGGTCCATGTCAGCCGCACCCTGGGACAGATGCGACGCCAGCGATTGATCGCCATGCAGAGCGGCTGGGTGACCCTGCTGGACGAGGCCTATCTGCGCGCCGCCAGCGACTATGGCGTCGACGAACACGCCCTTCACTGAAACCGAAGCGAAAAGAGAGAGCGAGCGTCATGAGCCTTTATCGACAACCGTCTCGGCCCCGTCCGCCTCTCTCCCCCCGCCGCCCGCCGGGACGCGCCGGCTCCGCCCTGCGGATGATCGGCGTTTCGGCGGCCATGGCGGCCCTGTTGGCGCCCGGCGCCGCCCTCGCCCAGGACGAGGACCTTGCGGCCCGGGTCGCGCGGCTGGAGGCCCTGGTCGTCGAACAGCAACGTCGGATAGAGGCGCAGGAAGCCCTGTTGGCCGAACGCGCCGCCGTCCCGCCGCCAGCCGTAGATTCCCGCTGGCAGGTGCAGACCGACGCCTCGGGCCGGGCGATCTTCGCCGATCGCACGCTCGACCAGCTGCGCGCCGGCCAGCAGGTCGCCAGCTCCATCGCGCCCAACGGACCGGCTCAGCCGACCCTGCCCCCGACCGAGGGGCCGCCGCCGCCCGCGCCCGAGGTGCGGCGCGAACAGTTGGCCGCCATCCCCGAGGGCATCGCCGTGCTGAGCCAGCCGGGCAAGCTGACGGTGGACCTGTCGACCGAGTACACGCGCTCCAGCGCCAATCGCCTGGTGTTCCGCGGCATTGAGATCGTGCCCGGCGTGCAGATCGGCGTGATCGAGGCCAATGAGGCCGACCGGGACACCGGCGTCGTCACCCTGGCGGCGAAATACGGCATCGCCCCCCGACTGGAGGCCGAGATCCGCGCCCCCTACGTCTGGCGCAACGACACCATCACCACCGTGCAGCAGCGCGACGAGGCGGTGACCCGCACCATCGACCTGAGCGGCGACGGCGTCGGCGACGTCGAGGCCGCCGTCCGCTATCAGATCAACGGCGGCGAGCGCGGCCGCCCCATCTTCATCGCCGGCCTGCGGGTCAAGAGCGACACCGGCGAAGGCCCCTTCGACATCGATCGCGACGAGTTCGGCATCGCCACACGCCTGGCCACCGGCTCCGGCTTCTGGGGCGTCGAGCCCAGCATCAGCTTCCTCTATCCCAGCGATCCGGCTGTCATCTTCGGCAGCCTGAGCTACTTCGCCCACCTGCCGCGCGACATCGACAAGACAGAAGGCGAAATCCACATCGGCAAGGTCGATCCGGGCGACGCCATCGGCCTGGCGATCGGTTTCGGCTTCTCGCTGAACCCACGCTTCTCCTTCTCGCTGGGCTATAAGCACAACTACATCCGCCCAACCTCGAGCCAGTTGAACGACATCACGGAAAAATCCGACGAACTGCAGGTCGGAGCCCTTCAGTTCGGCATGTCCTACCTGATCAACGATCGATACAGCCTGAACGGCAATTTCGAGTTCGGCGTGACCGAGGATGCGCCCGACATGCGCTTCATCCTGCGGCTGCCGATCGTGTTCTGACATGAGAAGGGGCCGCCGCGGCGGCCCCTGCCCTGGCTCGCGCCGCCAACCAACCTAGCCGCCGGGGCTCCGAAGACCCGCCCAGTCGATGTCGCGGGCGATGTTGGAGCCGTAGTTGTACCGCTGACTGTTGGTCTGGATCATCCCCAGGTCGGGCAGGACCAGATTCAACTCCATATCCTGACGGATGTTTCGGTTGTCGGCGTTGTTGATGATGAGGTTCTGCAACTGGCTGGTCGTGATGTTGTGCAGGATGGCCGTGGCGCCGTTCCCGTCGATCACCGCCACGCCGCCGGCGTTGTTCAGTCCGCGAAGATCAACGCCGCCCGCCATCAGGCCGGCCATGGCGCCCGCCAGGTCGGAGACGCCGGGGACGTTGTGCTGGACCTGTTCGGTCATGGCGCCGGTCGGCGTCCAGGTCAGTTGGGTCTGCAGCGCCAGTTGGTCATTGACGTAGGAGCGCACCACGACGCCGAAGCCGAAGGTGAAGCCCGCCACCGTCATGAAGCCCCCGCGCGCCTCGGCCATGTCGGCGTCCGTCATCATCCGGGGACCGTCAGAGACCGTCACGGCCAACGCCGGCGGCGCCGACGCTTGCAGCGGCGCGCCCGAAGGCTCCGACAGGGGACCGCCCGCAAGTTCGGCGGCGAAGGCCGCGGACTGGGCGCCGGCCGGCGCCGCAACGCAGATCGGGGCCGCCAGGCTGATGATCATAAGGAGGCTGGATCGCGCGCGTCGCATGGCGTCACCTCAGATAAGGATCGAGGGAGAACCGCGTCGTCACCTGATAGAGCGGCGGCAACTCCCGCGTCAGTTCCGCCAGGGACATGGGTTGCAGCGCCTGACCCGGCCGCGACCGGTTCCACACGCGCCATTCCTCGGCGTCGTTGAAGGTGTCCGCCGGCTGACGGACGACGAAGGCGACCCCGTTCCACATGGCGGTGAACTGGTCGCGCGAATAGATCTTCAGCCCCAGGGCCGGATCGCCGACCAGGACGCGCCCCGCGTCGTCGCCCTTGAAGACGACGAAATGCTTGTAGCCGGCGGTGTCGATCATCACGATCGCCGGGGCGTTCATCTCGATCAGCTCATCCAGGCTCAGCCGGAAGCCGTCGGCGGGATAGCCCCGCGCATCCAGATACCGCTTCATATCCAGCAGGGAGAAGCCGACGCGGCGAATAGTCTCCTGATCGCCGTCGGCGAACATGGCGCGGAAAATCTGAGCCTCGCCGACATCACGTCCGTAGTGATGCCGCAACAGTGTGGCCAGGGCGGCCGAACCGCAGCTGAAGTCATACTGCTGGCGCACCACTGTGCGGAACGGCAGGTCGCGATAGCTGACCACCTTCACCCGCCCTGCAGCCGGGCCGTTGTTCAGCAGAATCTCAGCCTTAGCCGAGGGCGCGGACAGGACCGCGACGCTGACCCCGACAGCCAGCCCCAGGCCGGGCGGAAACCGGGCGGTCCAGCGTGTCACGGGTTCGGCGCCGTCGTCACGATATTGATCGTGATCGCGCCTTGCAGGTTGTTGTTGTTGCCGCTGTTCATGACGAAGTTGCCGATGCCGTTGAAGCCGGAAAAGGCGTTGGCGTCGATGCGCATGGCGCCGGTCGTGACCGTATTGGCGTTGACGCTGTTTCCGCTGTTCGTCGCCTGCAGCAGCTGGTCGCTGGCGATGAGGACGGATGGCGCGCCTTGGCGGCCGTGCAGGGCGTCCAATTCCTCAACCGCCAGCGAACGCGGAGCGCCCGCGACAGCAGCCGAGGAGTCGGCCTGGGTCGGCGCGATGATGATCAGGGGCGGAGGGGGCGACGGCGGAGAGGCCGAATTCGGATCGGCCGCCCCCAGCAGCGCCAGGGTCGACAGAAGGCTGAGCATGGTTCCCTCCCAGGAAGAAGTTCGGCGGCCGGAGAACCGGCCGCCGAAAACGAAGGCCTAGTTGCCGCCGCCGCCGAAGGTGACGTTGGCGTTGGCGCTGATCGCCGTGGCCGCCTGACCAACCGAGGCCAAACCGGTGTTGTTGCTCACCGTCTGGATGCCGGCGAAGCCTGCAAAGGCGCCGCCGCTCTGGTTGATGTCGCCCGTGCGGATCCGGCCGTTTTGCGGGCCTTGGCCGTCTTCCGACATGTCGAAGCTCAGGTCGCTGACGTTGGCGCTGAGTTCCTGCATGTTCAGGGAGACGCGGATGTTGCCGATGTTGGTGGAGTTGTCGTTGCCCGAGTCATTCACCGAATTGTCGTTGAAGGAATCAGAGACCCCCAACTCCAGGTTGGTGTTCACCGAGTTGTCGGTATTCGTCGAGGCGTCGGTGTTGAACGAGTCGGAGATGCCGACCTCGGTATTGGTCGAGTTATCCGAGTTGTCGTTGAACGAATCCGAAACGCCCAACTCCAGGTTGGTGTTGGTGGAATTATCCGAATTATCGTTCAGCGAATCCGAAATGCCGACATCGAGGTCGGTGGAATTATCGGTGTTGAACGAGTCCGCGACGCCCAGATCCACATCCGTGCTGTTGCCGCCGCTGTTGTAGGAATCGGTCGCCGAAGTATTGCCGCCGACCGCGCCGTTCGGCCCGCTCGAGGACTGGGCTTGAGCCATGCCCGCAAAGGCGAGGGCTCCAGCCAGGACCGCAGCGGACGTCATCAATTTGGCACGCATTTCTTTGCCTCCAATCAAAAGGGTTTCAAAGGAGGCTCCTCCACCTCCGAAGGCCCAAATCGTCGGATGACAGCCGTCGTTCCCCTGAAGAGAACCTCTGATTTTTCTAGAGAATTCTTGCAGCACGACCGTCAGGCGGGCGGAAATTCGATCAAATGGAGTGGCAAGTCCGGCCTACGGCGCAGAACGGCCTTTCATTTGATCAAAATGTCACCCGGAATAAAGTTGGCGAAGTCGTGACTTTTTTCGGGCGACGGCGTCATTATTCGCCCAGAGGCCGCCATACGGCTGACGTGGCGCAATCTCTCCAGCCGTGCTACGCGCGCCGAACCATGACGACGCCCCCTATCGAACGCATCCGCAACTTCTCGGTGGTCGCCCACATCGACCACGGCAAGTCGACCCTGTCGGACCGCCTGATTCAGTTCACGGGCGGCCTGACCGCGCGCGAAATGTCGGAACAGGTCCTTGATAACATGGACATCGAGAAGGAGCGCGGCATCACCATCAAGGCGCAGACCGTGCGCCTGAACTACAAGGCCAAGGACGGCGAGACCTACGTCCTGAACCTGATGGACACGCCAGGGCACGTCGACTTCGCCTATGAGGTGTCGCGATCCCTGGCCGCCTGTGAAGGCTCGATCCTGGTGGTGGACGCCTCGCAGGGCGTCGAGGCGCAGACGCTGGCCAACGTCTATCAGGCCATCGACAACAACCACGAGATCGTGCCGGTCCTGAACAAGATCGACCTGCCCGCGGCAGAGCCGGAGCGGGTCAAGGCCCAGATCGAGGACGTCATCGGCCTGGACGCCTCGGACGCCATCGAATGCTCGGCCAAGTCGGGCCTGGGCATTGAGGACGTGCTGGAAGGCATCGTCGCCCGCCTGCCGGCGCCCAAGGGCGACATCAACGCCCCGCTGAAGGCCATGCTGGTCGACGCCTGGTACGACCCCTACCTGGGCGTGGTGCTGCTGGTGCGCGTGTTCGACGGCGTGCTGAAGGCCGGGATGCGGGTCAAGATGATGCAGACCGGCTCGACCCATCTGGTCGATCGCGTCGGCGTCTTCCTGCCCAAGAACACCCCGGTCGAGCAGCTCGGCCCCGGCGAGGTCGGCTTCATCACCGCCCAGATCAAGGAAGTCGCCCACGCCGCCGTCGGCGACACCATCACCGATGAGAAGAAACCCACGGCCGAACCGCTGAAGGGCTTTAAGGAAGTCCAGTCGGTGGTCTTCTGCGGCCTGTTCCCGGTCGACGCCGCCGATTTCGAGGACCTGCGCGCCGCCATCGGCAAGCTGCGCCTGAACGACGCCAGCTTCACCTATGAGATGGAGAGCTCGGCGGCCCTGGGCTTCGGCTTCCGCTGCGGCTTCCTGGGCCTGCTGCACCTGGAGATCATCCAGGAGCGCCTGAGCCGCGAGTTCAACCTCGACCTGATCGCGACGGCCCCCTCGGTCGTCTACAAGATCGGCCTGCGCGACGGCACCGAGATGGACCTGCACAACCCGGCCGACCTGCCGGACGTCATGCAGATCGAGACGATCAGCGAACCGTGGATCAAGGCCACCATCCTGACCCCCGACGAATACCTCGGCGGCGTGATCAAGCTGTGCCAGGACCGCCGCGGCAACCAGATCGAGCTGTCCTACGTCGGCGCGCGCGCCCTGGTGGTCTATGAGCTGCCGCTGAACGAAGTGGTGTTCGACTTCTACGACCGGCTGAAGTCGATCTCAAAGGGCTACGCCTCGTTCGACTATGAGATCACCGACTACAAGGTCGGCGACCTTGTGAAGATGTCGATCCTGGTCAACGCCGAGCCGGTGGACGCTCTGTCGATGCTGGTCCACCGCGCCCGCGCCGAGACGCGCGGCCGCGGCATGGTGGAGAAGATGAAGGAGCTGATCCCGCCCCACATGTTCACCATCCCGATCCAGGCGGCCATCGGCGGCAAGATCATCGCCCGCGAGACGGTGCGCGCCCTGCGCAAGGACGTGACGTCCAAGTGCTACGGCGGCGACGCCACCCGCAAGAAGAAGCTGCTGGAGAAGCAGAAGGCCGGCAAGAAGCGCATGCGCCAGTTCGGCAAGGTGGAGATCCCGCAGGAAGCCTTCATCGCCGCGCTGAAGATGGACGAGGATTGAGGCAAGAGGCCCCCAGCCCACGCCTTGAGCGAGCCCGGCGACGGGCCGCCTTCAACCTACACAGCGGCCCGCTGAATCGCCTCGTACTCGCCGAATGGCCTCAACTGATCAGCGAGCGCGCGCTTGAACGCCGGTCGGGCCTCGGCGCGGGTGACATAGGCGGATAGCGCAGGGAAGCTGGCGACGACGTCCGTGTGACGCAGATCCCGCAGCACATGCGCCATCAGGATGTCCGCCGCACTGAAGCGGTCGTTGGCGAACCATCGCCGATCCCCCAGTGCGTCCTGCAGGTCGCTCAACCGCCCGCGCAAGGCGGCCTCAACCTCTGGTCGGCGCTCCTTCGCCCAAGCCTTGTCGGCGTTGAAAAAATCGATCCCGGCCAGTTCGGCGACAAGAGGTTCGACGCTGTTCATGGCGGCGAAGAGCCATGTCATGACCATCGCACGTCCAGCGAGGTCGTCAGGCATGAGTTCAGACGAATTCTGCGCGATCCACAGAACAATGGCCCCGCTCTCAAACATCTGCACCTTGCCGTCGCTGTAAGCGGGAACCTGGCCGAAAGGCTGCAGGGACCGGTATGCGGGCGTTGACTGGTCTTCAAACCCAATCAGCCGATCATCATACCCGAGGCCTGCCTCCTCCAGCGCCCAGCGGACGCGGATGTCGCGGACTGAACCCTGGGCGAAGTCAGGCACCCACTTGAACGCCGTGACCTGGATCATGGGATGCTCCTTCAGCTTGTCCGGGCTCTCGACGTCGCCGCCGAGCATTGACATAAAGTTTGATATCAACATAATTTCAGTCATGTCAAACCCGCCGACCGCCTTTTCCCAGACGCTGCATATTCGAGATCATTGCCTTTGCTTGCACGCCCAGCGCGCTGCGCGGGCCCTGTCCCGACGGTTCGACGAGGCGTTTCGACCTTATGGGATCACCAGCGGCCAGTTCTCGTTGATGAACGGACTGAACAGGCCCGAACCGCCGACGATCGGCGCCGTGGCCGAACTGCTGGCGATGGACCGCTCAACCGTGACCGCGAATTTGAAACCGTTGGAGCGCGCTGGCCTGGTCACCATAGCCGTAGACGAGAAAGACCGACGCGGACGGCGGGTGGCCTTGACCGACGCAGGCCGCAACGCGCTCGGCAAGGCGACACCGGTCTGGATCCGGGAACATGCGGCCCTTGAGAGCGAGATCGGCGACGGCGACGCGCTAAGGGCGTTGCTGAAGCTTGCCGCAACCTAGAAAGCAGGCCTGGAGCAGGCCGGGCGCGCCGGCGAATATGAAGAATTCTTCATACAACAATGTGTCGCGTTGCCGGAGACGCGTGCGCGGTTAAGGTCCGCCTCAACATGATCCGTTGGGGACTGAAAACATCATGCGCCTTGCCGCCTCTTCCGTTGCGCTCGCCGCCCTGCTGGCCGTGAGCACCCCCGTTTTCGCCGCGCCTGCGGCCGCCGCCGCAACCGTGACCGCCGCCCAGGCCGAGCCCCTGCGCGGGGCGCCGGTGTCGGAGCTGATCGCCCGCGTCGACATTCCGTGGAAGCGCTTCCAGCTCGACAACGGCCTGACCGTCCTGGTCCACGAGGACCGCAAGGCCCCCGTCGTCGCCGTGTCGGTCTGGTATAATGTCGGATCGAAGGACGAGCCCAAGGGCTCGACCGGCTTCGCCCACCTGTTCGAGCACCTGATGTTCGGCGGGTCCGAGAACTCGCCCTCCAGCCACATCCAGACGATGAACGCCGCCGGGGCGACCAGCCTGAACGGCACGACCTGGTTCGACCGCACAAACTATTTCCAGACGGTGCCGACCCCGGCGCTGGACTACACCCTGTATCTGGAATCCGACCGCATGGGCTATCTGCTGGGCCAGGTCAGCCAGGAGGTCTTGGACCTGCAGCGCGGCGTCGTCCAGAACGAGAAGCGTCAGGGCGACAACCAGCCCTACGGCATGACCTATTACGCCACGCTGGAAGCCCTGTTCCCTGAAGGGCACCCCTATCGCCACTCGACCATCGGTTCGATGGCCGACCTGGACGCGGCCAGCATGGAGACGGTGCGCGACTGGTTCCGCCAGAACTACGGCCCGAACAACGCCGTCCTGGTCCTGTCGGGCGACATCGACGAGGCGAAGGCCCGCGAACTGACAGAGAAGTATTTCGGCGTCATCGCGCGCGGTCCGGTCAACACCCCGGCGGCGGCCCCCGTGCCGACCCTGGCGGCGCCGGTCGAACAGGTGCTGCACGACCGCGTGGCCCAGACGCGCATCAGCCGCACCTGGGTGGTGCCGGGCCTGGGCGATCCGGACTCCGTGCCGCTGAGCGTCGGCGCCTCGGTGCTGGGCGGCCTGGCCAGCTCGCGCCTGGACAATGTGCTGGTGCGCGACGAGCAGACGGCCTCCAGCGTCTCGGCCGGCAATCAGGTGTTCCAGCGGGTCGGCATGTTCAGCTATTCCGCCATGGTCAAGCCGGGCGCCGATGCGGACGCCGTGGCCCGGCGCATGGATGAGGTGCTGGCCGACCTGATCGCCAACGGCCCGACGCAGGACGAGATCAACCGCGTCGTCACCCGCTACGCCTCGCAGCGCATCCAGGGGCTGGAAACCGCCAACGGCAAGGCCTCGGTCCTGGCCGAGGGGCAGCTGTATTCGAACGATCCCGACTTCTACAAGAAGGAGCTGGCGGCCTATGCGGCGGTGACCCCCGCCCAGGTCCAGGCCGCCCTGCAGAAGTGGCTGAGCCGCCCCGTCTACAGCCAGATCGTCATGCCGGGCGAGCGCGAGGCCTACGCCGAGGCCGCCGCCGCCCCTTCGGGCGCGACCCCGGTTCCGGCCGAGCCGATCCAGCGCGTGGCCCGCGACGCCGCCCCGACCATCGGCCAGGTCTCCAACGTCGACTTCCCGGCGGTGGAGCGCGCCGCCCTGTCGAACGGCATCGAGATCGTCTACGCCCGCTCGACCACCGTGCCGGTGACCCGCGTGGCGCTGGAGTTCGACGCCGGGGTCGCGGCCGACCGCGCCGACCGGCTGGGCGCCCACACCCTGATGCTCAACGTCATGCAGGAAGGCACGACGACGCGCGATTCCAAGGCCCTGGCCGAGGCGCAGGAGCGTCTGGGCGCCAGCGTCTCCGTCGGCTCGTCGATGGACCGCACCGTGGCCAATCTGTCGGCGGTGACGACCAATCTGCAGCCGTCGCTGGCCCTGCTCTCGGACGTGGTGCGCAACCCGGCCTTCGCCCCGGCCGAGATCGAGCGCCTGCGCGCCACGCGCCTGGCCGCCCTGGCCAATGAGAAGACCCAGCCCGCCGCCATCGCCGGCCGCGCCCTGCCCCCGCTGATCTACGGCGAGAGCCACCCCTACGGCCGCCCGTTCGGCGGTTCGGGCGACGAGGCGGTGATCCGCGGCCTGACGCGCGACGATCTGGCGGCCGAACACGCCCGCTGGATCCGCCCGGACAACGCCAGGCTGTTCGTCGTCTCCGACCTGCCGCTGGCGGAACTGAGGCCGCAACTGGAGGCCGCCTTCGGGAACTGGCGCGCCCCGGCGACGGCCAAGGGCGTGAAGGCCTTCGACGCCGCCCTGCCGCAGACCTCGGCGCGGGTGGTGCTGATCGATCGGCCGCAGTCGCCGCAGTCGCTGATCTACGGCGGCCAGGTGCTGCCGGTGTCGGGGACGGACGACATCCTGACCCTGACCACGGCCAATACGGTGCTGGGCACGGACTTCCTGTCGCGCATCAACGCGGACCTGCGCGAGACCAAGGGCTGGTCCTACGGCGTGCGCGGCACGATCAGTCAGCTGCAGAACCGCGCCCCCTACATCGTCAACGCCCCGGTCCAGGCCGACCGCACGGGCGAGTCGATCACCGCCCTGATCGGCCAGTACGAACGTTTCCTCGGCGCCGACGGCGTGACCCCGGCGGAGCGCGAGCGCACCGTCCTGGGCGACACCCGCGCCCTGTCGGGCAGCTATGAGACCTCGTTCCAGGTGCTGAACGCCCTGCGGTCGAACGCCCTGTTCGGCCGACCGGACGACTATCAGGAGACCCTGGCCGGCCGCATCAACGCCCTGACGGCTGAGCAGATGGACGCCGCCGCCCGCGCCGCCATTCAGCCGTCGCGCTTCGTCTGGGTGGTGGTCGGCGACGCCGCCGTGGTCAAGCCGCAGCTGGACGCCCTGGGCCTGCCGGTCGAGGTGCGCGCCGCCGAGGCGCCGAAGACGGCGCAGTAAGCGCTTCCTACCAGGCCGGACATGGAGACGGCCGGCGGGGCGACCCGTCGGCCGTTTTCCTTTGCGGTTGACCCCGAGCGCGGCCGGGGCGAGCCTTCGTCCCTCTCCTCCCCTCGCCGGAGCCTTCATGCCGACCGACGCCTTCAACCCCGCCGCCCGCGCCCCGCGCCTGGCCGTGCTGATCGACGGCGAGAACGCCTCGGCCCGCATCGCCGAAGCCCTGTTCACCGAGATCGCGACCCTGGGCGAGGCTTCGGCGCGGCGCATCTACGGCGACGCGGCCAGCCCGGCGCTGCGCGGCTGGATCGACGTCCTGCCCCGCTGGGCGATCCAGTGGCAGCAGAATTTCCAGAACACCAAGGGCAAGAACTCGGGCGACATCGCCCTGGTCATCGACGCGATGGATCTGCTGCACTCGGGGCGGTTCGACGGTTTCTGCCTGGTATCGTCGGACAGCGACTTCACCCGACTGGCGGCGCGCATCCGCGAACAGGGCGTGCCGGTCTACGGCTTCGGCGAGCGCAAGACGCCCGAGAGCTTCCGCCAAGCCTGCACCCGCTTCATCTACACCGAGAACCTGACCGGCAGGGCCGCTGCCGAGGCTGACGCCGCGCCCCCCGCCGAACGCAAACCCGCCGAAGCGGCCGCCCTGATCGCCGCCGCCATCACCGACATGGACGAGGACGGCGACGGCTGGGTCAACATCGGCGGCGTGGCCAACCGCCTGCGCAACACCTACCCCGACTTCGACCAGCGCACCTACGGCCACGCCAAGCTGTCCGAACTGGTCCGCGCCACAGGCCGCTTCGACGTCGAGGTCGGCCCCGGCGGCGTCATGCGCGTGCGGCTCAAGCAGCAATAGGACGCCTCGTCCCCTTCCCCCCGGCGCAGCATGGTCTATGTGTGGCCCATGGCCGCTGCAGAGACCCCCGTCGAGACGTTCAAACGCGCCCTGTCGCATGCGGCGAGGGCGCTGGCCGAGCAGGCCGAGCTGGAAGTGCATTTCGGCAGCGACGGTCCGCGACTGTCGAACGGCGTGCTGACCCTGCCCCACCCGCCGCGCGACCCGGCCGCGCCGGAGAGCGCCGCCCTTCGCGGCCAGGCGGACCGGCTGGCGCTGCGTCTGGCCAACCATGACCCGGCGCTGGACGCCAAGTTGCGCCCCGTCGACATGAATGCGGCCGAGGTCTTCGACGCCGTTGAACAGGCCCGCGTCGAGGCCGTCGGCGCGCGCGAGCTGAAGGGCGTGCGGCGCAACCTCGACTCCGCCCTGGTCACCCGGCTGGAGAAGTCGGGCGCCCTGCGCGCCGAGGCCGCCCAAGTGCCGGTGGCCGAGGCGGCCGCCCTGTTGCTGCGCGAGAGGATGACGGGCGAGCCGGCCCCCGACGGCGCCAAGACCATGCTCGACCGGGTCCGCGCCGAACTGGAGGCCAAGGCCGGCGCCGAGCTGGACGCCCTGGCCGCCCTGGGCGACGACCAGGCGGCCTTCGGCGCGCGGATGAAGGATCTGCTGCGCGCGCTGGACCTGGACCCCGGCGACGCCGACGGCGGCGACTCGCCCGAGGAGGACGGCGAGGATGACGCCGACAAGCCCGATCAGGACGAGGCCGATCCGGACGAGCAGGAAGAACAGGACGGCGGCGACGGCGGCGAGTCCCTGGACGGCACGGCCGACGACCAGTCCGCCGAGGACGAACGTCAGGCCCGCCCCGACGGCACGCCCGGCGAACCGGACGGAGAGGGCCAGGAAGACGCCCCGGAACTGAGCGAAGGGGATCGCCCCAACCATCAGCAGACCCAGGACGATGGCCGGGCGGTCGAAGTCTATCACGCCTTCACCACCGCCTATGACGAGATCATCGACGCGGCCGAACTGTGCGATCCGATGGAGCTGGACCGGCTGCGCGCCCTGCTGGACGCCCAGTTGTCGACCCTGGGCAGCGTCGTCTCACGCCTGGCCAACAAGCTGCAGCGGCGCCTGCTGGCGCAACAGAACCGCAGCTGGATGTTCGACCTTGAGGAGGGGATGCTGGACACGGCGCGCCTGACCCGCGTCATCACCGACCCGACCAGCCCCCTGTCGTTCAAGATGGAGAGCGAAAGCCCCTTCCGCGACACGGTCGTGACCCTGTTGCTGGACAACTCGGGCTCGATGCGTGGGCGGCCGATCATGGTGGCGGCGGTCTGCGCCGACATCCTGGCGCGGACGCTGGAGCGGTGCGGGGTCAAGGTCGAGATCCTGGGCTTCACCACCCGCGCCTGGAAGGGCGGACAGAGCCGCGAGGCGTGGATCAGCGCGGGCAAGCCCGCCAATCCCGGCCGCCTGAACGACCTGCGCCACATCATCTACAAGAGCGCCGATGCGCCCTGGCGCCGGGCCAAGAAGAACCTGGGCCTGATGATGCGCGAGGGCCTGCTGAAGGAGAACATCGACGGCGAGGCGCTGGAGTGGGCGCATGATCGTCTGCTGGCCCGGCCCGAGGCGCGGCAGATCATGATGGTCATCTCGGACGGATCGCCGGTCGACGACTCGACCCAGTCGGCCAACGCCGCCCTCTATCTGGACAAGCACCTGCGCCAGGTGATCGAGAAGATCGAGACGCGCAGCCCGGTCGAGCTGCTGGCCATCGGCATCGGCCACGACGTGACCCGCTGGTATCGCCGCGCCCTGACCATCGTCGACGTGGAACAACTGGCGGGCGCCATGACCGAGAAGCTGGCCGAACTGTTCGAGGCCGAGCCCAAGACCGTCAGCGGCCAAAGACTCGGCGGCCAGGGCGGGCGCGTTCCGCACAAGCGCGCGGCGTGAATCGTCGCCTCTATGTCGCCGCCCTGATCTCCCTCGCCCTGGCCGCCTGCGCCGGGGCGGCGGTGTCTTCTCATCCCTGGACGCCCGAAGCGACGGCCGACGGCTGGGCGCCGGCGGGCGGGTCGACGCGGCAGCTCGGCCTGGGCTGGCCGGGCGGCGCCAAACTGGCCGAGGGCGTGCGCTATGCGGGCGGAGTGCAGTTGATCGCTGCGCCCGCCTCCAGCCTGCATGGCCTGTCGGACCTGAAGCTGACCGGCGACGACGGCTTCGTCGCCGTGTCGGATTCGGGCGATCTGGTGCGCGGGCGGCTGGAGTTGGATGCGGACGGCAAGCTGTCGGGACTGCACGATCTGCGGGTGCGCCGGCTGACCACGGCCGACGGCGAGCCGATCATCGACAAGGTCGCGGGCGACGCCGAGGGGCTGGCCCTGACCGAAGAGGGCGAGGTGCTGATCAGCTTCGAGCGCGAACACCGCATCTGGAGCTACGGCCCGCTGGACGGCCTGCACGCCCGCCCCGAAGCGCGGGCGTATCCGGCGGCGGACTTTCCCCCGAATGAAGGCATGGAGGGCCTGGCGACGGCGCCCGACGGCTGGCGTGTCGGCGGCGAGGGCGGCGGCGTGTGGGACTGTTCGCCGGGAGGCTGCCGCACCGTGGTCGAGCCGACGCCGCCCGCCGACAGCTGGCGACTGACCGGGCTGGAGCGCGATCCCGGCGGCGACGGCTGGTTCGCGGTGCAGCGTTCGTGGCGTCCGCCGTTCGACGTGCGCGCGCGGGTGCGCCGCATGGACGCCGACGGGACGTTGGGACCGGTGCTGGTCGAGCTGAAGCTGCCGGGGCTGACGGATAATTTCGAAGGGATCGCCGCCGAGGCTAAGGGCGAAGGCGTGCGCCTCTACATCCTGTCCGACGACAACGCCAATCCGGCGCAGAAGACGCTGATGCTGGCCTTCGACGTCCGCTGATCCTTCTCCCCTTGAGGGAGAAGGTGGGCGCCGAAGGCGCTCGGATGAGGGGTGTCGGCGCGACATTCAAACCTGAAGGGACGCCCCCGAACTCAAATGACAAGGTGATGGCGTAACCACCCCTCATCCGTCAGGCTCCGCCTGCCACCTTCTCCCTCAAGGGGAGAAGGGCTTAGATCCGTTCGCTGATCTTGATGGCGGCCTTGCAGCCGACCTTGATGACGCTGCTGAGCAGACGGTAGGCGGGGGCCTCGCGACTGCCGTGCTCGATGGCGTGGTCGTGGTGGGCCAGTTCCTCTTCGCGGAACTTCGTCAGTTCGGCGGCCAGGTCGGGGTCGCGGTCGCGGATCTCCTCGATCTGGTCGGCGTAGTGTTTCTCGATGACGCTCTCGACCGCCTCGGTGCAGGCGTGGGCGGCCTTTTCCGAGATCAGGGCCGTCCCGGCGCCGAGCGCCGTCGCCGCCAGCTTCCACAGCGGGATCATGGCCGTGGGGCGCACCCGGTTCTCGTTCAGCAGGGTCTCGAAGCGGGCCAGGTGGACGGCCTCGTGCCCCTCCATCTCGGTCAGGTCGGCGGCGATGGCGTCCTTGCCCTTGCGGCCTTCCAGCACGGCGCGCTGGGCGCGGTAGATGTGGACGGCGGCGAACTCGCCCGCGTGGTCGACGCGCAGCATTTCGGCCATGCGGGCCTTGTCCTGCCCCACGCCGGGACGCGCCAGGGGAATGCGGCGGGCGGCGGAAACGGTTGCGGCGGCTTCGGTCATGACGCTTCGATCCTAGCTCCTCGGCGCGCGGGCGTCCTTGGGACGTTTCGCCGCCAGCAGGCTGAAGATAGCCAGCGCCAGGGAGATCACAAAGTTCCAGCCCGCCATCGACAGGCCGGCGAAGCTCCACGGAATGTCGCCGCAGGAGACGAAGCCCGCGCTGCCGCCCGTGCCGTCGACCAGGGCCGTCAGCGCCGACAGGTCGATGGTGGTGCTGGGCGCAGCCATGCAGGTGGCCGGCAGGGCCCACCACTTCAGCTCGCCCCCGGCGTGATAGCCCGCCGTGATCGCCCCGGTCAGGAAGACCGCCGCCAGCAGGAAGGAGGCGATGCGCGGCGTGCCCCGGCTGGCCCGACTGAACAGGGCCCAGAAGGTGGCCGCTCCGGCGATGGCGACGGCGGCCCAGTAGACCTCGCGCTGCTTCAGGCACAGGTTGCAGGGCGCCATGCCGCCGAACCGCTCGAACGCATGGGCCGCACCCAGCATGGCCAAGGCGGCGGCCAAGGCGAAGGCCGTCCACCAGCGGGTCAGCAATTTGTAGATCGCGCTCATATGCGCCTCACAGGAACCAGGCGCCTCTCATAAACCGGGCCGAGACCGGCGTCGATCAGTGTCCGATCAGCTTGACCATAAAGAAGGCGCCGACCAGCAGGACCAGGAACAGGACGGTGAACAGGGCCAGCCGCTTCTCGACGATCGCCAGCATGGGCGGCCCCCAGCGCTTGAGCACGAAGGCCACCAGGAAGAAACGGGCGCCGCGCGTCACGACGCACAGGGCGATGAACAGCGCCAGATTGAACTGGAAGATGCCCGAGGCGATGGTGATCAGCTTGAAGGGGATGGGGGTCAGTCCCTTGATCAGGATGACCCAGGCGCCGTGCTGCTGGAACAGGGCCTTGGACGCCTCGAACGCATCAGCCTTGCCCAGCCAGGCCAGCATCTGCAGGCCGACCGGCTCCAGGAAATAGCCGATGGCGTAGCCCGCTATCCCGCCCAGCACCGAGGCGACGGTGCAGACCATGGCGTAGAAATAGGCGCGCTCCGGCTTGGCCAGCACCATGGGCGCCAGCATGACATCGGGCGGAATCGGAAAGAAGGAGCTTTCGGCGAAGGACACCACGGCCAGCGATCGGGTCGCGTGACGATGGCGGGCCAGGGAAAAGACCCAGTCATAGAGCTTGCGAAGCATTCAGGCGTCCCGGTCGAGGCCCCCGCCTCTCGTCTCCCGCCCGATAGCAGGCCGCATCGGCGGGGGCGAGAGGCGAAGGGCGGCTGCGACACTGGAACGTGCGCCGTTTCACTCCAGAGCCGCCTTGCGCGCCATGCCGCCCCGCCAGTAGGTTCCGCCCCAATCAGCGGCCGCGCCATGACGGCCCCGGCCGCGCCAAACCATAAGAGAGAGGAGACGCGTCATGCAGGACGCCGCCAAACTCGACCAGGAAAACCCCCTCGGCGTCGACGGCTTCGAGTTCGTCGAATTCACCGGCCCCGAGCCCGAAGCGATGATTTCACGTCTGGAGCTGATGGGCTTCACCCCGACCCATGTGAATCCCGCCAACGACGTGGTCCGCCTGAAGCAGGGCGACATCACCATGCTGGTTCACCGCAAACCGGCCGGACAGGCGGCGGACTTCGCCGGGGATCACGGCCCCTCGGCCAACGGCATGGCCTTCCGCGTCGCTGACGCCAAGGCGGCTTACGAAGGCGCGCTGGCGCGCGGCGCCCGCGCCGCCGAGGGCGTGCACGGCGGGGCGCTGGCGAACGACTACCCCTATGTGCTGCAGGGCATCGGCGGCAGCCTGCTCTATGTCATCGACCAGTACGGCGAGACCGGCTCCCTCTATGACGCCTGGGACGAGATCGAGGGCTGGGAAGAGGCCGAACGCAAGAACAGCGTCGGTCTGGAGATTCTGGATCACCTGACCCACAACGTCCGTCGCGGCGAAATGCGCACATGGTCGGGCTTCTACAACTCGGTGTTCAACTTCGAGGAACAGAAGTATTTCGACATCAAGGGCAAGGCGACCGGCCTGTTCTCCCAGGCGATGATCGCGCCCGACCGCGCCATCCGCATCCCGCTGAACGAGAGCCAGGACGAGAATTCCCAGATCGAGGAATTCATCCGTCGCTACAACGGCGAAGGCATCCAACACATCGCCCTGACGACCGAGAACATCTTCGAGACGGTTGAGGCGATGCGCGAGCGCGGCGTCGACTTCCAGGACACCATCGAGACCTATTTCGAACTGATCGACAAACGCCTGCCGGGCCACGGCGAGGACGTGGAGCGGATGCGCAAGAACCGCATCCTGATCGACGGTTCGGACGAGGAAGGCCTGCTGCTGCAGATCTTCACCCAGGATACGTTCGGCCCGATCTTCTTCGAGATCATCCAGCGCAAGGGCAATGAGGGCTTCGGCAACGGCAACTTCCAGGCCCTGTTCGACTCGATCGAGCTGGACCAGATCCGTCGCGGCGTCATCAAGGTCGACGCCTGAATGCGGTTCCGGCCTCCGCACTGGCTGCCCTGGCTCGGTCCGCTTCTGGCGGCCGGGGCCGGGGCGCTCGCGGGCGAGTACTGGCTGGGAGGCGGGTTCTGGATGGTCCTGGCCGCCGCCCTCGTCTGCGGCTTCGCCCCCATCCTGGCCCACCGCCTGTGGCGACGCCTGCATCATAGACGCTAGACTTCAGCGGCGAGGCGGGTGCCGTCAGGCGCCGCCCTCCGTCCGCTATCGCCGCCGATCCGCCTCCCGGCAGAGGGGAGGACAAAGAATAATGGGGAGCTTGAAATGAAATCCATCGCCTTCGCCGCCGCTGCGGCCGCCGCCCTGCTGGCCGCGCCAGCCCTTGCTCAGATTCCGGGAACTCAAGACGCGCCGCAGTGGTCGCTGGCCATCCACGGCGGCGCCGGCGTGATCGAACGCGCCCAGCTGAGCCCCGAGCGCGACGCCGCCTATCGCGCCGGACTGCAGGCCGCGCTGGACGCCGGTTCGGCCGTGCTGGCGCGCGGCGGGTCATCGCTCGACGCCGTCCAGGCCGCCGTCGAGGTGATGGAGGAGAACCCCCTGTTCAACGCCGGGCGCGGCGCCGTCTTCACCTCGGCGGGCAAGAACGAGCTGGACGCCGCCGTGATGAACGGCCCGGACCTGACCGCCGGGGCCGTGGCCGGCCTGACCCGCACCCGCCATCCGATCGCCGCCGCCCGCGCCGTGATGGAGAAGTCGCCCCACGTCATGATGATCGGCGAGGGCGCCGAGACCTTCGCCCGTTCCGTCGGCCTGGAAGAGGTGGCGCCGTCCTTCTTCTTCACCGAGAGCCGCTGGCAGGCCCTGGTCAAGGCCCTGACCGATCGGGGCGAGACCGTGCCGCCGCGCCCCGAAGGCTCCCCGGCCGAACCGGCTCGCCTGGGGCCGGCCGCGCCCCTGGCCTTCAATCTCAATGAGGCCCCGCTGGACGAGCGCAAATTCGGCACCGTCGGCGCCGTGGCCGTGGACAGCCAGGGGCGTCTGGCGGCGGCCACCTCGACCGGCGGCATGACGGCCAAGCGCTGGGGCCGGGTCGGCGACGTGCCGATCATCGGCGCCGGGACCTACGCCTCCAACGCCGACGGCTGCGCCGTCTCGGCGACAGGCTCGGGCGAGTATTTCATCCGCGCCACCGTGGCGCGCGACATCTGCCGCCGCACCGCCGAGGGCGCGACCGTCCAGGCCGCCGCCGACGCCGAGATCGCCGAGGTCGGAAGCATCGGCGGCGACGGCGGCGTCATCGTCATGGGCAAGGACGGCGTCCACGCCTTCTCGATGAACACCTCGGGCATGTATCGCGGCGCCGTCTCCTCGACCTCGGCCGCCCGCGTCGCCATCTACGGCGACGAAGAGGGCGCGCGTTGAGCGCCAGGGGCGACAATGCGGGGGTCCTCGCGCCCCCGCCGCTGATCTACCTGGCCTTCCTGCTGACCGGGTTCGGGATCGGCCGCCTGATCGGCGAGCCGTCCCTGGGCCTGGCGGTCGAATGGCGGCGCGGCCTGGCCTTCGTTCTGGTGATCGGCGGCCTGCTGCTGGACGGGATCGCGGCCGGGACCTTCCGTCGCCTCGGCACCCCGCCCGAGCCGTGGAAGCCGACGACGGCGCTGGCGACCGGCGGTCTCTATCGCTTCAGCCGCAACCCGATCTACCTGGGCTTCGGCCTGACCTACATCGGCTTCGCCGTGGCCATGGACAGCCCGATCGCCCTGGCCAAGCTGGCGCCCTGCCTGATCGTGATCGACCGCTTCGTCATCGCCCGCGAGGAACGGTATCTGTCGGCGCGTTTCGGCGCCGAGTACGAGGCCTATAAAGGGAGGGTCCGCCGATGGCTGTGAACCCCGAGACGCCCGCGCCCCACGCCGACGAACTGTCGGAGATGGCGATCGAGGAGCTGGACGCCGCCTGCGGCCTGCGCTGGAACGAGATGAAGGCCGTCACGCCCTGGGGCGACGCCTATGAAGGCATGGCCCCGTCCGGCCGCACGGTCGAGATCGAGCGCCGCTACCTGTGGGCGCACGAGCCCGCGGGCGCCGTCATCGTCGAGGTCGAGGTGCGCGACCCCGCTCAGCGCACCGGCGCCGAAGCGCGGGCCGTGATCACCCCTCCCGAATAACTCCCCTCTGCAACGGCGCCGGCGCCGTCATCTCCCCGCTTTCCAAGCGCCTCGGCCGAGACTAGCCTCCTCTCCATGAAACTCGCCTCGCTCAAGCACGGCCGTGACGGCCGCCTCGTCATCGTCTCGAACGACCTGAACTGGTTCACGGACGCCTTCCTGATCGCGCCGACGCTGCAGGCGGCGCTGGACGACTGGGAGCGCTGCGAGCCCCAGCTGCGCGCCCTGGCCGAAAGCCTGGAGCACGAAGCCGTGCCGCGCGGCCGCTTCCGCGAGCATGAGGCCGCCGCCCCCCTGCCCCGCGCCTACCAATGGGCGGACGGCTCGGCCTATGTGAACCACGTCGAACTGGTGCGTAAGGCCCGCGGCGCCGAGATGCCCGAAAGCTTCTGGACCGATCCGCTGATGTATCAGGGCGGCTCCGACGGCTTCCTGTCGCCGCGCGACGCCATCCCGCTGAAGGACGAGGCCTGGGGCTGCGACCTGGAGGCCGAGATCGTGGTCGTCACCGGCGACGTGCCCCTGGGCGCGACCCGCGACGAGGCCCTGGCGGCGATCCGCCTGGTGGGCCTGGTCAACGACGTCTCGCTTCGCAACCTGATCCCGGCTGAACTGTCCAAGGGCTTCGGCTTCGTCCAGTCCAAGCCGGCCAGCGCCCTGTCGCCGGTCTTCGTCACTCCCGATGCGCTCGGTGAGCGCTGGCAGGACGGCAAGCTGTCGGGCGCCCTGCTGGTCCAGGTCAACGGCCAGGACTTCGGCCGCGCCGACGCCGGCGTCGACATGACCTTCGACTTCGGGACCCTGATCGCCCACCTGGCCAAGACCCGCGCCCTGGGCGCCGGAACCGTCATCGGCTCGGGCACGGTGTCGAACAAGGACGCCGACGGCGGCCCCGGCAAGCCGGTGTCCGAGGGCGGACTGGGCTATAGCTGCATCGCCGAGATCCGCACGGTCGAGACCATCCAGACCGGCGCGGCCAGGACCCCCTTCCTCAAGCACGGCGACAGCATCCGCATCGAAATGCTGGACGAAAAGAACCACAGCCTGTTCGGCGCCATCGAACAGACGGTGGAGCCGGCCTGAGCGAACGCCGGTCCGTTTTGGCTTGCCGCAGGATACGGACCGGCTACCTTCTTCGGTCATCGAGCGGAGAAGGTTGATGAGGAACGGGATTTTTCAGGGTCTGACGGCTGCTGTCTTGAGCTTGACGGCGGCCGCAGCAGCGACGGCCCAGGACTCTGAAGACTGGGACCTGTTGGTTCAGCCCGAGAACCAGACGACGGTGGCCTATACGCAGTTCGACAACGGGCTGTTGCTGGCCGCCCGCTGCCAGCGTGGAATCTATCAGGTCATGTTCGGCGGCCTGCCGGCGGGACCGGCGGTCAAGGAATTCCATAAATCCAACCGGGTTCTCGTCATCGGCATCGGGGATGAGAAGGAGGCGGAGCAACGCTTCCTGCTGGGCGAAAATCCCAGCGTCGCCTTTTCGGAACTCCCGGCTCCTCTGGCGCGTCAGATGCGCGAGGGGGGACGGATGACGATCGTCGTGCCCGACGGGGCCGAAGACGGGCGAAACCTGCGCTATGTCGTCGAACTGCCGGCGTCCAATGCGGCGATCGACCAGTCATTGACCGCCTGTGACCGTCCTCTGGTTGATCCGCGCGATGAGGAACTGGACGCGCTCGCCGACGACGGCCTGCCGGTCAATCTGGTCTGGAAGCGGATGCCGCAGCCTGAGTATCCTTCGGGGCGGACATATACCGCCGGGTTCGCGGTTGTCACCTGCGTGAGCCAGGCCGATGGGCGGGTCGAGGACTGTGTGGTCGAGACCGAATACCCGGTCGACGGTGGTTTCGGTGCAGCGGCCATGCGGGGGACCCGGAAAGGGCGGCTCGAGAATCGTGGAGGCGAGGGACCGGTTCCGACCCGGCTGATCGTCTATCGGGTCAACTACTCCATGTCCGACCCGGCGTTCTCGACAGGAAGCCGTCTTCGCAACAGGGACCAATGATGCGGTGCGGTGCGATCTTAGATTGACGGAGGCTTCGCCGTCGCTAGATTGCGCCGCCTTGAGCCTAGCCGTGCCGGTGTGGTGGAATTGGTAGACGCGCCGGACTCAAAATCCGGTTCCGCAAGGAGTGTCGGTTCGAGTCCGACCACCGGCACCAGCTGACTTTCAAGCCCCCTTGAGGATCAGAGCGACGTTTTCCCCGGCGTCCCCCGTCCAGACAGACGACCGGTCGGCGGGATGGCGGACGCCTCGACGGACATCGGCGCCGCGCCGACCAGGGCGCCTCGCTCGACGCAGAACGGATTCATCTGCCGCTCCCAGCCGCCGTTGAGCGAGCAGGAATAGCAACCCGACAGCATCACGCAGGCGCCGACGACCGTCAGGGCCTTCCAGGTGCGAGCCGACATCATCGTCCTCCATGGCCTTCCGTGCGACGTGTAGCATGGCGATCTCGCCTCGACAGGCCGTCGCGGCGCAGCTTGCGGGCGACTTGCGCATTGAAAGGGGCGAGGCCCCTTGATTAACCGGACACAAGTGTCCACTTAGCGCGCCATGACCCGTCCGTTGCGACAAGACGCCGCAGAACGTCGCGAGAAGCTGCTTCTGGCGGCGGAGACCGCTTTTGCGCGTGATGGGCTGGATGCGCCGCTGCATCTGATCGCCGAGCAGGCAGGGGTCGGCCGGGCGACCCTGTATCGAAACTTCGCCGACCGCTCCGAGCTGGCCCTGGCGGTCTTCCTGAAGCAGATCGACGGCCTGGCGCGACGCACCCGCGCGCGGCTGGACGATCCGGACGTCTTCATCTGGTTTCTGGAGCAGATGACCCGGCTGATGCTGGACAGCGCGGGCTTATCCAGCGCGATCCGCGATCTGAAGGACGAGGCCCTGGCGCCCATCCGTCAGGGACTGAAAGCCGCCGGAGCCGAGGCCCTGGCCGTGTCCCAGGCGGCGGGGCGGGTGCGGCCGGACCTGACGGTCGAGGATATCCGCGTCCTGGCCCTGATGCTGGGCGCTCCGTCGCGGACGGCCCCGGCGAAGGCGCGCGAGGCGCTCAGCCTGCGGTCCCTGGCCCTGGTGCTGGACGCGGTGCGGCCGCGCGGCGAGGCCGCATGAGCCGCCGTCACTGGGACCTGCCGTGGGAGGAATTCCTCGCCACCCTGAAGCCGCACGAGCGGCCGGTCCTGCCCGGTTCGCCCGCGACGCCGGATCATACGACGCCCTGGCGGCTGGCCTACGCCTTCGTCGGAGTGCTGGTGGCCCTGACCGGAAGTCTGGGCAACGCCGCCGTGACGGCCGACCTGCCGCAACTGGCCGGGGCGCTGGGCGTGACCACCGCCGAGGCGGCATGGCTGCCCGTGGTCTTCGTCATGACCAACGCCTGCATGAACCTGCTGCTGGTCAAGTTCCGGATGCAGTACGGCCTGCGCCTGTTCACCGAGATCATCCTGGTCGTCTTCCTGGCCACGGCGGCGGCGCATCTGTTTCTGGAAGACTACGGCTCCACGCTGATTGTGCGCGGCGTGGCCGGGATGGCGGCGGCGGGGATGTCGACCCTGGGCATCCTCTACATCATCCAGGCCTTTCCGGCGCAGCACCGGCTGAAAGGCATCATCATCGGCGTCGGCCTGTCCAGCCTGGCCATTCCCCTGGCGCGGCTGGGCGTCATGCGCCTGCTGGACCTGGATCAGTGGCGGGCCTTCTACATGTTCGAGCTGGGGCTGGTGCTGGTCGCCCTGCCTGCCGTCTTCGCCCTGAGGATGCCGCCGTCGCAGCGGGTGCGCGTGTTCGAGAAACTGGACTTCGTCACCTTCGCCCTGTTCGCGCCGGGCGTGGCCCTGCTGACGGCCGTGCTGGGTCTGGGCCGCATCGTCTGGTGGACCGAGGCGGCGTGGATCGGCTGGGCCCTGGCGGGGGCGATCGTGCTGCTGACCGCCGCCGTTCTGATCGAATACAACCGGACCAACCCGCTGATCGACCTCAAGTGGCTGGCGGGCCGCGACCTGGTGCGGCTTCTGCTGGCGATCCTGCTGGTGCGGATCGTGTTGTCCGAGCAGACGACCGGCGCGGTCGGCTTCCTGCAGCAGATGGGGCTGGTCCCGCAGCAGATGCAGGGCCTGTTCGTGGTCATGCTGATCGCCACGGCGGCGGGGACCCTGGTCAGCGCCTTCACCCTCAATCCGATGAAGCTGTGGAAGCCGATCTCGATCGCCCTGGTCATGATCGCCGTCGGCGCCTTCATCGACAGCCACGCCACCGTGCTGACGCGCCCGACCCAGCTCTATTTCAGCCAGGCCCTGCTGGCCTTCGCCGCCGCCTTTTTCATCGGCCCGACCATGATCCTGGGCTTCGGCAAGGTGCTGCAGGGCGGGGGCAAGAACATGGTCAGCTTCATCGTCCTGTTCTCCATCGGCCAAAACGTCGGCGGACTGATGGGCTCGGCCCTGGTCGGCACCATCCAGACCCTGCGCGAGAAGTTCCACTCCAGCCAGTTGTCCGAGAGCATCAGCCTGGGCGATCCCGAGACCGTGCTGCGCCTGCAGCAGCTGGGCGGCGCCTACGCCCATGTGATCGGCGACGCGGCCCAGCGCCAGGGCGCGGCCCTGCGCCTGCTGCAGCAGCAGGTCAGCCAGCAGGCCCAGGTGCTGGCCTACAACGACGTCTTCCTGCTGATCTCGGGGGCCGCCGCGATCGGCGCCGCCTGGGTCGCCCTGAACCACTATCGGCCCAAGCTGGAGGCGCGCCGCGCCGCCCGCCAGGCCCGGACGCAAGCCTCCGACGCCGCCGCCTCCGTCGCGACGGCCGTCGATTGAACCGGACAAGACCATGACCGACGCCGCCCCCCCGCCGTCCGCTCCCGCCGCGCCCCCTGCGCCGCCGCCGCCGTCCAGCGGCCGCCGCGTGATGTGGAGCGTGGCCCTGATCGCCATGGCCGTGGTGGGAATCAGCCTGATCCTGCACGCCTGGCGCCTGCCGCCTTTCTCGGGCGGGCCGCAGACCACGGACAACGCCTATGTGCGCGGCCAGGTGACCATCATCAGCCCCCAAGTCAGCGGCTATGTGACCTCGGTCGAGGTGCAGGACTTCCAGACGGTGAAGCAGGGCCAACTTCTGGCGACCATCGACGACCGGATCTATCGCCAGCGGCTGGAGCAGGCGCAGGCCTCGCTGCATTCGGCCGAGGCCGCGCTGGCCAACTCGGCCCAGAGCCAGGCCTCGGCCCGCGGATCGGTGGCCCAGACGCGCGCCGCCATCGCCGCCGCCCAGTCGGCCGCAGCCAAGGCTCGCGCCGATGCGACGCGGGTGCGCACTCTGTTCGAGGGCGGCTGGGTCGCCCAGGCCCAGGTCGACACAGCCCAGAACGCCCTGCGCGCCGCCGAGGCCCAACTGGCCGAAGCCCGCGCCGCCGAGGACGTGGCCCAGACTGGCGTCACCTCGGCCGTGGTCAATCGAGGCTCGCTGGAGGCCGCCGTCGAGAACGCCCGCGCCCAGGTGCGCCTGGCGCAGATCGATCTGGACAATACCCGCATCGAGGCTCCGCGCGACGGCCGCCTGGGCGAGGTGACGGTGCGTCAGGGCCAGCAGGCGGCGGTCGGCACGCAGTTCATGGCGCTGGTCCCCGACGTGGTCTGGGTCACGGCCAATATGAAGGAGACGCAGATGCGCGACGTGCGCGTCGGCCAGCCGGTCGAGATCACCGTCGACGCCCTGGGCGGACGCGTCCTGACCGGCAAGGTCGAGCGCATCTCGCCCGCAACCGGCTCCGAGTTCAGCGTCATCCGCCCCGACAACGCCACCGGCAACTTCACCAAGGTGGCTCAGCGCATCCCCGTCCGCATCGCCGTCGATCCGGGCCAGGAGGGCGCCGAGCGGCTGGCGCCGGGCATGTCGGTGACGGCGCGGATCAAGGTGAAGGGCTGAAGGCGCCCTCGCTCTTCCCGACTTCGGCCCGGATGAGCGGGTGACAGGAACGAACAGCCCCGAATCCGCAGCCCGCCGCCTGACTTATTGTTGCGGTGCGCAAATCTTCACCTTTGCAGGGTTGCGTCAGCCTGTCGCAGGCCGCATCTGGAGCCGATGACCAGCGCCCCCTCCTCCGCGATCAAGGCTCCGCCCAAGGGGCCGGGCTTCGCCGAATTCGTCTGCCTGATCGCCGTGATGATGGCGCTGAACGCCCTGGCGATCGACGCCATGCTGCCGGCCCTGCCCTACATCGGCGAGGATCTGGGCGTAGCCAATGAGAACAGCCGTCAGTGGGTCATCACCGCCTATCTGCTGGGCTTCGGCGTGGCGCAGCTGTTCTACGGCCCGCTGTCGGACCGTTATGGACGCCGGCCTGTGCTGTTCACGGGCATCGCCGTCTATGTCGTCTTCAGCGTGCTGGCCGCCTTCGCCCACACCTTCGACATGCTGATCCTGTCGCGGATCGGCATGGGGATCGGGGCGGCGGCGACGCGGGTGCTGGCCGTCTCGATCGTGCGCGACCGCTATGCCGGGCGGACGATGGCGCGGGTCATGTCGCTGAGCTTCCTGGTCTTCCTGGGCGTGCCCATCCTGGCGCCCGCCGTGGGCCAGACGATCATGCTGGTCGCGCCCTGGCCGTGGATCTTCGGCGTCTTCGCCCTGTCGGGCGGCGCCTTCCTGATCTGGGCGGGTCTGCGCCTGCCCGAGACCCTGCACCCCGAAGACCGGATGCCGATCAACCTCGGCCGCATCGCCGGGGCCTTCCGCTTCGCCCTGAGCAACAGGATCGGCATGGGCTACACCCTGGCCATGACCGTGATCAGCGGGGCGCTGTTCGGCTTCATCAACTCCTCGCAGCAGATATTCTTCGACGTGTTCAAGGCGCCGGGTCTGTTCCCGGTCGTCTTCGCCCTGGTGGCGGCGGGCATCGCCGTGGCTTCCGTCCTTAACGCGCGCCTCGTCGAGAAGCTGGGCTCGCGCCTGATCGCACACACGGCCCTGTTCGGCTTCATCGGTTTCGGCGCCCTGCACGCCCTGATCGCCTGGACCGGCCACGACAGCCTGTGGGTGTTCGCGGCCCTGCAAGCCTGCAAGATGTTCTGCTTCGGCTTCATCGCCGGCAATTTCGGCTCCATGGCCATGGAGCCGATGGGCCATATCGCGGGCACGGCCTCCTCGGCCCAGGGCTTCATCTCCTCGATCGGCGGGGCCCTGCTGGGCTTCGCCATCGGTCAGCAGTTCGACGGCACCACCGTGCCGATGACCGTGGGCTTCGTCCTGCTGGGCGTCGCGGCGTTGGCGCTGGTTCTGGCGGCCGAGAAGGGGCGGCTGTTCAAGGCCCATCACCTGCCGCCGACCGCAGCAAAGGCTTGATCTTTCGGGCGCAAGGGAGCCTTTTCGGGCGCATCTGATACGGAGCGTTCGATGACCCTGAAGCTGGTCGGGCGGGTTTCCGCCCTCGCTATAGCCGCCGCCCTCGCCACGTCCCTGGGCGCCTGCGCCACGACCGGAGACACGACGCCGATGTCGCCCCTGGTCCCTGCCGCGTCGGCCCAGGCGACGGCTTACGTCAACGACCCGCACTCCTGGGCCCGACCGGCCGAGGCGCGGGTGACGCACGTCGATCTGGACCTGGCCGCCGACTTCGCGGCCAAGACCCTGACGGGCACGGCGACGCTGGACGTGACCGGCCGCCCCGGCGCGACCGAGGTGGTGCTGGACGCCAAGATGCTGGACATCAAGGGCGTGACCGACGCTGAAGGCCGCCCGCTGGACTGGAGCCTGGGCGCCGCCGACCCGATCAAGGGCCAGCCCCTAAGCGTGCGCGTCCCGGCCTTCCAGGGCGACGAGACGCAGAAGATCGTCGTCGCCTACGCCACCCGCCCCGACGCCTCGGCCCTGCAGTGGCTGAGCCTGCAGCAGACGGCGGGCGGCCAGAAGCCCTATCTGTTCAGCCAGGGCCAGGCGATCCTGACCCGCACCTGGATCCCGACCCAGGACAGCCCCGGCATCCGTCAGACCTACAGCGCCCGTATCACCGCCCCCGCCGACCTGACCGTCGTCATGTCGGCCGAGCAGTTGACCCTGAACGGCGAAGCGGCAGGCTCAGGCATGAAGGCCTGGCGCTTCAAGCTGGACCAGCCCATCCCGCCCTATCTGATCGCCATCGGCGCGGGCGACCTCGCCTTCGCCCCCTTCGACGAACGCACCGGGGTCTGGACCGAGCCGAGCCGGTTGAAGGCCGCCCAATGGGAGCTGGAGCCGACCGCCCAGATGGTCGATGCGGCCGAGGCGCTGTACGGCCCCTATCGCTGGGGCCGCTATGATCTGCTGGTGCTGCCGCCCAGCTTCCCCTTCGGCGGGATGGAGAACCCGCGCCTGACCTTCGCCACGCCCACCATCATCGCCGGCGACCGGTCGCTGGTGTCGCTGGTGGCGCACGAACTGGCCCACTCCTGGTCCGGCAATCTGGTGACCAACGCCACCTGGGCCGACATCTGGCTGAACGAGGGCACGACCACCTATTTCGAGAACCGCATCATGGAGGCGCTCTACGGCCGCGAGCGCGCCCTGCAGGAACAGGCCCTGGCCTGGAATGATCTGGTCGCCGAGATCGCCGTCACCGATCCGGGCGACACCCGCCTGCATCTGGACCTGACCGGACGCGACCCCGACGACGGCCTGTCGGGCATTCCCTATGACAAGGGCGCCGCCTTCCTGCGCACCATCGAGCGCATCGTCGGGCGCGAGACGTTCGACGCCTGGCTGCGCGGCTATTTCGACCGCCACGCCTTCCAGCCGATGACCGACGTCGGCTTCCTGAAGGACATCCGCGAGAATCTGGTCAAGGGCGACGCCGCGCTGGAGGCGGAGCTGCAGTTGGAGAACTGGATCTACCAGCCCGGCCTGCCGTCCAACGCCCAGGCGCCCGTGTCGCACGCCTTCGAAGCCGTGGATGCGGCCGCCGAGGCCTTCTACGTCGCCAAGGGCCCGGCCTCGGCCGCGCCGTGGAAGGACTGGAACACCCAGCAGCGCCTGCGCTTCCTGTCGTGGCGGCCGCAAGGCCTGGCGGCGGGCGCCGACTGGCTGACCCCGGCGCAGCTGGCCGATCTGGAAAGCACGTTGAAGCTGGACAGCGAAGGCAACGCCGAACTGACCTTCGCCTGGCTGCAGGCGGCCCTGGCCAACCGCTACGAGCCCGCGGTGGCCACGGCCGAGCGCTTCCTGACCAGCCAGGGCCGACGCAAATTCGTCCTGCCGCTGTTCCAGACCCTGTGGGCCGAAGGCGACTGGGGCCGCCCCATCGCCACGCGCATCTACGCCGAGGCGCGACCGCTGTATCACCCGGTCACCTCGAACTCCGTCGATCAGGTGGTGGGGCGGCCGTAGTCGCCCCTCCGCTTTCGTCATCCTCCGGCGAAGCGCAGCGGAGACCGGGGGACCCAGCGGCGCCGAGGGCGATCTTGCTGCAAGCGCCGCGGCGGCATCTTTCGCGCTCACGCGCGCCGCTGGGTCCCCCGATCAGCGCCGCTTCGCGGCTTGTCGGAGGATGACGGAGGGAGAGGAGCAAGCTTGACGCCAGGCGCGGCTGAGGCTCCCCTGCGCCGCGACTGGAGGCGCTGATGATCCGAACCCTGAAGACGACCCTGCCGCTGGCGGCCGCGCTGATGCTGGCGGCCGCGCCTGCGGCCTACGCCCAGAACCTGTTGATCCGGGGCGGGACCATCCATACCGGCGTCGAGGCCCGGCCGACCGTCGAGGTCGTGGTCGTGCGCGACGGACGCATCGCCTATGTCGGGGCGGCGGACGCGGCGCCGTCGGCCGAGGGGCTGGAGGTCGTGGACCTGAAGGGGGCGACCCTCTTCCCCGGCTTCACCGACGGGCACGCCCATCTGGACGGCATCGGCTGGCGCGAGATGACTCTGAACCTGGAAGGCTCGGCCTCGGTCGCCGAAGCCATGGCGAGGCTCAGCGCCTGGGCCAAGGCCCACCCCGAGGGCGTCATCGTCGGACGCGGCTGGATCGAGACCCACTGGCCCGAGAAGCGCTTCCTGACCGCCGCCGATCTGGACGCCGCCGCGCCGGGGCGGGTGGTGGTGCTGAGCCGGGCCGACGGCCATGCGCGGGCGGCGTCCAGCGCCGCCCTGACGGCGGCCGGGATCGATGCGACGACGCCGACCCCCTCGGGCGGCGAGATTCTCAAGGATGCGGACGGACGGCCGACCGGCCTGCTGGTCGACGGGGCCATGGCCCTGCTCGAAGGCCTGGCCCCCGAGGCCGATGCGGCGGCGACGCGCGAGGCCTATCGCGCCGGGTTCGGCGTCTACGCCCGCTATGGCTGGACCGGCGTCCATTTCATGAGCGCGCCGTGGAAGGACGTGCCCCTGCTGGAGGCGATGGCCGAGGCGGGCGAGGCGCCCTTGCGGGTCTACAACAGCATCGACATGGGCGACGCGCGCGCCCTGATGGCGGGCGGGCCGCGCGACGCGGGCGACGGGCGCATCATCACCCGGGCGATCAAATTCTACGCCGACGGCGCCCTCGGCTCGCGCGGGGCCAAGCTGTTCGAGCCCTATTCCGACCGGCCCGAGACGTCCGGCCTGATGCTGGCCTCGCGCGAAGAGGTCATGCCGCTCTATCAGGAGGCGCTGCGCGCCGGGATCCAGATCGCCACCCACGCCATCGGCGACCAGGGCAACCACGACGTCGCCGCCTGGTATGAAGAGGCGCTGCGTTCCGTGCCCAAGTCCGAGTGGAAGCTGGCCGATCCGCGCTGGCGCATCGAGCACGCCCAGATCATCCGGCCGCGCGACTATCACTATTTCGACGAACTGCCGATCATCGCCTCCATGCAGCCGAGTCACGCCATCGGCGACCTGCATTTCGCCGCCGACCGTCTGGGCGACGCTCGGCTGGACGGCGCCTACGCCTGGCATACGCTGGTGGATCGCGGGGTGATCGTGGTCGGCGGCTCGGACGCGCCGGTCGAGCGGGGCGACCCGCTGATCGAGTTCTACGCCGCCGTGGCGCGACGCGACCTGAGCGGCTTCCAGGGGCCGGACTGGCGGCCGGACGAGGCGGTGGACCGGGTGACGGCGCTGAAGATGTTCACCCTGTGGCCCGCCTACGCCAGCTTCCGCGAGAATGAGCTGGGCACGATCGAGGTGGGCAAGCGCGGAGACTTCACCGCCTTCGACATCGACCTGATGACCGTCCCCGCGGCCGACATTCCCAAGGGCCGGGCCGTGCTGACGGTAGTCGACGGGCGGATCGTGCATCAGGCCGACTGAGAGGCGGACGGATCAGACGGAATCCCGCCCCTTCTCGTTGCGGGCGGGGGCCGCTTCGGTTAAGCCCCGCGCATAGGATTTCGTCTCCGGCCGTCGGTTGCGGCCGGGGCTTGGCGTTGGAGCGTCTGAGATGGCTGATTTCGCCCCCGGTCTGGTCACCGTGTTCGGAGGCTCGGGCTTCATCGGAACCCAGGTGGTGCGCGCCCTGGCCCGTCGCGGCTGGCGCGTGCGCGTCGCCGCGCGCAACGCCAAGAGCGCGCCCATGCTGCACATGGCCGGCGACGTCGGCCAGGTTCAGGTCGTGCGCTGCGACATCACCGACAAGGCTGCGGTGGCCGAAGCCGTGCGCGGCGCCGACGCCGTGATCAACCTGGTCGGCATCCTGTTCGAAACCGGCGGCCGCAAGTTCCAGACCCTGCACGTCGAGGGCGCGACCAATGTCGCCGAGGCGGCCAGGGCGGCGGGCGCCAAGCGCCTGACCCACATCTCGGCCCTGGGCGCCGACGCGCACGGCAAGGCCGACTACGCCCGCACCAAGGGCGAGGCCGAGGCCGCCGTGCGCGCCGCCTTCCCCGGCGCCGTGGTCGTGCGCCCGTCGATCGTCTTCGGCTCGGGTGACCAGTTCCTGAACCGCTTCGCCGCCATGGCCACCTGGTCGCCGGTCCTGCCGCTGATCGGCGGCGGCCAGACGAAGTTCCAGCCGGTCTATGTCGCCGACGCCGCCGAAGCGATCGCCCGCGCGACCGTCGCCCCCGAGGCCCAAGGCGAGACCTATGAGTTGGGCGGCCCGTCGGTCTGGACCTTCGAGGACATCCTGAAGTTCATCCTGCGCGAGACCAACCGCCGCAACATCCTGCTGCCCCTGCCCTTCCCGGTCGCGCGTCTGATCGGCTCCCTGGCCCAGATCCCGGCCATGATCGGCCTGCGTCCGGCCCTGACCAGGGATCAGGTCGTGCTGCTGGAGACGGACAATGTCGTGACGCCGGGCGCCAAGGGCCTGGCCGATCTGGGAGTCGAGCCCTCAGGCCTGGAAGCCATCGCGCCGGCCTATCTGTGGCGCTACCGCAACGGCGGCCAGTACGCCGAGAGCCCCGCCGCCTGATCTGCCTGACTTCGGCGCGTCTTCCTGACTCCGTCATCCTCGGGTCAAGCCCGAGGATGACGGCTTAGGGGGCGTTGTTTCTACAGCGCGCCCGTCACGCCCAGGCCGATGATGCCGACGACGCCGACCACGATCCGCCACCAGGCGAAGGGGCCGAAGCCGCGCTTGGACACGAAGTCGAGCAGGAAGCGCACCACGGCCAGGGCCGAGATGAAGGCGGCGATGAAGCCGATGGCGATCAGGCCGACGTCGCTGAAGTCCAGCACGTTGCGGTTCTTGAACAGGTCGTAGGCCACCGCCGCCCCCATGGTCGGCAGGGCCAGGAAGAAGCTGAACTCGGCGGCCGATCGCTTGTCGGTGCCCAGCAGCAGGCCGCCGGCGATGGTGGCGCCCGACCGCGACACGCCGGGAATCATGGCCAGGCACTGGAACAGGCCGATCAGGAAATAGACCCGGAACGGATAGCGGTCCGCGTCCAGATAGGTCGGGATCTTGTTCATGCGGTCCAGCCACAGCAGCAGCACCCCGCCGACGATCAGGGCGATGCAGATCACCAGCGGCGTCTCGAACAGCACCGTCTTGATGAAGCCATAGGCCAGGAAGCCGATCACCACGGCGGGAAGGAAGGCGACCAGCAGGCCGATCAGGAAGCGCCGCGCCTCTGGATCGAAGGGCCAGCGCGTCGCCAGCGTCCACAGCCGCTTGAAATAGACGCTGATGATGGCCAGCAGAGCGCCCAGCTGGATGACGATCTCGAACGTCTTGCCGGTGCTTTCAAAACCGAGGAAATGCCCCAGCAGCAGCAGGTGACCGGTGGAGGACACCGGAATGAACTCGGTCAATCCCTCAACCAGACCCAGAAGGATCGCCGTCAGCCAGTCCGCCATGAATGCTCCGCTCGGTCTCTTTGTCGGGCGCGCCGCAGCCTGCGGCCTCCCGTCCGCCTCTCCTTAGCGCCCCGCCTCCGCCGCCGCCATTGGCGCGGGCGCTGTTTTGGGCGACAAGGGCGAGGAAATGTCCGCCTCTCCTCTCGACGCCGCCCATGAGACCACCCGCCGGATCACCACCTTGTCGGTGGCGACGGCGGTCCTGCTGATCATTATGAAGGCCTTCGCCCTGGGGGCGTCCGGCTCGGTCTCCATCCTGGCCAGCCTGGCGGATTCGGCCCTGGACCTGGTGGCGTCGCTGGCGACCTTCTTCGCCGTGCGCTGGGCCGCCGCCCCGCCCGACGACGAGCATCGTTACGGCCACGGCAAGGCCGAAGGCCTGGCCTCGCTGGTGCAGTCGGGCATGGTGCTGGCGTCCGGCGTCTTCATCGGCTGGGAAGCGACCCAGCGCATCTTCGATCCGCGCCCGGTGACCGCCGGAGGCTGGGCCGTCGGGGTGGTCGTCCTGTCCATCGCCGTCACGGCGGGCCTGGTGTGGATGCAGACCCAGGCGATGAAGAAGACCGGCTCCCTGGCCGTGGCGGGCGACCGCGCCCACTACGCCGCCGACCTGGCCGCCAATGTGGTGGTGCTGATCGGGGTGATCTCGGGCGCCTTCCTCAAGGCGCCGGGACTGGACGCGGCGGCCGGTCTGGTAGTCGCGGTCTGGCTGGCCTGGGGCGCGGTCAGCCTGCTGAAGGACGCCGCCGGCCATCTGCTGGACCAGGCCGCCTCGGACGAGGATCGCGCCGCCATCGTCGCCGCCGTGACCGAGGACGCCCGCATCGCCAACGTCCACCAGCTGCGCACCCGCATGGCCGGCCAGGCCCTGATGGTGCAGATGCACGTCGACCTGGACCCCGAGCTCAGCCTCAAGGCCGCGCACGACATCCTCCTGGACGCCGAGAAACGAGTGCTGAAGGCCTTTCCCCACGCCGACATCCTGATCCACGCCGACCCGCGCGGGGCCGCCGAACCGCACGGCGGCGCCTTCGCCCCCGCCCGCCCGACGGCGCCGGAACCGGTCGCGCCGGACGCGCCCTCGTCGCGTATGGGCCCCTGGTCCTGAGCCTGCGACAATCGCGCGCGGTAAACGGAGCCTTAACGCGCGCGGGCGCATGAAGGCGGACGATGTCCACGCCCGCCGTCCTCTATCATTTCGCCTATCATCCCGCGTCGCGCACGGCGCGGCTGGCGCTGGGCGAGGCCAAGACGGCCTATAGCGAAGAAGCCGTCCGCCCATGGGAGGACGACTGCCCCCTGTTCGAGATGAATCCGTCGGGAATGCCGCCGGTGCTGACCGTGACGGAGAAGAACCGTCCGCTGGTCCTGTGCGAGCTGGACGCCATCCTGGGCTGGCTGGAGGACCGCACCAAGGGCGACTTCCTGCTGCCGTCCGACCCGGCCGAGCGCGCCGAGGCGCGCCGCCTGGCCACCTGGTTCAGCCGCCGTTTCACCGATGAGGTCGACGCCGTCCTGCTGCATGAACGGATGGAGAAGCCCCTGCTGCGGCTGGGGTCGCCCGACGCCCGGATGCTGCGGGAAGGCCGCGAGGCGCTCAAAAGCCATCTGTCGACGCTGGAGCCTCTGGCGGCCGGGCGCGAATGGCTGGCCGGACGTCGTCTCAGCCAGGCCGATCTGATCGCGGCGGGCCATCTGTCCGTGCTCGACTATTTCGGCGAGGTCGCCTGGGCGTCCTGGCCGTCGCTGAAGCTGTGGTATTCCAAGCTGAAGTCGCGCCCCTGTTTCCGCCCTCTTCTCGGCGATCGCTTCCCCGGCGTGCAGCCCGCGCCCTGGTACGCCGACCTCGACTTCTGAGGTCAACGGGGGCTAAAGCGCCCTCATGGCGGCCGATCCCCGCATCTTCATCCGACAGCGCGCCGCCGACCTGGGTTTCGGCGTGTGCCGCTTCGCCTCGGCCGGCGATCCGTGGAGCGCGGGCGAGAAGCTGGCCCATTTCGTCGATGCGGGCCGCCACGGCGACATGGGCTGGATGGAGACGACGCTGGAGCGCCGCGCCCACCCCACCGCCATGTGGGACGGCGCCCGGACCGCCATCGTCCTGGGCATGAACTACGGACCGGACGAAGACCCCCGGCCCGAGCTGGAGGAGGCGTCGGCGGGCTATATCTCCGTCTATGCGCGCGGCGACGACTATCATGAGGTCATCAAGGGGCGGCTGAAGATCCTGGCCGGTCAGATCGGCGCGCGGCTGGGTCAGGAGGTCAAGGTCTTCGTTGACACCGCCCCCCTGATGGAGAAGCCGCTGGCCCAGCGGGCGGGCCTGGGCTGGCAGGGCAAGCACACCAATCTGCTCAGCCGCACCCACGGCAACTGGCTGTTCCTGGGCGTGATCCTGACCGCCGCCGAGATCGAGCCGGACGAGGCCGAGGTCGAGCACTGCGGCCGCTGCACCGCCTGTCTCGACGCCTGTCCGACGCAGGCCTTTCCGGCGCCGTTCCAGATCGACGCCCGGCGGTGCCTGTCCTATCTGACCATCGAATACGCGAGCGCCTGGCCGCGCGAGTTCCGCGCCGCGACGGGCAACCGCATCTACGGCTGCGACGACTGTCTGGCCGCCTGCCCCTGGAACAAGTTCGCGCAGGGCGCGTCGGAGGCGCGGCTGCACGCGCGCGACGCGCTGAGGTCGCCGCCGCTGGCTGACCTGCTGGCGCTGGATGACCCCGCCTTCCGCGCCCTGTTCACCAAGAGCCCGGTCAAGCGGATCGGGCGGGATCGGTTCATTCGCAACGTGCTCTATGCGGCGGGGAACTCGAGCGAGCCGGCGTTGATCGAAGCGGTCGAGCGGCTGCTGGACGACCCGGCGCCCGTGGTGCGCGGGGCGGCGGTCTGGGCGCTGTCGCAGCTATCGCCGGAGCGGTTCGAGGCCGAACGCGCCGAGCGGCTGGCGGATGAGGCGAACGAAAACGTCCGACAAGAATGGTCCTTCTCCCCTTGAGGGAGAAGGTGGGCGCCGGAGGCGCTCGGATGAGGGGTGTAGGCGCGACATTCAGAAGTGAAGGGCGGCACCCGACCACACCTTCAAGCCGCCGCGACGCCACCCCTCATCCGTCTCGCTTCGCGAGCCACCTTCTCCCACAAGGGGAGAAGGGATTAGACGCTCGCCTGGCCCACGCCGCGGCCGCCGCCGGGCACCGGAGCCACGTCCAGCAGCTTCAGGCGGAACACCAGCACGGCGTTGCCGGGGATCATCGGCGGACCGCCTTGTTCGCCGTAGCCCAGTTCCGGCGGCAGGAAGAGAATCCACTCGTCGCCGGGCTTCATCATCTGCAGGGCCTCGGTCCAGCCGGGCACCACGCCCTCGGGCGAGAAGACGGCGGGCGCGCCCCGCTTGAACGAACTGTCGAACACCGTGCCGTCGGTCAGCGTGCCTTCATAGTCGACCTTGACCAGATCGTTGCGATCCGGGCTGACGCCGCCCGCCGGGCCGGAAGCCACGACCTTGTACTGCAGACCGGAAGGCAGGGTCTGAACCCCCTCCTCCGTCGCGTTCTGCTTCATGAAGGCGGCGGATTCGGCGGCGTTCTTGGCCAGGTCTTCGGGCGCGGCGGACGGGCGGCCGCAGGCGGCCAGGGCCAGAAGGGCGGACGCGGCCAGGGCGGCGCCGAGGGGGCGCTTAGCCCATGCGAAGTTCATAACCCTGGTCCTTCAAGGCGGCGCCGATTTCCTCGGCATGACGGGAGTCGCGGGTCTCGACCATGATGTCGAACTCGGCCCCCTTGGCGGGCACGTCCAGCGCCAGCCGGTTGTGCACCACGTCGATGATGTTGCCGCCCAGGCCGCCGATGACGGCGGCCATGGCCGACAGCATGCCGGGACGGTCATCGCCCAAAATGCGGTAAACGATCAACCGCTTTTCGCGGACCATTTCGCGGTTCAGCACCACCGCCAGCATCCGGGCGTCGATATTGCCGCCCGTCAGCTCGACGCCGATCTTCATGCCCTTGAAACGCTCGGGATTGGCCAGGATGGCGGCCAGACCGCCGGCCCCGGCGCCCTCGGCCACCGTCTTCTCCAGCGTCGCCAGCAGGGCCACCCCCTTTTCGAAGTCGGCCTCCTCGCAGACGAAGACCTCGTCGATCAGCGCGTCAGCAAGAGCGAAGGGGATTTCCCCCACGGCCTTGATGGCGATGCCTTCGGCGATGGTCTGGCCGCTGCATTGAGCCGGTTCGCCACGACGGCGCGCGGTGAAGGACGGATAGCGCGCCGCCTCGACGCCGAAGATCTTGATGTCCGGCTTGACCGCCTTGGCGGCGATGGCGCTGCCCGCGATCAGTCCGCCGCCGCCGATGGGGATGATCAGGGCGTCGAGGTCCGGCGCGTCCTCCAGAAACTCCAGGCCGCAGACCCCCTGCCCGGCGACGATGCCCTCGTCGTCGAAGGCCGAGACGAAGACATAGCCGTGCTCGACCTGAAGTCGCCTGGCCTCCTCGGTCGAGCCGGAGAAGTCGAGGCCGTGGATGACGACATTGGCGCCGTGGGCCCGGGTGCCGTCCACCTTCACGAAGGGGGTGCCCTCGGGCATGACGATGGTCACGGGCACGCCCAGACGGCCGCCGTGATAGGCTAGGGCCTGGGCGTGGTTGCCCGCCGAAGCGGCGACGACGCCGCGCTTCTTCTCGTCCGGCGTCAGCTGCAGCAGCCGATTCAGGGCGCCGCGCTCCTTGAAACTGCCGGTGAAGTGCAGATTGTCGAACTTGATCCAGATCTCGGCGCCGGTCAGTTGCGACAGGCGGCGGGAATAGCGGACGGGCGTGCGGTCGACCTGGCCGGCGATGCGTTTTTGCGCCGCGCGGATGTCGTCGATGGTGACGGTCATGAAGTCCCTGATTTTGTTTGCGGCCGGCCTCTTTCGTCCGGTCTACGGTCCTCTTGTGGAGCAGCACGAGACGGCGAGCAACCTTGACTCGCCCCGTCCCCCAAGGTCATGCCGGGTCGACGCCTGAACTGAAACCGGGAGCCGCCCTCATGACCACCTCCTCGCGCTCGCCCGTCCCCTTCAAGAGCCTTGTCGCCGTCGCCCTCGGCGGGCTGGCCCTGTCCGCCTGCGCCACCACGCCGATGGGCGGCGCGGCTGTCGGACCGGCCGTCTTCAACGCCGACGACTTCGCCTGGTCCGCCCGTGCGGGTCAGGCCTCGATCGAGGGCCGCGTGGCCTTCGTCCAGGACGGCCGCGCCTTCCAGTGCGCCGGCAACGTCGGCCTGATCCCGGACACCCGCTACACCCGCGCCCGGATCGATCGCCTGTACGGCGCCTCGGACCGCGCCGCCGTCCCGGCCGCCGTGGTGCGCGCGCGTTCGGCGGGCGAACAGGGCGCGGACTACCGGTCCTTCGAGCGGGCCGAGCCGTGCGCCGAGGGCGGCTTCCGCTTCTCGAACCTGCCGGACGGAAGCTGGTTCCTGATCGCCCCGGTCAAGGCCGACGACGACGTCATGGTGTTGATGCGCCGGGTCCAGACACGCGGCGGCCGGGCCGTCAATGTGACGCTCGGCGGCTGAAACCCGCCCCGGCTTAGCCGTTAGCCTAGCCATAAACTGAGCCGTTAGCTGAGCCTTTTTCGACGGCCGCGTTCCTCGCGCGGCCGTCGTCGTTTGACCGGCGTTCGCCATCCTTTGGCCCCAAGAAGCCGCTCTGTGAGCCGCTCCGTTCAAGGAAAGTCGGGAGCGTCTTCTTTGTCCCAGCACAACATCATCGGCTCCGAAGCCTTCACGAACCGCCCCTATGTGCTGGTGCGCAACGTGCGGCCGGGCGGTTTTCGCCGCCGTCGGTCGCGTTCGCTGATCGCCTATGGGATCGTGGCCGTGCTGGCGCTGTCGGCGGGCGCCGCCGTCGCGGCCTTCGCCATGGGGCCGTTGCTGTTCGACAAGACGGTCGAAGCTCCGGCCGCAACCTCCGCGCCGGTCGAAGGCGGAGCGGCTCCGCTGACGGCGCCGACCGCGCCCTAAGCCCCTTCGTTCAGGGCACGACGAAGGCCAGGGCCTGGGCGAACAGTTCGCCCCGGCTGCGCACGCCCATCTTCTGATAGGCCCGCTTGAGATGGGAGCGCACGGTCTCTAACGAGACATCCATGATCTGGGCGATGCGGCCGGTCTCATGTCCCGCTAGCAGCATCTCCACGATCCGCCCTTCGGAGGGCGACAGCAGGTGGGTCTCGATCAGGGCCTGGAAGCGGACAGCCCCGCCGACGCATTGCACGGTCAGGCCGATCAGGCAGTTCGGCGCCGAGGCCACCTCGCGCGCCCACAGCACCCAGGTCCGCCCGTCCGAACCCGGCGCGGTCAGGCATCGCGCCTCATCCGCGCGCGCTTGCGACATCAGACGAGGCAGGGCGCGGGAGCGTGTCGCCAACCGACCGCCCTCGACCTTGAACAGGTCGTCGTCCGCCTGAAGCATGCGGGCCGCCTCATTCATCCACGCCACCTCCAGCGCCCGCGTGACCAACAGACGCGCCCGCGTCTCGTGATCGATCCAGGCGGCCAAAGCGCGATTTCGCTGGCCTTCGGCGTCATCGGCCGGCGCCGACCAGGGCCGTCGGCGACGGTCAGGATTCAATCTTCGATCCGGGGCGAACAGCGGCCCCTCCAAAGCCCGGCGTCCCGCCCGGCTCTCCCACACAGCTTGTTCCAACGCCAACGCTCCAGGACTGGCGCACGGCCTCGCAGGGAAGCCGGCCGCGTTTTGAAGACAACGCCTGAGCACTCATGAATTCTTAACACATATCCACAGGCAGCGCACTCCTATTGCGCCAAATGGGTCGTATTTCGCATTCTACGGCCAAGCTTTCGCGGCGATTGGCGCAATTTTCGACACATATGAGCGCAACCTGTGAACGCGGCCGCTGGCCGCAAGGCTGGATCGCAATTGAAAACGGCGGCCTTCGCAGGCCGCCGCTTCCATCTGAATGTCGAAGAGGTCCTCAGGCGACGGCCGGTTGCCCCGCGCCGTCGGCCCCATCCACGGGCATATCGTCCAGTTCGCCCTCCCACTTGGCGACCACGGCCGCCGCGACCGAGTTGCCGACGACGTTGGTGGCCGAGCGCCCCATGTCGAGCAAGTGATCGACGCCCAGGACGATGGCGATCCACGCCTCGGGCAGGCCGAAGTAGGTCAGGGTCGCCATGATCACCACCAGCGAGGCGCGCGGCACTCCGGCGATGCCCTTGGACGTCACCATCAGCAGCAGCAGCATGAAGATCTGCTGCGACACGCTGAGATGCACGCCGTGGGCCTGCATGATGAACATGGTCCCGAAGGTGCAGTAGAGCATCGACCCGTCGAGATTGAACGAATAGCCCAGCGGCAGGACGAAGCTGACGATGCGGCGACGCACCCCCACCTTGGGCAGGGCCTCCAGGATGCGGGGATAGGCGGCCTCCGAACTGGCGGTCGAGAAGGCCAGCAGGGTCGGGGTGCGGATGGCCCGGAACAGCGGAACGACCCGTTTGCCCAGCACCACGCCGCCGGCCAGGAACAGCAGGAACCACAGCACGCCCATGGAACCGTAGAAGCCGAAGACGAACTTGGCGTAGGTGCCCAGCATCTCGAGGCCCTGGGTGGCGATGGTCGAGGCCAGGGCGGCGAAGATGGCGAAGGGCGCCAGCCTCATCACGAACTCGGTCACCTTCAGCATGATGGAGGCGGCCTGTTCGACCAGATGCAGCACCGCCGGCGCCTTGTCGTCGAGGGCCGCGACCGCCGTGCCGACGAAGACGGAGAAGACGACGATCTGCAGGATTTCGTTCCTGGCCATGGCGTCGAAGATCGACGTCGGCACCAGGTGAGCGATGAAGCCATGCAGGGAGAAGGCGTCGGTCGAGGCCGCCGGGGCCGTCGCCGCCACCGCTTCCGGCAGATGCATGCCCGAGCCCGGATGCAGCAGTTGCACCATCACCAGACCCAGCACCAGCGACACGACCGAAGCGCCGATAAACCAGGTCATGGTCTTCACGCCGATCCGCCCCACCGAGGCGGCGTCCTCCATATGGGCGATGCCCGCCACCAGGGTCGTGAACACAAGCGGCGCGATGATCATCTTGATCAGCCGCAGGAAGATATCCGTCACCAGATTGAGATTCGAGGCCGCGGCCGAGGCTTGGTCAGCCGTGAGAAAATGATTGAGGCCCCAGCCCGTCAGGACCCCCAATATCATCGCCCCGACGATGAAGTAGGCGAACAAACGTTTCATACAAAAGTCGTCCAGCTTTGCAGGCCCGGCGCCGCCGGACCCCAGTTACAAACCGATGGAGGATCCCCACCCGCCCAAAAGGAGGAGGCAGCGAATAAACGAAAATCCCCCGACCTCCAACGAACTCCTCGAGGTCTAGGCGCGCCGGTCAGGGATTGGCCGTCGAATTTCGATCGAAAAGCGAAGGGTTTTCCGATCGAAATCGGAAAATTCGCCGACTCCAGAAGAAGATTCGGAAAAGGGGCGATCTCGCCCTCATCGCCCGAAACCGCGAAGAAAATTGCGCCCGTGCGGCGCTCGAAAACGGTTGAAGGCAAATTGCGTCTGCGGCTCGAAAACGCCAAGCTGCAAATCAGGCCTCGCAGAAGGCTCGCCGAGTGAACGCATCAGGAGTCTTCATGTCCCGACCCGCCCTTGCTCCCGCACGCCGACTGGCCGCCGGGCTGGCCGTCCTGGCCCTCTCTTCGACCAGCGTCCTGGCGCTTGAAGCGGCCGTCGCGCCGGCCCCGGTCGCGGCCACGGCCGCCCCCGCCCGCACCCTCACCACCCCGCTTGAGGCGTTCGGCCATGAGGTCGGGGCGGACTATCATCTGATCACCTACACCCAGTTCGAGCGCTATCTGCACACCCTGGCCGGCCAGTCGGACCGGATGAAGCTGCTGGAGATCGGCAAATCCTCCGAAGGGCGGACGCAGTATCTCTCGGTCGTCTCCTCGCCGCGGAACCTGGCGAACATCGACCGCTATCAGGAGATCGCGCGGCGCCTGGCCAAGGCCGAGGGCGTCAGCGAGGACGAGGCCCGCGCCCTGGCCGCCGAGGGCAAGGCCGTGGTGTGGATCGACGGCGGCCTGCACTCCACCGAGACGGTGCCGCCCCAGGCCCTGATCGCCGCCCTGTATGAATGGCTGACCGCCGAGGACGCCGAGGCCAAGCGCATCCTGGACGACGTGGTCATCCTGTTCGCGCCGATGAACCCGGACGGGTGGGAGCTGGTCTCGACCTGGTACATGCGCAACGCCGACCCGCTGAAGCGCGAGTACGACAGCATCCCGGTGCTGTATCAGAAGTACGTCGGCCACGATAACAACCGCGACTACTACCTGTCGGCCATGACCGAGACGACCAACGTCAACCGGCAGTTCTTCCGCGAGTGGTTCCCGCAGATCATCTACAACCACCACCAGACGGCGCCGGCGGGGACCGTGGTCTTCATGCCGCCGTTCCGCGACCCCTTCAACTACAACTACGACCCCCTGGTCATGAGCACCCTGTCCGAGGTCGGGGCCGCCATGCACAGCCGCCTGATCGAGGAGGGCAAGCCCGGCTCGACCATGCGCAGCGGGGCCAACTATTCGACGTGGAACAACGGGATGGAGCGCTCCGTCACCTACTTCCACAACGCGGTCGGCCTGCTGACCGAGATCACCGGCCATCCGACCCCCAGCCAGATCCGCCTGATCCCGGACAACCAGCTGCCGCGCAACGACCTGCCCATGCCGATCGCGCCCCAGACCTGGCGTTTCGCCCAGTCGATCGAATATTCGCAATCGATCAACCGGGCGGTGCTGAACTACGCCTCGCGCAACAAGGATCGGGTGCTGTTCAACATCTGGCGCATGGGCCAGAACGCCATCGACAAGGGCAATGCCGACACCTGGCGCGTCACGCCTGCGAGCGTCGAGGCCCTGCAGGCCGTCGCCGGACCTTCGGACGCCCGCCAGGGGGCCGATCCGGCGCTCTATGACAGCGTGCTGCGCGACCCGGCCCGGCGCGACCCGCGCGGCTATGTCATCCCGGCGGACCAGGCCGACCTGCCCACCGCCGTCGCCTTCCTCAACAGCCTGATCAAGACCGGCGTGGATGTGGATCGCGCCACCCAGGCCTTCACCGTGGGCGGCAAGACCTATCCGGCGGGCTCCTATGTGGTGAAGACGGCCCAGGCCTATCGCCCGCACGTCCTGGACATGTTCGAGCCGCAGGACCACCCGCACGACCTGCAGTATCCGGGCGGCCCGCCCAAACTGCCCTATGACGCCACCGGCTACACCCTGGCCATGCAGATGGGCGTGCAGTTCGACCGCATCCTGGACGGCTTCGAGGCGCCGACCGAACGCGTCGCCGACGTCATGGCCCCGCCGCCGGGCCGGATCGAAGGATCGGGCCGGGCGGGCTGGCTGATCGATCATGCGCCCGTCAACGGCTACATCCTGACCAACCGCCTGCTGGCGGCGGGTCTGCCCGTCTACTGGCAGGAGGGCGAAACCCGGGCGGGTCGCGCGAGCCTGCCGCCCGGCGCCCTGTGGATTCCGGCCGACGACAAGGCCCGCCCCATCGTCGAGGCGGCCGTGCGCGACCTGGGCCTGAACGCCTACGCGGTCGCCCGCGCGCCGGGCGGCGAGCAGATCGCCCTGAAGCCGGTGCGCATCGGCCTGGTCGATCGCTACGGCGGCTCCATGGCCTCGGGCTGGACCAAGTGGATGCTGGAGCAGTTCGAGTATCCGTTCGAGGTGGTCTACCCGCAGCGCCTCGACGCGGGCGACCTGAACAAGGATTTCGACGTCCTGGTCTTCGCCTCGGACATGATCCCGGCCGACCTGTCCGCCGCCGCCCAGCGCCCGCAGCCGGCGCCCGAGAGCATCCCCGCCGAATACCGCGGCTGGCTGGGCCACATCACCGCCGAGACGACCGTGCCCCAGCTGGACGCCTTCGCGCGGGCGGGCGGCAGCGTCGTCACCATCGGCTCGGCCCACCGACTGGCCGCCGCCATGGGCGCGCCGGTGCAGGACGTGCTGACGGGCGCCGACGGCAAGCCCCCGGCCTCGACCGACTTCTTCATCCCCGGCGCAGTGCTGAAGACAGAGGTCGACAACAACCGCCCCCTCACCTTCGGCGCCCCGCGCCAGATGAACGTCTTCTTCAACCGCAACACGGGCTTCCGCCATGCGGGCGAAGGGGCCGGCCTGGTGCGCTATCCGCAGCAGGTCGCCGTCTCCAGCGGCTGGGCCATCGGGTCGGAGAAGCTGTCGGGCGCCGACGCCGTGCTGGACCTGGAGCACGGCCAGGGCCGGGTCATCGTTCTGGGTCCCGATGTGGTGAACCGCGCCCAGGCGCGGGCGTCGTCGCGACTGCTGTTCAACGCCCTGTTCTACGGCCCCGCCGTGACGAAGGAGGCAAGACGCTGATGAGTATGAGAACAGGACTGACGCGCCTGATCCTGGCCGGAGCGCTGCTGACGACGGCCGCCTGCGCTCCGCCGAAGGAGGCCGAGCCTTCGTCGCCCCAGGCCGTCGGCATGGCCAATCCCGCCTCGGTCCATTGCGGACAGGAGGGCGGCCGGTCGGAAATCCGTCGCGACGCCCAGGGCGGCGAATACGGCGTCTGCATCTTCGAGGACGGCCGCCAGTGCGAGGAATGGGCCCTGTTCCGCGACAAGCGCTGCGTGGCGCCCCCGGCGGCCGACAAGACAGCGGAATGACGATGAAGCTCTACATCACCACCCCCTCGCCCTTCGCGCGCAAGGTCCGCATCGTCGCGCGGGAGAAGGGGCTGGCGGACCGGATCGAGGAGATCGTCGTCGATCCCTACGCCAATGCGCCCGAGCTTCTGTCGACCAATCCCGTGGTGCAGGTCCCCACCCTGATCGCCGAGGACGGCCGGCCGCTGACCGACAGCCCGGTCATCGCCGAATATCTGGACGCGCTCGGGTCCGGACCGCGCCTCCTGCCGACCGAGGGAGCGGAGCGCCTGAGGGTCAAACGGCTGGAGACCCTGGCCAACGCCGCGCTGGAGATGGGGGTCAAGCTGGTGCTGGAGAAGCGTCGGCCCGAGCAGGAACGCTCGTCGTCCTGGATCGAGCGCTGGACGGTCAACATGGGCCGCGCCCTGGACGCGCTGGAGGCCGCCGCGCCGGACGCCGAGGCGTTGGACATGGGCGTCCTGACGGCCGGGATCGCCGTCACCTGGATCGGCTTCCGCCATCCGGACTATGATTGGAAGACGGGCCGCCCGAACCTGGTCGCCATGCAGTCGGCGCTGGAGCGACGTCCCAGCTTCGTCGACACCTTCCCGCGCTAGACGGGGGTTCAGCCGATCAGCTTCAGCAGCTGGACGGCCTGGAAGGCGGCCAGGATCAGCAGCAGGACGCCGACCGCATAGGCCAGGGCCTTGCGCGGCACCTTCTTGACGATCAGGCCGGCGAAGGGAGCGGCGATCAGGCCGCCCACCACCAGGCCGCCGACGGCCGCCGCGTGGTTCTGAAGCGCGCCGGCCTCTTCCCAGTGACCGGTGACCAGAGCCCAGACGAAGGTGGCCGAGATGGCGACGGTCAGGAAGAATTCGGCCGTGTTCACCGTGCCGATAGCCTTGCGCGGCTCATGCCCGGCGCCGACCATGGTCGACGAGACGGTCGGCCCCCAGCCGCCCCCGCCCACGGCGTCCAGAAAGCCGCCGATCAGGCCCAGCGGCGCCGTAACCCAGGCGGGCAGATGGCGCGGGCGGACGTCATGTCCGGCGCGCCACAGAATCCATACGCCGACCAGCGCCAGATAGCCGACGACGAAGGGCTTGATCACCGCCGCCTCCAACCCGGTCAGAACATAGGCGCCCAGAACCCCGCCGATCACGCCCGCCACGGCCAGGGGCGCCAGCAGCCGCCACTCGACATTCCGGTGCCAGGCGTGGCTTCCAGCCGAGGCGGCGGTGGTGAAGACCTCGGCGGCGTGGACGCTGGCCGAGGCCGTGGCCGGGGGCACGCCCAGCGCCAGCAGCACCGAGGAGGAGATGACGCCGTAGGCCATGCCCAGGGCGCCGTCGACCGCCTGAGCCAGGACGCCGACCAGCAGGAACAGGAAGAAGGTGTCCATTCAGCGCCTCGACGACGGATGTTCGGCGACCATCAGGCGCAGGTCGCGACGCGCCTGGCAATGGCTCATGCCAGGATCTCAGGCGACCTCAAGCCGGGCGATGGCGTCCAGCACGTCGCGGCCGCTGTAAGGTTTGATGACCATGGCGGCGGCCAGCTCGGCGTTGTGCGCCGCCGCCGTCACGTCGCCGGACAGGAAGATGACCGGCACGCCCCAGCGCGATTTCAGACTGCGAGCCAGGTCGACGCCCGTCGCCTCGCCCGACAGATTGATGTCCAGCAGAGCTAGGTCGACAGGGTGAAGGGCCGTCGCCGCCTCGGCCGCCTCGGCGCTGTGGAACGGGCCGACCACGCGGTGCCCGGCGGCGTCCAGAGCCTCGGTCAGGTCGGCCGCGGCGTCGGCGTCGTCCTCGACCAGCAGCACGGTCCGAGGCTCGACCTCGGCCGGCGTCGAAGCGATCTCCGGCGGCGCCTGGCGCACCAGAACGGCGCGGACATAGGGCCAGAGTTCGACAGCGGGCCGCTCGGCGTCCAGGTCGAAGATCTTGGCCAAGGCCTTCAGTTCCTGTTCGGCGGCCGGGCTCAGCGCCGCGCCGCCCGGCGTCAGAAGCCCGTCGTAAAGGGCGCAAAGGCGCGCGACGTCGGCGCCCGGCGCAACGACCGCCGAGACCCCCTCCGGGGGCTTTTCATGGGTCATGCCCTGTCTCCGTTTCGTTTCAGCCCGGTTAATCTGGAGTGGGAGCTAGGGCGTTTGAGACGGTGACGAAACCGAGCTGACAAGCTTGTGACGGCTGTTCACAATCGCTCCATGAGCGCGTGTAGAGGCGTTTTTATCGACATGGCGGCGCGTCGCAGGTAAGGCTCCGCCCTCGATTTTCTCTGCAAGGACACGCCGTTGCGACTGCCACAGGCCCGGCTCGATCAGGTGCTCGACCGCTTCCATCAGGTGGAGGCCCGGATGGGCGCCGCCACGGACGGCGCCGAGATCGTGCGCCTGTCCAAGGAGCACGCCGAGCTCAAGCCGGTGGCCGACGCCGTTCAGGCCCTGGCCCGCGCCCGCACAGAGGTTGACGACCTCAAGGCCATGGCCGCCGACCCGGAAATGGCCGCCCTGGCCGCCGACGAGCTGGACGAACTGACCGAGCGCCTGCCGGAGCTTGAGCGCGAGGTCGCCCTGCTGCTGGCCCCGCGCGACGCCGATGAAAACGCCTCGGCCGTGCTGGAAGTGCGCGCGGGCACGGGCGGGGACGAAGCCGCCCTGTTCGCCGGCGACCTGTTCCGCATGTATTCGCGCTACGCCTCCACACGCGGCTGGCGGGTCGAGATCGACAGCGCCGCCGAGGGCGACGCCGGCGGCTTCAAGGAAATCATCGCCACCGTCAGCGGCGAGGGGGTCTTCGGCCGCCTGAAGTTCGAGAGCGGCGTCCACCGCGTCCAGCGCGTGCCCACGACCGAGGCGGGCGGGCGCATCCATACCTCGGCGGCGACCGTCGCCGTCCTGCCCGAGGTGGAGGACGTCGAGATCGAGATCCTCGACAAGGACATCCGCATCGACACATACCGCTCGTCCGGCGCGGGCGGTCAGCACGTCAACAAGACCGACTCGGCGGTGCGCATCACCCACCTGCCCACCGGCATCGTCGCCACCTCGTCGGAAAAGTCGCAGCACGTGAACCGCGACAAGGCGATGAAGAACCTGCGCATCCGCCTGTACGACATGCAGCGTCAGGCCAAGGACGCCGCCCGCTCCGACGCGCGCAAGTCCCAGGTCGGCTCGGGCGACCGCTCCGAACGCATCCGCACCTACAACTTCCCGCAGGGGCGGGTGACGGATCACCGCATCGGTCTGACCCTGCACAGCCTGCCGCAGATCCTCGAGGGCGATCTCGACCCCATGCTCAACGCCCTGATCGCCGAGGACCAGGCGGCGCGGCTGGCCGATCTGGAAGCCGAACTGGGCTGAAAGCGCGCAGGCGCGTCCGCGTCTGACGCGGCCCCGCTTTAACCTGGCTCCGACTCCCGCTAGGAACGGAGCATGAACATGCTGGACATCATCCTGTTGGCCTTTGCGGCGGCCGCCGCGGGGGGCTTCCTGTGGGCCTATATGGGCTGGCAGAAGACGCGCGGCGCGCTGGACGCTGCCGACGCGCGGCTGGTCCTGATGGAGGAGAGCCGGGACTCCATGGCCGAGTTCCTCAAGGCTCAGGCCTCCCAGTCGGCCGAGGCGGTGGCGTCCAAGCTGGTCGCCCGCGCCACCGAGACCTTTCAGGCCCAGGACCGCGTCGCACGCGAGCGGATGGAGGCTCAGCTCAAGCCGGTGTCCGAGACCCTGGCCAAGTTCCAGGAACACGTGACGGCGCTGGAGAAGGCGCGCGCCGACGAGACCGGCGGGCTGAAGGAGCAGCTCGGCCTGCTGATGGCCGCCTCCACCGCCACCCGCGACGAGGCGCGGCGCCTGACCGAGGCGCTGAAGGGCAACACCGGCCGTCGCGGCCGCTGGGGCGAGCAGACCTGCCGCAACGTGCTGGAGGCCGCCGGAATGGCGGGTCGTTTCGACTTCGAGGAACAGAACTCCTCAGCCACGGACGAGGGCCGTCAGCAGCGCCCGGACTTCATCGTCAAACTGCCGGGCGGCGGTATGTTCGTCATCGACGCCAAGGTGTCCCTGGCCTTCGCCGACGAGGCCGACGGCGACGAGGAGGCCCAGGCCCGCGCCATGTCGCTGCGCACCGCCGCCAGCATGAAGACCCATGTGCGCCAGTTGTCGTCCAAGGCCTATCAGGACCAGTTCAAGCCCAGCCCCGACTTCGTCGCCATGTTCGTGCCGGGCGACGCCTTCCTGGCCGCCGCCCTGGATCACGAGCCGGACCTGATGACCACGGCCATGGCCTCGCGCGTGGTCATCGTCACCCCGACCACCCTGTTCGCCCTGTGCAAAGCGGTCGCCTACGGCTGGCGCGCCGAGGAGCAGGCCAAGAACGCCGAGGATGTCGCCAGGCTGGGCAAGGAACTCTACAAGCGCCTGTCGGTCATGGGCGGCCACGCCGCCTCAGTCGGCAAGGCGCTGGACGCGGCCGTCAGCCGCTACAACCAGTTCGTCGGCTCGCTGGAGAGCCAGGTCATGGTCTCGGCCCGCCGCTTCGAGGACCTGAAGGTCGACCACGAGGGCAAGGAACTGCCCGAACTGAATGCGGTCGAGCAGTCGCCCCGCACCCTCAGCCGCCCGGAGCTGCTGAACGCTCCCACTGCTGAGTAGCCGACAAAGAGACAAAGTCGCTTGACACTGAGATCGGCGCCACTGTAAAACTTCCTTGTCAGTTTCGGGAGGGGCCAGTGGCCGACGCCAAGCGTAAGCTCATTGTGAAATCTATCGTGGCCATCCTGGTCATGCTCGTTGTGCTTTTCACAGCTGGGGTGGTGGTCGGCTACCTGGAAGGAGCAGGCCGATTGACCGGCAACGGCCCGGCCATCTGGATTTTGGGGGCCTTCGCGGTCGCCGCTATGGGAATCTCCCTCTGGATCGGTCTGCAGTGGATGCGGTCGATCGATGAGGCCGCCCGCGAGGCTCACAAATGGGCTTGGTACTGGGGCGGCAACACCGGCATGGCGGTCGGCGGGGTTCTGGTCATTCTTGCGGCGCTGCCTCAGGCGAAGATGGTTCAAATTCCTGCCTGGTATGCGGGGAGAAACGACCCTGCGGCCTATGCCGCCACCGGTGCGTTCGGGATGTTGCTGCTGATGCTCATCGGCTATCTCATCGCCTGGGCCTGGTGGTGGTGGTCGCACCGGTAGGGGCATTCCATGAAAAATCGTCTCAAGGTCTTGCGCGCCGAGCGCGATTGGAGCCAGGCGCACCTGGCCGAGGAACTGGGCGTGTCGCGCCAGACGGTGAATGCGCTGGAGACCGGCCGCTACGACCCCTCCCTGCCGCTGGCGTTCAAGATCGCCCGGCTGTTCCAGATGCCCATCGAATCCATCTTCATCGACGAGGAAGGCTGAGCGTCTTCCTTTCCTCTTGCGCCCCTAGGAGCCTGACATGATCCATCGACTCTGGAGCCGCGCCGCCGCCTCCGTCTCCGCCGCCGCCCTGGCCGCCGTCCTGCTGGCCCCCACGACGCCCGCCCTGGCCCAGACGGCGCCCGCCGCCGCTGATCCGGCCGCCGTGGTCGCCGCTCCGGCCGGGTCCGGCCCGCGCCTGTGGGTGGTCAAGGACGAGGACTCCACCCTCTACCTGTTCGGCACCGTCCATGTGCTGAAGCCCGAGACGCCCTGGGGCAGCGCCACGCTGGACCGCGCCTTCGCCAGCGCCGACGAATACTGGTTCGAGATCGCCGATCTGAACGACGCGGCCGGCGCCGTGCCGATCATCCAGGCCAAGGGGGTCTCGCCCGATCGCCCCCTGTCCAGCCTGCTGACCGCCGAGGAACAGGCCGACCTCGACGCCGCCGCCCGCTCCATCGGCGCGACGGCCGCGCAACTGGACCCGCTGCGCCCGTGGTTCGCGGCCCTGCAACTGGCCATGGCCAGCATCACCAAGGCCGGTTACCTGCCGCAGAACGGCGGGGACCAGGTGCTGCACGCCCGCGCCGCCGCCACCGGCAAGCCGATCAAGGGCTTCGAGACCATGCCTCAGCAGATCGGCTTCATCGCCGACATGTCGGAAGAGGCGCAACTGGCCATGCTGCGTTCGGGGCTGAAGGAGTTCGATCAGGCGCCGGAGTTCCTGGGCCGCATGGTCGGCGCCTGGTCGACCGGCGACGTCGACGGCCTGGACGCCCTGATCGGCCAGGAGATGAAGGCGGAATCGCCCGAGATGTACGAGGTCATGCTGACGCGCCGCAACACCGACTGGACCAATCAGATCGTGGCCCTGCTGGAAGGCTCGGGCACGGCCTTCATCTCGGTGGGCGCCGGCCACCTAGCGGGCTCCGACAGCGTCCAGGCCATGCTGGCCAGGCGCGGCGTCGCCGTCGAGGAAGTTCGCGACTGACCCGAGGCCGTCGCCGTGCAAAAAACGGAAGGCCCGGTTCGCCGGGCCTTTTCTTTTGCCCCGCGCCCTATATCTTCGCCGTCCGCCCTGGCGCGGCGCGGGTATAGTTCAGAGGTAGAGGCTATCCCGCCTGCATTTTCAACTACTTGCGATGGCTAACCCCGAATTTGGGGCCTTTGATCCGTAAGGCGTTTTTCGGCAGTTGGCTAACCTCAGAAACGACAATAAGGCCACGACGGAGAGCCTAGATGTGGCCCCTCATCGAGACCCGTGACTAACCTCTTCGGCGCCGCTTGTTCTATTTTTGTTCTCATGTAGGAGTCCGCCTCGGTCGGTGCTTGAGGAGGACGAAGATGGAAACGAAACCCCTTGGCCCAGACGAGGCCTTCGCTCGCGATCTGGAGCAGTTGGACCGCGAGCTTGAACAGCGCGAGCGCGCGGACATCCCGGCTCCGACGGTCGATCTGATCGCCGGGCTCGTCGCGGGCATGCGGCTTGTGGGGCGACCGCAATGAGCGACCAGGACAAGGAGCTCGCCGCGCTAATGCTGCAACTGACCGGCCTGGACCTGACCACGGCAGACGGCCGGGCCGGGGCTGGGTGCATTCTGCGCGAGATCGAGACGAAAGCCCCAGGGGCTTTGGCCCGGCTTCGCTCAGCATGCACGACGCGGGGCGCGACGGCGCATTGAGCCATGTCTCAGGAAGAAGACACCCCCTTCTGGCGCGGCATCGGGTCAACCCCTGATGATCATTTCCCCATCGGCCTGCACCACTTTCCCCTGATCGAGGTGCCGGATCGAGGGTCACAGCTCCAAGTCCTATGTTGCGTCTGCCGCCGTGAGGGGCGCTTCACCGGTTTGGACCTGATCAGGCAGTTTCCCGACTGGCTGACGCGCGACGCGTGCGAGTGGGCTTGCTCCCTGCGCTGCGACAACTGCGGCTCGCGCCGATTGTCGGTGTCGATGGCGAACGATCCGAACGCCGACGGCTTCCGTTCAAGTCACCGCGACACCTCAGACGTGCTGAGAATGCGCCGCCTGATCGCCTGGCTGCCCGAGGGCGGCCTGCGTCTGGACGACGTGGCCTACCTGTTGCGCGACGTCGACCACGTCCGCCTTAAGGAAGCGGGGATGCCGCAAGAAGTGGTCCGACTGTTCAGCTATGGCGGCCATCACTGCGCGGACTATTGGCCTAGATCTCGTCTGGCGGCGAAGCGCGACGTCTGACGGGCGACTCAGCTAAAACCCGCAGCATGACGCCCGACCAACTCACCGCCGCTCTCGACGCCATGATGGTGGCCGCCGGCGAAGACCCCAACCTTCAGCCCGGCCTCATCGAGATCAACAGCGATGAATGGTGCGAAACCCTCTACGGCATCGAGCACACGGCCAAGTCCTTGGACGAAGGCATCCGGCACCGAGGCATCAAGGTCGCCATCTCCTCGGCGTTCGAAACGCGGGTGCTGACCAGATCCGAGGCGGGCGATCGGGGCGAGCCCTATCGGGATGTGACGCGAGCCGCCTGACGCAGAATCATGGAATCCTTTTCCGGCCCCCTGCGTTCAGACAGAGAGGAGCCGCGAATGCTTGAACCCGAACTGCATCGCTATTTCGCCTATGCTGAAGGTCTCGGCCGGGCGCACGGCCACGTCCTGGAAGCCGGCAGTTTTGAAGCGGCGGCCGTCGGATTTACCGAACTCTACTCTCCGCCCGTCGACGCCGACGACGAGATCCGCATCTTCGTGGCGGACCTGGACGGCGGGCAGGAACACTGCTTCGTCATCGACCTGAACGACGGGCAGGCGGAGCCCTGCGACTGAGCATAAGGGAGCGAATCACCGAGCCCGGTGTTGAGTCGGCGGCGCATGCGGCGCCGCCCGGAGGTCCGACATGGCTTATCGCCCCACCTGGCAGGGACACCTGCGCCTTTCCCTCGTGACATGCCCGGTCGCGCTCTACACCGCGACCAGCTCCGGCGGCGATGTGCGGTTCAACCTTATCAACCCCGAGACCAACAACCGCATTCGCATGGTGACGACCGACCCCGACACCGGGCCGGTCGAACGGTCTTCGCTGGTCAAGGGCTACGCCGTCGCCAAGGACGAGTACATCCTGCTGACCGACGAGGAGATCAAATCGGTCAAGCTGGAGAGCACGAAGACGATCGACATCGAACGCTTCGTGCCCGAGGAGGAGATCGACCGCCTGTATTGGGACAACCCCTACTACCTAGCCCCGGCGGGGGCCCTGGCCGAGGAGGCGTTCGGGGTTATCCGCGAGGCTATGCGATCTGAGGGCAAGATCGCTCTCGGCCGCGTCGTTCTGTCAACGCGGGAACGCCTCCTGGCGCTTGAGCCGCGCGATCGCGGCATTCTGGCCTATTCCCTGCGCACACGCGACGAGGTCAGGGCGTCGCGGGAAGTTTTCGGGGCCATCACGGACCAGGCTCCCGACCCCGCCATGGTGGACATCGCGCGCCGCATCATCGAGCAAAAGGCTGGCCCGTTCGATCCCGACCAGTTCGTCGATCGTTACGAGGAAGCGCTCAAGGCGCTCATCGCAGCGAAGCAGAAGGGTCAGAAGCCGGTCCGCGCCGCTGAGCCTGAAGACACGGACGTGGTGGATCTGATGGCCGCATTGCGCGCCAGCCTGGAGGGCGGCGCTGCGCCTCGTCGTCGGGCTGGCGCAAAGACCCAAGCGCCGCCAGCGAAGGCGCGTCGGGCGGCGCCCCGCCGCAAAGCCGGATAGAAGCCGCCTTTTCACGCGGTTCCAAACGACGAAAGGCCCGCCCTCCGAAGAGAGCGGGCCTCGAAGCGGAGCCTCAGAGCTCGACGCGTCCTTAGGTCACATAGCCGTACCGCGGGCTATCAGGACGAATGCCGACCCTTAGCCATGAGCTGGAGAAGGCTGATGAAGTCCATTGCCCTCAAGGTGCTACTCGGCTTGGGCGCAGCAGCCCTTCTAGCTGGCCTTGCCCTGTTCGTTTGGGCCGGGTTCGCTTTCGCAGAATACGGCGGCTGATTTACCCCGGCCTCAGGCGAGCCCACCACGGCCGCCCTATTCGCTCGACGGCCTGCGCGTCCCGCGCCTCGCACGCCCGCACGATCCCGATCACGTCGGCCGTTCGCCCGTTGGCCGTCCTGAGCGCTCCGGTCTGCGCCACCCCGAACGCGATCCAGTCCCGCTCGTCGGAGGGCTCCTGCGGAAAGGCGGCGGACGGGACAGGCTCAGTCCACTCGGCCGGGATCAGGGCGGAACACGGCGCACTGTGCATCACGGTAATCGGAGAGCTGGCACACCCTGCGGCGAGCAGCATCAGCGGCAGCATTGTGATCAGGCGCATGGCGGATTTCCTTTTCGGCCTGGGTGACGATGGAAGCGGTGGATTGGTCGCGGACGTCGGCTTTGTCGCGGATCGCGCTGGCGTCCTGCGCAGCGGCCGTGCGGCCCTCGGCGAGGGTCTTGCCCGCGTCGGCCTGTCGGGTGCTGTCAGCGGACCTCTGGCGCCCGTCCGTGGCGCACATGGCCAGCAGGATCAGGGCGAGCGCTAGGCAGGCGACGGCGAACCAGCCTGTCGAAGTGATGTCGCGGAGCCGGATCACAGGATCAGCTCCTTGGCCTGCGCGGTCCGCCGGCGGCGATCCTCCAGCCCGTTCGTGCCGCCGTTGATGGCCTTGGTCAGGCCCAGCAGGTCGTCAGCGTCCGCCTTAGCGTTCAGCTTGCGGTCGCTCCAGTAGACGCAGCCCACCAGCAGACCGATCGACGGATGCGAGACGATCTCCGGGTGCCGCTCCAGGTCGATCCCAATCTGACGGCCGACGCGGCGATAGTTGGCCCTGCCGGTCAGTTGGATCGGGCCGCCTCCCTGATAGCGGCGACCGTCCCCAGGCTCAGTGTTGCCGAGATCCGCGCGCCCTTCGTAGCCTCGCTGCGCCTGCGTCGGCCCCCAAATCTCCTCCATGAACCGGAACCCGCCGCTCTCGTGCCCGCATTGGCCCATGAAGTGCGCCAGGCGCAGGCCGCTATCGAGGATGCCGTGGGTGCGGAAGTGGACGTTGGCAGCGAGGCCCAGCTCCTCGGCAATCGGCTTCTGCGCGCCCAGCCGCGCAAACAGTGCCGTCAGGGTTCCAGCGCCGATGATGCCGTCAACGGACACGCCGAGGCGGCCCTGCAATCGACGTGCGTCGAGCATGGTGGTCTCCAGTTCAGTTCTCAGGAGCGAGGCACAAAAACGACCGTTGTTCGGCCGAAGCCTCAATTGTTAACGACAGACCGCCCGGGCCTGTGGCGGGGTGATTTGATGGAACCCCTGGGGGAGACAGATCAGGCGCTAGATACGCTGTGGCGCGGCCTCTACGGCGAGCCGCTGCCTTTACGCGGCGCCTCTTCTTTGGCCCTCCGGATCATCCTCGAAACCGAGAGACCGTTATGCCCACACGAAAGCACCGCAATCGCTCAGCCTGGCGGCTCTCGCCGTTTGAGGCTTCTCTCTGCGTGATGAGCCTCGCCTGCATCATGGGCGCCATGTGGACGGCTGGCGTGGTCTAGGATCGACCGTCCGCCCGGCCGCAACCAAATCCGGCACAGCTTGTTGGCCTGACATGACTGGATTTGGTGGATACCTGCTCCCGGCGCTCGGCAGCCTCTTCAAAAACCTGACTGGGAATGAGCGCCTTCTCTAGCGGTCAACCGCCTTCGGTCTTCGCCTTGGCGATCTCGACCTCGGCGTTCTGCTTACTGGTCTTGGCCAGTTCCCACGCCTTGCCGATGTAGAGGGCACCGACACCCGCGAAGACGCCGCCGATGAAGATGGCGCCGTCGTTTCCGTTCTCGACCCGATAGGCGATGACGATCGTCGCCCAGGAGGCGGCGAACGACGTGGCGATGATGGCGAATGGCCGGGCCAGATCGCCGATGAAGCCCTTGATGCGCTCAAGCCGGGTCGCCGGCGGCTGGATGGGCGTGTCGGTCATTCGATATCCTCCGAGCGCCGCAGCGACGCGATCACCTGTTGGAGCTGGCGGATCTCGCCCTCCTTCTGCTCCGCCTTCTCCAGCGCGGCGTCTCGCTCCTGTCGTACGCGGTCCAGATCAGCAGTCAGCTTCCTGACCTGTGCGTCGAGCGCCACCGCCCGGTCATGCGCAGCGGCGAGGTCGGCCTCGAACGTCACCGCGACCCGTTGAAGCCGTTCGATCTCCTCTCGCAACCCGCTCGTCACCTCCGTGAAGGCCGACGCGGTCGCGGTGATGACAGCAGCCTCGCCGGTCGCGTGTTCCTTGGACGCCGTAGCGTCGACGGCCCGACGCGATGGGCGGTTGACCAAGGCCGTCAGCACCCCGCCCAGCCCCAGGGCTGTCAGAAGCGTGACGACGCCCTCCCACGACGCGAAGGGCATGTTGAGGTGATGGCCTGCGGACATGCGGGCTCCTACGCGATGGGTTGTGGAGGGAGGCGAACCGGGTCCGCGCGTCAGATCGTCAGGCTGAAACGGCGGCTGAAGTAGCCCTTGATCTGGGCGTACATCGCGTCGCGCTCGGCATCGGTGATGAAGCGGTTGTAGATTGCTACGAAGCCGATGTCCGATAGGCCCTGCCACGACGCGGCGTAGTTGGACCCTATGCGCATGGCGCCCTGCGACAGGTAGCGGGGGAATGTGTAGTTGCCCGCTGTGCTCAAGGCCTGCGTCAGGTTGTTCATTTCGGTGCGGGTGTCTCGTGTTCGCCCCACAAGGAAGGCAAGGGCCGCCGGGTTTTGGGCCGACGATCCAGCCGCTCCCGACGTGCCTGCCGTGCTCTCCGCATTGCTGTATCGCGTGGCGGTGTGCACGACGCGAGTCGCGCTCTCCACATGTAGGCCGACGCCGTACGACGCAACAGCCGTGGTCGAAGCGGAACCGAAGTTCGACACGTACACGCCTCGATGCGCATTGTCGGCCATGGTGTCAGGGCACTTGCCGACAACGAGGATCGTCATCTCGGCCGTTTCCTGAATGTCGGTTTGCAGGTAGTTGGCCCCCGCCTTCATCCTCAACATGCCCGGAAGGACTTCGGGGGCGCCGAACACCGAAGCGGCGGCGCGACCGACCACAAGGTTGCGGCGGGCCTTCTCGAGGCTCTCATTCAAGAAGAAGACCCCCTGAAGGCCGTCAGAAACGGCAGGAGTGAAGCCGATGGCGCGCGACTCATAGTCGGCGCCCGGCACGGTGAGGCGCAGGCCCATAATTGGTCTCCGTTCAAATGAGATTGGCGGCGGCGCAAGCGATGTACGACGCCAGAACTTCTGCGATTTGCTGGCGCGCGACGTCCACCGGATGCACGTCATCAGCCAGGGTGGACGAGGCCACCCCTGTGGCTGGGTCGGCGGCCGGGTCCAGCAGCCGCCAGCCGACTTCCTGGCTCGCCATCGCCCATGCGGGAACGATGAAGAGACCAGGGTCAGCAGCCCCGCGCTGATAGGCGATCAGGGCACGTATCAACGGGACGTACTTCTCGGCCCACAGGGCGTCGCGGTCAGGCGACCTCGGCGCAGGTGGAAACCAGATGAAGATGCGGGCGGCCGGCGCCGCCGCCCGGATTTGCTGGTGCATGATCGACAGATTGTCCGTCACTGCTTCAGCCAAGCCCTCGGCTACGCGATCGCGGATGTCGTTCGTGCCCAGCCCGATCATGACGATGTCCGGCGCGGCGATCGAAAAACGGCTCAGGTAGAAGCCGAAGTCGAAGATATGCCCGTTCTTGACGAATTCACCGGGATCGCCGCCCGTAGCGGCTCGCACAAACGGATTGTACTCACGGGCCTGATCCTTCGCCATGGCGAGGTAGGCGGCTTCGTCGCCCGGCGCGATGATCTGCGCGCGATCCGTCACCGCATAGGTGTGATCGCCGAACTCCCAGCCTTCCCGCCCCTCGCCCAGGTCACCATCCATGACCGTGCTGGCGCTTCCTTCAGCTGAACCGATCAGCGTGCCCACCATGGTGGCGGTGGCGCCCCAGGCAGACAGGCGGTTCTTTACCAGCTGCGCCATTCCCCGATTGGTGATGCTGTCGCCGATCATGAGGATTGAAGGCGCAGCCGCCGGAATGGGGTTCGGCGCCTGAGCAACCAACAGGTTCAGGGCGTTACGCAGGCCGGAATCCTTGCCCGCGGCCCGCAGGCTGAGCACCGCCGTTGGGCCTGCCCTTGATAAGTCCAGCGGCAGATCATCGTCGCCAGTGACGACGTAGGTCATGCGAGACCCGTCTGATGCGCCGTTGCTGGCGAATACGCCCCTCGCATGAGCCTCGTCCGACCGTTGCGGCATGAGGTTGCGCAGATAGATGTGCGTGCCCGCACCACTGACCCCGCACAGCAGCCCCCCGAAGAGTGGCTCTGCATCCCATGCCGTTTCGTTCTGCGCAGGTGGCGAGACGAGCAGACCGTCAGGCGAAACCGCCATCAGAACAAAGCCGTGCTCATCCGCAATTTCGAACGGTTCCGCTCCAGCCATCAGGTTTGCATGGCCTGTGAGTATCTGGCCGGCCTCATCGATGCCGAGCACGCCAAACCCGTTCTCGTCCTGGAGCAGCGTCAGCTCCCCGACCTGTTCGCCGATGAGACCGCCAGTCTCGGCGGCGGCGGCTTCGGCCCGTCCAGCAGCGTCCAACGCCACCTGGGCGGCGGACAGTGTGGGATCGTCAAAGGTCTCCCAACTGTCTCCGTCCCAGCGATAAACGAGCCCGGTCTCCTCCACCTTGGCCAACGCCCCATCATCAGCAGACGTGAGGACCGGAAGGTCTGCCAGGGCAGCATAGCCTTTGACGCCCTGCAGCGCCGAAGCCCCTACTTCCTCGACGCGGTCAGCCAAGCCGCCGAGCGCCGCGCGAACTTCCGCCTTGACGGGCTCCTGCACGCCTGATGCAGGCACGCCCTCGACCTCAAAGTCCCGGAACGCGGACAGCAAGCCGCTCTTGATCGACGCGGGGTCGGCCATGGGTTCACCTCAGATTGTCGGATAGGGCTTGGCGTCAGTCCTGACGGACAGCGGCGCCGGGGAAGTGCAGAGTGGTCTCAGCAGCCACGTCACCGACCGTTCGGATGATCGCGACGGCTTCGGGCTGCTCGACTGGTTGGATCGGCGTGACGGTGACGGTCAGGCCGTCCTCGGCCTCGCGGATGATCAGGAAGATGCGCCGTTCATTCATTGCACCACGTTCGACTCGCCAGAGCCGCCCCAGCCGCCCGGAGGCGTCGGATTAGAGGGGAAGTCGCCGCCTGCGTCAGACGTCGCCTGCCAGCCGATGAAGATCCAGGAGCCCGTCGTCATGTGGTTGGTCGCCGGGCTGACCTCGACCGAGAAGCCCACACCTTCCTTCCAGAAGACGCCGTAGTTGGTCAGAGGATCTAGACCGGGGATCGTCCCGGCCGGGATGGTGACGACTTCGCCGTTGGGCAGGGTAGCGTCGAAGGTTACGACCGTGATCGTGTCCTCGTTCGCGCTCGTCGGATAAGGCACTGAGCGCGCGATAGGGCGACGCGCCGCCTCTTGATCTGACGGCACAGGCTCCGGCCGCTCGATGGGGGCTGGCAGTTCGCCCTCCTCCTCGGCCGGGTCCCAATCATCGATGTTCACGTCGGCCTGGATCACATCGAACACGACCTGGGCTCGAGCAAAATCGATGCCCACGTTCATCACCTCGCAGACCACATCGACCATGCCGGGATGCTCGGGGTTACGGACGCGGATGTAACGCCGGCCCAAGCCGTTCAACCCGTAGATCGTGGTGCGGACCTGACCTCGGCGGATGGCCGACAGACGGCTCATCTTGCGTTTTGCCAAGCGCATCGACTGGGCGCGAGAGGAGACAGTTGTCAGGCCCAGCGGTTCAGCGCGCTCGATGCCTTTTCGGGCTATGGCCGCGCTGTCGCGCCACTGGCCGGCTTCGATCTCCGAGTAGTCGTGATCCGGCGAGACGAACGATACGGTCAGCGCGTTGATCTCGCGCTCGTCCTTCTCCCCGGCGCTCCAGCTGTAACCCTTGATGTGCTCAGGCGGGACGATGAAGTCCGGTTCTTCATAGCGGCCGGCTTTGATGATCAGGCGGCCCTTGCCGTCTGTGGTCAGCCATCCGTCCATGCTGGCGAGGATGGAGGTGCGCACGGCTTGCGGCTGGATGTTCGCCGGGTAGTTCCCCGCACAACGGTAGCGCGGCTCCGTTCCACCGGCCTTCAGCGGCACGGGCTGATCGCAGTAGTTCGCCTCGATTGTCAGATCGGCCAGAACGGGCGCGATGCATCGATCCCAGGACCGACCGAAGCGGAACCACTCAAGGTGCACCATCCAGACGACCGGATTAGCGCAGGCCTTCCACGTCGCCTGATTATTCCGGTCCTGCGTCGGGTCGCGCCAGTCGTAGCAGACTGGCGTGCCGACGATGCCCGGCATGGGCTCGCCGTTGGGGAAGTGTCGCCCCACGCTTTCCTGCGACCGGTGCTGAGCGAACAGCGCCAGCGAGGCGATACCGTCTCCTCGTGAGGTCGCTGGCCAGTAACTGGAAAAGGTCGGGTCCAGGTTGGTGTGGCGGGTTTCGGTCGGGTTGCCGTACCGGAGCGAGACGTTCACCAGGTCGCCGGTGCCGTAGCGCTCGTTCGCCATCCCCTGAACCCAGCCGCCTGGCCCAAGGGTCACACGGTCGTCGTTCAGGTAGACCCGATCGATGCTCGCGAGCCGCCCCTCGCAGATGCCGAGGACAATCCCGAGCTTGTTGCCGACCGACTCCCGCAGCATGTAGGCGCCGCTCATGCGCGATGGGCCGCCAAAGGCCACATAGCGCAGAGGGCGGGTCTGTTTGCGGGTGCTCTTCTGGGTTTCAGGGTTTGGAAGCTGGGCCTGGGCGACAGCGCTCAGCCCCATCGAAATGCCCGTATAGATCGCGGCCTGAGCCCCATAATACAGGGTGGCGGTCACGACCGCGTGGGCCATGCCTCCATAGGCGAGCCCGGTCGCAGCGAACGCCCAGTTAGCGAACGCAGCGGCCGCAGCCGGAACGGCTTGAGGCATTCAGACCCTCCAGGCTCTGATGATTTCGTCGGGCTCGGCGACCACGACACCCAAACCCTTGGCGGCCCATCGCGCGCCGAGGCAGATGGCGGCGAGTTCGAGACCTGCCATCGAGACAAGACCAACATCGCCAGGCCGGGGGCTGTCGGTCACGCAGAGCGAAGCCCGATCCGCTCCGCGCTGCATCAGGGCGAGCAATCCGCCCTCACGGCGCAGGATCCGTTCACGTCCAAGGGCGGTGCGATATCGCCCGCGAAAGGGCTCAGCAGGGTCCGGATGGCCGTTGAGCACGATCCAGTCGGACACAGTGAGAATGCAGTCGGTTGCGCCGTCCACGAACGGCTCCGATGTCATCCGCTCCAGGAAGCGACCGAGGTCGGCTACTTGGGCGCCGGCCATTGAATCGTTGATCCCAGATCATAGGCCGGGGTGCGGTCACAGAAGGTATCGGTTGGGCTGCGGCGCTTTTGATCTTCTGGCGTCATGTACCCCAGCACCGGCCGCGCCCTGTCCGTGAAGGCCGAGCCGACTGACATCGTGACGCTGCGGGTGATCTCGCCATCCTCAGAGCTATCGCGATGGACAGAAGGAACGTCCGCCGTTCCTTCCCAGGGCCACGCGATGGCGTCCGCCGCCTGCCAATGATCATCGAAGAAGATGATGCCGACGTAGACCTCGGCATCCACTACGTCGTCCATCTCCACAGCGGCGAGGCGGAAGCCCTTCACTGTTTGCAGCATGTGCGATGACGCTAAGAATGCGATCCAGGTCTTCCATATGAAGGAAGATACGAAACTTCGTATTTGGCCGCAAGAGAAATACGAAACATCGAAGTTACGAAATGTCGTAGCGCGTGCCAGAGAATGGTCCATGGACCTAGCTGAACGTCGTCGCGCACACTTCCTCGACTGGCTTGATGCTTCCGAGTGGAACGCCAAGTCGTTGGCCGAGCACGTGGGCATCCCCTACACGACGCTCCACAGCTACACGAAAGCCTCCGGCTCCCCGACCCGAAGCCTGCGCGGCGACACCGAAGCGCAGATTGCAGCGAAGCTCGGCCTCTCGATCGAAGACCTTTTCGGGAGCCCAGCCCCCACGAACTTCATCCGCGCTTGGCGTGAATCGATGTTCTGGACCGAAGCGGAACTGGCCGAAAAGATTGGTTCCGACGAAGCCTATGTGCGGGGCGTTGAGAGCGGCGACATCCCCCTTTCGCCGAAGGTGCTTCTACGTTTTGCCGACGGTTTCGGCGTGCAACCAGGCCGGCTCAAGGCGGATCCAGCCGACGTGAACGTCGAAGCAGCGGAGCTATTCTCGCACATTGCACCTGAAGACAGGCAGCGTGCACTTGAGATGCTGAAGGTGTTTGCGCGCACGGGCACAGAAGGCTAAGCCTGCCCACACAGAACGACGTTCTACACGGGTCCTCATGCGCAATAAGATCGTAGCAGCCATCGGCGCCGCAGCCGTCATCGGCGGCGCCTTCGCGGCTAGCGCCATCCTCAGTCCGGAACCGACGGTCCCAGCTTCAACACAGGCCATGCATGAAGTGGGTCCCGGCTTCTTTGTTGTCGCGGTCCAACCCCATGCCGATCCAGCAACGTTCGAAGATCTCGCCGGCCTTAAATGTCTGGACGTCGACAATTGCATGGTCGGGCTCTGGAAGCAGGGCGAGGAGCCGACGGCCCTCCCCTTCACCGAGGCGCAGATCAAGGCACAGCTCTTTGCCTATGCGGTCAATCGCGAGACTGGGTTCCAGCGGGTGGCTTGGGATTGCGCGGCCTACCCGGCGACGCCCCGCAAGGACTGCATGGCTAAGGCTGGGTGATTAAATGATTGGTTTGATTGCGGCGCTTTTGTTGATCGGCCAAGCCGAAGATCGTTGGAGCGAGGCAACCGTGACGCCGGTATTCGGCGATGGCGCGCTTCGCGGTTGCGCGCTGAATTTCAAATCAGTGAAGCGGGATAACCTCTATTTTGGCGGGCGGGCAGTTGGAGCGGACGGTTCCTTGAACCTCTACCATTTCGGCGCTGGCGATGTTTCGGCCATGCTCAAAGTCACGGTCTTGGATGGCCAAACCCTGCGCCTTCCCGACTCTGGATATTTGATCACCGGCTACGCTTCTAATGCCGATGATATCAATTCAACGCTGGTCAGCGAAGATGCTGGCTACCGCCTGGTTTCGTTCACACTGGGAGCCGCGACCGCAGACGCAATCGGACATGTAGCCGTTGATTCTGCCGTTACAGTCGGAGTGCAAATGAACGGCGGACGAAGCGCCATTCCGTTTCGCACCGACCTTTCTGAAGACCAGGCCGCCGATTGGAGTGAATGTGTAGCTACGCTCATAGCGAGCGCCGAAGACGCCTTAGGTGCAACGGACTGAAATGGGGAGGACGAAGCCTCCCCTTGGGGTTAGGCGGCCGTGTCGGGCCGACGATTTTCGTTGGCCGCCACATTGCGCCCCTTCCGATCGGCCCGATCGATCTCAAGGGCCTTACGCAGGTTCAGCGCCGAGCGCAGCGTCGCGACACGACACTCTTCGCCACCCTCGCTCTGCTCTTCGGTGATGCGTTCCCGTGCGAGCGTCTCTGTCGCCATGACAAAGGTCAGCTCATCAGCGGTCATGGCGTCGCGAAGGCTGGCCGATTTTCCAAGGCCTTTCTCGACTCTCAGATCTTTCGCGCTCTTTCCGAACAGGCCACGATATCCGCTGTCGGTGCAAATCCCGTAGTCCTTGCCTTGCACGCCATGGTCCTGAAGGCAGTCAGTGTAGCGGCGCCGCTGTGAGCGGCCTAGCGCGCGGATCGCAGCCCACTCGTTGCCTTCCGGCGCAGCGCGCTGCAGCACTTCATCTGCCAATGTGGCATCCCCGGCACGGTAGCGAAGGAACACCTCCCGCACTTCCACGGCTAGGCCAGCGTCGAGATACTCGGCATAAGCCAGCGCGAGGACCACATGCGCGTAGGTCAGGCCCTTGGTTCCGCGCTTCGCATCGATAAGGTCCGCCTCGCTTGATTTGGGTGAATTTCGCCCAATTCGAACAGCGAGGGCCGCAACTAAGCGCTTGGCTACAGCGGATCGCCGCCACTTGTAGGGACGACGATTGTTGTCGCTTCCCATCAGCATCCAGAGGTCATTGAGGCAGACCAAGCCATCAGCATTCGACCGGATGGCTTGAGATCGGATGACGACCGCTTGGTCGCTAGCGGTAGGAATTTTCTGGACGTTCGGGTCTTTGGTCTGCATATAAGGGCGGCCTTTTGTGAGGCGGAGGGGTGACGTTCCTAGGCGATCCCTCCGCCGGTTTCCGCATTTGAGCGTGCGGGCGAATCCAGAACAGATTGCCAACACACAATCGCCGTTGATTCCCGTTGGCGCAACGCACGGTCGCGCGCTATCCCCGACATCCACGGCCTATCCCCCACCGTGCGGGGATATGCTGTCAGGCGTCGCCTTCCTCGTCCTCGTTACCAAATTCCGCAAACACGAGCTGCATCTCGACCCTCACCTCATCCATCGTCTGCTGAGCCCAGGCGTGGAGAGCGCGGACAGTCTTCTCGGCCGACACGGCGTCTGGAGAGAAGAGCCGCTCCATGACATCCGTCAGGGCTTGGTTCCTGCCCATGAGCACGCCAGCCCGGTAGATCGGATCGTCGGAGGGATCGATGTCGTCTTCGTCCATGGGCGACAGCCTATCACCAGTAGCAAAATTGGAAACGGCGGCCCCGGATGGAGCCGCCGTTCTTCGTTTGCGGTGCCTAGATTAGACGGTGCACTGCTTCGTGCGCTGGGCCTCTTGGATGCCCTGGATGCGCGCACGGATAGCCTTATCGGCATCGGACTTCGCCATGGCATTGCCGATACCGTAGTCGCCGAGGAAGCCAGCAACCGAGCGCCAGTCGAAGTCGGCCGTTTCGGCGATCTGGGTCTGCACCTGGTTGGCTCGGACCAGTTCGAGGCGGAGGTCGTTGCAGTCCATGGCTTCAGCCTCGGCTGACGACCACTGCGTGGCGATGGGATAGCGCTTCGTTGCGCAGGCAGACGTGACTGATGCGGCGACGACCAGCGCCGCCACGATGGCGATCTTCTTCATTCGGGATGCCCCAGAGATATGCGCCCAAGCCCCCTGCTCGGACATAACGCCGTCATATCACGTTGTTTTCATCCGTCTAGATAACAGAGGTCAGTAACGGGCGTTTTCGATCCCCTAGGCTGCATCCTCGTCTATTGCGTCTCGTGCCGAGGGGTCGACCTGGGTCCAAACGTCCCCAGCAGCACTGCAGTCGATCTTGAAATAGGCGATATCGTCTGGAGGCGGATCGGGATTGATAGCTGGAACGTCGCCGTACACCTCGACCATGCGAGGCTCCTCCCAAAGGTCGATGTCAGGATAACCCACAACCGAAAACACAGCGACGCCATGGGCGCCCGTGAACAGGGCCTGACCGCCTTCGATCGCGCGCTCGCGATTCAGGAACTGATGAACCTCGCCGCCTGTCAGGCCTCCTCCTCGATGCCAAAAGGCCTGCGCGCAGTAGATCGTTTTCCGGGCCATTCTGGCTCTCCTTCTCGTCCATGGTCGCGTTAACGAATCAACGTTCGCGCTCAGGAGTCGAGTCAGGCACTGCCCGGCCACGTCCGTTTCTGGCGCAACTGAAAAATACGAAGAAACGTATTTTGGACTTGCGTGAATACGAAGTTTCGTATTTCCTCTCTCCATCACCGGGAGAGACCTCATGTCCATCCAATCCACGAACGACCGCGTCGAAGCGCCTGCCCTGGCCGCGAACGACGACGCGCCGAAGCTGAACAAGCGCCAGGCCTCGAAGGTCGCGACGCGCGAGAAGCTGCTTCACACCGCCCGCGTTCTCTGGGCTCCGGTGGGCAGCTATGCCCCCGTCACCATCCGTGACATCGCCGCTGCCGCTGGCATGTCGACAGGCGCGATCTTCGCGAACTGGCAGGGCAAGGAAGAGCTGTGGCGCGAAGCCATGGGTTACGAGCCGCCGGTGGACTGCGAGGCCGTCCGCGCCGCGCTGAAGGCCCAGGCCGCCCAAGCACGGTGGGCTGCTTAAATGGCCACGATCACCCCCGACGAGGCCCGCCGTCAGTTGCAATGGCTCAGCGGCCAGAACGAGGTCGGCACCGCCGCCCGTCAGGCCGAACTGCGCGCTGTCCTGCTGGCCGCCGATGAAGTCTTCGAGACGGACCCGGTGAAAATGCTCGCCATGGCCGATGCGCTGGAGCGCTGGGCCACCGAGTACGACGAGCAGGGCCGCGACTTCCAGGCCGCCGAGAACCGCGAGAGCGCGGCTCGCTATCGCCGCTGCGCCGCTCGCGCCCAGACGGCCAATGACAACGTCGAGATTGGAGAGGCTGCGTGATGCAACACGTCTCCGCAATCAAGCCCGCCACCCAGAAGCACTATCGCGGCACGATCGAACGGCTGCGCGCCAGTCGGGGCGACTTCGGCGTGCGCGGCTTCCAGCCTCGTCACGTCCTCGACCTGAGGGACCGCATGGCTGACCGGCCAGCGGCGGCAAACAACCTGGTGAAGGTGCTGCGCGCGTTGATGGACTTCGCTGTCTCTCGCGGATGGCGTCCCGACGATCCCACGGCAGGGATCAAGGCGCTGAAGACCGCGACGGCGGGACACCACACCTGGAGCGAAGCGGAGATCGCAGCTTTCGAGGCGACATGGGTCGTCGGCACGCGGGAACGTCTGGCCTTCGATCTGATGCTCTACACGGTCCAACGGTCAGGCGATGTGCGTCAGATGGGACGCCAGCATATCCGGGACGGCCGACTGGTCTTCACGCAGGAGAAGACGGACGCGCCTTTATCCCTGCCGATCCTCCCGGCCCTCAAGGCCTCGCTCGACACAGTGCCGGCTACCCAGATGCTGTTCCTGCAAAGCAGCCGAGGCGTGGCCTTCACCGCCCAGGGCTTCGCCAACTGGTTCGGAGACGCTTGCCGGGCGGCAGGCGTTCCGGGCACAGCACACGGCCTTCGCAAGGCCGGATGCACCAGACTGGCCAACGCCGGTCACAGTGAGGCTGAGATCATGGCTTGGTCCGGTCACCAGACGGCGAAAGAGGTTCAGCGATATACTCGCGCCCGCGATCAAAAACGCCTTGCGGATCGCGCCTCAAAAGGGTTGAATCAAGAACAGGAAATGGCTAACCACCCCCTACCGGTTAGCCATTCCGAGCGATAACATATTGAAACCTCTTGAGGTTTTAGAGCGGGTATAGTTCAGAGGTAGAACGTCAGCTTCCCAAGCTGAATGTCGCGAGTTCGATTCTCGCTACCCGCTCCAACACTCAGCCGGCGTTTTCGGCTTTCACGACTATTCGGCGGCCTTGCGGGCGGCGTCCAGTTCAGCGGCCTTGGCTTCCACCTGGGCGACGATCTCGTCGATCATGCCGTCATTGGCCTGCTTGTGGGCGATCTTGCCGTTCAGATAGACCATGCCCGCACCCTTGCCGCCGCCGGTGAAGCCGACGTCGGTGTAGAGGGCCTCGCCCGGTCCGTTAACCACGCAGCCGATGATCGACAGCGACATGGCCGTCGAGATGTGCGCCAGCCGCTCCTCCAGAATCCCCACCGTCTCGATGACGTTGAAGCCCTGACGGGCGCAGGACGGACAGGCGATGATGTTCACCCCCCGGTGACGCAGGCCCAGGGACTTCAGGATGTCGAAGCCGACCTTGATCTCCTCGACCGGATCAGCCGCCAGGGACACGCGGATGGTGTCGCCGATGCCCGCCCACAGCATGTTCCCCATGCCGATGGCCGACTTGATGGTGCCGGTGCGCAAGGGACCGGCCTCGGTCACGCCCAGGTGCAGCGGACAGTCGATCGCCTCGGCCAGCTGTTGATAGGCGGCGACCGTCAGGAAGGGATCGGAGGCCTTCACCGAAATCTTGAATTCGTGGAAGTCGAGGTCCTGCAGGATGCGGGCGTGGTTCAGCGCGCTCTCGACCATGGCGTCGGGACAGGGCTCGCCGTACCTCTCCAGCAACTCCTTCTCGAGGCTGCCGGCGTTGACGCCGATCCGCATGGAGCAACCGTGGTCGCGAGCGGCCTGGACGACTTCCTTCACCCGCTCGATGGAGCCGATGTTGCCGGGGTTGATGCGCAGGCAGGCCGCGCCCGCCTGGGCCGCCTCGATGCCGCGTTTGTAGTGAAAGTGGATGTCGGCCACGAGCGGGACGCGGGCTTCGCGCGCGATGATGCGGAAGGCCTCCGTCGACTCCTCATCCGGGCAGGAGACGCGGACGATGTCGGCCCCGGCCTCCTCCAGCTGACGGATCTGCTCCAGCGTCGCCGCCGCATCGGCGGTCGGCGTATTGGTCATCGACTGGACGCTGATCGGCGCGCCCCCGCCGACAGGAACGGAGCCGACCATGATCTGGCGGCTCTTGCGGCGCTCGATGTGACGCCAGGGACGGATGTGGCCGAGTTCGGAATGGTCGCTCATGACGCCGGGAACATAGGACAGGAAGAACGGCAAAACCACGACAGGCGGCGAAAGATCGCGCCTTGGCCGGCACAGAGGGTCAGGCTGCCGGCGGAGGAGCGGCGGTCGCCGGCGCAGGTTGATACGGCTGCGGCCCCGTCGTCGCGCTCGCAGCCGCAGCGGCGGCCGCAGCGGCCTGAGCCGCGCGGGCGCGGGCCTCGACGGCGGCGGCGGCGCGGGCCTCGGACTCGCGCGCGGCGGCTTGGGCGCGGTTGTTGAGCGTGCCGAGCGGCGACTGGGGGGCGGGCAGCACGCCGCCGTGCTCGCCGTTCAGATAGACGTCGAAGGCCTCTGGATCAGGCGTGTCGATGGTGGCCGGCAAGCTCGGCGGCGCGCGCCAGGCCTCGCCCGCCGCCAGCTGACGCGCGAACAGGATGCGGCCGTCGCCCTGGCGGATGACCAGGATGGCGGGCTTGCGGGCCTGAAGGGTCACCTGCGACACCGTGGCCGAGGCCCCGTAGATGGCGCCGCGCGGGTTGAAGGCCGCCTGGACCGGCGGGGCTGGCGGCGGAACGGCGTTGGGGTCGTCCGGATCGACGCCCGTCAGCTGCGCCTCAAGACCCGGCGTGACGTACATGGCCGGCGTGGTCTGGTCCGGCGGAGCGGCCCTAGGCGCGCCGAGATAGAGGGCCCGGTCCCGTTGGCGGTCGGCCTGCTCGGCCCAGTCCTCGGGCACGGCGACCAGATCAGAAGGGTGCGGCGCCTCGATGCGGTTGATGCGCTGGAAGACGTTCCAGCCGATCACCACCGCCAGGAAGACGCCGATCACGCCCAGGATCTTGGGCGAGTTCTGACGCATTTGCTGCAGAGCGGCGCCCGTCGGCGGCTGCAGCGGCACGGCCGCGTCGGGGTACTCCTGCTTGAACCGTTCGACGGCGTTCAGCTCGTCCAGACCCAGGGCGCCCGCATAGGCGCGCACATAGCCCATGGAGAAGATGCGCGACGGCAGGACTGCATACTCGCCCTGCTCCAGCGCCGTCAGGAAGCGCGTGTGCACCCGCGTCATGGTCGACAGCTGGGCCAGCGACAGTCCCGAGGCCAGGCGCGCGGCGCGCAGGGAGGCGCCCAGGGAATCATCCGAGGGATCGTCCGACGCCGCCTGGGGCGTCGGCTCAGGGGTCTGATCCAGCGTCGCGTCGGCGTCGAAGTCGAACGCGGCTTGCCGATCCTGGTCCATAGGGTCGGGGTTCCGTCACGCCGGGCGCCCGTGCGCCCGTCATCCCCGCTTAGACGAGGCGAAGAGCGCGGGCAACGCGCGAAAGCGGCCGCGCTTGTTCAGACTTCGACGTTCAGCTTGCGCGCCAGCGACTCGATCTCGCCGCGCACCGACCCAGCCGAGGAGCCCAGCAGGACGTTCATCCCCCGCCGCGCCGCGTTCAGATCGGCCGACAGGATCATGCGCTTGACCGGGCCCACCCCTCCCGCCGGGGCGGACAGGCGATTGTAGCCCAGGGTGATCAGGGCGAAGGCCTCCAGCGGGCGGCCCGCCAGTTCCCCACACACGGAGACGGGCGTGGCGCTGTCGGCGCACTTCTGCTGGATCTCGGCCAGCGCCCGCAGGGCGGGCGGCGACAGGGGATCATAGCGGTCCGACACGCGGGGGTTCGTCCGGTCGGCGGCGAACATATACTGCAGCAGGTCGTTGGTGCCGATGGAGACGAAGTCGGTCAGCGGCAGCAGGGCGTCCAGGTGCCACAGCAGGCTGGGGCATTCGATCATGGCCCCGACACGCAGCAGGGACGGCAGGGGCCGACCCCGCCGCCGCGCCCAGTCGCACTCGACATCGACCAGTTCGCGGGCGGCCCGGAATTCGTCCACCGTGGCGATCATCGGGAACATGACCCGCAACTCGCGCCCGGCGGCGGCGCTGAGCAGGGCGCGCAGCTGCATCCGCAGCAGGGCCGGACGATCCAGGCCCAGACGGATGGCGCGACGGCCGAGCGCCGGGTTCTCCTCCCGCTCGTTGTCGAGATAGGGCAGCACCTTGTCGCCGCCGATGTCGAGCGTGCGGAAGGTGACGGGCCGGTCGCCCGCCGCGTCGAGCACCAGTTTGTAGAGCGCCGTCTGGGCGTCCAGGCGCGGCAACTCGTCCGAGACCATGAACTGGAACTCGGTGCGGAACAGGCCGATGCCCTCGGCCCCCGTAGCGTCCAGATTCTCCAGATCCACCGCCAGGCCGGCGTTGGTCAGCAGCATGATGCGCTTGCCGTCCTTCGTAACCGCCGGCGTGTCGCGCAGTTGGTCGAACTCGGCGCGTCGCTGCTCGCGCACGGCCATGCGGCTCTCGACCGCCGCCAGCATGTCGGGGCGGGGGCGCAGGTAGGCCTCGCCCGTCTCGCCGTCGACGATGACCTGATCGCCCTCGGTCAGGCGGTCGCGCAGCCCCTGCAGGCGGCCGACGCAAGGAATCTGCAGGGCGCGGGCGACGATGGCGGCGTGGCTGGCGGCTGACCCTTCCTCGAGCAGCAGGCCGCGCAGCCGGTCGCGCGGATATTCCAGCAGATCCGCCGGGCCCAGGTTTTTGGCCACCAGGATGGCGTCGTCGGGCAGGTCGCGCTGGCCCGGATGGTCGCCCGCCATCAGCCGCAGCAGGCGGTTGGCCAGGTCCTCGAAGTCGTGCAGCCGCTCGCGGATATAGGGGTCGCGGGCGTTGGCGAAGCGGGCGCGATGCTCGTTGCGGACGCGGTCCACGGCGGCCTCGGCCGTCAGGCCCGAGCGCACAGCCTCCTCCAGCGACCGGTTCCAGCCCCGGTCGTCGGCGAACATGCGATAGGTCTCGAGCACCTCGTAAGGGGTGCCGCCCAGCTTGCCCTGGCTGCCCTCCAGCAGGGCGTCGATGCTGGTGCGCAGACGCTCCAGCGCATCCTTCAGGCGCGCCTCCTCGGCGGCGGGGTCGTCGGCCAGAAGCTGTTCGGGCGCGATCGGCGCCTCATGCAGCACGGCCTGGCCGAACGACAACCCTTCCGCGAACTTCTGCCCTTTCAGCCGTTCGGGGCGGTGGGGCGCCACCTCGACGTCGCGCAGCTCCTCCAGCGCCAGAAGCTCGCCCGAGGCCACCGTCTCGGCCAGGACCATGGCGATGGTCTGGATGTCCTCGACCTCTTCCTCGTCATAGCGACGGGCGGCGCGGTTCTGGACGACCAGGACGCCGATGGCCCGGCCGCCGCGCAGCAGGGGCGCGCCGAGGAAGGCGTGATAGGGGTCTTCGCCGGTTTCGGGCCGGTAGGAGAAGCTGGGATGCGACTGGGCGTCCGACAGGCTGAGCGGCGCGGCGGTGCGCGCCACCTCGCCGACCAGACCCTCGCCGGGGCGCAGGCGGGTGTTGTGGACGGCGTCGGGGTTCAAACCCTCGGTGGCGAACAGTTCGAGCTCGCCCGAGGCGCGCCGTAGATAGATGGAGCAGACCTCGGCCACCATGGAGCGGGCGATGATCCGCACCACCATGTTCAGTCGATCCTGAGCCGGCGCGCCGCCGCCGGCGCCGGCCAGAGCCTCGCGGATCTGACGCAGCAGGAGGCGAGGCCCCCTCGCCGTCACTGACCCGCCCTTGACCATGGTCTCTCCCGCCTTGCCGCCCTCTGGCCTTCAGTTCCCAGATAGGGGGGCGATTCCGTTATCCTAGTCTTCCGCGTCCAGTCCGTAGGCCGCGTGCAGCGCCCGAACCGCTAGCTCGGCGTAATCGGAGTCGATCAGGACGCTGATCTTGATCTCCGAGGTCGAGATGGCCTGAAACTTCACGCCCTTGTCGGCCAGGGCGCGGAACATGGTCTGGGCCACGCCCGCGTGGCTTCTCATGCCCACGCCGATCACCGAGACCTTGGCCACGTCGTCATCGACGCGGATTTCCTCAAAGCCGATATCAGCCTTGGCCGCGCTCATCAGATCGGCGGCGCGGCGCGCGTCGCGGCGGCCGGTCGTGAAGGTCAGGTTGACCGCGCCCTCGGTGCGGGCCTGGCTCTGCACGATCATGTCGACATTGACCTCGGCCTCGGCCAGGCGGGTGAAGACGTCGGCCGGAGCGTCCGTCCGGTCCGACAGGCCCAGCAGCGTGATCCGGGCTTCGTCCCGGCTCATGGTCACGCCGGAAACGATGCGCTTTTCCACGATCTCATCCTCGTCGCAAATCAGGGTGCCGGCGTGTTGCGGCAGAATTCCGTTTTCGTCCGGCTCGATGAAGCTGGACAGGACGCGCACCGGCACGCGCTTGTGCATGGCCAGCTCGACCGAGCGAGTCTGCAGCACCTTGGCGCCCAGCGACGCCATCTCCAGCATTTCTTCGTAGGACACCTTCTCCAGGCGCCGGGCGCGGCTCTGGATGCGCGGGTCGGTCGTATAGACGCCGTCCACGTCGGTATAGATGTCGCACGGCGCGCCCAGGGCCGCCGCCACGGCCACGGCCGAGGTGTCCGACCCGCCCCGGCCCAGGGTGGTGATGCGCCCGTCGCGGGTCACGCCCTGGAAGCCCGGCACGATGGCGATCTCGCCCGCGTCGAGCGCGGCCCCCAGCACGTCGCCCGGCACCTCTTCGATGCGGGCGCGGCCATGGGCGTCGTCGGTCAGGATCGGAATCTGCCAGCCCATCCAGCTGCGCGCTTTCAGGCCCATGTTGCGCAGGGTCAGGGCCAGCAGGCCCGAGGTCACCTGCTCGCCCGAGGCGACCACCACGTCGTATTCGTCGTCCGACAGGACGCCGTCGCCGTACAGGCCCGGCGCCGCCGCGCCCACGCCGTCAGTCCAGGCGACCAGCTCATTGGTCTTGCCCGCCATGGCCGAGACGACCACGGCCACCTTCTTGCCCCTGGCGGCTTCGGCGGCGACGATGCGCGCCGCGCGACGGATGCGTTCCAGGTCGGCCATGGACGTGCCGCCGAACTTCATCACCAACCGGTTCGTGTCGGCCCGCGTCATCCTGGCGTCTGATCCCCTGCTTGCATGGCGGGCGAAGGCGGTCCATGCCTCTGCCCATGCCCGCTTCTAACGACAGCCTCGATCCGCGCAAACCCCAAAGCGAAGAGGGTTTTTCACCCTTTGCAACCGATCGTGCCGAAGGGCCCAGCATCGACCCGGCCGACGTGGCGCGCTTTTCGGCCCAGGCGGCCGAGTGGTGGGACCCCAAGGGCCCTTTCGCCCCCCTGCACCGCTTCAATCCGGCGCGGCTGAAATTCGTGCGCGACCGGGCGGCGGAGCATTTTGATCGCGACGTGAAGGCGCGCGCGCCCTTCAACGGACTCAGCCTGATCGACATCGGCTGCGGGGGCGGCCTGATCGCAGAGCCGATGCGGCGCATGGGCTTTGACGTCACGGCCATCGACGCCTCGTCCGAGAACATCGGCACCGCCCGCGCCCACGCCGAACAGGTTGGACTGGACATCGCCTATCGCGCCGCCACGGTCGAACAGATGGTGGAAGCCGGCGCCGGGCCGTTCGACGTGGTGCTGACGATGGAAGTCATCGAGCACGTCGCCGATCCGGAAGCCTTCATCCGCGCCTGCTCAAAGCTGATCAAGCCGGGCGGCCTGATGATCGTCGCCACCCTGAACCGCACGCTGAAGGGGCTGCTGCTGGGCAAGGTCGCGGCGGAATATGTGCTACGCTGGGTGCCGGCCGGCACCCACGACTGGCGCCAGTTTCTCAAGCCCGATGAACTGCGCGCCATGCTGGACGGCGAGCCCCTGACCGTCACCGGTCCCTACGGCCTGGCCTATGACCCGCTGAACGACCGCTGGAGCGAGGGCGACGACGTGGGCATCAACTACATGATGATGGCGACCCGCGACGCATGATCGGCCCGCGCCGCATCGTCCTGACCGGCGGTCCCGGCTCGGGCAAGACGACGCTGCTTGGGGCGCTGGCGGCGGCGGGTCATGCGACCTCGCCCGAGGCCGGGCGCGCCATCATCCGCCGCCAGCAGGCGATCGACAGCGAGGCCCTGCCGTGGAAGGACCGGGCCCTGTTCGCCGAACTGATGCTGGACCGCGAGCTTGAGGCCCACGCCCGCACAGGAGACGCCGACGGGCCGGTCTTCTTCGATCGCGGCGTGCCGGACGTGGTCGGCTATCTGACGCTGTGCGGCCTGCCGGTCCCGGCCCATATGGAGCGCGCGGCGCAGCACATCCGCTATGACCGGCGCGTCTTCATCGCCCCGCTCTGGCCCGAGATCTTCGGCCAGGACGCCGAGCGCAAACAGGATCTGGACGAGGCCCGCCGCACCTTCGACGCCATGGCCGAGACCTATCCGCGCTTCGGCTATGAACTGATCGAACTGCCGAAGGCGCCCGTCGCCGAGCGCCTGGATTTCATGCTGACGACGCTTACAGCGGCCTGACCATATAGCGGGCGTCGTCGCCGTAGCTGGCCAGCTTCTCGGCCATGCCCGGCGGGTTCTGGATCTCGAAGCCGTTGCGCGCCCAGAAGCTTGAGGCGTCATTGACCGCCACCAGGGCGACCGCCGGCCAGCCCGCCGCCCTAGCCTGTTCGGCCAGGCGCTCGACCACCGGCTTGGTGTGGCCGCCGCCGCGCGTATCCGGGTGCAGGGCCAGGTCGTGCAGATAAACGACCTCGGCCTCGGTCGGGATGGCGTCGATCAGCACGTTCAGCGCCGGGGCGGCGTTCCGCACCCACGGATAGGCGACCAGATAGCCCATCACCGGCCCGTCCTCGGCGGCCAGGACGAAGCAACCCTCGGGGTGGAGTTCCAGACGGTTGGCGAAGCAGGCGCGCTCTTCCGGATGATCGGGGAAGGACAGCTGAGCCACCGCGACCACGCCGTCGAGATCGTCCGCCGTCATCGGCCGCCAGGTCAGAATGGACAGCGGGCGTTCAGCTCCGCTCTGTTGAATCGCCATTGCACGCTCCGGTTCTCGTCGTCGTCCGCCCCTTCGATCCGGGCGGTCAGCACATCCCCCGCGCGTTCATAGATGATGCGGTGCGGAAAGTCGTTGTCGGGATTGGCGAACACAGCCCGCTGCGGGCCGCTATCGATCAGGCGGAAGGGGGTGGCGGGCGCCCCGCCCGGCTGAGCGAAATAGGCCAGGCCGCCGTCCTTCAGGGTGGCGATTCGGGCGCTCTCGAAACCGCTGCGGCCATTGCGCACAGTCACCGAGTGGCCGACGATCAACCCCGCGCGCGGGTCGCTCCAGGTCTCGGACGCCTCACGCCCGCCGGAACAGTCCAGCCAATAGCCCGCCAGCCACGACAGATCAGGCGCAGGCGTCGCGGGCGCGGCGGTCTGCAGCAGGGCGGCGGCCAGCAGACTGGAAACGGACATGGGCTCTCCCTCCTCAAGGATGGAGGGAAGGCTACGCCGCCCTCACGGCGCGGGCTTGTAGGAATGCGACGCCAGCCGCCGCGCCAGTTCCACCTGTTCGCGCGCCCAGGCGGTGGCGGTGCAGCCCAGGAAACGGCGGAAGTCGCGCGCCATCTGCGGCTGGTCGAAATAGCCGGCGGCCAGGCCCGCCTCCAGCCAGGAGGCGGCGTCGGCGTCCTCGCCCATCGCATGATCGAAGATGCGGCGGAAACGAAAGACCGAGCGCAGGGTGCGCGGCGCCACGCCGACGCGATTGCGGAACCGGCGTTGCAGGGCGCGGCGCTCGGCCGAGTTGAGGGACGGCCCCTCCAGATCATCCTCGGCGGCGGCGACCTGGGCGCGGACGGCGGGATCAATGCGCCAGTCGCCGGCCCGGCGCTGTTCCTCCAGCCAGGCGCCCAGGGCGGCGGCCTGCCCCGCCGGATCGCCGGACGGCGCCGTGAAACCGCCCAGCCGCGCCACAAGGTCCAGCCGCCGGTCCGTCGCCTCGACCAGCGGGCGGTCGAGAAACGCGCGCGCCCCGTCCGGCTCGAACTTGGCGGCGACGATCTCGACCGGACCGACCGGACGGATGGCCATGGGCCGGGTCATCTGGCCGGCGAAGATCACCGGCGGCTGCAGGCGGAAGACGCCGTCGGCGTCCTGTTCCTCATAGGGGGAGGCCAGATCGACGACCAGTTCGGGACAGCCGTCCGGGGCGATGCGCTGCACCCCGCCGCTGGGGCTTGGCGCGGCGTAGGTCCACAGCAGGCGCACGAAGGGGCGCAAAGGTTCAGGCGGGGCGAATTCCTCGTACCGCTCCCCCTCCCCCATCTGCGGTCAGTTCGCCTTCTTGGGATCGGGCGGCAGGCTGGGCAGAGGCGCGCAAGGCACGCCGTCGTCCTTCAGCTTCTTGACCTCGGCGGGAGTGGCCTCGCCGTAGATTTCGCGCTTCTCGCTGCGGCCCTCGTGGATGTCGCGCGCCTCGCGGGCGAAGGCGTCGCCGACGTAGTCGAAATTCTGCTCGACGTGGTCTCGCACCTGCTGCGCCGCCTGCATCATCATCGACTGCATCTGCTTCATGGCGTCCGGCGAAAGCGCGCTCTTCTTCGTGCCCGAGACAGCCGGGGCCATGATCTGTTTTCTGACGGCCGTCGAGCCGCAGAAGGGACATTCGACCAGGCCGCGCGCAGCCTGGTCGTCATAGTCGGACGAGGAGCCGAACCAGGCCTCGAAGCCGTGGTCGTGGTCGCAGGACAGGGCGTAACGGATCATAGGGGCAGGTCGAAAACGCGGTCGTGGCGCAGGGCGGGCACGCTGGCGCGCGCCTTCTCCACGGCATGAAGGTCCAGCCGGGCGTACAGGACGCCCGGTTCATCGTGGTCGAGCCGGGCGATGACCTCGCCCCACGGGCCGACGACCAGGGAGCGGCCCCAGGTCTGGCGACCGTCCTCATGCGTGCCGCCCTGGGCCGGAGCCAGGACGAAGGCGCCCGTCTCGATGGCGCGGGCGCGCAACAAGGTCTCCCAGTGCGCCTCGCCGGTCGGGCGGGTGAAGGCGGCGGGGACGGCGATCAGCGTCGCGCCCGCCTGGGCCAAGGCGCGGTGCAGGTGCGGAAAACGCAGGTCGTAACAGATGGTCAGGCCCAGGCCGCCCCAGGGCGCAGCGGCGACCACCGCCGCCTCGCCAGGCCTGACCGAAGCGCTTTCGCGATAGGTCTCGCCGTTCGGCAGGTCGACATCGAAGACGTGCAGCTTGTCATAGCGGGCCGTGATCGCCCCGCCGGGGTCGATCAGCAGGGACCGGTTGGCGGCGCGCGGATCGCCCTCGGCGCCCGAGCGCACGATGACCGAGCCGACCAGCAACCAGACGCCTAACTCGGCGGCCAGAGCCTTGAGCCCGGCGACAGCAGGGTCCGCGCCTTCATCCGACAGGGCGGCGTCGCGCAAGGCCCGGCGTTGCTCGAGGAAGTTGGTCCCCTCGGGCGTCAGGATCAGCTGCGCGCCCTCAGCCGCCGCCTGGCGGATCAGAGGCTCGACATGCGCCAGCCCCGCGGCCGCCGTCGCCGGCGTCCGCGTCTGGATCAGCGCAATGTCGAGCGTGTCGGTCACCTAGGCCGCCAGCAGGGCGTCCAGCTCGCCCTTGCGGTCCAGGGCGTGGATGTCGTCCGAACCGCCGACGTGTTTCCCGTTGATGAAGATCTGCGGGAAGGTGGCCGCGCCGCCCGAGCGCTCGATCATCTCGGCCTTCTTCTCGGGGTCGTTGGAGGCGACGATGTTCGTATAGGCCGCGCCCTTGCGGTCCAGCAGGGCCATGGCGCGGATGCAGTAGGGGCAGCCGGGTTTGGTGTAGAGAACGACGTCGGCCAAGGGGAGCTCCTGAAGGCGAATGGGAAGGTTCTCCCTCACTTAAGCGGTTCGCGCGCGTTTTTCACCCTCGCGATGACAGCCAGGTCCACGGCGCGGGCTCCGGCCTCCATCAGCACCCGCGCACAGGCCTCGGCCGTGGCCCCCGTGGTCAGCACGTCGTCGATCAGCAGCAGACGACGTCCCTTGATGCGTCGGCGCCCGACCTCGGTCACGGCGAAGGCCGCCTTGACGTTCAGCCGCCGCCCGCGCGCGGACTTGCCGCCCTGGCTGGCGGTCGGCGCGGCGCGGATCAGGGCGTCGGGCAAGTAGTCGAGGCGCGCCGCGCGGGCCAGCGGCCGAGCGATCTCGGCGGCCTGATTGAAACGCCGCGACAACAGGCGGGCGCGGTGGAGCGGCACGGGGAGCACGGCGTCGGCCGCCTCGACCAGAGGGGCGGCCGAACGGCTGATCCAGCGCGCGAACAGGGGGGCGAACTGTTGCTGGTCGCCGTGCTTGAACTTGAGGATGATCCCGCGCGACGCCTCATCATAGACGCAGGCCGCCCGCGCCCGGCCGAAGGCGTAAGGGCTGGCGACGCAGGCCGCGCACCGATCCGCCGCGAAATCGCCGCCGTCGTATTCGAACGCCGCGCCGCAGCCGTCGCAGACCGGCGCCTCCAGAAAGGCCACCCGGCTCCAGGCGTCCGGCGACAGGCCCGCGGACGCCGCCGCCTCGCGGCTGTCGTGAGCCACAGGCGGCAACAGAATATCCAGCAGGCCCCGGCCCGCATCGCGCGCGCCGGATGCTAAAGGCGCTGAGACGCCTTTCAATCGACCCCGCCAGCCCCCATCCTGAACCGACATGAGCGCCCCCTCTCCCTCCTCCGGTCCCCCGATCATCTTCGACGCCGCACGGCGCGCCGCGCGCCTGAGCCGCGCCGCCCGGCGCTTCCCCGACGCCGACTTCCTGCACCTGCGCGCCGCCGACAATGCGGTGAACAGCCTCGAAGTGATCCTGCGCGAGTTTCAGACGCCCGTCGACCTGTCGCCGCACCCCGGCGTCTTCGCCCGCGCCCTGGCCGACAGCCCGGCGCGCGAACGGGTGGCGCAGGTGCGCGCCGTCGGCTCGACGGCCGAGCGCGCCGCGCCCGGCGCGGGACCGCTGGGGCTTGAGGACGGATCGGCCGATCTGATCATCAATCTTCTGGGCCTGCACTGGGCCAACGACCTGCCGGGCGCGCTGAGCCAGATCAGGCGAGCGCTGAAGCCCGACGGCCTGTTCGTCGCCAGCCTGTTCGGCGCCGCGACGCTGAAGGAGTTGCGCGGCGTGCTGACCGAGGCGGAGCTGGAGGTCAACGGCGGCGCCCAGGCGCGCGTCTCGCCCTTCGCCGACGGTTTCGACGGGGCGGCCCTGCTGCAACGGGCCGGGTTCGCCCTGCCGGTGACGGATGTGGACCGGATGACGGTGCGCTATGGCGATCCCTTCGCCCTGATGCGCGACCTGCGGGCGATGGGCGAGACGAACGTGCTGGCCGGGCCGATCCGGCCCCTCAGCCGCGCCGTGCTGGCCCGTGCCGCCCAACTCTACGCCGAGCGTCACGCCGAGGCGGACGGGCGCATCCCCGCTACTTTCGAAATGGTGCATCTGGCCGGATGGGCGCCGCACGAGAGCCAGCAGAAGCCCGCCAGGCGCGGCTCGGCCAAGACGCGTCTCGCCGACGCCCTGGGCGTCAGGGAGCAGACCGGCGAGGAGGACTGAGGCTCAGCTTCCGCTGATCGCAGCGCTGATGGTCGTCGAGATGTAGTCGTACATGGCGTTCGATCGCACCGCGAAGGCGGTGACGGCGGCGATGATGACCAGGAAGATCAGGGCGCAGATCAGGCCGTATTCAATGGCCGTGGCGCCGCCTTCGTCGCGATGGAACCGGCAGATGAAACCCTTCACGCCCGGCCCTCCCCTGTCGTCGGCCCGTCAGAGCAGATCGCGCAACCAGGCGATCAGCGGTTCGTCGGCCGGAGGCATGGGATAGGCCGACAGCTTGTCCGGCTTCACCCAGGCCAGGCCCGCGTGTTCGCGCGCCTCGACCACGCCGGACCAGCGCCGGCACAGGTAGAGTGGCATCAACAGGTGAAAGGATTCGTAAGCGTGACTGGTAAACACGAAGGGGGCCAGGCAGGCCTCCTTCACGTCGATGCCCAGTTCTTCCTTCAGCTCACGGATCAGGGCGGCCTCGGGCCGCTCGCCCGGCTCGACCTTGCCACCGGGGAATTCCCACAGGCCCGCCAGTTGCTTGCCCTCGGGCCGTTTGGCGATCAGCACGCGGCCGTCCGGGTCGATCAGGGCGACGGCGACGACCAGGACGGTGGGAACGGCGGGCGTCTCGCTCACGAGCGGTAGTCCCCGTTGATCTCGATGTAGCGTTTGGTCAGATCGCAGGTCCAGACGGTGGCCGAAGCCCGGCCCGAGGCGACGTGGACGGTGATGTCGATCTCGGGGTTCTTCATATAGGCGCTCATGACCGCCTCGTCGTAGGTCGGCGAAGGGGCGCCGTCGACGGCGGCGACGTGCGGGCCGAAGCGGATGGCCAGACGGTCGCGGTCGACCGCCTCCTCCGTCTTGCCCACGGCCATGACGATGCGGCCCCAGTTGGCGTCCTCGCCCGCGATGGCGGTCTTGACCAGGGGGCTGTCGGCGATCGACTTGGCCAGCTTGCGCGCCGAGGCGGGCGAAGCGGCGCCCTCCACCGTCACCTTGACGAACTTGGTCGCGCCCTCGCCGTCCTTCACCAGCTGGTGGGCCAGGTCGAGCATGACGTCGTCCAGCGCAGCCGAGAATTCCTTCAGGCGGCGGTCGCCGACGCGGCCGATCCGCGGCGCGCCGGACGCGCCGGTGGCGAACAGCAGCGCCGTGTCATTGGTCGAGGTGTCGCCGTCCACCGTCACCGAGTTGAAGGTGGTGCGGACGTGCAGGTTCAGCAGGGCCTTCAGCACCGGCGGGGCGATGTCGGCGTCGGTGACGATGAAGGCCAGCATGGTCGCCATATCCGGCGCGATCATGCCCGAGCCCTTGGCGATGCCGGCGATGCGGACCTTGACGCCTTCGATCTCGCACTCCGCGTAGGCGCCCTTGGGGAAGGTGTCCGTGGTCATGATGCCCAGACCGGCCTGCGTCCAGTTGTCGGCCTTCAGACCGGCTTCGACCGCAGACAGGCGGGCGGTGATCTTCTTGTCGTCCAGCACCACGCCGATGACGCCGGTCGAGGCCAGCATGACGTCGCGCTGGCGGCAGTCGAAGCGCTTGGCGACCTCGGAGGCCGTGCGGCGCGCCGCGTCCGCGCCCGCCTTGCCGGTGAAGGCGTTGGCGCAGCCGGCGTTGACGACCAGGGCCTTGACCCCCTCGCCGCCCTTGTCGGCGTCCAGATGACGCTTGCACCAGTCCACAGGCGCCGAGCCGACCTTGTGCCGGGTGAAGACGCCCGCGCAGGACGCGCCCTGCGGGAAGCGAAAGACCACCAGGTCGTCGCGCTCATGCTTGTAGAAGCCCGCCTGCGCCGTCGCGATCTCGACCCCGCCGATCGGCGGAATGGCCGGGAAGGGCACGGCCAGCGGCGAGATCATCAGGCCGGGCTTGCCGGGCGCGGCGGCGACCGCCTGGGCGGCCGACTGCGTCGCGCGCTTCAGCGCCGAGGCCAGCGGGTCGAGCGCCTTCTCGATGACGGTTTCGATCTTCTTGCCGGTCGAGGCGGACTTGGACGGCTGGCTCATGTGGCGGTTCCGGCGGCGGGAGGAGCGGAGGTTTTCCGGGCGGGAGGCGTGGCGGCAGGCGATGGCGTCTTGGCCCCGTCCAGGGTGATCTCGACCTCGGCCTTGCCGCGCAACTGCTCCAGCAGCTGGCGCACGCCTTCATAGGTCAGGTAGCGCACGATCTGGGGGCGCGCCTGCTCCAGCGTCGGGGGCGTCTCGGCGCGACGATCCTCGACCTTCAGCACGGCCCAGCCGGTTTCGGTCTGGATCGGGCCGACGACCTGACCCGGCGTCTTGCCCTGCAGGGCGGAGGCGTAGGCCCCCGGCAGGACGTCCAGCGTCGAATAGCCCAGATCGCCGCCGGAATAGCGGGTGGCGTCGTCGATGGAGCGCTGGGCGGCGACCGCCTCGAAGGCCGCGCCCTGGCCCAGGACGCCCAGAACGGCGTCGGCCTGTTCCTTTGTCGGCGCCAGGATCAACCGCACCCGAACCTCCTCGGTCGTGCGCGCCAGACGCTGCTGCTCGGCGTAGAGGCGTTCGACCGCCTGGTCGGACACGGCGCCGGACACCACCTTCTCGACCAGCATGTCGCCCAGGATGCGCTCGCGCACGGCCTGCAGGCGGCGCTGGGCGGCCGGGCTGGAATCAAGGCCGCGACGTTCGGCCTCGGCGGCCAGCAGCTTCTGGTCGACCACCTCGTCCATCACCCGGCGGAACAGTTCGGAGGACAGGTCCAGAGGATCGTCCTCGCCGATCAGCCCCTGGGCCACAGCCTCGCGGCGCACGTCCGAGGCCCAGACCGCGCGGTCGTTGACCTTGGCGACGACGCGGTCGTTCTTCTCCGGCGCGGCTTCATTCCCGCCGCGCCCGCAGGCGGCGGCGCCCAGCGCCAGCCCGACGGCGGCGATCAGGAACAGGCTGTGGAGGGGACGCCGCGCTCGCATCGGACGCTCCTGACAGGGGTCTGGGGGCAGGCCGCCGGAACGGCCGTTCGCGCCTGCGCCGCGCCGCCCTTAAAAAGGCCCTCGCGTTGACAGGGGTAAGGGCGGTGCTTAAGTCCCGCCTGCGCCCAAGTCGAGGGATTTTCGATCGTATGCGCGGCCCTTCGCGCGCCCTGACTGCAGGGAAGGCCTGGGGTCGGCGTGATCGCGGCCTCCCGACCGGGCGAAACCTGTCTTTCTCAGAGCCTTCAGCCGCTCGACCGCCTGACCCGGATCGCCCATGCTCGGCTTCGCCAAGAAACTTCTCGGTTCCTCCAACGACCGCAAGGTCAAGGCCTTCCAGGCCCAGGTCCAGAAGATCAACGCCCTTGAATCCAAGTTCGAGGCCTTCTCGGACGATGAACTGCGCATGCTGACGCAGACCTTCCGGGATCGCGTCGAGGGCGGCGAAAGCCTGGACAAGCTGCAGAACGAGGCCTTCGCCGTCGTGCGCGAAGCCTCCAAGCGCGTTCTGGGCCAGCGTCAGTACGACGTGCAGATGGCCGGCGGCATGATCCTGCACGAGGGCGGCATCGCCGAGATGCGGACCGGCGAAGGCAAGACCCTGGTGGCCGTGGCTCCGGTCTATCTGAACGCCCTGGCCGGCAAGGGCGTCCACGTCGTCACCGTCAACGACTACCTGGCCCGCCGCGATGCGGACACCATGGGCAAGGTCTATCGTTTCCTGGGCCTGGAGGTCGGCGTCATCGTCAACGGCCTGTCGCAGGGTCAGCGCCAGATGGCCTATCAGGCCGACATCACCTACGGCACCAACAACGAATTCGGCTTCGACTATCTGCGCGACAACCTGGTCTACGACCGTCGCGAGATGGTGCAGCGCGGCCACCACTTCGCCATCGTCGACGAGGTCGACTCCATCCTGATCGACGAGGCGCGCACGCCGCTGATCATCTCGGGCCCGACCGAGGACCGGTCGGACCTCTACAAGATCGTCGACGCCCTGGTGAAGGAGCTGGTCAAGGACAAGGCGACCTTCGACCTCGACGAAAAGCAGCGCCAGGCCCTGCTGACCGAGCTGGGCTCGGAGCGCATGGAGCAGATGCTCGAACAGGGCGGCCACTTCGCCGAGGACACCGTCGACCTGTACGACCCGGCCAACGTCAGTCTGGTCCACCACGTCAACCAGGCCCTGCGCGCCAACACCCTGTATCAGCGCGACAAGGACTACATCATCAAGGACGGCGAGATCGTCCTGATCGACGAATTCACCGGCCGCATGATGTCCGGCCGTCGCCTGTCCGAAGGTCTGCACCAGGCCATCGAGGCCAAGGAGGACGTCAAGATCCTGCCCGAGAACCAGACCCTGGCCTCGGTGACCATCCAGAACTACTTCCGCCTCTACGAAAAGCTGTCCGGCATGACCGGCACCGCCGCGACCGAGGCCCAGGAATTCCTCGACATCTACAAGATGGACGTCCTGGAAGTGCCGACCAACCGCCCGATCCAGCGCAAGGACTACGACGACGAGGTCTATCGCACCTTCGCCGAGAAGAACCGCGCCATCGCCGCCCAGATCGCCGACTGCTACGTGCGCGGCCAGCCGATCCTGGTCGGCACGGTGTCGATCGAGAAGTCCGAGGAATTGTCCGACCTGCTGAAGGACTACGACTATCAGGTCGAGGTCTCGCGCAAGGTGAAGCCCGAATACGAGGGCCGCGAGAAGGACGCCCAGAAGGCCGGCGACCTGGCCTATGACGTGGAATACGTCACCGGCCGCGGCATTCCGCACAATGTGCTGAACGCGCGTCAGCACGAGCAGGAAGCCTACATCGTCGCCGAGGCGGGTCTGCCGCACGCGGTGACCATCGCCACCAACATGGCGGGCCGCGGCACCGACATCCAGCTGGGCGGCAACCTGGAGATGCGCGTCCAGCGCTGGACCCAGGAACAGCGCAACATGGCCGTCGAGGTGACGCCCGAGGCCCTCGCCGCCAAGGAAGAGGAATTCAAGGCCGAGATCGCCGCCGCCAAGGCCAAGGCCATGTCCGTCGGCGGCCTGTTCGTCCTGGGCACCGAACGCCACGAAAGCCGTCGTATCGACAACCAGCTGCGCGGCCGCACCGGCCGTCAGGGCGACCCCGGCACCTCGAAATTCTACCTGTCGTGCGAAGACGACCTGCTGCGCATCTTCGCCGGCGACCGTCTGGACAGCATCATGAAGTCCTTCGGCGTGGCCGAGGGAGAGGCCATCAGCCACCCCTGGCTGAACCGCGCCGTCGAGACCGCCCAGAAGCGCGTCGAGGCCCGCAACTACGACATGCGCAAGAACGTGCTGAAGTATGACGATGTCGTGAACGATCAGCGCAAGGCCGTGTTCGAACAGCGCCAGGAGTTCATGGACTCCGAGGATCTGTCGGAACTGGTCGCCGACTTCCGCAACGACGCGATCAACGATCTGGTCGAGCGCTACATGCCGCCCAAGGCCTATGCCGAGCAGTGGGACATCAACGGCCTGGACGAGCGGGTGAAGTCCACCCTCGGCCTGGAACTGCCGCTGCATGACTGGGCCGCGGAGGAAGGCGTCTCCAACGAGGAGATCGAGGAACGCATCCTCGCCGCCGCCGACGCCCGCGCCGCCGAGCGTCTGGAACTGATCGGCGCCGACCAGACGCGCGGTCTGGAAAAGCAGTTCATGCTGCAGATGATCGACATGCAGTGGCGCGAGCACCTGGTTCACCTGGACCACCTGCGCGGCGTCATCGGCCTGCGCGGCTACGGCCAGCGCGACCCGCTGAACGAGTACAAGACCGAGGCCTTCAACCTGTTCGAGACGCTGTTGCACGACCTGCGCCACAACGTCACGCGCTGGCTGATGACGGTCGAGTTCCAGTTCCAGGCGCCCCCGCCGATGGAGATGCCCGAGTTCCAGGAAATCCACCTGAACCCCGGCACCGGCGAGAACGAGATGCTGAACCCGATGGCTCAGAATCCCGAAGGCCAGCTGACGGGCGACGACCGCTCCAAACTGCCGGTCGAAGCCCTGCCCATCGGCTGGGAGCGCACCAGCCGCAACGCCGACTGCCCCTGCGGCTCGGGCCGCAAGTTCAAGCACTGCCATGGTAGTTTGATCTAAGGCGCGCTGACGCGCGCGGCGCTACGCTCGCGACGCGGTCGCTCGCTGCTTGAGCGCCAAGGACTGAGTTGAGAGAGGCGGGTTCGCGAAAGCGGCCCGCCTTTTTCTTTGGCCGGTGACGCCGCCTGCCACGCAGGTTAGCGTGCGGCCATGAACTACAAGCCCCTGTTCTCGCGCGCGCTCGGCCTTGATCCGGAACGCCTGCATTTCGCCGCCCACAGCCACCACCTGTGGCCCGACGCCAGCTTCGACGGCCAGGTTCAGGCCTGGGCCGAGGCCAACCGCTTCGCCGACCGAAAATGGGACCTGGTGTTCGGCGACGTCATTCCCGAGGCTCAGGGCCATGTAGCCGGAGAGCTAGGCCTGCCCTCCCCCGACAGCCTGATCTTCGCGCCCAACACGCATGAAATCCTGCTGCGCATCGTCTCGGCGGTCGACAGGGCGCCGGTGCGCATCCTGGCCACCGACGGCGAGTTCCACTCCTTCCGCCGCCAGTCGGAACGCTGGGAGGAGGCGGGACAGGCCGTCGTCACCCGCGTGCCCCTGGCGCCGTTCGAGACCTTCGCCGACCGCTTCGTCGCCGCGGCCAGGGCGGGCGGGCACGACCTGATCTTCGTCAGCCAGGTCTTCTTCCGCACCGGCGGCCTGTTCAAGCGGATCGACGAGCTGGCGGAGCTGACCGATCCGGCGGGACCGTGGGTGGTGGTGGACGGCTACCACGGCTTCATGGCGACGCCGACGGACCTGTCGGCCGTGGCGGATCGGGTCTTCTATCTGGCCGGCGGCTACAAATACGCCATGGCGGGCGAAGGCGCCTGCTTCCTGCACGCTCCGCCCGGCTTCGGCCCGCGCCCGGTCGTGACCGGCTGGTTCGCCGAGTTCGGCCATCTGGAAGGCCCGCCCGGCGGCGTCCAGTACCGCACCGACGGCGGCCGCTTTTGGGGGGCCACCTTCGACGCCAGCGCCCTGTATCGCTTCAACGCCGTGCGCCGGATGCTGGACCAGCACGGCCTGACCACGGCGATGATCGCCGACCACGCACGCGGCCTTCAGACCCGGTTTCAGACGGCGATCCAGGGCGGAGACGCCGGGGCGTTGAACAAGGCCGAGATCCTGAACCCGGTCGAGGGAGCGGCGCCGCGCGCCCGCTTCCTGGCGCTGCGTCACGCCGACGCCCCGCGCTGGAAGGCGGCCCTGCAAGAGATGAACGTAATCGCCGACGTGCGCGACGACGTGATCCGCTTCGGCTTCAGCCTGTATCAGAGCGAGGACGACGTGGCGCGGCTGATCCACGCCTGCGCCCGGCTGGACTAGATCTCAGAAGAACAGGCTGTCGGCGTCGCGCCGGGCCTCGGGCGGATCCGTGCGACGGGGCGAGGACGGGCGAGCGGGCGAGGATCGGCCCGGCGAGGGCGGCGCCTTGGCTCTCGGCGCCGGATCGCCCGGCAAGGCGGGGGCCGGAGGCGCAGCTCGCGCCGGGGCTGCGGCGGGCGGCGCGGAGGGCGCAACGGTCTTGGCCGGCGGCGGCCCGAGACGCGGATAGGCCGGGCCCGCCGGTTCGGCGGCGCGGCGCGAGGCGACGGCCGGAGGCGCCGACGACGGCGCTCCATCAAGCGAGGCTGCGGCCGCAAGCAACTGACGCGCCTGCGCCCGCGCGCGGGGATGATCGCACCGGCACAGCATCAAGCCGGTCGGCCCTCGCCAGATCAGCAGGGGACGACGCGGCGGCTCGGCCCACCGGCGAGCCAGGCGCTCGATCTCGCGCGCCAGCGCGGGATCGCCGGCCGGCGTCGGACGGAGGTCATACCCCTGAGATTCCAGCTCGGGTGCGATCTGCGCCAGCCAGTCGGCGCCGCTGGCAGCGCCGTGAACATAGACGGGGGCAAGGCCGAAGGCGGCGGGCCCGGCAGCCGCTTCCAGACGCGCCTCGAACCCCTCGGGCGCGACGATCGGCTGCGGCGTATGGCGCGCCACAGTCAGCCACCAGGCGGCCAGCGCCACCCCCAGCATCAGTAGGCCCAGCACGGCGCCGATCACGACGCCCAGCAGGATGCGCGGCAGTTGGGAAGGGGCGGCGGACGACGTCATCGTCCGTCAGGACTAGCATCGAACCGCCCGACGACAACCCCCGCCGAGGTCAGACCGCCAGATCGAACAGAGCGTCGCGGGTGATCTCTGTGTGGGTCATGGGGAACAGATGGCCGCCGCCCGCCACCGTCTCGACCTGCAAATCGGGCCGACGCCCGCCGGGCCGAACCGCGCACAGGCTGCCGGTCTCGCCCTTGAGGATGCGCACCGCGCCCGGATAGCGGGCCAGGGCGCGCCAGGGGTCGTGCGCCTGGGCGGCGTAGTTCGAGGCCTCCCACGCCGGGCTGCAGGCCAGCTCCAACCCCTTGTCGGTCTCGATCAGGCCATCGGCCAGATAGTCGGCCAGCATCAGATCCGGCCACCCCTTGAAGGCGCCCCGCCCCCGATAGGCGGCCAGGGCCTGCTCCCGGCTGTCGAACACGGCGCGGCGTTTCAGGGTGCGCGAGACGATCGGAAAGCGCCGCGACAGCCGCCCGGCCAGCGGCAGATTCAGCGCCATCACCATGGGGCGCGGCCAGATCACGGGGTCAAGCAGCAGCAGGCGCGACACTCGGTCGGGCCGCTCGGCGGCGGCCAGCAGGCCGCTGGTCCCGCCGATGGAGTGGCCGGCCAGGGCCACGGGCGGGCCGCCTGTCGCCTCCAGCAGGGCGATCAGGTCGTCGCGGTGATCCTTCCAGCTGCGATGGCCTTCGGGCTCGGCGGGCAGACGCGTCGCCCCATGGCCGCGCAGGTCAGGCGCCCAGATGCGCAGGGCGCTGGACAGAGGCTGCAACAGGGTGCGGTAGGTGCGGGCGTTGAAGCCGTTGGCGTGGACGAAGACCAGATCGACCGGTCGCTCGGGATCGCCGAAGTCGAGCACCGCCATCTGGCCCGCGCCCCAGCGGTTGTCGATGGGGACGCTGATCCGGCGCGGCGCCGACAGGGCCAGGGCGTCCATCAGGTTCAGGCCGCCACGCGACAGGCCGGGCAGCGGCCATGCCCTTCTATGGTGGTGCGTTCGATGGCGTAGCCGGCGCCGGCGGCGGCGCGGGCGAAGGCGTCGCCGCCCTGAACCGCCACCTCTTCGGCGGCGCCGCAGCAATCGCAGATCAGGAAGGCCGCCGCGTGCCCCTTGTCCTCGCCCAGGGCGTCGGCGGTGCAGGCGACATAGGCGCTGATGGAGGCGATGCGGTGCGCCAGGCCTCGGCGCTCCAGAAAGTCGAGCGCGCGATAGACGGTCGGGGGCTTGGCGGCCTGGCCGTCCAGGCCGTAGCGGGCGATCAGGTCATAGGCCTTCACCGGCTCGCCCGCCGTCAGCAGCAGCTCCAGCACCCGGCGGCGCGGGGCGGTCATGCGCTCGCCGTCGGCGGCGCAGCGCGCTTCGACGGCGGCCAGGGCGCGGTCCACCTCGGCGGCGCCGAGATGGTGTTCAGCGTGTTCGTGATCGCAGGCCAGACCCATGGCCTACAGCTAGGAGGTCATGACCGCCGCTGCAACCACATCCACGGTCGCACCCGCGCGCGACGCCGCCAGCCGCTGACGCAATGTGGCCAAACAGCGGCGTTTGCGGAGGCTCCGGCCATAGGCTAGAAGAACCGACCTTTCTGTTCAGAAGATCCTTTTTCATGACCGACGCGACCCAAGCGAACAGCCCCCTGTCGGGCAACGTCCTGTTCTATTCCCAGCCCGAGCCGCTGTCGGCCGAGGCCCACGGCAAGCTGGGCGTGACCCCGGCGGACAAGCCCTACGCCTTCGTCGCCCAGACCAATGTGGTGCCGCTGACGGTGACCGAGTTCGCCCCGGCCGCCCTGTCCTATCCGGTCATCTTCGTCGGCGACGCCAAGCAGCCGGTCGCCGCCATGGGCCTGAACGCCGCCGAGAACCTGTTCATCGAGGACGGCGACTTCCGCCCCGACGCCTACATCCCGGCCTACGTCCGCCGCTATCCCTTCGTCTTCGCCAATGACGACGAGCAGAAGCGTCTGGTGCTGTGCATCGACCGCGCCGCCCCCTTCGTGGTCGAAGGCGGCGAAACCCCCCTGTTCGAGAACGGCCAGCCCAGCGGCTACGTCAACTTCGGCATGGAGTTCTGCAACAACTTCGAGCAGGAGCGCGTGCGCAGCGAGTCCTTCGTCGCCCTGCTGAAGGAACTGGACCTGTTCGAGGTGCGCGAGGCCAACTACACCCCGCGCAACGCCGACGGTTCGGCCGGAACGCCGCAGAAGATCGCCGAATATTTCGCCGTCTCGGAAGACAAGCTGAAGGCCCTGCCGGCCGAGAAGCTGGCCGAACTGCGCGACAACGGCGCCCTGGGCCAGATCTACGCCCACCTGGTGTCGCTGCTGGGCTGGGATCGCCTGATCGCCATGGCCCTGACCCGCGCCGCCAAGCAGCAGCCCGTCGCCGCGAACGCCTGATTTTTTGAGCGCGTTCGCGCGGCTTGAGCTCCCTGGAAAAACACCGAACGACAAACGCCCCGTCAGGAAACTGGCGGGGCGTTTTGTCTTATCCTTCTCCCCTTGTGGGAGAAGGTGGCCCGCCAGGGCCGGATGAGGGGTCTCTCCGAAGTTTGACGCCGGCTGACGGTCAGGGGCGCGAAACCCCTCATCCGTCCGGCTTCGCCGTCCACCTTCTCCCGCAAGGGGAGAAGGATTCTAGCGGCGTGCGACCAGGGCGCGGGTCAGGCAGGAGAAGACCAGGCGACCCGCCTCGTCCAGCAGGTCCTGCTGGGCGATGACGACGCCCTTCTCGTCGCCGACCGGATCCTTGCCCATGATGGTCAGGCGACCGCGCAGCAGTTCGCCCGCCGGGGGGCTGCGCAGGAAGCGAAGGCCGTCGACCGCCAGGGTCTTGGCGCCCGCCCAGCCGCTGGTGCGATCGGCGGCCAGCCGGCTCCACAGGGCGTAGACCATAGCCTCGGGCGCGCCATAGGCCACGTCCCACCCCGGCAGGAAGCGTTCCGCGAACAGGTCCAGCGCCGCCGCATCCACCGCGCAGGCCCCCAGGGGGATGACCTGGCCGATCTCGAGATCCTCGAAATGGATGTGCAGCGGCTCGGTCATGCGCGGTCTTCCCTCGGTCAGGCGGCCGGTTCTTCCGACACCCGAACCATCAGCTTGCCGTCATGGTCGCCCGTGAACAAGCGGTTCAGCGAGCCGACCGCGCCTTCCAGGCCGTCGTCGACATGGACCTTCCAGTGAATCTTCCCGTCCGCAAGCCACGGCCCCATCTCGGCGACCATCTCCTTGGCCCGATGAGCGTAGTCGAGGACCAGGAAGCCCTTCACGTCCAGACGGTGGGTGATGATGCGGGCGAAGTTGGGCGAGGGCGGCATCCGCGTGGCGTTGTAGGCCGAGATCAGGCCGCAGACGGCCATGCGACCGTGCACCTTCAGCCGGTTCCACACCGCGATCATGATGTCGCCGCCGACGTTCTCGAAATTGAGGTCGATCCCGTCGGGAGCCAGACGGTCCAAGGCGTCGCCGACGTCCTCGTTCTTGTAGTCGACGGCGCCGTCGAAACCGAGGTCCTCGGTCAGCCAGCGGCATTTTTCGGCGCCGCCGGCGATGCCGATGACGCGGCAGCCGCGCTGCTTGGCCACCTGGCCGGCGATGGAGCCGACCGCGCCCGCCGCCGCCGAGATGACCAGGGTCTCGCCCGGCTTGGCCTTCAGCACGTCGGTGACGCCGAAATAGGCGGTCATGCCGGTCATCCCCAGCACCGACAGGTTGGCGGTCAGCGGCAGGCCCGGCGCGCGATGAACCGGCCGCAGCCCGGCCTCGGGCACGACGGCGTAATCGGCCCAGGCGCCCGACAGGGGCATGACCAGGTCGCCTTCCCTGAATCGCTCGCCGCGCGATTGCTCGACCACGCCCAGGGTCAGGCCGCGCATGACGTCGCCCAGGCCGACGGGCGGCAGATAGCCCTCGGAATCATTCATCCAGGTGCGGTTGGTCGGGTCGATCGACAGATAGACGGTGCGGACCAGAACCTCGCCGTCCTTCAACTCCGGCACGAGGCTTTCCACCAGCTCCAGATCGCCGTCCTGGATCAGGCCGTGCGGCCGCTGACGCAGGATCCATTGTCTGTTGCGCAGGCTCATCATTCCGTCTCCCTGGGCGTTTTCTTTCAAGACCCATAGTGACGCCTCTTCCTCACAGAGCAAGCGGATCAGGCGTCCCGGAGCCCGCTTGCCGACAAAAAAGAAGGCGGACCCGTTCAGGATCCGCCAGGAGTCGCATCATCGAGAATGAGGCGAGGGCGAAGACCGACGGTCAGGCCGGTCCGGGGGAATAGCCCTCGGCGATCGGATAACGACGGGCGCGCAACTCGGTTCCCGACCCGGCCGACTTCCTGGCGCCCTCGACGTCGAAGGAACGGCCGCGCGACGGCGACGTTCGCCATACAGGTTTTCTAACCGCGACAAGGAGGCGAGCCGATGACCCATCAAGACCCGCATTCCCATTCCGCCGACGCCGTGAACACGCACCATGCGGTCGAGGCGCAGTATGTCCGCCAGGGACGCGGCGGGCGGCGAATCCTGATGATCCTGCTGCTCTCGGCCGGAGCCGCCGCCGTCCTGCTGATCGGCATGTGGGCGGTCAGCAACAGCGGCTTCGCGCGTCAAGACGGCGCCTCCGAACCCGCGCCGGTCGAGGCTTCGGCCGAAGCTCCGGCTGCGGCGCTGGCCGAACCCGCCACCTAGAGCGACATCGGTTCACATGCGATCGCCTGCGAACCCGGATGCTCGCTCAATGGTCCAGACACGGAAAAGGCCCCGAGACGGCGCTCGGGGCCTTTCGAAACGGTCCCGTCGGGTCGCCCTTACGCGGCCTGCTTCTGGCGCGAAGGGTGGAAGAAGAGCGCCTGGCTGATCGCCGCCTTCACCGTTTCCGGCTGGAAGGGCTTGGTGATCAGGAAGGTCGGCTCGGGGCGCTCGCCGGTCAGCAACCGCTCGGGGAAGGCGGTGATGAAGATGACCGGCGTCGAAGCGCTTGAGGATGTCCTTGACCGCGTCGATGCCGGACGAGCCGTCAGCCAGCTGGATGTCGGCCAGCACCAGACCCGGCTTGTGACGCGACACCGCGTCCACGGCCTCATCGTGGGTGGTGGCGGTGCCGGTGACGCGGTGGCCCAGCTCCTTCACCAGGCTTTCGATGTCGGCCGAGATGATGGCTTCGTCCTCGATGATCAGGACGTCGGTCGCCAGTTCGGCGTCGATGTCCGACTGCGCTTCGGCGATCAGGCGTTCGACCGTGCGCGGATCGACGGCCAGGATCTGGGCGGCCTCGGACGGGGTGAAGCCCTCCAGGGCTGTCAGCAGGAAGGCCTGACGCGAGCGCGGCGAAATCCGCATCAGACGGTGGGCCGCGTCGTCGCCCTCGACCGCCGCGCCGTCCTCGAGCTGCGCCCCCGTGGCCGACCAGATGGCATGAAACACATGATAGAGAGCGACACGCGGCGTCATGTCCGTGGGCAGCTGGCGCTCGCCCGCCGCGAGCGCCTCGAGGGCCACGCGCACATAGTTGTCGCCCGTGGCCTGGTCGCCGGTCAACGCACGGGCGTAACGACGAACATAGGGCAGATGAGGCGCAAGTCTGGCCAAAAGGCTCATACGGTCTTTCCCCGACAATCTCAGCGCCGCGCACGTGTCGGCGCACCAGCGGTCTCAACGTATCAAATGCGCCACGGTTCCCGGTTCCTTCGCCAGCTTGAGCATAAAAACGCAGAAGGCTAGGAACCGTATGCAAGAGGCGGCGTTTTCCGCTTCTACAGGCGTTTCAACTGGCTTGGGCGGCAGCCGTAAACTCGATGATCAACACCAAGGACACCCCCGCTCACCCCGACGGGACACCGTCGCGCGATCGAGGGCTTGAAGAGGTTCGCCTGCGTCAGCAGGCGATCGGCGTGAAGCTGCGCCACATGTTCGACGAGGTCGTGAACGAGCCCGTCCCCGACGAGTTCCTCGAGATTCTCAGACGCGCGGATCAGGCGTCTTCCTCCAAGGAGGGACAGTGACCAGCACTCCATCCCGGCCCCCGTCGGCCGACGACGGCGCCTTCAAGGCCGAACTGGTCACCCTGATCCCCCATCTGCGCGCTTTCGCCCGTACCCTGACCGGCGACCCGACCTCGGCCGACGACCTGGCCCAGGAAGCCATGATGAAGGCCTGGGACGCGCGCGCCAGCTATCAGATGGGCACGAACATGAAGGCCTGGACCTTCATGATCCTGCGCAACCAGTTCTATTCGGAAAAGCGGCGCTCCTGGCGCCAGACCCAGCTGGACCAGGAAGCCGCCGAGCGCACCCTGATCGCCGTCGACGATCCCGAGGCGCCCGTCGCCCTGGACGAATTGCGCCAGGCGCTGCAGACCCTGCCCGAGGAGCAGAGGGAAGCGCTGATCCTCGTCGGAGCCGGGGGCTTCGCCTATGAGGAGGCGGCCGAAATCTGCCAGTGCGCCGTGGGCACGGTGAAGAGCCGGGTGTCCCGCGCCCGCAAGGCGCTGCAGGCCACGCTGGAGCGCGGCGGCTACACCCGCGACGGAAAGTCCGCCGGGGACGCGATGCGCTCCATCCTGGCCGACGCCGACAGGCTGAGCGGCTCCGGGCGGCGCTAGTCGTGCTGCGGGTCGGCCGGCTTCTGGGGCGAAAGCTCGGAAGACCCAGCGTGCAGGGAATCCGGTTCCGCCTCGGCGTCGCCATGGCCATCGCCCTGCTGCCGATCCTGCTGCTGGCCGCGATCCAGACCGAGGCCGGGTTTCGCCGCCAGGCGGCCGAGCAGCGCATCGACCTGCAACTGGCCGCCGATCGCAGCGCCGCTCACGCCAAGAACAATATCGACAGCACCGTGGTGCTTTTGCAGGCTCTGGCTCCCGAAGGCGTCGGCTTCTACTGCGAGCCGCGCCTGACGGCCCTGGTCGATCGGATGGACAGCATCGTCGCCCTGGCCCGCTTCAGCCCCACGGGCGAGCCCGTCTGCGCCTCGCGCGACGCCCGCCCGCCCACGGCGGCCCAGGTCCGCGAACGGGCCTGGTATCAACGGCTGCGGCGCGGCGAGAGCGTGGCCATGGAATGGACTTCCGGCCAGCCGAACGCCCTGCTGGTAGGGGTGCGTTCCGAACGTCCCATGGGCGCCTTCCAGGGCGCGATGGCCGCCGTCCTGCCGTTGTCGGCGCTGCAGCCGGACATCCGCGACCCCGCCCTGCCGCTCGGAGCCCAGGCCGCGGTGATCGATGCTTCCGGCCGGGTGCTGACCGCGACCGACCCCGCGGCCTTCCAACTCGATGATCCCCAGGCGATCGCCGCCTGGGCCGCCCAAGCCGAGCGCGGCGACACCGCCCTGTTCGAGGCGAAGGACGCGCGCGGCCGTCGTCACGTCTATGCCGGCGCGCCGTTGTCGGGGCGCGACGTCTTCGTCCTGCTGTCCGCGCCCGCGCCCGGCCTGCTGTCGTGGGCGCGGCTGAATCCGTTCGGCACCCTGCTTCTGCCGCTGGGCGCCTGGTTGGCGACCTTCGCCGCCGTGATGCTGCTGTCGGAACGGATCGTCGTGCGCTGGCTCGGCTATCTGGAGCGGGTCGCCGCCATCTATGCGCGAGGCCGCTTCTCGGTCCGCCCCGTCCAGGCCGAGCACGCCCCGGCCGAGATCCGCGTCCTGGCCCGCACCCTCGGCGTCCTGGGCGACAACATCACCCGGCGCGACAAGGCCCTGCTGGAAGCCCTCGACGAGAAGGACGCGCTGATGCGCGAGATCCATCACCGGGTGAAGAACAACCTGCAGATCATCTCCTCCCTGCTGTCGATGCAGCAGCGGGCCGTGGCCGACCCCAGCGCCCGCGCGGCCCTGGGAGACACGCGCCAGCGGATCGCCGCCCTGGCCCTGATCTATCGCATTCTCTACCAGAGCGAGCACGTCCGCGAGGCCGACTCCGAGACCTTCCTGCGCGAACTGGTCGGCCAGTTGATCGCCGGCGAGGCGGTGCGCGGCCCCCTGGTGACCACGACGATCGAAGCCGATCCCCTGGTCATCGACCCCGACAAGCTGGCGCCCCTGGCCCTGTGGGTGGTCGAGGCTGTCTCCAACGCCCAGAAGCACGCCTTCGCCAGGCGCGGCGGCGACCTTCAGGTGCGCTTCCGCGTCCGAGGCGACACCAGCGTCCTGGAGGTGCAGGACGACGGCCCCGGCGTGGCCGACGCCGCTGCGGCCGGGGTCGGCCGCACCCTGATGATCGCCTTCGCCAAACAGCTGCGCGGCGAGGCCGAGATCGTCCCGGCGCCCGAAGGCGGCCTGATCGCCAGACTGACCTTCGTCACGCCGGAGGCGCACGGCGGCGCCCAGGTGCGCGAGGTGGCCGCCTTCCGTCTCAGCGGAACCGCCCCTCAAGCGTAGCGTTGTTTCCGGGACGGGCGCCGAGCCCGAAACCTTCAGGAGCTTCCTATGCGCAAACTCATCATTCTGGCTGTCGCCGCCGCCGCCCTGACCACCGCCGCCTGCAACACCATCCAGGGCGTCGGCAGGGACACCCAGGCCGCCGGACAAGCCGTCGAAGGCGCGGCCAGGGACGCCAAGAACTGATCCTTCACGGAAGGATCGACGCCCCCGGAACCCCGCCGCGCGCTTCGCCTGGCGGGGTTTTATTTTTCACTGGCGCGACCCTGGCCGCTTGTTTAGCGTCCCCGCGCCCTATGCCAGGGCCAGGACTTTGAAAATAACATGCGCGTCGGCTGCCCCCGAGAAATCAAGACCAATGAACATCGCGTCGGCCTGACGCCGGCCGCCGTGCGCGAGTACGTCGCCCATGGCCACGCCGTCGTCCTCGAGACCGGGGCGGGCTTAGGCGCGGGCTTTGCCGACGCCGACTACGTCAAGGCGGGCGCCCGCATCGCGCCGGACGCCCGGACGGTTTTCGCCGGCAGCGACATGATCGTGAAGGTCAAGGAGCTGCAGCCGGCCGAGTTCGCCCTGCTGCACGAACACCACATCCTCTTCACCTATCTGCACCTGGCCCCCGACCCCGAGCAGACCAAGGCCCTGCTGGCCTCCGGCTGCGCCGCCGTGGCCTATGAGACGGTGACGGACCGAAACGGCGGCCTGCCGCTGCTGGCGCCCATGTCCGAGGTGGCCGGGCGCATCGCCGTCTTCTCGGCGGCCGAGACCCTGCTCAAGCACAAGGGCGGCATGGGGCTGCTATTCTGCGGCGTGCCGGGCGTGGCGCCGGCGCGGGTGCTGGTGCTGGGCGGCGGCGTCGTGGGGCTGAACGCCGCGCGCATGGCCATGGGTCTGGGCGCCGAGGTGGTGGTGCTGGAACGTTCCATCCCCCGCATGCGCCAGATCGACGAAGTGACCGGCGGCCGGGTCATCACCCGCTATTCCTCCCTGCACGCCATCGAGGAAGAACTGCCCAAGGCCGATGTGGTCATCGGCGCCGTCCTGACGCCGGGTGCCGAAGCCCCAACCCTGGTGCGCCGCGACCAGCTGGGGTCGATGAAGAAGGGCAGCGTCCTGATCGACGTGGCCATCGACCAGGGCGGTTGTTTCGAAACCTCGCGCCCGACCACCCACGACGATCCGACCTATGTGGTCGACGAGGTGATCCACTACTGCGTCGGCAACATGCCCGGCGCCGTGCCGCGCACCAGTTCGGAAGCCCTGAACAACGCCACCCTGCCCTTCGGACTGGCCCTGGCCGACCGGGGGCTGGACGCCCTGCGCGCCGACCCGCACCTGGCCAGGGGGCTGAACGTGCTGAAGGGCGAGATCACCCATCCGGCGGTGGGCCAGGCCCTGGGCATGGACTGGCGCGATCCCTTCGGCGTCTGGGCCGATACTCGGGCAAGGGGCTGAATCGCACCCACCTGTAATTCGCCGCGCTTCTGGGCCATAAGGCGCCCATGAAGTTCCTCGATCAGGCCAAGATCTATATTCGCTCCGGCAACGGCGGCGCGGGCTCCGTCTCGTTCCGTCGCGAAAAATTCATTCCCAACGGCGGCCCCGACGGCGGCGACGGCGGCAAGGGCGGCGACGTCTGGGTCGAGGCGGCCGATGGGCTGAACACCCTGATCGACTTCCGCTACCAACAGCATTTCAAGGCCCAGACCGGCCACCACGGCCAGGGCCGCCAGATGCACGGCGCCAAGGGCGAGGACGTGGTCCTGCGCGTCCCCGTCGGCACCCAGGTGCTGGACGAGGACAAGGAGACGGTGCTCGTCGATCTGGACGAGCCGGGCATGAAGGTGAAGCTGCTGTCCGGCGGCAACGGCGGCTGGGGCAACACCCGCTTCAAGGGGCCGGTCAACCAGGCGCCGCGCCACGCCAACCCCGGTCAGGACGGTCAGGAGCGCTGGATCTGGCTGCGACTGAAGCTGATCGCCGACATCGGTCTGGCGGGCCTGCCCAACGCCGGCAAGTCGACCTTCCTGTCGGCCGTTTCGGCGGCGCGGCCCAAGGTGGCGGACTATCCCTTCACCACCCTGACGCCCAACCTGGGCATGGTGGACCTGAGCCCGTCGGAACGCTTCGTCATCGCCGACATCCCCGGCCTGATCGAAGGCGCCAGCGAGGGCGCAGGCCTGGGCACCCGCTTCCTGGGCCACGTCGAGCGGTCGGCCAGCCTGATCCATCTGATCGACGGCACGCAGGACGACGTGGTCGAGGCCTATCGCATCATCCGCGGCGAGCTGGAGGCCTATGACGAGGGCCTGGCCGACAAGACCGAGATCCTGGCGCTGAACAAGATCGACGCCCTGACGCCCGAGGCCCGCGAGGAGAAGGCGGCGGCGCTGGAAGCCGTCGCGGGTCGTCGTCCCATGCTGGTGTCCGGCGTCTCGGGCGAGGGCGTGACCGAACTGCTGCGCGCCGCCTGGGCCGAGGTGAAGAAGACCCGCGGCGAGGTCTCGGACGAAGGCGAGGACGTCATTCCCGAAACGCCGGGCGGCTGGCAGCCGTAATCCGTCACATGGCCGGATGACGGGGGCGTCGCCGCCCCCTATGTTCGCGCCATGACCGACGCGACCGCCGAAATCCCCGCCCGCTCCCTCACGCAAGACGGGCCGCCCCTGCGGCTGTGGATGATCGACGCCTCGGCCTACATCTTCCGCGCCTATCACGCCCTGCCGCCGCTGACCCGCAAGTCGGACGGCCTGCCCGTGGGGGCGGTGCAGGGCTACTGCAACATGCTGTGGAAGCTGCTGAAAGACATGAAGGGCGAGGACGGGCCGACGCACCTGGTCGCCGTCTTCGACCATTCGGAGAAGACCTTCCGCAACGACCTCTACGACCAATACAAGGCCCACCGTCCCCCGGCGCCCGAGGACCTGGTCCCGCAGTTCCCCCTGGTGCGCGAGGCGACCAAGGCCTTCGGCGTCCACTGCGTCGAAATGGCCGGATACGAAGCCGACGACCTGATCGCCACCTATGCCTGCAAGGCGCGCGACGCGGGCGGCGAGGCGGTGATCGTCAGTTCCGACAAGGACCTGATGCAGCTGATCGGCGACGGCGTGGTCATGTATGACCCGATGAAAGACCGCCGCCTGGAAGAAGAGGCCGTGTTCGAGAAGTTCGGCGTCACGCCCGACAAGGTGGTCGAGGTCCAGGCTCTGATCGGCGACAGCGTCGACAACGTGCCCGGCGCCCCCGGCATCGGCCCCAAGACAGCGGCCCAACTGATCGGCGAGTACGGCGACCTGGATACGCTTCTGGCCCGCGCAGGCGAGATCAAACAGCCCAAGCGCCGCGAGACCCTGATCAACTTCGCCGACCAGATCCGCCTGTCGCGCGAACTGGTGACGCTGGACTGCGAGGCGCCGATTCCGGAGCCGATCGACGACTTCATCATCCGCGACCCGGATCCCGAGGCCCTGTCGGCCTTCCTGGAGATGATGGAGTTCAAGTCGCTGGCCCGCCGCGTCGGCGACGGCAAAACGCCGCAGAAGGAAGGCTCCGCCTTCACCCGCCAGCCAACGGCGCCGGTCGCCACGCCGCGCTACGGCCAGACCGAGGTCGCCGCCCCCGCCGAGACCCAGGCGATCGACCTCGACCGCTATGAGTGCGTACAGACGCTGGACGATCTCGACCGCTGGATCGCGCGGGCGAAGGCGGCGGGCGTGGTCGGCTTCGACACCGAGACGGACGCCCTGTCCTCGACCCACGCCGGGCTGTGCGGCGTATCGCTGGCGGTCGGGCCGAACGAGGCCTGCTACATCCCCCTGACGCATGAGCATGAACCGACCGGCGACGGCGGCCTGGACTTCGGTGACGGCGGCGACGCGCGCCCGCCCCTGCAGCAGATCGACAAGCCGACGGCCCTGGCTCGGCTGAAGGAGCTGCTGGAAGACCCGTCGGTGCTGAAGGTCGGCCAGAACATCAAATACGACCTCGCCGTCATGGCCCGGCGCGGCGTGCGCGTCGCCCCGATCGACGATGTGATGCTGATCTCCTACGTGCTGGAAGGCGGTCTGCACGGCCACGGCATGGACGAGTTGGCGCGCCTGCACCTCGGCCACGAGCCGATGACCTTCAAGAGCGTGGCGGGGACCGGCAAGAGCCAGAAGAGCTTCAAGCACGTCGAGCTGAAATCAGCCGTCTGCTACGCCGCCGAGGATGCGGACGTGACCCTGCGACTGCATCGCCTGCTGAAGCCGCGCCTGGCGGCCGAGGGGCTGTCGAATGTCTATGAAACGCTGGAGCGCGGCATGCCCGCCGTTCTGGCCGACATGGAGCGGGCCGGGGTGCGGGTCGATCCGGACCGGCTGCGCTCCCTGTCCTCCACCTTCGGCCAGCGCATGGCCGAGCTGGAGGAAGAGGCGCACAAGCTGGCCGGGCGCCCGTTCAACGTCGGCAGTCCCCGCCAGATCGGCGAGATCCTGTTCGGCGAGATGAACCTGCCCGGCGGCAAGAAGACCGCCAGCGGCCAGTGGGGCACCGACGCCAGCGTGCTGGAGGACCTGGCCCAGAACCATCCCCTGCCCCGCACCATTCTGGACTGGCGTCAGCTGTCCAAGCTGAAGGGCACCTATACCGACGCCCTGGTGGCGGCGATGGACCCGAAGACGAACCGGGTCCACACCTCCTATCAGCTGGCGGCGGCGACGACGGGGCGTCTGGCCTCCTCCGATCCCAACCTGCAAAACATCCCGATCCGCACCGAGACCGGCCGCCAGATCCGTCAGGCCTTCATCGCTTCGCCGGGCCATGTGCTGATCAGCGCCGACTACAGCCAGATCGAGCTGCGCCTGCTGGCCCACATCGGCGACATTCCCGAGCTGAAGCGCGCCTTCAAGAGCGGTCTGGACATTCACGCGGCGACCGCATCCGAAATGTTCGGCGTGCCGGTCGAGGGTATGCCCAGCGAGACGCGCCGCCGGGCCAAGGCCATCAACTTCGGCATCATCTACGGCATCAGCGCCTTCGGCCTGGCCGCCCAGCTGGGCATCGACCAGGGCGAGGCGGGGGCCTACATCAAGACCTATTTCGAGCGCTTCCCCGGCATCCGCGACTACATGGACAGGACCAAGGCGCTGGTGAAGGAGCAGGGCTTCGTCACCACCGTCTTCGGGCGGCGCATCCACATCCCGGCCATCCACTCCAAGTCCGGCGCCGAACGTCAGTTCGGCGAGCGCGCGGCCATCAACGCCCCGATCCAGGGCGCCGCCGCCGACATCATCCGTCGCGCCATGATCCGCATGCCCGGCGCCCTGGCCGAGGCCGGTCTCCAGACCCGGATGCTGCTGCAAGTCCACGACGAACTGGTGTTCGAGGCCCCCGAGGCCGAGGCCGAACGCGCCGTCGCCGTGATCCGCCGCGTCATGGAGACCGCCGCCGAACCGGCCGTGGCCCTGAGCGTTCCGCTGGACGTCGAAGCCAAGGCCGCCGGCAACTGGGACGACGCGCATTAACGCCAACCAAGGATGACGACATGAGCCTGGACCCCGAAATCCGCGACAACGAAGACGCCAAACGCTACGAACTGGATGTCGACGGCGAGACCGCCGTGGTCATCTACAACCCCGTCGCGGGCGGGCGGCTGATCACCGAGACCCTCGTGCCGGTCCCGCTGGAAGGCCGCGGCATCGCCAGCCGCATGGCCAAGCACGTCCTGGCCGATCTGAAGGCGAAAGACCTCCTGATCCTACCGACCTGCCCCTTCTTCTCCAGCTATCTGAAGAAGCACCCGGAATACGCCGATCAGGTGCATCCGACCTATCGGGCCATGCTGGGCCTGTAGGGCATCGCTTCAAGCCCCGCCGCCTGCTAGGGCGGGGCGATGAAGTCTTCAGACATCGACGTCCTGATCGTCGGCGCCGGCGCGGCCGGCATGATGTGCGCCATCGAGGCGGGCAAGCGCGGCCGCCGCGTGCGCGTGATCGATCACGCCCGCGCGCCCGGCGAGAAGATCCGCATCTCGGGCGGCGGCCGCTGCAACTTCACCAATCTGGGGACGAGCGGCGCCAACTTCCTGGGCGAGAATCCGCGCTTCGCCCTGTCGGCCCTGCGGCGCTTCACCCAGCACGACTTCATCAAGATGGTCGACCGCCACGGCATCGCCTGGCACGAGAAGACCCTCGGCCAGCTGTTCTGCGACGACAGCGCCAAGCAGATCATCCGCATACTGACGGATGAGATGAAGGCGGCGGGCGTCACCCTGTCGCTGGGCCTCGGCGTCAAGGCGGTGGAGCGCGCGGGCGAGCGATTTCAGATCGATCTGGACGACGGATCGCGGGTGACGGCCGCCTCTCTGGTCGTGGCGACCGGCGGCAAGTCCATTCCCAAGATGGGCGCCACCGGCTGGGGCTATGAGGTGGCGCGGCGCTTCGGCCTGCGCGTCACCGACACCCGGCCAGCCCTCGTGCCCCTGACGTTCGAGCCGGGGCTGCTGGAGCAGCTCAAGCCTCTGGCGGGCGTGTCAGTGGACGCCGTGGTGCGGCACAAGGCGCCCAAGGATGCGGGCGCGGGCCGACAGGCCAGGGAAACCGTCTTCCGCGAGGGCCTGCTGTTCACCCATCGCGGCCTGTCGGGGCCGTCGATCCTGCAGATCAGCTCCTACTGGCGCGAGGGCGAGGCGATCACCGTCGATCTGGCCCCCGACCGCGACGCCGCCGCCGAAATTCTGGCCGCCAAGACCGAGAACGGAAAGCAGGCGGTCCACACGGCCGTCGGCCACGTCGTGCCGCGCCGTCTGGCCGAGGCCCTGTGCGCGCGCGAAAACCTGTCGGGCAAGCTGGCCGAGGTCGGGGACAAGAAGCTGCGCGCCCTGGCCGAGGCGGTCAACGCCTGGACGGTCAAGCCGGTCGGCTCGGAGGGTTATCGCACCGCTGAGGTCACGCTGGGCGGGGTCGACACCGCCGCCCTCGATCAACAGACGATGGAGGCCAAGACCGTCCCCGGCCTGTTCTTCATCGGCGAGGTCGCGGACGTCACCGGCTGGCTGGGCGGCTACAACTTCCAGTGGGCCTGGTCGTCGGGCTGGGCGGCGGGCCAGCACTGCTGACGGCGTGAAAACAGAGTCTGCGGCGACGCGGCGCGTTGTCGCGCGGGCGGGCGCTCCCTACGTCTTTTCCTCTAGCGGGACGGGCCCCTCTGGCGGCGCTTAGGCGGCGTGATGTCGGACCGCTTCAACGACGAAAGAGGATGAAGATGCCCCTGCTGATGTGCCCGAACGACAATGCGCCCATGCAGACGCTGGACCGCCACGGCGTCCAGTTCGACATGTGCCCGACCTGCCGCGGCGTCTGGCTGGATCGCGGCGAGCTGGAAAAGCTGATGGCCGCCGCCGCCGATGACGGCCGCGCCGCCCCGCCTGCCGCGCCCGCCTACACCCCGCCGCCGCAACCGCCCCGGCAGCCCTGGGGAAGCCAGCCGACCTATCGCGAACCGCCGCGTCATCGCGACGACCGCTATGACTACGACCGTCGCCGCGACGACGACTATCACCACCGCAAGAAGAAGAAGCGGCTGGATATCTTCGACATCTTCGACTGACGCGGAAGAGCGATCAGGCCGCCAGGCCGACCGCCTGCATCAGGGGTCGCAGGGCCTGAGCCGCCTGCGGTTCGGCCCCCAGGGCCGCGCGGGTGTCGGGCGCGCGCATCAACCGCATCGCCTCGGCGCGGGCGCGCTCGGCGACCGGGCCGGTCGGACCGGTCTCGGCCGCCGCCAGACGCAGCAGAGCCGCGAGCTTCTGCGGGATCGGGACCGGCGCGCGGGCGATCTGCGTCGTCAGCCGGGCGTCGGCCTCGACCGCGCCTCCGACCATGCCCAAGGCGTCGACGATGGCTTGGGTCTCGCGCTCAGGCAGGCCGGCGTTGCGCACCGACCGCTGCAGAGCGACCAGCGACAGCAGGCGCTGTCCCGGCGGCGCGGTCTCGGTCGTCAGGCGCCCGCGCATCTCGGTTTCGAAGCGCAGGGAGGCCACGCAGGCGTCCAGCCACCGCGCCGCCGCCCGTTTGTTGGCGCCGCCCGTGACGTTCTCGCACAGACGAGTCAGGCGCTCCGCCTCGGCCAGGACGGACGTGCAGTCGGCGACATAGGCGGCGACGAAATCGGCGGCGACCAGACTGCGCGAACGTTCGATAAAGGCGGTCTGCACCTCTTCCAGCGTCAGCAATCGTCCCGCCGTGGCCGTCAGGGCCGTGGCCAGGGCGCGCAGGATGTCGATCTCGCCTTCAGCATCGCCGGGCCGCAGGCGGCGCTGGCTCATCAGCTCGCGCAGCACCATTCGCGCCAGGGCGGCCGCCAGCAGGGGGAATTCGCCCGCCGCCAGCCGCTCGCCCAGTCGCGCGGGCGGACCTTCGACCGGCGGCACCAGCAGGGCCAGGCGCGGATCATGAGCGAGAATGGCGCCGACCTCGCGCGGGGCGACCATCCGCACCGCCGCCGCCAGGCTGGAGCCCTGATCCAGGCCAGGGCCCAGAATCTGGGCCAGTCCCGCCCGTGAACCCAGCAGTTCGCACAGGATCTGCTCGACCGAGACGAACACCAGGGCGCGCGGAGCGCCCTCGACCGGCGCGCGGTCGCAGATGTCCATCAGCCGCTCCAACCGCGCCCGCGCCCCGACCAGGCCGCGCAGAGATCCCGCCACCGCCCCGCCCATCAGGAAGGCCCGATCCGGCGCGCCGGCCAGGCCGTGCGCCAGATCAGCCACAGGCTGCGTCTCCAGATCGGCGAACGTCCTGTCTCGACCGGCCTTCAGCAGCCGCTCGATCGCCTGTTCGGCCAGGCGCTGATAGTGGCGCATCAGATCGTGCACCGACTGACCGGGAACGGCCTGGGCCTCAGGCACGGCCACCTTCTGTATGGCGTGTTGCAGCTCCACGCCCGACGCTTCCAGCCGCTCCGCCAGATCCGGGCGATGCAGGAGTTCAAAGGCCGTCGCCGTCTGACGGGCCAACCAGTCCTCAAGGACCCTGCCGATGGTTTCGCGGCCATGCGGGGCGTAGAGGTCGTGCACGCCGCGACAGGCCGGGCCGCGCGGCTCGACCGGCGCCGGACGCCTGCGGTTCAGTTCGGGCGCGCCCCGCGTCAGGATGACGACGCTGGCGAACTCCATGGTCTCGGGGTCGAGCGTCTCCTTGGTGACGCGCACCGCCACGGCCTGGCGATCGCGCATCAGGTCCTCGGCCGTCTCCATGGCGCGGCGGCGATCCTCCGTGGCCTGCGACAGGGACCAGTCGTCCGGCGGCGTGCGGCGGATGTAGATTTCGTAGTGGACAGGACCGGCCATGGCGCCTTCAGAGACAACAAGACGGCCATCCTGCCTCTTCAGGCTTTAAGGCGAGGTTTCGCCTTTTCCTCGCGCGGGTTGAAAGGCAGAGTCATGCAAACCATTTTGCAGTGGCCGTAAAGTCACCGCGATTGCATAGAACGGTTACGCTTGCCGCGCGTTACCGGATAAGGCGGCCGATCAGACGATCGCCCCGCCCGCACTAAGGAGAAGCCCTTGGCTAACATCACCCTGGTCGACGACGACGAGAACATCGTGGCCTCCGTCTCTCTGGCGCTGGAAAGCCACGGCCATAAGGTGACCGCCTATCACGACGGCGCCTCGGGCCTGGAAGCGCTGGAGACCAGTCCGCCCGACCTGGCCATCCTGGACGTGAAGATGCCCCGCATGGACGGCATGGAGGTGCTGCGCCGCCTGCGTCAGACCTCCAGCATTCCGGTCATCATGCTGACGTCCAAGGACGAGGAGATCGACGAGATTCTCGGCTTCAACCTCGGCGCCGACGACTACATCCACAAGCCCTTCAGCCAGCGCCTGCTGATCGAGCGGGTGAAGGCCCTGCTGCGCCGCGCGGGCGTGGAAGGCCTGGATCCGATCGACCCCGCCGCCGCCGAAGCCGGCAAGGCCATCAAGCGCGGCAAGCTGTCGATGGACCCGGCGCGCCACGAATCGACCTGGGACGGCCGGCCGGTGAAGCTGACCGTCACCGAGTTCCTGTTGCTGCAGGCCCTGGCCCAGCGTCCCGGCTTCGTGAAGAGCCGCGACAATCTGATGGACGCCGCCTATGACGATCAGGTCTATGTCGACGACCGCACCATCGACAGCCATGTGAAACGGATGCGAAAGAAGTTCCGCATGGTCGACCCCGAGTTCGACGCTATCGAGACCCTGTATGGCGTCGGATACCGCTACCGCGAGAGCTGAAGCCGAAGACGTCCCGGCGCGGCGCCGATTCCGCTTCGGCGGATCGCGCCTGGGCGGCTTCATCCTGGCCCTCAATCTCCTCAGCTTGCTGATCCTGTTCGGCGGCGCCCTGGCGCTGAACGAATGGCGGCGCGGCCTGATCGAGGCGCGCCAGGAATCCCTGGGCGTCCAGGCCGAGCTGCTGGCCAACGTCCTGGGCGAACTGGGCATCACCCAGGGCGACCCCTATCCCATGCTGGACGATCGCGCGGCCGCCCTGTGGCTGCGCGACAACTTCATTCCGGCCGGACAGCGCGCCCGCCTGTTCGACATGGACGGGATCGAGGTGTCCGATTCCTATCGGGTCAGCGACACCATTCCGGGCGAGCCCCTCCCCCCGGCCCATCCCGCGGGAACCGCCCTGGCGCCCAGCGAGCCGTCCGCGCGTGAGACCGCGCGCCTGGCCCGCGCCGATGCGGAACTGTCCGCCGAGGTCGAACGCGCCCTGCAGGGCGTGCCTCAGGCCGCCATCCGTCGCAATGAAGAGGGCGAACGGGTGGTCTCCGTCTCCCTGCCCGTGCGCCATGTGCAGCAGGTCCTGGGCGTGCTGACGCTGGAGGCGGGTGACGTCAACGAGACCCTGGCCGCCCAGCGCCGCGCCCTGACGCCTTTCGCCCTGGTGGCCCTGGCGGTGAACCTGCTGGCGTCCCTGGTTCTGCACCTGTTCGTGGCGCGCCCGGTGATGCGTCTGTCTGCGGCGGCGGACCAGGTGCGGCTGCAGCGCGCCCGCGCCATCTCCCTGCCCGATCTCGAGGATCGTCGCGACGAGATCGGCGACTTGGCCCGCGCCCTGGAGTCCATGACCGACACCCTGTCGACCCGTATGGACGCCATCGAACGCTTCGCCGCCGACGTCAGCCACGAGATCAAGAACCCCCTGACCTCGATCCGCTCGGCGCTGGAGACCCTGCCGCTGGTCAAGACCGAAGAGCAGCGAGCCCGCCTGACCAATCTGCTGCAACAGGACGTGCGGCGGCTGGACCGGTTGATCACCGACATCTCCAACGCCTCGCGCCTCGACGCCGAACTGTCGCGCGATCGCCCGCGCGCCATCGACCTGAACGAGCTGCTGGGCGACATCATCGGCGTCTATGAGGCCGGGCAGAAGCCGGGCGAGCCGCCGGTGCGCTTCGCCTCGACCGCCGAGAACGCCCGAGTGGTGGGCCGCGACATTCCCCTGGGCCAGGTGTTCCGCAACCTGATCGACAACGCCCGCTCCTTCAGCCCGTCCGAGGGCGAGGTGCGGGTCCGCCTGGAACGCGACGACAGCCAGCCCGACGTCCCCCTGCGCATCCGCGTCGAGGACGACGGCCCCGGCATCCCGGCCGAGAACCTGGAGACGGTGTTCGAGCGCTTCTACACCTCCCGCCCCAAGGGCACGGCCTTCGGCGCCAACTCGGGCCTGGGCCTGGCCATCGTGCGCCAGATCATCGACGCCCACGGCGGACGGGTCCACGCCGAGAACCGCATCGACGCAAACGGCGCCGTGGTCGGGGCCCGCTTCGAAGTGCGGCTGCCCGCGACCGGAAAACGCGCGTGACCCCGCCGCGCCAACCCCTGCACGCCACAGTCGCCGCCGTCCGCATCGACGACGCCTGGCGCGGCGTCCTGATCCAGGGGCCGTCCGGCGCAGGCAAGAGCGACCTTGCCCTGCGGCTGATGCAGGTCGGATGGAGGCTGGTCGGCGACGATTGGGTGGACGTCTTCGCCTGCGAAGGCGCTCTCTACGCCGCTGCGCCCGCGACCATCGCCGGACGGATGGAGGTGCGCGGCCTGGGCGTCGTCAGCCGCCCTTTCCTACCCTCGACGCGGATCGCCCTGTCGCTGCACCTGACGCATGGACCGGTCGAACGGATGCCCGACGCGGCCCAGGACGTGATCGACGGCGTCGCCGTGCCGCGTCTGGTTCTGGACCCTCGTCCCGCCTCCGCGCCCCTGGTCGTGGCGGCCGCCATCAACCGCGCCATGAGGGCTGCGGGCCGGCGCGGCGACAGCGCTCTTTGATCCGCGCCGCGATTGCCCTATGAAACGAGGCTTGTCGCTCGTCGAGACGAGCTGGGGATGTCTTTGGTGAAGCCTATATGATCGGGCTGGTGATCGTCACCCACGGGGGCCTGGCCTCCGAATTCCTGTCGGCGATGGAGCACGTGGTGGGGCCGCAGCGCGGCGTCGCCGCCATCTGCATCGGTCCCGAGGACGATATGGAGCGCCGACGCCGCGACATCGTCGACGCCGCCGCTGCAGTCAATGAAGGCGAGGGCGTCATCCTGCTGACCGATATGTTCGGCGGCACCCCCTCCAACCTGGCCATCTCGGTGATGGAGCAGACCGGCGCCGAGGTGATCGCCGGACTGAACCTGCCCATGCTGATCAAGCTGGCCAGCGTGCGCGGCCGTGAAAGCCTGGAAGCCTGCGTGGCCCACGCCCAGGACGCCGGCCGCAAATATATCTCGGTGGCGTCGTGGGTGCTGGCGGGCGAGAAATGAGCGACGTCGTCCCGTCCGCCCAGGCGACCCTGAACATCTGCAACCAGCGCGGCCTGCACGCCCGCGCCTCGGCCAAGTTCGTGAAGCTGGCCTCGGAGTTCGAAGCCGAGATTCAGGTGACTCGCGACGGGGTGACCGTGGACGCCCGCTCGATCATGGGTCTTCTGATGCTGGGCGCCGGGATCGGCTGCGGCGTCGAGGTGAAGGCCGAAGGGCCGGACGCCGCCGAGGCCGTCGCCGCCCTCACCGATCTTGTGGCGCGTCGCTTCGACGAGGATCAGTAGTCAGGTCCGGCGGAGTACGGACCACGCCGGCGCATTCGCCCTCCAGCGGCACCCTCACCCCGTCGCCCGAACGATCGGTGCGGTCGCGGAACAGAGCCGCGCGCGCCAGGATGATCAGCGTCACCGGCGTCGTCACCGTAAAGAAGACGGCCACCAGCAGTTCGACCGGCATAAATTTCCCCTCGGCCGCGGTGAAATAGACCACCGACCCGCCCAGGATCAGGAACATGCCGAGCGTCGCCCCCAGCGTCGGGGCGTGGACCCGCTCATAGAAGGTCTTGAGCCGCACCAGGCCGAACGCGCCCAGGAAGGTCAGGGCGGACCCGGCCAGAACCAGACACGCCGCCAGCAGGGCCGCCCAGGCCGGGGCGTTCGCGGGAAATCCGGTCATTCGATCACCTCGCCGCGCATCAGGAATTTGGCCAGGGCGACCGAGGAGGTGAAGCCCAGCATGCCGATGATCACCGCCGCATAGAAATACAGGTGGCTGCCCGTCCGCACCCCGAAGGCGACGACCAGCAGCATCCCCGCCTGATAGAGGGTGTCCAGGCCCAGGATGCGATCCTGGGCGCGCGGCCCCTTGGCGATGCGCCACACGCCGATCAGAGCCGCCCCGGCCAGGAACAGCTGCGCCACGACCAGCGCCCAGTAGAAGACGGCGCCGCTCATTCGAAAATCTCCATCAGGCGGCGCTCATAGCGATTCTTGATGCGGTCCGCCCAGTCGTCGCCAGCCTGAAGGTCGAGGATATGCAGCAGGAGCACGCCGGTCGCGTCCTCGTACTCGACCCAGATGGTGCCGGGGGTGCTGGTGATGATCACGGCCAGCACGGCCAGGCCGTATCGATCCCGCATCTCCAGCGGGATGTGCACAAAGCCCGAGACGCGATTCTCGCGCGAGGCGTTCAGCCCCAGGATGACCAGGGCCACCTCCCAGTTGGAGCGGATGATGTCGCGCGTGACGACCAGGGCGAAGCTCAGCAGGGTCAGCGGCCTTCTGACCCGCACCGGCTCGACCTCAAGAGCGCGCATGATGTGGGGCGCGGCCAGGGCCATCAGCAGAGCCAGGGCCAGGGCGGGCGCCGCGACCGACCCGCTGAGCAGCAGGGAGGCGCCGAACAGGGCCAGCGACAGGATGGGATGAGGCAGAACCGCCCGGATCATGAGCCGCCTCCCAGCACCGCGCGGACATAGGCGTCGGGGCGCACCAGCCAGTCGGCCGTGTGGTCGGCATAGGCGAAGCCCGCCTCGCCGAAGATCGCCAGAAAGATGCAGGCCGCCAGCAGACCGGCGATGGCCACGCCCTCGGCCGCGCCGACAACGACCGCCGGCTCGGCGTCGTCGTCCCGCGCCCACAGGGCCGCCATGCCCAGGCGCGTCAGCCCGATGAGGGCGCCGAGCGAGGCCAGGGAAAGGGCGGCGATCACCCCATAACCCGCCCAGCCGGCGAGGCCTGACAGGGCGTCCATCATGGCCAGCTTGCCGATGAAGCCCGCCAGCGGCGGCAGGCCGGCGATCATCAGGGTCGAGATCAGGAAGGCGCCGCCCAGGGCCGCCACGGCGGCCGGAATGACCAGGCCGGGCTCATTGCGCTCTTCGTCGTCGAAGGGATCGATATACTCGTCCTCGAAGACGGCGCGGCCCGAGCGCGCGCCGGGGTCCTGGCCCCGGTTCAGCACCTCGGCCAGCATGAACAGGGCGCCGCAGGCCAGGGTCGAACCCACCAGGTAGAAGACCGCCCCGCCCAGGACGTCGGCGTTGCCCGTGCCCGCCGCCGCCAGCACCGTGCCGGAGGAGACGATGACGGCGTAGGCGGCGGCGATCGACAGGTCTCGCGCGGCGATGATGCCGGCCGTGCCGAAGCCGATGGTCGCCAGACCGCCCAGCAGGATCCACAGTTGCCCGAATCCGGCCGAGGCGCCGCTGTCCGCCGCGAACAACAGGAAGCTGAGGCGGATGATCACATAGGCGCCGACCTTGGACAGGATGGCGAAGACGGCGGCCGCCGGCGCGCTGGCGGCCGAATAGGTGGTGGTCAGCCAGAAGCCCAGCGGCCACATGGCGCACTTGGTCAGGAAGGCCACGCCCAGGATCGCGGCGCCGACGTGGAACAGGCCTCGGTCCGCCTCGGCGATCTGGGGGATGCGCACGGCCAGGTCGGCCATGTTGAGCGTGCCGGTGACGCCGTAGATCAGGCTGACCCCGATCAGGAACAGCATGGAGGCCGTCAGGTTGACGGCGATATAGGCCAGGCCCGCCCGAATCCGCGCCTCGCCCGAGCCATGCAGGGCCAGGCCGTAGGAAGCCGCCAGCATGATCTCGAAGAAGACGAAGAGGTTGAACAGGTCGCCCGTCAGGAAGGCGCCGTTGACCCCCATGACCAGCAACAGGAACAGGGCGTGGAAACGCGGCCCCGCCCGGTCCCATCGCGCCAGGGCGAAGATCATGGAGCAGGCGCCCAGCACGCTGGTCAGGGCCACCATCAGGGTCGACAGACGGTCCGCCACCAGGACGATGCCGAACGGCGCCGGCCAGTCGCCCAATTGATAGACGCGCGCGGTGTCGCCCCCGCCCGTGGCGCCGGTGGCGCTCTCATGCAGCAGGGCCAGGGCCATGGCCAGGATGGCCGCCATGGCGAAGAGGCTGAGGCCGCCCTTCAGCAGACGGCGGCGCTCGTCGAACAGCAGCATGGCCGCCGCAATGACCATGGGCAGAACGATCGGCCCGATGATCAGATGTTCCTGCCAGTCGGTCATTCGGGCGCCTCCTGGCCGTCGACGTGGTCGCTGCCGGTCTCGCCGCGCGAGGCCAGCAACACCACCAGGAACAGGGCCGTCAGGGCGAAGCTGATGACGATGGCCGTCAGCACCAGGGCCTGGGGCGTCGGATCGGCGTAGAGGGCCGGGTTTTCGGCGCCCTTGCTGGTGATCGGCGCAGCGCCGGAACGCAGCCGCCCCATGGAGAAGATAAACAGGTTGACCGCATAGGAGACCAGCGACAGGCCGATGATGACCTGAAAGGTGCGCGGGCGCAGCATCAGCCACACCCCCGAGGCGGTCAGAACGCCGATAGCGAGGGCCAGGACGATCTGGGTCATTGCGCCCCTCCCTTCTGCTCGGCTTCCGCTTCGGCCTCGGCCTCCTCTATGCGCGCACGACGCAGCGACTGGTGCGCCAGGGCGACCAGGATCAGCACGGTGGCGCCCACCACCAGCACCACCACGCCCAGGTCGAACAGCACGGCGCTGGCCAGGGGCACGCGACCCAGCAGCGGCAGATCGGCGTACTGGAAGTAGCTGGTCAGGAAGGGTTGATCGAAGATCCAGCCCACGGCGCCGCTGATCGCGGCGATCAACAGGCCGACGCCGATCCAGATGATCGGGCGGATCTCCAGCCGCTCCTCCACCCAGCGGGCGCCGGACGACATGTATTGCAGGATGAAGGCGATCGACAGCGCCACCCCCGCCGCGAAGCCGCCGCCAGGCAGGTCATGCCCGCGCAGGAAGAGGTGCACGGCCAGAAGGATGATGAAGGGGAACAGCCAGCGCATCACCACGCCGGGGATCATCATGGTGTCGCTGAGGGTGTCGCCTTCGCTGCGGCCCTCGCGAGCGCGGTCCGACGCATCCTGAACCCGCTTCTGCATCGGCTGGGACAGGCTGTCGCTGGCCGGACGGAAGCGACGCAGCAGGGCCAGAACCGTCAGGCCGACGACGCCCAGGACAGTGATCTCGCCGAAGGTGTCGAAGGCGCGGAAGTCGACCAGAATGACGTTGACGACGTTGCGGCCGCCCGCTTCCTCATAGGCCCGCTCGACGAAGAAGCGCGACACGCCCTCGACCGGCGGGCGCACCATGACGGCCCAGGCGATCAGGGCCGCGCCGGCCCCGGCGCAGATGGCGATCACCCGGTCCAGACGACGGCGCCAGCGGGCGCGGCGCTGCTCGGACTCGGGCACATGGATCTCGGCCAGGCGCTTGGGCAGCCAGCGCAGGCCCAACAGCAGCAGCACCGTCGTCACCACCTCGACCACCAGCTGGGTCAGGGCCAGGTCGGGCGCCGACAGCCAGACGAAGGTCAGGCAGCTGGCCAGGCCCGCCCCGCCCATCAGGATGACGGCGGCCAGGCGGTGATATTTGGCCTGCCAGGCGGCGGCCAGGGCGCAGGAGCCGCCCGCCAGCCACAGGGCGGCGAAGGCCAGGTTGTGCGGCTGGGGAACACGGAACTCGGGCCAGGTCAGGACGAAGCCGCCCGCCGCCGCCACAGCCGCCGACAGCAGGGCCGTCAACAGGATCAGCCGCAGCTGCGGCTGCAGGCGCTGCGCGCCCAGATGGCGCACGATCCACTGCGACAGGTCCATGAGGATGACCTGGGACCTTTCGAACAGATAGCCGCCGTTCAGCCGCTTCATGCCCCAGGGGCCGCCGCGCGGATTGGCGTTCAGCGCCTTGCCGAACACGACATAGAGGCCGATCCCGCCCGCCATGGCGATAACGCTGAGCAGCAGCGGCAGATTGAAGCCGTGCCACAGGGCCAGGCTGTAATAGGGCAGGTCGAAGCCGAGCATGGTCACGGCCGCGCTGCGCAGAAAGGGCCCGACAGTGACCGCCGGAAACACCCCGACCAGAAGGCACAGGGCCACCAGCACCTCGACCGGACGCCGCATCCAGCCCGGCGGCTCGTGCGGCACACGGTCCAGCTCGGTCGGCGGCGGGCCGAAGAAAGTCGTATGGATGAAGCGCAGCGAATAGAGGACGCTGAAAGCGCTGGCCAGGGTCGCCAGCACCGGCAGGGCCTGGTTCAGCGCCGAGGTCTGGGTGCTGGCCAGGGCCTCGGCCAGGAACATCTCCTTGGACAGGAAGCCGTTCAGCAGGGGCACGCCCGCCATGGCGGCCGCGGCGACCATGGCCAGGGTGGCGGTGATCGGCATGAAGCGGATCAGACCGCTGAGCTTGCGCATGTCGCGCGAGCCGGCCTCGTGGTCGATGATGCCCGCCGCCATGAACAGGGAGGCCTTGAAGGTGGCGTGGTTGATGGTGTGGAAGATGGCGGCGATGGCGCCGAGGTCCGACCCCAGCCCCAGCAGCAGGCAGATCAGGCCCAGATGGCTGATGGTCGAATAGGCCAGCAGGCCCTTCAGGTCGTGCTGGAAGATGGCGCACCAGGCGCCGACCAGCAGGGTCGTCAGCCCCAGGCCGCCGACCACGAAATACCACATCTCGGTCTCGCCGAAGACGGGCCAGAACCGCATCAGCAGGAAGACGCCCGCCTTCACCATGGTGGCCGAATGCAGATAGGCGCTGACCGGCGTCGGCGCCGCCATGGCGCGCGGCAGCCAGATGTGGAAGGGGAACTGGGCGCTCTTGGTCAGGGCGCCGATCAGGATCAGACCCAGGGCGACCGGATAGAGGGGGCTGGCCAGGATGATGTCGCGCGCGGCGATGACGGCGTCCAGCTCATAGCTGCCGACGATCCGGCCGATCAGGATCATGCCGACCAGCAGGGCGACCCCGCCGGTGGCGGTGATGGTCAGCGCCATGCGCGCGCCCTCGCGCGCCGAGGCGTTCTGGTGCCAGTAGCCGATGAGCAGGAAGGAAAAGAGGCTGGTCAGCTCCCAGAAGACGACCAGCTGGATCAGATTGCCCGACAGCACCACGCCCTGCATGGCGCCCATGAAGGCCAGCAGGAAGGAGAAGAAGCGCGGCACCGGATCCTTCGGCGACATGTAGTAGCGCGCATACAGGACCACGAGCGCGCCGATCCCCAGGATCAGGGCGCTGAACAGCCAGGACAGGCCGTCCAGGCGGATGGTGAGATTGACCCCAAGCGACGGCAGCCAGGCCAGGGTCAGCTTCAACACCTCGCCGTCCTGGAACCTGGGCCAGAGCACCGCCAGACAGCCGACGCTGATCAGGGCGATGATCCACGACAGGACGGCCGCAGAGGTCCGCGCATGACGCGGCAGCCCCGAGGCGATCATGGCCCCCAGAAAGGGCAGGACGAGAATGACGAGCAGGAGGAAGCTGGCGGGCACGGGCGTGTCGATCATCTCCGATGGGTTGTGGGGCGGCGCCCGAAAGACTGCGGATCGCGCCTTTTCGTTCTGCCAGAGTTTTTCCTAAGGGAAATGACGCGCTTGCGTCAAAGCGACGAGTTGGCGCGATTGTGACCGTAGCAGGAGCGATTGAGGCGCGAAAACCATCACATTGCGCTCGACAATCATTGTCAACACGCACGGGCGTGCCCGCAGATGCGGAACGCCCCCCGCTCCGACCGGGGAACGGGGGGCGTCTTCAGTTCAGGTCATGAAATCCGGGCCTCAGCCCTCGCCCATGCCCTCGGCCGGTCGAGGCGCGCCGCCGGCGCGCACCGCCGCCTCGATCCGAGCCCCGACGTCGGGATCGATGCTCTTCCAGTAGTCGAAGGCGCGCTCCAGCACCGGCGAGCGCACGCCGCCCAGCAGGCTGCCCGCCACCTGATCGACCAGTCTGGCGCGCTGGTCGTCGTTGAACACCTCACGCACCAGGACGCCCGGCTGGGTGAAGTCGTCGTCCTCGGCGTGCAGGGCATAGGCGCTGCGGACCAGGTCGCCGTCGGCCTCCCAGCCGTCATGGACCGGGCCGGTCTCATCCGACCAGGCGCGGCCGCCGCTGTTGGGGACATAGACCGGCTGGGCGCCCGAGTGGTGATAGGCCATCTGCCCGTCGAACATATAGGTGTTCACTGGAACCTTGGGCTGGTTGACCGGCAGCTGGTGGAAGTTGGTCCCGATGCGGTTTCGTTGGGCGTCGTTATAGGCGAAGGCCCGGCCCAGCAGCATCTTGTCCGGCGACAGGCCGATGCCGGGCACCGTGTTCCCCGGCGAGAAGGCCGCCTGCTCGATCTGGGCGAAGAAGTTCTCCGGGTTGCGGTTCAGCGTCATCCGCCCGACCGGGATCAGCGGATAGTCCTTATGCGACCAGGTCTTGGTCAGGTCGAAGGGGTTGATCCGATAGGTCGCCGCCTCGGCATAGGGCATGATCTGGACCGACAGATCCCACGACGGATGTTCGCCGCGCTTAATGGCGTCGAACAGGTCGCGGCGGTGGAAGTCGGCGTCGGCGCCCGACATGGCCGCCGCCTCGGCGTTCGAGAAGAAGGCCATGCCCTGGCGGGTGTGGAAGTGATACTTGACCCAGAATTTCTCGCCCGCCGCGTTGATCCACATATAGGTGTGGGAGCCGTAGCCGTTCATCTCGCGCCAGGTGCGCGGCAGGCCCCGCTCACCCATCAGATAGGTCACCTGGTGAGCGGTCTCGGGGTTGTTGGTCCAGAAGTCCCACTGCATGTGGTTGTCGCGCAGGCCGGAGTCGGGCAGGCGTTTCTGGCTGCGGATGAAGTGCGGGAACTTCATCGGATCGCGCACGAAGAAAACCGGGGTGTTGTTCCCGACCAGGTCGTAGTTGCCCTCGGCCGTGTAGAACTTCAGCGAAAATCCGCGCACGTCGCGCCAGGTGTCAGGACTGCCCTGTTCGCCCGCCACGGTGGAGAAGCGCGCCAGCATCTCGGTCTTGGCGCCCGGCTGAAACAGCGCCGCCTTGGTGTAGGCTGAAACATCGTGGGTGATCTCCAGCTCGCCGAAGGCGCCGGAGCCCTTGGCGTGCGGCTGGCGTTCGGGAACCTTCTCCCGGTTGAAGTGCGCCATCTGCTCCAGGAAGTGCACGTCATGCAGCACGATCGGCCCGTTCGGCCCGACGGTGAGCGAGTTCCGATCACTGACGGCCGGTGCGCCCGCGCCCGTCGTGGAACCTGAATTCTGCTGGGTCATCGCCTATCTCCTCTGGCGCCCGGCGCTCCCGTACAGCCGAGCCTCGCTTATGAGATGGACCAGCGCCGTAAAAACGCAACCGGCGCAGTCGCAGAAAAACGGCGGGTTCTGGGCCGCACAGCCCCTCGGGGGATGTCAGCGTCTCAGCCGGCGCCTGGGATGCCGCGCCATGCGAGGAGGCGACCCGGCGCCGCCTGGAGCTTCCCTAAAAAAGCCCCATTTCACCAGCCCCTGACGAGGAGGAAATTTCGTCCCGCCTGCCATTTTCAGACATTAATTTAGATTTTTGGATTTCAATCCCTGCCCCATGGGCAAAATTATTGCCAGCAACTAGGCTGGTGATGGGAAGCATCTTTCTAAAATCAAGCGGCGCCGTGAGGGGAGCTGCTGGCAAAGAATCGTCAGCATCAGAGGGGATTTCATGCTGTTTTGCGTTTCTCGGGGCGTTCGCCCCGTGATGTATCGTGCTCTGTTGGCAAGCGGGTGCGCGTCGTTGGCCCTGATGAGCGCGGCGGGAACCGTCTCCGCCCAGGAAACGCCCGAAGAATCCGGCGCGGTCGAAGTGGGCGAGATCGTCGTCACCGGCTCGCGTATCGCCCGCCGCGACTACGCTTCCAACAGTCCCCTCGTCTCCGTCACAACCGAGGCGATTGAGAACACCGGCCAGGTGACGGTCGAAAAGGCCCTGACCCAGATGCCGCAGTTTTCGGGCGCCATGGGCCAGAGCACGGCCGGTTCGTCCTCAACCTCGCTGAACGGCGGCCAGGCCTATGCCAGCCTGCGCGGCCTGGGCTCCAAGCGCACCCTGCTGCTGCTGGACGGCAAGCGCCTGCAGCCGTCGAACCCCGACGGCTCGGTCGACCTGAACGTCATTCCGGAAGCTCTGATCGGCAACGTCGAGGTCATCACCGGCGGCGCCTCCACCGCCTATGGCTCCGACGCCACAGCGGGCGTCGTGAACTTCATCCTGAAGCGCAACTTCAGCGGCGTGACCGTGGCGTCGCAATACGGCGTCAGCGACTATGGCGACGGCGAGACCTTCCGCCTGTCGGTTACGGCCGGGGACAGCTTCGCCAATGATCGCGGCAGGGCCGTGGTTTCGCTCGACTATTCGATGCGCGACGTCGCCTACCAGTCGAAGCGCGACTATTATTTCACGCGCAATCGCGAGTCCAACACCGCCATCATCGCCCAAGGCGCCGCCTGGTTCGGCAGCAACCGTCCCACGCTGGACGCCGTCAACGATGTCTTCGTCGGCCAGTACGGCGTCAATCCGGTGCTCGGCGCCGGCGACTTCTATAACGGCCAGATCGGCTTCAACACCGGCGACCAGACCCTGTTCAACCTGGGCGGCGCCTCGCCGGTCATGAACCTGAAGGACCCGGAAACCGACGGCCACTTCCTGAACGCCGCCGGCACCAACATGCTGTGGGGCTGGAACAAGGGCCGTATCCAGAACGACAACGAGCGCTACTCGCTGTTCGGCCGCGTCGATTATGAGATTGCTCCCAATATCGACTTCTTCCTGCAGGGCTCGCTGACCAGCTATGAGTCGGAAGGGACGTTCAACCCGACCCTGGCGGGCCTCGCCTATGCCCTGTCGGCGCCGGTGACCAATCCCTACATCGGGGCCGATTTCGCCCATATCCTGGCGTCGCGCCCGAACCCGACCGCCGACTTCGCCCTGTGGAAGGACCTGGACTTCGCAGGGGAGCGCCTGCAGTCCTACGCCTATAACGTCTATCAGTTCATCGGCGGTCTGTCGGGTCAGGTCGGCTACAAGGACTGGACCTGGGAAGCCTACGCCAGCGCCTCCCAGGCTGATTTCGAGAATGTGCAGACCGGCGGCGTCAGCCGTTCGGCCATCACTCGCCTGCTGTACAGCCCGACGGGAGGGTCCGAGTTCTGCGCCGGAGGCTTCAACCCCTTCGGCAATCACGACCCCTCGGCCGAGTGCGTGAACTATGTGCGCCGCAATACGACCAACACCAATGAGTTGACCCAGCGCATGGCCGAGGCCTCCATGCAGGGCGGCCTGTTCAACCTGCCCGCCGGCGAAGTCCGCTTCGCCGCCGGCCTGGGCTATCGCTACAACCAGTTCGACTTCCGTCCCGACAGCGCCCTGGACCAGCCGGACGGCACCAGCGACATCCTGGGCTATAGCGAGCTGCGCGCGTCTTCGGGCAGCGTCGACACGACCGAGGTTTTCGCCGAATTCCTCATCCCGCTGCTGCGCGACCTGCCCTTCGTCAAGTCGCTGGAGATGGACCTGGGATATCGCTACTCCGACTATAGCTCCGTCGGCGGCGTCCATGCCTACAAGGCCGATCTGAACTGGCAGGTGAACGACATCGTGCGCCTGCGCGGCGGCTACAATCGGGCTGTCCGGGCGCCGAGCGTCGGCGAACTCTACTCGCCCGTCTCGTCGGCCACGGTCGATATCGGCACCCCGTCCGCCAGCAACACCAACGGCGATCCCTGCGACTACCGCAGTTCGTTCCGCAACGGGCCCGACGCCGAAAAGGTCAAGGCCCTGTGCGTGTCGCTGGGCGTGCCCTCGGCCCTGATCAACGACTTCCAGTTCGGCGCCGCCCAGGTGTTCGCCCTGACCGGCGGCAACCCCGACCTTCAGGAAGAAACGGCCGACACCTATTCGTTCGGCACGGTGCTGCAGCCGACCTTCCAGTCGCCGTGGCTGAGCAACATCAGCGCCTCGATCGACTGGTATCAGATCAAGGTGGCCGATGCGGTCGGCGTCCTGGGCGTCGGCAACGGCATCCGCTACTGCTTCAACGACGGCGGCAACAACCCGACGTTCGATCCGAACAACTACTACTGCACCCTGCAGGATCGCGGGACCAACGACGGCTATATGATCAACCCGCGTCAGCCTCTGCTGAACCTGGGCCAGTTCAACGTCACCGGCATCGACCTGCAACTGGACTGGCGCCTGCACTTGGGCGATGTCGGCCTGCCGGACGAGGGGCAACTCAGCATCAGCTCGGCGATCAGCTACCTGAACAGCTTCGAGATCCAGGCCCTGCCGGGCGCGCCAACGTACGACTACGCCGGCACCTGGGGGACGGCGATCGAAGCCAACGCCGGCCAGGCGCACCCCGAATGGAAGGCGTCGACCAGCGTCACCTACTCGCGTGAAAGCTGGAACGTCGGCCTGCGCTGGCGCCACATGTCGGAGATGATCAACAGCGCCCGCGTGACCTCGCCGACCAGCACCGCGCGCGGCGTGGACGCCTATGACGTGTTCGATCTGAACGCCCGGGTGACGTTGCCTTACGACACCTCCCTGCGCTTCACCGTGACGAACCTGTTCAACGAGGCGCCGCCGCAGGTCGGGGATGTCCGCGGCACCTACGACCCGCAGAACTACGACACCATCGGCCGCTACTACACGGTTGCGGTCACCAAGACCTTCTAGGTCTCCGTCAGGGGACCTGAAGCCAGTTGCGGCGGGACTTGTCCCGCCGCAACTGACCCCGGCCCGGCGGGCCGGCGACATTTTCAAATGGGGCGGCGACCTTCGCCGCGTGGAGGAGGACAGTGCAGTTGTCATCTAAGAAATCATGGTTCGTCGGCCTGGCGGCCGCCCTTCTGGCCTCGACCCCGGCGGTCGCGCAGCAGGCGGCCTCGGCGCCAGGCGTCTCCTATATTCATGCCGGGCGCCTGCTGGCTGACCCGGCAACCGGCCGCGTGGCTCAGAACCAGACCCTGGTGATCGAGAACGGCCGCGTGCGCGAGATCGTCAACGGCTTCGTCGGCCAAGGCGACGTGGTCGACCTGTCCGACAAGTTCGTGCTGCCGGGCCTGATCGACAGCCACGTCCACATCACCAATCAGCAGGGCGAAGGCAACCGCGTCGCCCGCTTCACCAACACCGCCGCTGACTCCGCCGTACAGGGTGCGGCCTATGCCCTGGTGACGCTGCAGGCCGGCTTCACCACCGTCGCCGACCTGGGCGGCGCCAGCGACGCCGTCATCGCCCTGCGCAACGGCATCGCGGCGGGCAAGATTCCCGGCCCGCGCCTGCTGGTCTCGGCCGGCACGGTGACTCCGCACGGCGGCCACGGCGACGCCAACGGCGTGAACAGCGCCCTGGTGCCGGTGCTGCGTCAGAACGGCGTCTGCTCCGGCGCCGACGACTGCCGTCGCTCGGTGCGCGAGCGCGTGCGCGCGGGCGCCGACATCATCAAGATCACGGCCACGGGCGGCGTCCTGTCCGACACCGGCGCGGGCCTGAACCAGCAATTCTCGAACGAGGAACTGCAGGCCATCGTCGAGACCGCGCACTTCATGGGCCGCACGGTGACCGCCCACGCCCACGGCACGGACGGCATCAACAGCTTCCTGCGCGCCGGCGGCGACTCGATCGAGCACGGCACCTTCCTGGACGACGAATCCATCCGCATCTTCAAGGCCAACAACGGCTGGCTCGTGCCGACCCTGCTGGCCGGCGACTTCGTCGCTCGCGAAGCCGCGCGTCCCGAAACCTTCTTCACCCCGAACCAGCGCAAGAAGTCGCTGGAAGCCGGTCCGCAGATGCTGGACATGGCGCGCCGCGCTCACCGCGCCGGCGTCCAGATCGCCTTCGGCACCGACACCGGCGTCTCGCCGCACGGTGAAAACGCCAAGGAGTTCGCCCTGCTGGTCCAGGCCGGCCTGACCCCGCTGGAAGCCGTCCGCGCCGCCACCGTCGGCGCCGCAACCCACTTCCGCCTGCAGGATGAGATCGGTCGCCTGACGCCCGGCTACGCCGCCGACGTCATCGCCGTCTCGGGCGATCCGCTGAGCGACGTCACCACCCTGGAGCACGTCAAATACGTGATGAAGGGCGGCGTGACCTATCGCAACGACTGACCGCCGACGCCTCGGCGTCCGCGATCGGAAGGATCTGAAGGGGCGGCGCGAGCCGCCCTTTTTTTTATGCCGGCTCTCAGTCAGCCTTCGGCAGGCTCCGCTATTGACCGCCCATAGCCGGCGCATAGTCCTCGTCGAAGAAGCAGGCGGCGTCATAGCGAGCCCGCGCAGCTTCGCAGAGCGCCGCCACCGAGCGCGACTCCGGTTTCGTTCCATCGTCTATCCAGGCCATCAGGGCCTCGAAAACCGCGACGTATTCCGGCGGGCTGAGGGCGCTGTGCGACGCCTCGTCAGTGAAGGTCTGCACCAGCAGGCTTGAGCGCCCCGCCGCCGCCACGCGGTCGCGATAGGCCGCCTCGTGCCAGACGAAGGCCGTCGGGTCGTCCTTGCCGTGAATGGTGATCGTCGGGGCCACGATCAATCCCGACAGGTCCGCGTCGTAGGCCAGGCGCGCAACCGCCATCGGGTCCGCCGCGAACCGCTCGACTCCCGCGTTCAGCGCCGCATCGTCGTGCGAGCCCTGATAGACGGTCCGGCTGTTGTCGAACGGATTGAGGCCGTCCAGACGCCGCTGCACCAGGTCCTGGAACAGGAAGGTCCCCCAGGCTAGGTGAGAGACAAGCTGGCCCTCGCCTATGCCCACGACGTTGAGAATATCGGCCAGCCGCCGCTTCTGCTCCGGCGAGCGTTCGGTCTCAGCCAGGCCGACGCCCGTGCAGGCCTGCACCCGCTGGGCCAGTTGGGCGCGGGTCAGGCGGACGCCCTCGGGCAGACCCTGCCAGACCGGGTACTGCGCCTCGTCGGGCGCGGGATGGTTCTGGCAGTAATACTGATAGACCCCACGCAGATCGGCGCGGAACCTGTAGGCCTCGGTCCCGCCCGCCAGGACGCCGCTGGTGAGGACCACGCCGTCCCAGATCACCTGGCCCTCGGCGTCGCGCGCATAGAGCTCGGCCGCCTTGGCCGCGACATTGCCGCCCCAGGACTGGCCGTGCAGCAGGGTGCGGCGCGGACGTCCGAAGGCGTCCCAGAAGATCTGGCGCAGATCGTCGGTGTCCTCGGCGGCCATGCGCACGCCGTAGCCGCCCCGGCGATAGGTCGAGCCCGCCCAGGCGAACCCCTCCTTCACCGTCATGGAAAACCGCTCAAGGTCCTCCAGCGGATCATCGGCCCTGGGAGCGCCCGTGCGCGGCCCGCCATGAGCGTGGACGATCAGCGAGCCGTTCCAATTCTCGGGCACGGCGATCCAGTAGTAGCCGCCCTTGGCCGCCCGCCCCGACCAGCAGCGCGCCTGCTGAGGAAGGAAATCGGGACAGACGGCCGGGGCGGGCGCCGGCGACGAGGCCGCAGGCGCATCCTGGGCGGCGGCGAAGGGCGCACCGGTCAGCGTGACGGCGGCGGCCGCCGCCAGCATCGAAAACAGACGCATCCCTATCGCCTCCTCAGATCAGAACGACTTGGTGGCCGTGACGTACCAATAGCGGCCCCACGGGCTGTGCACCGAGCCGCGATAGCCGTTGTCGGCCAGCGGCGGTCCCTGATCCGTCAGGTCGCGGACGCCCAGACGCAGCCGCGTCTCGGCCGGGAATTCATAGTCGACATAGGCGTTGACGGTCTGGCGGGCGTCGACGACCCACGGGTCGCCCGAGGCGCCCAGCAGGCCGGGCTGCTGGAAGTCGCTGATGTACTGGGTCGTCATCCCTGCGCGCCAGGGGCCCTTGCGCCAGGTCAGGCTGGCGTTGAGGCGCCATTCAGGACGGCCGTTCTGCCCCACCAGTTGCGAGGAGTCCGGCAGGGTCGTGCCCGCATTGATCGTTCCGGCTTCGCGGGCGGCGTACAGTTCATTGACGATGTCGCCCGGATCGCGTGTGAATTCGTCCAGCTTGCTGGCGTTCACATTGACGATGAAGGTGCCGTACTTGGTGCGACGCAGCGACCAGTTCATGGCCAGGTCCAGGCCGCTGACGGTCTGGGGCTGAAGGTTGATGAAGCGGTCGTTGATCGAGACCACCTCGCCCACCGGGGTCAGGCCCGTGCCCTGGAACAGCAGGATGTCCTCGGGCGTCGGCGCGCGACGGTTGACCAGCGGATTGGAGCCGCCTTCGACGCGGTTCAGGTAGTCCAGCGCCAGGGCCGTCTGGGCGCCCAGCAGGCCGACGATCTTCTCCTGCTCGATCCGCCACTTGTCGATGGTGAAGGTGAAGGCGCCGAAACGCTCGGGGATGAAGGAGGGCTGCAGCACCAGGCCGTAGGAGGTGTTGGTGCTCTCTTCCGGCTCCAGGTCCGGGTTGCCCGCGACAAGCAGGGAGGCGCCCGAGGTGTTCTGCGAACACTGCGAGAAGTTGCTGATGCGGCCGGCGCGCAGATCGGCCTCGCAGCGGACATAGTCCGTGCCGCTGGCCAGACGGGCGTATTCCGTGGCGTGGGTCTGCTCCAGGTTCGGCGCGCGGAAGCCTTGCGAATAGGAGCCGCGGACCCGCACGCCCGGAACCACGTCCCAGGCCGCGGCGATCTTCGGCTTGGCCACCGAACCGAAGTCGGAATAGTGCTCGTAGCGGCCCGCCAGTTGCACATCCAGCTGATAGACCAGAGGAATGTTCATCTCGGGCGAGACCACCGGCACGGCGAACTCGACATAGGTCGAGAAGACCTTACGGCTGCCCGAGGTGTCGGGGTTGGGGCTGACGGCCGAGACGTTGGACAGGTTGGTCTCGCCGCTGACCATGTCGGTGAAGGTGTAGGTCCCGTCCAGATTGGCGTCGCGATCGTCCTTCTGGGTCTCGCGGCGCGCCTCGACGCCGAAGGCCATGCCGACCGGCCCGCCCGGCAGCTGGAACAGGTCGCCGCGCGACAGCTTGAAATCCGCCATGGTCAGGGTCGTGCGCGACACCCGACGCAGGTCGAAGACGATGGCGTCGATCGCCGCCTGCGAACTGGGCGAGCAGTCGCCATAGCTGGTGGTGGCGACGCAACCGCCGCTGAAGGGGTTGTAGGCGTCGGGCGTCGACAGGGCCAACTGCTTCTGCAGGGCCGTCATATTGACGTTGGGCGAGACGTCCTTGGCCTCGGCCTCGGAGTAGACGACCGCCGTCTCCCAGTTGAAGCCGCGCCACTCGCCGCGCAGGCCGCCCAGCAAACGCGCCTGATAGTTGTCGACCTTCACCACCTGGAAGCCGGTGTCGACGAAGCGGTAGTTGGTCATCAGGACCGGCAGGCCCTCGGCTGGAACGCCGGTCAGACCCGGCAGGCGGTTCGGATTGGCCGTGCCGTCGGCGAAGGTCACCGGGCCGAAGGGGTTGTAGTAGTTGCTGGCCGGAATCCAGATCTGGTTCAGGTTGACTACCGGCGGCTGCACGGCGCGGCTGTGGGCGCTGTAGTAGCCGATCTCGCCGAAGGCCTCGACGCTGTCGGTCAGGTCGTAGCGCCCCGTCAGGAACAGGTTCATCCGCTCGACCGATGGGCGAACCGTCGTCTCATGACGGGTGTCGTAGCGCATATCGCGGTTGGCGGTGTTGAAGTTGTGGTTGCCGCTGGACAGGCAGATGTCGTCGCCCATGTCGATCCCGCAGCCGAAGTTGGACGGCTGGAAGCGGAAGGACCCGGCTGAGTTGGTCACGGCGACGCCGTTTGAACGGATCACCGGGCGCGAGCCGACCGAGAGGCGCGCCCACGGCGTATGCGAGGAGCGGCCGTCCAGCGACTGGACGTCAGCGAAGTCGGGGTGGTCGGCGAACAGCGGACGCAGGTCGTCCGAGCGGGTGAAGTCCTGATCCGAGGCCCACAGGGCGGTGCGCTGAGCGTAGTTGGCGAACAGGGAGACGTTGCCGCGATCGAAGTTCTTGCCCGTGAACAGGTTGAACTCGGTGTCGCGCATCTGCGTGCCCTCGGCGCCGCCGTAGCGGGCGCTGACCGTCAGGCCGTCGATGTTGTCGCGCAAGACGGTGTTGACCACGCCCGCCACCGCGTCGGCGCCATAGATGGCGGCGGCGCCGTCCAGCAGGACCTCCAGCCGCTCAAGCCCCGACACGGGGATGGCGTTGGAGTTGTAGCTCAGCACCGGCACCGTGCCGGTGTCCGAGGTGCCCTGACTGGTCGGGTGCTGGACCAGACGACGGCCGTTCAACAGCACCAGGGTGTTGCCTACGCCCAGCGAGCGCAGATTGACCGAGTTCACATCGCCGCGCGCCGAGTTCGAGGTCTGGGGATTGTTGGCGGAATCGAACAGGACGTCGCCCATCTGGGGGATGGTCCGCATCAGCTCGTCGCCGGTCGTGGCGCCGGTGGCCTCGATCTGCTCGCGGTCGGCCACCACCACCGGCAGGGCCGCCGTGGTGCGCGCGCCGCGGATGTTGGTGCCGACGACGACGATGTCCTCGACCTGGGTGGGCTCGGCGGGCAGGGCCTCCTGGGCCAGGGCCGCCCCGGCAAACAGGACGGTCGATGCGGTCGTCGCCATCAGGGCGATCTTGGATGGGTTTCTCATGTCTCTCTCCCAGTCGCCGTGTGCGGCGATCATGTCGTTGAGGTCGTGGTTCAGGGTCAGTCGTCGGCCAGCACCAGGTCGTCGCCCGGTCCGGCGGCGGGATCCGGCGCGGCGGCCAGGGGCTGAGGCCCGCCGTCCAGCGCGGCCTTGAGCGCATCGCGGTCCAGTTCCCCTTCCCAGCGGGCGACGACGATGGTGGCCACGGCGTTGCCGATGAAGTTGGTCAGGGCGCGGCATTCGCTCATGAAGCGGTCGATGCCCAGGATCAGCGCCATGCCCGCCACCGGCACCGAAGGCACGACAGACAGGGTGGCCGCCAGGGTGATGAAGCCCGCGCCGGTGATGCCGGCCGCCCCCTTGGACGACAGCATGGCCACCAGCAGCAACAGGACCTGGTCCTGCAGGCTCAGGTCGATGTTCAGCGCCTGGGCGATGAACAGGGCCGCCATCGTCATATAGATGTTGGTGCCGTCCAGGTTGAAGGAATAGCCGGTCGGCACGACCAGGCCGACCACCGACTTGGCGGCGCCCGCGCGCTCCATCTTGGAGATCAGGCTGGGCAGGGCGGCCTCGGAGCTGGAGGTGCCCAGCACCAGCAGCAGCTCCTCCTTCAGATAGCGGATCAGCTTCAGGATGTTGAAGCCGTTGGCGATGGCGACCAGACCCAGCACCCCCACCACGAAGACGGCGGACGTCAGATAGAAGGTGGCGATCAGGGCGAACAGGTTCGCGACCGAGGCGATGCCGTAGGCGCCGATGGTGAAGGCGAAGGCCCCGAAGGCGCCGATCGGCGCCGCCTTCATCAGGATGGCGACCAGTTTGAAGAAGGCCGCGCTGACCGACTCCAGGAAGGTCATCACCGGCTTGCCCAGATCGCCGATCATGGCCAGGGCGATGCCGAACAGGATGGAGACGAACAGGACCTGCAGGATGTTGCCGGTCGAAAAGGCGCTGACCACGGTGTCGGGAATGATGCCCGTCAGGAAGCCGACGATGGTGCTTTCATGCGCCGCCTGGGCGTACTGGGCCACCGCGCCCTTATCCAGGGTGGCCGGATCGATGTTCAGACCGTGGCCGGGCCGCACGACGTTGGCGATGATCAGGCCGACGATCAGCGCCAGGGTCGAAAAGACCAGGAAGTAGCCAAAGGCCTTGGCCGCCACCCGGCCGACGCGGCCGATGTCGCGCATCCCGGCGATGCCGGTGACGATGGTCAGGAAGATCACCGGCGCGATCACCATCTTCACCAGCTTGATGAAGGCGTCGCCCAGCGGCTTCAGGCTTTCGCCGACGTTCGGCCAGAAATGGCCGATCGCGCCGCCCAGCACGATGGCGACGAGCACCTGGAAATAGAGATGCCGATAGAAGGGGCGGCGCGCGACAGCCGCCGTCTCTGACGCGATGGGAATCAAGAAGGTCGCTCCTGATGGCGAGCAGCACGCTCGCGGATTTCCTCTCGGCGCGATCTTCGCCACGCTTCGACCTCAGTGTGGCCACAGCGCCGCCAGGAGGAAACGGCTCCCGAAATATTCATCAACTCATTGACAATAAATGTTATTTTTACACGCCGCATTTCAAGGACATGCGTTTAGTGCGAAATACCGCTCGAACTTGTGGCGCAAAAGTGCGGAATACCGCACATTGAGAAGATGACGACTCCGGCGGCTGCATCACATTCGGAAGGCCTCGTACGGCGACATGCGAGACTCTGGATCGCCCTGATTCTGGCCTGGCTGGTCGTGGCGACGACGGCCGCCTATGGGCTGGGCGAGACCGCCCGGAAGGGCGCCTCAGCCGAACTGGCGCGCCAATCGGAGTCCGCCGCCGCCCTCCACGCCGCAGTTCTGCGCAGCGAACTGGAGAAGTATCGCGCCTTGGCGCCGGCCATGGCGACCGACGCCGACGTCGCCAGACTGCTGCTGAGCTCTCGCCCCGACCCGGCGATGCTGAATCAACGGCTGGAGGCCCTGGCCGACCAGACCCGCGCCTCGGCCATCTATGTCATCGGGACCGACGGGGTGACCCGCGCCGCCAGCAACTGGCGCCAGCCGATCAGCTTCATCGGCGCCGACTACAGCTTCCGTCCCTATTTCGTGAAGGCGATGCGGGACGGTTCGGCCGAGTTCTTCGCCCTGGGGACGGTCAGCGGCACGCCCGGCCTGTTCCTGGCCCGTCGGGTCGTCTACGGGAACCGCGCCATCGGGGTCGTGGTCGTCAAGGTCGAGTTCGACGCCCTGGAAGCCGAATGGCGCGCCTCGGGCGAACCGGCCTATGTGGTCGATCCCGGCGGCGTGGTGCTGATCACCAGCATTCCCACCTGGCGCTTCCGGACCCTGCGGCCGATGGACGCCGAAAGCCGCCGCCTGACCCTGGCCGACCAGACCCTAGGCGACGGCGCCCTGACGCCCCTGCCCTTCCGGACGCCTGACAACGGGGCCACGCGCCTGATCGAGGCGCCTCTGGACGGCGTCGATCGCCCCTGGATGCACGCCCGCATCGACACCATGACGCCGGGCTGGACGCTGCATCTGCTCACCCCCGACCGAGGCGCCATAGAGACGAGCGTCGCAAACGCCCGCGTTCTGGCCGCCCTGATCGCGACCCTCGCATTCGGCGTCGCCGCCGTGCTTCTGCGTCGCCGCCAGCAGGCTGTCGTGCGGCAGCGCGTCGCCGAGGCCGCTCGCCAGGAGCTGGAGCGTCGCATCGAGGAGCGGACCCGCGACCTGCGTCAGGCCAACGTCGCCCTGAATCGCCAGATCGAGGAGCGGATGCGCGCCGAGGCCAGTCGCGAAGCCCTGCGCGATGAACTGGTCCAGGCCGGCAAGCTGGCGGCGCTGGGCCAGATCGCCGCCGGCGTGGCCCATGAGATCAACCAGCCCGTCGCCGCCATTCGCACCCAGGCCGAGACGGCGTCGGCCTATCTGGAGCGGGCCCAGGAGGCCAAGGCGGTGCGCGCCCTGGGCCGCATCGGCGAGCTGACCGCCCGGATCGGGGCCATCACCCAGGAGCTGCGCGCCTTCTCGCGCAAGTCAGAGCCGCAGCTTCGTCCCGTATCGCTGAACGAAGCGATCGACGGAGCCCTGCTGCTGCTGGGCGGGCGCCTGCGCCAGGGGGGCGTCCGACTGGTGCGAGCCCGAGGCGGGGACGTGCAGGTCATCGCCGACCGCTTTCGTCTGGAGCAGGTCATCGTCAACCTGATGCAGAACGCCGCCGAGGCGCTGGAAGGGCGCGCCGACGGCAGGATCCATCTGACGGTCCGACGGGTCGGCGGGCTGGTCGAACTCAGCATCGCCGACAACGGCCCCGGCGTGGCCGACGCCATCCGCGACCAGCTCTTCACCCCCTTCTTGACCAGCAAGGCCAACGGCCTGGGGCTGGGCCTAGTCATCTGTCGCGACCTCGTCGCCGGATTCGGCGGCGAGCTGAACCTGCGCCCGGCCGAAACGGGCGCCGTCTTCGTCGTCAGCCTGAAAGCCGCGTGATGGAGGCGCGCGCCATGGAGTTTCCGCGTCTTGAGACCGTCGCCCTGATCGAGGACGACGATGATTTCCGCAGCGCCCTGGCCGAGCGGATGGAGGTCGAGGGCCTGACGGTGCGCGCCTATCGCAAGGCCGAGACGGCGCTGGCGGACATCGACGCCGACTTCCCCGGCGTGGTGGTCACGGACTTGCGGATGCCCGGCCTGGACGGCCGCCAGGCGCTGAGCCGACTTCAGGCCCTGGACCCGGCCCTGCCGGTCATCCTCATCACCGGACACGGCGATGTGGCCGAAGCCGTCGCCGCCATGCGCGGCGGCGCCTATGATTTCGTGGCCAAGCCCTTCGCCTTTGAGCGCCTGTCCGAAAGCCTGACGCGCGCGCTGGAGAAGCGCGCCCTGGTTCTGGACAACCGGCGCCTGACCGCCCTGTCGTCCGAGGCCGGACTGGAGCTGCCGCTGCTGGGCGACAGCCCGGCGATCCGGTCGCTGCGCGCCACTATCGCCCAGATCGCCGACGCCCGTATGGACGTGCTGATCGAGGGCGAGACCGGCGTCGGCAAGGAAGCCGTGGCCCGCGCCCTGCACAACGGGGGGCGCCGCCGGCCTCACCCCTTCGTCGCGGTCAACTGCGGCGCCCTGCCTGACGGGCTGATCGAGAGCGAACTGTTCGGCCATGAGCTGGGCGCCTTCGCCGGCGCCTTGCGACGCCGCGTCGGCCACGTCGAACGCGCCCACAACGGATCGCTGTTTCTGGACGCCGTGGAGACCATGCCCACCGCCGCCCAGGTCAAGATGCTGCGCGTGCTGGAAGAACGCGAAGTCCATCCGATCGGCGCGTCCGAACCGCGCGCCGTCGACATCCGGGTGCTGGCCTCGGCGACCGGCGACCTCGACCACGCCCTGTCCGACGGCCAGTTGCGTGAGGATCTCTATTATCGCCTGAACGTCGTGCGCCTTCGCGTGCCGCCTCTACGCGAGCGTCGCGACGACATCCCCCTGCTGTTCGCCAGCCTGCTGGCGCGCGCGCCGATCAAGGCCGGCGGCGAAACGCCCATCATCACGGACGACGTCCGATCTCGCCTGCTTGAGCACGCCTGGCCCGGCAACATCCGCGAACTCTCCCACTTCGCCCAGCGCTTCGCCCTGGGTCTTGAAGGTCGCGAGACGGCTGGAGAACAGGAGCGCGGCCTCGTCGATCGCGTCGCCCAGTTCGAAAAGCGCATACTGAAGGATACGCTTGAAGCCTTGGGGGGCAACGTCAACGACGCCATCCTCCAACTGAAGATCCCCCGCAAGACCCTCTACGACAAGCTCAAGCGTCACAATCTGAAGCCTGGCGATTTTCGCAACGGCTAGCGGGGGGCGGCCTCAGTATTCCATTCGCAGACCCAGCGACAGGGTGCGGGGCGGGGCGTAGCCGGCGACGCCGCCGGCGGTTTCGGAGACCTCGACCTCGGCGTCGAACAGATTGTCGGCCGCCAGCCACAGCA
>PJUB01000037.1_pt1 | contig 179892 bp, 170 predicted proteins | sample 1512141 | NCBI WGS metagenome assembly PJUB01 (sample SAMN08177677, study PRJNA422409) | Soil metagenome, whole genome shotgun sequencing project. | isolation source: Soil enriched on filter paper: alkali lignin treatment | place: USA: Madison | collected 2015-01-15
CGGTGAGGTTCGCGGCTATGTCTGCGAGAACTACGGCGCGCCCTTCCGCCTGCCGGACCTCGGCCCCATCGGCTCCAACGGCCTGGCCAATCCGCGCGATTTCGAGACGCCGGTCGCCGCCTTCGAGGACGTGGATCGTCCGACCGAGTGCGTTCAGAAATACGGCGGCCGGCTGTGGGCGACGACCTTCGACCACAGCCCTCTGGACGTGGTCGCCTGGCACGGCAACTACGCCCCCTACCGCTATGACACGGCGCGGTTCAACACCATCGGCACCGTCAGCTTCGACCACCCGGACCCGTCGATCTTCACCGTCCTGACCAGCCCGTCGGACACGCCGGGCACGGCCAACTGCGACTTCGTCATTTTCCCGCCGCGCTGGATGGTGGCCGAGGACACCTTCCGTCCGCCGTGGTTCCATCGCAACGTCATGAGCGAGTTCATGGGGCTGATCTTCGGCGAGTATGACGCCAAGGCGGGCGGCTTCGCGCCGGGCGGCGCCTCCTTGCACAACCGGATGAGCGGCCACGGTCCGGATCAGGCCAGCTGGGACGGGGCGACCAGGGCTAATCTCAAGCCGCACAAGATCGAGAACACCCTGGCCTTCATGTTCGAGACGCGCATGCCCATCCGCACGACGCAATGGGCCGAGCAGACGCCGCTGATGCAGCTCGACTACGACGACTGCTGGACCGGCTTTCAGAAAGGCCGCACGGCGTGAGGGGGATCGACGAAACCCACGATCCGGCGCGCGTCAGCTGGGTCGAGACCGCGAACGGCCACGCCGACTTCCCGATCCAGAATTTGCCGCTGGGCGTGTTCAGCCGTCCGGGCGAGGCGCCTCGCGGCGGCATGGCTATCGGCGAACGAATTCTGGATCTGGCCTCTGCGGCGCGTTCGGGTCTGTTCGACGGCGAGGCGCACACCGCAGCGGAGGCGGCCTCCGGCCCCGCGCTGAATCCGCTTCTGGCTCTAGCGCCGGCGCCGCGCCGCGCCCTGCGCCGGGCGGCGTCCGCCCTGTTGTCGGATACGGCTCGTCGCAGCGAGGTAGAAGTTCATCTGGTCGAGGCGTCCGATGCGATCATGCATCTGCCCGCAGCGATCGGCGACTACACCGATTTCTACGCGGGTGTTCACCACGCCATGAACGTCGGACGCCTGTTCCGGCCGGACGACCCGTTGCTGCCGAACTACAAGCATGTGCCCATCGGGTATCACGGCCGGGCGTCCACCGTCGTGCCGTCGGGCCGGACCGTGCGCCGCCCGTCAGGTCAGACGCGGGCGCCGGATGCGTCGGCGCCGACCTTCGGACCGACGCGGCGGCTGGATCTGGAGCTTGAACTCGGCGTCTGGATCGCTCAGGGCAATCGGCTGGGGGAACCGCTGTCGATCGCCGAGGCGGGAGCGCGGATCGCCGGCCTGTCCCTGCTGAACGACTGGTCTGCGCGCGATCTTCAGGCGTGGGAGTATCAGCCGCTGGGCCCCTTCCTGGCCAAGAGCTTCCTGACCACGGTGTCGCCCTGGATCGTCACCGCCGAGGCGCTAGAGCCGTTCCGCATTTCACAGCCGGCTCGGCCCGAAGGCGATCCGGCGCCCTTGCCCTATCTGTGGGACGAGGCGGATCAGGCGCACGGGGCCTTCGCGCTGGAGTTGGAGACGCTGATCCAGACCGAGGCCATGCGAAAGGCGGGCGTGGCGCCCCATCGCCTCGGCGTCGGTCCCGCGACCAATCTCTACTGGACCATGGCCCAACTGGTGACGCATCACGCCTCGAACGGCTGCGGCCTGAACCCCGGCGATCTTCTGGGCTCGGGCACCATCTCGACCCCTGACGATACGGGGATGGGCAGTCTTCTGGAGCTGACGCGCGGCGGCAAACAACCGATCGTCCTGCCCAACGGCGAAAGCCGCACCTTCCTGGAGGACGGCGACGCCCTTCATCTGCGGGGCCGGGCCGTGCGCGAAGGCTTCGTCGCCATCGGCTTCGGGGAATGCGTCGGCGTGATCGAGCCTGAAACGGCTTAAGACGGCCGCGCCTCAGCGGGCGTCTGCCGCAATCAAGGCGCGCACGTCGTCCGAAAAGGCGGCGGCCGTGTCGCCCAGATAGAGCATGTGCCCGGACTCATAGTCGCGAATGGTCGTCCTGTCGGCGGGCACCCCCGCCTGTCTTAGAGCGTCCTTGGCGGCGGCGGGGGTCGTGACCAGATCGAAATAGCCGCTGGCGACCAGGACGCGCAGATCGCCGTTCCGGCGCATGGCCGTGGCCAGATCGGCGGCGAAGGACTGGCCCTCGGGCACGCCCGTCCGCTTCCAATTCCAGCCGAACAGCAGATTGCGCCAGACGATGGCGCCGTAGGGGCGATCCATGCGCACCTCCAGGTCCTTCGCCAGCATCTGATGAAAGGCGGAGACAAATCCCGGCACATAGCGGCCCATGGCGGGGTCATCGGCCACGGGTTCGCCGCCGTCGCCCGCTAGCGGCAGGGTGTAGCGTCCGTCATAGAGCCCCACCGCCAGCCCTTGGTCCGCCAGCAGCAGTTGGGAGAAGGCGCGCGTCGACAGCACCAGAGTTTCGGGCCAGGCCTCGGCCGGCACGCCGGTATAGCGGATCAGTCGAGCGACGACGGCGACGCGTTCCGCTTGGCTCAGCGCGCCGGTGGCGGCCTTTTCGACGGCGTTCAGATAGTCACCGGTGGCGAAGGCCGAGACCTCGGCGTCGAAATCGGCCAGGCTTCGCCCGCCGCGTTCGATCCGCCCGTGGCTCCAGGCCGTGGCCGCCATGGCCGGAAGGTTCAGCGCCGCCGCACGCGCGGGGCCGGGGCCTGCGCCCTGGCCGTTGAGGCTGGACCCCAGCAGGATGATCCCGTTGACCGTGATGCCGCGCATGACCCCGGAATAGGTGGTCGGCCCGCCCATCAGAGCGCGGGGCAAAAGGGCGGCGCGGGCGCTGCCGTAGCTTTCGCCCATCAGGTATTTCGGCGCGTTCCAACGGCCGTTGGCGCTGAGCCACAGCTCGATGAACTGGGCGACGCTCTCGGCGTCCTGGTCGACGCCGTAGAAATCCTCAGGCTCGCCGACGCCGACGATGCGGCTGAAGCCGGTGCCGATGGGGTCGATGAAGACCAGGTCCGCCACGTCCAGCAGGCTGTCCGGGTTGTCGACGACGCCGAAGGGCGGAACATTGCTGGGGTTGACCTCGCGATCCAGTTGCACCCGGCGCGGGCCGACCACGCCCATGTGCAACCATAGCGAGGACGAGCCGGGGCCGCCGTTGAAGACGAAGATGACAGGGCGATCGGCGGGCGCGTCATCCTTCACATAGGCGAAGCTGAACAGGGCGGCGGTCGGCTGACCTCGACCATTGCGCAACAGGGTCTCGCCGGCGGTCGCCGTATAGGCGATATGCTGACCCCGGATTTGCGTCTGATGGCGGGTGACGAAGGGCGCGAAGGCGGTCATGCCGTCATGCGCCGCCGGCGCCTCCGGGATCGCCGTCGAGGCGGGCATGGCCGCCAGACAAAGGCTCGCGGCGAGGCCGCCGATCACCGCGCCTGCGGCGTTCCTGTGTAGGCGCCTGAACATCCTAGCCCTCCCAAGCGGATCACCAGGTCATTGTGCCGGGCGGGCGCCGGACGTTCTTTGCAAAAGCATCGAGGCTGGCGGGGAGATTGCAAATGACATGCGCGCCAGAGGCGGGCGAAGCAGCTTCTATGCATGGTCCGCGCAGGTTGGTTCGAGTGATTGCGGTCCTGTTCAACACACTGAGTGATCTATGCGCAGAACCATGCCTGCAAGAGAGAACGGAGCGAGGCGCGCCCACCGACGCAGCGTGTTCGCATAACCCTGCCGACGGCATGACGCTAAGATTTCATTCTACGACTGGGGAGGTTGGCATGAGGCGGCGGACGGTGCGTCTGGGTCTGGCGGCGGGCATGGCGATGCTGGCGGCCATGGGGAGCGCCTACAGCGCCGCTCGTGCTGATGTCGCGAGCCTCTCCGAAACGCGAGCCGTCCCGGAGCATCCTGTCGAGACGCGCCACAGCGTGCAGGTCGGCGGGCGAAACCTGGACTATGTCGCAGAGGTGGGGCGCATCGCCATCCGTGATGTCGAAACCGCTCAGGCGCGCGGCTACATGGGCTACATCGCCTATCGGGTCGAGGGCGTCGCGCCTCGTCCGGTGATTTTCGTCTGGAACGGGGGTCCCGGGTCGAACTCGACCATCCTGCATTTCGAAGTCGCCGGGCCGAGGCGGGGGGAGGGCGATCGCCTGGTCGAGAACCCCGAGACCTGGCTGGAGGATGCGGACCTCATCTTCGTCGATCCCATCGGTACGGGGTTCAGCCGACCGGTCAGCGCCGAGGCGGCTGGAGAATTCTACGGCACGGTTGGCGACGTCGCTTCGGTCACGGAGTTCGTCCGCGCGTGGCTTCTGCAGCACGCTGCGGAAGAGCGGCCGGTCATCCTGGCGGGGGAAAGCTGGGGCGCGGGGCGCGCCGCCAGCGTCGGCTACAGGCTGATCCGGCAAGGCGTCCCGGTGAAGGGACTGGTCCTGATCTCCGGCGGCGACGGCCTGACGACCGAATATCTGCCCAGGCCCATGGCGACTGCGCTGCGTCCCATCGATCTGGCCCCTGTCGCCCTGTATCACGGCCGCCTCGATCCCGCCTTGGGCGCCGACGCCGAGACCGTGAGGGCGCGCGCCCGTGCCTGGATCGAGCAAACCTATCTGCCCGCCTTGCAGAGCCAGGACATGAGCGCAGCCGAACGGGCCGCCGTGGCGGCCGACTTGGCGCGTTTCACCGGCGTGCCGCTCGATTCCATCGACCTTGCGACGCTCAGCTTCACGCCGCGCCAGTATCTGCGCGGCCTGCTGGCGGATGCAGGTCGGACGCTGAACATCTTTGACATGCGCCTGACCGAAGAGCCGCGCTCCGACTTCCGCAGGGCTATCGACCGTTACCTGCGGCATGACCTGGGTTATCGGACGGATCTGCCCTACCTTGGCCTCCAGGCGGCGGAGGCCGGTTACGCCCCGTTTGATCGCTATCCTCAGAGCGTGGGCTCCCGTTGGAATTACGCCACCATCGACGCCACGCCGGAGCAGGTTGAGACAGCCATCCGCGAGGCGGTTCAGAAGGGCGGAGGCCCCCCGCGTATCGGACAGCCTTTGCCGGGCACGGAAGAAGCCGTGGCGCAGGAACCCGACCTGAGAGTGCTGGTCGCTTCGGGTCGCTATGATTCCCTGGCGAGTTGCGCCCGTGACGAGGCGCTGAAGCTTCGATTGCCGGAGCCCCTGGCGGCGGCGATGACGTATCGTTGTTACAATGGCGGTCATATGTTCTATCGGGACGAAGAGGCGCGGCGGCTTTTTCGTCAGGACCTCGCCGATATCGTCTCGTCCAGCCTGAACGACTGACGGGTTGAAAGCCGTTTGAAACCCGCAACGCCAGCAAGCGCTGGAACCTTCCGCCTGGTCGCGCATCCAATGTCTGGGGATGACTGCAGATGGCCAGGAGGACGGGCATGGACGGGTCACGGACCGAGGAGGCTGCAGGGCCGGACTTCAGCCGAGGCGTAGCGATCGCGCAGGCGCCCCTGGACGGGTTTCTGGCGGGACATGTCGGCGGCGAGCCCGTTCTGCTGGTGCGGCGGACCGATGGTTTCTGGGCCGTAAGCGCGACCTGCACCCATTACGGCGGCCCCTTGAGTGAGGGCCTGGCGGTCGGCGATACGGTGCGCTGTCCTTGGCACCATGCTTGTTTTGACCTGCGTAGCGGCGAGGCGCTGGCCGCGCCCGCCATGAGTCCGCTGGACGCCTGGCGCGTCGAAATCGAAGGCGACCTGGTGTTCGTGCGCGCGAGAGAAAAGGCGTCGCGGCGGACGCCGCCCGCGCAGCCGGCGCATCCCGGGCGCATCGTGATTATCGGCGGAGGCGCGGCGGGGTTTGCAGCGGCGGAGATGCTGCGACGGCGCGGCTATCAGGGAAGCCTCGCTCTTCTGAGCGCGGATGATGCGCCGCCATGCGACCGGCCCAATCTGTCGAAGGACTATCTGGCGGGAACAGCGCCCGAAGACTGGATTCCGCTGAAACCGCCGAAATTCTATGCCGAGCACGCCATCGACCTGCGCCTGGGTTTCGAAGTGGCTCGGTTGGACCTTCCGGCGCAGGAGGCGGTGGGGTCCAGCGGCGAACGCATCGGCTATGACGCCCTGCTGTTGGCGACGGGAGCGGAACCGATCCGACTGAAAGGGCCGGACTTCGAGCGGAACAATGTTTACGTCCTGCGCTCGCTGGCCGACGCTCGGGCCATCATCGCGGCGACGCATCATGCTCATCGCGTCGTGATCGTCGGGGCAAGCTTCATCGGACTGGAGGCCGCCGCATCGTTGCGAGCGCGGGGGCTGGAGGTGCATGTCGTCGCTCCGGAAACGACGCCGCTGGAACGCGTCATGGGGCAGGGGCTCGGCGCCTTCGTGCGGAACCTGCATGAACAACAGGGCGTGCGTTTTCACCTGGACGCCACGGCCGTGGCCTTTGACGGCGACAGGGTGACCCTGGCCGACGGGACGCGTCTGGATGCGGATTTCGTGGTGCTGGGGGTCGGCGTGCGGCCTCGGCTGCAACTGGCGATCGACGCCGGGCTGGCGGTCGACGGCGGGGTGATCGTCGATCGGACGATGCGCGCCAGCCATCCCGGGGTCTACGCCGCCGGGGACATCGCTCGCTATCCCGGGCGAGTCGCCGGCGAGGCCTGGCGCATCGAACACTGGGTCGTGGCCGAGCGTCAGGGGCAGGTCGCTGCCCTGAACATGCTGGGCGAGCCGACGGAGTTCATTGACGCTCCCTTCTTCTGGAGCCAGCACTACGATCAGGCGATCCGCTACGTCGGCCACGCGCAAGCCTGGGACGCCATTCGCCTCGACGCTCAATCGAGAACGCGGACGCCACCGTCCGTTTCGAAGCCGGCGACCGTCTGCTCGCCGCCGCCACGCTCGGCCGTGATCTGGAGAGTTTGCGGATCGGCGAGGAGCTGAGAGGCTGACGATGGCGATCTTGGGGATGGGCCGTGTCGGCGCGGATTGAAGATTACGCGCTGATCGGAGACTGCGAGACCGGAGCCTTGGTCTCAAGAACCGGCTCTGTGGATTGGCTGTGCTGGCCGCGCTTCGATTCTGGGGCCTGTTTCGCCGCGCTGTTGGGCGAGCCCCGCCACGGTCGATGGAAGATCGCGCCGACCGACCCGGCGCGGGTCACGCGCCGCTACGAGCCCGACACCCTGATCCTGGAAACGACGTTCGAGACCGAGACGGGGACGATCGCTCTCGTCGACTTCATGTCGCTACGCGGACGGGATTCGAACCTGATCCGCAGCGTCGTCGGCAAGACCGGGTTCGTCGAGATGGACATGGAGTTGATCCTTCGCTTCGGATACGGCGCGACGCTGCCCTGGGTGACCCGAGGCGATGACGGAGCCCTGAAGGCGATCGCCGGTCCGGACATGGTCATCCTGCGCACGCCGGCGCCGATCCGCGGCGAAGGCCTGTCGACAGTGGCGCGCTTCACCATCAGCGCGGGCGAAACCATGCCTTTCGTCCTGACCTACGGCCCGTCTCATCGGCCGGTCCCCAGGGCCGTTGATCCCGAGGTGGCCCTGCAGGCCACGCGAAGATTCTGGTCGCGCTGGGCGGCGCGCGGCAAGGTCAAAGGCCCCTATGCACAGCCTATCCAACGCTCGCTGCTGACGCTCAAGGCCCTGACCTATGCTCCGACCGGCGGATTGGTCGCGGCCCCGACGACCTCCCTGCCGGAGGCCTTGGGCGGGACGAGAAACTGGGACTATCGCTATTGCTGGATTCGTGACGCCACCCTGACCTTGCTGGCGCTGATGAACGCCGAGCATTTCACGGAAGCCCGAGCCTGGGTCCGATGGCTTCAGCGCGCTGTGGCCGGCGCGCCCGACGAGATGCAGATCATGTACGGCCTCGCCGGAGAGAGGCGGCTGATGGAATGGGGGGCCGACTGGCTGCCGGGATATGAGGCCGCCGCGCCGGTTCGGATCGGCAATGCGGCGCACCAGCAGTTCCAGCTCGACGTCTACGGCGAGTTGATGGACGCCTTTCATCAAGCGCGACGCTGGGGCTTGGTCGAGGACAGCAGTTGGGCGTTGGAACGCGCAGTGGTCGCTCACGTCGTCAAGGTCTGGGATCAGCCGGACGAAGGCATATGGGAGGTGCGCTCCGGGCCTCATGACTTCACCTTCTCCAAGATCATGGCCTGGGTCGTGATGGATCGGGCCGTCAGGGCGGTGGAGGATCATGGGCTCGACGGGCCGGTCGACGAATGGCGCGCTCTGCGTCAGACCATCAAGACATCGGTGCTTCAGAACGGCTTGGACGCCGCGACCGGGGCGTTCAAACGCGCCTATGACGATCCCAGCCCTGACGCCAGTCTGTTGCTGATCGGCGATCTGGGCTTCGTCGCCCATGATGATCCGCGCTTCGCCGCTACGGTCGCCGCCGTCGAGCGAGAATTGCTGACGCCCGAGGGCTTCGTCAGACGCTATGACAGCTTCCGCGTGCACGACGGCCTGCCGCCTGGCGAAGGGGCCTTTCTCCCTTGCAGCTTCTGGCTGGCCGACGCCTACGTCATGCTCGGCCGGATTGACGACGCGAGGCGTCTGTTCGAGCGCCTGCTCGGGCTGTGCAACGACGTCGGCCTGTTGTCCGAGGAGTATGATACGGGGGCCGGGCGGCTGGTCGGCAATTTTCCGCAGGCCTTCTCACACGTCGGCCTGTTGAATACGGCGCAAAACTTGACGCGAAGCGCCAAGCCCAGTCTTCAGCGCGCGGGGCGGCGCACGGCGTCATGATCGTGGGAGCGTGGGGGCGGTGGGCAGGACGAACCGCCTGACCGCATGGGCGAACCCGTCGTTTTCATTACTGTCGGTCACGATGTCGGCCTTTGCCTTGACCGCCTCGCTGGCGTTGCCCATGGCGATGGACAGGCCGCTCTTGCTGAACATCATCACATCCGTAGGCATGTCGCCGATGGCCGCGACTTGCTCGGGCGCGATGTTCAGTCGCCGGGCCAGGGCGAGCACGACGGCGCCCTTGTTGGCCTGAGGATGAGTCACATCGAGGAAGTGCGGTTCCGAACGGGCCGCGCTGACCCGATCGCCAAGCCTATGGCGAACCGCCGTCTCGCAGCGGGCGACCAGAGGCAGGTCATCGGAGACGCCGACGATCTTCAGGGCCTGGCTCAGATCATCGTCGCTGAAGTCCCTCACGACCTGGGCGTCAAACTGCAGGATCCAGGCCTCGCGCGCCACATGCGGTCCATGAGGGTTGCGGACCAGCCAGTCTTTTTCCGTGTAGAGCCAGACATCCAGCCCCTGATCGCGCAGCAGGTTCACGGTCGCCCCGGCCGTCTCGGCGTCGATCATATGACGCCGGATCACGGACAGATCAGGCCGCACGTAAAGCCCGCCATTGAAGCCGACCAGAACGCCCTGCAAGGCCAAGGGCCGGATCAGCATCCGCATACCGCGCGGCGGCCGGGCGCTGGTCAACGACAGGGCGATCCCCGAGGCGGCCAAGTCTCGCGACGCTTGCATCGCAGCCTCGGTCAGAACCTTTTCGCGTGTGACCAGGGTGCCGTCCACATCCGCCAGCAACAGGCGTATGTCCGGGCGGTCCTTCATGGCCGAGGCGACGGCGGCATGGGGTCGATCGCCTCGGCGCCTTCGATGTGCCCTCCAAAGCCGAAGCGCATGGCGGACAGCATGCGCTCGGCAAAGGTATGGTCCTTGCGTGAACGGAAGCGCGCATAGAGGGCGGTGGACAGCACGTCCACCGGGACGGCTTCCTCGATGGCCGCCTCCACGGTCCAGCGACCCTCGCCGGAATCCTGGACGTATCCCGAATAGTCGCTGAGCTGGCCGTCCTTGACTAGGGCCGCTGCCCCCAGGTCGAGCAACCAGGAGGCGATGACGCTGCCCCGCCGCCACACCTCGGCGATCTCCGCCAGGTTCAAGGTGTAGCGCTCGTCTTCGGGAAGGTCCTCGGAGTTCTTGTTGCGCAGGATGTTGAAGCCTTCGGCATAGGCCTGCATCAAGCCGTACTCGATGCCGTTGTGCACCATCTTGACGAAGTGTCCGGCGCCCGTCGGGCCAGCATGGATATAGCCGCGCTCGGCCGTCGAGGGCTGGCCGTCGCGCCCTGGCGTGCGGGGGATGTGGCCGAAACCGGGGGCCAGGGCGGCGAAGATCGGATCGAGACGGGCGACGGCTTCCGGCGGGCCGCCGATCATCATGCTGTAGCCGCGATCCAGGCCCCAGATCCCGCCCGAAGTGCCGCAATCGACATAGGCCACGCCCTTGTCGGTCAGTGCCTTGGCCCGGCGAATGTCATCCTTGTAGAAGCTGTTGCCGCCGTCGATGATGGCGTCGCCGGGCGCGAGCAGGTCGCGCAACTGCTGAACGGTGTCCTCAGTGGCCTGACCGGCGGGCAGCATCAGCCAGACCGCGCGGGGCTTCTGCAGCTTCTCGACCAGATCCGTTAGAGAGACGGCGGCCGTGGCGCCCTCGCTCGCCAGGATGTCGCGCGCCTTGGCGTCCAGGGCGTAGACGACGCAATCGTGACCTGCGGCCATCAGGCGACGGGTCATGGCGCCGCCCATGCGGCCCAGTCCGACCATGGCGATCTGCATGACGGCCTTCCTTCTCTACGAGCGGCGCGGATTTGCGAGATGGGCGTCGCGCTGGCGGGCGAGGGCGGCGAACAGCTTGTCAAAGGCGTCGGTGAACTGGCGAACGCCGTCGACCACCAGTGCGTCGGTGACGGCCTGCATCGACACGCCGTGCTGCTCCAGGGCGATGAGCAGGGCGCGGGCCTCGTCCACGCCGCGCTCGATGGCGTCGGGAACGACGACCCCGTGATCGCGGAAGGCGTCAAGGGTCGCCGGCGGCAGGGTGTCGACGGTGTCGCGACCGATCACCGCCTCGGCATAAAGGGTGTCCTTGTAGGTCGGGTTCTTGGCGCTGGTGGACGCCCATAGCAGGCGCTGGGTCCGCGCGCCGGCGGCGGCCAGAGTCTGCCAGCAAGGACTGGAGAACAGGGCCTGGTAGCGATTGTAGGCCAGGGTGGCGCTGGCGATGGCCGCCTGGCCGCGCAGCCCGTCCGCCAGAGCCTTGTCCGCCAGCGCGTCCAGTCGCTTGTCGACCTCGGTGTCGATCCGGCTGAGGAAGAAGCTGGCCACGCTGGCGATGCGCGACAGGTCGCCGCCCGACTGTCGCCATTGTTCGAGGCCGGAGAGGTAGGCTTCGACCACCTGTTCATAGACCGCCAGGGAGAACAGCAGGGTGATGTTGATGTTCAGCCCGCGCCCGGTCAGTTCGCGGATCGCCGGGATGCCCGCCGGAGTCGCCGGCACCTTGATCATGACATTGGGTCGGTCGATCGCCTGATGCAGACGCATGGCTTCGACGATGGTGGCCTGGGTGTCATCCGCCAGATAGGGCGAGCATTCCAGGCTGATGTAGCCGTCTCGCCCCTGCGTCCTGTCGAAGACCGGACGCAGGACCGCCGCCGCCGCCTGAATGTCGGCGATGGCCAGGTGTTCGTAGATGTCCGAAACGCTGTGGTCGCCCTTGGCCAGGAAGGCGCTGATAGCCTCGGCGTACTCGTCGGTTCCGGCGATGGCTTTCTCGAAAATTGAGGGGTTGGAGGTGACGCCCTTCAGGCCGTCGTCGTCGATCAGGGCCTTCAAGCCGCCGTCCTGAATCAGACTGCGCTTCAGATAGTCGAGCCAGATCGCCTGACCGCAGGCTTCGAGCTGTCGGAGCGGTGTCATACGCCCTGTCCCTTTGCTGTGATCAACAGAGCCTTGGCGGCTTCAAACACGGCGTCCGCCGTAAAGCCGAACCGGGCTATCAGATCGTCGGCCGGCGCCGAGGCGCCGAAACTTCTCATGCCGATCCGGGCGCCGGCGGACCCGACATAGCGGTCCCAACCGATCACCGCGCCGGCCTCGACCGAAACGCGCGCCATGACGCCGGGCGGCAGGACGCTGTCGCGATAGGCCAGGTCCTGTTGCTCGAACAGTTCCCAGGACGGCATGCTGACGACCCGAGCGGCGACGCCCTGTTGTGTCAGCCTCTTGAACGCCGCCACGCAGACGGCGACCTCGCTGCCGGCGCCGATCAGGATCACCTCCGGATCGTCGGCCCGAGAGTCCGCCATGACATAGGCGCCGCGCGCCAGCCCCTGGGCGGAGGCGTAAAGGGTGCGATCGAACGTCGGCAGGGCCTGGCGGCTGAGCACCAGACAGACGGGCTGGTCCTTCAGGTTACCGATGACGCGCCAGGCCTCCACGACCTCATTGGCGTCGGCGGGACGAAGCACGATCAGGTTCGGGATGGCGCGCAGGCCGACCAGTTGCTCAATGGACTGGTGGGTCGGCCCGTCTTCGCCCAGGCCGATGGAGTCGTGGGTATAGATGTAGATCACCGGCAGCCGCATCAGGGCGGCCAGGCGGATCGACGGCTTCATGTAGTCGGAGAAGATCAGGAAGCTGGAGCCGTAGGCGCGAAGTCCGGACAGGGCCATGCCGCTGAGCACGGCTCCCATGGCGTGCTCGCGAATTCCGAAATGCAGGTTGCGGCCAGCATAGGCGCCGACCTCGAAATCGCCCGCCGCCTCGAATGTCAGATTGGTCTTGGTCGAGGGCGACAGGTCCGCCGAGCCGCCTACGAGCCAGGGATAGCGCGCGGCGACAGCGTTGAGCGCCTTGGCCGACGACGCTCGACTGGCCAGGCCCTTGGCGTCGGCGGGGAAGACGGAGAGGTCGGCGTCCCAGCCTCTCGGCGCCTCGCCCCTGGCCATCTGGTCCAACTGCGCCGCCAGATCGGGATGCTGGACGCGATAGGCGTCATAATTTTCCCGCCATGCCGTTCGCGCCGCTCGTCCGCGCCGGCCGACGCCTGCGTCGAAATGGGCGCGCACGCCGTCGGGAATCAGGAAATGCGCGTCTTCGGGCCAGCCGTAGCGACGCTTGGCCAGACGGACTTCTTCCTCGCCCAGGGGTTCGCCGTGCGCCGCGCTGGTGTCCTGCTTATGCGGCGCGCCATAGCCGATATGACTGTTGACGATGATCAGGGTCGGCGTGCTGTCGTGCTCGCGAAAGGCTTGCAAGGCCTCGGCCATGCGCTCGACGTCATTGGCGTCGCCGACGTGGAGCACGTTCCAGCCATAGGCCAGGAAGCGCGCCGCCACGTCCTCCGTGAACGTCAGGTCCGTGTGACCCTCGATGGTGATGGTGTTGCAGTCATAGATCCAGCAGAGGTTGCCCAGCATCAGATGACCGGCGATCGAAGCCGCCTCGCTGCTGACGCCCTCCATCAGGTCGCCGTCGCTGCACAGCACATAGACGTCATGGTCGAAGATGGTGAAGCCGGGCCGGTTGAAATGCGTGGACAGCCAGCGTTCGGCGATGGCCATGCCCACGCTGGTTCCGCAGCCCTGACCCAGCGGTCCAGTGGTCGTCTCCACTCCAGTCGTATGGCCGTATTCGGGATGGCCGGGACATCGGCTGTCCAGTTGCCGAAAGGCCTTGATGTCGTCGAGCGAGACGGACGGGGTGTCGAGGTGTTCGTGATCCGGGCCGCACTGTCGGACTCCGGTCAGATGCAGGATCGAATAGAGAAGCATCGAGGCGTGACCGTTGGACAGCACGAAGCGGTCGCGGTTCAGCCAGAGCGGGTCCGTGGGATCGTAACGCAGGACGCGCTGCCACAAGGTGTAGATGACCGGCGCCAGGGCCATCGGCGTGCCGGGATGTCCGGATTCCGCCTTCTGCACGGCGTCCATCGACAAGGTGCGTATGGTGTCGATGCAGAGCTGATCGATTGAAGCCGTGTTCGGCTTCAGCATCTCTTCGGCGGCGGTCATGACATCCTGTCTCGCCTGATTGCGATGCGGACGCCCCCGATCGAAACTCGTGAGGGAAGGCGAGGTTGCACCGTTCCCGGCCGATCGGATGAGAGCCGTGGGAACCTTTGGATGCGGCCTGCCGTTGGCCGACAGGCCGAGGGGATCGCCAAGAGGCAAGGGCAGGAGGTCGAGGATGGGCGATAGGGGAGCCGAACAATTCCGGGTCGGGGACCGAGTGAGCTGGAACTCGGAAGCCGGTCGCGTCAGCGGCACGATCATTCGGGTCCACACTCAGGATGTCGACTACAAGGGCCACATCCACCACGCCCGTCCGTCCGAACCTCAGTATGAGATCAAGAGCAGCAAGACAGATCACATCGCCCTTCATCGCGGCGCGGTCCTGACGCGCCTGAGCGACTGACGCTGGGGATGGCCGAGGATTTCCGGCGACCGTTTTTCACGATCGGCCATTCCACGCGTTCCATCGAGGAAATGGCGGAGCTGCTTCGCGACGCCGGAGCTGAAATCGTCGTCGATGTCCGCAAGATGCCGCGCTCGCGCGCCAATCCGCAGTTCAATATCGACGTCCTGCCGCAAGCGTTGGAACCGTGGGGGATCGGCTATCGTCACCTCGCGGCGCTGGGCGGCCTGCGCGGGCGTGAACGTCATTGGCCTGCGTCGCCGAACACCCTGTGGCGCAACCGAAGTTTTCGGAACTACGCCGACTACGCCCTGACCCCTGCGTTCCGGCTCGGCCTTGTCGAACTGCTCGAGCTGGGTCGACGACGAACCTGCGCCGTCATGTGTTCGGAAGCGCTCTGGTGGCGATGTCACCGTCGGATCATCGCTGACTATCTGCTCGCCGACGGGGCCGAGGTCTTCCACATCATGGGGCCCGGCCAGACGACTGCCGCCAGGCCGACGCCCGGCGTCAGGCGGGTCGCCGACGGGTTGATCTATCAAGAGCCCGGCGACGATCATCAAGGAATGACCGAGGAGATTCCGACCTAATCCAGCGTTGTGCGCGAGCGCCACAGCGCCAGAGTCGAGACGATCAGGACAAATAGCCCCAGCGCCAACAGGTTCGGTCCCATGTCCGACAGGGTCTGCTGCTTGAGGAGGGCGCCGCGCACGATCCTCAGGAAATGCGTGATCGGCAGGACATTGCCGATGTACTGGGCCCAGACAGGCAGGCCGTAGAAGGGGAAGGCGAAACCCGACAGGAAGATCGACGGCATCATGTAGAAAAAGGACATCTGCATGGCCTGCAGTTGGCTCTTGGCCAGGGTCGAGATCAGATAGCCGAGCGCCAGATTGCCCAGGATGAACAGGCTGACCCCGAAGGTCAGGGCGATCCAGCCCGCCGCAGTCTGCGCCATAGGCACGCTGAACAGAACGCGAGCGACGACCAGGATGACGGCGGTCTGGACGATGCCGACCAGGACATAGGGCGTCAGCTTGCCGACCATGATCTCTATCGGGGTGGCTGGGGTGGAAAGCAGCGCCTCCATGGTGCCGCGCTCGCGTTCTCGGGTCACGGCCATGGCGGTCATCATCACCAGCGTCATGGACAGGATGACGCCCAGCAGGCCGGGCACGATGTTGTAGGCGGTAATGTTCTCAGGATTATAGAGACGGTGCGTCACCACCTCGAACGGCGGAGAGGTCGAGGGTCTGGCAGCGGCGCCGACCAACTGCCGATCAAGCGCATTGTCGGGCAGGGCGGCGACGGCGCCCAATGCGCCGGCGGCCGACACAGGATCGGAGGCGTCCACTTCGACCAGGACCTGGGCCTGGTCGCCTTTCAGCACCCGTTCGGTGAAGTCGGGCGGAATGGTCAGGCCCAGCATGACCTGGCCGCGTCGCAGCAGGGCGTCCATCTCATCGGTCGAGCGGGGCAGGTAGCGCACATCGACGTAGCTGGTGCGCTCCATCGCCGAGACCACAGCGTTGGCGGTCGCGCTGTGGTCGCTGGAGAAGACAGCCGCCGGCAGATGCCGAGGGTCCATGTTGATGGCGTAGCCGAACAGCAGCAACTGCACGAGCGGCATCAGCAGGATCATGGCGTAGGTGATCCGGTCCCGGCTGAGCTGGGTGAATTCCTTGGTCAGGACCGCATAGATTCGCAGCAAGGCGCCGGTCATGCGTCATGTCCTTCCTGGACGCTTTCCGTCTCGCGGCTCATCAGCTGGATGAAGACGTCCTCCAGGGACGGCTTGACCTCGCTCCAGCGATAAGGGGCCTGACGATAGGGAGCCAGGGCCTGCTCCAGCGCGGCGCGGTCGACGCCGCTGACGTGAACCGCCGCGCCGAAGGCCGAGGCGCTGACCACGCCGGCCTGGGTCGCCAGACGGCGGGCCAGGTGGTCGATATCGGGACCTTCGCCGTTGAAGGTGATCAGGTTCGAGCGGTCTATGATCTCTTCGCCCGTCCCGCGCGCGATCAGTTCGCCATGCAGGATGTAGCCGATGTCATGGCAACGCTCGGCCTCATCCATGTAGTGGGTGGACACGAGGACGGTCAGACCCTCTGCGGCGAGGGCGTGAATCTCATCCCAGAATTCGCGCCTGGCCTTGGGATCGACTCCGGCCGTCGGCTCGTCCAGCAACAGGAGCTTCGGCTCGTGCAGGGTCGCGGCGGCGAGAGCCAGCCGCTGTTTCCAGCCGCCGGACAGGGCGCCCGCCAACTGGTCGCGGCGCTCGGCCAGGCCGAGACGATTCAGCGCCCGATCCACGCGGTCGGCGCGATCATCAAGACCATAGACGCGTGCGACGAAGACCAAGTTCTCGTTGATGGTCATGTCGTCGTACAGTGAGAACCGCTGGGTCATGTAGCCAGTCTGACGCTTGATCCGGCTGCTCTCGGTTCGGAAGTTGAGCCCCAGGACCTCGCCTTCGCCGCTATCCGGGGTCAGCAGGCGGCACAACAGGCGCAGCGTGGTCGTCTTGCCTGAGCCGTTCGGGCCGAGAAAGCCCGTGATCCTCCCTTCGTCCACGGCGATGGAGACGTCGCGCACCACATGTTTGTCGCCGAACGACTTGTTCAGACCCCTGACGTCGATGACCCGGCTCATCGGCGAGCGGGGGGAGTTTTCAGGGGCGTGACGTCGATCGGCTGGCCTGGCGTCAGCGCGCGCGGGGCTGAGGGCGCAGCTTCCACCAGGAAGACCAGCTTGTCGCGCGCAGTCAGGCTGTAGATGATCGGGGGCGTGTATTCCGGGCGGCTGGCGACGTAGTTGACGCGCGCCGTCATGCCCGAAGCGCAGCCGTCGCAGGCGATGGCGACCGTGGCGCCCGGCGGATAGGCGCTCACCACGGCCTGGGGCACATAGAAGCGCACCTTGACCTGATCGTCGGGGACCAGGCTGATGATCGGCGCATTGGCGGCGGCCCATTCGCCGGCTTGATACATGACATCCTCGACCCGCGCGGCGATCGGGGCGACGGGCGAGAGCTGGCTGAGCTGGCGGCGGGCGTCGACCACCCCCGCCTGGCTGCCCTGAATGGCGGCGCGGCTGGCGGCGATGCGGGCGGCGGCGGCGTCCACGTCGGTTCGGGCGGCGTCTCTGCGCCGCTGGGCGCCGGCGGCAGCGGTTCGAGCCTGGTCGAGTTGCTGACCGGCGACCGATCCCGTCTTTTCGTGCTCCGCCGCGAGATAGCGGGCCAGGTCGGAGCCCGTACGGTCCACGTCCACGTCAGCCGCAGCCAGATCGGCGCGAGCCTTGTTCAGAGCGGCGACGTCGGCCTCCAGTTGCGCCTGCCCCTGATCGACCTGGGCGATCGCTTGATCGGCGCGCGCGCCCAGGGATGTAGGGTCGATGCGGAAGAGGGGGGCGCCGGCCTCGACACGCTGACCGCGCACGACGTTCAGGGTCTCCACCACACCCGCCACGGGGGCGGACATGTAGAGGTTCTGGCTCACGACATAGCCGGTAAACATCGGGGTGTCCGACGACCGCCGATCGAAGATGTTCCAGACCAGCAGGGTGCAGGCTGCGCCTCCAACAACCAGGCCGATGACAAGCGGGCGGCGCGCGATACGTCGACGGTGTTGTGCAGTGTCGGCCATCTAGAGCCCTCCCGCATCGGCGATACGACGGTCGTCCCAACCGCCGCCGAGCGCCTTGAAAAGCGCCACCACGTCCAGATCGACCGCCCCCTGCGCCTGGATGCGTGCGTCGGAGGCGTCCAGGAAGGAGGCGCGCGCCGCCAGCAGATCCAACGCGGTCGCCAGTCCTGCGTTCTGTTGAGCCTGAAGGGTCGTCCATTGGTCGCGAGCGGCGGATTCGGCGGCTCTGATTTGCTCCTCTCGGACGCGGTCGGCCTCCAGTCGGCTCAAGGCGTCCTCGACGTCCTTCAGCGCGATCAGCACCGCGCCCTGATAGGCGAGAAGAGCTTCCTGCGCCTGGGTCTGACGCAGGTCCACCGTCGCGCGCCGCCGTCCGCCGTCGAACAGCGGGAGCATGAGAGCGGCGCCCGCCGTGGGTTGCAGGCTGTCGGACGAGATCAGCGTGCTGAGAGAGCCCGAGACCAGATGGATCGCGCCGGTCAGGCTGATCGAAGGATACAGGTCGGCGACAGCCACGCTGATCTCGGCGGTGGCGGCCGCGAGGTTTCGTTCGGCCGCCCGGACATCCGGCCGTCGCCGCAACAGATCCGACGGCAGGCCGACCGGAATGACGGCGGGCGCGGTCGGCGCGGCCTGGGTCTCAGCCAGATCGTTGATCAGCGCCATAGGCGGCCGGGCCAGAAGGACCGCCAGGGCGTGGGCCTGCGCGGTGCGCTGGGCGACGAGATCCTCACGCGCGGCGGCGATGGACGCTCTGTCGCGTTCGGCGGAGCGTTCATCCAGAGTCGACGTCAGGCCATGGCGTCGGCGGATTTGATGGAAAACCAGGACCTCGTCTCGCACTTCTTGAAGCGCGTCGGCCACGGCGATGCGCTGATCCAGGGCGCGATAGTCCAGATAGGCCCGCGTGACTTCAGCCGTCAGGATGATTTCGGCGTCACGCCGGGTCCAGACCGCCGATGCCGTGCGAGCATCCGCCGCCTCCAGCGCCCGTCGACCGGCCCCGAACAAGTCCAGCTCCCACGAGGCGTCGAAACCGGTCTGGTAGGTCTCGAACGCTGTCCCCGGCGCGCCGATCGGTTCAGAGCCCGGCGTCCCTGACTCGCCCAGAAGCGCGGCGATGGAGGTGGTCTTGCTAAGCCGGGTGTAGCCGCCCTGTGCGTCGGCCGAGATGGTGGGCGCGGTGGCGGCTCCGACGATGCGCGCCCCGTGTCGGGCTTCCTCGACCCGCAGCGTCGCCTGACGCAAATCCAGGTTGGCGGCCCGCGCCTCGTCGACCAGGCGATCCAGCATGGGATCGTGGAACGTTCGCCACCAGGCAGGGGCGGGCTGACCGGTAGGCTCGCCGTGCGAGAAGGCCGCAGGCGTCGCCAGGGTCGGTTCGCTGTAGTTCGGGCCAGCCATGCAGGCCGCCAACAACACGGGGAGCATGACCGGCGCAGCGAGACGAGCGGCGAGGGTCTCCGACCCTATGCGCGGCGCTGTCTTCGTCATCCTCGGCCCCTCAGCATCATGTCGACGCCTGATCCAAGCTGTACGGCTACGGAGCCATAACGTCGCTTCCGGCGCAATGGTCGCATCGCGCCCGCGAAAGGTTGTTATGCGGCTCATCTGGCAGGTCGACGTCCGGCTGGCGAGGGAGCTATGTCTACGCTACAACACAACAAGCCAGGAGAAGCTGGATTGTCGAATTCAACCGCACTTCGCTCGCTTTATCTTCAACTCCTGCAAGGCTGGAATGACCGCGATGCAAATGGCATGGCTGAATGCTTCTCGATTGGTGGGATATTGATCGGCTTCGACGGCTCTCTTGCAGATAGCCGAGAGGCGATCCAGAAACATCTTTCACCTATCTTTGCTGATCATCCCACCGCCGCCTTCGTCGCCATCATTCGGACGACGCGACGAATTGGGAGCGCCGGCATTCTTCTCGCCGATGTCGGCATGGTTCCGCCCGGCGCCGAAGAGATCAACCCAACGGCCAATGCCCGTCAGACCATGGTAGCCAACAAGGATGGCGATGGGTGGCGGGTCAGCCTTTTTCAAAACACACCCGCTTCGCTGCACTGGGACGAAAAAGGCCGTGAGGCGCTGTCCGCTGAGTTGAATGCATCATTCAAACGGCGAGGCCTGCTTCCCGATTGAACGTTGCTCGTAGATTTTTCCTCTACATAAACATTAAGTTCCCAAGGTATCTGACGAATAAATTTCGCGAATTTTCCCTTGGGGCTCTCAAATGGGGACGCAGGCAGCCTAAAGCGGAGAGGGAGGGCCGTTCTGTCAGCACCTCAGACGGCTGCGCCGAGCCGATGGAGTTCGGCCGTCAGCGCTGTTCCCTGTTCGTCAGCAAGGGCGGCCCTGCGAAGCGCGGCGATATCGTCAGCACTCGCTCCTCCCAAGCGCACGAAGGCCAGTATCTTGGCGTAACTCGACAGGCCGCGATCAAAGGTCTCGCCATAGCCCTTGATCAGGTTCTGGCATCGCGCGATTTCGAGCGCGACGTCTGGTTGCGACGGAGCCACTGCCTGAATTTGCGCGAGCCATTCCTCAACGCGCTGCTGTTCCTCCTGGTAGCGCAGGGAACTGCGGCGCCATGGACGCAGGGCGGTCAGCAAGCTCAGCATCAGGAACCAGCGCAGCCGCGTCGTCTCCACATGGCGGCCCTTGGTGAAGAAGCGGCCCAGCAGGCTCTCGGCCGCGGCGCTGTGCAGGAGGCGCCGCCCGATAGGGGCGGGTAAGGTCTCGCAGATCTCGCGCAGGCGCGGGTGCATGAACTCGGTGACGCTGAGGAGCTGGTCGTTCGTGACGCGTACTTCACCCCTGACGCGGGCGGCGCGGGACGCGCGGGTCTTCAGGTCCGCCACCCGGATGGTGTCGTCGTAGGCCATCCAGAGCGCCAGGGCGGCGGCCGTCTCTGTGGTCAGGGCGTGCGGGGGCTGGTCCAGCGCCGCGATCCGCTCCAGTCGCTCGAGATAGAGCGCGGCGTAGGCCCGGTCCTGATAGTCCATCAGGCGCTGAACCCCGAGCAGGGCGTTCCTGTGCACGGCGGTGGGCAGCCGGGCGCGAATCCTAGCCGCCAGCGCCTGGCCGAAGGGCGTGGTCGGCGCGGGCGTCGGCGCTGTAGGTTCTTCAGGCGCCGCAACGGGCTGGCGGGCGGCGTCGAACCCCTCGGCAAAGCCCTTCAGGTTGCTGTCGACCGCGACGCCGCTGGCGCGGATCGCGTCTTCGAAGGCTTCGCGCGGGAAGGGCAGGGCGCCGCTGCCGGCCAGGGCGCCGAACATGATCGAGCTGATGACGCTGCCGGATCGGGCGGAGGCGGCGTCCATGTCGAAGCCGACGAAGCGGCGCGCCCGCTTGGCGGCGGCCTCGAGAATCTTGCTGCTGTCGGCGCGTCCGTCGCCCATCGCCGACTTCTCGGAGATGGCGTAGATGCGATGGGTCGAGCCGATCAGCGTCGTGCGTTCGGCGCTGACGAAGCCGCGCACCATCGCGCGACCGACCTCCATCAACTCCGAGGCGATGACGACATCGACGTCGCCGGGCGTCGGCATCTGCGCCAGGACAGGCGCGCGACCGTCGGCCGGTAGGGGCGCCAGTTCGACATAGTAGACGGTTGAGCCCGTGCGCTGGGCCACGCCGGGGACGGAGGTGCCCTGAGCCAGTTGGCCCTGGCTGCGGGCGACGCTCTGAATCCAGTCGGCCAGCACGCCGCCGCCCTGTCCTCCGAGCGCCAGAATGGCGATGCAGAGACGATCTCTTTGCTGTGTCATGGTTCTTAGAAAGCTCGTGCCGCCAGGCGGCGCTCGGCGCCGCGCTGGAGGGTCGTGATGATCCGTTGGCGCAGTCCGTTGACCAAGCGCTCCCAGCGTCCAGGGTTGGTCACCACCCGCGCCCGATAGAAGCTGGGGCACAGAATGGCGGCGTGGCTGACTTCCCCGCACAACCCGCAGCCGACGCAGGAGTTGTCGACATGGGCCACCGGATCGCGCCGCAGCGGATCGGGATTGGGCTTGATCGACAGGGACGGACAGCCGGACAGCCGGATGCAGCTGTGGTCGCCGGTGCAGGTGTCGGGATCCACGCCGAAGCGGTCCTGAGAGACGCGCCGTCCCGCCTGGGCGGCCTTGCGCAGCAGGGGCTTCTCGCGGCGCTGCTTGTTCAGCATGCATTCGGACTGGGCGATGATGACCTTCGGGCCCTTCTCAGGGCTGGTCAGCGCCTCCTTCAGCACGCTTTTCATGCGTTTCAGGTCATAGGTGCGGTCGATGGAGCGCACCCATTCCACGCCGACGCCGCGCGCCGCCTTCTCGATCGGGTTGCGGGTGCTGCGCGCGCTGTTGTCGGCGCGCGAGGACAGCACGTCCTGGCCGCCGGTCGCGGCCGAATAGCCGTTGTCGACGACCAGGGTGACGGTGTCGTTCTTGTTGAACACGGCGTTGCCGACGCCTGAGGTCAGGCCGTTATGCCAGAAGCCTCCATCGCCCATGATGGCGATCGCACGCTTGTCCTTCGGCTTGAAGGCCGAAGCCCCGGCGGCGCCCAGGCCGTAGCCCATCGTCGTATTGCCGATGTTGAAGGGCGGCAGGATGGAGAACAGGTGGCAGCCGATGTCCGCCGACACGTGCGACGGGCCCAGTTCGCGCTCGACCATCTTCATGGCGGTGAAGATCGGGCGTTCCGGGCAGCCGGTGCAGAAGCCGGCGGGGCGTGCGGGAACCTCGGCGTCCAGGCTGACCACGGCGGCGGGCGGCGCAGCCTTCGAGGCGGGCGCGGCCGTCGGCAGGCAGCCGGGGCTCCATTCCTCAAGGAAGCTCTTCAGCCCCTTCTGGATGATGTGGGCGGCGTATTCGCCGGCGCGCGGCAGCGGACCCTTGCCGACGATGCGGGTCTCAAGGCCTGCGCGCCGGATCAGGGTGTTCAGCTCATGCTCGATGAACTCGGGCTGACCCTCCTCGATGATCAGGACCGCCTTCTTGCCGCGACAGAAGTCCGTCACCTCTTCGGGGATCAGCGGATAGGTGACGTTGAGGCAGTAGATCGGCAGGGCGCTGTCGCCGAAGGCGTCGGCCAGGCCCAGCAACTCCATCGCCCGGTTCAGGTTGTTGTAGAGGCCGCCCTGAACGATCAGGCCGATGTCGCCCTCGTTCGGGCCGAAGATCTCGTTCAGCCTGTTGTCGCGCACGAAGGCGATGCCTGCGGGCCAGCGCTTCTCGACCTTCTCGACCTCATGCAGGAAGTTGGCGGGCGGCAGGACGATCCGCTCCACATCGCGCACGGGCGCGGCGGCCGCCTGGGCCACGGTCAGGGGCGGGCGGCGGTTGTCGTGGGCGACGAAGCTTCCCGTCATGTGGCAGGAGCGCACGCGCAGCTCCAGCATGACGGGCGTGTGCGAGGCCTCCGAAAGCTCGAAGCCCTTTTCGACCATGTCGACGATGCTGGTCAGATTGGGGCGCGGGTCGAGCAGCCACATCTGCGACTTCATGGCGAAGGCGTGGGTGCGCTCCTGCATGATGGAGGAGCCTTCGCCATAGTCCTCGCCGACGATGATCATGGCGCCGCCCGTCACCCCGCCCGAGGCGACGTTGGACAGGGCGTCGGAGGCGACGTTCGTGCCCACGACCGACTTCCAAGCCACGGCGCCGCGCAGCGGATAGTTGACGGAGGCGGCCAGCATGGCAGCCGCTGTAGCTTCCGAGGCGCTGGCCTCGAAATGAACGTCCAGGCTTTCAAGCAGGTCGTTCGCATCGGCGAAGACGTCCATCAGGTGGCTGATGGGCGAGCCCTGATAACCGCCGACATAGGCGACCCCGGATTGCAGCAGCGCCTTGGTCACGGCGAGGATGCCCTCGCCGTGAAAGACATCGCCTTCCGCCGCGGTCAGCTTGCGGACTTCCGACTTGAACGAACGCTCGGCCATCCTGGATCAGCCCGCGACCAGAGCCAGAACGCGCAGCGGGCTGCCCGATCCATCACGGATCTTCAGCGGCGGCGCGATCACCACGACGCCCGTCGGCGGCAGGGCGTCCAGGTTCTGCAGACATTGCAGACCATAGCGGCCGGCGCCGTGGAACAGGGCGTGGGCGGGGTAGGGCGGCTCCAGCAGGTGCGCCTGACCGGCGTCCGTGCCGATGGTTTCGACGCCGAATCCCAGAGCGTCGCGCTCTTCGACCAGCAGGCGGACGGCCGCGACCGACGGTCCGGGGGTGTGGGCGCCGTCTTCGCGGCGGTTCACATAGGCCTCCGGGTCACGCTTGGACCAGTCCGTGCGGAACAGGACCCAACTGCGCGGCGGGATGCGGCCGTGAACAGCCTCCCACGCCTCGATATGCGAAGGTTCAAGCAGGAAGTCGGGATCGGCGGCGGCCTCGGCTGAGCAGTCGATGACGACGGCAGGCGCGATCAGGTCCGATGCCGGCACCACGTCCACGGTGCCGGCTGGCCGGTCCTTGCCCGTGATCCAGTGGGCGGGCGCGTCGAAGTGGGTGCCCGTGTGCTCGCCGACGGTGAAATTGCTCCAGTACCAGGCGACGCCGCGCTCGTCGTAGCGGGATATTTCCTCGCGGCTGAACGGCGCGCACTGGCCGAACGGCGGCGGCAACACCAGCGTCGGCGTGTCTTCCGAAAGCGTTTGCGTCAGGTCGACGACCTTCACATCACCGCTGGCGATGCCTGTCGCGATTTGCGACAGAGCTTGTGCAGATACGGACATTCGTCCTCCCCTTCTCTTTTCCCTCAGGACTAAGCCTTGCCGAAGAAACTTGCATCTGCAACTAATTTCTTGAGCGCCGACGCTGATCCTGCGTCGGCTCTGCGCAAGGAGGATGGCGCCGTGGCTGGGCAATTGCGCCGGACGGGGGATCCCGGTTCAGAGGAGTTCCGTCTCGAGCGCTATCCCTTCTATCAGGTGAACAGGGTGCTGAGCCGGTACAACCTGATCATCGAGCGCGAGTTGCGGAAGATCGACATCGACATCCCGACATGGCGGGTGCTGATGATCCTTGGCGAACGCGCCCCACGGTCCATCGGCCAGATTTCGCGCGCCGGGGTGGTCAATCTCTCGACGATGATGCGGATCGTGGAGCGCATGACCAACGCCGGCCTGGTGACGCGCAGTCCCAGCGCGGTGGACGCTCGGGTGATCGATGTCGGCCTGACGGAGGCGGGGCGCGAGCGATTGGCCCGGGCTCGGGTCTTGATGGCGCCCGTCTATCGTCAGGCGCTGGCAGGATTCTCCGAGCGGGATTCCGAGCGATTGCTGGCGCTGCTGGGGCGATTGAACGCCAACCTGGAAGTCATGACGGACTAAACGCTTTCGCGATCTGATCGCCCTCTGAGCGCCGTTTCGGCAACGGCGATGAAGCGCTTGCCTGTCGTCCCTATTTATTTTAGACCTAAAGTAATAGGAGGCGTTCCATGCGTGTTGCTTGTCTCGGCGGCGGCCCCGCCGGCATCTATTTCGCCATCTCGATGAAGCTTCGGAATCCGGGGCACGACATCCATGTTTTCGAGCGCAACCGGAGCGGGGACACCTTTGGCTGGGGTGTTGTCTTTTCGGACCAGACGCTCACCAATCTGACGGCGAACGACCCGGTCAGCGCGGATCGGATCCGGGACAGCTTTGCGCACTGGGACGATATTGCAGTGACGCTCGATGGCCGGACGGAGGTGTCTTCCGGCCACGGCTTCATCGGCATCGGCCGCAAGCGGCTATTGCAGATTCTGCAGGCTCGGGCGGCCGAGCTGGACGTGGTCATGCATTTCGAGACCGAATTCGGCGACGATCTGGAGCTTTACGCCGAGTTCGATCTGATCGTCGCCGCCGACGGCGTCAACAGCCGCATCCGCACCCGCTACGCCGACCGCTTCGACATCGACATCCAGACGCGCCGGAACAGGTTCACCTGGCTGGGCACGCAGAAGCTGTTCGACGCCTTCGCCTTCATCTTCGAAAAGACGCCGGAGGGCTGGATCTGGGCTCACGCCTATCGATTCGACGAAACCCATTCGACATTCATCGTCGAATGCTCGCCTGAGACCTGGACGGGATTGGGCTTCGAGGACATGAGCCAGGAAGAGACGCTGGCGGCGTGCGAACGGATCTTCGCGCGTCACCTGGACGGCAAGCCGCTGTTGAGCAATTCGGCGCACCTGCGCGGCTCGGCGTCCTGGATCAACTTCCGCCGGGTGCTGTGCGGCCAGTGGTCCTTCGACAATGTGGTGCTGCTCGGCGACGCCGCGCACACGGCGCACTTCTCGATCGGCTCGGGCACGAAGCTGGCGCTGGAGGATGCGATCAAGCTGGCCGTGGTGCTGGACCGGCCGGGCCTCGATAACCGACAGGCGCTGACGCAGGCGCTGAAGGACTATCGCGACGAGCGTCAGGTCGAGGTGCTGAAGATTCAGAACAGCGCGCGCAACTCCACCGAATGGTTCGAGAACATCGACCGCTATGCGGATTTCGACGCGGAGCAATTCGCCTACGCCCTGCTGACCCGCAGTCAGAGGGTCAGCCACGAGAACCTGCGTCTGCGCGACGGCCCCTGGCTGGGGCGGGTCGAGGACTGGTTCGCCGGCAAGGCGGACGCGGGGGCTGGGACGCCGCCGATGTTCACGCCCCTGCGCCTGCGCGACGCGAAATTGCCCAATCGGATCGTAGTGGCCCCGATGCAGACGTATCAGGCTGATGCTCAGGGACGGGTGACGGACTTTCACCTGGCGCACTATGGCGCGCGAGGACTGGGCGGCGCGGGTCTGCTCATGACCGAAATGCTGGCCGTGTCCCCCGAGGGCCGGGTGACGCCGGGCTGCGCCGGTCTCTATGACGACGATCAGATTGCGGGCTGGGCGCGCATTAATGCGCTGATCCATGCCGGGGGAGAGACCCTCGTCTGCGCCCAGATCGGCCATGCGGGTCCGCGCGGCGCGTGCGCCGCGCCGCAGGGCGGCCGCCCGGCGACGGAGCCGCTGAATCAGCCCTGGCCGCTCGTGGCGGCATCGGATCGGCCCTGGGCCGAGGGCGGCCTCGCGACCGCCGCTCTGGACGAAGCCGGGATGGACGCGGTTCGCGACGCCTTCGTCGCCGCGACGCGCCGGGCGGAGGCGGCGGGGTTCGACGTGCTCGAGATTCAGGCCGGGCACGGGACCCTGCTGTCCAGCTTCATCACCCCCCTGATGAACCATCGCCAGGACGCCTACGGCGGCGATCTGGACGGGCGCCTGCGCTTCCCGCTGTCGGTGGTGGAAGCGGTGCGCGCCGTCTGGCCTGAGGCCAAGCCGTTGCTGGTGCGGGTATCGGCAGAGGACTGGATGGGCGAGGCGGGTCTGGCTCCAGATGAGGCGGTCGAGATCGCCAGGCGGCTGGCTGCGGCCGGGGCGGACCTGATCGACGTCTCGTCCGGCGAGACGCATCCGGACGCGCGTCCTGTCACCGGACGGATGTACCAGACGCCCCTGTCCGACCGCATCCGCAATGAGGCGGGCGTTCGCACCCTGGCGGTGGGCGCCATCACCGAGGCGGATCAGGCCAACGCCATCCTGGCGGCCGGACGGGCGGACCTTGTCGCCCTGGGGCGCCCGCACCTGCTGGATCCGGCCTGGACGCTCAAGGCGGCGGCCGCCGCGGGCCGCCGCGAGCATCCGACGCCCAGCGTCTATCGCGCCGGTTTCGACCAGCTTGCGCGACAGGCCCGAAGCGCCGCAGATGGCGTTAGAGCCTGACCGGGCCGGGCGGGCGGTTCGCAGAGGAGTGGCGCGCCATGCGCGAGAAGCATGACGGCGGCGCGGGGCCGATCGACGTTCGGGCGTGGCTGCGGATGCTGAGCTGCACCATGACGATCGAGAAGAGTCTGCGACGCGGCTTCGCCGAGCAATACGACACCACCCTGCCGCGTTTCGACGTCATGGCGGCCCTGGACCGTCACCCGCAGGGGCGGACGATGGGGCAGCTGTCGCGCGCGCTTCTGGTGTCCAACGGCAACGTCACGGCCATCGTGCGCCAGCTTCAGGACGCGGGCCAGGTCGTGGTCAGCCCCGACCCCGAAGATCGCCGATCATCCATCGTGCGGCTGAGCGCGGCCGGGCAGGCCAGCTTCAATGTGCTGGCCAAGGCGCACCATGCGTGGATCCATCAGGCGCTGTCCGACGTGGCTCCCGATGATCTGGAACAGCTTCACGCCCTGTTGGCCAAGGTCAAGGCGTCGATCGGAGAGAACCTTCACACATGAGCTTCACGACGCGGAGCAAGGTGCGTTTCGCACATGTCGATGCGGCGGGCATCGTCTTCTACCCCCGCTATTTCGAGATGCTGAACGGGGCGGTTGAGGACTGGTTCGCCGAAGGTCTGGGCGTTGATTTCGCCGAACTGCACCTGACGCGCGGCCTGGGCGTGCCCACGGTCAGCCTGGACAGCCGGTTTGCGGTGCCCAGTCGCCTCGGCGACGAACTGGACATCACCATCGAGGTGAAATCGGTTGGCCGCTCCAGCTGCGCCGTGGCCTATACGGTGGCCTGCGGCGACGAGGTGCGGATGACGGCCGAGGGCGTTCTGGTCTGCATGATTCTGGCTGAAGGGCGCTCGGCGCCCTGGCCGGATGACGTTCGCGACGGTCTGGCGAAGACCTGAGCCTCGCCCTGTTCCTGAAATGAAAAGCCCGCCCGGGCGCTGCGCCGGGGCGGGCTTTTGTCGTCAGGCGGCGACGACGGGATGGCGCAGCTTGCCGATGCCGACGACCTCGGCCTCGACCGTATCGCCGGGCCACATCCATTGCTGCGGGTCCATGCCGGCGCCGACGCCTGCGGGGGTGCCGGTGGCGATGATGTCGCCGGGCTCCAGGGTGATGCCCTTGCTGATGTCGGCGATCAGTTCATCGACCTTGAACAGCATATAGGCCGTGTTGCTGCTCTGCTTCTGGACGCCGTTCAGCGACAGGGTCAGGTCCAGCGTCTGCGGGTCGGGAATCTCGTCGGCGGTGACGATGCACGGCCCCATCGGGGCGAAGCTGTCCTGGCCCTTGGAGTAGATCCACTGGCCTGCGCGGCGGCAGTCGCGGGCGCTGACGTCGATCAGCACCGTATAGCCAAACACGTGCTTGAGCGCGTCCTCGCGGCTGACGCCCTTGGCGGTCGAGCCGATCACCGCGGCCAGTTCGACTTCCCAGTCCAGTTGCTGGGTGATGGCGGCGTTGTGGACGATGGGGTCGCCCGGCCCGACCACGGTCGTCGGCGGCTTGGAGAAGATCACCGGCTCGCGCGGCAGCTCGGGCGAGGTGTCCAGCGATTTGGCGGACTCCGCCACATGCTCGGTATAGTTCAACCCGATGCCGAAGATGTTCTTGCGCGGGCGGGGGATGGGAGCCAGCAGCTTCGCGTTCGACAGCGGCGTGGCGACGCCGACCGGATACAGGCCCTTGGCCTCGGCCATCAACGCCGTGGCGGCGGAAACCGCCTGAGGCCCCAGGTCGATGAAGACCAGCATCGAGGAGGGCAGGGCGACGCCGCGCGCCTGGCCCAGTTTTTCAAGGTCGACGACCAGGTCGCCGTCGATGGCACCCAGCCGGGCCTCGGCCTCGACGCTGGCGCGATAGGTAACAAGACGCATTCATTCAGTCCTATTCAGAGATGATGGGTTGATGGCCGCCGTTCTCGGCCAGGGCTTCTTCGCGATAGAGGCCCAGGGCGCGCATGACCGGCAGGTCGTGAAAGGCGAACAGGCAGGCGTCCTCGCGGTCCGAGGCGTTGGCGTGCTCGTGATACATCCAGGCCGGGACGACGAAGATGTCCCGCTCGCGCCAGTCGAACCGGCGGCCGTTTATGATGGAATAGCCCTGCCCCTTGGCGCACTGATAGACGAAGCTGCCGGTCTGGCGGTGGGCCTTTGTCCGTTCGCCGGGACGCAGCATCTGCATCGAGGCGCCGATGGTCTGCATGACCGGTCCGCCGGTGTTCGGATTGACGTAGTCCATGTGGACGCCGTCGTAGGGGCTGCCGTCGGTGACGGCGGCGAAGCGTTGCAGGGCTTCGTAGGTCGGGCCCCACTCATACTTCAGCAGCGGCGAATAGGGCTTGTTCCAGGGCGTCGACGCCGGGCGCAGGGCCGCGCCAGCCCACGTCGCCGTGCTGTCGTCGACAGGGAAGGAGGCCGCCTGGTTCAGGTCCGGATGGACCTCGTAGAAATTGGCTTCCAGCGCGTTCATCATCGGAATGTCGAGGCCGTCCTGCCAGATGCAGATCTCGCCGTCCTCGGCCACGCCGTGCTCATGCCAGGTGCCGTTGGGGGTCAGCACGAAGTCGTTCGGCCCCAGCGTCATCTTGTGCCCGTCGACATTGGTGAAGGCGCCGCGCCCTTCCATGATGAAGCGCAGGGCCGAGGCGCTGTGGCGGTGGCTGGAAGCGCATTCGCCGGGCTTCATCACCTGCAGGCCTGAATAGAGCCAGCCGACGGCGGCGACCACGTCGGCCCGGCCCTTGTTCTCCAGATAGACGACGCGACGCCCCGCTTGTTCCGGGGTGACCAAATCCAGGGCTTTCAGCACATGGTCGCGCAGCTCGGCGTAGCGCCACAGCATGGGGACGGAGGTCGAGATAGGCTCCCAAGGCTCGATCTTGTTGGCCACCGTCCACAAGGCGCCGGTCCCCAGCTCCGAGAGGCGGTGATAATAATCCACCAGTGCGGGAGTGTCGGCGACGTTAGCGCGGCCGATGACGTCTTCGCGGTATTGGTCGAAACGGTTCGTCATGACCCCTCTCCTCCACTAATATTATAGACCTAAAATATCTTCCAATTGCTGTCAAACGCAACTAATCTGCGCTGAGGTTTCAGGGATGAAGAGGGGGCCGTGATGTCTCAGTCCTACAAGGCGGCCGTGGTGCAGGCGGCGTCGATTCCGGATGATCCAGGGGCGTCGGCGGTCAAGGCGGCGGACCTGATCCGACAGGCCGCCGACGAAGGCGCGCGGCTGATCGTTTTTCCCGAGGCCTTCCTGGGCGGCTATCCGAAAGGCGCCTCGTTCGGCACGCCCGTCGGGATGCGCAAGCCGGCGGGACGCGAGGACTATCGCCGGTACTATGAGGGCGCCATCGATCTCGACGGACCCGAGGTGGCGACTCTGGCCCAGGCGACGGCCGAAACAGGCGCCTTCGTGGTGATGGGGGTCATCGAGCGCGGCGGGGCGACGCTCTATTGCACCGTCCTGTTCTTCGATGGCGAGCGCGGCCTGATCGCCAAACACCGCAAGCTGATGCCTACGGGCGCCGAACGGCTGATCTGGGGTTTTGGCGACGGCTCGACCATGCCGGTGATCGACACCTCCCTGGGCCGGATCGGGGCCGTCATCTGCTGGGAGAACTACATGCCCATGCTGCGGATGGCGATGTACGATCAGGGCATCGGCCTCTATTGCGCGCCGACGGCGGACGACCGCGACGGCTGGGCCGCTTCCATGCGCCATATCGCGCTGGAAGGCCGCTGCTTCGTCCTGTCCGCCTGCCAGCATATCCGGCGCGACGCCTATCCGGCGAACTATGACTGCGCTCTTGGCGATACGTCCGACACCGTGCTGATGCGCGGCGGCAGCATGATCGTCGCCCCTCTGGGCGAGGTGCTGGCGGGCCCCGACTATTCCGGCGAGACGATCCTCTACGCCGATATCGACCTGTCCGAGATCGCGCGCGCCAAATACGACTTCGACGTCGCGGGCCACTATGCGCGTCCCGATGTTTTCCAGTTGAGCGTCAACACGGCGCCGCAACGTCCGGTGCGACGCATCGGGGCGGAGGACGATCTTGCTGTTTGACCTGTCGCAGTTGCAGGCGGGCGATCGTTACAAGCTGATGGCGTCGTCCATTACGCCCAGGCCGATCGCCTGGGTGACGACCCTGTCGCCGGACGGGGCGCGCAACGCGGCCCCCTACAGCTTCTTTAACATGATGGCGGCCGACCCGCCGCTGATCGCCCTTGGTCTGATGCGCAAGCCGAACGGCGAGCGCAAGGACACCTGCGCCAACATCGTCGCGACGGGCGAGTTCGTCGTCAATCTAGTGTCCGAAGACGATCTGGACGCCATGAACTGGACCTGCGCCGAGGCCCCGGCGGGCTATGACGAACTGGCCGCCGCCGGGGTGGCGACCGCGCCGTCCGCCATGGTCAAGCCGCCGCGCATCGCCTCGGCGCCCGTCAGCTTTGAATGCAGGGTCGTCGAGACGCTGGACTTTGCGCCGGCCGCCACGGTGGTGATCGGACAGGTTTTGGCCCTGCACATGGACGACCGCTTCGTCGATCCCGAGCGCCTGCATGTCGATACGCCCGCCATGCAGTTGATGGCGCGTATGCACGGCGCCGGCTGGTACACGCGTTCGACCGACCGGATTCAGCGCAATCGTCCCAGTTTCGATGATCTCCGCCGCAAGGCGACGGGTTGCGACGTAACTGCCTGATCTCTGATCTTCGTTGCTATTGGCGCAACAGACTGTATCAGCGAACCGCATTGTCAGGCTCATTGCATTTCCTGACAGTGCGGGGCTCCGGCGCGCCCGGGCTAGAGGGGATTTCACATGTACTCGCTTCGTCTTCCACGTTTCGCGTCTCTGATGGCGGCGGCATCGGCTGCGGCCCTGGCCGTTTTCGGCGCGCAGGCCGCCTCGGCCCAGGCGCAGCCGGACGGAGAGGTCACGGCTCTGGTGGGCGGCTCGGTGGTGTCGGTCGAGGACGGGCGGATCATTCCCGACGCCGTGGTCGTGATCGAGGGCCAGCGCATCGTCCGCGTCGGTCCGCGCAGCGAGGTCCAGCCGCCCGTCGGCGCCCGCATCATCTCGACCGAGGGCCGTTGGCTGGCTCCGGGGCTGATGAACATGCACGTCCACTTCGGCCTGAAGCTGCCGGGGGCGGCGGGGGCCGAACTCCAGAATGAAACGGACGCCCAGCAGGTGCTGCGCATGGCGCACAACGCCGAGCGTTCGCTGCGCGCCGGCGTGACCAGCGTGCGCCTGGTGTCCGAACTGCACGGCAACGACTTCGCCCTGAAACGCGCCATCCAGCGCGGCGAGGCGGTCGGTCCGCGCATCGAGACGGCGGGCGAACTGATCGTGCCGACCGGCGGTCACGGTTTCCACGAAGTCGATGGCCCTTACGCCTTCGCCCGCGCCGCGCGCGAGCAGATCAAACAGGGCGCCTCCTGGATCAAGATCGCCATTTCGGGCGGCATTTCCGACACCCACGGCGACATCGCCGCCGCGCCGATGACCGATGAAGAGCTTTCTGTCCTGATCGACGTGGCTCATCGCAACGGCGTGCGCGTCACCGCTCACAACGGCTCGCCCCAGGCGGCGATGCAGGCGCTGGAATACGGCATCGACGCCTTCGAGCACGGCTATCACCTGACCGAGCCGGTGCTGCGGCGGATGGCCAAGGACGAGGCCTGGCTGATCCCGACCATCGTCGTCAGCCAGCCCGGCGCGCGCGCCTTCTACCAGCGGATCGGTTCGCCGGACTGGTACCTGGCGCGGGTCGACAGCGTCGGCAAGGATCACTGGGCCGTGCTGCAGCAGGCGATCCGTCTGGGCGTGCCGATCGCGCTCGGCACCGATCAGTTCCCGTTCGAGGACAATGAAGGCACGACCGCCACGGTTCGCGAAGCCGAACTCTATGTCGATGCGGGCATGACGCCGCTTCAGGCGCTTCAGGCCGCCACCATCCAGCCCGCGCGCATGATGCGCCGCGACACCGATATCGGCAGCATCACGGTCGGCAAATACGCCGACATCGTCATCCTGGACGGCGACCCCACCAAGGACATCGGCGCCCTGCGCTCGCTCAGCTTCGTCATGAAGGGCGGGGCGGTGGTGCGCGACGACCACGGCCTGTCCGGTCAGGCGCGCTGAGCCTGCCGCGGAAACCTTGACCATGTCTCAGTACGCTTCGTTCCGCGCGATGCACCGGCGGTATGTTCACCGCTGGCTGCTCGTCATCCCCTTCATCTGGCAGATCGGCCTGACGCCGTTGGTCAATACCGCGTCGGTGCGGGTCTTCTCTCTGCCCCTGCCGATGGTGTGGCAGATGGCGGGCATTCTGGTCGCCACCGCCGTGATCGGCTTCGTCTTCTGGCGCGATGAGCGCATCGAGAAGGAACTGGGTCTGACCGATGATCGGGACGCGGAGGGTCTGTCGTGACCCTGGTTCTGACCTTCGGCATCGTGCTGGCGACCATGATCGGCGCCATGCTTTACGGACATCAGAAGTCCAAGGCCAAGACGGTGAGCGAATGGGCGGTCGGCGGCCGTAGCTTCGGCACCCTGATCTTCTGGTTCCTGAACGCGGGCGAGATCTACACGACCTTCGCCGTTCTGGGCATTTCGGGCTACGCCTGGGCCTATGGCGCGCCCGCCTATCTGGCCTTCACCTCCGTCTCGCTGGCGGCGACGTTGGGCTATTGGCTGATGCCGCGCATCTGGCAGGCGGGGCGTCAGGGCGGTTTCATCACCCAGGCGGACTTCTTCGCCGCCCGCTACAAGGCGACCTGGCTGGGGTGCCTGGTCGGTCTGGCGGGGATCGCCGCCATCGTCGTCTATGTGCAGATCCAGATCACGGCCCTGAGCCTGATCCTGCGCCTGACGTTGGGGACCGAGGTGTCGGTGACGGCGGCGGCCATCATCGCCGCAGGCATCATGCTGGCCTTCGTCTATGTGGCGGGTCTGCGCTCAGCCGCCTTTGCGGCCGGGGTCAAGGACGTGCTGATGATCGTTCTGGTCGTCGGCCTGAGCGCCACCGTCGCGGGCAAGGTCGGCGCCTCGTCCATTCTGGACGTGTTCGCGCGGGTTCAGGACCAGAATCCCGGCATCGGCGTCTTTCCGGGCATGGTCCCCGAAGCCGGCCTGACGGTGACCTGGATGATGACGGCGGCGCTGAACGTCGCCCTGGGGACCTGGATCTTCCCGCACATGTTCCAGCTCTGCTACGCAGCCGGCAGCCGCAAGGCCATCCGCCGCAACGCCGTGCTGCAGCCGATCTATTCCCTGTCCTTCTTCTTCATCATCCTGCTGGGGTTCGGCGCCCTGCTGGCCGGGGTTTCTCCGCCGGGCGGGGACGTCAACGCCGCCCTGCTGCAGTTCGTGTCCGACGCCTATCCGGCGTGGATGATCGGCCTGCTGGCCGGGACGGCCTGCCTGCTGGCGCTAGTGCCGGGTTCGGTGCTGCTGCTGACGGCGGGGTCGATCTTCAGCCGCAATGTGGTCATGCCGCTCAAGCCGGACCTGAGCGATCGGGCCAGTCTGCTGGTTTCGCGGCTGTCGATGGTGGGCTTCGCGGCAGTGGCCGTGTGGCTGACGATCGGCGCGACTTCTTCCCTGGTCGAGATCGGCTTGGCCGCCTACGCCGCCATCGGCATGTTGGCGCCCGGCGTCTTCCTGGCCTTCCTGTGGCCGCGCGCCAATGCGATCGGCGTGGCGGCGGGCATCGGCGCAGGTTATGCGGCCCTGTTGCTGCCGTCCGCCCAATCCCTGTGGACCGCCCTGCTGCCGGGGTGGGACAAGGGACTGGTGGCGATGGGCGTCAACGCCCTTGTCGCGACCATCGTCGTGCTGCTGACGACGCGTGGCGGTGCGGAGGAAGGCGCGCGCTAAGCCTGCCGTCAGTCGCGCCCTGCCTCGGTCTCGTTCCAGCCCTTGATGCGGGTTTCGAACGCGGCCAGCAGGCGCGCGGGCGCACCGTCCAGCTGACGCCCCAGCCGGTGGATCAGGCTGATGGTCGTGTCTTCGAGGTTGGCCTCGCTGAGCGGGCGGACCACCAGGGTTCCCTCTTCCAGTTCGCTCGTCACCGCGATGCGCGGCAGGACGGTGACCATCCGGCCCGCCCGCGCCGCCTCGCGCATCACATAGAGGGAGGTCGTGGTCAGGGCGGGCTCCAGCCACACCTGTTCACGCCGCTCGGCCTCGCGAAGAATCTGGCGGATTCTCAGACCGATGTCTGGCAGGCACAGGTCGAAGGCGCTCAGTTCGGACAGGGAGACGCTCTTCAGCCGCGCCGCCGGGTGATCCGGGGCGCACACCACCATCAAGGGCTGGGCCGCCACGGCGCGCACGCGGATCTTGGGTTCGGCGCAGTCGTTGAAGATCAGGCCGAAGTGGGCGTTGTCATCAAGGACGGCCCGGACGATTTCCGTCGTCGACTGCACCGACACAGACGCGGCGATGCCGGGGTGCTGGCCCTGGAACTCCTCAAGGACCTTGGAGAAGAAGCCGCCCAGAAAGCCCTCGCCAACCGCGATGCTGACCTTGCCCGCTTTCATCTGCCGATGCTCGTGGAGCCTGTTCATGAAAGCTTCTTCGTTGGCGACGCAGCCCTGATAGTATTCGTAGGCCAGCCGGCCCGCCTCGGTCATGCGGATCGAGCGCCGTCCGCGTTCGATCAGGGCCACGCCCATGTCGCGTTCCAGTTGTGCGATCTGGCGGCTGATGGAAGAGACGGCGACGCCGATCTTGTCGCTGGCCAGGCGCATCGAGCCCAGACGCGCGGCCTCGTGGAAGTAATAAAGCGCGTTTCCCTGCATGGAGTCCTCCTAGGACGCAGAGGCTAGCGCGCGTTGCGTGAAACGCAATGATATTGATCATTTGTCCCGTATTGTGAGGCTAAACGAAATGATCGAGACAGGGGCGATCTGTCGCACAGTATTGATCTAGAGGTGTTTGTGACTGGCAAGAGAATGCGCGTCGGCTGGCGCGGCTACATCCCCGCGATCACGACGCCCTTCGACGTCGATGGACAGCTTGACCTGTCAGGCCTCGGGACGTTGCTGGAATGGCTGCACGCTGAGGGCATGCACGGTCTGGTGGTGGCCGGAACCACGGGGGAGTGGACCAGTCTGGCCCCCCAGGAGCGCAAGGCTCTGATCACCGCCGTCGGCGAACAGATGAAGGGCAAGATCTCTCTCATCGCCGGTTGCACCGCCTTTACGGCTCAAGAGGTCGTTGATTTCGCCGAGACTGCCCACGCCTGCGGCTATGAAGGCGTGCTGGTGACGCCGCCGCCCTATATTCGCCCGTCAGCGGATGAGATCGTCACCTTCTATCAGACGGTGTCGGACGGTTCCGCCCTGCCGATCTGCGTCTACAACTGGCCGCCGGGCACGGGCGTCGACATGGACTTCGACCTGCTGCGCCGTCTGGCCGACATCGAGAACGTCGTCGCCATCAAGCAGTCGACGGGCGACCTGCGCCGCTTCGTGCAGACCTATTTCGGACTGTGCGAGCAGATCCGCGTTTTCGGCCACAGCATGGACGACGGCGGCCTGGCCTTGTTAAGGGGCGGGGGCGGCGACGGCACCATGGGGGCCGGCGGCGTATTGGGGCGGACCCAGCCGGATTTCTACAATCACGTCTGGGCCGGGGATTTCGAGGCGGCGCGCGCCTGTGGCCGTCAGGACCGGGTCATCATGGACGCTTGGTACACGTCGGAGCTTGTCGGCCGCTTCGGGTCGGGGCCTGCCATTCTGAAGGCGGCGCTGAATATCCAGGGCCTGCCGGGGGGCTATGTGCGCCGTCCGCTGCTGGACGTGCGCGAAGCGGATCTGGAGCGCATTCGCGAGACTCTGGCGTCGCTCGGGCGCGCCTGATCGATGAAACGTCTGGACGTCGTGGTGATCGGCGGCGGCTTGGTCGGTGCCGCCACGGCGTTCAGGCTCGCCCAGGCCGGGGCGTCGGTGGCCGTGGTGGAGGCGGGCTATCCCAATATCGGCGCGTCCGGCGCCAATGCGGGGTCTCTGCATTTTCAGTTGGAGCGCCGTTTCCTGGAGAACGGCGAGGCGCTGGCCGATCAGGCGGCGCAGGTGTTGAGCCTCAACCGCCTCGCGATTGAGGAATGGCGGAGGCTGGACGCCGAAATGGGCCCGGACCTCCACATCCACATGCGCGGCGGCCTGATGGTCGCCGAGACGGCGGACCAGGTCCGTACGCTTGAGCGCAAGGTCGCCCGCGAGGTCGAGGGCGGTCTGGACACGAGGCTGATCGACGGCGCCGAAGCGCGAACGATCGCGCCGGGCCTTTCCGAAGCCGTGACGGCGGCGGCCTATCTCTCGTCGGAAGGCCATGCAGATCCGAAGGCTTTGACCCCGGCCTTCATGACGCGGGCCCAGACGGCGGGCGTCCAGCTGCTGCAGGGCGCGCGCCTGACGGCGGCCGGAGCGGATGCGCAGGGCTATCGTCTGACCGTGCGGCGGGGCGAGGCGGACATCGAACTTGCGACCCGCAAGGTGCTGATCGCGGCGGGCGCCTGGACCGACCGTATCGGCGAGTTGTTCAACCTGCACCTTCCCATCTATCCGGTCGCTCTGCTGATGAATGTGACCGAGCGGGCGCCGCCGATACTGGAGCAGTTGATCCAGCACGTCGGTCAAAGGCTGTCGATGAAGCAGGCGCACGCCGGAAACATGCTGATCGGCGGGGGATGGCCGTCCCGCATGCGGCTGGACGCAGCGGGCCGGTTCGATCTGGACCGGCCGGCGGAACTGCTGACGCCGTCGCTCGCGGGCAATCTGGGGGTCGCATCGCGCATCTTTCCGCCGGTCGCCGAGCTCAATCTGATCCGCAGTTGGACCGGGATCACCGCCATCACGGCCGATCAGACCCCGCTGGTCGGCGAAGTGCCCCAGGCGCCGGGCGTCTATGTGGCGGCGGGCGGTTCCGCCTTCACCCTGGGGCCGGTGTTCGCCCGTCTTCTCGCCAGACTGATCCTGGATGAGCGCGAGGATCGCCTGTCGATCTTCTCTCCGGCGCGCTTCAGCCACCTCAACAGCTTCATGGGAGGTCGGCTTGCGTAAGACCGACGGCGTGTCGCGCGGGGAGCCCTTCGCCTTCAGCGTCGACGGCGACGCGATCCAAGCCTATCCGGGCGAGACCATCGCGACGGCCATGCTGGCCGCCGACGCCACGGGGTTCAGGCGCGATCGTTCGGGTCGGGCGCGCGGTCTCTTCTGCAACATGGGCGTCTGCAGCGAATGCCTTGTCCATGTGCGGGACGGCGACGTTTCCCGACGCGTGCGCGCCTGTCTTGTCCCGGCTGAACCCGGAATGACGGTCGAGACGGGGATCGGCGAATGAGGTCATCGGTCGAAGGCGCAAGCCCCGATTACGATCTGGCCGTGATCGGGGCAGGGCCGGCGGGCCAGGCGGCCTGCCTGAGCCTCAATGGGGCCCTGCGGATCGCCGTCATTGACGAACAGGCGCGGCCGGGCGGCCAGATTCTGCGCCAGCCGCCGCGCGCGTTCTCGGTCGCCGACTGGATGAAGGGCGGAGCCTATCGCGGGCTGAAGGCGCGGCTCGCCGCCTTTGAGGCCCTGACGAACGTCGACTTCATGGGTGGGCGATCGGTGCTTGGTCTGCGTGAAGCGGGCGGCGTGTGGACGTTGATCCTGTCCGGCGAGTCGGGCGTCGAAGAGGTTTCGGCGCGCCGGGTGCTGATCGCCGGCGGCTGCTACGATCTTGCCGCGCCCATTCCCGGCTGGACCCTGCCGGGCGTCATGAGTGCGGGCGGGACGCAGGCCTTCATCAAGAGCCAGCAATTGGTCCCCGGAAAGCGCCTGGCCTTCGCGGGCAGCCACCCGCTGCAACTGCTTGTGGCCGAGCAGGCCCTGGAGGCAGGCGGCGAGGTGGCCGTAGTGACCTTCATCCAGCCCTTCTCGACGCTCGCATGGCGCGCGATCACCCGACCCTGGGCCGCCCTGACGCATTGGCCCGTTCTGGTCTCGGCGCTAGGCAGCGCCTGGCGCCTGCTCAGGGCCGGCGTTCCCCTGCGTTTCGGCCGAGCGGCGCTGAGCGTGGAGGGGCAGGGCAGGGTTTCCGCCTTGCATCTAGGGGGCGCCGAACGGTTCGACTGCGACGCGGCCGCCCTCTGTTTCGGTTTCATGCCCCAGGCGGACCTTCCGCGCGCGGCGGGCCTGCAGGTGACGCCTGCTCGGCCCGGCGGCTGGAAGTCGAGCCACGACGAATGGATGCGGGCCTCGCGTCCGGGCGTCTATGTCGCAGGCGAGACGACAGGCGTGAAGGGCGCCGCAGCGGCGTCGGCCGAAGGCGCTCTGGCCGGTCTGGCCGTCGCCCTGGACGAAGGCCTTATCGATCAGGGCGAAGCGCGTCGTCGCGCACGACCCTGGCGCAAGGCGCGGCGGGCGGCCATGCGGTTTGCGGCCTTGCTTGACGCCATCGCGGACCCGGGGCCGTTCAGCGCGCGGTTGCCTGATGCGGACACGATCGTGTGTCGGTGCGAGGACGTCGCCTTGGGTGATCTGCAGGCCGCCCTGGCGCAGTGCGCGGAAGTCGGCTCGGTCAAGCTGGCGACCCGATGCGGCATGGGCGCCTGCCAGGGCCGAAACTGCGAGCATAGCCTGCTGAGCCTGGCCGGACAGCCGCAATCCGATCGTTCAGGGTTCACGGCGCGCTTCCCTGCAAGGCCCGTCAGGATCGGTGATCTCGCCGTTCGTTGATTGCGTTTATCGCAACAAATTTTCCAAAAGCTGTCATTGTGTGCGGCGGCAGAACGCCACAAAACTGTCTTCATCAAAAGTCGGAACACGTTGCAATGGAGGGGAGCGTGACCGGAACTACTCGCGATGGGGGCAGGCCGTCGTTCACGGTGGATCACGTGTCCAGAACCGTCCCTGACCTCGATCAGGCGCTGGCGTTCTACTGTGGCGTCCTCGGGGCGGTGGAGCTCTACCGCATGGGGCCGATGGACGCGGCCGACATGCCGACGGGTCCCGATGGGCGCGACTGGATGGAGGCCCATGTGGGCGTCCAAGGGGCTTGTCTGACCCTGGCGATGATCGCCTTCGGCGATGGCGCCCGCGTCCAACTGGTGCAGTACGACCGGCCGGACGGGCGGTGGACGGAGCCGCCGCTCAACTGCGACATCGGCGGGCATCACATCGCGTTCCGGGTGGATGACGTTCTCGCAGCCGCCGCATGGCTGACGGAGCGGGGCTGCACGCCGCTGGACGCCATCGAGATCGACGCCGGACCGCTGGCCGGAAAGACCAACCTCTACATCCAGGATCCTTTCGGGCTGCAGCTCGAACTCGTCGACTAGCCGGGAGGGCGACATGGCGACCACGAAAATCAATCCATCAGGACTCTACGACAGCACGCCTTTCGGCTTCTCGCATGCCGCCGTTCAGGACGGCGGGAAGGTGCTTCACCTCGCCGGCCAAGTCGCATGGGACGCCGATTGCAACGTCGTGGGCGTCGGCGATTTCGCCGCCCAGGTCGACAAGGCGCTCGCCAACATCGCGGCGGTCCTCTCCCATTCCGGTCTGGGTCCGTCGGACGTCGTCCGGCTGCGGACCTACATCGTCGATAACGACATGGAGCGCCTCGGGGCCGTGGTCGGCGCCCTGAAACGCTTCTACTGCGACGAAACGCCGGCGCCCAACACGGTCATCGGGGTCCAGTCCCTGGCCTTGCCGGACTTCCTCGTCGAGATCGAAGCCACCGCCCAGTTCCGCGATTAAGGCCGCGGCCACGCGCGCCTGATCGCTCATCCATTCACGCCAAATTCCCTTGGAGTTCCTTCGTTGACCTCTCCCAATACGCGTCAGTGTCTGCTGACATCCACTGTTATCGGCGGTGTGGCCGCCCTGACGGCTTTCGCCGCCCAGCCCGCCGCCGCCATGGTTCAGGACGAACCCACCTCGGTCAGCGAGATCGTCGTCACGGGTTCGCGGATCGTCCGTAAGGACTATAATTCGACCAGCCCCATCGTGACCGTCGGCCAGGAAGACCTGCAAGCGACCGGGTCGGTGACGGTCGAAGGCCTGATGAACGACATGCCGCAGTTCATGCCCGGCAACAGCCACGGCTCGGTCAACCCGGGCAACGGCGGTCAGGCCAACCTGAACCTGCGCGGCCTGGGCAGCAACCGGACGCTTGTCCTGATGAATGGTCGCCGCATCGTGCCGTCGAACGCGGACGGCACGGTCGACGTCAACCTGATCCCTGCGGCCCTGATCAAGAACGTCGAAGTCATCTCGGGCGGCGCTTCGGCCACCTATGGTTCGGACGCCCTGGCCGGCGTGGCGAACTTCATTCTGAACGACAGCTTCTCCGGCGTTCAGATCGACGCCCAGTATGGTCAGACGGAACGCGGCGACGGCACGACCGAGAGCTTCACCGTGACGGTGGGCGGCAATCTCGACGACGGTCGCGGCAATGCGGTGCTGTCGATCGGCCGTTCGACCCGTTCGGCGATCATGAGCGATGCGCGCGGCTTCTCGCGCATTTCCGGCCGCAACAGCGTCTCGCCGCTCGGGGTCACGACCTTTGACTCGACGAACCTGCCGAGCCAGGCCTTCATCAACAGTTATCTGAACTGCGCCAACTGCGTCACCCCGACCGGCGAGTTCGGCTACAACACCGACGGTTCGCTGTTCAGCCACGTCGGCGCCTACAACTTCAAGAGCCCCGGCGGCGCCGAATGGGACGCCTATCACGAGCCCGGCGTGGCCTGGGCCTACAACACCGGCGCGACCGGCATGCTCAGCATTCCGCTGGAGCGCTGGAACGCCTTCTCGGCGGTTCGCTACAACCTGACGGACTCGATGGAGCTGTACGGCAACGTCCTGTACACCCAGTACAGCTCGGACGTGATCCTGGCGCCGACGCCGATGCCGGGACCGTCGCCGACGTACGGTTTCCGCGTGCCGACAACCAATCCGTTCATCTCGGCCGACCTGCGCGCCTTCCTGGACGCGCGTCCGGATCCGACGGCTTCGTTCGGTCTGAACAAGCGCTTCAACGCCATCGGCGGCCGCCTGGCCGAAGACAGCACCACGGTCTATCAGGTGACGACCGGCGTGCGCGGCGATCTGCCCTTCGGCGACTGGCGCTACGACGTCAGCGCCCAGTACGGCCGCGTCGACAACCAGACGCAGCAATCGGGCAACGTCTCGCGCTCGGCCGTTCAGCGACTGCTGGATGATCCGACCGGCGGCGCCAGCCTGTGCGAAGGCGGCTTCAATCCCTTCGGCCTGACGCAGCTGTCGCAGAGCTGCATCAACTACATCAACCGCAACAGCAAGAACGCCACCCTCAGCGAGCAGAGCGTCGTCGAGGCGACCCTGCAGGGCGGCCTGTTCCAACTGCCGGCCGGTGAAGTCCGCGTCGCCGTGGGCGCCCAGTATCGCGAAGACACCTTCGCCTTCCGTCCCGACGCCGGCCTGTCGCAAAGCAATCCGATCGTCGACCACCTGGGCGCGGACGGGCTGCCCGACGGCGGCAAGATCGGCGGCGTGGAAGTCGCCGGTTTCAACCCGGTTCAGCCCCTGACCGGCTCGACCAACTCGACCGAAGTCTTCATCGAGGCCCTGATCCCGGTCCTGGCGGACAAGCCGTTCGTCCAGTCGCTGGATCTGAACCTCGGCTATCGCTACGCCGACTACAGCACCGTCGGCGGGGTTTCCGCCTATAAGGCGGACATCGACTGGGCCGTTGTCGACGGTCTGCGGGTTCGCGGCGGCGTCCAGCGCGCCGTGCGTGCGCCCTCCATCGGCGAACTGTTCGGCAACCGCGATATCAGCTCGCCGCAGATCGGCAGCCCGGTGAACGCCGCAGGTCAGGCCGTCTATGGCGGCGACCCCTGCGACATCCGCGGCGCCTACCGGAACGGGCCGGATGCGGCCAAGGTCCGCGATCTCTGCATCGCCCAGGGCCTGTCGGCGGCCGCTGTCGACAGCTATGTCTTCAACAGCACGCAGATTCAGGGCTTCGTCGGCGGCAACCGCAACCTGAAGGAAGAGACGGCGGACACCTGGACGCTGGGCTTCGTCTATCGTCCGCAGTTGGAGAACCCGCTGTTCTCGCGCCTGTCGACCTCGCTCGACTACTACAGCATCGAGATCACCGACGTGGTCGGCACCATCACGGCCGCGAACCAGCTTCAGGGCTGCTTCAACGCCACGGGCGTGACGAACACCAGCTATGACGTCAACAACGGCTATTGCCAGCTGTTCCGCCGCGACTCCATGACGGGCAATGTGGTGGACAGCCTGGGCCTGCAGCAGAACCTGGCCACGCTGAAGACTTCGGGCGTCGACCTCCAGGTCGACTGGGGCTTCGACCTGATGGACGCCGGCATGCCCGACTGGGGCGCGCTGAACCTGAATTTCGTGGTCGGCTGGATGGACGCATGGCAGCGTCAGGATGCTGCGGGCGGGCCGTTCAACGAGCGTGCGGGCACCATCGACTCCACCAACGGCTTCACCTTTCCGGAATGGAAGTTCCTGACTTCGGTCAACTATTCCAAGGGGCCGTATGGCGTGGGCCTGCGCTGGCGCCGGGTGGGCGAGATGGATATCTACCGCACCGACAACAAGCTGGATGCGATCAACTACTTTGATCTGCTGGGCACCTGGGAGGTTAACGAACGCGTCGTTCTGCGCGCGGGAGTCAACAACCTGACCGATCAGGACCCACGGACCTGGTCGCCGGGCATCCAGGCCAATACCGATCCGTCGACCTATGACATCCTGGGACGGCGCTACTTCGTGGGGATGACGGCTAAGTTCTGACCCCGATCAGGCGCGGCGGCGACGGTTCGGCCATCCTCCTGAGGCCGTCGTCGTCGCGCTTTGAATCTCGAGCGGGACGTATGAGTTGAGGGAACCGAGTATGAGAAGACGTGAACTCCTTCTGGGCGTGGCCGGTGCGGCTGCGCTCAGCATCGCCGCCGCATCGCCCGCTGCGGCTGCATGGCGCCAGACGGACGCGCGCGAGCGGTTCGCGGCGCTGGTCAAGGAGAGCCAGAAGGCGGATGACGCCCTGAATCCGCTGCGCCTGGCGCGACGGGGGCAACGGCCGACCGGCGACGTCTTCATCGACCCTCAGGGCGAGGCCTACGCCCGGCAATTCGGGGCCCAGAAGCGGGCGGAGCTGAACGCCCTGTCGGCTATCGACCGCGCCTCCCTGCCCGAGGGCGATCAGATCGCCTATGATGTCTTCCGCTATCAGGCGGAGAAGGCGGTCGACGAGATCGACAGCGGTCTGCATGCGATCCGCAACAAGGCGCCGCTGAACGCCTCGTTCGGCCTGCACGTCGAATTCCCCGACTATATGACCAGCGCCCAGTTCAAGTCGGTTCAGGACTATGAGCTGGGTCTGGCCCAGCTGGAAGGCTTCACGGCCTTCATGAACGACACGGTGAAACGTCTGGAGCAGGGGATGGCCGAGGGCTATCATCAGCCGAAGATCGTGGTCGCCAACGTCCTGGCGCAGGTCGAGGCCTTCCTGGCCCTGCCGGTCGAGGACAATCCCCTCTATGCGCCGGCGACGCGCTTCCCCGACGCGATCGGGGCGGCGGATCGTACGCGGCTGGAGGCGGCCTATCGCAGGGCGGTCCAGGACGGCGCCTATCCGGCCTATGACCAGTGGCGCGTGTTCCTGCGCGATCATTACCTGCCGACCGCGACCGAGGGCGCGGGCCTGTGGGCGATGAAGGACGGCGCGCGCGTCTATGCGGCCGACCTGGTCCGCCACACCACGACCACCATGAGCGCCGAAGAAATTCACCGCCTCGGCGTGTCGGAAGTGGCCCGCATCCGCACCGAAATGGAAGAGTCGCGCAAGGCGGCGGGCTTCACCGGCGATCTGCCGGCTTTCTTCGAACATATCCGCACCGAGCCGAGCTTCTACTACACCGAGCCGAAAGACCTGATCGATCACTTCGAGCGGATCGAGGCCAAGGTCTGGCAGCGGATGCCCGAACTGTTCTCGCGCCGCCCGCGCGCCGAGTTCGAGGTCCGTCCGCTGCCGGCGCTGGGAGACCAGCGCGGCACGGGCTATTACCGCTCGGGCCCGCCGGACGCTTCGGAGCCCGGCGTGCTCTATTTCAACATGGCGATGCTGAACACGCGCCCCATCCCGACGCTGGAGACCCTGGCGCTGCACGAAGGCGTGCCGGGCCACCACTATCAGTCGTCCCTGGTGCAGGAAGACGAAAGCCTGCCGGATCTGCTGCGTTTCCGCCTGGCGCCGGCGACCGCCTATACCGAGGGCTGGGGGCTTTATGCGGAGTCTCTGGGCAAGGACCTGGGCCTGTTCACCGATCCCTATCAGTGGTTCGGCCATCTAGACATGGAGATGTTGCGCGCCGTGCGTCTGGTGGTCGACACCGGGCTTCACGCCCTGCGGTGGGAACGTCAGCAGGCCATCGACTACATGCTGGCCAACACCTCGATGGCGCAGCGCGACGTGGTGGTCGAAATCGACCGCTACATCACCAACGCCGGTCAGGCCTGCGCCTATAAGGTGGGCGAGCTGAAGCTTCAGGAACTGCGCGGCCGGGCGACCCAAAAGCTGGGCGACCGGTTCGACATCCGCCATTTCCACGATCAGGTGCTGGACACCGGCGCCCTGCCGCTGGACGTGCTGGAAGCCAAGATCGACCGCTGGCTGGCCGCCGCTTAAGCGGGGGGACTGAAGGGGAGCAGGGCATGAACAGACGGCAGATGCTGACGGCGGCGGCTGGGACCGCCGCCCTGGCCGCCGCGCCTGCGGCTGCGGCTTTCGACAGCGCCGATGGTCGGCTGGCGGCGCTGTTGGAACGGCACGCCCGCTCTCTTCAGGTGTTCGACGGAGGAAGCGAGGCGGATTCGCTGGGCGACCGCTCCGTTGCAGGACGCGCTGGTTTCAGAGCGGAGAACACGCAAAGGATCGCTGAACTTCAGAGCGTCGATTGCGCGGCCCTGTCGCCTGCCGCCCGCATCGACCGCGATACCGCGGCCTTCGTCTATGGCGTTCTGGATGATCATCTGGCGCGGCCGGGGACCGTGGATCTTGATCTTCGCCCCAGCCCCTATGTCGTCAGCCAGATGAACGGCGCCTACTACTGGTCGCCGCCGCGTATCGGGGCGCGGGCGATCAAGGGACGGGACGTCTATCTGGACGGCGTCGCCGCCCTGGCGCGCGGCATCGAGCAGGAGAGCGAACGCATCGTCCACGACGCGGCGCAGGGCGTCATTCCGCCGGACTTCATTCTGGCGATGACAGCGGCGCAGGTCAGGGCCCTGCGCGACAACGCGCCGGAGGCCAATCCCGTCCTGGCTCCGGCGTACCGCTCCGACGAAGCCCTGGGCGAGGAAGGGGCCGCCCTGTTCCGCAGGATCGTAGCCCCCGCGCTGGACCGTCAGGCGCTGGCCCTGGACGCCCTTGTCGGGCGCGCGTCGGACAAGGCCGGGGTCTGGGCGCAACCGGACGGCGAGGCGCTCTATGCCTCGTCGCTGTACGCCAACATCACCATCCGGCGGGCGCCGGGGGAGCTGCATCGTCAGGGTCTGGAGTGGGTGGCGGCCCTGTCGGCCGAGATCGACGCTGATCTGAAGCGACTGGGTATGAGCCAGGGCTCGGTCGGCGAGCGTATCGCCGCCCTGAACGTCGACCCGCGCTTCCTGCAGCCGAATACCGATGCCGGGCGGGTCGAGGTTCATCGTCAGGCCGAAGCCTATCTGGCGGCGTCGCGGGCGCGGGCGTCGCGGGCCTTCACCCATCTGGTGGACACGCCGGTCGAGGTTCGCCGCATGTCGACGGCCACCGAGGACAGCTCTCCCGTCGCCTTCTACAACGGGCCGTCGGGCGGAATGTCGGGCGCGGTTCTGCTGAACCTGAAGACGCCCAGCGATCTGCCGTCCTGGCGCCTGCCGACCTTGATCCATCACGAAGGCGTGCCGGGCCATCACTCTCAGGCGGCGGTGCTGGATGAGGTCGGCGGCCTGTCGGCTTTCCGGCGCGCGGCGCGCTTCTCCGCGTGGACCGAGGGCTGGGCCCTTTACGCCGAAGCCATGTCTGACGAGATCGGCGCCTATGAGGCCGACCCCTACGGCCGTATCGGCTATCTGCAGGCGCAGCTCTGGCGCGCCGGCCGCGTGGTGGTCGACACCGGCCTGCACCACGAGCGTTGGGACCGCGAACAGGCCGTCGCCTATATGGTCGACACCGTCGGCGAACTGCGCGGACCGACCGAGCGGGAAGTGAACCGCTACTGCGTCTACCCTGGGCAGGCCTGCTGCTTCATGGTCGGCAAGCAACAGATCGTCGCCTCGCGCGAGGCGGCGAGACAGGCCATGGGCGGTCGTTTCCGCCTGGGCGACTATAACGATCTTGTACTGCGTTCCGGCCCCTTGCCGATGGAAGTCCTGGACGCCCTTGTTCAGCAATGGAGCGCCGCCTGATGCGTCGTCGTGATCTCCTGGTCGGCGCTGCGGCGCTCGGCATGGCTTCCCCTCTGGCGGCCTGCGCTACGGGCGCCGTTTCGCCCGGCGCGGCGAAGGGCGGCGGGGCCGACGACGCCCGCCTTGCCGCCATGCTCGAACGCCACGCCCAGGCCCTGCGCGCCGAGGAAGGGGGCGGCGACCGCCTGGCCGATTATTCGCTGGCGGCCCGCGCTCGCCACGGACAGGCGACGGCGCAGCGGCTGGCTGAACTGGGCGCGGTGAACCGCGCGGCGCTCTCGGCCGCCGCAGCGCTGGACTACGACACGGCCCGCTTCGTCTATGAGGCGATGGCCGACCAGTACGGCCGTTACGGCTTCTCGGACATCAATCTTCGGCCCAGCCCCTATGTCGTCAGCCAGATGAACGGCGCCTACTACTGGCTGCCGGACGGCATCGGCGGTCGCTCGCCGATGAAGAACGCGGCCGACGCCGACCGCTATCTCGACAAGCTGAACCAGTTCGCCGTCGCCCTGGATCAGGAGACCGAACAGATCGGCCACGACGCGGGGCTCGGCGTCATCCCGCCCGACTTCATTCTCGCCAAGACCCTGGCCCAGATTGCGGCTCTTCGTGAGTCCTCGCCGACGGGCAATGCGCTGACGGCGCCCGCGCTGGAGCGTGCGCGCGAAGCCGGAATCGCCGGTCTGGATACGCGCGCGGCGGCGATCTTCGCCGAGCGGATTCGACCCGCCCTGCAGCGCCAGAGCGAAGCCCTGGCCGCGTTGCAGCCTCGCGCCGACGCTCGCGCCGGCGTGTGGGCCAAGCCGGACGGAGAAGCCTATTACGCCTCCGCGCTTCATTCCAACACCACCGCCAGCTATGCGCCGGGCGAACTGCATCAGCTGGGCCTGTCATGGGTCGCCGAACTCTCGGCCGAAATCGACCGGCTGCTGAGAGCCGAGGGTCTGACGGAGGGGGAAGTCGGCGCCCGCATGGCCGCCCTGGATCGCGACTCGCGCTTCCTCAAGCCGGATACGGAAGCCGGGCGTCAGGAAATCATCGACTACGCCAACCAGCGCCTGAACCGCGTCAAGGGTCTGCTGTCGCGCGGATTCAATGTGACCCCGGATCGGCCGGTGGAGGTGCGTCGCGTCTCGCCCGCCATCCAGAACGGCGCGCCCGGCGGCTTCTACAGCGCCAGCAGCGATCCCGCTCAGCCGTCGATCATCTACATCAACCTGCGCTCGGTCGAGGAAAACGCCCTGTGGCGCATTCCCACGCTCCTCCACCACGAAGGCGTGCCGGGGCACCATTTCCAGGACAGCGTCCTGCGGGAAGCCGGTGAGCTGTCGCTGTTCCGGCGCACGGTCCGTTTCTCGGCCTGGACCGAAGGCTGGGCGCTCTACGCCGAGCAGCTCGCCGATGAGATCGGCGCCTTCGAAGGCGATCCGGTCGGTCGGATCGGCTATCTGCAGGGGCAGCTTTTCAGGGCCTGCCGCGTGGTCGTCGACACGGGGATTCACCATGCCCGCTGGACGCGTGAACAGGCGATCGACTGGATGGTGACCCATGCCGGCGAGCATCGCGACGCCGCCGAGCGCGAGATCGACCGTTACTGCGTCTATCCCGGTCAGGCCTGCAGCTTCATGGTCGGTAAGCAGCAGATCGCAGCCTCGCGCGAAGAGGCAAGGCGCCGGCTTGGGGCGCGGTTCGACTTGCGCCAATATAATGATTTCGTCCTGGCTTCCGGGCCGCTTCCCATGGATGTCCTGGCTGAAGCGGTGCGCCTGACATAGGCTGATCTGCCGTGCACACGCGGGCGGGATCAACCCGACAATCAGGCTAAAGTTCAGGAGGGGCTGAAGCCGTTTGATCCATGGCGTAGAGTCGACATTTCCAATGTCGGGATCTTCCTCGGAATGAGCGCAGGCATGAGGCGTGTGGGGCAGGGCAACGCTAGGAATCTCGCCCCCACATCGTCGCACGCATGGTCGAGCACGATGGCCTGAAGACGCCCCTTCGCCCGGACGATCTCTGAACCCAGGGTCCCAAACACCTTCCGGACGGCGGCGATGTCCGGCTATGGCCTGGAGCGAGCAGCCTAGGTACCGAAGCTATGAAGCTCACTATGGGGCCGCGCTTAGCGTCCTCATGACCATCCTCGATGGTTGCTTCCAGCTCAGGACGGTGGCGGACAGGGTGGGATTCGAACCCACGGTAGGCTTCCACCTACGGCGGTTTTCAAGACCGCTGCCTTAAACCACTCGGCCACCTGTCCCACGCGAGTCGGCTCGCGCTCGCCCGTGCATAGCGGCAAGCCGAGCGGGACCCAAGCGGAAAGCGTCAGGCGATCTTGCCGTTCGGCGGCGCATTCGGGCGGGTGACGAGCCAGATGCCGGCGCAGACCAGAATGAGGGCGATCAGGTAGCTCCAGCGCAGCATGGATTCTCCCAGAAAAACCGCCGACAGCGAGACGCCGAAGACCGGGATCAGGAAATTGAAGGCGGCGATCATCCCCACCGGGTTGTGCTTCAGGAGCAGGCTCCACACCGCGAAGGCCACCGACGAGAGCAGGGCCAGATACAGGAGCAAAGTCCCCGATGTCAGGTCCAGTCCCTGAATCCGTCCGCCCATCGCCATGCCTACAACCGTCAGAATCAAGCCGCCGATGGCCAGTTGCCAGCCGGTCATGACCATGGGGTCCAGATTGCGCGACAGTCGCTTGCCATAGATGGAGGCGCCCGCCAGGACAAAGGCTGCGATCACGATGAAACCTTCGCCCAGCAGGGTGAAGTCGAAGCCGAATTCACCCCCGCCGCCGAGGTTGACCACGACGACGCCCAGGAAGCCGATCAGGCAGCCCAGCGCCTTGCGGCCGCTCAGCCGATCATCCGCATAGATGAAGTGGGCCAGAACGACGCTGAAGAAGACGCTGGTCGCGTTCATGATGGAGGACTTCACGCCCGTGGCGTGCGCCAGGCCGATGTAGAAGAAAACGTACTGAATGGCCGTCTGGGTCAGCCCGAGCAGGGCGACTTGCCCTGCCTGACGGCCGCTCATGGCCAGAACCGGCTTCTTCATGCCCACGGCCACGATCAGCAGGATCACGCCGGCCAGGGCGAAACGCCAGCCCGCGAACAACAGTTGGCTTGCGATGTCGGTCGGCGCGACCTGCAACAGGGCGTAGCCGCTCTTGATGGCGGGAAATGCGCTGCCCCACAGGGCGCAACACAGGATCGCAAGAAGGAAGACCCCGGTTCGGGTCCTGTAGAGGGAAGTGTTCAAGGCGCTCGGTTCTGACGTCCAGCCGGGGAGGGGCTTTGACGCAAGGCCATACGCGCAAACGGAGCGTTAACCAAACCGGAAACCTCTGCCTCTAGTCTCGCTCCGATTTCCTGTCGGCTGGAGTGCAGAACGTTATGTGGGCGAGATTGTTGAAAGGGGCGATTATTCTCGCCGCCTTCTCAACCCTGGCGGCCTGCGCCAGCCTGGGCGGCAAGGGCGATGCGCCCATCAGCGCGCCCGTGGTGACCGATCCCGCCCCGATCGTCTCGGGCACCATGCGTCCGTATCAGGTCCGCGGTCGCTGGTATCACCCCAAGGAACAGCCGAACTACGACGAGGTGGGGCAGGCGTCCTGGTACGGCAGCTATCATCACGGACGCTCCACCTCCACCGGCGAGCGCTTCGACATGAACGCCCTGACCGCCGCTCACAAGACCTTGCCGTTGCCCAGCCTGGTCGAGGTGACCAACCGCGCCAACGGCCGTCGGGTCATCCTGCGCGTCAATGATCGCGGCCCATTCGTCGACGGCCGCATCATAGACCTGTCGCGCGGGGCGGCAGAAGAGCTGGGCCTCCTGCAGCAAGGCGTCGGGGACGTGCGGGTCCGCTATGTCGGGCGGGCGCCGCGTCAGGGCGGAGGAACCTCTCTTCGCCGAGCCGAGGTCGATAACGGGCCTCAGCCTCGAGCCCAGGTTCAGGCGCAAGCGACGACTCAGTCGTCGGGACCGCGCCCCTATTATGAAAGCGTGACGGCCTCGAGCCCGCCCACGCCGGCGTATGCGGCGGCGCAGCCAGCGGCTTTGAACGCCTATTGGGTGCAGGCGGGGGCCTATTCGGATCGTCGCGGCGCAGATCGGGTGGCGCGACGTCTCGGCGACAAGGCTGTGGTCCAGAACATCGACCGGGACGGCCGCGCGCTGTTCCGCGTCGTGGTCGGTCCCTGGCCCGATGCGGGGGCCGCTGAGCGGGCGCGTCAGGCTGTCGTCGCACGCGGGTTTGGCGACGCCCTGTTGATAGGCGGCTGAACGGGCTTGCTTCCCGCGCCTCGCTCGCCATTGTGCGCAGGTGCAGCGAGGCAGATTCATCACTTTCGAAGGCGGCGAGGGCGCCGGCAAGACGACCCAGGCGCGCCTGTTGGTCGAACGCTTGCGCGCGCGCGGGCTCGACGTGCTTCAGACGCGCGAGCCTGGCGGATCGCCAGGCGCCGAGGAAATCCGCGGTATCGCCGTTTCGGGCGAGGCGGATCGATGGTCTGCGCGGACAGAGACCCTGCTGATGTATGCGGCGCGCTCGGACCATCTGGAACGGACCATTCTCCCCGCCCTGGCGGCCGGACGCTGGGTGGTCTGCGACCGCTTCGCCGATTCCAGCCGCGTCTATCAGGGCGCCGGCGGGGGAACGCCCGAAAGCCTGATCGAAGCCTTGGACGACGCCGTGGTCAATGGCGACCAACCCGACCTGACGCTGGTGTTCGACCTTCCGGTCGAAGTCGGACTGGATCGAGCCTTCGGGCGCGGCCTGTTCGAGACCCGTTTCGAATCCAAGGGATTGGCTTTCCACCAGAAACTGCGTGACGGCTTCCTTCAGGTGGCTGAACGTCACCCAGAACGGTGCGTCATCCTCGATGCGACCGGAGAGGTGGAAGCGGTCTCTGCCCGCCTCTGGGCCGTGGTGGAGGAGCGGCTGCTTTGAGCGAGCATCCGCGCGACCGTTTCGATCTGATCGCCGACACCCAGGCTGAGGAAGCCTTCCTGGACGCCCTGAACCGCGGCCGGTTGCACCACGCCTGGCTGCTGTGCGGGGTCGAGGGATCGGGCAAGGCCAGCTTCGCCTATCGCGCCGCACGCCGCCTGCTGGGAGCCGCGCCGGACCCGTCGCGCGGGCCGCTGGGCGCCGCGCCGCATGACCCCGTCAGCCGCCTGGTGTCCGCCCAGGCCCATCCGGATCTTCTGGTGCTGGAACGCGCGGTCGAGGGCGGCAAGCTGAAGCGCGCCATTTCGGTCGATCAGGCCCGCGACCTGCCCGAATTCTTCGCCAAGAGCCCCTCGCAAGCCCGAAGCCGCGTCGCCATCATCGACGCCGCGGACGACCTGAATGTGAACGCCGCCAACGCCTTGCTCAAGATTCTTGAGGAACCGCCTGAAAACGGCGTGCTCTTCCTGGTCACCCATGCACCTGGTCGGTTGCTGGCCACCATCCGATCGCGCTGTCGGCGGCTGACCTTTCCCATCTGGCCGGAAGCGCGCCTGGCGGAACTGGTCGAGCGGCGCACCGGCGTATCCCGCGATGAAGCGGTCGCGGCGGCGAGCATGGCGGGCGGTTCGCCCGGCGCAGCCCTGGATCTGGCCTCCGGAGCCATGACCGAAGTCGACCGTCTGGCTCGCGCCTGGGTCGAGGGGCCGGACGTGGACCGCGCAGAGCAATTGGCGATCGCCGACGGTTTCCGGGGCGCCGAAGGACAGGCGCGTTTCGAAGCCCTGATGGACCGCGTGATCGCTGCTGTGAAGCGTCGGGCCGTCGAATCCGAGGGACGAGAAGGCGCGCGCTGGGCCGAGCTGTGGGGACGTCTGTCCGAGCTGCCCGATCGCGCCGCCGGGCTGAATCTTGATAAGGGAGACGTCCTGGCCGGAGCGCTGGCCGATATCGCCCGCACGAAAGCCGCCGCCTGATATGCTCATCGACAGTCACGTCAACCTTCACGCGCCTCAGTTCGATGAGGATCGCGAGGCGGTGATCGACCGTGCGCGCCAGGCGGGCGTGCGGCTGATGGTCGAGATTTCGGACAAGCTGTCGACCTTCGAGGCGACCCACGCCCTGGCGATGAATAACGCCGACATCTGGTGCACGGTCGGCGTCCATCCGCACGAGGCCAAGGACTATGCCGATCTGACCGCCGATCGCCTGATCGAACTGGCGGATCGTCCGCGCGTCATCGGCATCGGCGAATGCGGCCTGGACTTCCACTATGACCTCAGCCCGCGCGATGTTCAGGCCAAGGTCTTCCGCCAGCATATCGAAGCGGCGCGGCGCACCGAGCTTCCTTTGGTCATCCACACGCGCGAGGCCGATGAAGTCATGGCTGACATTCTGCGCGAGGAGCACGCCCGCGCGCCCTTCAAACTCTTGATGCATTGCTACACAAGCGGCCTGGAACTGGCTGAAACAGCGATGGAACTCGGCGCCTGGTTCTCCGTTTCCGGCATCGCCACCTTCAAGGCGGCCGAAGAGGTGAGGGAGGTCATCCGCCGGATGCCTGAGGATCGCATCATCGTCGAAACCGACTGTCCCTATCTTGCGCCGATCCCACATCGCGGCCGCCGAAACGAGCCGGCCTACGTCGGCCTGGTGCTCGAAAAATTGGCTGAGGTCCGGGGCTGGACGCTCGAGCAGGCGGATCAACGGACAACCGATGCCTTCTTCAACCTGTTCGATCGCATTCCGAGGCTTGCGGAATGAGCGGGCGGGACGAGCTGGAGGTCGTCATTCTCGGCTGCGGCTCGTCCGGCGGCGTGCCGCGCGGCGATGGCGACTGGGGCGACTGCGATCCTGCCGAGCCGCGCAACCGGCGCACCCGCTGCTCCATGCTGGCGCGACGCCATGGCCCGGACGGCGTGACCAGCGTGGTGATCGACACGTCGCCGGATTTTCGTCAGCAGATGCTGGCCGCCGGGACACGCCACATCGATGCGGTTCTCTACACCCACGATCACGCGGACCAGACCCACGGCATCGACGATCTGCGCGTCTTCGCCGTTCATGCCCGGCGACGAATTCCCGCCTGGATGGATGCGGCCACCCATCAAGCCCTGACACGGCGTTTCGACTACATCTTCGAAAGCCATCACGGCTATCCGGCCATTGTCGAAGCCCAGCGAATCCCGCCGCACGGGCAACACTGGCGGATCGAGGGGCCTGGCGGCCCGATCCCCGTCAGGACCTTTGACCAAGCCCACGGACCGATCCGCTCAGTAGGTTATCGTCTTGGGCCGATTGCTTATTCAAGCGATGTTTCCGGCCTGGACGACGCCGCGCTCGAGGCCGTTCGCGGCGCTGAACTCTGGATCATCGACGCGCTACGCTACACGCCGCATCCGACCCATGCTCACGTCGACCAGGCGCTGGAATGGATCGCGCGCGCCGAAGTGTCGAAAGCCGTGCTGACCAACCTGCATATCGATCTGGACTACAACGTCCTGTCGCGGTCTGTGCCTGCGAACGTCGAAGTTGCGTTCGACGGCTGGCGGGGAAGCTTCGGCGTCTGACGGCGCGGGTCAGATCAGCAACCTATATTTCGCATAATATATCTTAGACGATAACACTGCATTCGCCTTCACAGGTCGTCGATGCTGGCCTCCGCTGCGCTTTGGGCCTCATGCTTGAGCCAGGCGGCGAACGCCCTTGCCGGCGCTGAGGCACCGCTGCGCTTGGTCAGCACGTGGTAAGCTAGTTCCGTCGTCAGAGCGCCGTCAGCGAAAGGCGCCACCAGCCGGCCGGACACAAGGTCTTCAGCGACAAAGGCGTACGGCGCCAGGGCCACGCCCTGACCATGAGCCGCCGCTTCAATGGCCAAGGCCGTCTGATCGAAACGCGGCCCGGCCTGAGCGTCGATGTCCGTCAGTCCCCGGGCCTTGAGCCAAGCCGCCCAGTCCGGGCGCGGTTCTTCCAATTCGCTGGGCCGCAGATGGATCAGGACGTGGCCCGCCAGGTCCGACGGCCGACGCAAGGCGTTGTCGCCCATGGTTAACGAGGGCGCGCAGACCGGCGTCACATCGGCGTTCAGCAACCTTTCCGAGCGCACGCCGGGATAGTCGCCCCGTCCGTAACGGACCGCAACGTCGACCCGGCCGCCGCTGACGTCAGCCAGCCGCATGTCGGCCGACATCCAGACCTCGATTTCAGGATGCGCCGCCGCGAAACGGGCGATGCGCGGCGCCAGCCATTTGGAGGCGAAGGACGGCGGCACGCTGACCGCCAGGGCGTGGCGGCGGTCGGGCCGATAGAGCAGGTCCCCTGCCCGTTTCAGATAGTCGAATCCGTCGCGCAACAGCGGATAGAGTTCGGCACCCAGCTCCGTTAGCGCAATCTGACGACCTTCGCGATGGAACAGCGGAGCTCCTGCGTGCTCTTCCAGAATGCGGATCTGCTGGCTGATGGCGCCGGGCGTGACGGATAGCTCCTCGGCGGCGCGAGTGATGTTGAGCCGACGGGCGGCGGCCTCGAAAGCCTTCAGGGCGTTGAGCGGCGGAAGCCGGCTGTCGACGGCGGGGTCCTTGCGGCGGGTCATCAGCTCATCCAGTTCGGTGTCGGCAGGCCGCGAGCGTTCAGGAACGCCGGGTCATAGATCTTGCTGGCGTAGCGTTGGCCCGCATCGCAAAGCACCGTCACGAGGGTGTGGCCGGGCCCCATATCCCGCGCCATGCGGATGGCGCCGGCGATGTTGACGCCGCTCGAGGGACCGAGCGACAGCCCTTCCTCGCGCACCAGGCCGAAGAGGATCGGCAGGAACTCCGCATCCTCGATGCGATAGGCATGATCGACCGAGAGCCCGTTCAGATTTCCGGTGATGCGATTGACGCCGATGCCTTCGGCGATTGAACCGCCCTCGCCTTTCAGGACGCCCTCGGTAAACCAGCTGTAGAGGGCGGCGCCCGGCACGTCGGCCAGTCCGACCTGCAGGGCCGGATTGCGCTCACGGAGGTAGGCTGAGGTTCCAGCCAGAGTGCCGCCCGAGCCGACGGCGCAGATGAAACCATCGACGCGGCCGTCCGTCTGCTTCCAGATTTCCGGTCCGGTGGCCTCATAGTGGGCCTGACGATTGGCCGGATTGTCGAACTGGTCGGCGTAGAAGGCGCCGTTCGGCTCGCTGTCGTTCAGTTCTTCGGCCAGACGGCGCGAGAAGTGAACGAAGTGGTTGGGGCTGGCGAAGGGCGCCGGATCGACCTCGATCAGGCGGGCGCCGTGCAGGCGTACGGCCCGCTTCTTTTCTTCCGTCTGGGTGCGCGGCATGACGATGACGACCGGATGGCCCAGCGCCGCCCCGACCAGGGCCAGGCCCACGCCGGTGTTGCCCGCGGTGCCTTCGACGATCGTTCCGCCGGGCTTCAGCGCGCCCGAGGCGCGCGCCGCGCGGATGATGCTGAGCGCCGCGCGATCCTTGATCGAGCCGCCGACGTTCAGAAACTCGGCCTTGCCCAGAATTTCGCAGCCGGTCGCCTCAGAGGCGCGCTTGAGGCGCACCAGGGGCGTGTTGCCGATCAGGCCGAGGACGTCAGGCGCGACAATCATAGGAAATCCGAACCGTGGGGAGGAGCGATCCTCTTAGCCACAGTTCAGATTTTCTAACAACCGCCCTAGATGTGGATCACGCGGCCATAGGCATCCAGAGCGGCCTCGTGCATGGCCTCGGACATGGTCGGGTGCGGATAGACGATGCCGTGGATGTCTTCCTCGGTCGCTTCCATGGTGATGGCGGTGACGTAGCCCTGGATCATTTCGGTGACGTCGGCGCCGATCATGTGGGCGCCGATCAGGGCGCCGGTCTTGGCGTCGAAGATGACCTTGACGAAGCCTTCGGTCTCGCCCGCAGCGATAGCCTTGCCGTTCACCTTGAACGGGAAGCGGCCGATCTTGACCTCGCGCTTCTCGGCCTTGGCCCCCTGCTCCGTCACCCCGACCGAGGCGACCTGCGGCTGGGCGTAGGTGCAGCCGGCGATCGGCGAATGGACGTTCGGCGTCTTGTAACCGGCGATGTGTTCGGCGGCGTGAATGCCTTCGTGCGAGGCCTTGTGCGCCAGCCAGGGCGCGCCGGCGCAGTCGCCGATGGCGTACAGGCCCTTCACATTGGTCTGGCAGTGGCTGTCGGTCTTGATGTGGCCGCGGTCCAGTTCGACGCCCAGCGCCTCCAGACCGATGCCGTCGGTGTTGGCGGTGATGCCGACGGCCGAGATACAGACCTCGGCCTCCAGGCTTTCAACCTTGCCTTTGACTTCAAGATCGACCTTCACACCCTTGGAATTCTTGGAGACCTTCGTCACCTTGGCGCCGAGCTTGAATTTGATGCCGCGCTTTTCGAAGCCCTTCTGGGCGGCCTTGGAAACCTCTTCGTCCTCGACCGGCATGATGCGGTCGACGGCTTCGACGACCGTCACCTCGGCGCCCAGGGCGCGGTAGAAGCTGGCGAACTCGATGCCGATGGCGCCCGAGCCGATGACCACGAAGGTCTTGGGCAATTTCTTCGGCGCCAGGGCGTCGCGATAGGCCCAGATCTTGTCGCCGTCAGCCTCAAGCCCGATCTGCGGCAGGGCGCGGGCGCGGGCGCCGACAGCCAGCATGACGGTCTTGGCTTCGATCGTGCGCGAGCCGCCGGCCTTCAGAGCCACGACGACCTTCGGCGCAGCGGCGCCTTTCTCGAGTTTGGCCGAGCCCTCGATGACCTCGATCTTGTTCTTCTTCATCAGGAAGCCGACGCCCTGATTCAGTTGCTTGGCCACGCCGCGCGAGCGCTGGATGATGGCGGCGAAGTCGAACGAGGCGCCCGAGGCGGACAGGCCGTAGTCCTTCAGGTGCGACAGGCTCTCGAACTTCTCGCCGGACTTCAGCAGGGCCTTGGTCGGGATGCAGCCCCAGTTCAAGCAGATGCCGCCCAGGTTCTCGCGCTCGATGATGGCGACCTTCTGGCCCAGTTGGCTGGCGCGGATGGCCGCGACGTAACCGCCGGGGCCCGAGCCGATGACGACGAGATCGAATTCAGCAGCCATGATCAGATCAACTTCTCGATGTCGGCCTTGATGGCCTCGGGTTCAGTCTGGGGCGAATAGCGCGCGACGACGCGGCCTTCGCGGTCGGTCAGGAACTTGGTGAAGTTCCACTTGATGGCCTGGGAGCCCAGGAAGCCGCGCTTCTGTCGGGTGAGCCAGGCGTAGAGAGGGTGGCGGTTCGGTCCATTGACCTCAACCTTGTCGAACAGAGGAAAGGTCACGTCGAAGCTGCTGGCGCAGAAGGCGGCGATTTCCGCCGCCCTGCCCGGCTCCTGCTGGCCGAACTGGTTGCAGGGAAAGCCCAGGACCTCGAACGGCGCGTCGACGAAGTCGCGGTGCAGCTTCTCCAACCCGGCATACTGGCCGGTGAAGCCGCACTTTGACGCCGTATTGACGATCAGCAACGCCTGACCGCGAAAGCGGTCCAGCGCCACGTCCGCGCCATCGATGGCCCGGGCGGAGAAGTCATAGACCGAGGTCATGACTTCACCCTCCCCTTACGCCAGCATCGCCACGGGATCTTCGATCAGCGGCTTGAACGCCTGCAGGAAGCGGGCGCCCGTCGCGCCGTCGACCACGCGGTGATCGCAGGTCAGGGTCACGGTCATGACGGTAGCCGGCACGATCTGGCCGTCCTTGACGACCGGACGTTGTTCGCCGGCGCCCACGCTCATGATGCAGCCCTGCGGCTCATTGATGATCGAGGTGAACTGCTTGATGCCGAACATGCCCAGGTTGGACACCGAGAAGGTGCCGCCCTGGAACTCTTCGGGCTTCAGCTTGCGCTCACGGGCCCGCTTGGCCAGGTCCTTGGACTCGGTCGCGATCTGGGCCAGGCCCTTGGTCTCGGCCTTGCGGATGATCGGGGTGATCAGGCCGCCGTCGATCGCCACCGCCATAGAAACGTCGGCGTTGTGATGCATGGCGATGCCCTCGGGGGTGTAGGAGGCGTTCGCCTCCGGCACCATCTTCAGGGCCAGAGCGGCGGCCTTGATGACGAAGTCGTTCACCGAGACCTTGACGCCCTGCGGCTCCAGCATCTTGTTCACCTTGGCGCGAACGGCCATCAGCTGGTCGATCTCGACGTCGATGAACAGCGGGAAGTGCGGCACGTTCTGTACGCTCTCGACCATGCGGCGGGCGACAGCCTTCTTCATGCCGTCCAGCGGGATCAGGTCATAGCTGCCGTCCGGAATGCCCATCTGGGCCAGCGACAGGGCCTTGCGCGGCTCGGCTGCGGTCGCAGCCGTCGCGGCGGACGGTTGAGCGCCTCCCTTGCCGGCGGCCTCCACGTCGCGCTTGACGATGCGGCCGTGCGGGCCGGTGCCCTTGACGGCCTTCAGGTCCAGACCGGCCTGGGCGGCCAGACGGCGCGCCAGCGGCGAGGCGAAGATGCGGCCGCCATCGTCAGACTTCGGTGCGGCCGGAGCGGGCGCGGCTTCGGCTTTCGGAGCCTCCGTCTTGGGCGCTTCAGCCTTCGGCGTCTCGGTCGGAGCGTCAGCCTTCTTGGGCGCGGGCGCCACGTCGTCGCCGGACAGGCGGGCGATCGGCGTGTTGACCTTCACGCCCTCGGAGCCTTCCGGCACCAGGATTTCCAGCACTTCGCCTTCGTCCACGGCTTCGACTTCCATCGTCGCCTTGTCGGTCTCGATTTCGGCGATCACGTCGCCGGCCGAGACGGTATCGCCGACCTTGACGTGCCACTTGGCCAGCACGCCCTCCTCCATCGTCGGAGACAGGGCGGGCATCAGGATATCGGTCATGCCATCACCTTCTTCACGGCGGCGACGATCTTATCGACGCCCGGCAGGGACAGGGCTTCCAGATTAGCGGCGTAGGGCAACGGCACGTCTTCCTGGTGCACGCGCAGCGGCGGCGCATCCAGATAGTCGAAAGCGTGTTCGATCACGCGCGCCACCACTTCGGCGCCGACGCCCATCGGACCCCAGCCCTCTTCGGCCGAGACCAGACGGTTGGTCTTCTTGACGCTTTCGACGATGGTTTCGTGATCCAGCGGACGCAGGGTGCGCAGGTCGACGACCTCGACCGAGACCCCTTCTTCGGCCAGCTTTTCAGCGGCCTGAAGGGCGAAACCGACCATGCGGCTGTGCGCCGTGATGGTGACGTCCGTGCCTTCGCGACGAACCTTGGCCTTGCCGATCGGCACGACGTAGTCCTCGACGTCCGGCACGTCGAACTCGAGGCCGTACATCATCTCGTGCTCGAGGAAGACGACCGGGTTCGGGTCGCGGATGGCCGCCTTCAGCAGGCCCTTCGCATCAGCGGCGTCATAGGGGGCGATGACCTTCAGGCCCGGCACCTGAGCATACCAGGCCGAATAGTCCTGGCTGTGCTGGGCCGCCACGCGAGCGGCAGCGCCGTTTGGACCACGGAACACGATCGGACAACGGATCTGGCCGCCCGACATGTACAGGGTCTTGGCCGCCGAGTTGATCACGTGGTCGATCGCCTGCATGCCGAAGTTCCACGTCATGAACTCGACGATGGGCTTCAGTCCCGCCATGGCGGCGCCGACGCCCAGGCCGGCGAAGCCGTGCTCGGTGATCGGGGTGTCGACCACGCGACGGTCGCCGAATTCCTGCAGCAGGTCGCGGCTGACCTTGTAAGCTCCCTGATACTGGGCGACTTCCTCGCCCATCAGGAAGACGGCCTCGTCGCGGCGCATTTCCTCGGCCATGGCGTCGCGCAGGGCGTCACGGATCGTAGTCTTGACGAGTTTGGCGTCGGCCGGAATCTCCGGATCACGCAGTTCGACCTTGGGCTTCACCGAAGCATCGGCAGGCGCGCCTTCGGTCTTCGTTTCGGCTTTCGGGGCCTCTTCAACCTTGGGGGCCGGCGCTGCGGCGCCGTCTTCGCCAGCCAGACGGGCGATCGGTGTGTTGACCTTCACGTTCTCAGCGCCTTCCGGCACCAGAATTTCCAGCACCTCGCCTTCATCGACGGCTTCGACTTCCATCGTCGCCTTGTCGGTCTCGATCTCGGCGATCACCTGACCGGCCGACACGACGTCGCCAGCCTTGATGTGCCACTTGGTCAGCGTGCCCTCTTCCATCGTGGGGGACAGCGCCGGCATCAGAATGTCCGTCACGTATCAGGCCTCCACGTAGACGTCGGTGTAGAGCTCGGACGGATCCGGCTCAGGGCTCTCTTGAGCGAACTGTACAGCTTCGGCCACGACGGCCTTCACTTCGTTGTCGATCGCCTTCAACTCGTCCTCGGTCGCCTTGGCGGCGGCAAGCAGCATCTTCAGGTGGTCGATCGGGTCGCGGGTCTTCTTGACCTCATCCACCTCTTCCTTCGTCCGGTACTTGGCCGGGTCGGACATGGAGTGGCCGCGATAGCGGTAGGTCTTCACTTCCAGGATGTAGGGACCTTCGCCGGCGCGGGCGCGCGCCACGGCGCGGGCGGCGGCGTCACGCACGGCCAGGACATCCATGCCGTCGACCTGCTCGCCGGGAATGCCGAAGCTGGCGCCGCGCTGATACAGTTCGGTCGTGGACGACGAGCGTTCAATGCTCGTGCCCATGGCGTACTGGTTGTTCTCGATGATGTAGATGGCCGGCAGCTTCCACAGCTGGGCCATGTTGAAGCTCTCGTAGACCTGCCCCTGGTTCGAGGCGCCGTCGCCGAAGTAGACGAAGCTGACCGAGTCGTCGCCGCGGTATTTGCCCGCGAAGGCCAGACCCGTGCCCAGCGCGACCTGCGCGCCGACGATGCCGTGACCGCCGTAGAAGCCGGTAGGCACGTCGAACATGTGCATCGATCCGCCCTTGCCCTTGGACGAACCGCCGATGCGGCCCGTCAGCTCGGCCATGACTTCCTTCGGGTCCATGCCCGCGGCCAGCATGTGGCCGTGGTCGCGGTAGCCCGTGATGATCTTGTCGTAGCCCTGCTTGACGCTCTCCTGAACGCCGACGGCCACGGCTTCCTGACCGATGTACAGGTGGCAGAAGCCCCCGATCAGGCCCATGCCGTAGAGTTGGCCCGCGCGCTCTTCAAAGCGACGGATGAGAACCATCTCGCGGTAGAAACGCAGCAGGTCTTCCTTGGAAGCCTGCGGCGTGTTCGGAATCTTTTCGCCCGTGCTGGGCGAGTTTTTCTGAGCGGCGGCTTTCGCCATCCGGCATCTCCCGGCTTACACCCCTGTTTCAGGGACTCTTATCGTTACAGAAAGGGGCTTTAGCAGCCTTCGTTCCCGAAACGCAAAGCAGCCAGCCAGGCTGTAACAATAGTTCAGGAGGCGCGGGTCGCGCCACGGTTGTGACCAGCGGGGCCGTTCAGCCGAACCACATAGTCGCGCGGGTCGGCGAAGCCGATCACCGCCCTCGCCCGCTCTTCCAGAAGATCCTTCGAGAGACTCTCGGTGCGCAGGTAGCGGACGCGGACTTCCAGGTCCTGGCGCTGCTCGGTCAAGCGCGTCAGTTGGGACTGTCGCTGGGACAGCAAAGCGTCGCGTTCACCGCCACTTAGCAGGCCGCGTTCACCCGTCAGGGCTTGCACGCCCAGATAGGCGATCAGCAACAGCAGCAGGACGGACGGCAGGTAGGGCTTCATCTGCTCGGGCACAACGGACGCTCCTTCTGAGCGCGCACAAACACGGTGACCTATCAGTGAGCGAAAATGCCTAACGAACCGTAGCTTGGCCGTAATTGCGAACGCCGCCCCCGAGGTTCGGAGGCGGCGCCCAGCACATCTTCGTGATGCAGCTTATTTCAGCAGCATGCCGTCGCCGAAATAGGCGGCCTGGTCGCCCAACATCTCTTCGATGCGCAGCAGCTGGTTGTACTTGGCCGTCCGGTCCGAACGGGCCAGCGAGCCGGTCTTGATCTGACCGCAGTTGGTGGCCACGGCCAGGTCGGCGATGGTCGAATCCTCGGTCTCGCCCGAACGGTGCGACATCACGGCGGTGTAGCCCGCGCGGTGCGCCATATCGACGGCGTCCAGCGTCTCGGACAGGGTGCCGATCTGGTTGACCTTGATCAGGATGGAGTTGGCCAGGCCCTCGCCGATACCTGCGGCGAGACGGCGCGGGTTGGTCACGAACAGATCGTCGCCGACCAGCTGGACACGGTCGCCCAGGCGATCCGTCAGCAGCTTCCAGCCGTCGAAGTCGTCCTCGGCGCAGCCGTCCTCGATCGAGACGATCGGGAAGCGTTCGACCAGATCGGCCAGATAGTTGACCATGCCCTCGGCGTCGAAGGACTTGCCCTCGCCCGCCAGCTCATACTTGCCGTCCTTGAAGAACTCGGTCGAGGCCACGTCGAGAGCCAGGTGAAAGTCCTCGCCCGCCAGATAGCCGGCCGCCTGGCCCGCCTTGGTGATGAAGGTCAGGGCTTCGTCGGCGGAGGCCAGGTTCGGGGCGAAGCCGCCCTCGTCGCCGACGTTGGTGTTGTGGCCGGCGTCCTTCAGCGCCTTCTTCAGCGCGTGGAAGATTTCGGCGCCCATGCGCAGGCCTTCCGAGAAGCTCTCGGCGCCCGTCGGCATGATCATGAATTCCTGGATGTCGATCGGGTTGTCAGCGTGGGCGCCGCCGTTGATGATGTTCATCATGGGCGTCGGCAGGATGCGGGCCGAGACGCCGCCGATATAGCGGTGCAGCGGCAGACCGGTCGAGATGGCGCTGGCCTTGGCTACTGCCAGCGACACGCCCAGCATGGCGTTGGCGCCCAGACGCGACTTGTTCTCGGTGCCGTCCAGTTCGATCAGGGCTTCGTCGATGCGGCGCTGGTCCTCGGCGTCCATGCCGGACAGGGCGTCGAAGATCTCGCCGTTGACGGCGTCGACCGCCTTCTCGACGCCCTTGCCGCCCCAGACGTCCTTGTCGCCGTCGCGCAGTTCGACGGCTTCGTGCGCGCCGGTCGAAGCGCCCGACGGCACGGCGGCGCGGCCGAAGCTACCGTCTTCCAGGATCACGTCCACTTCAACCGTCGGATTGCCCCGGCTGTCGAGAATCTGGCGGGCGACGATGTCGACGATATCGGTCATGAATCTCTGCGCTCTGACTGAGTTGGGAAAGGTCGGGCCGGTTTAGACCAGACCCGCTTAAATCGCCACAGGCGAGACGACGGCGAACATATGCGAAAACGGCGCGCGAGAGGCTCGCGCGCCGCTGAATTTGCGCCCGGCCGGAGCCGGATCGCCAGAGGAGACCTTAGTCTTCCTGCTGGGTCAGAACCTGACGGCCCTTATACATGCCGGTCTTCAGGTCGATGTGGTGCGGACGACGCAGCTCGCCGGTGTCCTTGTCTTCGACATAGGTGTTGGCGCCCAGGGCGTCGTGAGCGCGACGCATGTTGCGACGCGAGGGGGATACTTTGCGCTTCGGAACGGCCATGTCCGTCTCAATCTCTAAGTCGGTGCGCCGGTGAAGACGCGAAAACAACAGCGGCGGCCCCCCGATAAGAGCCGCCACGCGAGGGCGGGCTTATGCATGAAGCCGCAAGGGATTTCAAGTCGCGGAATGATAATGGTTCGGCCTGCCGCCGCCTCGACGAGGGTGGCGTCCGGCCCATCCCTACGGCAGAGTTCCGGCGCTGAATATCATGGGAGGACGGCATGCGCGATTCTTGGCGCGATTTCTGGATGACGACGGCGGGGTCTGTCGCCTTCATCGGCCTCCTCGCCGGAACCCCGGCTCAGGCTCGGGAACCGTCCACGTCGAGCATCGCGGTTCTGGCTCTCCCCGAAGCGGCGGCCTACCCCGAGGGCGTGACGGTCGATCCGGCCACCGGCGCGATCTACACCACCAGCGCCAATACCGGCGTCGTCGTCAGCGTTGATCCTGAAAACAGGGCGACCATCGTGATCGGTGATCCGCTGGATATGGCCGACGCCCGCCCCGCGACGCCGGTTTCAGTGGCTCTGGGCCTCAAGGCCGATGGCGAAGGACGCCTGTGGGTCGCCGGCGCGCGGACAGGCTCGATGCATGTCGTCGACATCGCCACTGGTCGACGGCTGGCGCGCTTCACCACCCCCGAAGGCGCGGCGTTGATCAACGACGTGGCCCTGACGACCGATGCGGCCTACTTCACCGACACCGTGCGGCCGGTGCTATGGCGCGCGCCGCGCGATCCCATCGCCGATCAGGCGCTGCAGCCCTGGCTGTCGTTCGAGGGAACGGCCATTCGCTACGGCGAGGACGCCAATCTGAACGGAATCGCGGCCACGCCGGACGGACGCTATCTGCTCGTCGTGCAGATGAAGGCCGGCAAGCTTTTTCGAATCGATACGAGCACCCGCGAGATCACGGCGATCGACACAGGTGATTCGGCGCTGGACGGCGGCGACGGCCTGGCGTTGCAGGGTCAGAGGCTGTTCGTGGTGCGTCAGTGGTCCGAGGAGATCGTGGCCCTGGATCTGTCGTCCGATTTCACCACAGCGACGGAAGCGAAGCGGCTGGCGTTCGCCGAACTGGCCTGGCCCGCCACGGCCGCCGTGCGCGGCGACCACCTCATCGTCGCCAACAGCCAGTTGAACCGTCGTGGCTCGGGAGACCCCGTCCTGCCGTTCAGCCTCGTCTCAATTCCGCTGTCCGCGTTCGACTGATCGTCAGGCTCAAGCCGAGCCCGCCAACGCCTCGGCCGTCGCCTCGCCGATCGCCAGGGAACTGGTCAGGCCGGGGCTTTCGATGCCGAACAGGACCATCAGGCCGTCGATGCCGTGATGCTCTCGGCCATGAAGCTGAAAGTCCGGCTGCGGCTCGCCAGGACCATGCAGCTTGGGCCGGATGCCCGCGTAGTCGGGGGTCAGCCGCTCGACCGTCACGCCGGGCCAGAAGCGGCGGATGTAGCGGGCGAACTCTTCCGCCTTGGCCGGATCGACGGAGTAGTCCTCGGTCTCGACATAGGCCAGGTCGGGACCGAACACCCCCTGCCCGCCCAGATCCTTGCGGTAGTGGGTGCCCAGCGCGCCGGGGATCGGCGGCGGATAGATCAGGCGGTTGAACGGCGCCGCGCCCGTCAGACGGAAGTAGATCCCCTTGCCCAGGTGACGCGCGGGAATATCAGCGGCGGGATAGCCGTCGATTCGAGCTGCGACGTCTTGAGCCGACAGGCCAGGCGCGGTGACCAACAGACGGCTGGTCACGGTCATCGCCCCCTCCCCGCCCACGCGAACAGAGAAGCCGCCGCCCGGCAGGCCTTCGGCCCCCTCGAAAGGCGCGGAGATCACGACCGCGCCGCCCGCGTCCTCGATCTCGCCCTGCAGGGCCAGCATATAGCCGTGACTGTCGAACACGCCGCTTTCGGGCGACAGGATGGCGGCGTGGGCGTTCAGTTCCGGCTCAAGCGTCCGCGCCTGGGCGCCGGTCAGGTGTTCCAGCCGCTCGACGCCGTTGGTGGCGGCCTGCTGGAAGATGGCCTCGATGCGCTCCACCTCGGCTTCCTCGGTCGCCACGACCAGCTTGCCGCATTTCCAGTGATCGACCTTGCGGCTATCCAGGAAATCATAAAGGGCGCGCCGCCCTTCGACGCAGAACTTCGCCTTCAACGAACCGGTCGGATAATAGAGTCCGCCGTGAATCACCTCGGAATTGCGCGAGGAGACGCCCTGACCGATGTGCGGCTCCTTCTCCAGCACCAGCACCGTCAGTCCGCGTCGCGACAGCGCCCGGCCGCAGGCCAACCCCACAGCTCCCGCGCCCACGACCGTCGCATCGAAGTCGAAAGGCGCGCCCATGGTTCTACCTCTTGCCATAGAGAGCCTTGGCCCGGCTCTCGAAACACTGGATCAGCTTGTCGACCGCCCGGTCGAAGTTCGCCTGAAGCATCATGTCCAACATGCGCGACTTGAAGGCGAAGTCGATGGAGAATTCCAATCGCGTCCCCTGCGGGTGCGGATGGAACTCCCAGCGGTTCTTCAGGTGTTTGAACGGGCCGCGGATCAGGCCGACCTCGACCTTGGGCGCGTGCACGTCATGACGCACCCAGGTCGAGAACTTCTCGGTCAGGAAGGCGAAGCCGACCCCGGCCTCGGCGTCCAGCAGATGCACGCCCGGCGCCTCGTCCCGCACGTTCCAGACGCGCATGGCGGTGATCCACGGCACGAAGTCGGGATAGGCGCGCACGTCCGCCACCATGGTGGCGAGTTGCTCGGGCGCATAGGGCAGGATGCGCGTTACGCGATGGACGGCCAAAGGATCAGCGGCCGTTCCGGGACGACAACTGGGCCTCACGCGCCGCCCGCAGCCGGGCGAAGTCGTCGCCCGCGTGGTGCGACGAGCGCGTCAGCGGCGAGGACGACACCATCAGGAAGCCCTTGGCCCGCGCGATCGCCTCATAGGCCTTGAACTCTTCGGGCGTGACGAAGCGGTCGATGGCGGCGTGCTTGCGCGTCGGCTGCAGATACTGGCCGATGGTGATGAAGTCGACGCCGGCGGACCGCATGTCGTCCATCACCTGCATGACCTCTTCCTTGGTCTCGCCCAGACCGACCATGATGCCGGACTTGGTGAACTGGTTCGGGTCGCGCTCCTTGACCATCTGCAGCAGGCGCAGGGAGTGGAAGTAGCGAGCGCCCGGCCGGATCTTCAGATACAGGCGCGGAACCGTCTCGAGGTTGTGATTGAAGACGTCGGGCGTGGCGTCGATCATCACCTCGGCCGCGCCGTCCTTGCGCAGGAAGTCGGGCGTTAGAATCTCGATGGTGGTTTTCGGCGCCTGGATGCGAATCTGGCGCACCACCTCGGCGAAGTGGGCGGCGCCGCCATCCGACACGTCGTCGCGGTCCACAGAGGTGATGACGACGTGGTTCAGTTCCATCTGCGCCACGGCCAGACCAACCTTGGCCGGTTCTTCCGGGTCCAGCGGCTGCGGCAGGCCGGTCTTGACGTTGCAGAAGGCGCAGGCCCGCGTGCAGGTGTCGCCCATGATCATCAGGGTGGCGTGCTTCTGGCTCCAGCACTCGCCGATGTTCGGGCAGGCGGCCTCTTCACAGACGGTGTGCAGCCCCTTGGAGCGCACGATGTCCTTGGTGGCGTTGTACTGGCCCGAGCCAGGCGCCTTGACGCGCAGCCAGTCAGGCTTCTTCAGCACCGCCGATTCCGGGCGGTTCTGCTTTTCAGGGTGACGAAGCTCAGACGGCTTCTTCTGCAGGGTGTCGATCAGCGTGACCATCGCCGGCGGTCTGGCTCCTGTTTCTGAAGGCGGTATGTCGGCCTTCCGATGTGCAAAGGCAAGGCACAGTCGGTTTCAGTCCGACATCGGAACGGCCTCACGCGACGTTACGCATCTTTTCAAGGCGACCTTACGTCACTAGGTTCCGGCCTCTTGTAACCGAGAGGGCCGCGCCAGAGCTCTCCGAAGGAGGACGTGCTTGCTGCGGGCAGCCCTGGACCCCAAGGTCTATGAAGAGACCCTGTTCGACGCGCTGATCGATGCGCGCGCCCGCTACGGCGACAAGGAGATTCTGGAGGACCAGGATCGCCACCCCCTGACCTATACCGGCTTGATCCGCGCCGCCTTCGTGCTGGGCCGCAAGATCGCCAGACTGACCGAACCGGGAGAACGCGTCGGCGTGCTGCTGCCGTCCAGCGCAGGCGTGGTGGTGACTTTCTTCGCCCTGCACGCCTTCGGCCGCGTGCCGGTCATGCTGAACTTCACCTCGGGCGAAGCCAATCTGAAGGCGGCGCTGAAGACGGCCGGCGTGAAGAAGATCCTGTCGGCCAAGCGTTTCGTCACCCAGGCCAAGCTGGACGACCTGATGGAGGCCCTGGGCGAGGTTTCCGAGATCGTCTGGCTGGATGATATCCGCAAGACCATCGGCCTGGCCGACAAGCTGTACGGCCTCAGCGCCGGCATGGCGCCCAAGCGCTTCCGCGTGAAGACCGCCCCGGATTCGGCGGGCGTGGTCCTGTTCACCTCGGGCAGCTTCGGCGCGCCCAAGGGCGTGGTGCTGAGCCAGAAGAATCTGGTCGCCAATGCGCGCCAGGTGGCGGCCCACATCGACCTGGACCCCGACTGGGTGATGTTCAATCCGCTGCCGACCTTCCACTGCTTCGGCCTGACGGGCGGGGTCATCCTGCCGCTGCTGCAGGGGTTGAAGGCGTTTGAATATCCCTCGCCCCTACACGCCAAGCAGATCACCGACCTGCTGCCCCAGGTGAAGGCGTCCATCCTTTTCGCAACCGACACCTTCCTGAACCAGTACGCCCGCGTGGCCGAACCCGGCGACTTCGCCACCCTGAAGTTCGCGGTCGCCGGAGCCGAGAAGGTGCGCGAGGAAACTCGCGCCGCCTTCGACGCCAAGTTCGGCGGCCTGACCCTGCTGGAAGGCTATGGAGCCACCGAGGCGGCGCCGGTCGTCGCCGTGAACCATCCCGACCGCAACCGGCCGGGCACGGTGGGCCAGATACTGCCGGGCATGGAATACCGCATCGAACCGGTTGAAGGCATCGAGGTCGGGGGGCGCCTGTATCTGCGCGGACCGAACGTGATGGAAGGCTACATCTCTCCGAACGACCCGGACAATCTGGAGCCTCTGGCGGACGGCTGGCACGATACGGGCGACATCGTCGATATCGACGCCGAGGGCTACATCACCATCCTGGGCCGGGTGAAGCGCTTCGCCAAGATCGGCGGTGAGATGGTGTCCCTGACGGCGGTCGAAGGCATGGCCGGCGCCGTCTGGCCGACCGGCCACCACGCCGTCGTCGCCGTGCCTGACAGCAAGAAGGGCGAGCGCCTGGTGCTGGTCACCGACGTCGCGGAGGCCGAGAGCTCACGCCTGACCGAATGGGCGCGTGACAACGGCGCGCCCGAACTGGCGGTGCCGAAGAAGATCATCAAGGTCGAAAGCATTCCAGTCCTGGGCACTGGCAAGACCGACTATGTGACCATCCAGAAGAAGGTCGAGGACGAATTGAAGAGCGTCTGACAAGGCGCTTGCCGTTCGACGCCAGTGTCATAACCTCGGCCGTCCGGTCCCGCTCGCGGGGCGCAACGGCCGAGGAGGTTTCATGGCCCGACGTTCGACATCCCTGGCCGGCTGGGAGCCGCATTTTCTCAGCCTTCTGAGAATTGTCTCCGGCCTGCTTTTGCTTCAGCACGGCGCGCAGAAGATCCTGGGTTTTCCGCCGGGCGGTCGCGGCGGCGGAGTCGATCTGTCGACTCTGGCCGGTTGGTCCGGTCCCATTGAACTGGTCGGCGGCGTCCTGTTGGCGCTGGGCCTGTTCAGCCGCCCGACGGCTTTCATCCTGTCAGGCTTCACCGCCGTGGCCTATTGGATGGTTCACGCGCCGCAGAGCCCCTACCCCATCAACAACGGCGGAGAGCTGGCGGCGCTCTACTGTTTCGTCTTCCTGTATCTGGTCTTCGCCGGGCCGGGGCCATGGTCGCTGGACAACGCCCTGCGCGGCGGTCGACGCTAAGAAACGAAACGCGGCGTCCGGTCAGCCGATCCGGACGCCCGTCATCGAGATCGATCCGCCTTCGATCACATCATTGAAGAAGCGGACGGACTCGCCCGGCGCCTGCTGCGCGGCGACATAAAGCAACGGCAGATAGTGTTCGTCCGTCGGAACGCTGAGCTGCGCCTGTTCGGCCAGGCGGACCCAGTCGATCAGGGCGTCATGGTCGCCCGCCATGAAGGCGCGCTTGACCGCCTCATTGAAATCGACGGCCCAGTCATAGGGCTCGCCGCCCGCCCGCTTCCACGTCCGCAGATTGTGCACGAAATCGCCCGAACCGGCGACGATGACGCCTTCGTCCCGCAAGGGGCGCAGGCGCTGGGCCAGTTCATAATGGCCGCGGGCGTCGAGGGCGCGGTCCAACGACAATTGCACCACGGGCACGTCGGCGTCCGGCCAGACATGGGCCAGGACGGACCAGGTCCCGTGATCCAGCCCCCACTGCGTCGTCTGCACTGCGTCTGTCAGTTGCGCCACCCGGTTCGCCAGCGAGGGCGAGCCGGGCGCGGGATACTGCATGGCGTGAAGTTCGGCCGGGAAGCCTCCGAAATCATGGATGGTTTCCGGCAGCTCCTGCGCCGTCACGCCCAGCCCGCGCGTCTCCCAGTGAGCCGAGACCATGACGACGCCTTTCGGCTTGCCGATCTCCTGCCCCAACGCGCGCCAGGTGTCCGCGAAGGGACCGCCCAGAGCATTCATGGGGGAGCCGTGACCAAAGAAGAGTGCGGGCTGGCGCATGATCTTAACCGTGCAACTTCCTGGCGATTTCCGCGACATGCTTGCCCTGGAAGCGGGCGCCGTCCAGTTCATTCTGGCTCGGCATGCGCGAGCCGTCGCCCTTGGTCAGGGTCGTGGCTCCGTATGGGGTGCCGCCGGTGATCTCGTCCATGTTCATCTGGCCGGCGAAGGCGTACGGCAGGCCGACGACAACCATTCCCTGGTGCATGAAATAATGATGCAGGCCGAGGAAGGTCGTTTCCTGGCCGCCGTGCTGGGTGGCCGAGGCGCTGAAGGCGCTGCCGACCTTGCCGACCAGCTTGCCCTGCGCCCACATGCCGCCCGTTTGGTCCAGGAAGGCGCGCATCTGCGAGGCTGCGGTGCCAAAGCGGGTGCCGGCGCCCACGATGATGGCGTCATAGTCGGCCAGTTCCGCCACCGTGGCGATCGGCGCGGCTTGATCCATCTTGTAGCCTGAACTGCGCGCCAGCTCTTCCGGCACGGTTTCGGGGACGCGCTTGATGTCCACGACGGCGCCTTCGACCTGCCGCGCGCCTTCGGCGACGGCTTCGGCCATCTGTTCGATGTGGCCGTAGGTCGAGTGGTAGAGGACGAGAATCTTGGGCATGGCCGCTCCGGCAAAACTGAAACGATGCATACAGCAACAGCATCAGTGCCTGATTTAACGTCATGTTGCGGCGCCGCAAGGCCTTCTTGTCAATTTTCTCAACGATCGCCGATCGGACAAACGCGATCGTAAAAGGCGCTTTCGCCCGGAACCCGCGCGCCCCGCGACAGCAGGAAGCGATGTTCGACCACCATGGCCTGCTGCTCGATGTTCAGGCCGATCCATTCGCAGCGCTCATCGACAGGATAGGCGTACGCGCCCGGCCCGTCGCCCGCCTTGAGCTTGCTGGTCAGCAGATTGACGCCGTTCTGGGCCTGCCAGACATGGACCAGTTCGTGAATGAAGACCGCCTGAGTTCGCAGCGACGCCTGCGACAAATCCGGCGCCAAGGTCGCCCTGGGCCAGACGATCCAGTCGCGTCCGAACCAGCGCCCCGGCACGAAGGCGCGATCGAACGGCCAGGGCGAGCCCAGGAAGCGGATGTCGTCCAGCCGCAAGTCACGCCCGAACACTTCGCGCGCCAGCGCCGCCTCGCCATGCGCAAGCGGTCGGATCATCGACCGACCCACTCCCAATGCCAGGGCTCATAGACATAGGGGACGAAGCCGAACCGCCCGGCGTTCTTGACCAGCCAACGATAGGTCGGGGTCTGGCTCATGTAGCGGCGACTGTGAACGTCGGTGGAATCGACGCCCATGCCCTGCAGGTGGCCGAGATAGAGGTCGACGGCCGTGCCTGTCCGGTGCGGCGAGCAGACGGCGCGCCTCAAGCCGTCGCAGTTGCCGTCGCGCGCGCATCGCGCCGCGTCGGCCTCCGGATCACGGAAGGAGGAGAAGATGCGCAGCAGTTCCGGTTCGGCGGCGATCTCCGGAACTTCGGCGCGGGCCGCCGTCGCCATGGCGCGATAAGCGTCCAGCACGTCGCGACGCAGCAGACGCGTCAGGCGTTCGGCGTGTTCCTCTCCTGTCGTCAGATAGGCCAGGTCGGCGACGGGAGGCGGATCCGGGCATTCTCCCCTCACCCGCGCCATGACGAAGGGTCGTCGCTCCTGCCACAGACCTCGCAACACCTGAAAGGTCGCCTGGTCGAACCGGCCGCTGGCCGTGACCCCATAGCGCGCCTGGAACGCGGCCAGGGCTTCGGCGAAGCCCGCCGATGTCGGATCGCAGGGCGAACCGACCTCCTGTTGGATCAACGGGACATAGGCTTCCCAGCCCAACTCGGACGGCCCGAACGGAACCCATTCCAGCGCATACAGGGAGATGGCGTTCGCCTCGGCCGTATCGTCCCAGGCGTCGGACGCCCGGTCGCAGACCTGGGCGGTCGGCGCAGGTTCCGGGGCCTCGGCGTGAGCCTGTCCGGCGAAGGCGGCGATCAAGGCGGCGATAACGAAGGCGGACGCTTTCCACATGACCCCAGCAGGCCTCAGGTTGAGAGTCGCCGCAAGCCCTCCGCGGTCTTCGCGCCTGCGTCGAAAACCTGCATGGTGACCGTTGCGGCCGACTCGCGCCGCGAACAGGCCGTGACCGCATGACCGCAACCGCAGCGCCTTCGTCCGCCCTCGCCGCGCCCGACGCGCCGCGCCGTTCCAACGCCATCCTGGCCGCCTTCTCAGGCCCCTGCCTGCCGCTGGCGGCTTTCGGCGTGGCCCTGCCCGTCACCTTGCCGGAATTCTACGCCACCCACGTCGGCATAGAGATGGGCATGGTGGCCGCCGTCTTCATGGCGGTGCGGCTGATCGACATCCTGTTCGATCCCTTCATCGGCTGGGGCATGGACCGGACGCGCACGCGCCTGGGCCGCTATCGCCCGTGGATGGCCGTGGCCACGCCGATCCTGATGCTGGCGGCGCTGATGATGTTCGTGACGGTCCAGCCGGGCGCGGGGCCGATCTATCTGTTCGCCTGGCTGCTGGTGCTCTACCTCGGCTTCTCGATGGGCACGCTGGGGCAGTTGGGCTGGGCCGCTGTTCTGGCGCCGCAGTATGACCAGCGCAGCCGAGTCTACGGCTGGTGGCAGGTGTTCAACATCATCGGCGTGATCCTGATCCTGATCCTGCCGACCATCGTGGTGAAGACGGGCCTGGGGAACTACGTGGACGGGGTGCGCATCATGGGCTGGGCCATCATCATCGCCCTGCCCCTCACCATCGGCCTGGCCATGGTCGCCGTGCCCGAGCCCGTCAATGCGGGCGCCGCGCCGCACGGCGGACCGCGCGCCTATCTGGCCCTGTTCAGGATGAAGACGGTGCGCAAGCTGCTGATCGCGGACCTGCTGCTGGGCATTGCGCCGGGCATCACGGGGTCGCTGCTGTTCTTCTTCTTCGGCCAGATCAAGGGCTACGACCATACCCAGGCGTCGCTGTTCATGCTGATCTACTTCATGGCCGGCCTGGTCGGGGCGCCCGTCTGGGCCTGGCTGGCGACGAGGATCGGCAAGGATCGCGCCCTGGCCGTAGCCAGCCTGATCTTCGCCGTCTTCTACGTCGGCGCCACCCTGGTCCCCGGCGGAAACTTCGCCCTGACGGCGATCGCCATGTTCATCGCCGGCCTGCCCTATGCCGCGGGCCTGTTCCTGCTGCGCGCCATGATGGCGGACGCGGGCGACGAGGTGCGACTGGAAACCGGCGTGGACCGCACCGGCCTGATGTTCTCCATCCTGTCCGCCACGACCAAGATGGGTCACGTCTTCGCGCTGATCCCCTACGCCATCTTGCCTTTGGTCGGGTTCAAGGCGCTGCCGGGGCCGGAGGGGAACAGCGACTTCTCGCTGCTGATCCTGCAGATCCTGTTCATCGCCGTGCCGGGCCTGCTATTGGCGGCCACGGCCTGGGTGCTGAAGGGCTATCCCCTGACCGCACGCAGGCACGATGAAATCCGCGCCGCCCTGGCGCAAAGAGACGCCGGACACGCCTGAATGACTCACCCCGTCGACCGCCTGAAAGACATCATGGTTCGCCTGCGCGATCCGAACGGCGGCTGTCCCTGGGACGTGGAGCAGACCTTCCAGACGGTCGCACCCTATACGATCGAGGAGGCCTATGAGGTCGCCGACGCCATCGAGCGCGGCGACATGGACGAACTGAGGGTGGAACTGGGCGACCTGCTGTTCCAGGTCGTCTTCCACTCGCGCATGGCTGAGGAAGCAGGGCATTTCCGGCTGGAGGACGTGGCCGAGGCCATGGCCGACAAGCTGATCCGCCGCCATCCGCACGTCTTCGGCGACGAAGCCGCCAAGGCCACCGGCCCGGCCCAGAAGGACCGCTGGGAAGACATCAAGGCCGCCGAGCGCAAGGCCAAGGAACAGCACGGCGTGCTGGACGACGTGCCGGTCGGCCTGCCCGCCCTCACCCGCGCCGCCAAACTGACCAAGCGCGCGGGGCGTGTCGGATTCGACTGGCCCTCCACCGACGAAGTCTTCGACAAACTGGCCGAAGAGGTTCAGGAACTGCGCGTCGAGATCGCCGCCGGCGACAAGGAGAAGGCCCGCGAGGAATTGGGCGACCTGCTGTTTGTCGTCGCCAATCTGGCCCGCAAGCTAGAGGTCGAGCCGGAAGACGCCCTGCGCGCCGCCAACGCCAAATTCGTTCGTCGTTTCGAGTTCATCGAGGCCGAACTGAAGAAAGACGGCCGCACGCCGGAGCAGTCCGACCTGTCCGAGATGGACGCCCTGTGGGACGCCGCCAAGGCCGCCGAGCGGGCGTGAACCGAAGTCCGTTCGACCTCATCATCTTCGACTATGACGGGGTCATCGCCGACAGCGAACTGCTGAACAATGCGGTCATGGCCGAACTGCTCAGCGAAATCGGCTTGCCGACCACGCTGGACGACGCCCTGGCGACCTATCTGGGCAAGCGCTGGCTGGACTGCGAGGCGCTTATTTCGGAACGACTGGGCGCGCCTTGTTCGCCTGGCCTGCAAGACGAATGGACGCGGCGCTGTCACGATCGCGCCCGGCGCGACCTGACGTCCGTCGCGGGGTTCGACGCCTTCCTGACGGGACGCGAGGAGCCGCGTTGCATCGCCTCCTCCAGTCCGCCCGACTGGATCGAGCTGGGTCTGCGCCATTTCGGGGCTCATGACGTCTTCGGCGGCCCGATCTTCAGCGCCGCCGTTCATGTCAGCCGGGGCAAGCCGCATCCCGACCTGTTCCTCTACGCCGCCGAGGCGATGAAGGCCGCGCCGGAGCGCACCCTGGTGATCGAGGACAGCCCGACCGGCGTGCTGGCGGGTGTGGCGGCGGGCATGACAATCGTCGGCCTGTGCGCGGGCGGCCATGTCCGCGGCGATCACTCTCAACGTCTGAAACAGGCCGGCGCGCACCAGGTGTTCGACAGCTACGCCGACCTGGCAGGCTGGATCGCCGAGACCGCCTAGACGTAGCGCAATTCCTGCAGATCGATCTCGCGGATCAGCTTGCGCGCCGTCTCTTCGTCGATCAGTCGCTGGCGGCCGAGACGCACCAGTTCCTCGCGCTCCGCCGCAAGGCCGGTCAGGCGCAGGCGGCGCTCGATGTCATCGGCGCGGCGCGCCTGGACCACGGCGTCCTCCTCCATGCTGGTGCGCATGTCGATGCGGTGGCGATAGACCTCCATCACTCGCGTAGCAGTTTCGGCATAGAAGTCGGGATCGACCTTGCCCTCGGCCATCGCGTGCTGAGCGTCCTCGATGGCCCGGATCGCGGCCCAGGCGGCGGCTACGCGGGATCGGTTCTCCTCGGCCTGATGGTCATCCTCCGGCGGAAGCTGCACGCCCCTCAAAAGACGAGGCAGGGCGATCGTGGCCAGCACCAGGGAGACGATGATCACTCCCGCCGCCAGGAAGATGGCCAGGTTCCGCGCCGGCATGGGCGAACCGTCGCTCAGGTAGAAGGGCAGCGTCAGAATGCCCGCCAGGGTGATCGCCCCGCGCACCCCCGCCAGCGACATGACGGCCACCAACCGCAGCCCGACCTTGGGCGGGGCGCTGCGGCCCTTTCGACGGAACAGAGTCAGCTTCAGCGACGTCCACACCCAGACGAAACGCAAGGCCGCCAGGGCCGCGACGATGGCGAAGACATAGACGGCCAACCACCAGATCTCGTCATGATCGGTGGAACGGATCACCTCGGCCGCACGCGCCATGATGGACGGCATCTGCTCGCCCAGGATGACGAAGATCAGGCCGTTGGCGACGAACTGCACCGTGTCCCACACCACGGCGCGCCGAATGCGGGTCGCAGCCAGGGCCGAGCCCTGACGCTCGGTGAAACTCATCGTCACGCCCGCCGCCACCGCCGCCAGAATGCCCGAGGCGTGGATGGCTTCCGCCGCCAGATAGGCCGCGAAGGGCATCAGCAGACTGATCAGGATCTGCCCGCCGACGTCCTCGCCCCAGCGGCGGCTGATGAAGGCCTTCACCAGGCCGATGGCGAGGGTCACGACGATGCCGACGGCCACGCCGGCCAAGGCCAGCCAGGCGAAGGTTCCAAAAGCGCTGCTCAGGGAAAAGGCGCCGGTCGTCGCCGCCAGCACGGCGATCCGCATGCAGGTCAGGCCGCTGGCGTCGTTCAGCAGCGACTCGCCCTCCAGGATGTGCATCAGCCGCTTCGGGATCGGCGCCCGCCCGGCGATGGCCTGGACTGCGATCGGGTCGGTCGGCGACAGGATGGCCGCCAGGGCGAAGGCCACGGCCAGCGGCATGGCCGGGATCAGCCAATGGATCAGGAAACCCAGCCCCAGGACGGTGAAGACCACCAGTCCCAGCGCCAGCTCCAGGATCACCACCCGGTCCCGGAACAGCGCCTCCTTGGGGATGCGCCAGCCGTCCACGAACAGCAGGGGCGGCAGGAACAGCAGGAAGAAGATATCCGGCTTCAGATCGACCGACTCGCCGGTGATCAGCACCACCCCCGCCCCAAGCGCGATCTGCACCAGCGGCAGGGCGATGCGCGTGATCCGAGCCAACCACCCTGACAGCACCACGGCCAGCAACAGGAAGAGGATGGTCTCGATCAGGTGCATGACAAGGTCAGTCGATCACGTCCGGATACAGCCGTTCAAGTCGCCCCAGCGCGGCGGGATGCAGTCGGACCGTCAGATGGACCCGGCCGTCATCATCCGTCTCGCGCCCCGTCACACGGCCGTTGGCGTACAGCCACGCCAGCAGGTCGCCGCGATGCGGCTCGACCGTCAGATGAGTCTCCGGATCGTCGTCGATCAGACCGGCGATGGTCTCGCGCAGGGTCTCGATCCCCTCGCCCGTCCACGCGGACACGGCGACAGCCTGACCGTCGCGCGCCAGACGCTCGGCCTGACCGACGATGGATTCGCGGGTTTCCGGCTCCAACAGGTCGATCTTGTTCCAGACTTCGAGGATGCGGCGCGTCTTGCCCTCGGGCGTTGGAATCTGCTCCAGCACCGCCTCGACGTCCTTGGCCTGGGCCGCGCTGTCGGGCGAGGCGATGTCGCGCACATGCAGGATCAGGTCCGCCTCGCCGACTTCCTCCAGGGTGGCGCGGAAGCTCTCCACCAGTTCGTGCGGCAGGTCGGAGACGAAGCCCACGGTGTCGGCGATGATGGCCGGCCGCCCCTGGGGCAGACGAATGGTGCGTTGTGTCGTGTCCAGCGTGGCGAACAGCAGATCCTTGGCCAGCACCTCCGACCCGGTCAGCCGATTGAACAGCGTCGACTTGCCCGCATTGGTGTAGCCGACCAGGGCGACCGACGGGAACGGAACCTGTCGACGCGCCTTGCGGTGCAGGCCGCGCGTGCGGCGCACCTCTTCCAGCTCGGCCTTCAGCCGCACGATGCGGTCGGCGATCATGCGCCGGTCCAACTCGATCTGGGTTTCGCCGGGGCCGCCCGTGCCGCCCGTCCCGCCGCGCTGGCGTTCCAGGTGGGTCCAGGTGCGGACGAGGCGCGAGCGTTCGTACTCAAGCCGCGCTAGCTCGACCTGCAGCCGGCCTTCGCGCGTGCGAGCGCGGCGGCCGAAGATCTCGAGGATCAGACCGGTGCGATCGATGACCTTGATGTCCCAGAAACGCTCCAGGTTGCGCTGCTGCACCGGGGTCAGTTGGTCGTCGATGACGACCGCCTCGGCGTCGGCGGCCAGGATCAGGGCCGAAATCTCTTCCAGCTTGCCTCGACCGATCAGGGTGGCGGGCGTGACGGAGCGCAGGCGCACGATTTCCTGCGCCCGCACGTCAAGGTCCAGCGCCTGGGCCAGGCCCACGGCTTCTTCCAGGCGTTCAGACGCATGGCGCGCATTGTCGCCACGACGGTCAGGATGGATGACGACGGCCCGGATCAGCGGGACGGCGTGGTCAATGAGTTTGGAGGTCAATCAGTCTTCTTCGGCGTCGGGCTCGTACAGTTGCACGGGCGCGGACGGCATGATGGTCGAGATGGCGTGCTTGTAGACCAGCTGCGATTGGCCATCGCGACGCAGCAGCACACAGAAGTTGTCGAACCAGGTGACGATGCCCTGAAGCTTGACGCCGTTCACCAGGAAGATGGTCAGCGGCGTCTTCGTCTTGCGGACGCTGTTCAGGAAGGTGTCCTGGAGGTTCTGTCGTTTGTCTTGCGACATGGCAGGTTGATCCTGTTCTTGGTCTTTTTCATCAGCGGCGGAATGGCCGCGAGGCGGAACATCGCCCGCATCCACGACCTTAGCCAAGCCCCCGCCGGTGCGGCAACGCCTTAAATGGCTTCGCGACGCGCCTGTTCCAGATAAATCTCGCGCAGACGGGTCGCAACCGGGCCCGGCTTGCCGTCGCCGATGCGGGTTCCGTCCAGCGAAACGATCGGCATGACAAAGGAACTGGCCGCCGTGACGAAGACTTCGCGCGCGCGCTTGGCCTCCTCGACGCTGAAGGCGCGCTCTTCCAGCTCGATACCTTCCGCCTCGACCAGCTTGAGGATCGCCGCGCGGGTGATGCCGCGAAGGATGTTGGCCTGGGTGTCGCGGGTCCGCAGCTTGCCGTTCTCGTCGATGATCCAGGCGTTGGTCGAGGAGCCCTCGGTCACCATGCCCATTTCATCGAACAGGATGGCTTCGTAAGCGCCGCGTTCACGCGCCGCCTGCTTGGCCAGGGCGTTGGGCAGAAGGCCGACCGTCTTGATGTCGCAACGGCCCCAGCGCATGTCGGGGTGGGTGACGCCGGCCGCGCCCCTGGCGGCCAGAGCTTCGCCCTTCCTCAGGTCGATCGACTTGGCGGTGATGATGACGCTGGGCGCCACGTCCGTCGGGAAGGCGTGATCGCGGGGCGCCGTGCCACGTGTGATCTGGATATAGACGATACCGTTGCGCACCCGGTTCCGGCGGATCGTCTCGCGCAGGACGATGCCCAGCGACTCGGCCGACATGGGAATGTCGATCCGCAGCTCGGTCAGGCTGCGGGCCAGCCGGCTCAGGTGCCCCTGATAATCGGCCAGCCTGCCGTCGAAGACCGACCAGACCTCATAGACGCCGTCGGCGAACTGGAAACCGCGATCCTCGATATGGACCACAGCCTGGCCGTGCGGCTGATAGACGCCGTTCACATAGGCGACCCTGGACATCAGGCGCCCTCTCCTTCCTCGTCTCCGCCGCGTGCAGGCGATACGCCCAGCGACTTAAGCTTGCGATGCAGCGCAGATCTCTCCATGCCGATGAAAGCGGCCGTGCGCGAGATATTTCCGCCGAACCGCATGATCTGGGCCGACAGATATTCCCGTTCGAACACCTCGCGCGCCTCACGCAACGGCAGGGCGATGATGCGGTCCGCGCTGAGCGAGGCGGGGCTGGCGGATGAAGCCACCTCCTGCGGCAGCATATCGGCGGTGATGGGCTCGTCCGGCCCGCCGGTGGCCAGGATCAGCAAACGTTCGATGTTGTTGCGCAACTGGCGGACATTGCCCGGCCAGGGATGAACCTGCAGCACGGCCAGGGCGTCGTCGGCGATGCGACGATGCGGCAGGCCCTGGGAGGCCGACAGATTGTCGACGAAATACTCGACCAGTTCGGCGATGTCCTCGCGTCGCTCCGACAACGGCGGCACGCGGATCGGCACGACGTTCAGCCGGTGGAACAGGTCCTCGCGGAAACGCCCCTCGGCGATCTCGGTGCGTAGGTCGCGGGCGGTGGAGGTGACGACGCGCACGTCCACCTGCACGTCCTGCTCGCCGCCGACGCGGCGGAAGCTCTGTTCGACCAGGACGCGCAGGATGCGGCTCTGGCTTTCGCGGGGCATGTCGGCCACGTCATCCAGGTAGAGGGTGCCGTTATGGGCCCGCTCGAAGACGCCGATCTTTCGCGGGCGGCCGTCGCCGCCCTCCTCGCCGAACAATTCGACGTCCAGGCGCTCGGGCGTCATGCCGGCGGCCGAGATGGCGACAAACTCCGCCTTCGCCCGGGGGCTGGCTTCGTGAATCTGCCGGGCCACCAGTTCCTTGCCCGAACCAGGAGGGCCCGAGATCAGGACGCGGCTGTTGGCCGGCGCCACCTTGGTGATCGTGGTGCGCAGCACCTGGGCGGCGACCGACTTGCCGATCAGTCCGGTGGGAGTCAGCGTCTGGGCGCGCAGACGCCGGTTCTCGCGTTTCAGCGCGGCCGATTCCAGGGCCCGCTCCACCACCACGACCAGGCGGTCGGACTTGAACGGTTTCTCGATGAAATCATAGGCGCCGCGCTTCAGCGCGCTGACCGCCGTTTCGATGTTGCCGTGGCCCGAGATCATGACGACCGGCAGGTGCTCATCCAGCTCGCGCACGACATCGAGCAGTTCCAGCCCGTCCAGCCCGCCGCCCTGCATCCAGATGTCGAGTACGGCCAGGGACGGCTTGCGCGCGCGGATGGCGGCCAGCGCCTCGTCCGAATTGGCGGCCGTGCGGACCGAGTGGCCCTCGTCTTCCAGCAGGCCGGACACTAGTTCGCGGATGTCGGCCTCGTCGTCGACGACCAGAATATCAGCACCCGTATTACGCATGACGCCTCGCTTAACTCGCCGCAGCCGCCACGCCAGAGGCGCGATGGGCGGACTTGTGGTCCTGGGTCAGGGGGAAGATCAGGCATACGCGCGCGCCCGACAATGTCTCCGCGTCAGCCAGCCGCAGCTCGCCGCCGTGGTCCTCACAAATGCGCTTGACGATGGCCAGGCCCAGGCCCGTGCCCTTCTCGCGCGTGGTTACATAGGGTTCGGTCAGCCGGTCGCGATCCTTGGCCGGCAGGCCGACGCCGTCGTCCTCGATCACGAAGACGGCGCGTCCGTCTTCGACATCCAGCCGGGCGATAACGCCCAGCGTCCCTTCGGCGACCGGCTCGAGCGCACGTTTGGCGCCTACGGCCTCGCCCGCGTTCTTCAGAATGTTAGCCAAGGCCTGACCGACCATGCGGCCGTCGCACTGAAGCACGACCTCCGGGAGAGGTTCGATCAGATCCACGCCGATGTCGGGCATGGCCACACGCTGGGCGAAAACCGCTTCTCGCAGCATTTCCGCCGGATTCTCCATTGAAAAGCGCGGCGCCGGCATCCGGGCGAAGGACGAGAACTCGTCCACCATCCGGCCGATGTCGCCCACCTGACGGATGATGGTCTCGGTGCAGCGATCGAACACCTCGACGTCGTCGCCCACGCGCTCGCGATAGCGGCGGCGCAGCCGCTCGGCCGAGAGCTGGATCGGCGTCAGCGGGTTCTTGATCTCATGGGCGATGCGGCGCGCCACGTCACGCCAGGCCGCATTACGCTGAGCCGTGACCAGGCGGGTGATGTCGTCGAAAGTCAGCACCATCTCGCCGCCCTGCCCGCCCTCGATGCGGACCCGCAGGCGCAGGGCCTCGCCGTCGCGGCTGACATCGATATCCTCCTCGATATGGGCTTCGCCCCGTTCCGACAGTTCGCCCAGCTCGGGCGCCACTTCGGCCAGACGCCGGCCCTGGACCTGTTCCGGATCGAGGCCCAGCAGTTGGCTGGCGCTGTCGTTGATGGCGGAGATCCGTCGCTGGCGGTCCAGGCCGATCACGCCCGCGCTGACGCCCGACAGGACCGTTTCGATGAAGAGGCTGCGTCCCTGGGCCTCGTCCGAAGCGGTCTTGAGCGCCGCCTGCTGGGTCTTGATGTCCTCGGTCATCCGGTTGAAGGCTTCGGACAGGACGATGATCTCGGACGGCGCGCCGTCGTTATCGACGCGCGCATCGAGGTCGCCGCCCGCCACCTGATCCGCCGCCCGCACCAGCCGTCCGATCGGCGCCGAGATCGAACTGGCGGCCGACATGGCCAGCCAGACCGCCCCGACCAGCACCAGCAGCGCCGTTTCCAGATAGCTGAGCGCAAAGGCTCCCTGGATGCGAGCGCGGCTTTCCTCGGCGGCGCGATAGGCGGTGATGGACTCCTCACCGTTGCGCATTCGCTGGATCAGGCCCGGCGCCAGCGGCCGCACGACGTAGAGATAGGCGTGACCGTAATCCGGCAGCGGATAGAGCGCCCGCACCATGTCAGGGTTCTCGGTCACCGTCGTCGGCGCCACCTCGCCGCCCGCCACCGTCTCGAAGGCCTCGCGCGGCGGGGCGACATAGGGCGGCGCGCCCGGTTGCTCGCCGCTGGCCAGGACGCGTCCCTGCTCGTCCAGAATATAGAGGGCCGGGTAGCCGAAGAAGTCGCCGATCTGCGACAGAGCGCGCGAGAACTGGATCCGATTGTCGAACAGATCCCGGACGCCGCCCAACTCGGTCGCCATCGTCTCCAGGTCCACCTCAAGCCCGGCGCCCACGTCCGCGACATAGGCGCGGCCGATCTCGGCCCCGTTCTCGACAGCTGAACGGACGTTGGTGCTGAACCACTGATCCACCCCCCGGTTGACCAGCAGGCCGAAGACCAGGGCGATCAGCACCGCCGGCACGACCGAAACGAGGGAGAACAGGGTGACGAACCGCAGATGCAGACGTGCGCCCGGATCGTTCCGATTGCGCGTCAGGCGCAGCACCCGCCCGCCGATCACCGTCGCGAGTCCTGCAATCAGGACCAGATTGGCCAGAAGGACATAGAGAACCGCGCGACTGGCCGCCGTCCGGGCGTCCCCGCCCGCGGCGGCCCCCGGCGCAATGGCCACCAGCCAGATGGCCGCCGCCGTGACCAGGAAGGCGACGACATAGGCGGTTCCGAACAAGGCCCGCGCCCGACCGTCAGCCAGACGCCCCCAGAGCGAGCGCTCTGAGACCTGTTCTTCAACCGGGGCGACGGGCGTGTCCGACATTACGCCGCAACTTCGGACACCTGTGTCTCGTTTTCAACAGCGAAGTTGCCCAAATACGTCACATCTCGCCACAAGATCGCCAGCGCCGTTTCGACCTCATCCGGCGTCTCCAGCCGGCACAGCCTGGCCTTGGCGGCCCGACGCTGGGCTGGATCGGCCGGCCAGGGGGCCTGCTCGATGTACCAGCCCAGATGTTTGCGGAACATCTTGAGACCCAGCGGCAAGCCATAGAAGGCGACCGACGCTCGCAGATGCTCGATGACGATGGCCAGTCGTTCTTCGCGATCCGGCTCTCGAAGGCGCGTCCCGTCCGCAAGGGCGCGCTCCAGATGCGCCGCCAGCCACGGCCGCCCGTAAACTCCGCGCCCCAGCATCAGGGCGTCGGCGCCGGATCGGCTCAGCGCCTCGCGCGCCTGTTCGGCCGTGATGATGTCGCCATTGACGATGACGGGTATGGCGACCGCCCGTTTGACCTCGGCCACCGCGTCCCAGTCGGCGACGCCGGTGTAGAACTGCTTGCGGGTGCGGCCATGCACGGTGACGGCGGCGACACCCAGGTCTTCGGCCCGGCGCGCCAGGTCGGGGGCGTTATGACTGTTCTCGTCCCAGCCCAGCCGCATCTTCACGCTGACCGGGCGGCTGACGGCCTGAACGACGGCCTCCATGATCCGCGCCGCCTGATCCGGCGTGCGCATCAGGGCCGAGCCGCAGGCGGCCCCGGTGACCTCCTTGGCGGGACAACCGAAGTTCAGGTCAATGATGTCGGCGCCCGCCGCCTCAGCCATGCGCGCGCCTTCGGCCATGGCGGCCGGATCGCCGCCGACCAGCTGGATCACTGTCAGCGGCAGACCCCCGCCCACGGCGGCGCGGCGCACCACGTCGGGACGGGCGCGCGCCAGCTCGGCCGCAGCCACCATCTCGGTCGCCACATAGGCCGCGCCCAGCCTTGACGCCAGCACACGGAACGGCAGATCCGTGATCCCGGTCATGGGCGCCATCAGCACCCGCCCCGCGATCTTCACATCGCCAATCTGCAACCCGATCGTCATGCGGCTCCTTAGCACCGAAGAAGGCCCCTCTCGTCAAGCGGAACCGGGACGCCTAGAAGACCCGCATGGGATTCTCAGCGATCATCGTGGCCGCCGGCTCGGGTTCTCGGGCGGGCGGCGCCAAACAGTGGCGCAGGGTGGCCGGCAAGCCGGTCGTGCGCTGGTCGGTCGAGGCGCTGCTGGACGCCGGCGCACGCGAAGTCGTCGTCGTGATCGCCGCTGACGCTCGCGAAGAGGCCGACGCGGCCCTGGCCGGTCTGGACGGATGGCGCGCGGTTCTCGGCGGCGCGACACGCGCTGCGTCGGTGTGCGCAGGCCTCGCGGCGCTGAGCGGCGCTGACGACGAGCCGGTGCTGATCCACGACGCCGCCCGCCCCTTCCTGAGCGCCGAAGTGATCGCGCGCCTGCTGACGGGTCTCGTCGACGCCGACGGCGTCCTGCCCGGCCTGCCTGTCGCCGACAGCTTGCGCCGGGGCCATGACGGCATGGTCAGCGGCGCCGTCGATCGGGAGAATCTGTGGCGCGCCCAGACGCCGCAGGCCTTTCGACTCAAGACCATCCGCGACGCCTATGCCGTGTGGCCCGTCGATGAAGCCGCCACCGACGAGGCCGCCGTGGTGGAGCGCGCGGGCGGCCGCGTCCGACTGATCCCAGGCGACGCGCGCCTGACCAAACTGACCTATCCTGAGGATTTCGCCATGGCCGAGGCCCTGTCCCCTGCTCGCACCACCATCCGCATCGGCCAAGGTTTCGACGTTCATCGTTGGGGACCGGGCACGTCGGTCTGGCTGTGCGGGATCGAGATTCCGCATGACCAGACCCTGATCGGCCATTCGGACGCCGATGCCGGTCTGCACGCCCTGACGGACGCCATCCTCGGCGCCATCGCCGACGGCGACATCGGCGACCACTTTCCGCCCAGCGATCCTCAGTGGAAGGGGGCGTCATCGGACCGCTTCCTGGTTCATGCCGCCGAGCGGGTGGCGCTGCGCGGCGGGCGCATCGTCAATGTCGACGTGACCCTGATCTGCGAACAGCCCAAGGTGAAGCCCCATCGCCAGGCCATGCGCGAACGGCTGGCGGACCTATTGAAGCTGCCGCTGGACGCCGTCAGCGTGAAAGCCACGACCAGCGAAGGCCTGGGTTTCACCGGCCGTGGCGAGGGCCTGGCCGCCCAGGCCGCCGTTTCGATCGAACTGCCCGCCTGAATTCAGGACCGAGGCGGCCTCCGTCGCCAGGCTTCACTTTACGCTCGCCTCTGAATGTCAGGCTGGCATAGTCGCCTGATGCGAAGCCTGCTCTTCAACATCGCCTATTGGGCGCTTTCCATCACCTACGGCCTGGCCGCCGCCTTTGCGGCCCTGGCGCCCGGCCGCAAGGCCACAAGCTGGATCATCCGCCGCTATGTCCGGCGCATGGTGCAGGCCATGAGCCTGTTCGCGGGCATCCGCATCGAGACGCGCGGCAAGGAACGCCTGCCGCAGGGCGCCTTCATCATCGCCTCAAAGCACCAGAGCTGGGGCGACGGCTTCGCTACCTATGACCAGTTCGACGACGTGGCCTTCGTCACCGGCGACCATCTGGAGAAATTCCCCCTGTTGGGAACGGTGCTCAAGAAGCTGGGCGCCATCGTCGTCAACAACTGCGGCGGCCACGCCGCCCGCGCCGCCCTGAAGGAACGCGCCGCCGACGCCCATCGCGAAGGCCGCAAGATCCTGATCTATCCCGAAGGCCATCTGGCCAAGGTCGGAGAGAAGTTCCGTTATCGCTCGGGCGTCTGGCATATGTATCGCGACTTCGACATGCCGGTCGTGCCGCTGGCGACGAATCTGGGCCTGTTCTGGCCATTGGAAGAGTTCCACAAGAACCCCGGCACGGCGACGCTGGAATTCCTCGAGCCCATTCCGACCGGGCTGCCCAAGGCCGAGTTTCTGGAACGCCTGGAAGCCGCCGTGGAGGGCAGGACAGCCGAACTGATCGCCGAGGCGACCGGACAGCCGGTCACGCCCGCCGTCCTCGTCGCCTCTGACGATGAAAGCGCCAAGGCCGCCGCAGCGGCCAAGGCGGTCAGCGCCGCAGCTTAGGCCGCCGGGATCACCGCGCCTTCGTATTTTGAGGCGATGAATTCCTTGATCGCCTGGCCGCGCAGGGCCTTGGCCAGGGCCTGGACTCGCGGGTCGTCCTGATTGTCCGGTCGCGCGACCAGATAGTTCACATAGGGGTTGTCGGCGCCTTCAAGCTGAAGGGCGTCTGTCTTGGGTTTCAGCCCGGCGTCGAGAGCATAGTTGGTGTTGATCACCGCCCCATCGACCTGAGGCAGGATGCGCGGGATGGTCGCGGCCTCGACCTCCTGGAACTTCAGGCCCTTCGGATTGGCGGCGATATCGCGAACGGTCTGCAGCGGATTCTGCGGGTCTTTCAGGGTGATCAGGCCCGCCGCCTGAAGCAGCAGCAGGGCGCGGCCGGTGTTGGAGGCGTCGTTGGGCAACACCACCTGGGCGCCGTTCGGCAACTCGGCCAAGGTCTTGTGCTTGCGCGAATAGAGGCCGAGCGGCTCGACGTGGATGCCGGCGACCGTGATCAGGCTCGTGCCGCGCGCCGTGTTGAACTCGTCGAGATAGGGCTTGGTCTGGAAGTAGTTCACATCCAACCGCTTTTCAGCCAGTTGCACGTTAGGTTGAACGTAGTCGTTGAAGACCTTGATCTCGATCGGCACGCCTTCGGCGGCCAGAATCGGCTTCACCTGCTCCAGGATTTCGGCGTGCGGCACGGCGGTGGCGCCGACCAGCAGAGGCGCGCCCTCGCCACCCGCCTTCTTGCCCGCACCCTGACCGCAGGCGGCGAGCGTCAAAACAGCGGCGGCGGACAGCAGCAGCGAACGGCGGATCATGGGGCGGGCTTTCGTAAAATCAGCGGTGCGAGACCTTAGCGACCAGACGGTCGCCGATCATCTGCAGAATTTGTACGAGGATCAGCAGCAGAACTACGGTCACGGCCATGACGTCGGTCTGGAAACGCTGATAGCCGAAGCGGATGGCCAGGTCGCCCAGACCGCCCGCCCCCACCACGCCCGCCATGGCGGTGTAGCTGACCAAGGCGATGGCGGTGACGGTCGCGCCGGCGATGATGCCCGGCATGGCCTCGGGCAACAGAGCGCGCGTCACGATCTGGAAGGTCGAGCCGCCCATGGCCTGGGTCGCCTCGACCACGCCCTTGTCCACCTCGCGCAGCGCCGTCTCGACCAGGCGCGCATAGAAGGGCGCGGCCCCGACCACCAGCGGCGGAATGGCCCCAGCCACGCCGAGAGAGGTGCCGACCAGCAGCACCGTCACCGGCAGCATGACGATCAGCAGGATGATGAAGGGCACCGAGCGCAGCACATTGACCACAAAGGACAGGACGGCGTTCAGCACCGGGTTGGCCGCCAGCCGCCCCTTGCCCGACAGATAGAGCAGCACGCCCAGCGGCACGCCCAGGATCACGGTCAGAACCATTGATCCGCCCAGCATCAGCAGGGTGTCGATCGTCGCCTTGCCGATATCGGCCCAGTCCACATTGGCGAACATCAGACCGCCTCCACCACGACGCCGCGCGCGGCCAGTTGCGCCAGGGCCGCCTCAGCGTCGCCGCCGGTGAAGGCCACCGTCATCTGGCCATAGGGCTCGCCCCGGATACGGCTGATGCGGCCCGACAGGATGGAATAGTCCACGCCCGCCGTGCGCGCGACACGGCTCAATTCCGGCTCATAGGTCGAAGGGCCGCGGAAGGTCAGGCGGGCCATGCGCGCCCCGGCGGGCGCGACCGAGGCGTCGACCGCCTCCTCGCCCTCGGCCAGCATGGCGCGGGTCACGGCGTGCTGCGGGTGCAGGAAGACGTCGGCCGTCGCGCCCTGCTCCACGATCCTGCCGTCCTTCAGCACCGCCACCCGGTCGCAGACGCGGCGCACCACCTCCATCTGATGGGTGATCAGGACGATGGTCAGGCCCAGGTCGCGGTTCAGCCCGTCCAGCAGGGTCAGGATGTCCTCGGTCGTCTCCGGGTCCAGTGCGCTGGTCGCCTCGTCGCACAGCAGGACGCTGGGGCCGCAGGCCAAGGCGCGGGCGATGCCGACGCGCTGCTTCTGGCCGCCCGACAGTTGGGACGGATGCTTCTTCGCGTGATCGGCCAGCCCCAGTTGGGCCAGAAGTTCCGCCGTGCGGGCCTTCACCTCAGCCTCTGGCCGCCCTTCCAGCCGCAAGGGGAAGGCGACGTTGTCTTCAATCGTCTTGGCGTTCAGCAGGTTGAAATGCTGGAAGATCATGCCGATGCCGCGCCGCGCAGCGCGCAGTTCGGCGGGGTTCAGGGCGGTGATCTCCTGCCCATCAACGAAGACCTTGCCCGCGTCAGGCGTCTCCAGTCGGTTGATGGCGCGGATCAGGGTGGACTTGCCCGCCCCCGAACGGCCCACCACGCCAAACACCTCGCCGCGCGCGACGTGCAGGTCGACGGCGTCCAGCGCCGTGCGATCGCCCGCCGCGCTGCGATAGCGCCGGGTCACCCCCTCCAGTCGGATCATGTCAGTCGGCGTCCAGAGCAGCGGCGGGAATGATGGTGACGCTCTCGCCGCAACCGCAGGCGTCCGTCTCGTTCGGATTGCGGAAGACGAACTTCGAGGCCAGCTTCGTCACCTCATAGTCGATCTCGGTGCCGATCAGGAACAGGACCGCCTTAGGCTCGATCAGAATGGTGACGCCCTTGTCCTCAACCACCTCGTCCAGCGGCAGGGCTTCTTCGGCATAGGCGAAGGTGTATTCCTGCCCGGCGCAGCCGCTGTTCTTCACGCCGACGCGAAGCCCGACGTAATCCTTTTCGGCGTTGTCCATGATTTCGCGCACGCGCGCGGCGGCGGCGTCCGTCAGGGTCACCGCCTTAGGCCGGGGGCGTCGGGGTCGGGTCGTGGTCTGAAGCTCGGTCATCATGGCCTCGTCAGAACATGTTCAGGGCCAGCTTGGCCTCGTCGCTCATCTTGGAGGCGTCCCACGGCGGATCGAACACCAGATTGGCCTTGGCGCTGCGCACGCCCTCGACCTTGGACACCGCCGCCTCGACCCAGCCGGGCATTTCACCAGCGACCGGGCAGCCCGGCGCCGTCAGCGTCATCTCGACCAGCACGTCGCGATCGTCGGACACGTCGACCTTGTAGATCAGGCCGAGCTCATAGATGTCGACCGGGATTTCCGGGTCGTACACCGTCTTCAGCGCCTCGATCAGGTCGTCCGTCAGCTTGTCCAGCTCGGCCTGAGACAGGGCGCTCTTCTGCGGCTCGTCCCAGCTGGCGGCGAAGGCGTCGCTATCGCTGATCGCGTTGTCGGTCTTGGCGTCCATACTCGTCACACGAAGAAATTGCGCGCCTTGATCAGCGCGTCCACGAAGGCGTCTGCATCCTCCATGGTGTTATATAGGGCGAAGGAGGCGCGCGTGCTCGAGGTCACGCCCAGTCTTTTCGCCAGCGGTTCGGCGCAGTGCAGACCGGCCCGGACGGCGACGCCGTATCGGTCCATGATCTGGGCGACGTCATGAGCGTGCGCGCCCTCGACGGCGAAGGTCAGGATGGCGCCCTTCCCTTCTGCTTCGCCCAGAATCCGCAGCCAGTCGTACTCGCGCAGACGCTCGACGGCATGATGATATAGAGCCTTCTCATGCGCCTGGATCGCCGCCGGCTCATACTGCGCCAGCCACTCGATCGCCGCGCCAAGGCCGATCGCTTCCAGAATCGGCGGGGTGCCGGCCTCGAACCGGTGCGGCGGACGCGCATAGGTCACGCGCTCCTTCTCCACCGTCTCGATCATCTCGCCGCCGCCCTGATAAGGCGGCAGGGCCTCCAACGCCTCCGCCGTGCCGTACAGGACGCCGATGCCCGTGGGTGCGAACAACTTGTGGCCGGTCAGGACATAGTAGTCGCAACCAATGGCCTGCACGTCCGGCGCCGCGTGAACCGCCCCCTGACAGCCGTCGATCAGCACCCGCGCCCCGACCGCATGGGCCAGACGGGTGATCTCGGCGACCGGATTGATGGTGCCCAGCACGTTCGACATGTGGGTGACGGCGACCAGCTTCGTCTTCGGCCCCAGCAAGGCGGCGAAGGCCTCCATGTCCAGCGAGCCGTCATCCTTGATCGGCGCCCATTTCAGCACCGCCCCGCGCCGCTCGCGCAGGATGTGCCAGGGCACGATGTTGGAGTGGTGCTCCATCTCGGTGACGATGATCTCGTCGCCCGGCTGGATCGACAGGCCGACGCCGTTGGCCACCAGGTTGATCGCCTCGGTCCCGCCCTTGGTCCAGACGATGGTCTCCGGCGACGGGGCGTTCAGGAAGCGGGCGACGATCTCGCGCGCCCGCTCATAGGCCTCGGTCGCCTCGTTCGACAGGGTGTGCAGCCCCCGGTGAACGTTCGCGTAGGAGCCTTCCATCGACGCGACCAGGGCGTCGATCACCGCGCGCGGCTTCTGGGCCGAGGCCGCGCTGTCCAGATAGACCAGCGGCTTGCCGTTCACCTGACGCGACAGGATCGGGAACTGCGCGCGGGCGGCATAGGGGTCGAACCCCGTCACGCCAACCTTGTTCACAGGTGCGTTGGTCACAGGCGAGCCGTCAGCCATTCCCGCACCACCTCTCTGGCGCCTTCATGCTCGATGCGGTCGACGACCTCGATCAGGAAGGCGTGGGTCAACAGGGCGCGGGCTTCATCAGCCGAAATGCCGCGCTGCTGCATGTAGAAAAGGGCGCTCTCGTCCAGCGTCCCGACGGTCGCGCCGTGGGCGCACTGCACCTCATCGGCGTAGATGATCAGCTCGGGCTTCACATCGATCTCGCCGCGATCCGAGGCGATCAGGCCATGGTGCCCCATGCGGGCGTCGGTCTCGTCCGCGCCCTTCTGGACCAGGATCTTGCCCTGGAAAACGCCGCGCGCCTCGTCGCGGACCACGCCCTTGATCAGTTGGCTGGTCGTGCCGTTCGGCGAGACGTGGTCGATCACCGAAGTCTGGTCCGAATGGCGCGCGCCGCTCAGCAGATAAAGGCCGTCCACACGCGCGTCGGCGCCCTCGGCCCCGTGACGCAGACGGGTCTCGTGACGCTGCAGTTTGGCGCCGGTAGCGACGATGGTCTGGCGATAACGGCCGCCCGCCTCCAGCCGCACCTCGGCCTCGGCCACGGAAATGGCGTCGGCGGGTTCGTCGGTCAGAACGACGCGGATCACCTCAGCGTCGGCGGCGACGTCAATTTCGACCTTGTTATGGGCGACATAGGCCGAGCCCTTGCCCTCGTGCGTCTCCAGCAGCAGCAGGCGCGCGCCGGGCCGGGCGACGATGCGCGCCGCCGCCGTATGGCCTGTACCGACGGCGTCAGAGATGAAACGCAAGCGCAGCGTCTGATCGCCCGAGGCGATGTAGTCCTTCACCCCGACCGGGCGGCCGTTGGCGAAGACGACGGCGTCGCCGCCCAGATCATAGAACGGCCCCGGCGCGCCCACGACGGCCGTGCCGGACGGTTCAGGCGCTTCACGAAGAAAACGCTTCAGGTCGCTGTATTTCCACTCCTCAACCCGCCGCGAGGGGAAGGTCGAGGCGTCGGTCAGGTCCAGCCGGGCGAGCGCCTTCATGCCGCCTCCGGCAAGAACTTGTCGTAACCTTCCGCCTCCAGCTCATGCGCCAGCTCAGGTCCGCCCGAGGCGACGATGCGGCCGCCCGCCAGGACGTGGACGCGGTCCGGTTTGATGTAGTCCAGCAGGCGCTGATAGTGGGTGATCACCAGCATTGACCGTTCGGGGCTGCGCATGGCGTTCACCCCGTCGGCGACGATGCGCAGGGCGTCGATATCGAGGCCGGAGTCGGTCTCGTCCAGGATCAGCAGCGACGGCTCCAGCAGGGCCATCTGCAGGATCTCCATCCGCTTCTTCTCCCCGCCGGAGAAGCCGACGTTCAGCGGCCGCTTCAGCATGTCGAAATCCATCTTCAGCGACTGAGACGCCGCCTTGACCAGCTTCAGGAAGGCGGGGGCCGAAACCTCTTCCTCGCCACGCGCGCGCTTCTGGGCGTTCAGGGCCGTGCGGATGAAGGTCATGGCCGGCACGCCGGGGATTTCGATCGGATACTGGAACGACAGGAACAGGCCCGCCGCCGCCCGCTCGGCCGGTTCGATATCCAGCAGGTCGATGCCGTTCCACGAGGCGGAACCGTCCGTCACCTCATAGCCGGGGCGGCCCGACAGGCTGTAACCCAGCGTCGACTTGCCCGCCCCGTTCGGCCCCATGACCGCGTGAACTTCGCCCGCGGGCACATCGAGCGTCAGACCTTTGAGGATCGGCTTATCGGCGACGGAGACGTGGAGGTTATTGATCTTAAGCATTGTTTTTCTTCTTCAACTCACTCAGCCGACCGAGCCTTCAAGGCTGATCGCCACCAGCTTCTGGGCCTCGACGGCGAACTCCATCGGCAGTTCCTGCAGAACGTCACGGACGAAGCCGTTGACCAGCAGGGCCACGGCTTCTTCTTCCGACAGGCCGCGCTGCTGGGCGTAGAAGAGCTGGGCTTCGGACAGGCGGGTCGTGGTCGCTTCGTGCTCCAGCTGGGCCGAGCCGTTGCGGACCTCGATGTAGGGGATGGTGTGGGCACCGCATTCCTTGCCGATCAGCAGGCTGTCGCACTGGGTGAAGTTGCGCACGCCGGTCGCCTTGGGATGGATCGACACCAAGCCGCGATAGGTCGAGTCCGACTTACCCGCCGAGACCGTCTTGGCGATGATGCGGCTGCGGCTGTTCTTGCCCAGGTGCAGCATCTTGGTGCCGGTGTCGGCCTGCTGATGGCCGTTGGTGATGGCGATGGAGTAGAATTCGCCCGAGCTTTCCTCACCCTTCAGGATGCAGGACGGGTATTTCCAGGTGACGGCCGAGCCGGTCTCGACCTGGGTCCAGCTGACTTTGGAACGGTCGCCGCGGCAGTCGGCGCGCTTGGTCACGAAGTTGTAGATGCCGCCCTTGCCCTCGGCGTCGCCGGGGTACCAGTTCTGAACGGTCGAGTACTTCACCTCGGCGTCGTCCAGGGCGATAATCTCCACGACCGCCGCGTGCAACTGGTTCTCGTCGCGCATGGGCGCGGTGCAGCCCTCCAGATAGGACACGTAGGAACCCTTGTCGGCGATGATCAGGGTCCGCTCGAACTGGCCGGTCTGGCTGGCGTTGATGCGGAAATAGGTCGACAGCTCCATCGGGCAGCGCACGCCCGGCGGAATGTAGACGAAGCTGCCGTCGGAAAAGACCGCGCTGTTCAGGGCCGCGAAATAGTTGTCGCTGACCGGGACGACCGTGCCCAGATACTGACGCACAAGATCAGGATATTCGCGCAAGGCCTCGGAAATAGGCATGAAGATCACGCCCGCCTTGGCCAACTCCTCCTTAAAGGTGGTGACGACGGAGACGCTGTCGAACACGGCGTCGACCGCCACCTTGGGCGCGCCCTGAACGCCGGCCAGGACTTCCTGCTCCTTCAGCGGAATGCCCAGCTTTTCGTAGACGGCCAGCAGTTCGGGATCGACCTCGTCCAGCGACTTCGGCCCTTCCTTCTTCACCGGCGCGGCGTAGTAGTAGAGGTCCTGATAGTCGACGGGATCGTACTTCACCGCCGCCCAGGTCGGCTCTTCCATGGCCAGCCAGCGCTCATAGGCGGCCAGGCGCCACTCCAGCATCCACTCCGGCTCCCCCTTCTTCTCGGAGATGAAGCGGATGATGTCCGGGTTCAGGCCCTTGGGGGCGAACTCCTGTTCGACGTCCGTGGTGAAGCCGTACTTGTACCGCTCCAGTTCCGCGACCGTATCGATTGTTTCCTGAACGATAGCCATAACTTACGCGACTTCCTTTACGCGCTCTTGCAAGCGCGCCTTGTGCTTGTCCCAGGCCGCGACCCAGGCGTCGGCGAACCGGGTCCAGTCGGCCTCGGTCGTGCCCCAGCCCCCGGAGACGCGCACGCCCCCGGTCGCCAGGTGGTGCAGGCCCATGGCGCTGATCGCCTTGGACGGCTTGACCTTGCCCGACGAGCAGGCCGAACCGGCCGAGACCATGACCCCGACCAGATCCAGGGTGATCAGCTGTTGCGGGCTGTCCCAGCCCTCGACCGCCATGAACAGGGTGTTGGGCAGCCGCTCGACTGCGCCGCCGATGATGGTCGCACCCGCGGCCTTGACCTTCGCCTCGGCCGCGTCGCGCCAGACGACATGAGCCCCGGCGGCGTCCAGATCACGGGCCGCGCAGTCGGCGGCGACGCCGAACCCGGTGATGCCCGGAACGTTCTCGGTCCCAGCGCGCAGGCCGCGCTCCTGACCGGCGCCGTGCAGAATGCGAACGGCGGACACGCCGTCCTTGAGCACCAGGGCGCCCACGCCTTGAGGCCCGCCGAGCTTGTGCGCCGAAAGGGTCAGGCTGTCGGCGCCGAGCGCCCGCATCGTCACCGGAATCTTGCCTGCGGACTGGATGGCGTCGACGTGCAGCCAGCCGCCCGCCGCGCGGACGAGCGCCGCCGCCTCAGCGACCGGCTGGATCACGCCGCTTTCGTTATTGGCGTGATGAATGGCGACGACGGCTCGCCCCGGCCGCGCCAGCGCCTCAGCCAGCCAGGCCAGATCGACCACGCCATTGGCGTCCACCGGCAGAACCTCGACCTGCGCGCCGCTCGCCGTAGCGGCTTCGGCTACGCACGGATGCTCAGTCGCGCCGACGATCAGCCGTTCGCAACCGGCGGCCAGGGCGCTGTGGATCGCCTGGGCGTTGGACTCGGTTCCGCCCGAGGAGAAGATGATCGCCGTCGGATCGGCGCCGACCAGATCAGCCACCTGAGCACGGGCCGTCTCAACGCGCGCACGCGCACGACGGCCGGCGGCGTGAACGGCCGAAGGGTTTCCATTGTCAGCCAAGGCCTTGGCCATGATCTCCTGAACTTCAGGACGAACCAGGCCGGAAGCGTTGTAATCTAGATAGACGCTCACGCCGCCGCCTCCATGGACCCGACGTCCTTCTGTCCCATACGGGCGCGGCTGGTCCGCTTTTCGATCACGTCCTCCAGGCTGACCCCGGCCAGATAGCGATGGATCTCAGCACCGAGGTCTTCCCAAAGATCATGAGTGATGCAGCGCGCCCCGCCGTTCATGCAGCCTCGCGGCGTGCCATGGGCGGCGCAGCGGGTAGCGCGGATCGGCTCATCGACGGCCAGGACGATGTCGGCCACGACCGTCTCATCCGGCCCCTTGGCCAGGCGATAGCCGCCGCCAGGCCCGCGAATGCTCTTGACCAGGCCGCCCTTGCGCAGTCGCGCGAACAGCTGTTCCAGATAGCTGAGCGAAATCTCCTGACGCGCCGCGATTTCAGCCAGGGACACGGCCCGGCCCGAGCCGTTTTTCGCCAGATCGGCCATCGCCATCACGGCGTAACGTCCCTTTGTCGACAGGCGCATCCCTATAACCTCAAAATTCTAACGCTTTTCGGAGCGGTCATGCTAAGACCCCCGGCCTCGCTGGCGAGTGCGTCGCGCACCGGGGACTTAGAAAGTCCTACCTCCCTGGTCAAGTATTATCCGTCCGGCGAAACCTCTGTTGATTGTAGGGATCGCGATCCATGCCTGAAGTCATCCTGCCCGGCGCCGCTGGCCGCATCGAAGGCCGTTACTCGCCCGGCAAGCGCCCCGACGCGCCGATCGCCCTGATCCTGCACCCGCACCCGAAGGCGGGCGGGCACATGAACAATCCGGTCGCTCTGACGATGCACCAGCTGTTCGTTCAGCGCGGCTTCGCCACCCTGCGCTACAATTCGCGGGGCGTCGGCAAGTCGCAGGGCGAGTTCGACAGCGGCATCGGCGAACTGGCCGACGCCGCCACGGCGCTGGACTGGCTGCAGGCCAACAACCCGGCCGCCACTCAGACCTGGGTCGCGGGCTACCAATTCGGCGCCTACATCGGCATGCAGCTGCTGATGCGCCGCCCCGAGACGGACGGCTTCATCTCGGTGTCGCCGCCGTCCAACATCTACGATTTCAGCTTCCTAGCCCCCTGCCCGGCCTCGGGCCTGTTCCTGCACGGCACCGCCGACACCGTGGTGCCCCCGGCCGAGGTGGAGCGCGTGGTCAACAAGCTGCGCACCCAGAAGGGCATCGTCATCGACTATGAGCTGGAAGAAGGCGCGACCCACTTCTGGCAGGATCATATCGGCGCGGTCGAGCGCCGTGTCGGCGCCTACCTGGACAAGCGACTGGCTGAAAAGCCCGCCTGACGTTCTGACGATCAGCGCGGAGGCCCGGCCTCCGCGCGGGTCCGCCACAGAGACCAGACCACCCCTATCGCCAAGATCGCCGCTGTCACTGACAATGAGATAACGGGCGGCGTCTTCTCGATCCCCAGCAGGGGCGCGGCGAACACCTTGGCCCCGATAAAGACCAGCAGGACCGCCAGCGCCTGCTTCAGATAGGCGAAGCGGTGGATCACCGCCGCCAGGGCGAAATAGAGCGCCCTCAGCCCCAATATGGCGAAGATGTTGGACGTGTAGACGACATAGGCGTCCGTCGTGATGGCGAAGACCGCCGGCACGGAGTCCACCGCGAAGATCACGTCGGCGATCTCGATCGTCACCAGGGCCAGGAACAGCGGCGTGGCGTGCAACTTCATCTCGCCCGAACGGCCTGGCGCCCGGACGAAGAAGGCGTGGCCGTGCAGGTCGTTCGTCACCCGCATCCGCCGCCGGAACCACTTCAGCAGCGCATTATCGGCGATATCCGTTTCCTCGCTGCGGGCAAAGAACATCCGTACGCCGGTGAGGATCAGGAAGCCTGCGAAAAGGTACAGCACCCAGTGATAGCGGGCGACCAGCGCCGCACCGCCGCCGATCATGATCGCCCTCAGGACGATGACGCCGAGCACGCCCCAGAACAGCACGCGATGCTGATAAAGCCGGGGCACGGAAAAGGCGCTGAAGATCAAGGCGATGACGAAGACATTGTCCATCGCCAGGCTTTTCTCGACAGCATAGGCGGTCAGGTAGTCGATCGCGCTGTCGGCCCCCAGCCACGACCACAGCCACGCCCCGAAAGCCAGGGCCACGGCGATGTAGAAGGCGGAGAGCCCCAGGCTTTCCCGTACGCCGATTTCATGATCGCGCCGATTGAACAGCCCCAGATCCAGCGCCAGCAGGCCGACGACGATCGTCAGGAAGCCTGCCCACATCCAGACGGGCTTGCCCAACCACTCCAACAGCAACAGTTCCATCGACGCCTTCGCGAGCCGTTTCAAACGACGCGGCCGACATCGCGATGAAGGGTCGCCAGAGGGGCCCGGTCCGCCCTACCCCAACGCCTGAGGCCTGCGGGCGTTGCTCAATGATCACCTTCAGCAGCGGCCAGGGCCGCCGGTCGGTGGGCGCGGACGCACCAGACGACGCTGACGATCATCAGGATCATGGCGACGACCTCGATCACAGTCGGCCCGCGCTGTTCCCAGATGAAGCCGTAGATGAAGGCGAACAGGGTCTCGGACACGATCATCTGGCCCAGCATGGTGAGCGGCAGCAGGCGACTGGCCTGGTTCCAGAAGGCGTTGCCGATGACCGAGGCGACGATGGCCACGCCCGCACAGACCCCGATCAGGCGCATCCAGGCGTCATCCGTCATGCCTCCCAGCATGAACAACGACGGAATGACCAGCGCCAGCGCCAGGGCGCCGGTGACCACGCCGGTCAGCAGCGACCACTCATGCGGAGTGATGTCGGGCAACCGCCCCATCCAGCGGCTGTTACCGACGGCGAAGGCGGTCCAGGACAGCAGGGCCGCAACCGCGCAGACCAGGCCGATCAGGGTCGCGCTGCCGCTCTGCGCCGCTGCGCCGCCGCCCTGGCTGAGCGACTCCCACCCGATCAGGCCGACGGCCAGCGCCGCCACGGCGATGGGCGGAGCGACACGGGACAGCGGCGGCGACTCCTTGTCTCTCAGGCCCCATAGAGCCACCACCACGGGCACCATGCCGACGATCAGGGCCGAGGCCGCGACGCCCGCGTAATGCACGCCGACCACCAGGAAGGCGAAATAGACGAGATTCCCCGCGAGGCTCAGCCAGACCAGAGCGCCCCACGCCTTGCGCGTCAGGGCCGCCGTCACCCGACGCCAGCGCGGCGCGATCAACAGAGCCGCGATCAGGCCATAGGCGAGGTAACGCCCCGCCGTCAGCAGCAGGGGCGAGGCCTCGGGCACGACCTTGGGCGCCAGGAAGACCAGCCCCCACAGAGCGCCCGCCGCCAGACCGCTGGCGACGCCCCAGAAACGAGACGAGGCCGCCACTATTCCGCTCCCGGCTCGACGATCCGGCCGCCGGTCATGGGCGCCGGAACGCCTGTCGTGCCGGGGAAGCTGATCGGCAGGCCCAGACGGCAGCGCGCCGCCAGAAAGGCGAAGGCCTCGGCCTCGATGGAATCGCCGCGCCAGCCCTTGTTCTCGGCCGTCGAAACGGGGACGCCGACGCGCTCGCGAATGGCGGCCAGCAACACCGGGTTGCGGCGACCGCCGCCGCAGACGACGATCTCCTTGGGCTGCTCCGAACAACGGGCGACGCCCAGGGCCACGGCCTGCGCCGCGAAGGCTGTCAGGGTCGCCGCAGCGTCCTCCAGCGACAAGCTTGCAACCGGATCCAGCGAGAAGTCGAAACGATCCAGCGACTTCGGCCCGGTCGCCGCGAAATAGGGATGGGCCAGATAGGCGTCGAGCACGACCTGATCGACCATTCCCGCCGCCGCCAGACGGCCGCCCTCGTCCATCCGCTTCTTCATGCGGGACTGGACCAGCAGATCGACCATGCCGTTGGCCGGACCGGTGTCGAAGGCCTCCAGTTCCCCGTCGGCGCGGATCAGGGTGATGTTGCCCACGCCGCCCAGGTTCAGCACGGCGACCGGCCCTGACAGGCCCGCCTTGCGAACCAGCGCCGCGTGATAGACGGGCGCCAACGGCGCGCCCTGCCCGCCCGCCGCCACGTCGGCGCTGCGGAAGTCAAAGGCCGTTGGCACGCCCAGGCCTTCGGCCACGCTGGCGGCGTCGATCAATTGGATGGTGCGGCCCGGCTGCTCCGGCGTCGGCGCCTCATGCAGCACGGTCTGGCCGTGGACGCCGACCAGATCCAGCGCGGTGGACTTTACTCCATTCACCGCCATAAAGCCGAGCGCGGCGGCCAGATGCGCGTCGGCCACAGCCATGCGCGCGTCCTCAAAGCTGTCCGGTTCCTCTTCGTCGCGTTCCCAGTCGAAGGCGTCCTCGATCGCATCCTCGATGATGGCGCGGGTTTCGCCGTCCAGCTTCATCTCTCCGGCGGGGCCGAAGGACAGGATGTCGTGGCCGTCCGTCTCGATCACCGCCATGTCCACGGCGTCGAGCGAGGTGCCGGTCATGAAGCCGAGCACGCGCAGGGTGTTTTTCGGGGAGGTCGTCATGGCGGCTTGACTGCCACGTCAGGGGCGACGTAGCTAGCGCCCATGATCGCGCAACCGGCCCTTTTCGCCGCCTATTACTACGGCCTCTACTAGTAGAGCGGCCGCGATCCTTGCCGCCCTTCCCTCGGCGGCAATATTCCTCGGAAGACGGCCGCCGGTTCTGATGCTACGGACCCGACCATGACCGAGCCCACGACCCACACCGTTTCCGAAACCGCCTTCAAGTCGGACTTCCTGCGCCTGATGAAGGCGCGCGGCTATATCCACCAGATCACCCACCCGGTCGAACTGGACGAGGCGGCCGCATCCGGCGTGGTCACGGGCTATATCGGTTTCGACGCGACGGCGCCGTCGCTGCACGTCGGCCACCTGATCCAGATCATGCTGTTGCGCCGTCTTCAGCAGGCCGGACACAAGCCGATCGTCCTGATGGGCGGCGGCACGACCAAGGTCGGCGACCCCTCGTTCAAGGACACCCAACGCCCTCTGCTGACCGAGGAAAAGATCGCCGAGAACATCGCCGGCATCAAAGGCGTGTTCGAGAAATTCCTGACTTTCGGCGACGGCCCGACCGACGCCATCATGCTCGACAACGACGAGTGGCTTTCGCAGCTGGGCTACCTGCAATTCCTGCGCGACTACGGCACGCATTTCACCATCAACCGGATGCTGAGCTTCGACTCGGTCAAGCTGCGTCTGGATCGCGAGCAGCCGCTGACCTTCCTCGAGTTCAACTACATGCTGATGCAGGCGACCGACTTCCTGGAGCTGAACCGCCGCTATGGCTGTTCGCTGCAGATGGGCGGCTCGGACCAGTGGGGCAACATCATCAACGGCGTCGAACTGACCCGCAAGGTGGACCACAAGGCCGCCTTCGGCCTGACCACGCCGCTGCTGTCCACCGCTTCTGGCCAGAAGATGGGCAAGACGGTCGGCGGCGCCGTGTGGCTGAACGCCGACGCCCTGTCGCCTTTCGACTACTGGCAGTACTGGCGCAACACCGAGGACGGCGACGTGGGCCGGTTCATGCGCCTGTTCACCGACCTGCCGCTGGATCAGATCGAACGCTATGAGGCGCTCCAAGGCGCCGAGATCAACGACGCCAAGAAGGCGCTGGCCGACGCCACCACCTCGATGCTGCACGGCATCGAGGCCGCACAGGCCGCCCGCGCCGCCGCCGAGGCCGCCTTCGAGAAAGGCCAGTTGTCCGCCGACCTGCCGACCGTCGAACTGCCGCGCGACGAGGTCATCGGCGCCATGATCGCCGCCGTCACGACCAAGGCGGGCCTCAGCGGCTCCAACGGCGAAGCGCGTCGTCTGGCCCAGGGCGGCGGCCTTCGTCTGAACGACGAGGTGGTCAACGACGGCGCCCGCCTGATCGAAGAGGCCGACCTGAACGCAGACGGCGTGCTGAAACTCGGCGCCGGCAAGAAGAAGCTGGTGCTGGTGCGGCCCGTTTAACCCGCTCATCCCGGCGGACGCCGGGACCCAGTGCTTTGGCTTCAAGCGCGGCGAGAACGTCTTGCTGCTTTCAATCGGCGCGGCCGGGGCTCTTACTGGGTCCCGGCGTCCGCCGGGATGAACGGAGAGATTGATGGTCGACATCACCGAAAACACCCCTGCCCCCGCTTTTGATCTGGCGACAGACGGCGACGGGCGCGTGTCGCTGCACGGGCTGAAGGGCAAGAACGTCGTCCTCTACTTCTATCCCAAGGCCGACACGCCCGGCTGCACGACCGAGGGACAGGACTTCTCGGCCCTGATCGACCGGTTCGCGGCGGCTAACGCCGTGGTGATCGGCGTGTCGCGCGACACGGTGAAGAAGCTGGACCGCTTCAAGGCCAAGCACGACCTCAAGGTCGTGCTTGGCTCGGACGAAGACGGGGTGGTCACCGAGGCTTGGGGCGTGTGGGTGCTGAAGAAGCTCTATGGCCGCGAATATATGGGCATTGAACGCGCCACCTTCCTGATCGACGGCCAGGGCGTGGTTCGTCGCGCCTGGCGGAACGTCAAGGTGAAGGGGCACGCCGAAGAGGTGCTGGCCGCCGTCGAAACGCTCTGATCGGCGAGCGGGGTTCGGAAGGCCCCGCTTGACCTCTCCGTCTCAGCCCCCCCTAAGTATTGTCAGGGATTGTATCCTCAGGGGCTGACATTGACCAAACGCCGGTCGTCCCGGCGTGACGCGGAGAGTAAAGATGTTCAACAAGAACAAACCCCTCGACAGCAACCCTTCGAGCGGGTTGGGCATTCCGAAGCCGCCGGAGCCCGCCGCTCCGACCCCGGCGCCCGCCGCCGCCGCCACGCCTGCTCGAGCACCTGAACCGGCGCGACCGGCCGCCGCCCGCTCATCCAGCCTTTCGACTCTGTCGGCGGGCGTGAAGTATGAGGGCAATATCTCCGGCGCGGGCGAACTTCAGGTCGACGGCTCTCTGAAGGGCGATATCCGCGTGGTGCGCGTGGTGATCGGTGAAGGCGGCGCGGTCGAGGGCACGGTCCACGCCGACATCCTGGAGGTGCGCGGTCGGGTCTCTGGCGCCATCGTCGCCAAGCAGGTCAAGCTGTTCGCCACCTCTCGCGTCGAGGGCGACATCACCCAGGAGCAGCTGTCGATCGAACAGGGAGCCTGGTTCCAGGGCCGCTGCACCCAGGCCAAGCGAGACACGCCGGGCGCCAACATGCTCGAATCCCCTGCCCCCGCCGAAAAACCTGCGCCCGCCAAGACGGACGCCAAGGTCGAGGCCAAGCCCGCCGCCTGATCGGCGCGGACACGGATAACGAGAAAGGGCGGCCCGCAAAGGCCGCCCTTTTTTGGTATCGATCGAGCGGAGTCGATCAGCCCTCGCGGGTCTCGCCCACGCGGGCCGCCAGGGCGGCGCCCATGAACGGATCCAGATCGCCGTCCAGAACCCCCTGGGTGTCGGAGGTTTCGACCTCTGTCCGAAGGTCCTTCACCATCTGATACGGCTGCAGGACGTAGGATCGGATCTGGTGCCCCCAGCCGATGTCGGTCTTGGCGTCGGCCAGGGCCTGAGCTGCGGCTTCACGCTTCTGAAGTTCCAGCTCATACAGACGCGCACGCAGCATCTTCCACGCCTGATCGCGGTTCTGGTGCTGCGAGCGGCCCGCCTGACAAGCCACCACGGTATTGGTCGGAATGTGGGTCAGGCGCACGGCCGAGTCCGTCTTGTTGACGTGCTGGCCGCCCGCGCCTGACGCGCGATAGGTGTCCGTGCGAACGTCCGACGGGTTGATGTCGATCTCGATGCTGTCGTCGACGACCGGCGACACCCCGACCGAAGCGAAGGAGGTGTGCCGCTTGGCCGCTGCGTCATAGGGGCTGATGCGGACCAGACGGTGAACGCCCGATTCCGACTTCAGCCAGCCATAGGCGTTGGGGCCGGAAACCAACAGGGTCGCCGACTTGATGCCCGCCTGTTCGCCGGATTCCTCTTCCTGGAGCTCGACCTCATAGCCGTGCGAGCGCGCCCAGCGGCTGTACATGCGCAGCAGCATTCCGGCCCAGTCGTTCGACTCCGTGCCGCCGGCGCCCGAGTTGACCTCCAGATAGGCGTCATTACCGTCGGCCTCGCCGGACAGCAGGGCTTCCAGCTCGGCGCGCGCGGCGCGGTCCTTGATCGCCTTCAGCTGTTCACGGGCTTCGTTGAGAGTGGCTTCGTCGCCCTCTTCGTCCGCCATGTCGGCCAGCATGATCCCGTCTTCGAGACCTTGCTCCATGTCCTTGACGGCGCTGACCTGGGCTTCAAGACGCGAGCGTTCGCGGCTGACGGCCTGGGCCTGTTCGGGATTGTCCCACAGCGTCGGATCCTCGACCCGCGCGTTCAACTCATCGAGCTTTCTTAGAGCGACATCCCAGTCAAAGTCGCCTCCTGAGCAGAGCGACGCTCTGCTCGATGTCGGCCTTCATGGCCTCGACATCCGGTCTCATCGCAATCTCCAGCGATACGGGGGTGAAAGGGCGCGCCAGGGCATCCGGCGCGCCGAAGAGGGGTGTAACTAGAGCGTCAGTAGAGGTCGCTCAAGTCCTCGGCCGGCTGCTTTTTGGGCGGCGGCGGAGCCACGGGCGGCGGCGCGACCGGCGCCGGAGCCTGGGACCTGGCTTCCTGCTCATGACGGATGACGTCGTAATAGTTCTGCGGCCCCTCCGGCTGGACCGGGCGCGGCGCTTCTTCGCGCAACTGGCGTTCGGTGCCTGGGCGGAAGGCTTCCTCGATGCCGTTCACGGTGCGGAAGATGGCGTTCTTCGGCTTCACAAAGGGCCGCGCGGGACGTTCCTTCAGCGCGTCTTCCATGAAGTCGATGAAGATCGGCACGGCGGTCGAGGCGCCCGCCTCGCCGCCGCCCAGCGAGCGGTTGTCGTCAAACCCGACAAAGACGCCCACGACGATGTCCGCCGAGAAGCCGACGAACCAGGCGGAACGGTATTCATTGGTCGTGCCGGTCTTGCCGCCGACCCAGGGGCCGAGGCTGCGCGCCCGGGCGCCGGTGCCGCGCTGAATCACGCCCTCCAGCATCGAGGTGATCTGATAGGCGGTGATCGGGTCGATCACCTGGGTTCCACGATCCTGCAGGCGCGGCGACTCCTGGCCGCTGAAGCCACGGCCGCAGTCGCGGCATTGGCGTCGATCGGCGCGATGGATGGTCTGGCCGTTCCGATCCTGAGCCAGTTCGATCAGATAGGGATCGATCCGCCGGCCGCCGTTGACGAAGGCGGCATAGGCCGCAGTGATGCGATAGGGGGTGGTCTCGCCCGCGCCCAGCGACATAGCTAGGTTCGGCGACATGTCATCGACCACGCCCATCTTCTTGGACAGGTCGACGACGTTCTTCATGCCGACCGCCTGGGCTAGGCGCACGGTCATGACGTTACGCGACAGCTCCAACCCGCGCCGCAGCGTCTGAGGGCCATAGAACTGGCGGCTGTAGTTCTGTGGCGTCCAGGCGCGGCCGCCGGGGCCGCCGGGGAAGCTGATGGGCGCATCCAGCACGATGGAGGCCGGAGTGAAGTCGCCTTCCAGCGCCGCCGCATAGACGAAGGGCTTGTAGGCCGAACCCGGCTGACGACGCGCCTGCGTCGCACGATTGAAGCTGGACAGCGCGTAGGAATAGCCGCCGACCATCGCCAGGACGCGACCCGACTGCGGCTCGATGGCGACCAAGGAGCCGTTGACCGCGGGGACCTGTTTCAGGGCGAACTGTCCACCCTGGCGCTCCACGAAGATCAGATCGCCGCGTTTCAGGGGACGACGTCCAGCGTTGGACCAGGCTACGTCGGCGGCGCGCAGCGCGGCCGTCTGATCGTCCCTGGCCGTGCGGACCCGAACCGTGCTTCCGCTGATGTTCTCGACGGCGGCGGCCTGCCACGAACGGCGCTCGGGCGGGGTCGTGCGCTTCTGGGCCTCGGCCTGCCAGCCGTCGGCGAAGTCGGTCGTGCCCCAGGCGCCGCGCCAGCCGTGGCGACGGTCGTAGTCTTCAAGGCCGCGCATCAGCGCGTCGCGCGCCGCCGACTGCAGCTGCGGGTCCAGGGTGGTGCGCAGGTAATAGCCGCCGCGATTGACCTCTTCCTGACCGAACAGGGCGATGGCGCGGCGACGCGCCTCTTCCACGAAGAAGTCAGCGTCGGCGTACTCGGCCCGACGCGGCGCGGAGCGGGTGTTCAAGGGGCGCGCCAACGCGGCCTGCAACTGCGCGTCCGTCAGCCACTTGTTGTCGGCCATCTCGCCCAGGACCCAGTTCCGCCGTCCCAGCGCGGCCTCAGGGTAGCGTTTGGGGTGATAGTTGGTCGGCCCCTTGGGCAGGGCCGCCAGGAAGGCCGCCTCGTCCGGCGTCAGTTGATCCAGCGACTTGCCGAAATAGTTGTAGGCCGCCGAAGCGACGCCATAGGAGCGATAGCCCAGGTAGATTTCGTTCAGATACAGCTCGAGGATCTGCTCCTTGCTCAGCGTCGCTTCCAGACGGCTGGAGAGGACGGCTTCCTTGAGCTTGCGGTTCAGACTGGTCTCGCTGGTCAGCAGGACGTTCTTGGCCACCTGCTGGGTGATGGTCGAGCCGCCTTCCAGGCGACGACCGGACAGCACGTTGAAGACGTTCTTGAACATGGCCCGGCCGATGCCGGACACGTCGATGCCGCCGTGGCTGAAGAAGTTCTGGTCCTCGGCCGCCAGGAAGGCGTGAACAACCGTCTGCGGCACCTGGTCATAGGTGACGTAAATCCGGCGCTCGTCCGAGAATTCGCCGATCAGGGTGCCGTCCCCGGCATAGACCCGCGTGGCCGTCGCCGGGCGATAGTCCGCCAGCTCGGACGCGTCGGGCATGTCGTGCAGGACCCAGGCGGCGTAGATCGCCACCACCACCCCGGCCACGGCGATGGCGCCCAGCAGGGCCACGCCCGCCATGACGAACCAGCGTTCGGCTATCTTCACCGTGAACTCCGCAAGACGCACCCCATCATCGCTCGTTTATCGCGCGTCGCGCGGCGCGCAAAGCGGAACCGCACTTATCCCTTGTCGCGCAGCAGGCGCGCCTTGTCTCGCTGCCAGTCCCGTTCGGCCGAAACCTCGCGTTTGTCGTGCAGCTTCTTGCCCTTGGCCAGGGCGATTTCCAGCTTCGCCTTGCCCGCCTCGTTCAGATACAGGCGCACCGGAACGATGGTGCGGCCGTCGCGCTGGACGGCGCCGATCAGCTTGTCGATCTGCTTGCGGTGCAGCAGCAGCTTCCGGTGGCGGCGCGGCTCATGGTTGAAGCGGTTCGCCATCTTGTAGGGCGGGATGTCGGCGTTGATCAGCACCATCTCGCGCCCCTCCGGCGAGACATAGCTTTCGGCGATGTTCGCCCGCCCGTCGCGCAGGGCCTTGATCTCGGTGCCCAACAACTGGATTCCGGCCTCGATGTAGTCCTCGAGGAAGTAGTCGAAGCGTGCGCGCCGATTTTCGGCGATCGTCTTTTGCTTGGGCGCGTCAGCGGCCATCACGCGACCCCGGCCTCGGTCAGCGCCTTGTCGATGGCGGGCTTCACGGCGTCGGCCGTCAGCGACAGCGGCAGCCGGACCTCTTCCTCGCATAGCCCCAGCCTGGCGAGGGCGTATTTGGCCGGCGACGGGGAGTTGTCGAGGAACAGCGCCTTGTGCAGGCCGATCAGGCGCTCCTGCCAGGATCGGGCGACGGCGAAGTCGCCGGCCTGAATCGCTTCATACAGGGCGACCATGGCCTCGGGCGCGACATTCGAGGTCACCGAGATGACGCCCACGCCCCCGTGGGCGGCATAGCCCAGATAGCTGGAGTCATCCCCCGAGATCAGGTCGAAGGCGCCGTGGATATTCGCTCGCATCCAACTGGCCCGCGCCACATCCGCGCTCGCATCCTTGATGCCGACGATGTTCGGGTGCGCCGCCAGGGCCGCAACGGTTTCGTTCGACAGGTCCACGCCGGTACGACCCGGCACGTTGTAGAGCAGAATTGGCAGTTGCACGGCATCGGCCACGGCCTCGAAATGCGCCTGCATCCCGGCCTGCGAGGGGCGGTTGTAATAGGGCGTGACCACCAGGGCGCCGTCGGCGCCGACCGTCTTGGCGAAACGGGTCAGTTCGATCGCCTTGTCCGTCGCTGAAGAACCAGCGCCGGCGATGACGCGGATGCGCCCGGCGGCGATCTCCACGCACTGTTCAACCACGCGCTTGTGCTCGTCCAGGTGCAAGGTCGCGCTTTCGCCCGTGGTGCCCATCGGCACGACGCCGTGAACCCCGGCGGCGATCTGGCGTTCCAACAGACGCCTGAAAGCGGCCTCGTCCACGTTTCCGTCACGAAGAGGTGTGATCAGGGCGGTGATCACGCCCTTGAACAAGGGGGCGGTCATGGGAACAACATACCTGCGCGGAGAATGGGCGGCGGTCCGCCCGTCACTAATCGGCAAAGGGTAGGTTGCCCGCCGCTTGGCCGCAACCAAAGATGAATGAGGATCAGATATCTGATGATCGCGACGACCGTGGCCGCCGCCCTGGCGATACTGACTCCACCGGCTCAGGATGTGCTGAACAGCGCGCCGGTCCCCTACTCCGCCAGTCAGGGCGGAATCATCAACAGCCAGGACGCCGCCCTGGTGCAGCAGGGCCTGACGGCCGCGCGGGCGCGCGACGTCGTCGGAACCCAGTCCATCATGGCCCGCATTTCCGATCCGACCGCACGCAAGCTGGTCGAATGGGCCCTGGTGGACACCTCGGACAAGCAGATGTCCTATAGCGACCTGGCGCTGGCTCAGACCGATCTGGCGAGCTGGCCCCGCGGCGATTCTCGTCGAGCGGCGGGCGAGCGCGCTCTGGACATGGCGGGCCAGTCGCCGGACGCCGTCCTGGCCTTCTTTAACGGAACCGCCCCCACCACGGCCCAGGGCGCCATCGCCCTGGCCGGCGCGCTGGAGCAGACGGGCCGCCGCCAGGAGGCCCAGGCCCTGATTCGCGACTGGTGGCGCACCCAAAGCTTTGAAGAAGCCCAGCAAAGCCGGATCTATTCGCGCTGGAGCGGCTGGCTGACCAGCGACGACCATGTGGCGCGGCTGGACATGCTGCTGTTGGGACCGCACGGCCCGGCGACGCGCGCCATGGTCGCCCTGGTTCCGGCCGACCGCCAGGCCGTCGCCAACGCTGTGATGTCGCTTCGAACGGCCTACGCCCCGGACGCCATCGTCGCCGGCCTGTCGCCCGCTCAGGCCAACGACCCGGCCGTGGTGCTGGAACGGGTGCGCCTGCTACGCTCCGCCGGTCGTCAATCCGAGGCCTTCCCGCTCCTGTCCGCCCTGCCCGCCGCCCCCTCGCACGCGGACGGCCAGAACACCCTGTGGAGCGAACGCCGCAACTATTTCCTCGACGCCCTGCAACAGGGGAACGCTCGCGCCGCCTACGCCGCGATGAACGGCCACGGCTTCCCTTCGGGGGAACGCAAGGTCGACGCCGAATTCTTCGCCGGCTGGGTGGCCCTCACCAAGCTGAACGACCCGGCGACAGCCGCCCAACATTTCGAGGCGCTGCGCAACGCCTCCTCGACCCCGATCACCCAAGGGCGCGCCCTCTACTGGCTGGGTCGTGCGGCCGAGACGCGCGGCGACAGACAGGGCGCCCAGAATTGGTATCAGGCGGGCGCCGCGCACTGGCAGACCTTCTACGGCCAGCTTGCGGCTGAAAAAGCCGGCGCGACCACCCTGACCCTGCCCGGCGAGCCCACTCCCTCGCCCGAGGACGTCAATCGCTTCGAGGGCAATGAGGTGGTGCGGGCGACCCGAATCCTGGGCCAAATCGGCGAGAAGAACCTGATGCGGGTCTTCGCCTACCACCTGGATGACATCCTGCCCTCACCCTACGATCTGTCGCAGCTGTTCGACCTGATGCAGGGCTATGGCGATCAGTTCGGATCGATGATGGTCGGCCGCGCGGCCAGCCAACGCGGCTTCGTCATGCCTGAGCGGATGTATCCGATTCGCCTTCCGCAGCAGGTTCCGGGCATGGCCCCCAATGAGTTCGCCCTGGCCATCACCCGTCAGGAATCCAGCTTTGACCCTCTGGTTCGTTCGGGCGCCGATGCGCGGGGGATGATGCAGCTTCTGCCAGCCACGGCGCAGGGTGTGGCGCGCCGCATGGGCCGCGCATTCAGCGCCGAACAGCTGTGGGACCCAGAGATCAACATGACCCTGGGCAGCTATCATCTGGGCGAGTTGATGAACAATTTCGGCGGATCGCCCTTGCTGGCCGCGGTCGGCTACAACGCCGGACCGGCGCGTCCGCCGCAATGGACCGCCCGCTGCGGCGATCCGCGTCAGGCCCAGGTCGATCCCATCGACTTCATCGAGTGCGCGCCCTTCACCGAGACGCGCAACTACATGATGCGGGTGATGGAGAACATGCAGGTCTATCGCGCTCGGCTGAACGGCGGCTCGGCTCCCCTGACCCCGTCGGCGGATCTGGCGCGGGGCACGCCGCCGAACGCAGGCCCGCGACCCTATCAACCCTGACTACAGGCGGCGGGCCGCCAGAATCGGCCCGTCCAACGCCTCCAGCCAAACGGCGTCGAGGTTGAAAACGGTCTTCAGAATGCGCGGCGACAGGGCCTCGGTCGGCGCGCCTTCAGCCGCCGTGCGCCCCTGATCCAGCACCACCACCCGGTCGGCGAAACGGGCCGCCAGAGTCAGATCGTGCAGGCTGACCAGGATCCCGCGTCCAGCATCGGCCCGGGCCCGCAGCCGCTCCAGCACCAGAAGCTGGGCGTCAGGGTCCAGTCCCGCGATCGGCTCGTCCGCCGCCAGCAAGGGCGCTGGAGCCGTCAGGGCGCGGGCCAGCAGGACGCGCGCCCGCTCACCGCCCGACATCTCGGCGACGCCGCGATCCGCCAGATGGCCGACGCCCACCTCGTCCAGCGCGGCGCGAGCCCGGTCCAGGGCGGGGGCGCCCGCCAGGAACGGCGCGCCCAGCGCCGCCAGCTCGACCGCAGGAAGATTCCAGGCGATGGAACGGTCCTGCGGCAGATAGGCCGCACGCTCGCCCCGCTGACGCTCGGACAGCCGTCGCGCCTCGTCGCCGCCCAGACGCGCGGCGCCCTGCGTCAGTCGGACCAGCCCCAATGCGGCGCGCACCGCCGTCGACTTGCCCGCACCGTTCGGCCCGCACAGGGCGACGACCTCGCCCGGCCGCACGGACAGGGAAGCGCCCTTCAGCACTTCCGCGCCGCCCACACGGGCGTGCGCGTTCGCAAGCTCCAGCAGCACCGCCGTCACAGCCGCCACTCCCGCGCGGCGCGCCAGGCGATCAGGGCGAACAGGGGCGCGCCGACCAGGGCGGTGAAGACGCCGAGCTTCAACTCCTGATCCGTGGGTAGCATCCGCGCCGCCAGATCGGCGATCACCAGCATCAGGCCGCCCGCCAGCGCCGAGGGCGGGAGCAGCCTGCCCGGATCGCCGCGCACCGCCGCACGCACCAGATGCGGCGCCGCCAGGCCGACGAAGCCGATGACGCCCGCCACCGCCACCGCTGCACCCGCCGCCAGGGCCGCCGCCGCCAGCGCCAGGACCCGCATCCGGCCCATCGACAGGCCGGACGCCCTCGCCGCCTCTTCGCCCAGCGTCAGCATCCGCAGGCCGGGCGACGCGCTTCGCGCCAGCAGGGCGGCGATCAGGACGGCCGGCGCGACCCAGGCGACGTCGATCCAGCTGCGGTTCTCGACCGACCCCAGCAGCCAGTTCATCACCTCCGCCGAGGCGATGGGCGACGGCGAAAGGTTGAAGATCAGAGCGGTCAGCGCGCCGGCGAAACTGGACAAGGCCACGCCGAACAGGATCAGCGCCTCGGGCGTCCGCACCCGCGCAGCCAGGGCGATCAGCAGCCCGCCGGCCACCGCGGCGCCGAACAGCGCCGAAACCTCGACCGCGCCGGGAACGGCCGCCAATCCCAGAACGATGGCCGTCGCCGCAGCCAGGGCCGAGGCGGCCGATACGCCCAGCACGCCAGGCTCGGCCAGGGGATTGCGCAACAGGCCCTGCATCACCGCGCCGGCCAGCCCCAAGGCGGCTCCCACGAAGAGAGCAGCGATGGCGCGCGGAGCCCGCACCAGCCACAGCACCTCGCCGGGCCCGGAAGCGGGATGGCTCAAGGCTTCGGCGTAGTCAGTGGCGCTGAACCGGGTCTCGCCCAGCGTCACAGCCAGCGCGACGGCCAGCACGATCGCGCCCGCCAGAACGAGGTTCAACACCCAGACCCTGCTCATGAGGCTTGTTCGGCCAGCTGGGCGGCGGCATCCGCTGCGAACCAGGCGGGACACGTCAGCACCGCGCCAGGCAGCTCCGCCGCCGTCCGTCCCTGCATGGCGCGACGCATCATCGGATGCCGGCCCGCCCCGCGCCAGTCGGAGCGCGCCAGATCGAAGAATCCCTTCACGAACAGGGCGGGCGGCGTCAGCACCACCCCCTCCAGCCCCAACGGCTGATAGCCGGGCCGCTCAACGCCGTTGCGAAACCCTGCGGCGCGCAGAACGGCGTCCATTAGGGAGCCTGGCCCGGTCGTGAACCCGCCCGCAGTGACATAGACGGCCTTCCGCCCCCGCCCCGTCCCTTCCGCCTTCGCCAGTCGAGAGTCCATACGCGCGATCAGGGCCTCGCCGCGTTCGACGGCGCTCACGGCCTTGGCCACGGCGCGGATGTTGGCGCGAACCTCATCCATGTCCGCAGCGTCGGCGATCGTCACCGTGCGAACCCCATCCCGCGTCAAGGCCGCGAGCAGGCGCGGATCTCCGCCCCAGTAGCGCACCGCCACGTCCGGTCGGAACCCGACAGCGGCCTCCAAGGTCGGGCGGACCCGCCGATGTCCTTCGGCCTTTGCGCGCAGCCAGGAGTCCGGGTCGTCAGCCCTGGGCGACAGGCCCAGTTCCGCATCCGGGGCCAAGGCAAGGACGAACTGATCGGCGCATTGGTCCAGAGCCATGACTCGCAGGGGAGCGGCGATCGCCTCGTCACCGCCGAAGCCGGAAATCGCCAAGGCCAGGGCGACCGCCCCGATCATGGACCTCACGAGGCGGTCAGTCCCGCGAACAGGGCGTCCATCTGCGTGCGAACCAGGGTCTCGCGGTCCGCCCAGTCGAAGTAAGGCTTGGTCGTCATGATGGAGACCAGGCCATGGGCGCTGGCCCAGATGACTTGCGCCAGAGTGCGCGGCTCGCCTCGCAACGCGCCCTGATCGACCGCCTCTTCCACCACGCTGACGAAAGCCCTGAACAGTTCCGCGCCGCTCTGCTGAGCCACGGTCTCGGCGCCGTGGCGCGTCTGCACCGGCGGCGTCAGGTAGGCGAGGCGATAGGCGTTGGGATTGGCGAAACCGAACGCCATGTAGTTCTCGATGATCCGACGCAACCGAGCCAGCGGCGGCGCGTCTTCCGCCAGGGTTCGACGATGCTCCTCGGCCAGGGTGTCGAAGGCGTTGCGGCAGATCTCATTGAGAATCTCGCCCTTGTCCGCGAAGTGCATGTAGAGGGCGGTCGATGACAGTCCCACTTCATCCGCGATCTTGCGGATAGTGGCGCCCTCATAGCCCTGCTCGACGAAAATGCCCTCCGCCGCCGCCAGAATTTCCGCGCGGCGCTCGTGCCCTTCGCCCTTGGGCTTGCGGGTCGAACGCGACGATGCGGCAGGTGCGACCGACACTTGAGTGCTCCCCAACCTGGAACTCCTGTGAGAGCGCCGTGATAGCCGCAAATGCCCGTTCAGGCCAAATATTTCACTTTACACTCTTGTCAATATAACCTTGATATCTATCAGGGAGGGCGAGAATGCGAAGGGGAACGATCGTTCCAGCGGACGGCGATGCTCTAAGGTCCGCGCGCATCACGCTGACGCTTGGTCAGGCCGCGAGCTTGGCCTTGTTCCTCGCCGGCGGTCTGGTCGCCGCCGCCCTCGCGCCGGTATCCGGTTCGGCCGTGTTGCTGGGCCTGCAGATCGGCTTCATGAGCCTGGCCGCCTGGAGACTTGTCCTGCTCTGGACCAGCCGGGGTTGGAGGCAGCCTGAGGCGTCGCCCCAACCGCCGGATCAATGGCCGCGCTACACCGTTGTGGCCGCCCTGTATCAGGAGACCGCCATCCTGCCGCAGTTGATCGAGCGGCTTTCCGAGATCGACTATCCCAGCGACCGGCTTGAGGGCTATCTGGCGCTGGAGGCCGACGACGTCGAGACGATCGGGGCGGCGCAGGATCTGGCCCGTCCCGACTGGCTTCAGGTTCTGATCGTGCCGCCGGGCGCGCCGAAGACCAAGCCTCGCGCGCTGAACCACGCCCTGTCCCTCTGCACCGGCGACCTCATCACCATCTATGACGCTGAGGATGATCCGGATCCGTTCCAACTGCGTGAGGCGGCGGCGCGGTTCAGCCAAGAGGGACAAGGCCTGGCTTGCCTTCAGGCGCCGCTTCGCATTCGACGCCGGGGCAAGGGCAGCGCCAGCCCCTTCCTCGACCGACAGTTCGCCGCCGAATACGCCGCCCTGTTCGAAGTCACCCTGCCGGCCATGAGCCGCCTCGGCCTGCCCTTTCCACTAGGCGGCACCAGCAATCATTTCCGCGTCCCGGTGCTGCGAGCACTGGGAGGTTGGGACGCCTGGAACGTCACCGAGGACGCGGACCTGGGCTTTCGAATCTGGCGCGCCGGCTATCGGCTGGGAGTCATCGAGAGACCGACCTACGAGCCTCCGCCAGGCCCCCTGCGTCTCTGGCTTCCGCAACGCACGCGTTGGCTGAAGGGCTATCTGCAGACCCTGGCCGTCCATACGCGTTATGCGGAAGGAATGGGCTGGAGAGGCTGGACCGCGCTGGCCGCGACGGTTGGCGCCGGCGTTGCGTCCGCCGCCATCCACGCCGTCTGCGCCGCCTGGGTGTTCTGCGTGGCCCTGACCGCCCTCGTAGCCGGAGGCCTGCCTCACTTCTCGCCGCAAGGCAGCGTCGTCCTTGTGTCGGGCATCGCCGCCGCATGGCTTTTGAAGCATCGAGGAGCGCGACAGGCGGGCGGCGCCTATGGCCTGGGCGATATGGCGGCCTCCCTCGCCTATTGGTGCCTGCTCAGCCTGGCCTTCGCCCATGCCGTCATCCGGCTGATCTTGGAACCTCATCACTGGGACAAGACGCCCCATCATGCGGAGCCCGATCCAGAGATAAGCGCGATCGACGGCGCAGACGCTGGACGAGCGGCCGCCTGAGCGCCTAATCAGCGCCCATGGCTCCGGTTCTTTCTCCCACGCCCGAAACCCTCGTCACGCACGGGTGGTCGGACTACGCCCTTCTGGACAGCGGCGACGGCCGCAAGCTGGAGCGCTACGGCCGCTACACCGTGGTGCGCCCCGAGCCGCAATGCTTCTGGAAGGCCCATGACGAAGCCGCCTTCGCGCGCGCCAACGCCATGTTCGACCCGCAGCAGGAGGAAGAGGACTCCGGCCGCTGGCGCTTTGACGCCCATGGCCCGATCGACGCCTTCCCGCTGAAATGGCGCGACGTGCGCTTCATGGGCCGGTTCACCCCGTTCCGGCACCTGGCCTTCTTCCCCGAACAGGCGGCCAACTGGGAATGGCTGGACGCTCGCGTCCGCACCTTGAAGCAGCCGAAGATCCTGAACCTGTTCGGCTATACCGGCGTCGCCAGTCTGGCCTGTTCGGCGGCAGGCGCGCACGTCACCCATGTGGACGCCTCGAAGAAGTCCGTGACCTACGCCCGCGAAAACGCCGAACTGTCAGGCCTGGCTGATCGTCCCATCCGCTGGATCGTCGAGGACGCCCGCAAATTCGTGGCTCGCGAGGTCCGGCGTGGCAGCCAATATGACGGCATCATTCTTGATCCTCCGAAATATGGACGCGGCGCCAACGGCGAGGTCTGGCGCCTGTTCGAGGACATGCCGGAGTTGCTCAAGGACTGCGCCAGCCTGCTGTCCGACGACGCCTCCTTCCTGCTGCTGAACGCCTATGCGGCGCGGATTTCCGGCCTGTCGCTGGCGCATATGATGGCCGAGGCGATGCAGGATCGCGGCGGCCGCATCGACTGGGGCGAACTGGCGCTGTCGGAGGACGGCGAGAGGGCCCGCGCGATCGGCCTCAGCTTCTTCGCCAGATGGAGCGCCTGATGTCCGAACGTCTCATCACCTCCCTGACCAACGACACCATCAAGGCTGTCCGCGCCCTGCACATGCGCAAGGAGCGCGAGGCGACCCGCCGCTTTCTGGCCGAGGGGCTGAAATTCATCGGCGAGGCGCTGGATCAGGGCCGCGCCCCGGTCATGCTTCTGGTCGGCCAGGACGCCCGGCCGCACCCCCTGCTGGACCGCGCCAAGGCCGAGACGAAGAAGGCCGGCGGCCAGATCATCGTCGTCACCCACGCCATTCTCGAAAAGATCAGCCGCCGCGACAATCCGCAGACGGTGCTGGGCGTATTCGAACAGGTCTATACGCCGCTGGACGCCATCCGACCTGACGCCAAGCCCTGCTGGGTGGCGCTGGAGCAGGTGCGCGATCCGGGCAATCTGGGCACCATCATCCGCACGGCGGACTCGGCCGGGTGCGGCGGCGTGATCCTGATCGGCGACTGCGTCGATCCCTTCTCGGTCGAGGCGGTGCGGGCCACCATGGGCTCGGTCTTCGCCGTCACCATCAGCAAGACGACGCGCGAGGAATTCCTGGCGTGGCGCGCCTCATGGCCCGGCAGCGTGATCGGCACCCGTCTGGACGCCACCCACGGCTATCGCGGCAGCCCGGTTCGCCATCCGGCGCTGATCCTGATGGGTAACGAGCAGGCGGGCCTGACCGACGACCTGGCCGCCGCCTGCGACGTGAACGTCAAGATCCCCATGCGCGGCCGCGCCGACAGCCTGAACCTGGCCGTCGCCACGGGGATCATGGTCTATGCGGTGACCGACGCGGCCTACGGCTCCAGCCTCTAGACCTCGCCCTTGGTCCTGATGCGGCCCATGCCGATGAGGGCCAGGGCCGTCAGCAGGGCCGCGACCGTCAGATAGGCGCCGACCGCCTGAAGCCCGTAATGGCCCGCCAGCCAGGTCGCGGCGTAGGGCGCCAGCGAGGCGCCAAGGATGCCCGCCAGATTGAAGGTCATGGACGCGCCGGTGTATCGCACCGCCGTCGGAAACGGCCGCGCCAGCGCCGCGCCCAGCGGGCCGTAGGTGCAGCCCATCAGGCTGAAGCCGATGATGAAGAAGGCGATAACTCCGACCATGCCCCCGCTCCCGAACAGGGGCGCCAGGATCAGGCCGAACAGGGCGATGGCGACCGTCGTCGCCAGCAACGTCCGCCCCTGCCCCCAGCGATCCGCCGCCAGCGCCGCCAGCGGAATGAACAGGCCGAAGAAGCAGACGCCCAGCAGCTGGATCGGCAGGAACTGCTCTCGCGTGTAGCCCATCGCCGTCGTGCCCCATCCTAGGGCGAAGACGGTCATCAGGTAGAAGAGGACGAAGGTCGCCAATCCAGCCAGCGTCCCGGTCAGCAAGGCGAACTTATGATGCGCGACGAGGGTCAGAGCGGGAGCCTGGACCCGCTCGGCGCGATCGATGGCGCGCTTGAACTCGGGCGTCTCGGTGATCTTCAGCCGCATCCATAGGCCGACGATGACCAGCAGGGCGCTGGCGATGAAGGGGATGCGCCATCCCCAGGCCATGAACTGGCCCTCGCTCATCAGCTGACCCAGAACGATGAAGGACAGCGTCGACAGGATGAAGCCGATCGGCGCGCCCAGTTGCGGGAACATGCCGAACCAGGCCTTCTTGCCCGGAGGCGCGTTCTCGGTCGCCAGCAGCACCGCCCCGCCCCACTCGCCGCCCAGACCCAGGCCTTGCCCAAACCGGCACAGCGCCAGCAACAGGGGCGCGATCACCCCCACCGAATGCCAGGTCGGCAATAGGCCGATGGCGATGGTCGACAGGCCCATGGTCATCAGGGCCGCCACCAAGGTCGCCTTGCGTCCCACCCGGTCGCCGAAATGGCCGAAGACGACAGCGCCGACCGGACGGGCGAAGAAGGCGATGGAGAAGGTGGCGAACGAGGCCAGCATGGCCGTCATCCGGTCGCCGCCGGGGAAGAACAGATCCGGAAAGACCAGCACCGCCGCTGTGGCGTAGATGTAGAAGTCGTAGAACTCGATCGTCGTGCCGATCAGGCTGGCGAACAGAACGCGTCGCTTGGAGGCGGACGGCGGTGAAACAGCGGCGTCGGTCACGCGAAATCCTTACGGTTGACGCATGATCATTGCGGCGCGCCGCCGTCAGGCGTCAAGCGGACGATCAGGTTCCGCGCGGCTTGGTCCTGCTGGTGGCCGTCGCATTGGCCGGGTCTTCCGGCCATGGGTGGCGCGGATAGCGACCGCGCATCTCGCTACGCACGGCCGACCACGATCCAGCCCAGAAGCCCGGCAGGTCCTTCGTCACCTGAACCGGCCGTCGGGCTGGCGACAGCAGACTGAGCGTCAGAGGTGCCCGCCCGCCGCCGACGGTCGGATGAGTCTTCACTCCGAACAGTTCCTGCACGCGGATCTCGACGCGCGGCCCGCCCTCGGCGGCATAGTCGATGCTTGCGCTGCCCAGCGGCGTGGTCAGGCGCGTGGGCGCCAGATCATCCAGCTTGCGCTGCAGGTCCCAGGGGATCAGGCCGCGCAGAGCCTCTGCCAGCCGACCGTCGCTGATGTCGGCCAACGACCGCGCCCCGTCCAGCAGCGGCCACAGCCAGTCCTCGCGGGACGCCAGCAGACCTTCGTCCGAAACATCAGGCCAAGCCTCATCCAGCCCCCGCAGGAAAGCCAGGCGCGCCCGCAGCGCCTTCGCCTGTTCGCCCCAGTTCAGGACGCCGAGGCCGTCCGTCTCGATCTCCGCCTTCAGCGCCGCCGTCATGGTCGCCCGGTCCGGCGCGCCAACGACCTTTTCATCCAGCACAAGGGCGCCGATGCGGCGAATGCGGCGGATCACCGGCTTGCCTGACGGCTCGCGCGTCAGCCGATCCTCGACCTCGATCAGATGCGCCAGGTTACGCTCCAGCGTCGCCGCGTCCAGCGCCGCCGCCAGGCGGACGCGATCACGCGTGTCGCCGCCGCCCAGTTCCGCCACGGCCAGCCAGGCCTCGCGCGCCAGATGATCCGTGGGTTCGATGAAGGCGCCGCGCCCCGAGGCCAGCAACAGCTCGCCCGGCTTGCCCCTGGCGCGCGCGATGCGTTCGGGAAAAGCCTCGGCCAGCAGCAGCCCTGCATCGACCTCCCCGTCCCGCCCTGCGCCTGCGGCCCGCGCCCAGCGCTCGGCCAGCTTCATCGCGTCGCGTCCACGCGGCGAACGGTCCCGCTCCAGCCCCTTGAGCCGGTCGTGCAGATCGACCCCGTTTCCGCCCAGGCCCGGCTCGCTGAGCACCGCCGCGATCCTCGCTCCGCCAAGCGCATCGCCCTGATCCGAGGCGACGGCCGCCATATGCGCCAGGCGCGGCGCCAGGGGGATGCGAGTCAGGCGTCGACCATGCGCCGTCAGATCGCCCTTGGCGTCCAGCGCGCCAAGACGGGCGAGCGCCTTGCGCGCCTCGGCCATCGCTCCGGCAGGCGGCGGGTCCAGCAGGGCCAACCCTTCCACCGACTTCGCCCCCCAGCGCGCCAGATCGAGGGCGAACGCGGTCAGGTCCGCCTCCTGAATCTCAGGCCGCTGATGCCCGACCAGACCACGTGTCTGCTCCTCGTCCCACAGGCGGTAACAGACGCCGGGCTCGACACGCCCCGCCCGGCCGCGCCGCTGCTCCGCCGAGGATCTGCTGACCTTGACGGTGGCCAGGCGGGTCAGGCCGCTGGACGGCTCGAAACGCGGCACGCGCGACAGGCCGCCGTCGATGACGACGCGCACCCCCTCAATCGTCAGGCTGGTCTCGGCCACCGGGGTCGCCAACACCACCTTGCGGCGACCATGTGCGGCGGGCTCAATGGCCCGGTCCTGCTCGCCCTTGTCCAGCGCGCCATACAGGGCGACCACGTCGACCGACGGATCACGCAGCCGCTCTTTCAGGCGCTGGACCGTGCGGTGAATCTCCCCCTGCCCCGGCAGGAAGGCCAGGACCGAGCCGGTCTCGTCATGCAGGGCCTGAACCACGGCCTTGGCCATGGCGTCCTCGAATCGTTCAACCGGGTTGCGGCCCAGATAGCGGGTCTCGACCGGGAACATCCGCCCCTCGGCCTCGATGACGGGGGCGCCGTCCAACAGCTTGGACACGCCCGCGATGTCGAGCGTCGCCGACATGACCAACAGGCGCAGATCCTCGCGCAGCACGGTCTGGCTGTCACGCGCCAGCGCCAACCCCAGATCAGCGTCCAGGCTGCGTTCGTGGAATTCGTCGAACAGGACGGCGCCGACGCCTTCCAGCCCCGGATCGTCCAGGATCATCCGCGTGAAGACGCCCTCGGTCACCACCTCGATTCGGGTGTCCGGGCCGATCCGGCTTTGCAGGCGAGTGCGGTATCCGACGGTTCCTCCCGCCTTCTGGCCCAGGCTGGCGGCCATGCGGTCGGCGGCGGCGCGCGCGGCCAGTCGTCGCGGCTCCAGCACCAGAATCCTGCCGCCGCCCAGCCACGGCTGATCCAGCAACGCCAGAGGCACGACCGTCGTCTTGCCCGCGCCCGGCGGCGCGGCCAGCACGACCGCAGAGGTCTGAGCCAGGGCGGCCTTGAGGGCCTCCAGAACGGCGTGAATCGGCAACATGACACGCGCTGTAGCGCCTTCGGCCTAGGTCACGAAAGCGTCGTCGGCGCGTCATCCTTCGTAAACCGCGTTGCGCCGAGGCCCTCAGATGGCTAGCGTCCCCGCCCAAGAAGGCGACCCGGGAGGGGTCGTCGCATAAATGTTGGGGGCGCACCTGCATGTCTGCAGACGGCGTAAAGCCTGCCGGAAACCGGCTATTTCTTAAAAAATCCATCGCCCAGATTCAGAAGGAAGCCGCCAAGAGCGAGCTGAAACGGACCCTCGGTCCGCTCAATCTGATGAGCCTGGGCATCGGCGCCATCATCGGCGCGGGCATCTTCGTGCTGACGGGTCAGGTGGCTTCGGCCAACGCCGGTCCGGCCATCATGCTGTCGTTCGTCGTCGCCGGCATCGCCTGCGGCCTGGCGGGCCTCTGTTACGCCGAACTGGCGTCCACCATGCCGGTCTCCGGTTCGGCCTACACCTACGCCTATGGCACGCTCGGCGAAGTCTTCGCCTGGGTCATGGGTTGGCTGCTGGTGCTGGAGTATGGCGTGGCGGCGTCCACGGTCGCCGTGGGCTGGTCCGGCTATGTCGTGTCGATCATGAGCGACTTCGGCCTGAGCGCCAGCCTGTTCCCAGCGATAAGCTATCCAGGCGGCGAAGGTCCCCAATGGGCGACTCCGCTGGTCCAGTTGGTGCAGTCCGAAGCTGGCGCTTCCTTCCCGATGACGGGCACTTTCAACCTGGTCGCGGCCGTCGGCATCGCCGCGGTTTGCGGCCTGCTGGTCCTCGGGGTGTCGGAATCGGCGAACATCAACAACGCCATCGTCGTCATCAAGATCGTCGTCCTGCTGACCTTCATCGCGGTGGGCATCCAGTATATCAATCCAGACAACTGGGTCCCCTTCATTCCCGAGCCGACAGGCCAGGCCGGTCAGTTCGGCGTCGGCGGCATCTTCCGCGGCGCAGCGATCATCTTCTTCGCCTACGTCGGCTTCGAGGCGGTTTCGACCGCCGCCGCCGAAGCCAAGAACCCGTCCAAGGACGTGCCGATCGGCATCCTGGGCGCCCTGTTCGTCTGCACCCTGATCTACATGTGCGTCGCCGCCGTAATGACCGGCGTCGTGCCCTATCTTGAGCTGGCCTCGCCGGCTCCGATCGCCGTCGCCATCGACCGTATGGGTCTGGAATGGGCCAATGTGCCGCTGGCGGCCGCGCCGGGCGGGCAACTGAACTTGGTCGCCTTCCTGATCAAGATCGGCGCGATCACCGGCCTGTCCTCGGTCATGCTGGTGCTGTGCTACGGCCAGACCCGCGTCTTCTACACCATGGCCCGCGACGGCCTTCTGCCTAAAGCGTTCTCGCGCGTGCATCCGAAGTTCCGCACGCCTTGGATCGGCACCATCGTCCTGGGCATCCTGATCGCCATCGCGGCGGCCTTCCTGCCGATCTCGATCCTGGGCGACCTGGTGTCGCTGGGCACGGCCACGGCCTTCGCAATCGTCTGCCTGTCGGTGATCGTCCTGCGCATCAAGCATCCGGAGATGGAACGTCCCTTCCGCGTTCCGGGCGGCATGGTCACGGCCTTCCTGGGGATCTGCGCCTGCCTGTTCCTGGCCAGCCAGAACCTGATTCCGATGTTCCAGCACGCTGCAGAGGACAACCCCCTGCCGCTGATGCTGCTGGGCGGCTACGCGGCGATCGGCGCCGTCATCTACGCCGCCTACGGCTTCTGGCACTCCAAGCTGGCCAAGGGCATCGACATCACCGAGGACACCGCGCTGGAACCGGCGTCGGAAGCCTTCGGCCACGGCGTCGACAACAAGAAGGACTGATCCCGGTCGGTCCTTCGGCCTCGGCAGCGCGAAGCGCGATAGGCGACATAATGAGAAAGGCCCCGGAGCGATCCGGGGCCTTTTTCATGTTCGCGCGGGATTGCCGAAACCGCCGCCCTCGCCTACAGCCTCCGGCGAACCTATGCGGATGTGGCGGAACTGGTAGACGCACCAGATTTAGGTTCTGGCGCCGAGAGGCGTGGAGGTTCGAGTCCTCTCATCCGCACCAGGCTTTTCAGCCGTTCATAAGATCAGCCAGGACCGCCGGAAGCCCTTGCGGCAGATCCTCGGAGATCAGCCCCGGTCCAAAGCGTCGCGCGGCCTCCGAATGCATCCACACCGCCGCCCGCGCCGCGTCGAAGCTGTCCATGTGCTGGGCGATCAGCCCCCCGATCATCCCGGCGAGCACATCGCCGCTGCCCGCCGTCGCCAGCCAGGGGGAGCCGCCGCCGTTGACCGCCAGGCGGCCGTCCGGCGCAGCGATGACCGTCGCGGCGCCCTTCAGCACGATGATCGCGCCTGCTAGCCGCGCCGCCTCCTGCGCCGCGCCTTCCCGTCCCTGTCTCTCCAGCAGGCCGGGAAACAGCCGCTCGAATTCGCCTTCATGAGGCGTCAGGACGTCGTCTCGGTCCAGCCAGGCGAACAACTGCTCAGGCCTGTCGCGAAACAGCGTCAGCGCGTCCGCATCGACCACCAGAGCCGCGCCCGTACGCGCCAGAGCCGCCAAGTTCAGCGCCGTGCTCTCATGCAACCCGGCGGCCGGGCCGATCACGACGGCGTCCATCGGGTCGGCCATGATCTGAAGCTGGTCCGGCGTCGCGAAACTGGCCAGCATCACCGCCTCCAGCGTGGGCGCCAGAACCGCAGCCGCGTCCGGCGGGCAGAAGACCTTGACCAGACCCGCGCCGATCCTCAGCCCGGCCCTGGCCGATAGCCGAGCCGCGCCGGTGGACAAGGGGCCGCCCGAGACGACGCCCAGCCGCCCACGCGCGTGTTTATGGCTCTGCGGCCCCGGCTGAGGGAGCAGATGGCGCCATTCCGAAGGGGTGTTACCGAACTTCATGTGGATTTCCGTTCACGGATGGCCTCTGGGTACGAAAATCGCTTGCCAAATTGTGCGATGCAATGTCCCTTTACCGCCCGAGCGTCGGACCAAACAAGGAGCCGCCTCGGGATCCGCCATGAAGAAGATCGAAGCCGTCATCAAGCCATTCAAGCTGGATGAAGTAAAAGACGCTCTCCAGGATATCGGAGTGCAGGGCATGACCGTGCTGGAGGCCAAGGGATACGGCCGCCAGAAAGGCCATTCGGAACTCTATCGCGGCGCCGAGTACGTCATCGACTTCCTGCCCAAGATCAAGATCGAGGTCGTGGTGTCGGATGACCTGGCCCCCGCCGTGGTCGAGACGATTCAAAACGCCGCCCGCACCGGCAAGATCGGGGATGGCAAGATCTTCATCACCACCCTTGAAGACGTCATCCGCATTCGCACCGGTGAAACCGGCGCCCAGGCCATCTAGACCAACGGCCGCCTCTCGGGGCGGCCGATTTCAATTCTCCAGCTACAGGACCTCCTCCCTATGAGCGCCGCCCAAAAGATCCTGCAAGACATCAAGGACAAGGACGTCCAGTACGTCGATCTCCGTTTCACCGACACGCGTGGGCGGGTCCATCACGTGACCTTCGACATCGGCATGGTCGATGAGGATTTCCTCGAAGAAGGCACCATGTTCGACGGTTCCTCCATCTCCGGCTGGAAGACCATCAATGAGTCCGACATGCTGTTGAAGCCCGACTTGGCGACGGCCTTCATCGACCCCTTCTATCAGCAGACGACGCTGTTCCTGTTCTGCGACGTGCTGAGCCCCGACACGGCCGAGCCCTACAACCGGGACAGCCGCTCCATGGCCAAGAAGGCCCTGGCCTACGTCCAATCGTCGGGCGTGGGCGACACCGTCTACTTCGGCCCCGAAGCCGAGTTCTTCGTCTTCGACGACGTGCGCTGGAGCACGGCCGCGCACGACACTCGCTACAGCTTCGACTCGACCGAGCTGCCCGCCAACACCGGCGCCGAATACGCCGAGGGCAACCTGGGGCACCGCCCAGGCGCCAAGGGCGGCTATTTCCCGGTCAATCCGGTCGACTCGGGTCAGGACCTGCGCGGCGAGATGCTGGCGGTCATGAAGGACCTGGGCCTGGATCCGGAAAAGCACCACCACGAGGTCGCCCCCGCGCAGCACGAGCTGGGCCTGAAGTTCAGCGACCTGCTGACCATGGCCGACCGGATGCAGCTGTATAAGTACGTGATCCACAATGTGGCCCACGCCTATGGCAAGTCGGCGACCTTCATGGCCAAGCCGATGTTCGGCGACAACGGCTCGGGCATGCACGTCCACATGTCGATCTGGAAGGACGGCAAGCCTCAATTCGCCGGCGACAAGTACGCCGGCCTGTCGCAGGAATGCCTGTGGTACATCGGCGGCATCATCAAGCACGCCAAGGCCATCAACGCCTTCGCCAACTCGACCACCAACTCCTACAAGCGTCTGGTGCCCGGCTATGAGGCGCCGGTGAAGCTGGCCTATTCCGCCAGCAACCGTTCGGCCTCGATCCGCATCCCGCATGTCTCGTCGCCCAAGGCCAAGCGTATCGAGGCCCGATTCCCCGATCCGATGGGCAACCCCTATCTGACGTTCGTCGCACTGCTGATGGCGGGCCTGGACGGCATCGAGAACCGCATCGATCCCGGTGCGGCCGCCGACAAGAACCTGTACGATCTGCCGCCGGAAGAGCGTCACTCGATCCCGGAGGTCGCCGGTTCGCTGCGGGAAGCCCTGGACGCCCTCGACGCCGACCGCGCCTTCCTCAAGAAGGGCGGCGTCATGGATGACGACTTCATCGACGCCTACATCGAGCTGAAGCAGCAGGAAGTCGCCCGGCTGCAGTTGCACCCGCACCCGGTCGAGTTCGACATGTACTATAGCTGCTGATCCTCGGATCAGCCTGATGCAGAAGCCCCGGACGGTTCGCCGCCGGGGCTTTTTCTTAGCTTTGGTCGTAGCGGGCCGACGCTTCGATCAGAGCCCCAATGTCGTCAGCACACAACAGGGGGCGCAGGGCCTCGAACTTCCTTTCGGACCAGCTATAGACGTCGAGCGCCAGCAGAGCCTCGATCACGGCGTCCGGGAACCGCTTGCGGATCGGAACCGCTGGATTGCCCGCCACGATGGCGTAAGGCGCCACGTCCTTGGTGACGATGGCTCCTGAGGCGACGACAGCGCCCTCGCCGATCGTCACGCCGGGCATGATCATGGCGCGCATCCCAATCCAAGCGCCGTCCTTGATGACGGTGTCGCCCTTGCCCTGATAGGCGTCGAGGATGACGTCTGCGAACGGATAGAGGCTGAACCAGTCCGTTCGGTGCGTGTGGTTGCCGCCCAGCAGGATCACCGCCTCTGCGCCGATGCAGACGCAATCGCCGATGAACAGTTGGTCGATCGGCCACTGCGGCGTCCACGCCTTGAGGCTGTACGCATCGCCATAGAGATAGCGGACGACGCTTTCCTCGAAGGAGCCGCTCCAGGCGTTGCTGTAGTAGCTGCGCCGGCCCTTGATGTGGATGTTCGGGTTGGCGACCGTCTCGTGCAGCAGCTCAACCTTGGACCAGTGCCGGTCCGGGGCGGTATGGGACATGAAGCGACCTCAAGATGCTTGTCAGCGTCCGGATCGCCTCACCGCTCCATGGATCAGGCCGCCAGTCCCTCGGCCTGATCGGCCTTCTTGCGGCGCAGCTCGATGATGCGGACGCACCAGATGGAGACCTCGTAGAGCAGGACCATCGGCACCGCCAGCATCAGTTGGCTGATCGGATCCGGCGGCGTCACCACGGCGGCGACCACGACCACGGCGACGATGGCGTATCGACGGCCCTTGGCCATCATCTGGCTGTTGATCAGGCCCGCCAGACCCAGCAGGGTCATCACGACCGGCAACTGGAAGCACAGGCCGAAGGCCAGGATCAGCGCCGTCACCAGGTTCAGATAATCCGACACCTTCGGCAACAGTTCAGCCGCCACGCCTTCGCCGATGATCTGCTGGCTCAACGAGAACCACATCACGAAGGGCAGCATGACGTAATAGACCAGCGCCGCGCCCAGCAGGAACAGCACCGGCGCCGCGATCAGGAAAGGCAGGAAGGCGCCCTTCTCGTTGCGGTAAAGTCCCGGCGCGACGAAGCGGTACAGCTGCCAGGCCAGAACCGGGAAGGCCACGATGACGGCGCCCAGGCCCGCCAGCTTCATCTTGGTGAACAGGATCTCCAGCGGCGCGGTGTAGATCAGGCGTACGCTATTGTGGTCCACGTCCGGCACCGGGATCAGACCGGCGGTGCCCAGGATCAGGTTGAACGGCGACACATGGCCGTGCGCGCCTACCGTCTGATGAAAGGCGGCCGAAACCACATAGGGCTTCACCAGGAACAGGTAGAGCGTCTCCGAAAAGGCGAAACAGCCGATGAAGGCGATGATGAAGGCGACCACGCAGATCATCAGCCGCGAACGCAGCTCGATCAGGTGATCCATCAGGGGCGCGCGCGAAGCCTCGATCTCGGCTTCATCGTGGTCGGCGCGGCTCATAGGTCGACCTTCTTGGTACGCGCGACCTTGGGCCGTGAAGCCGGCGATTTCAGCGAGGATGTCTTAGCGTCAGGCTTTGCGGCCGTCTTTCGCGTCCTGACCTTGGCGGCGCCGTCCGCAGAAGCGGCGCTCGCCTTCTTGGCGCGCGGTTTTGGAGCGGGCGTGGGCTCAGGATTCAGGACGGCAGGCGCCGCCGCCGTATCCGGCCACTCGTCGACGCCCGCGGCCACGGTTTGGGCCGCCTCGTCCATCCTGGTTGCGGCGGACGTGGCGACGGCCGGCGTCTCGATCGGCGCCTCCAGCTCCTTGCGGATATCCTTGAAGGCTTCGTCCGCCTCGGCGCCGAGGGCGTACATCCCCTGCCCCGATCGCAGCGCCTCGACCTCCTTGCGCAGGTCGTCCAACTCGGACTGGCGCGCCATCTCGTCGAAGCTGGCGCGGAATTCATTGGCCATGCCGCGCGCCTTCGCGACGAACTGGCCGACCTTGCGCATCAGCACAGGCAAGTCCTTTGGCCCTACGACAAGCAGGGCCACCAGACCGATGACAAGGATTTCGAACCCGCCGATTCCGGGGCCAAGACCACCCATGATTCAGCGTCTTTCGGCGAGGATCAGCGGTTCAGTTCTTCTTTTTCGGCCTCGGTGCGCGGCAAGGCGCCCGGGGCTTCCTTGCCCTTGGCCTCCGTGTCGTCCTTCAGGCCGTCCTTGAAGGCGCGAATGCCCTTGGCGGCGTCGCCCATGATGCCCGACAGCTTGCCGCGGCCGCCGAAAAGGACAAGCACGACGACGACGACGATGGCCCAATGCCAGATGCTCATGGAGCCCATGGCGATACCTCCTCAAGGGGACTCACCGAGACGCGGCCCCACCAACTGATTGTTGTGCGTCATATAGGCTGAGTGATGGCGACGCGCCAAGGGACGCTGTACGCATCGCGGCCATGAGTCTCAACGATCACGTCATCATCCATACCGACGGCGCCTGCAAGGGCAATCCCGGCCCTGGCGGCTGGGGGGCGATCCTGCAAACCGCCGGCGGGCACGAAAAGGAACTCTGGGGCGGCGAGCCCCTGACGACCAACAACCGCATGGAGCTGATGGCGGCGATCATGGCCTTGGAGGCGCTGAAACGCCCCTGTCGCGTCGACCTGCACACCGACAGCAAATACGTCATGCAGGGCGTGACCGAGTGGATTCGAGGCTGGAAGGCGCGCGGCTGGAAGACGGCCGACAAGAAACCGGTCAAGAACGAGGACCTGTGGCGGCGCCTGGACGAAGCCCGCAGCCGCCACGAGGTGAAATGGCACTGGGTCAAAGGCCACGCCGGTCATGCCCTGAACGAACGCGCCGACGGCCTGGCCAATCGCGGGGTGGCGGAGATGCGCGGGCGCTAGACCGCCCGCACCTTCAGCAGGGGACCGGATACTGATTCGATGATGACGCTCTCGCCCGCCAGGGGCGAGGCGCCCTCGATTTCAGCCGGCCATTCCGAGCCGGACACGAAGACCCGGCCGCGACCGCCGACGAAGGCTTCGACCACGCGGGCGCGTTCGCCGACCAGACGGATGTCGCGATCATTGATGTCGGGCTGATCCTTGGGATTCACCCGCTTGATCAGACGACGCGACAGGACGGTGGACGCCACGGTCAACGCGGCGAAGACGCCGATCTCGACCGGCAGGCCCAGTTGCGGCGCCAGCGCCGACAGCAGGGCTGTCAGCCCCGCCGACACCGCCGGCCACAACAGCCACTCGGTCGAAGCCGTAGCCTCGATCCCCAGCAGGACGACGCCGACCGCCAGCCATAGCCAGAAGGGCTGGGCGGCGTAGAGGGAGACGAACCAATCCATGGCCTACTCCGTCGTCGGCACGGCGCCGCCCGCCCGACGCGGCGCGGCGCGCGGCGCAGCCTGGCGCGCGTCCGTGCGGACCTGCTGCTGCTCCTTGGCCAGGCCGACCAATTCGCCGACGCCGGCGATGGTGCCGACCAGGGCACCCATTTCCGACGGCACGATGACGGTCTTCTGTTGCGGGCTGCGCGCCAGTTCGGCGAAGGCCTCCACATACTTCTGGGCCACGAAGTAGTTGATGGCGTTGACGTCGCCGCGGGCAATGGCCTCCGACACCATGGCGGTGGCCTTGGCCTCGGCCTCGGCTTCACGTTCGCGGGCCTCGGCGTCGCGGAACGCGGCTTCGCGCCGGCCCTCGGCTTCCAGGATCGCGGCCTGTTTGGCGCCCTCGGCGCGGGCGATGGCGGCCTGCTTCTCGCCGTCCGCCTCGGTGATGACGGCGCGACGCTCGCGCTCGGCCTTCATCTGACGGGCCATGGCGTTGGTGATGTCGACCGGCGGCGTCAGATCCTTGATCTCGATGCGGTTGGCCTTGATGCCCCACGGCTCGGTCGCGGCGTCGATGACGTGCAGCAGGCGGGTGTTGATGCTGTCGCGCTGGCTCAGCACCTCGTCCAGCTCCATCGAGCCGACCACGGTCCGCAGGTTGGTCATGCACAGCTGGGCGATGGCGTAGGTCAGGTCGTCGACGCGATAGGCCGCCTTGGCCGCATCCATCACCTGGATGAAGACGATGCCGTCGACCTTCACCATGGCGTTGTCGCGGGTGATGACCTCCTGGGTCGGCACGTCCAGGACCTGCTCCATCATGTTCATGCGACGGCCGATACGCTCGACGAACGGAGTCAGGATGTGGATGCCCGGCGTCAGGGTCTTGGTGTATTTGCCGAACCGTTCCACCGTGAATTCACGGCCTTGCGGCACGATCTTGATCACGCTGAACAGGAAGATGAGCGCGAAGACCGCGAACATCACAAAGAATATCAGCGAAAAATTCATAAGGCCCTCCAGTTGGAAGGAGAGCTTAACCGCCCCGACGACGGCGCGCTACAGAATCCGGTTCCGTCAGCATGACATCCGCGTCAGCCATCGTGCGCGCGATCCCGATAATGCGGCGCGTCTCTTCCCAGTCCACCTTGGCCAGGGCGGTCTCGAACGGAAAGAAGGCCGCCTCGGCCGCATCGTCGCCCGCGACTGGCGCGCCAGACAGCCACCGGGCCGCATAGTCGATCAGAACGTAATGTCGCCCCGCCTCCGGAAAGAGCCCGTCCACCACATCGACCAAACCGATCAATTCCGCCTCGACGCCGGTTTCCTCCCGCAGTTCGCGCAGGGCTGCGTCAGCCAGACGTTCGCCCGGCTCCAGACGCCCGCCGGGCAGACTCCATTCCCCCACGCGCGGCGGCGTGCCGCGACGGATCAGCAGCACATCATCGCCTTTCAGGCACACCACGCCCACAGCCGGCGTCGGAATCATGTTTTGCCCTTGAATTGACCGCCAGAAGGCAAGGTTTTGCGCTTCCACCACGGCGCGCCTTTTGCCACAAGGCCGATATGACCCTCCCGACGCCAGAATCGCTCGCTGAACTCAAAGCCGCCCTGCCCGGTGCCTGGACCCAGGACGCCGCCGAGATGGCGCCGTGGCTGACCGAATGGCGCGGCCGCTGGACGGGCGAGACGCCGCTTCTGCTGCAACCGCGCACGACCGAAGAGGTCGCCCGCGCCGTCGAGATTTGCGCCCGTCACGGCGTGGCCATGGTGACCCAAGGCGGCGGCACCGGCCTAGTCGGCGGCCAGATTCCCTATGGCGAGGTCCTGCTGTCCACGCGCAAGCTGCGGACCGTGCGCGACGTGACGCCCCTGGACGACGCCATGACCGTCGAGGCGGGCGTGACCCTGCTGGAGGCGCAGGAACTGGCCAAGGAGAAGGACCGCTTCTTCCCCCTCAGCCTCGCGGCCGAGGGCTCGGCCACCATCGGCGGCGTCATCTCGACCAACGCGGGCGGTACGGCGGTTCTGCGCTACGGCATGATGCGCGATCTGGTGCTGGGCATCGAGGCCGTCATGCCCGACGGTCAGGTGTTCAACGGCCTGAAGCGGCTGCGCAAGGACAACACCGGCTATGATCTGAAGCAGCTCTTCATCGGCGCCGAAGGCACCCTGGGCGTCGTCACGGCGGCGACGCTGAAGCTGTTTCCGATCATGCGCAGCCGCGCCACGGCCATCGTCGGTCTGGAGAGCCACCACGACGCCGTCGTGCTGCTGGCTCGCGCCAAGGCCGAGACCGGCGGCGGAGTCGAGGCGTTCGAGCTGATGAAGCGGCTGGGCATGAGCCTGGTGCTGAAAAACATCCCCGACACGCGCGAACCGCTGGAATCGACGCCGCCCTGGTATGTGCTGATCGAACTGGCTTCGGGCGAGCCGGACGGCGCCGAGGCTGCGATGGAGCGGCTGCTGACAACCGCTTTCGAGGAAGGGCTGATCGTGGACGCCGCCATCGCCCAGAACGACGCCCAGAAGGCCGAGTTCTGGCGTCTGCGCGAAGAACACTCTGCGGCCCTCAAACCCGAAGGCGGCGGCTGGAAGCACGACGTGTCAGTCCCCGTATCGCGAATCGCCGACTTCATCGACGAGGCGACGGCCGCGGTGGAACGCTTCCATCCAGGCTGCCGCGTGTCGGTGTTCGGCCACGTCGGCGACGGCAATCTTCACTATGATGTGATCCCCGCCGTGGGCGAGGATGTCTCGGTCTTCATCGCCCGCTGGGTGGAGGGGTCAGAAGTCGTCCACGATGTGGTCGCCCGTTACGACGGGTCGATTTCCGCTGAACACGGCCTGGGACGGCTGAAAACCGATGAGGCGCGGCGATACAAATCCCCGCTCGAAATCGCGACCATGCAGGCGATCCGACAGGCCCTCGATCCCAAGCGCATCATGAATCCGGCGGTCCTCTTCTGATGACTTGCGACCGTCTGTGACGTTTCAGGCGGTTCAAAACGTCATGGAAGCGGCCTATGAGGCCCGCTCTTGAGACGCATAGGGAGTCGATCGTCTTGCTGATCGTCCTGTCCCCGGCCAAAAAGCTGGACTTCAACCCGCCCGCCATCGACGCCCCCGTGACGCAGCGGCGATGCGCAGACGAGACCGCCGAACTGGCCAAGGTGACACAGAAGCTCAGCCGGGCCGATCTGCGTCGCCTGATGTCCATCTCCGACGCGCTGGCCGAACTGAATTACCAACGTTTCCAGGCCTTCGACAACGAAACGTCGGACGGCGCGCTTCAGGCCGTCTTCGCCTTCGCCGGCGATGTCTATGAGGGATTGTCGGCGCGCACCCTGTCGACCGACGACCTGAACTGGGCCCAGGATCACCTACGCATCCTGTCGGGTTTCTACGGCCTGCTGCGGCCGTTGGATGCGATCCAACCGTACCGCCTGGAGATGGGCGTCCGGCTGAAGACCAAGCGCGGCGCCACCCTCTATGATTTCTGGGGCGAGCGGATTTCCCTGCGCCTCAACGAAGACGCCGAGAAGCTGTCTGAACGCACCCTGGTGAACCTGGCCAGCCACGAGTATTTCGGCGCGGTGGACGCCAAGGCGCTGAAGCTGCCGGTCGTGACCCCGCACTTCAAGGAAAAGAAGGACGGCGAAGCCCGCATCATCTCCTTCTACGCCAAGAAGGCGCGCGGCGGCATGGCCCGCTTCGCCATCGAGAACCGCCTCGAAAAGGTCGAGGACCTGAAGGCCTACGACCGCGACGGCTACCGCTTCGACAAAAATCTTTCGACGGATACGGACTGGATATTCATCAGGGAAGGAAATTCTTGATCGCCAGATTGAACGACTGCGGTTAGGTTGCGTTGCAGCATCACTATCCAACGGGTTCTTTCTGTCATGTTCGCGATGAACGATCTCAAGGGCCGCGTCGCGGTCGTTTCCGGCTCGACCTCGGGCATCGGGCTGGCGCTGGCGCGGGCCGTGGCCCTGTGCGGCGGCGATGTGGTGCTGAACGGTTTGGGCGACGCGGACGCCATCGAGAAGACGCGCGCCGATCTGGCCGCTGAAACCGGCGTGCGCGTCCTCTATCACCCCGCCGACATGACCCGGCCGGATCAGATCGAGGACATGATCGCCACGGCGCATCGCGAACTGGGCCGCCTCGACATCCTGGTCAACAACGCCGGCATCCAGCACGTCGAGGCCGTCGAAAACTTCCCCGCCGACGCGTGGGAAAAGATCATCGCCATCAACCTGTCCTCGACCTTCTACGCCACCAAGGCGGCGATCCCGATCATGAAGGCGCAAGGGCGCGGCCGAATCATCAACATCGCCTCGGCTCACGGCCTGGTCGCCAGCCCGTTCAAGTCGGCCTATGTCGCCGCCAAGCACGGCGTGATCGGCTTCACCAAGACGGTGGCGCTGGAGCTGGCGCAGGACAACATCACCTGCAACGCCATCTGCCCCGGCTTCGTCGAGACGCCGATCGTCTCGAAGCAGATCCAGGACCAGGCGCGCACCCGCGGCATGAGCGAGGAAGACGTGATGAAGAATGTCATTCTCGGCTCGCAGCCGACCAAGCGTTTCGTCACGACCGACGAACTGGCGGGCGTCTTCCTCTATCTGGCGTCGGACCTCGGCGCCTCGGCCAACGGCGCCCACTTCTCCGTCGACGGCGGCTGGACGGCTCAATAGGCTTCACCGCGGCCGCACGGCTCGAAAGACGGAGAGGCTGATGGCGGCGAAACGCAAACCGGTCTGTCTGGCCCTGCAGGGCGGCGGAGCTCACGGCGCCTTTCAGTGGGGCGTGCTGGACCGGTTGCTGGAGGCTGATGTTCTGGACGTGCGCGCCGTCACCGCCGCCTCGGCGGGAGCGATGAACGCCGCCGCCCTAATCACCGGACTGGAACGCGGCGGAGCCGAGGGCGGGCGCGAGGCGCTGGACCACCTGTGGCGCGAGGTGAACCAGTCCGGCGGCCGCAACGTCTTCGGCGACAGCGCCGTCTGGTCCAAGGCCCTGACGCCCGAATGGCTGAAGGGGACGCCGATGTGGCAGGCGGGTCAGACCCTGGCCCTGTCGATGAGCCCCTATTCCTTCAACCCCTTCAACCTGAACCCGCTGCGCCGGGTGCTGGAGACGGCGGTGGATTTCGAGGCTCTGCGCGCCTCCGACATCCAGGTGTTCGTGTCGACGACGGCGGTGCGCGCAGGTCGCTCCCGCATCTTCAAATCCAACGAAATGGCGCCCGAGGTGCTCTTGGCCTCGGCCTGCCTGCCCCAGTTGTTCCAGGCGGTGGAGATCGAGGGCGAACCCTATTGGGACGGCGGCTATCTGGCCAACCCCGCGTTGTGGCCGCTGTTCTATACGGACACGCCGGACGATATCCTGCTGCTGCCGCTCAATCCGTTCCAGCGTAATGAGGCGCCGCGCGAGGCGGGCGAGATCAACGACCGGCTGAATGAGATCGTCTTCAACGCTCCGTTAGTCGCCGAATTGCGGGCCGTCGCCTTCGTTCAGGACCTGATCGCCGAGGGCAAGCTAAAACCCGGTGAGGATCGCCGGCGCGGCGTCCGCATCCACGTCATCGAAGCCGACGAATGGCTGGGCGGCCAGTCGCTGCATTCCAAATTCGATACCGAGTGGAGCTATCTGAACGAGCTGAAGCAGCATGGCCGGACAGCCGCCGACACATGGCTTGAAAACTGCCTGCCCAAGGTCGGCAAGGCGTCCAGCGTGGACGTGAAGGCGCGCTTCCTCTAGCCGACGAAGCCCGCCGCTCGGCGCAGACGGTCGTTGATCGCCTCGCCCAGCCCTTTCGCTGGAATGGGCGACACGGCGATCCCGGCGGGTTTGGCGCGATCCGCCTCGCGCAACAGGCGAAACAGATTGGCCGCCGCCTCGCGCAGGTCGCCGCTTGGGCTGAGGCTCCAGCGGGGATCGCCGACGCCGGCGCCGAAGCCCAACAGGATTTCGTCCTCCCTGGCGCCTTCCGCCTCGATGCGCACCGGGGCGTCGGGCGCATAGTGCAGGGCCAGCCGACCGGGCGAGCGATGCCCCTGCCCGCCTTCGGCCAACGGCCCGGCGATCGCCTCGATCTCTTCGCGGGTGACGGAACCCGGACGCAGCAGAGCCACCTGCCCGTCCAGCACCGAGACGACGGTGCTCTCAACCCCCACGGCGCAGGGCCCGCCATCGACCGCCGCGCCCACGGCATGGCCCGTCTCTTCCATGGCGTCGTCGAAAGTCGTCGGGCTGGGCCGCCCTGAGCGATTGGCCGACGGCGCGACGACCGGCCCGCCGAAAGCGCCGATGACCGCGCGCGCGCGCGGATGGCCCGGCACGCGCACGGCCACGCTGTCCAGCCCCGCCCGCGCCAAGTCGCATACCCGCTCGCGATCCCGCACCGGCGCCACGATGGTCAACGGCCCCGGCCAGAAGGCTTCGGCCAAGGCCCGCGCGCGCGCGTCGAACACCGCGATCGCTTCGGCATCCAGCGCATTGGCGACATGGGCGATCAGGGGATTGAAGCGCGGTCTGCCCTTGGCCTCGAAGATACGCGCCACCGCCTGGGGGTTGGAGGCGTCGGCCGCCAGCCCATAGACCGTCTCGGTCGGCAGGATGACCAGGCGTCCCGTCTTCAACGCCTCGGCGGCGATTTCGGGGCTGTCGCCCCTGGCGGGTCGGTCGGCGGGCACGGTCGCTCTTTCCTTACGCGGCGTCAGCCGTTCAAACAGGCGCGTAGAGTGCGCGGAAACTCGACCAAAGTCCAAGCGGGCTTGCGCCCCGAAGCGCGGCGGCCGACAGAAGCGCGACGTCTTTCTGAGGATAACCGATGAGCTACCGCGCCCCCGTCCGTGACATCGCCTTCGCCCTCGACGCCGTGGCCGGAATCGGTCAGGTGGCGGCGACCGGCGCCTTTCCCGATTACGACGCCGACGTCGCCTCGGCCGTGCTGGACGCCGCCGGCCAGTTTTCGGAAGAGGTTCTGGCTCCGCTGAACCGTCCCGGCGACCTGGCGGGCGCCAAATACGCCAACGGTGCCGTGACCGCCGCCCCCGGTTTCGCCGACGCCTATCAACAGTTCGCGGCGGGCGGCTGGACCAGCCTGACCGCCTCGGTCGAGGCCGGCGGGCAGGCCCTGCCCAAGGCGCTGGAGCTGGCGGCCTATGAAACCGTCCACGCCGCCAACATGGCCTTCGGCCTGTGTCCCATGCTGTCGCTGGCCTCCATCGAAGCGCTGGAGCAGGTCGGAAACGAACATCAGAAGGCCACCTACCTGCCCAAGCTGGTCAGCGGCGAATGGACCGGCGCCATGGTGCTGACCGAGCCGCACGCAGGGTCCGACCTCGGCGCCCTGACGGCGACGGCGGTTCCCAACGGCGACGGGACCTACGCCCTGACTGGCCAGAAGATCTTCATCACCTGGGGCGACCACGACGCGGCCGACAACATCGTCCATCTGGTGCTGGCTCGCCTGCCCGACGCCCCTGCGGGGCCGAAGGGCATCAGCCTGTTCCTGACGCCCAAGTTCGCAGTCAACGCCGACGGTTCGCTGGGCGAGCGCAACGCCTTCCGCCCGGTCGGCGTCGAGCACAAGCTGGGCATCCACGCCTCCCCCACCTGCGTCATGAGCTATGAGGGCGCCCGCGCCGAACTGGTCGGCCAGCCGAACCAGGGCCTGGCCCACATGTTCGTCATGATGAACGCCGCCCGTCTGGCCGTCGGCGTCGAGGGCGTCGGCGTCGCCGAGCGCGCCTATCAGCACGCCCTGGCCTATGCGCTGGAACGCCGTCAGGGCCGCAGCGTCTGGACCGGCGAGAAGGACGCGCCGATCTTCGATCACCCCGACGTGCGCCGGATGCTGGCGGTGATGAAGGCGAAGGTCGCCGCCGCCCGCGCCATCTGCCTGTCGACCGGCGTCGCCGCCGACCTGGCCCGTCATGCCGCGACCGAGGAAGATCGCAAGGTCTGGAAGGGCCGCGAAGACCTGTTCACCCCCATCGCCAAGGCCTGGTCTACGGATGTCGGCTGCGAGGTCGCCTCCCTGGGCGTTCAGGTCCACGGCGGCATGGGCTTCATCGAGGAAACCGGCGCGGCCCAATACTATCGCGACGCCCGCATCACGCCGATCTATGAAGGCACCAACGGCATTCAAGCGATGGACCTGGTGGGCCGCAAGCTGTCGATGGACGGTGGCGAGTCGGCCAAGGCCCTGATCGCCGAGATGAAGACGACGCTGGCCCAGATCGACCGCCTCTACACCGGCAAGCCGGTCGAGCGCTTCGCCACCGCCATCGAGGCGGTCGAGGACGCCACCCTGTGGCTGCTGGACGCCAAGTCGGACCCTGCCCGCGCCGCCGATGTGCTGGCAGGCGCCGACGCCTATCTGAAGCTGATGGGCGACGTGGTCGGCGGCTGGATGTTGGCCAAGGGCGCCCTGGCCGCCAAGGCCAAGCTGGAGGCTGGCGACGGCGACTCCACTTGGCTGCAGGGCAAGCTGGACCTCTATGAAGTCTACGCCGCCAACGTCCTGGGCCACGTCTCCAGCCGTCTGGCCGCCGTCGGCCAGGGCGGCGACCTGCTGCAACGCATGAGTGTGGACGCCCTGGCCGGCTGATCGCCGTTCTATGGCTTGAGCGTGAAGCGCCTCCCGTGTCAGCTAGGCTCGGGAGGCGTTTTCGTATGAATCGAGCGGTCGGCGCTGCCAGTTTTATCCTGGCTGCTTTTTTCAGCGGAGCCTCTTTCGCAACAACGGAAGAGCCGGTCGCCTGGGTCACGCGCCCTGTTCCGACGACAGAAGATTTCCCACCCTTCGCCGCCGCCATGCACATCGGCGGCTGGGTCGAGGTAAACTGCCTGGTGACGCCGGAAGGGCTGCCGAACGCCTGCACCGCCATGCGCGCGCGTCCGGACGGGCTGGGCTTCGCCGAAGCCGCGGTCCGCATCATCGAGCGCGCAAGACTAACGCCCGCCGCACCCGACGCCTCGCCTGAAAAACGCGAGTTCACGGTGCGCGTGCCCTTCAACGTTTCGCCATTCAACACGGAGGCGCCGACGCCCTGGTCCGGTCCGACGCCCAACGCCGCGCAAATGGAAGGCGGCCGCCGTTTCGCCCGACGCAGCGTCGAGCCTGTCGTTCGCCTTAGACGTCATTGGCGGCTGGACCGGATGCCGCTCGAGATGCGCCGGACGACCGAAGGCTGGATCGCCGAACTGTTCGGAAATCTGGAAACAGAGCGCCAGAGGCAAGGCCTGGTCATGGCGCGCGTCCTGGCCCTTCGCGAATTGGACGCCTTGCCGCCCAAGCAGCCCGATGACTGGAGCGAAGCCTGGACTCCGCAGTTGCGAGAGGCCGGACGCGATGTCTTTCCTCGTGAGCCGATGATCGAACTTCGTCGCCGCTACTGCGCCCGTTATGACTGTGGGCCGACGGCTGGCGTCGCGCCCTGAAAACCCACGGAAAACCTTTAGATGATCACGCTTTTGGCGAGCCTGGCCCTATTGGCGGAGCCTGTTCAGTGGGAGACACGTCCCATCGTTGAACGCCACGATTATCCCCCCATAGCCAAGGATCTGCGAGTCAACGGAACCGTCACCCTCGAATGCGTCAACAACGACGACGGCGCCTTGACCCGTTGCGGCGCCGTGTTCGCCAGACCCGCCGACATGGGTTTCCAGCAAGCGGCGCTGGCGATCGTGTTCCGCGGGCGCGTCGCCCGGCCCGCCGGCGTTCCTTTCATGGTCGAACTGCCCTTCGACATCCTGACCGAAGGCGACGAACCGCTGCGTCAACCGTGGGAGGGCCCTGAACCAGGCCCAGAACATATCCAGGCCGCCCAAGCCTTTACCGACAGCTTCTATGGCGCCAGCCGGTCTGCGGCCGAACGCTCGATCCGTGACTGGAAGGTCAACGAAATGCCGCCTGAGAAGGCAGCGCTTCTACGCGCCTGGATGGCCGAGCTATACCCTGACCTTGAAGCCGAGAAGGCCTTGTACGCCGCGGGGGTCGCTCGCGTTCTGGCTCGACACGGCCTGGACTATCTGCCGACCCAGAAACCCATCGGATGGGATGTCTGGTACGCTCAAGTCATACAGGCCAGCCCGGAAGACCCGGCTCTGATCAGGAACGAGATGCGCCGGCGCTATTGTGAAGCGTTCGACTGCGCTTCTGGTGCGGCAGCCGACTGATCCAGCAAGGCTATGGTCTCGCGCACATATTCGGCGTGAGCCACGACGCCGAGGTCCAGGCCTTCGCCGCCGCCTTGCACCTCCTGCACCAGCACCCCCGCGATGAAGGGATGGTCAGGCACGGGTGCGCCAGGCACGCGACGCGCCGCCGGCGTCCAGAAGACCGGCCCGCCGGAATTGCCCTGGGCCACCACGAAATCGAGCAGGAAGATCGGGAAATGCCGGATCGGGGTCAGCGGCCAAGAACTGATCCGGCCCAGGCGCAGGATCGGAAAGCCCGCTCGATTCGCCGACAGGCCGTGCGGATACCCCAGCGCCAGAAGTTCGTCGCCCGGCCCCATCCGCCAGCGGTCGAAGGCGTCAGCCTCGGCCAGCCAGCCGACCGGGATCGCCGCCTGGGCGAAAGCGGGCGGCGCCGTGATCTCCATCACCGCCACGTCGCGCTCAGGGTGGGCGGTCCACAGCGGCGCGCCGCCCGCGTCGCGGATGGTCAGGGTTCCGGGCGTGAACTTCCAGGCGCCGTCGGCCTCGGCCGTGCGCCAGCCAATCCGCGCCTCATTACCCGGCATGACGTCCAGGACGTGCCGCGCCGTCACCAGCACGACGCGCGGCGCGCCGTCAGGTCCAGGCGCGGCGATCAGGAAGCCTGTGCCGACCTTCCTCTGACTGCCGCTGATCGGCTGGTCCAATTGCACCGTGGCGTTGATGACGCCGACCGTCAGGTCCCATTCGGGCGGCGGCGCGGCGACGACAGCCGGTTGTTCGGGCGGAAGATCCTGAATGACCATGACGCCATTTGACGCCGAGCGTCGCCGGGCACAAGGTCCAGCTCAAATCATACGCTTGGGGCACGCCATCACCATGAACCGCCGCGAACTGATCGCCTCGACCGCCGCCATCAGCGTGGTCGCCGCCTCCCCCGCCCTTGCCCGCCAGACTACCGGAGCCTCGATGTCCAAACCCACGCCGCCCGTCGCCAAGAAGGTCCCCGTTCGCATCGAACAATTGGGCCGGGTCCGCACCGACGACTATCAGTGGATGAAGGACGACAACTGGCAGGCGGTGCTGCGCGACCCGTCGCTGATCAAGGCTGACGTCAAGGAGCACCTGACCGCCGAGAACGCCTATCGCGAAGCCATGATGGCCTCGACCCTGCCGCTGCAGGCCGCGATGTTCGAGGAGATGAAGGGCCGCATCAAGGAGGACGACAGCTCCGTGCCCGCCGCTGACGGCCCGTGGGAATACTTCACCGAGTACCGCACCGGCGAGCAGCACCCCCGCTATATGCGGGTCGAGCGCCAGGGGACCTGGATGGTCGACGGTCAGCCCGTGACCAAGAACTTCGTCAAGGCCCCGACGCCTGAGCTGCTGCTGGACTGCAACGCCCTGGCCGAGGGCAAGGCCTATTCGGAGGTCTCGGCGACCGAGCACAGCCCCGACCACGCCCTGTTCGCCTATGCCGAGGACGCCCAGGGTTCGGAAGTCTACAAGATCTATGTGAAGGATCTGGCGACCGGCGAAGTGCTGCCCAACCCGATCGAATCGGCCAGCGCCAACTTCACCTTCTCGCCGGACAGCCGGTGGATCTTCTGGACCAACCGCGACGACAACGGTCGTCCGGACAAGATCTTCCGTCGCCCGGCGCGCGGCGGCGAGACCGCTTTGGTCAACGAGGAAGCCGACGAGGGCATGTTCCAGGGCATCGGCCGCACCGCCGACGACGCCTTCCTAGTCATCAACATCGCCAATCAGGAGACCTCGGAAAGCCGCATCATTCCGGCTTCCGATCCGACGGCGACGCCCGTGGTGGTCGAGCCGCGCCACGTGGGCCGCCTGTACGACCTGGACCATTGGGGCGACCGCTGGGTGATCCGCACCAATGCCGACGACGCCGTCGACTTCAAGGTGGTGGAGGCGCCGACCGCCTCCCCCGCCAAGGCGAACTGGAAGGACCTGATCCCGCATACGCCGGGCCGCTTCATCGAGGGCGTGGCCCTGGTCAAGGACTATCTCGGCCGTCAGGAACGCGCCGACGCCAACACCAAGATCGTCATCCGCGACCGTGCCGGCGCCGAGCATGAGATCGCCGTCGATGAACCCGCCTACGCCCTGTCGCTGGGCGGAGCGTCGGAGTTCGACACCACGGTCATGCGCTATGGCTACAATTCGCCGTCGACCCCCAATTCGACCTATGACTACGACCTGAGGACGCGCAAGCGCGCCCTGCGCAAGGTCCAGGAAATCCCTTCGGGCCATAACCCGGCCGACTATGTGGTCGAGCGCCTGAACGCCCCCGCCTCGGACGGCGAACTGGTGCCGGTGACGGTGCTGCGCCGCAAGGACACGCCGGTCGACGGTTCGGCGCCGCTTCTGCTCTACGGTTACGGCTCCTACGGCATTCCGATGGCGGCCAGCTTCGCGACGAACCGGCTGTCTCTGGTGGATCGGGGCTTCATCTACGCCATCGCTCACATCCGCGGCGGCTCGGACAAGGGCTGGAACTGGTTCCTGGACGCCCGGCGCTTCACCAAGAAGAACACCTTCACCGACTTCATCGCCGCCGCCGACCACCTGATCGCGCAGAATTACACCAAGGCCGGCAACATCGTCGCCGAGGGCCGCTCGGCGGGCGGCCTGCTGATGGGCGCCATCACCAATATGCGGCCGGACTTGTGGGCCGGCGTGATCGGCGGCGTGCCCTTCGTCGACGTCATCAACACCATGAGCGACACCAGCCTGCCCCTGACGCCGCCGGAATGGCCCGAATGGGGCAATCCGCTGGAGGACGCGGCCGCCTACGACTACATGCTGAGCTACAGCCCCTACGACCAGATCGAGGCCAAGCCTTACCCGGCCTTGCTGGCGACCGGCGGTCTGTCCGATCCGCGCGTCACCTATTGGGAGCCGGAGAAGTGGGTGGCCAAGCTGCGCCCGGCTTCGACCTCCGGCAAGCCGGTACTGCTGAAGATCAATATGGAGGCAGGCCACTTCGCCTCGTCCGGCCGGTTCGATTATCTGAAAGACATCGCCCACGACTACGCCTTCGCCGTCTGGGCGGTGGAGAAGGGATGGGAAAAGGCGTGATCGTCCGATCGTTTGCGGAAGCCGATCTGGCGGCCGTGACGGCCATCTACGCCGACAGCGTGCTGAACGGCACAGGGACGTTCGAACTGGACGTCCCCTCAGCCGACGAGATGCGGACGCGCCTGGCCGCGCCGGCCGCCTTAGGCCTGCCCGTCCTGGTCGCTGAAATCGACGGCCCCGACGGACTTAGACAGGTCGCCGGCTACGCCTATGCCGCTCCCTATCGCCTGCGCGCCGCCTATCGCTTCATGGTCGAGGACTCGATTTACGTCGCCCGAGCATGCCGGGGACGTGGCGTCGGAAAAGCCCTGCTGGACGCCCTGCTCGAGACCTGCACGACCTTGGGAATGCGTCAGGTTGTGGCGGTGATCGGCGACAGCGCCAACGCCGGCTCCATCGCCCTGCACGAGGCTTCAGGCTTCGTCCACGTCGGCGCCTTTCGCGACGCCGGCTGGAAATTCGACGGCTGGCGCGATGTCGTCTTCATGCAGAAGGCGCTGGGTCCCGGAGGGGCGACGCCGCCCGACGCCGCTGGCCTGGATTGCGGCCGCTAGAGCCTGAATTCGCAGATTTTTTTGCAGAAGCGCCACAATGCGCTTGACCCCAGGCGCGACGAACCGTATTCGCCCCTCCTCTCCTCCGCGTGGGGAGAGAAACGCGGGTGTAGCTCAGTTGGTTAGAGTGCCGGCCTGTCACGCCGGAGGTCGCGGGTTCGAGCCCCGTCACTCGCGCCACTCCTCTGAGGGAGTGGCGCGCCGCCCTTTCATTTTAGCATCGATGAACCTTCATTCGGTGGTGATTAGCAAATCATCACCCCTTTCGGCTGCCCGTTGCGCGATTGGGACCGTGCGGCGACTGGCGTCCACGACACCCTTTTGTCTCGGCGCAAAAAAGCGGCGGGTCGATAGACCCGCCGCCCTAGATGCAACGCTGAGCGCTTCTTAGAAGCGGGCGCGAGCGCCGATGTAGAAGTAACGACCGATGACGTCATAGGTCGACGGATCGGTTTGGTACTGGAAGCCGCTCGCATAACGCGGCGGATCCTTGTCGAACAGGTTATCGACACCGCCGAAGAACTCCAGCGTATCGTTCACCGCCCACGACGCGTTCAGGTAGAAGTAGCTGTACGCATCGATCTCGCCAATGTCGCCAGCAGCCACGTCCGCCGCATCGTCCACCACGCTGCTGATATAGGTCCAGCGCAGCGAAGCCGAGAAGTTTTCATACGCCCACGAAAAGCGCGTGTTGAACTTCCATTCCGGCAGAGTGGTCTCACCCGGCGTACCGTCGCCGATGCCGCCGACAAAGCTATCGCTCATCGGGCTCGCCGCATCCGACTGGAACTGCTGGTTCTCGTACCAGGTGCCCTGGGTCGAGAAGCCGAGGCGGCCCAGCCAGGACGGCGCGCCATAGTCAGCCGGCGTGATGTTGTAGTTGATCGCCAAGTCGACGCCCGAGGCCTTGAAGGTGGCCAAGTTGGCGTTGGTCGCGGTGATGAAGCCATTCAGGCCCGTGCTCGTCAGATAGCCGGTATCCGCATCGCGATGCAGGTTCTGGCAATAGACATTCGAGTTGCTGAAGGTCGGGTTGAAGTCGGCGTTGAAGCAGCGCGAAAGCGAGGTCGAGAAGCCGATCGAACTGATGACGTCGTCGATCTGGATATCAAAGTAGTCGATCGTCGCCGTCAGACTCGACGCCCAGGACGGAACCGAAGCCGGTGCACGGAAAACCGCACCGATCGTGGTGGAGTCAGCCGTTTCCGGATTCAAATTCAGGTTACCACCCGAGAACGTGCGGTATTGCGTCCCAACCGAATCCCAAGTCGCATTGATCATGGAGGATTGAGCCTGGCAGAGAGCCAGTACTTGGGACGCATTAGCGCCCGTACGGGCAGCGCTGTCCTTGTCGCAAGGGTCCAGATTACCGGTCGTTACACCGGGATAGCCCTCTGCGCGCGTGGCGTACAACTCACCCAGGGAAGGCGCTCGCACTGCACGTTGTTGTAGCGCGCGGAACCGCATCCAATCGACCGGAGCCCATTCACCACCATACTTCCAGGTCTCAGTGGTCTGGCCGGTCGAATAATCAGACCAGCGATAGCCGCCTTCCAAGCCTAGATAGTGCGCGAACGGTTGCTCGGCCAAGATCGGAACACGGAGTTCGCCGAAGACTTCCCAAACGTCGTAGGCGCCCTTGACCGGGCCGGCCGAGTTCCCGCCCAGCAGAGTGCCGGTTTGGACGCCTTCCGGCGGCATGTCGTCATAGGCGAGATCACGATATTCGCCGCCGAACGCGAAGCTGACAGGCCCCGCCGGCAAGGTGAACAGATCCCCCGTCACCGAGGCGACGACGTTCTTCTGCACGATCTCGGTGCTGCCGAGTTGCCCCTTGGCGGCGATATATTCAGCCTGTTCCGGCGTGATATTGTTTGCCCCAAAAGGATTCAGAGGCACGCAAGTCGTCGGGCTCCCAAGGCTACCGACCGGCCCCGTCGGCGAACCGTCCGGGCACCCAGCGAGAGCGGCGCTAATCCGGTTGGCTTCCGGGAAGCCCAGATACTCTTGAGTATTCCGGTACTTACCGTACGACGCATAGACGTCGTAGGCCCATTCCTTGCCATTGATCGGCGGGAGCGTGCCACGGAAACCACCCGTCGCCTGATAGGCCGTGGTGTCGTAGTTATACTTACGCGGTCCCAGCTCATTCGTCCGGCGCGAAAGGGAGAACCTATCAACCCCTGCGCTGGTGAGCAGCGCCCTCACTTCCGGCGACAGCGTCCCCGTCGTCGCGACGGGAATGACAAAGCCAGCCGGCGATTCAGCCAGCTCGTTCGAGCTGCTGTATGTGCTGAACAGCGCGTCACCGTAGAACTGGATCCGATCCGTCAGGTCATACTTCATCTGGCTGTAGAAGTTCGTACGCTCGTACGGCGACTGCAGCAGGTTCACCGGGTTGAAATCGTACAGGAACATCTCGTCCGGATTCCAGCCCTCGGTATTCGGCCCCTGGTAACCGAAGGTGCCGTCGCCGGTGCCCGCGATAAACAGCGAACCATCGGGGTTAAAGCCGAGCCGCTGCCCACCGTAAATCAGGTCAGGATTCGTCAGGCCGCGCGCCGTAAAGTAGGCTAGGTATTGACCCAGTTGCGCGTCCGTCGCCGAGGGCGAAATCGAAAAGGTGCCGTCGCCGGTCGTGGGCGAACCGTCCGGCACACAGCTGCCGTCGTTGAAGCAATACTGAGCCGTACGCGAGATTTCACGCGCCGTCTGCGGAATGCCGTCGCGGGTGTTGTGCGACGCGGCGAAGGTCAAGTGACCGCGACCACCGGCGAAAGCGCCGCCCAGGAGCAGATTGTACTGGACTTCCTTGCCGTCATTCTCTTGCGAAATGCCGTACTGAGCCGAAACCTGAGCGCCCTCGAAGTCGTCCTTCAGAATGAAGTTGACCACGCCCGAGACAGCGTCGGCGCCGTACACCGCCGACGCGCCGCCGGTGATGATTTCAACGCGATCCATCAGGCCCGAGGGCAGGATGGAGATATCGACTGCGCCGCTCGACGAGCCAGGGACCAGACGACGGCCGTTGACGAGGGTCAAGCCGCGCGACGTACCCAGTTGGCGCAGGTCCAGGAAGGCCGCACCGCCCGAAGAGGGGTTGTTGTTCGTCTTGGTCAGGCTGGGCGACAATTGTGGCAGCGCATTCAGGTAGGTTTCGATCGTCGCAGTGCCGATCTCCTCCAGTTGCTCTGCGCCAACCGTCACGATCGGGCTGCTGCCCGTCGTGTCACGCACGCGAATACGCGAGCCAGTAACGACAATGTCCGAAACTTGGCTCGCCTGCTCTTCGCCGCTCGTGCTTTGCGCCATTGCGGGGGCGGCGAAACCAATCAGCGCCGCTCCGGCTATCATAGTCGACGCAAGCAGGCGCTCACGCTTCAAATGGACCTTCAAGATAAATCCTCCTGTGTTGCACCTGGCCCCCAACGGAGTTCTTACTCCATCTGCCGGCGCGGCCCCCTCACCCTCACCTCCCCACAGGGAGAATCGAGCGAACGGCTAGGCGACCCATAACCGTCCACGAGGAAGGAATTCTAGAACAATTACTTTCACGCAACGAATCCACCTCATTCATGTCACAAAATAGCCACGGCCATTCATGGGTAACTCTCAATCTATGGCCAACCGCCCCCTTTTTGACTTGAATGAAGTTTCGAAGAAATGTCAGAAAAACAGAAAATTTCCGCAAAAATTTCTATCCGGTTGGTGATTATCGCCAGCACCCCCCTGTGGAGTTCGCAAGCTTTCGCCACCGATCATCGTTCACCGGTGGAGGAGCTTGAAGCCTGCCGTTCAATTGCCGACCCCATGCTACGTCTACCCTGCCTGGATCTCGCGTCAGAAAGGCTGCTCCAGGCCCATAAGACGGGAGAACTGACGATCATCGACGGCTCTCAGGTACGAGAGGCGCAGCGCAACCTCTTCGGCTTCAACGGCGTGACCTTGCCGTCATTCCTAGGAGGAGGCCCCGATCGCGAGGAGATATCGTCGATCCAGACCACTCTGAGGAGGGCGTCCAGAGACGGCAACGGACAATGGACCTTCCATCTCGCCGACGGCAGCGAGTGGAAGCAGATCGACAAGGAAACGCCGAGTGTTCGCGACCAAAGCGGCGTTGAGGTTCGTATTCGCCGCGCAGCTTTTGGCAGTTACCTTATGAATGTAGGCGATGCTCGCGCCATTCGAGTGAAGAGACAGTGAGCACAGTCCTGGCAGTAGCGAAATAGGCGCGAAATGTCGGGAAAGATCGTCCATATTGAGAACGAAGCACCGTCATGATCCCCTACCTCCGCCAGTTCGATTTCGCCTATGGACGTCGGGATCAGGTCTCGCCTCTGATCCAGCGCGTGATCGCAGACAATCCAGGGCCTTTCACATTCACCGGCACGGGCGTCTACATCATCGGACGCGACCGGCCGGGCGCCGAGGTCGCTGTGATCGATCCCGGGCCGATGGACGAGGCTCATCTTTCGGCCCTGATTCGCGCGATTGAAGGCCGAACGGTCAGCCATATCCTGGTGACGCATACCCATCGGGACCATGCGCCCCTCGCCCGTCCCCTGGCCGAGGCTGTCGGCGCGCCCATCCTGGCGGCTCGTCCGCCGGGCCGGACCGTGCACGCCTCCGGCCCGCTGGATGAGGACGACGACGCCGACTTTCAGCCGGACGTGATCCTGGTCGGCGGCGAGCGGATCGAAGGGGACGGCTGGACGCTGGAGGCCCTGGCGACGCCGGGTCACGCCTCCAACCATATGGTCTTCGTCCTGCGCGAGGAAAACGCCCTGTTCAGCGGCGACCACATCATGGGCTGGTCGACGACGGTAGTGGCGCCGCCGGACGGAGACATGGCGGACTATATGAAGAGCCTGGACGCCGTTCTCGCCCGTGGGTTCTCGACGATCTGGCCCACGCACGGCCCGGCGATCACCCAGGTCGCGCCCTTCCTGAAGGCCTATCGCGCCCACCGCCTGGAACGAGAGGCTCAGATCATGGCTCGACTGGCCTCAGGGGATCAGATGGTCGCCGACATGGTTCCCGCCCTCTACGCCGGGGTTGACCAGCGCCTCTGGCCCGCCGCCAGCCTTTCGGTGCTGGCGCACCTGATCAAGCTGGAGAAGGAAGGCCGAGTTCGCGCCTCGCCCGGGGCTGAACTGGCCGCGACCTGGCGGTTGGTTGACCCGGCGCTCTGAAGCTTAAGGTGCCAGGTGCGCGACCACGGCCCTGGCTAGACGACAGGCCTCATCCCCGACCTCCAGGTCGTCCCGTCCCGCGACACGCACGTCCGTGCGCCCAGGGCGAATACGAACGCTGACGTCATACGTCAGGCCGAACCAGGCTCCTTCCTTGCGCCCATCCACACGAAAGGGCGCGGTGCCCAGAACAGTGAACCCGGCCTTTTCGAGAGCCCAGGCCGCCGTCTCCGGCGCAACCTGGGTCGGCGCGTGGGTCAGGCCCTCGCAGGCCTGAGGCTGTCTTTCCGTCACGCCCGCCAGGCGCCTCTCCGCCGCCAGGATGCGGGCGAAGGCGGGCGGATCCGATGGGTCCGTCGCGACGTCGAGCGGGGCGGCGGTGAAACGCCGCTCCTGAACCAGATAGCCCCCTACCGTCACCCCGGCGATCGCCAAAGCCGCGCCGGCGATCCCGACCAAGCGCCGCTCACGGAACGCCAGAAGGCAAGCGACCAGAGCGGCCGACAATCCCGCGAAGGCCAGGATCCGACCGATTTTCAGGGCCAGCACGCCCAGGCTGAATTCCGCGCTCCACACGCCCAGGCGCGCGCCGCAGACCGCGACCAGCAACAAGGCCGGCGCCAGCAGCGCAACCAGAAGCAACAGCACGGCCAGAGACTGGCCCTTAGGGCGGGTTGTCGACACGGCGTCCTCCGTCGAATCAACCGGCTGTGGGCAGCCGGTAGTCCGTCATTCGCTCACGCAGGGTCTTCTTGTCGATCTTGCCCGTGGCGCCCAGAGGGATGTCGTCGACGAAGACCACATCGTCCGGCATCCACCATTTGGCGATCTTGCCCTGCAGGAAGTCGAGATGTTCCTGCTTGTCCTCGACCTCGCCCTCCTTGAGCTTGACCAGCAGCACCGGCCGCTCGTCCCATTTGGGGTGCGCCGCGCCGATGACGGCCGCCAGGGCGACCTTGGGGTGGCCGACGGCGATGTTCTCGATATCAATGGAGCTGATCCACTCCCCGCCCGACTTGATGACGTCCTTGGCGCGATCGGTGATCTGCATGAAGCCTTCCGGGTCGACGCTGGCGATGTCGCCCGTGTCGAAGAAACCTTCGTGATCCAGGATGTCGCCGCCCTCGCCCTTGAAATAGGCACCGGCGATGGTCGGCCCCTTGACCATCACCCGGCCGAAGGTCTTGCCGTCATGCGGCATCTCCTGACCGCCGTAGTTCTTGATCTTGAGCTCGACCCCCAGCGGCGGCGTGCCCTGTTTCATGCGCCAGGCCATCTGCTGATCATAAGGCAGAGCCTTCAGTTCGGGCGTCAGGTTGGCGATGGTGCCGATCGGAGAGGTTTCCGTCATGCCCCAGGCATGGACCACCTCGACGCCGAACTTCTCCTGGAAGCCGCGGATCAGGGCCTCCGGGCAGGCCGAGCCGCCGATCAGAACCTTTTTCAAGGTGGAGAACTTCAGTCCGTTCTCGATCATATGTCCGAACAGCCCCTGCCATACGGTGGGCACGGCGGCCGAGAAGGTGACCCCTTCAGTCTCGATCAGCTCATAGAGCGCAGCGCCGTCCATCCTGGCGCCCGGCATGACCAGTTTCGAGCCTGCCGCCGGCCCCCCGAATGCGATGCCCCAGGCGTTGGCGTGGAACATGGGAACGACCGGAAGGATCACCTCATTGGGCGTCGCTCCCATCACCGTGGACTGAAGGCCCAGCAAGGTGTGGATGAAGTTCGAGCGGTGCGAATACAGCACGCCCTTCGGATTGCCTGTGGTGCCCGAGGTATAACAGAGGCCGCAGGCCGTCTGTTCGTCGAACCCGCCCCAGACCACGTCGCTCGACGCCTGCTCCAGCACCGCCTCATAGGCTTCGCCCTTCGGCAGCTTGGCCGAAGGCATATGAGCGGCGTCCGTCATCACGATGACGCGTTCGACGGTCGGGCAATGCGGGAGGATGGCCTCCAGCAGCGGCACGAAAGTCAGATCGGTGAAGATGATCCGGTCTTCGGCGTGATTGATGATGTAGGCCAGTTGCTCTGGGAACAGCCGCGGATTGAGCGTGTGGCAGACGGCGCCGATGCCCATGATGCCGTACCAGGTCTCGATATGATTTCCGGTGTTCCAGGCCAGGGTGGCGACACGGTCGCCCGGCCTGATTCCCCAGGCCAGCAAGGCGTTCGACACGCGGCGCGCGCGCTCGTGAATGGCGGCGTAGGTGGTGCGGACGATCGGCCCTTCCACCGAACGCGTCACGACCTCGCGCCGTCCGTGCCAGTTCTTCGCGTGATCGAGGATCTTGTCGACCGTCAACGGCCAGTCCTGCATCATACCCAGCATTCGGCGTCTTCCCTCGTCCATGCGCCTTGGTTGAAAGCGGCGCTTGCATCCACGCTAAGACAGGTGAACCGCGACAGGCAACGTGACGCAAGGGAAGGCTGGCCGCGACAGATCGCCGTTCCTGCACGTCATCAAGGCTTGCATCGCGCGCCCTCCAGGTGAATGAGCCGCTCATGACCATTCTGATCGCCATCACCGGCGGCTCGGGCTCCGGCAAGAGCACCCTCGCCGAGGCCCTGATTTCCTCGCTGCCCGAGGGCGTCGCCACCCTTTTGCGAGAAGATTCCTATTATCTCGACGCGGCTTCCGTCCCCGGTTTTGATGCGGCGACGCACGATTTCGACGATGTCGCCGCGCGTGATCACGATCTGCTGATTTCCGATCTGAGCGACCTGAAGGCCGGACGCAGCGTGACCGCTCCGCTTTATTCCTTCATTCACCACGGACGCGAGCCGGGCGGCGAGCCGGTGCCGGCCGCTGAGGTGGTGGTGGTCGAAGGCACGCACCTGCTGTGCACCCCTGCCCTGGCGGCCCTGTTCGACATTCGGGTCTTTGTCGACACCCCCGCAGACATCCGCTTCATCCGCCGCCTTCTGCGCGACCAGACCGAGCGCGGACGCACGGCCGAATCCGTTATCCAGCAATATCTCGCCACGGTCCGTCCCGGCCATGAGCGGCTGACGGAACCATCCCGGGTCCATGCCGATTTCATCGTCGCAGACGCCACCGCCGCGGTTCGCCTGGAAGATCCTCAAGCCGTGGTGCGCCTGGCGGCGCCGGTGTTGGCCCACCCGTTGCTTGAACCCTGGTTGAGCTAACCGGTGTCGCTGACGGCGTTAACCGTGATCGTTGCAATCATGGCAAATTAAAGGCAGGATCGTCGTCCAATGATTGGGTGACAATCCGATGACCGTCTCGGTCCACGCCCTCGAAGACCCCCGCCGCGACGCCCTAGTGCGCCAGGCTCGGCTGCACTTCGTCGAAGAAGGTTACGCCGGCACCAAGATGGAGCCGATCGCCAGGGAGGCCGGCGTATCCACGGCGACCCTCTACGCCATGTTCGAAAACAAGGCGGCGCTGTTCGCCGCCGTCATCGACGAAGCCTCCGCGGACTTCGCCGAGCGGATGGCCAAGGTGAAGACCTGCGCCGGCGCGCCCCGGCCGCGATTGAACGGCTTTCTGACCGCCTATGCCGAATTCATCAGCGACCCGTTCGTCAGGGCCATTTTTCGCCTGGTCATGACCGAGCGTCGTCGCTTCGAGAGCCTGGCGACAGCCTTCTATGAACAGGCCAAGCAGGATTTCGGCGCGGTGCTCGTCTCAACCCTCGCCGACATGAACGCAAAGGGCGAGCTGAAGCTTCACAAGCCGTCCTGGGCCGCCAGTCAGTTGATGGGCATGGTCGAACACCCGCTGTTCTTCGTGCCGACGGTGACCGGGGATCGGGTTCTTCCCGCCCGCTCGCCGGCGGCCATCGCCGAAGATGCGGTGGAGACCTTCCTGGCCCGTTACGCCGCCTGACCGCTTGATCAGGGCCAGAGCCGGCCGCGACGCCACGTCTGATCTTCCGCCGTCCGGTCGAACCGTAGACGATCATGCAGGCGGAAGGGACGATCGCGCCAGAACTCGATCTGGACCGGCCTGACCCGCCAACCGGTCCAGCGATCCGGCCGCGGAACCTCATGGCCGTCGAAACGCGCGGTCTGTTCGGCCACTCTGGCCACAAGAGCCGCTCGATCCGCCAGGGGACGCGACTGGTCCGAAGCCCAGGCGCCGATGCGGCTTTCGCGCGCACGGCTGGCGAAATAGGCGTCGGCCTCCTCAACGCTGACTGGCTCCACCGGCCCCCGGATCCGCACCTGACGACGCAGACTCTTCCAGTGGAACAGCAGGGCGGCGCTTGGATTGGCCCACAACTGACCGCCCTTGGCGCTTTCCTGATTGGAGAAGAAGGTGAAGCCTCGCGCATCGACATCCTTCAGCAGGACCATACGCACATCGGGATGGCCCTCGGCGTCGACCGTCGCCAGCGCCATGGCGTTCGGGTCGTTGGGTTCCGATCCCCGCGCGACCTCCAGCCATTCCACGAACAGGGCGATGGGGTCGTCCCGCTCGAAGATGGTCTCATCCGCATTCGCCTCGAGTTGGGCGGCGTAGTCTTCCCGGGACGGGCTGGGCGGGATCACGGACTGGGTCATGCCGACCCTATAGTCCCGCTTCAGGCCCACGTCACATGCGCGCCGTTCAAACCTGCGTCAGCCCTTTGCAACAAGGTTAACCCTGTCTTGACCATGTGGTCTGCACAGTGGCCGCCATGCGCGCGGACAGCCCCTCATTCATGGACGCTCGACGCCTGCTCGGCCTCGACGGTCCGGCAGGCCCGCAGGCGTTGGCCGCCGCATTTCGTATAGCCGTAAAGGCCTCTCGCCCGGATCAGCCCGGCGGAGACGCAGATCGGTTTCGTCGCGTCATCGCCGCCTACCGTCTGCTGCAGACGGAGACTCGCGCACTGCCGGCGCCGCGCAAGCGGTCCGAAACCTCTCATGCTCAGGGCGCCCGTTCCGCCCCACTTCCCCCTCCGCTCGTCGTGTTGACGCCGATGCAGGCTCTGACCGGGGGCAGCGTGATCGTCAAAGCCTGGGGACGCAGCCTTCTGGTTCACGTCCCGCCGGGCGTGCGGACCGCTGATCGCATCCGGCTGAAGGATGGTCCGTCCCTGTTGCGCGTCTTGATCCGGCCTGCCGACGGATTATCGGTTCTGGGCGCCGACCTGTTCATGGACTGGCCGATAGCGCCGCGCCTGATGCGGGACGGCGGACGTATAGAGATCGACACGCACGCCGGCCTCCAGAGCGCCTGGCTGGTGCCGGACATGGTCGAGCCGGTTCGACTTCGTCTTCCCGGCCTCGGCCTGCCCGCCCGAGGCAAGCGCGCCGCAGGCGACCTGTTCGTCAAGCTGATCCCGTCGGACGACCTGCCGTCGGCGGCGGAAGACATGCTGCTTCGCTTCACTCGGGTCTGGACGCCGGAGCGTATGGCGGCCTAAGCGAGAGGCCATGTCGCACAACACCTTCGGCCATCTGTTCCGCATCACCACCTGGGGCGAAAGCCACGGCCCGGCCATCGGCTGCGTCGTCGACGGCTGCCCGCCGCTGATCCCGCTGACCGAGGCCGACATCCAGCCCTGGCTGGACCTGAGAAAGCCCGGCGGAAGCCGCTTCGTCACCCAGCGGCAGGAGGCCGATCAGGTCCGCATCCTTTCCGGCCTCTTCGACGACGGGAACGGCCCGGTCACGACCGGCACGCCGATCAGCCTGATGATCCAGAATACCGACCAGCGGTCCAAGGACTATGGCGAAATCGCCCGCGCCTTCCGTCCCGGCCACGCCGACTACGTCTACCAGACCAAATACGGCGTGCGCGATCCTCGCGGCGGCGGCCGGTCCTCGGCTCGCGAAACGGCCAGCCGCGTGGCGGCAGGCGCCGTGGCCCGCAAAGTTCTGGGAGAGAACATCCGCATCCGCGCAGGCGTGGTCCAGCTTGGCCCGCACCGCATTCCGGACGACGCGATCGACTTCGACGCCGTCTATGACAACGCCCTGTTCGCCGCCTCAGCCGAGGTTGTGCCCGCGTGGGAGCAATACCTGGACGGCGTGCGCAAGGCGGGCTCGTCCATCGGCGCCGTGGTGGCTCTGGAAGTAACAGGCGTTCCCGCCGGATGGGGCGCGCCCCTCTACGCCAAGCTGGACGCCGAACTGGCGGCGGGCCTGATGTCCATCAACGCCGTCAAGGGCGTCGAGATCGGCGCGGGTTTCGGCGCGGCCGAGCTGTCGGGCGAAGACAACGCCGACCAGATGCGCCTGGGCGACGACGGCCTGCCTGTCTTCCTGTCGAACAAGGCGGGCGGCGTGCTGGGCGGCATCTCCACCGGACAGCCGCTGACGGCGCGCGTGGCGTTCAAGCCCACCTCCTCGATCCTGACCCTGCGACAGACGATCAACCGCGACGGCGAAGAGGTCGACCTTCGCACCAAGGGCCGCCATGACCCTTGCGTCGCATTGCGCGGCGTCCCGGTGGTCGAAGCCATGGCCGCCATCGTGCTGGCCGACGCCAAGCTGCGGCATCGGGCCCAAGTGGGTTAGCTGTTCAATATGAAACAGGTGCGGTTGCCAATTGATTTCGGCGATCCTATCTAGGTCTCAAGCATTCCTCAGATGGGAGACCACACCATGATCGACGTCAGACCCTTCAAGACGCTCGGCGGCGCCAACCACGGCTGGCTGAACGCCAAGCATCACTTCTCGTTCGCCAACTACTATGACCCGAAGCGCATGGGTTGGGGCCGGTTGCGCGTCTGGAACGACGATGAGATCGCCGCTCAGTCGGGTTTCCCGCCTCATCCGCACGCGGACATGGAGATCATCACCTACGTCCGCACCGGAGCCATCACCCATCAGGACTCCATGGGCAACACGGGCCGCACCGCAGCCGGGGACGTTCAGGTGATGAGCGCAGGCACCGGCGTGCGCCACGCCGAGTACAACATGGAGAATGAGCTCACGACCCTGTTCCAGATCTGGATCGAGACGGATCGGCCCGGCGCTCAGCCGTCCTGGGGTCAGCGCGAGTTTCCGAAGAGCGACCGCTCGGGACGGTTCACCATCGTCGCCTCGGGCGATCCGGCGGACGAGGCCCTGACCATCAACGCCGATGCGCGCGTTCTGGCCGCCACGCTGAAGGCGGGCGAAAGCCTGTCCTATGACCTGGCGGCCGGTCGTCGCGCCTATCTAGTGCCCGCCGTCGGCGAGGTGGAGGTCAACGGCACGGCGCTGAACGCCCGCGACGGCGCCGGCATCGTCGACGAACCGACGATCAACATCACGGCCCAGCAGGACGCCGAACTGGTGATGGTCGACAGCCTGTAAGAGGCGACTGATCGAAAGATCACAGGGGGCGCTTGAAAAAGCGCTCCCTTTCTTTTGCGCGCTGACAGGACTGCAGAGCGCGGGCAGACTGTCCCCATGATCCTGCGCCTCCCTGCTCTCGCCCTCTTCCTGGCAAGCGTCCTGTTGCTCCAGGGTTGCGTCGCGGGCGCCGTCGTCGGCGCCGGGGCCGCCGTGGTCGGCGGCGCGGCCAAGGTGACCGGCGCGGCTGTCGGCGCCGGATTTGACGCGGTCACCACCTCGGACGAGGAAACCAAGGCCAAACGCGAGCGCGAACAGCGTGAATACGAGCGCGAACAACGCCGCTGCGAACAGAGGCAGCGTCAGGGCAAGGCCTGCTGATCGCTATCTCACCCCGATGTATTTGTGCGTCTGGACGCTGAGCCGCCATTGCGGGTGGGTCAGGCAGTACTCAATGGCAGCGGCGGTATTGGCGGCCTGATCAGGGCCATCCATGGGCTGGAGCCAGAAACGCTCGAAATCGAGATTCTCGAAGCGATCCGGCATGGCCAGCGGTTGAGGGAAGACCAGCTTCAGCTCCTGGCCCGAGGTTTGGACCACAGGCGCGTCGGCCTTGGGGCTGATGCAGATCCAGTCAATGCCGTCCGGCGCTGCCAGGGTGCCGTTGCTTTCGATGGCGACTTCGAAGCCCCGCGCATGCAGGGCCTCGATCAGGGGCGCATCCAGCTGCATCAAGGGCTCGCCGCCCGTGCAGACCACCAGCTTCGGATCGCCCTCGCGTCCGCGCCACATCCCGGCGACATGGTCGGCCATGAGGTCGGCGGTCTTGAACTTGCCGCCTCCATCGCCGTTCACGCCGACGAAATCGGTGTCGCAGAAGGTGCAGACGGCCGTGGCGCGATCCCGCTCCAGCCCGCTCCACAGGTTGCAGCCGGCGAAGCGCAGGAAGACGGCCGGACGCCCCGCCTGCCCGCCCTCGCCCTGCACCGTCAGGAAGACTTCCTTGGCCGAATAGGTCATGCGCCGACCACCCATTCGGCATAGCCCGCCGCGCGCAGTTCGCAGGCCGGGCACGCGCCGCAGCCATAACCCCAGGCGTGACGATGCGTCCGGTCGCCCAGGTAGCAGGTGTGGCTGAACTCGATGATCGCCTCCACCAGGGCGGAGCCGCCGATCCGGTCCGCCAGCGCCCAGGTCTGGGCCTTGGTCAGGAACATCAGCGGCGTTTCGACCGGCACGGACTTGTCCAACCCCAGCGACAGGGCGCGCGCCGTCGCCTGAATGGTCTCGTTTCGACAGTCCGGATAGCCGGAGTAATCGGTCTCGCACATGCCGCCGATCAGGACCTCCAGCCCCCGACGGTCGGCCAGAGCCGCCGCGGCGACCAGGAAGATCAGGTTGCGCCCCGGTACGAAGGTGTTGGGCAAGCCCCGCGCGTCCGCCTCGATCGCGCGCTCGGTGGTCATCGCCGTCTCGCCGATGGCGCCGAAGCCGGTCAGATCGACGACATGGTCGTCGCCCAGCCGGTGCGCCCACTGCGACAGGACCTTAACCACTTCCTGGCGCACCGCCTGGCGCGCCCGCATCTCGACCGCATGACGTTGGCCGTAGTCGAAGCCGACCGTCTCCACCCGATCGAACCGCTCCAGCGCCCAGGCCAGGCAGGTGGCGCTGTCCTGCCCGCCGGAAAAGAGAACAAGAGCTGTTTTTTCAGAATGTTGCGCGATTGCGTTCATGACAAATCTGCGGTCGGCCGGCAGGCCGCGCGCATTCAAAAAAGAAACCGGGGTCGGATAGATGGGACGCCACCTCCTATACGCCAGAGACGCAGGCTCGGCAAAGGCGGCGAGACTGAAGAATAATCGCGGCGGCTTAACCCTTCCGCAAAAGATTCTCTGAGATTGTAAAAGAACCTCAGTAGGAGCCGGCCGAATGCCGACGATCGAAGTGCTGACCGACCGCGTCGAGCCGGTGGCGAAAACCGCCATGACCGGCGAGATTCTTGCGCGGTTCCAGCGCGAACCAGACACCCTGGTGATACCGGTAGTCGACGGCGACCGTCCGATCGGTCTGATCGAGCGTGGGGATTTTCTGCTGAAGCTGGCGGGCCCGCTGGGCCAGAGCTTGTACGGGGCCCGCGAAGTCATCCACGTGATGGACCCGGAGCCGGCGGTGATCGAGGCCGGCGTTCGCGTGGACGCCTTCTCCTCCATCATCCTGAAAAGCGGACCAGGCGCCCTGATGCGGGGCTTCATCGTCACGCGCGGCGGAGCCTATCGGGGCGTCGGCACGGCGGTGGCCCTGCTTCGCGCCATCAACGAAGACCAGCGCCACGAGAACCAGCGCCTTGTCGAAGAACTCCGCGCGTCCGACGCCGCCGAGCGCGCCGTCCGAACGGCGGCGCGCGATAAAAGCCGCTTCATGGGGCTGCTCAACCGCGAACTCAGCACTTCCATGAACGGGGTGCTGGCCGTCGCCGAGCTGCTACATCGCCAGCCGCTGAACGAGGCGGCCAAGGCTCACGCCCGGACCATCATGGATTCGGCCGAGGACATGCTGGACAATCTGCGCGATGCGCTCGATCTGGCGCGCGCCGAGGCCGGAGAGCTGCAGATCGCCGCGACCGCCACTCCGTTGCGCACCCTGATGGATGAGTTGCAGAGCCATTGGTCGCCGCGCGCGGCTCAGGACGGCGTCACCCTGATGGTCGGCTATGAGGGCGACACCGAACTGGCGGCGATGGTCGACGCCGATCGCCTGCGCCAGGTGTTCAACAATCTGATCGGCAATGCGCTGAGGTTCGCTCGTCACGGCATGGTTGAAGCCAGCCTGAGGGCTCAGGCCCAGGGCGATCGCGTCCTGATCGAGGCTCGCGTTCGCGACGACGGCCCGGTCGACGACCGCCGCGCCGCCGATCTGCTTGATCCGGCCACAGACGACGCCGGGCTGGGTCTGGCCATCAGCCGCCGCCTCGTCGAATGCATGGACGGCCGTATCTGGGCCGAGAACAACACCGGGCGCGGCGCCACCTTCGCCTTTGACCTGTTCGCTCCGATCGCCTTCATCGAACGCGAGGAGCCGACCAATGTCGCCGATCTGGACAGCCTCCATCTCCAGGCGCGCCCCCATGTGCTGATCGCCGACGACAACGCCACCAACCGCGTGGTCGCCCAGGCCCTGTGCGAAATGTTCGGCTGCACCTCCGAAACCGTCGAGGACGGCCAGGAAGCCGTCGAAGCGGTCCAGTCGCGCCCGTTTGACCTGATCCTGATGGACATCAAGATGCCGCGCTTGGACGGCGTCGGCGCCACCCGGGCCATTCGCGCCCTGGAAGGGCCTCAACGCGACATTCCGGTCATCGCCCTGACCGCCAACGCCGACCCGGACGACGCCAAGGCCTATCTGGCCGCGGGCATGGCCGCCGTGGTGGAGAAACCCATCAAGCCGGAGCGACTGCGCCTAGCCATGAACACCGCGCTGGAACCTGCTGCGGCGGCCGCCTCCGCCCGCGCGCGTGACGTCGCCTGACGGACGTCAGTCGGCCAAATCAGACCACGACCTCGTCTTCGGACCGCTCTTCGTCTTCCTCGTCATAGCCGACAAGGCGCAGGGCTCTCGCCTTAACCCCCTTCAGCTCCGCCCAGCGCAGCAGGCCCTCCTCGCGGCCGTGGGTGATCCAGATTTCTTCCGGCGCCAGTTCCTCGAAGGTCTGGATCAGTTCGGGCCAATCCGCATGGTCCGAAATGACCAGCGGCAGTTCCACCCCGCGCTGGCGCGCTCGCGCCCTCACCCCCATCCAACCAGAAGCGAAGGCGGCCACAGGATCGGCGAACCGGCGCGCCCAGCGATCCTGAATGGCCGAAGGCGGCGCGATCACCACCTCTCCGCCCAAAGCGCCGGCCTTCAGCCCCGTGGCGGGCGCCAAGGATCCGAGATCGACCCCTTCGTGCTCATAGAGCCGGTTCAGACGCTCCAACGCGCCGTGCACATGAATGGTCCGATCCCACCCCGCCTCGCGCAGCAACCGGATCACCCGCTGCGCCTTGCCCAGCGCATAGGCGCCGACCAGATGAGCGCGTTCGGGAAACTGAGTCAGCGACTGGATCAGGCGCGAGATCTCCTCTTCGTCCGGCGGATGGACGAAGACCGGCAGGCCGAACGTGGCCTCCGAAATAAAGACATGACATCGAACGGGCTCGAACGGCAGGCAGGTCGGGTCTCGACGCCGCTTGTAGTCGCCTGACGCCACCATGGTCAGGCCGCCGCGCTCAACCACAGCCTGGGCCGAGCCCAGCACGTGCCCGGCAGGCGCGAACCTCACGCCCACGCCACCGATCTGCGTCGTCTCGCCATAGGCGGCGGCTTGCGTGCGTCCCGCAAAGTCGGGGCCGTAGCGCTCGGCCATGATGGCCAGAGTCTGGGCGGTCGCCAGCACCGCGCCGTGGCCCGGCCGCGCATGGTCCGAATGGCCGTGGGTAATCACCGCCCGATCGACAGGCCGCACAGGGTCCACGTAGAAGTCGCCGATCGGGCAATAGAGGCCCCCTGGCGCGGGTCGCAGAAGATCTTGAGGTCGGATCATCAAATCATCCGCCCGCTGGACAAGAGCGCCCCCGACGGGCGACCAAGGCGGGACAAGACACAGGACGCCTTGATGACGGATTCGTTCCTAGACACCCTATTGCCTCAGCTGGCCTCGGGCGCCGCCCATACCCATGCTCTCGGCTTCGCCTTCGCAGGACTGGACGGAGACCGCGTGCGGATACGTGTTCCCTATCGTGAGGACCTGGTCGGCGACCCCGAGACCGGCGTACTGGCCGGCGGTCTCGTCACGACCCTGCTGGACCACGTCGGCGGTCTGGCCGTCTGGGTCGGGCTGGGCGCATTCCGCCCGGTGGCGACGCTCGACCTTCGCGTCGACTACATGCGTGCGGCGGCGCCGGGACGCGATCTCTTGGCCGAAGCCCGATGCTATCGCCTGACGCGCAATCTCGCCTTCGTCCGCGCCTGGGCTTTCGAGGACGACCCGACCGACCCCGTCGCCGCCGCCCAATCGGCCTATATGGTCAGCGCAGAGGGCGAGCATCGGACCGGCGCCAATCTGAAACCGAAGACCGCCGCATGACCGCCGCCCTGCTCGACAGCCTGCCGTATGCGCGCTTCCTGAACCTCCGAACCCAGGCGAACGGCGACGAAGTGACCGTCGTCATGCCTTTCACCGACAAATTGATCGGCAATCCCATGCTGCCCGCCCTGCATGGCGGTTCGACCGCGGCCTTGCTGGAGATGACGGCAATGGCCCAGGTCTCCCTCACCTATCCGCGCCTTCGTCTGCCTCGCCCGATCAACGTCACGGTAGCCTATCTCCGTTCGGGCCGCCCGGTTGACGTCTACGCCCGCGCACGAATCAATAAGGCCGGGCGCCGCGTCGCCCATGTGGTCGCAGAAGCCTGGCAAGACGCACGGCATGAGCCCATCGCCTCGCTCACCGCTCACTTCCTGCTTGACCCGGAAACCGCCGGGACGTGACCACCAGGCGACGACGCAACTGTAAACTTTGTAAAGAAATCCCTACCCAAAAGAGTTAACATGCATTAACCCTTTCCCATCGTTCTTTTAGCGAGGGGTAAAGCCATGGATCGCAACGAAGTCATCGCCGGCGTCGCCGGTGAACTGCACGCCACTGAAAAAGCGCTGGATGACGCCATCACCCACGCCACGACCCTGGTTCAGGCCATGATCGGCGCTCGTACGGCCCTTTCCCTCTCCGCCGTCGCCGCGTCGGGATCCCAGACCAAGGCCATGGAGGCGATCGCCGCCCTCAGCACCGCTCGCGAGGCCGTCATCGCGTGCCACGCTGAACTTGAGAAGGACCACCGTCGGTTGGGCTATGGCACCTATGCCCTTGGCCCGGTCAACAAGCCCGATGAATGGGACAGCCGCCCGATGGGCAGCCAGGAACGCCACCTGCGCGTGGCGTGAATTCTGCGTAACGATTGGAGTCGGCACTCCGATTTCCAATCGGCATGATGTAGCTTGGCCCCCATTGTCGCGAGACAAATGGGGGCTTTTCATTGCTGGAAACCATCGCCGCACTGATCGGAGCGGGCTTTATCGTCCTGGTCAGTCTTTTCGCCCTGACCAAAGGAGGGCGTCCTGAGCGCATCGGCGCTGCAACCGTCCTGGGAGGATGGTTTCTTTCAGTGTTGGCTCAAACCTACATCGGCTATGCCTCTGTTCAGTGGCCCACGCTGATCATTGACGTCATCGCCTTAGCGATCTTTATCGCGCTCGTATGGAAGTCTCCTCGCACCTGGCCCGTGTGGGCCAGCGCCTTTCAACTCTTGGCGGTCGCCAGCCATTTCATGGTGTTGATGAAGTTGCGCCCGGAGATTTCAGCCTTCTACACCGTGATCAACATGTCGGGTTACGGCATCATCATCGCGCTGGGCGTGGGAACCTTCTTCGCATGGCAGGAACGCCGCGCGGTCGGCATCGCGGATGAATAGGTAGATATTCCTAATCAATTCGGATAGCCTCAGGCGCATATTTCCTCGGAATTTGCGCCCTTGCCTCTGTCCCACTCCCAGCTTTGGAAAGCGATCGACGCCTTGGCGCGACGTGAGGGCCTCTCGGCGTCGGGATTGGCGCGTCGGGCCGGGCTGGACGCGACCAGCTTCAATCCATCGAAACGACTGGGACCAGGCGACCCGCCGCGCCCGCGCTGGCCTTCGACAGAAAGCCTGATGCAGGTGCTGGCGACGAGCGGCCTGAGTCTGGGGGAGTTCGCCGGCCTCGCCGATGATTCCGCATCCCCGCCGCGCCCCATTCCACTGCTGGGCCTCGCACGCGCAGGGGATGAAGGTTTCTTCGATGACGCAGGCCTGCCCATGGCCGACGGCTGGGACCAGACCGAACTGCCGGCTCACAAGGACAGCCTTTTCAGCCTGACCATCGACGGCGACTCGATGGAGCCCGTCTATCGTCCCGGCGACCGGGTGATCGTCGATCTGGACGCGACCGAGGTCCGACGCGGCGACCGCGTGGTCGTCCGCACGATCGACGGCGAGACGCTGGCCAAGGAAATCTCCGCCCTGAACAGCCGCGAAGTGACCCTGAGTTCGGCCAATCCGCTTTATGATCCACGCACCCTGCCCCGCCGTCAGCTTCTCTGGATGGCCCGCATCCTGTGGGTCAGCCAATAGCGAAGGGCCGCCCCTTTCGGGAACGGCCCTTGCTTTGATCAACGCGGGGGAGAAAGCCGTCGATCAGTTCGGCGCGACATAGCGGGCGTTGACCCAGCCGCCGCCGGCGATCTGCACCCACTCGCCCTGCGACCCCACGGCGGTGAAGGGCTGCCCGGCGGACAGGCTGCCGGCCTGACGATACTGGGTGCCGGGGCCCGACCGGATACGCAGGTTGGACGTGGCGCGATACATGTTGGCGTTGGCCTGGGCCGCAGCGCGCGTGCGCTGCTGGTTACAGCCGATGTAGGAGCCCGCCGCAGCACCGGCCCCCGCGCCGACCACAGCGCCCAGGGCGCGCTCGTTCTTGGACACCTGGCTGCCCGCCAGACCGCCCAGCACGGCGCCGATGGCGGCGCCCGCCTGCTGACGCCCGCCGGGCGCATCACAGTTGGTGACGCCGTTGGCCTGGGGCATGGCGGCGGCGGTCATGGGCACGGCGGCGGAGCCCAGAGCGGCGAAAAGGGCGGTGGCGGCCAGACCCGCCTTGAAGGTCTTCGACATAAGTCTCTCCTGTCATCGAGTTGTCGATGAAATGAGAATGCCTCGGCCAAGCTGAAGGCTCCCCGAGCCTGATCGTTATATGCCGTTCATCTTCCTTGCCGAACGCAGCGGGTCCGATGATTCGTGCGCCCAAGTGCATATGAAAAAACAGATATTGTTCATTTCCTCCCCCATTCGGGGGATGGGCAAGACCTGCAATATCGGGCGCTATGGCCCTCATGGGCGCACTTGGAAAAGCAGACGTAGCGCTGGATGTGCTGTGGCGCAGCCTTTACGGCCAGCCGCTGCCGCTCTCCGGCTCTCCCAAGCTCGCCTTGCAGATCATTATGGAATGCGAGAAAAAATCATGGTCCCCAGCACAAGAACCCGACGCCATCGAAGATCGATCTGGCTGCCGTCCCCGTTTGAGGGTCTGCTCCTGACCTTGGCTGTCGTTTCACTGGCCGGCGCTGTCCTCGCCGCCTGACAGCCCGGACGAAGACGGGCCGCCGAGAACGTCGACGGCCCGAATACCCTCAGCCCTCGGCCAAGCCGCCGGCAGCGCCCTTTTCGATCAGTTCAATCGTCTGCGTCAGGCCATAGATGGCGGCGAACGAACCGAAACGGGGCCCCTGAGAGGCGCCCAGCAACACCTCATACAAGGCGCCGAACCAGGCCCGCAGCGGGTCGAACGCGTGCGCCTTGCCCACAGCATAAACTTCGGACTGAATAGCCTCGCCGTCGGTCGTGTCGGCCGGCAAGCCCTTCAGACGTTCCGCCAGATCCAGCAGCGCCGCCTTCTCCTTGTCGTCCGGCAGGCGATAGGTCTTCGAGGGCTTCACGAAGTCCTCGTAGTAGTTCAGCGCATAGCCCATCAGCCGATCCAGCACGGGCTCGCTCTCAGGCGAGGCGTCCGGCAGATATTTGGCGAAATAGGCCCACAGCTGATCCTTGGTCGAGGCGTTGGCCACGCCCACCAGGTTCAGCAGCAGGGCGAACGACACCGGCGAGGCGCTCTCAGGCGGGTTCCCCGAGTGGATGTGCCACACGGCGTTGTCCATCCGCTTGGCCGGTTCCTGCGTCTTGTACTGCTCGATGAAGGACAGATAGTCGTCCGTCGCGCGCGGAATGACGTTGAAGTGCAGGCTCTTGGCCGACTTCGGCGACTGAAACATGTACCAGCTCAGGCTCTCGGGCGTGCCGTAGCGCAGCCAGTCCTCCATCGTCAGGCCGTTGCCCTTGGACTTGGAGATCTTCTTCCCTTCGATGTCGAGGAAGAGCTCGTAGTTGAAGCCTTCAGGCGGGACGCCGCCGATGGCGCGGCACAGCTTGGACGACTCGCGCACGCTCTCGATCAGGTCCTTGCCCGACATCTCATAATCGACGTCCAGCGCGGTCCAGCGCATGGCCCAGTCGGGCTTCCACTGCAGCTTCACATGACCGCCGGTGACGGGAACCTCGGTGCGACCGCCAGCCGGGTCGTCGAAGACGATCGTGCCCTTCTCGACGTTGCGCTCCAGCGTCGGCACCTGCAGCACGTGGCCGGTGATCGGGCTGATCGGCAGGAAGGGCGAATAGGTGGCGCGGCGCTCTTCGCCCAGGGTCGGCAGCATGATGCCCATGACCTTATCGAAGCGCTCCAGCATGGTCAGCAGAGCCGCGTCGAACCGACCCGACCGATAGGTCTCGGTCGAAGACATGAACTCATAGTCGAAGCCGAAGCTGTCAAGGAAGGCGCGCAGGCGGGCGTTGTTGTGCGCGCCAAAGCTGTCGTGCGTGCCGAACGGATCGCGCACCTTGGTCAGCGGCAAGTGCAGGTCTTCGCGCAGCATCTCCGGGTTGGGGATGCCCTCGGGCACCTTGCGCAGGCCGTCCATGTCGTCGCTGAAGGCGATCAGGCGCGTGGCCCAGTGATCGCCGGTCAGGGCGCGAAACGCGTTGCGCACCATGGTCGTGCGCGCCACCTCGCCGAAGGTGCCCATGTGCGGCAGGCCCGACGGACCGTAACCCGTCTCCAGGATCACCGGCTTGTTCAGCGCCTCGAAGGTCGCCAGAGCCTCGTCCGTCTTGCCGGCGTCGATCAGCAGTTTCGCAGCGTCGCGCTCCGCGTCCGACAGCCGTTTTTTGAGCACGTGGGCCAGCAGGTTGCGCGCTTGCTCAAACGGCCACGAACGGGCCTCACGGGACAGGGTTTCGAGGTTCTGTAGCATGCATCGGGCTTTGACGCCTTGAGGGCCCGGGGTCAACAGCGGCGGCGTTCTACAGTCGCGCTTCGGCGTTCCTCGGCAGCTGCATCTGGTTCTCGAAGCTCATGGCCAGGTCGCCGTCCTGGTTGGTGACGGTCGTCTTGGTGCGGACGACGCCGCGGTCGGGCTGGCTCTTCGACGGGCGGATTTCGATGATCTCGCGGCGCACCGTCAGGATGTCGCCCGGCCGCACGGGCCGCACCCACCACAGCGCGTCGACGTTCATGCCCAGCAAAGGCGTCTTGCCGAAATAGGCTTCGTCCACGAACTGGCGCATGACGCGCGAACAGACATGCCATCCGCTGGCGATCAGGCCGCCGAACCGTCCCGCCTCGGCCGCCGCCTTGTCGACATGCATGGGCTGGGGGTCGAACTCGGTCGCGAAGGCGATGATCTCATCCTCCGTGATCGTGAAGGGTTCGCTGTCCCAGCTTTCGCCGACGGTCAGGTCGTCCAGATAGCGGTCGGTCATGCACTCAACTCCCATTGGCTGCGCCTGACATAGCGGCTGGGCCGAATTTCGCCAGTCGACTTTCGGCTGCGCCTCGCTTGACCGCAAAGGCGGGGCGTGAGCATTGCCCGCCTCATGCGGACATCCGATTTCGACTTCGACCTGCCCGAGGCGTGCATCGCCCTGCGCCCCGCCGACCCGCGCGACTCGGCCCGCCTTCTGGTGGTGAAGGGCGGCGATCTTCAGGACAAGATCATCCGCGACCTGCCGGACTTCCTGCAGCCCGGCGACGCCTTGGTCTTCAACGACACTCGCGTGATCCCCGCCCGTCTGTCGGGCGTGCGCCACCGCACCGGGCCTGAAGGCGAGCTTCTGTCGGTGCCGGTCGAGGCGACCCTGCACCACCGCGACGCGCCCGACGTCTGGAGCGCCTTCATGAAGCCCGGTAAGCGGCTGAAGGTCGGCGACCGAGTGCGTTTCGGGCGCGAGGAGGACAACGCCTGTTTCCTGGGCCAGGTCGACGCCGAGATCACCGCCAAGGGCGAGGACGGCCTCGTCACCCTGCGCTTCGATCTGGCCGGTCCTGTGCTGGACGACGCCATCCGCGAGGTCGGGGTCATGCCTTTGCCCCCCTATATCGCAGCAAAACGGGCCGAGGATGATCAGGACCGATCAGACTATCAGACCGTTTTCGCCGAGCATGACGGCTCGGTCGCGGCGCCGACGGCGGGTCTGCACTTCACCCCTGCCCTGCTGGACGCCATCCGCGCGCGCGGCGTTACGACCCACGCCGTGACCCTGCACGTCGGGGCGGGCACCTTCCTGCCGGTCAAGGCGGACGACACGGCCGATCACAAGATGCACTCCGAGTGGGGCGAGGTCTCGGCCGAGACAGCCGCCGCCCTGAACGCCGTGCGCGCGGCGGGCGGGCGCATCGTCTGCATCGGCACCACCTCGCTTCGCCTGCTGGAGAGCGCCACGACCGAAGACGGCGTGGTCCAGCCCTTCCACGGCGACACGGCCATCTTCATCACGCCGGGCTATCGCTTCCGCGCCTGCGACGTGCTGATGACCAACTTCCACCTGCCGAAATCGACGCTGTTCATGCTGGTCAGCGCCTTCGCCGGGCTGGAGACGATGCGGGCCGCCTACGCCCACGCCATCGACAGCGGCTATCGCTTCTATTCTTATGGCGACGGAAGCCTGCTGTTTCGGGAAGACGCCCAATGAGCCACATCGACGACCTGCCCGAAAACCTGGCCGCGACCTTCGACATCCTGGCCTCGGCGGCGACCGAGCTTCAGGATCCCTGGTGGGTGTTCGGGGGCGCGGGCATGGCGCTGTCGGGCCTGTCGGAATGGCACGTGCCCGATGTCGACGTGATGACCAGTCCTCGCGACGCCCGGCGCCTGATCGAGGCCCTGCACGGCGAAACCGTGGAAGACCCCGGCGAGGGCCTGTTCCGGTCGCAGGTCTTCGGCCAGATCCTGACCACGCCGGTCCCGGTCGAGGTCATGGCGATGATGGACGTTCGCGCGGGCGCCGACTGGACGCCGGTCATCTTCACCACCCGTCAGGCGATCGAACTGGACGGGGGAACGCTCTACATCCCCAGCGTCGCCGAGCAGATCGAGAAATGCCGCCTGTTCGGCCGTCCCAAGGACCTGCAACGCGCGGAGCGTCTCGAGACGCTCCTGCGCTGATCCCGGCTCAATACCGGAAGCGCAGCCCCACGGTATAAAGGCTCTCTTCGTAACGCACGTCGCGCGGATAGACGCCCTCGCCATAGTCGAAGAACGATCGGAACGGCTGCCCCAGGATATTGGTGGCGTCGAAGGTCACGGTGATCCGCTCGGTCGGCGACCAGCCCGCCGAGAAGTCCAGCCGCGCCACGTCATCGACATGCTCGCCGATGACGCCGTTGCCGAACTTGGTCCGCAGATTATAGGCCAACCGCGCCGTCCACGGCCCGTTCTCATACATGCCGGTCAGGTTGTAGGAATATTTCGACACATAGGGCAGCGCCCCGTCGATATAGGTGGCGTTGGCCTGCACCCCGAACGACCGCGCCCATTCCGGCACGAACTCATAGTCGAAGAAGGTCGTGAAGGACGTTTCCACGCCCTGCAGCACGGCGTCGTTCAGGTTGACGGGCCGCGTGACGCGCAGGACGCCATAGACAGGATCGTCCATGTCCATCGTCTGATCGGCGATGAAGCCTGAAATCTCGCGTCGGAACAGCGCCAGCGTCGCCGCGCCCGCGTCACCGAAGTAGCGCTCCAGCGTCAGGTCATAGTTGGTCGATTCGATCGGCTTCAGGTCCGGGTTGCCGCCCGAGGCCGTCTGCCGTCCCGAGGTATCGGCCGAGGGACTGATAAACAGGCTGGGGTTCAACTGGCCGAACGCCGGGCGCGTCCGCGTCCGGTTCGCCGCCATGCGCAGGATCAGGTCGTCATCCAGCATGAAGCGCACGCCCAGGCTGGGCAGCAGGTCCGTGTAGCGCCCGCCCTGATCGACCGGCGTGAACACCTCTTCCTCGCCCTCAATCGAACGGCTGGTTCCGCGCACGCTGAAATCGGTGGCGACGATCCGCAGACCCAGCTCGCCTTCGATCGGAATGCGGGTGTTGATGGCGAAGTCCGCCTGACCATAGGCGGTGTAGGCCCTCTCCGACGCCTCATAGGTTTGAACCGGGTTGATCGGCGGGCGGCCCGTCTCGAACCCGGCCAGGGCGCGCAGGGCGTCCATGTTCTGACGCAGGCCGCCATAGGTCGGCGACACCCAGGCGCGCATGTCCTGAATGTCGCTGCCGTGGAAACCTGCCGGGATGAGGGTCAGTTCCACCGGGATAGCGGTCAACGGCAAGCCGAGACTTTCCTGCTCCTGATACCGCTCGCCGTTCTGATAGGAGCCGTTGCGGTCGACGTAGCGCACCCCGAACTTCAACTGCGGGATCAGGTTGTTTCCCGTGTCATAGGTCAGGTCGACCTTCGCCTGCCAATCGTCGCCCGCGCCGATGAAGTGGCGGTCAAACAGGCCGCGATAGACGTAGTTGTTCGGGTCCGTGACGTCGAAGTCCCGGAAGTCGAAGGTCGCTCCGCCATCCTTCCCCGGCGTATCGAAGTCGATCAGCGTCACCGGCGCATGGGTGAAGGCCGTGTCGAAGCTGTAGTTCGAGAACTCATAGGTGCTGTCAGTGCGCGCCAGATCAAAGGCGATCTGAAGCGACCCGGCGTTGTAGCTGCCGCCCACGGCCGCCTGCCAGGTGTTGGTCTTGCCGGTCGAGGCGCCCTGCCACTGCTCCGGACGACGTCCGGCGATCTGGGTCAGGCTCTGGATTTCATTGCGGCCGTCGCGCAGCGTCACGTCGTCAAAACGTGTCGTCTCATGGTTCAGCGGCACGATGAACTGACGGTCCGAAATCTTGGCCCGATAGCCCTGGTAAAGGGCGTCGACATAGAATTCCCACTGGTCGTTCGGCCGCCACTGCAGCGCCAGATTGGCCGACGGACGCCAGCGGTCGCCGGTCCCGTAGAAGATGCCGACGGCGTCAGGATAACGCGCGCCCTGAACCGCCGGATCGGCCGACTGCCCGTCCACGGCGACGATTCCGCCGCTGTCCCAGCGCACGGAGTCGAGATAGCGCAGGCTGGTGTATGACAGGTTCAGCAAGGCTCCGACCTCGCCCGCGCCTGTGTTCCAGCGGTTGCTGATCAGGATGTCGCCGTTCGGATCATAGCTTTCCGACTGGGTGGCGTAGGAGCCCTTCGCCGAAGCCGACAACTCGAAACCGTCGAAGTCGAACGGCCGCCGCGATCGTACATTGATCAGACCGGCGATGCCCGATTCCAGCCGCCAGGCGGAACTGGACTTGTAGACCTCCAGCGCGGCGATGGCCGCCGCCGGAAAGTCCTGCATGGCGACCGAACGTCCCTGGTCCGTGAAGATGTCGCGGCCGTTGTAGGTGGTCGCCACATCAGGCAATCCGCGCACGATCACGCGCGACGCTTCCCCGCCGCCTCGCTCGACCTGGATGCCGGTGACCCGCGCCAGGGATTCCGAGGCGTTCACGTCCGGCAGCTTGCCGATGTCTTCGGCGACGACAGCGTCCATCACCTCGTCAGCGTTGCGTTTCAACGCCTGGGCCGAGCGCAGACTTCCACGTAGTCCGGTCACCACCACGTCCTGCACCTGAACAGGACCGCCGGCGGCGGTCGAGGGCGGCGTGGCTACAATGGAATCCTGAGACCAGGCAGGGTGAGCGACGGCGAGCGCAAGCAGGGGAACGGAACCCAGGGTTCCAGAACGGAGCAACATTAATCGGGCGACTTTCACGGTTTCGTGCGCTGCCCTAACAGCCGCGTGATCGTTGGGTTTCAAACTAACCGTCGCTATTCAAACAAAGGCGTGTGCGCCGGATTACGGCCACAGAACCGCCTTGAGACAGGAACCGGCCCAGGACTGGCGGCCTTTCGCCGTTCGGCCTAAGACGCGCGTCCCTGCAAGGAACGCCCATGCCTTTCCCGTTTGAGATTTCCGCCGTCGAAGGCCGCGCCCGCACCGGCGTGCTGAAAACCACGCGCGGCGACATTCGCACCCCCGCCTTCATGCCCGTCGGCACCGCCGCCACGGTCAAGGCGATGACGGTGGATCAGGTCAAACAGACCGGCGCGGACATCATTCTGGGCAACACCTATCACCTGATGCTGCGGCCCGGTCCCGAGCGGATGGAGCGCCTGGGCGGCCTCCATAATTTCATGCGCTGGGACAAGCCGATCCTGACGGACTCCGGCGGCTTCCAGGTCATGAGCCTGTCGGGAATCTCCAAGCTCACCGAGGAGGCCGTCACCTTCTCCAGCCACATCGACGGGTCCAAGCACGTCCTGACGCCAGAGCGCTCGATCCAGATTCAGGCCGACCGCCTGGGCTCCGACATCGTCATGCAGTTGGACGAATGCGTCGCCTGGCCCGCCGAGGAAAAGCGCGCCCGCGAAGGCATGGAGCTGTCCGCACGCTGGGCCCAGCGCTCGAAGAACGCCTTCGGCGCGCGCGACGCGCAGGCCCTGTTCGGCATCCAGCAGGGCTCGACCTATGAAAATCTCCGCCGCGAGTCCTCCGAACGCCTGCAGAAGATCGGATTCGACGGCTACGCCATCGGCGGCCTGGCCGTCGGCGAGGGCCATGAGGCCATGTGCGAGGTGCTGGACTATGCGCCCGAGTTCCTGCCGAAGGATCGCCCTCGCTATCTTATGGGCGTCGGCAAGCCGATCGATCTGGTCGAAGCGGTTTATCGCGGCGTCGACATGTTCGATTGCGTCCTGCCAACCCGCGCGGGACGCCACGGCCAGGCCTGGACCTGGGACGGCCCGCTGAATCTCAAGAACGCCCGCTTCGCCGAGGATCAGGACCCGCTGGATGTGGAAGTCCCCTGCCCGGCCTCGCAGGACTATTCAAAGGCTTACCTGCACCACCTGATCCGCGCCGATGAGATTCTCGGCAAGATCCTGCTCAGCTGGCACAACATCGCCTTCTTCCAGGCGCTGACGGCCGCCATGCGCGTGGCCATCGCCGAAGGTCGGTTCGACCAATTCCGGCGCGACTTCCGCGCGCGGCATCTCAAGGCCTAGCCGCGGCGCGGCACGAAGCCGGCCGGCGCCGCCGGCGGCGCGCAGTTGCGCTGCATCCCCACGCCTTTCAGGAAGGACCGGCGGCGCAGCCCCGCCTGAATGGCCGACTGGACATGCTTGCTGTGCGCGTCGGCGCCGGTCAGGCGGCGCACCCAACTGCGGGCGGGAATGAAATCCGTCACGGTGCCGCGCACGGCGTCCAGCGTCGCCCCAGCCGCAGCATCGGCGGCCCGCTCGCTCGCCAGCGTGCCGTCATCCGTAGGCGCGGCGTCCGTATCTGGCCCCAGCGCCTCATCCAGCCGAGCTATTTCAGCGGCGATGACGGAGCAACGGGTCATGTTCCGCACGTCATAGGGATTGGATTCCGCCTGTAACAGAACGGTCGGAATTTCCTGACGCTTGAGGTTGAGATCCTCGAGCGGCGCGGTCACGGCGTCGCCCAACCCCGTTCCCACCTGATCCACCCCGTCCCGAGCGGAGGCGCCGGCGTTGCAGCCGGCAAGCAACAGGGACACGGCGATGGCGGACAAGGAAATCTGGCGCATGAGCGCGTTTAATCATGCCCGGCTGCCCAAAGCCAAGCCTGCCTCCCTCGACACCAGGTTCGAAGCCCGCCTAGGCTGAACGTCATGCGCTCGCTGAACGCCCCGCTTTATAATCTGACCTGGCTGGATTTCGTGATCACCGCAATCGTACTGGCGGCGTTGCTCGCGGCCGCCTGGCGGCTCCACGGCCCCTTGCGGCGGCGTGGGATTGGAACCTCATATGTCAGTTGGCTGGACGAACGCCTGACAAAACTCGAACGCGCTGTCCGCAACAAGAACCAGCGGCGCTAGACGCGTTTTGGATTTTTAAGGGAGTGGTACGCCCCCTCGGGCTCGAACCGAGGACCCTCTGATTAAAAGTCAGATCATTTTCTCTTTGTTTTCAATCATATAAATAGATTTACCTGTATACATCTCGGCGGCGGTGACATACGACCCCTTTCCCTATCCAACCGCTCAGCCGGACTTGGCGGCACTCGCTCCGGGGAAGTCGCTTACAAGATGCCGAGCAAGGTTGAACCATCGCTGGCGTAGAGGTGCGAAACTCCGACCCTCTGGTCCTACCGTGTTCTTTCTGCCTCAACGGCTGCGACGCCTTGTTCGATATCGCTCTGACGTCACCCTTGGAAAAAGAACCGATAGGCAAACGCGGGAAGGCCTCCGCCCGTCGTCAGCGCCCGCAAAGAACGCTCTACCCACAGCAGGACTTTTAGGTTATTCGTCAATTTCATGCGTTTTTGGCACTTAAAACGCGCTAGAAGGTCAACTTCATGCTGCTACGTTTTGGCATCGCCAACTTCTTTTCCATCAAAGATTATTGCGAGCTTTCACTGGTAGCTGCGCCTGCGATTAAGGACGAGACTCGTCACCTTAAACCAGTCTTAGGCGATAAAATCCAAGTTCTTCCATCGGTACTTCTCTATGGCGCAAACGCATCGGGCAAGACTACAGTAGTATCTGCAATTAGGGCCTTGAGATTACACGTTCTGGAGTCAGCATCTGGGCGCCGCCCTCAGGAAAAAGTGGGCAGCGCGGAGTTTTTGCTTTCTCCTAACATGAATCAAGTTCCGACAAGGTTCGACTGCGATTTCATTATAGATGGAGTTCGTTATCACTACGGCTTCGAATTTACAGATGAGCGTTACGAGAGAGAGTGGCTATTCTCCTATCCCGAAGGCCTGCCTCGACAGCTTTATCTACGCGAAGCAGATGAAGATATTAAATTTGGTCGGTCCCTTAGAGGACCCAATAAGCTAATTGAAAAGATTCTTCGAAAGAACGCATTATTTCTATCCACAGCAGCACAGGGCTCTCACCCTGTACTAACTCGAATTTACGAGTTCTTCGAAGAAAACTTCAGGTTCGTGTCTAGCTCATGCGACCCTGCAAACATCCATGCGCGCTTGCCTCGAGAAGGGAGCATAGATCAGCGAATAATTGAGTTTTTACGTCTCGCAGACACGGGCATTCACGACAGCATCATCGAAAACAGATCAATTGATGATGAGTCCCGCGCGATGTCCCAACGTATTGCGGAGGCTTTGTCAGATATTTTCCCCCCCGAAGCTCGCGCCGCTCTTGAGTTAGATGAACATCGAGAACTCAAGCTGGGTCACGTGGCGAAGGACATCGACAGCCTCGTCTACCTCTCCCTAGCGAGCGAAAGCCGGGGCACAATACGATTGATAGAGTTGCTCACGGACGCGCTCTATATAATAGATCACGGCGGAGTTCTTGTTGTAGACGAGCTGGACGCAAGCCTCCACACCGTTCTTGCGAAAGAATTCATCCGACTATTCAACTCTCGCTCCACTAATACGGCTCACCAGCTTATTGCAACAACTCACGATACCAACTTGCTGGATGTAGATGAACTACGCCGCGACCAAATTTGGTTCGTTACGAAATCAGTCTGGGGAGAGACCACGCTTGTACCTCTAAGCGATATCCGCACGCGGAAAGGCGAGAACTTAGAGCGAGCCTACCTTCTCGGTCGATTTGGCGCGCTTCCTACGCCTCCTCTCGCGGCGATGGACTTGGACGAAGGTGTTTAATGGCGCGCCCTATTTCACCCCCCACCCTTAGACGGAGAGTAGCGTCACCTAGGCCAAAACTCCCCGTGATTTGGATATTTTGCGAAGGCCAAAACACTGAAACCAGTTACCTCGAAGGGTTCGCTGCACATGTGGGGAACCGACAGGTAGAACTCAAAATTGCTGGCGGAGTGGGAGTTCCGATGACAATCGTTCAAGCGGCCCTCGCGAAGCGGCGAGAGCTCGCCAAAGAGGGTACGCTCGAGCAAGATGAAATTTGGGTGGTTTTCGACGAGGATACCCACCCCAAGCGAGCGCAGGCAATCAATGCAGCGAAGCATAATGGTGTTTCGGTAGCTTTCTCAGCGCCTTGTTTTGAAATATGGGCGATTCTCCATGATCGTGATCATGATGCACCGATCACATCGAAGAACGCACAAAAGCTTACAAGTGAGATTTACCGGCACTACGACCACAACAACGGCGCAATACTTAAATATGCGGTTCTTGCAGACGGCTATCCTGAGGCTGTGCGACGCGCCAAGGCAATGCAGCGAAATCGGGCAGACCAGCTTTCTCCCATGGCCAACCCATACACTGACGTGAACGCACTCACCGAAGCGATCGCAAAAAAAGGGCAGCCAGAGAAAGCGGAAGCAGCTCGAAAGGGAGCAGCGCATCGGCACGCTAAACCGCGTGCAAAGGCGTAGTGCGCACGCGCCTTGCAAGGAATCGCAAGAACATAACCCACCTCTCTGCCCCCAACTTACGCTGCGTGGACTTGGCATTTCTAGGCGTCGGGAACCGCATTGAATCCGACCCATAAAGCCTGCGGGCGAGGCGGGGGGAAAAGCGCGGCGTTTGGGGGCGCGGCGAGCTGGGGCACCCTGGGGCCTCGGCCGGGGTGACGGCTCCCTACTCCGGCCAGACCCGGCGCACGTCCAGGGCGCCGGCCGGGCATGGAGCGAGCATCAGGTCCTGGGCGGCCGACAGGTCCAGCCACTGGACGCCGGCGTCCGGGGGCAGCAGCACGATCTGACGGTCATGATAGGGCGCGACGTCGGGGCCGGGCTCTGTCGTCAGCATGGCGAAGGCGCCGTCCTTGACGATGCCCAGGACCCAGAACCATGGCTGGCCGGCCATGGTGAAGAGCCACTTCGTCTTCTTGCCCTGGACCTTCGGCTCCGTGAACTCATAGAAGCCGTCGGCCGGGATCAGGCAGCGCGTCGAGCCCGCGAAGGATCGGCCGTCCGATCGGAAGTTGAAGACCGGCCGCCCCGTCGGCGCCTTCCACGCCCAGGGCGTCATCTCCAGCTGCAGCCCGTCCTCGCCCGCCACCACGACCGGCGCTCGATCGCCGATGCGATAATCGCCCGGCTCGAGGTTCGGCCGGCTCAAGGGCATGGTCAGCGGTCGGCCGAGCGCTGCGAACGGCGTCGCCAGCTGGTTCGCCGGCACGTGGAGGCGATAGTTGTTGCACACCCTGGCCTACTCCCTGCGGGTCGCGGACTCAGCCCGAGCCCCAGCCTTTTGTTCCCGCTCGTACTTGGCCTTGTAGCGCGCTTCGGCCCGCTGGAGCGCCCTGGCCTGATCCTCGCGATGGCCATCGTCCCATGCCCGAGGCTTCAACGGCACCATCAGAAGCTTCTGGCCGGTCATGCTGTCGCGGCGCGAGATCTCGATCGCGCTCGGATACACGCCGCATGTGGTGCACCGAAAGCGCAACTCCTGGAGATGATCGTCCGCCAGGCGCGCGCCGACACGCCAGACGTTCATCTCCCGCGACACGCGGCACCCTTCGCAGAAGGCGGACACCACGATATCGCGCCACACGACCAGGTCGCGCGCTGTCACGTTCTCGGCGGTCCATTCCTCGGGCGGACGCAGATAGTGCGGCAGCTGCGTCGCCATCTCAGCCTCGCGCCGCCAGCCGTTCGAACAGCGCCCTGCCCTTGGCCGCCGCCTCGGGCGAGATCCGCGCCAGTTCGGCCGCGACCCTGGCCTGCATGTTCAGCAGCACCGGATCCGCGCGCGCGGCTTCGCCGTGCTGCCAGATGGCCATCAATGTGCCGAGCGCCCTATCCTCGCGCGTCGGCTTCGTCTTCGGCGGCGCCTGCCGCCCTTCGTTCGTTTGCATGGTGCAACTCCAGACCAGCTGACCGACCCGACGCCGCTCTAGGGCGCCGGGCCGTCACGGCTCAAGCTGCTTGTTCTGCCTTTGTTCCAAATCTGTGGATGCTAGTATCGCGCCCGCCTCCGACCACTCTGCTCAGCAAAGCTCTCCAACGCCATGAGCCGCTGATGGGTCTCAGCCTGATCGGCCGTGGACTGCGGAGCCGCAGCAGCAGATGCGGCAGCGGCTGCGGCGGACGCGCTGCTGGTATCGGTCCATTGCGCCACTCCATCCTGCGACAAACCTGACAGCACTGATGAGCTATCTATTCCTCGTCCATCTTGAATGCCAAATTCCAGCATCTTCTGAACCCAGGCGTTGGGCTCTTGAGATGGAAACGGCTTGTGCAATGATCCTTGGACTTGCCTCGACAACTCAGCAACTTGTCGCTGTAGGTCAACCAAGGCCTGGTCCCGGCTGTCCGTGCTGGTGGCCAACTTCTCGCGCCCACGATACTGCGTCAGCGGATTGGATAGAGGAAAATCTGGTTTCTCTGCAGTCTCAATCTGCGCGTTGAGTTCTGCCTTAAGCTGAATCATCGAGTCATAGCAGTGACGGTCAAAGATGATCGTTCGATAGCCTGCGTTGTCGAAAGGGAGGATCGTACCAGCCTGCGCGATATGCACGACTGGCAACTGCAAGGCGTGCCTAATTCCTAGCTCGTAAAAAACGTTCGCATTTAACAAAGTTAAATCCGCAACACACACTTCCGACTTCGTAAGCGCCTCAAATATACTGTCTGTGATCATAAATGGCTCATGCATCTTATCTGCACGAGAAACTTCATAGCCTCGCTCAGCCATAACCGGCGCCACTACGAAGTTATACACCCAATCGGCGTGTTGCCGGATCGACGATCCTGCCTCGCCAATCGGCGTGATCATGAAGCAGCGCTTCTTTTTTGGCGCAGTCTCAGGTGCCGCCTTCTTCTCTGCCATTGCGCTTTCGACCCCGTCTATTCGCCGCTGCTCCTTTTGCGTGGCCGAGCGGCAGTTGCTGGGATTCATAGTTCCCGTCCGAGTTGCTCCTGTCCAGCATTCTAACCTTTCGAGCGCATTTAACTGAGACGGCGATCTTTGAATTTGACGACCTCCACCCCCAGCCAGTCGTTCACGGCCAGGAAGCGCTGCTGCAGCGGCTGGATCTCGTTTCGGTAGAAGACGTCGTCCGCCTTCTCGACATCGCCGAACCCGCCGGCGTTGGCCGGAACGACCCCCATCAGCTGCGGCGGCACCCGGTGCGCGGCCAGCACGTCGTCGCGCGTCGTGCCCTTCATGCCGACGAACTCGTCCTTGGCGGCGGCTTCGCCGGGGTGCAGGATCTGGATGCTGTCCTTCTTCCCGTTGGGCAGGTGGACGAAGACGGACTTGAAGTTGCCGACGCCCTTCGTCCCCTTCAGCATCGCCCGCAAGGCGTCGGCGTCGCCTTCCTGCAGGCCGCCTTCCCCCACATACATGATGAACCCCGCATGGGCGCCGTTGATGTAGTAGCGGCGGCGGAACAAGGTCGCGTCCTTGTTCAGGAAGGCCGAGTCCAGGGCGCTCAGATATTCCGGCACGCCATAGATTTCCTGATCCAGCCAGGGCTGCCAGCCGTGGAAGACGGAGCCGGGCTTGAACCAGTGCTCCTTCATGAAGCCGGCCAGAAAGACGAACTCGCCCTCGTCCACGCCGCGGCGCGTATAGCGCGCCAGGCTGCGACGCAGCTTCATCGGCCGGTGCGCCATGTTGTCGATGCGCTCCAGGTAGTAGTTCCCCAGCACCAGCTGGTCCAGGGCGATCCCCTCAAACGTCGTGCGATCCAGCATGGGATGCGGGATGAAGTCGCGCAGCAGCTGGTTCACCTTCACCCGGAAGGCCGAGGAATGGTGCGACGTCGCATTGCCGGCCTTCGACAGCAGGGCCATCGACAGCGGCGGCTGGTAATAGCGGCGGCCGTTCAGGCCGCTGACCTCCCAGCAGTCCAGACATTCCATCATGTCCTGGCGGTTCAGCACGGCCTCTTCGCCGCCCAGCGAGAACGCCATCGCCCCGCTGGCGGCGGGCGCCTTCGTCGCTTCGGCCGGCGCCGCGTCGGACAGGGTCTCAGTCATTGCCGAAGATCTCCACGGTAGAGGATCCGCCGTCGCTTCCGATGGCGGCCTGGATTGGCTCGTTGAACAGGGATTGCAGCAGCGCCCAGGCCAGATCGGCGTGGCCGCTCGTCTTGGTCCGGCCGGCCTCATAGGTGACCTTGCGCCCCGACGCGGTCAGCGTCCGGCGGATCATCGTCATCGCCAGCGCCAGGTCCTTGAAGTCGGCGTCGAACTCCAGCCGGTTCTTCATGATGACGTCCAGGGCCTTGTAGACCATCTGCGTCTTCAGGAAGGCGTCGTAGTTGTGGCCCGTCACGGTCGGGAAGAAGGTCTGCACCAGCTGGAAGACCGCGTCGCCGATGCTGGTCCGGTCGATGTCGATCTTCGTGACGCGATAGCGCTTGGTGTATTTCCGAATGACCTCGGCCTGTTCATCGAACCGGCTGCCCTTAAACTGCCTGCGCTCGATGACCCGGAACTTCCCGCCTGGCGTCGACGGGGGCGCC